>Ga0209986_10000049_pt1 | contig 96762 bp, 79 predicted proteins | sample BlataG_FD_183168 | JGI IMG/M metagenome (GOLD analysis project Ga0209986, IMG submission 183168) | Deep subsurface microbial communities from Black Sea to uncover new lineages of life (NeLLi) - Black_00105 metaG (SPAdes) (version 2) | ecosystem: Environmental > Aquatic > Marine > Oceanic >...
CCCGCCCGGTGAATACACCGTGTCCATCGAGAAGGTCACGGAAAATCAAAAATTGCCTGAAAACTCGGAGGCTCCGCTGCCCCCCCTTGAGATCACCTATCATCTGCCAAAGCGATACCGCAGCCCCAAAACCTCCGGCCTCACCGCCGAAGTCACCGAGGCCGGCCCCAACGAGTTTGTGTTTGAACTCTCAACAAAGTGAGTGGCCGATGGCTGAGCCCTCCGATCTCCAGTCCGATGACAGTGGTGACGATGGCCGGGAACGCGACATTGACGGCGGCCTTGAAGGCTTTGTCGATGCCCTCGTCAGCCATCAGCGGGATATCTATGCCTTCATCGCCACGCTCCTGACCCAGGCAGCCGACATTGAGGATGTCTATCAGCAGACCTGCCTCGCCCTCTGGAAGAAGCGGCACCAGTACGACCCCCGGCGAGCCTTTTTCCCTTGGGCCTGCGGCTTCGCCAAGAACGAGACCCTCAAGCAGATCCGCCGGTCGAGCCGGCAGGTGCACCTGACCGAGGGCATGCTGGAGCTGCTGGCCGGTGCCGCTCTGGCCGACCCGCGGGCCGAAGATCGGCGGGTGGCCCTCGACGCCTGCCTCGACAAGCTGTCCCGCCCCCAGCGGGAGCTGCTGCGAACCTGCTATGAAGGCAGCCGCCCGATCAAGGCGATTGCCTCGTCCATGACCATCTCGGCCGCCGCCCTGACCATGCGGCTGCAGCGAATCCGGCAGACGGTCGTCCGCTGCGTCGAAAAGACCCTCGCCGCCTGGGAGGGGTCGTGAGCCACACACCCGGAGCAGCCGGCACCGCCGACAACGGCGAGCTGGCCCACCTGATCGCCGCCCTCTGCGACGGACACGCCACCACCGCCGACCGTGACCGGCTGGAGCTGCTGCTGGCCCAGCCCACCGCCCGGGCGGAATACATCTCCACCATGCGGGTGCATGCCGAACTGCTCTGGCGGTGGCACCGCCGCCGGCCGCTGCGGCTGACGACCCGGCCCCTTGTGCCGCTGCTTGGCAGCCGCCTGGTCTGGGCTGCGGCTGTGGGCGTTGCCGCTGCCTGCCTGCTAGCCGTCTCGCTCATCGGCTGGCCCTGGGCTGGGAAGTCAAAGCCAGCCATTAGGCTCACGGCAGTGGCCGAAGCCCGGCTGGCTGAGACCAGCCCGCCCTACGGCAGCGGGGACATGCTGGCCCCTGGTGACCGCATTGACCTCGAAGCCGGCCTAGTTGAACTGGCCCTGCCGGCCGACATTGTCGTCGTGTTGGAGGGACCGGCCCGGCTGGAGATTCGCGAGCCGAACGACCTGCAGCTTGACCAGGGTCGGCTGACCGCCACGCTCACCCGCCGGGGCAGCGGCCTGACCGTGCGGACCCCGACGGCCGTGGTGACCGACCGGGGCACCCAGTTTGGCCTCGATGTGGACACGGCTGGCCGGACCGACCTGCGGGTCTTTCAGGGGGCGGTCGAACTGGCAGCAACGGCCGACCCTGGCAGCCAGCCAGCGGTGGTCACTGCCGGCAACGCCGCCGAGGTCGATGCCGACGGCCGCGTGGCGCTGGTCGATCGACCACCCCGCAAGGCCTTTGTGCTGACCGTGCCCCGGCCGGAGCCAGCCCGACCGCAGACTGCATACCCCTGGCACCCGGCCACCGCCGAAACCCTGTTGGATGACCCGCTGGCCGGCGACGGCCGGCTGGCGGGCAGTTCGCCAGCCGACCGGGGCGGCAGCGGGCTTGGCCGCTGGCTGGCCCCGGCCGACTGGTCGCTTGACCCCGTTACCGGCGTGCTGCGGGTGCGGTCGACCGGGGCGGCGCTGCTGCCCTTCCAACCCGAGGCTGGCCGGGTCTATCGCATCGCCGCCACGCTTCAGGTGCTTGAGGGCAGCTGGGCGGCGATCGGGCTGGCCACCGGACCGAACATCGCAACTGCCGGACTCGACTATGCCTGGATGCTGCAGCGGCAGACGACCAGCCTGCGGCTGCACGACACGGCCCGGACCATCCCCAATGCCGCCTATCTTGGCCCGGGCCAAGCCGGCCGGATCGGCCGCGGCGACACCCGCACCGGCAGCCAGCGGCGGACCATCGTGCTCGACACGACCGGCCCCAGCTGGCGGGTCTTTTTTCTCGTTGACGACCTGCTGATCGGCAGCGGCGACCTGAGCCCGCCGGCCGATGGCATCAGCCACGTGGCCCTGTCGGTGTTTGAGAACACCGTCGCCACCATCAGCGACGTGCGGGTCGACGTCTGCCAGCCGGAATAAGCGGGCTGGCAAGCAACGAGTCGATTGATTCGACGGCGATCACGACCGTCCTTCCATCCGTTCGTAGAGCCGATCGCGATCCGAGACATCGACTCCAGGGAGCGTGCGGCCTCCGTGCGTTTTCCACTGCAGCCGATCGCTCGCCCCACCGGCCGCCGGTCGGATCAATGACCCAGCGAGGGCGTGCCTCACAAACGCCGTGAGCGTGGTGCCATGTTGGGCAGCACGCCGGCGGGCTGCCAACAGGAAGTTGTCGTCAAGGTCGGGCGTTGTTCTCATGCATAAACCGATATGCGGCGTGCAGCGAGATGTCAAGGTGTTGTTGTGCGGCTTTCAGCCTCTCTCGCCCTCGGACGGCTTCGCGTCATCAGCTCGAAAAACCGACATAGAATATGCGGAGAGGCGGTCGTTTTCACGAAGGCACACCTATGCTCACCCGACGCGACATCCTGAAGCGGCTCGGCATCGCCCCCGCCGCCCTGCCCTTTCTCGGCAACCTGCCGAGTCTGGCCGCGGCCAGTGCTGTCGGCCGGCCACGGCAACGGCTGGTGATCGTCTTTAGCCCCGATGGCGTAGTAAAGAAGAACTTCTGGCCGGAGCGAGCCGGGCCCTTCACCACCCCGCCACCGGTCGAGCAGCCGACGCCGCTGCCGGAAATTCTGACCCCCTTCGAGCCCTTCCGCGACAAACTGCTGCTGGTCAAGGGGGTTCACAACAAGGTGCGGGGCGACGGCGATGGCCACATGCGGGGTATCGGCTGCCTGCTGACCGGGATCGAACTGTTCCCGGGCAACATCCAGGGGGGCAGCGACACGCCGGCAGGCTGGGCCAGTGGCCGGTCGATCGATCAGGAAATCCGTGAGTTCCTCCAGGCCGACCCTGCCACCGCCACCCGCTTCGGCTCACTCGAGTTTGGGGTGCTGGTGCCCAACCGTGCCGACACCTGGACCCGCATGGTCTATGCCGGCCCGAACCGGCCGGTCACCCCGATCGACGACCCCTATCAGATGTTCGACCGGCTCTACGGCCAGACCAAAGATCGCGAGAGCCTCAAGAGCGTGCTCGATGATGTCCGCGGCGACTTGGCAACGCTGGCCGCCAGGCTGCCGGCGGAAGATCGACGGCTGCTGGAGGAGCACACCGAACTGGTGCGGAACTTTGAGCGGGAACTGGCCAGCCGCCACGAAGTGGTCAGCCACCCGGTGCCGGTGCTCGAGGAAGGCGTCGTGGAGCAGAACGACCAGATGCCGAAGATCAGCCGGATGCAGATCGACCTGCTGGTGGCGTCGCTGCAGGCAGACTTCACCCGCGTGGCGACCCTCCAGTTCACCAACTCAGTCGGCCAGCCGAGCATGACGTGGCTCGGCTTTCAGGAGAAGCAGCACGACCTGTCGCACAAGCCCAACTCCGACGCCGACGCCCAGGAGAAGCTGACCAAGATCAATGCCTGGTACGCCGGTGAGATCGCCCACCTCGCCCGCCGGCTGGCCGACACCCCGGAGCCGGGTGGCGACGGCTCGATGCTTGACCACACGACGATCCTCTGGACGAATGAGCTGGGCGAGGGCAACTCGCACTCCCACAACGACATTCCCTGGTGCTTTGTCGGCGGCGGCCTCGGATTCCGGGGCGGCCGCATGGTCGATGCCGGTGGCGTGCCGCACAACCGACTGCTCCTGACCCTGGCCCAGGCGATGGGCCAGACCGAACTGTCCCGCTTCGGCAATCCCGACTTCTGCGGCGGTGGCTCGCTGACCGGGCTGTCATAGCGTGCGACGTATCAACTGGCGTTTCCTCCCGGCAGGAAATACGTGAGGGACTGCCCGTGCCAATCGAGCGGCGTCGGAAACTGAGCGCAGCCGGGATGGCGAAGCGAAGTTTCCGTCGAGTGAGTGAAGGGCAGGATGCACGAAGCGAACGTCCGACGAGATGGCAGGGACAGTCCCAACGCTGCGGAGACAAGCCGCTGGCATTTCGAAAGACGCCCAACTGCGAAACCGGCCGCCTGCACGTTGCTGGCCCCAGGGCCGCGGGGCATACTCTGGTTTTCCCGCAGGAGCACACCATGGAAGCCCACCATACCCGAGCCTTTGCTGTTGTCGTGCTGGTCACCGTCGCCAGCGTCTTTGCCCCGGCCGCCCTGGCCGCCACGCCCAAGGGACCGGCCTATACCTCAGCCGCCGAGGCCGACGCCGACTTTGCCCGGCAGGGGGAGTACCTCGGCACCGTGATCCACGAGGGGCAATCAGTGCCACTCGGCGTACAGGTGATCGCCCGCGGTGACGGCGCCTTTGATGTGGTCGCCTATCCCGGCGGCCTGCCGGGAGCCGGCTGGCAGCCGCCCAACAAGATCGTCGGCACCGGGAAGGCTGAGGGCAGCGGGGACGATGCAGTCGTCAAACTCGAAGGCGTTGACTGGGGCGGCACCACCCGCCGTGGCGTCATCCGAAACGGTGCCATCGTGGTCATCGATGAGGCCGGCGGTGAACTGACGAGCCTGCCCAAGACCGTCCGCAAGAGCCCGACGCTCGGGGCCGAACCACCGGCGGGAGCGGTGGTGATCTTCGATGGCAGCAACACCGACAGCCTCGTCAACGGCCGGATGACCGATGACGGCCTGTTGATGGAAGGCGTCACCACCAAAGACAGCTTCGGAGCAGCCCACTGGCATATCGAGTTCTGCCTGCCCTATCAGCCGTTCGACCGGGGGCAGGGCCGGGGCAACAGCGGGGCCTACTTCCAGGGCAGCTACGAGGTGCAGATGCTCGACAGCTTTGGTCTGGAGGGCAAGAACAACGAGTGCGGCGGCATCTACAAGGCCGCGCCGCCGACGGTCAACATGTGCCTGCCCCCCTTGTCGTGGCAGACCTATGACGTCGATGTGACGCCGCCGCAGTTTGCGGATGGCAAGAAAATTGCCAACGCCCGCCTGACGGTCCGGCACAACGGCGTTGTCATTCACGACAATGTCGAGGTGCCGGGCGTCACCCCCGGCGGCCCCCAGCAGACCGAGCAGCCGACCGGCCCGCTGTTTCTGCAGAACCACGGCAACCCGGTGCGGTACCGCAACATCTGGGTGTTGCCGAAATCGTGAGCCCGGGCCACCCGCTACGACCGAAGGAGTCGGGGGGCGATACGACCACCGCCCAGCTTGTCTGCTGCGGCTGCGGCCTGCTCTGTGACGACCTCTCCGGCACGACTGCCACCAGCTGTACCGCAGCCGATCGGTGGTTTGCGGGCCCCGACCAGCCGGCGGCGACCACGGTTGACGGCCAGCCGGCCAGTCTCGACGACGCCCTGACGGCAGCGGCGACCAGACTTGCCACCGCCCGCCGACCCCTGATGACCGGCCTTGCCTCGGCCACGCTTGAAGCCGTTCGCTTCGCCGGCCAGCTTGCCGAACAGTTGGCCGCGGCGGTCGATGCCGGTGGGCCTGAAACCGCGATGGCAACCGGACCCACGATCGCCCGCGTCGGCGAGGTGACCGCCGCCTTTGAAGAACTGCGTGACCGGGCCGATCTGGTCATCTTCTGGGGCTGCGACCCGACCGTCAGCCATCCCCGGTTCCTCGACCGGTTCGTGCAGCCACCCCGGCCGACCGGCAGCCGGCGGACCATCAGCCTCGGGCCGGCACCGGTCCTGCCCCCCGCGGCTGACCATCTGCACCTGCAGCTGGCCGACGATCAGGCCATTCCCGCCGCACGCCTGCTGCAGGGAATGATCGAGGGCCACTGCAGCGACGAGGTTGACGGCCCGCTGGCAGCAATCATCAGCCAGCTGCACGCTGCGGTTGAGGCTGCTGCCTGCGTTGCCCTCGTGACCAGCACCGCGGCCGATCCTTCCGGCCTCACCGACTGGAGCCTAGCCCAGCTCGTGCGGGCCGTCGCCCACCGCAAGCCGGCCTTTCAGATTCCGCTGGGGGCCGGCGTGGCCGCCGGCGGCGGGAACCTCGCCGGTGTTGCCGCCAGTTGCAGCTGGCGGTTCGGGGCCCCTGGTGGAATTGCTGCGGCTGACCAGAACGGCAGCGAGTTTCAACCAGCCGAGGCCGATGCCGTAAGGCTGATCAGCCGCGGTGAGGTCGACTGTGTGCTGGTGGTCGGCCGGCTCGCTCCACACCTCAAGGCGGCCCTGGCCACGGCTCAAACACCACCGACGGTGATTCACCTGACCGATGTCGCCCCGGCGACAGTCCACGACCGGGCGATCGTACTGGCCGTCGCCAGCATGCCCCACACGACAAGCGGTACCATGCTACGTGAAGACGGCCGGTTGATCACGCTTACGCCACGCGAACCTCCCCGCAAGCCAACCCTCCCCCAGATGATAAGTGCCATGGTCGTAGCGATTAATAAAGTCAAACAAGAAGACAGCCCTCCTCTTTCTCGAAGAAGCTCGTCTTGAAATGGAATGGGTGAGGGGCGTTGTCCATGCCAATCGAGCGGCGTCGGAAACTGAGCGCAGCCAGGATGGCGAAGCGAAGTTTCCGTCGAGTGAGCGAAGGGCAGGATGCCCGTAGCGAACGTCCGGCGAGATGGCATGGGCAACGCCCCGACGCGTCACCAACCACCCCCGACCTCCCCCTTCCAAGCACCGCTCTGGAAGAAAGATAAACGACCAGCGTGCCCAACAGCTTTGTAATGGCGAATACCAGTAACCCTTTCAGCGAGGACACCATCTCAGCCAACCACGAGCCCTTCGTTCTGGCCGGCGGCACGGTTCACGATCCCGCCACCGGCCGCGACGGGGTGGTCACCGACCTCTGGGTTGAAGCCGGCCGGATTGTTGAGCCTCCAGCTGATCCTGACCGCTTCCACCGGGTCGATGCCGCGGGCCTGGTCGTCATGCCCGGCGGCGTCGATCTGCACAGCCATGTGGCCGGCCCCAAGGTCAACGCCGGCCGGCGGATCGCCCCACAGCTGGCCCGAGCCCGCCGCCAGGGTCAACCCGCCGCTGTCCCCACGATTCACAACACCGGGGCCCTCTACGCCGCCCTCGGCTACACCACCGTCTTCGATGCCGCCATCGCCACCGGCGCCGCCGCCATCGCCAGCCTGGAGCTGGCCGAACTGCCGATTCTCGACAAGGGCTTTTATCTGCTCGCCGCTGACGATGCCCAACTGCTGGCCGCCCTCGACGGGAACGACCCGACGACCATCAAGCGGCTGATCGGTGATGCTGTCGGCCAGGGGGGCGGCTGGGGCGTCAAGGTGGCCAACCCGGGCGGGCCGGCCTTCTGGAAACGGGCCCGCGGCGACCACCGCGATCTCGACACGCCGCTGCCGGGCTTCGGCCTGACCGGTCGCAGCCTGCTTGCGCGGCTGGCCCGGGGCGTGGCCGCCGCCGGCCTGCCGCATCCACTGCACATCCACACCGCCAACCTCGGCCTGCCGGGCAACTGGCGAACGCTGGCCGAGACGATGCGGACCCTCGACGGCATTCCCGCCCACCTCGCTCACGTGCAGTTTCACAGCTACACCGGCGGCAACCTCGATGCCGACAGCTTCGGATCCGGCGTGGCCGGGTTGGCTGCCTGGTTCAACGACCACGACGGGCTCACGCTCGACGTCGGCCAGGTGCTCTTTGGCGAGACCGTTGCCATGACGGGCGACTCAGCCGCCGCCGAACACCTCGCCCACACCACCGGCGTGCCCTGGCACTCCCATGACCTCTGGCTGGAAGGGGGCTGCGGGGTGCTGCCGATCGCATACAAAGAAAAAAGTCTGATCCACGCCTGGCAGTGGGCCATCGGCCTGGAGTGGTTCCTGTCGGTTGCCGACCCCTGGCGGCTGGTGCTTTCGACCGACCATCCCAACGGCGCCCACTTTACCGCCTATCCGGCGCTGATGCAGCTGCTCGGTGACGCCGCCTTTCGGCGGGAAGCCTTTGAGCGAATCCATCCCGCGGTTCGCAAGCGGTCGCCGCTGGCTGGCCTCGATCGTGAGTATTCCCTCCAGGAACTCTGCATCATCACCCGGGCCGCCCCGGCCCGGATTGCCGGCCTGCCCCAGAAGGGACAGCTCGGCATCGGGGCCGACGCCGACATCACCCTCTACCGGCCCAGCGGTGATCTGGCCGCGATGTTCGCGATGCCGGCTGCCGTCTACAAAGCGGGGCAGCTCGTGGCCGAGAACGGCCACTGCCGGGCCACTCCCACCGGTCGGCAACTCAGGGCAATTGTTTCAGGCTGAGATCAACCGCCGGAGTGCCGACAGCGGCCACCAGGGCGGCAGCCGATGCCTGCGGCTCAAACCGCTCGGCCACCCGGCGGCTGCCGGCAGCGGTGCAGGCGGCGGCGAGGTCGCGGTCTTCCAGCAACTGAATCGCCCGGCGGGCAAACTCGCTTTCCGGTGCTGCCGGCACCAGCCGGCCGGCGTCGCCATCACCAATCACGATCCGGCTCTCCGGGGTATCGATGGCCACCAGCGGAATCCCGTGGGCCAGGCCCTCAAGCAGACAGCCGCCGAGGGCCACCCGGCCTGACTGCATGATCAAATCGGTCTCAGGCAGCAGCGCTGGCAGGCAGTCAAGCTGATCAAAGAAGTGCACCCGCGCAGCAATCTCCTCGATCCTCGCTCGGCGAGCCAGCCGCCGGGCAAGCGACCCGGCACCGACAATGACATGCTCGAGGTCGTCGCGAACCACCCCCATCTGGTCGATTGCCCACAGCAGTTGCTCGAGCCGCGAGGCGGCAACCAGTGGCGCGACCGTGAGGGTCCAGCGGTTGGCTGGATCGATCCCAAGTGATGCAGCCAGCTGCTCCCGACTGCCCGCCGTCGCAAAGGCAGCCGCCGCGGGTGGGACGACGACGGCCTGCGCCGCGCAGCCCGCAGCCACCGCCGCATCAATCACCAGGATCTGCTCAGCTGCCTGCACAGCTTCCAGTTCGATCCCCGACCGCGGCGACTGGGCCAGCCACTGGAGATACCGCCAGCTGCCCAGGCCAAGCCGGCGGCACACCAGCCGGGCCGCGGCAACTGGCACCGCCACCTGCCGCCCCCACGCCAGCACCACGGCCGGCTGCAGCCGCCGACTGAGCTGGATGAGTCGGGGCACAACAGCGGGGTCGATGACGGGCCGTCGCCCCAGTCGGTTCACTGTCACGCCGATTGGCGCCAGCCGATCGGCCAGGCTCCCGCCGGTGGTGAGCACCGCCAGCTGCACCCGCCAGCCGGCCTGCTGCAGAGCCACTGCGGCCAGTTCCAACTGCCGGCCGCTGCCGACCGCGGGATGATCGGGCGAGACCAACAGCAGATCGGCGGCAGGGCTGGGCATCGGCTGGACAAAACGAGAAGTGACGCGATTCACTCGGTAGCCGCGGCGGCCGCTGGCCTGCCGCCCGGCCCGTCCGCGTCAGCCGGGTCAAGGATGCAGATCTCCGGCAGGTTCCGCCAGGCACCGTCGTGGTCCAGACCATAGCCGACCACAAAGGCATCCGGAATGTCGAATCCGACGTAATCGGGGCTCATCGCCACCTCGGTTCGGGCCGGCTTCCGCAGCAGCACGAGGGTCCGCACTGAGGCCGCCCCATGGTCATGGAGCGAGGCCACCAGAGCCTCAAGGGTGCGGCCGGTATCGAAAATATCATCGACCAGCAGCACGTCACGGCCGGTCAGATCGGGCAGGAGATCGAGCCGGAGATCAAGCCGGCCGGGGCGGGTGGCAGCCCCGCGATAGCTGCTGGCCCAGACCATGCCAACCTCGATCGGCCCCTCGAGCCGCCGCAGCAGATCGGCCACCAGCACGATGCTGCCGGTCAGCACGCCAATCACCGTCAGCGGCTTCTCACCACAGTCCCGCTGCACCTCGGCCGCAAGGCGGTCAATGCCGGCAGCTAGTTCGTCCCGCGACAACAGCCGCTTCATGAGTCGTCTCCTTCCGTACCGGGGTGACAGTGTTCGGCCCTGCCACCGACTGCTACAACCCAGAGTAACCCACCTTCTCGCCTCCGGTGTTCTCCATGTCATCCCCAACTTTGGCCGGCTGGTCAACCATCGACGTTGCCGGCCATGCCTGCGACCTGTTTCAGCCCGAGAGCATCGCGGCGAACGCCCGCTGCCTGGTCTACCTGCACGATCTGCAGGGGCAGCCTCCGCAGAGCCTGCCGGCGGTTCAGGCGGCGGTTGAAGCCGCAGGGCTGCCAGTGCTGGCCCCCCGCACCGGCCGCTCCTGGTGGCTGCAGCATCGGGTGGAGCGGTTCGACCGGCACCAGACACCAGAGGCTTTTCTGCTGGGGCCCCTGCTCGAGGAGTGCCAGCAACGGTTTGCGGCGGGGCCGGGGGGTATCGGCCTGCTGGGCTTGGAGATGGGAGGCCAGGGAGCCTTGCGGCTGGCCTACCGCCACCCCACTGCCTTTCCGGTGGCGGCTGCGATCAATCCCGCGATCGATTTTCAGCTCGGCATGCGGCACGGGCATGACTGGGACGATGGCGAACTGTTCGACACCCTCTGGGAGATCTTTCCTGACGTCGAACAGGCCCGGCAGGAGACTGCAATCCTGCATGTGCATCCGCTCAACTGGCCGCGGCACCAGTGGTTCGCCAGCGACCCCGCCAACCGCCGCTGGCGGGACGGGGCCGAGCGACTCGCCAGCAAACTGATCGCCCTCGGCATTCCCCACACGGCCCTGTTCGACCAGCCGGCCAGCGGTGACTTCCTCACCGCCGCTGCCGAGGCGGCCGTGCAGTTTGTAGCCAGCGCCCTCGACGCCGAGTCACGCCGCGTCGTGTGATGCCGGCGTGTGGCTTCGTGGCGCAATCTTTCCTGGCCACACGAGTAGGCTCAGCGCCGACTCAAAACGGTGCGTTCGGCAGGCTGCCGCCGCCGAGCTGGTCGAAGTCGAGGTAGCGAGCGTCCTGCACATCGACCCGGTTGTGCTGCCGCCAGTAAAGAATCTTGCCGGCCGAGGCCGTTGAGGTCGGCCCCCCGACCCGCTCCTGCCGGAACAGCTGGGCATCGGTACGACCATCCCCCTCAAAGATCAATAGATCCTTCAGTTCACTGTAGGACAGCCGCGCGCTGCGGGCGGTGAAGCCCGAGCCTTCCACCAGCACATTGCCGCCGGCCGACAGCTCAATTGCCCGCCGTGGCTGCCCCGGCACGGGGGGCGTCTGCCCGATGCCAAGCACGTCGCTAGTCACTGCCACCGCCCCTTCGGCCAGGCCGCTTGGGGCGTGCAGGTCGAGGCTGTCATCCCAGGTCGGTACCGGGCCCCAGATCGTCTCCACCCGCTGCTGAAACTCCAGCTGCCGGCGGGTGAGGTTGCCGGTGAAGCCCCGCTGAAAGTCGACGCCCAGATAGGTGATGCCTGGCTTTTTCTCAGCCGGGGCCGCAGCCGGCGGCGGTGTTGGCCCGCCCGGGAGAGCGGGTGGTCCCAGCGGCAGGCTACCCTCACCCTGGCGGGTGCTGGTCAGTCGGCCCGGGCCCGTCCCCCGCACATCACCCGTGAGCCGGTCGAAAAAGAGATCCCGGACAAACAGCTGTTCATGGGAGGCCAGCCCGCCGCCGGCCGCGGCCTCAGTGCGGCTGATGATCCGCGCGCCGTTGCTGCAGGCGATCCGGGCGATGTCGTTTTGGGCCGGGGCCTGAGTCTGCAGCTGCTGCCGCTGCCGGCTGAAATCAATCGGCTGACTGAAGACACAGTCGAGCGTGCCGGCCTTCAGCTCGGTGCCGCCGCTGCCGGTTTCAACGCGGTCGATGAAGCGGGCGGTCTGCCCGTCGAAGTCCATCCGGCCCTGCCAGGTGATCGCCAGTGGTTCTGCGTCAGCAGCAGCGGCAACAGGCGGCTGCCGGTCGGGCCGACCGCTGATCAGCCCCAGATCACCGAGCCCGGCCCCGCCGGCGGCGGGCACGGTCAGCCGTCCTCCACCATCGACCGCCACCCGGTTCCGGCCCCGGTCGAACTCGATCAGCGGCCCCTCCAGATTGAGGCTAGGACTGCGGACCTCGGCCGGACGGCCTGAGATGATGGCCCGGGCGTCGAAACGGGTCGGCCGGGTGATCTGCAGCTGGTCTCCCCGGATGTCAAAACCTTCAGTCTCTGCGGCGGTCGCTGCCGGCTGCTCGATCAGCTGCACCTGCCCCTCCAGTGAAAGCTCTTCCAGATTGTGCTGACCGGCCGCCAGCAGCACCTGGCCGCGAATCAAATCTCCGCTGGCCAGCAGCTTACGGGCGACTGGCACGGGGGGTCGGATGGCAGGAATCGGCCGTCGCTGTGGCGTGCCGCGAGGCGGCTGGGGCCGCGGAGCGGCTGCCACGGCGGCAGCGGGGGCTGCGGATGGACTGACGGCCGGCTGGGGGGCGCCTGCCTGCTCGGGCTTGAACCACAGCTCCATTCGGTCGGTGCGGGCGGCCACCTCGGCCACGTCGATCTCGACCACGCCGCAGACCAGCAGCCGTTGCGGCTGCAGGGCCGACATGTTTGGCACGCCGGTGCCGCGGGCACCGGCAACCGCCCTCGGACGATGGCTAAACCAGAGGTGCATCTCAGCCCCAGTCAGCCGGCCCTGCAGATCGACCGCCACCTCGGCCTGGCCGGTCAGTGAGGCGACATGCCCGGTGCCGTCGGGGCGAACCCGCAGGCTCTTCTGCCATCTGGTCTCAACCGCCGGAGGCCGCTCGCCAAGCGCCCGCAGCCAGCCCGGCCCAGCGGCTAGCAAGCTGCCCGGTCCCCCGTCCGCCGCGGGAGTGTAGTCGAGTGAGGCTGCCTCCAGTTCAAGACCGACCGCAGTTACCGCCACCGGGTCATCCCCGTCGAGCCGAATCCGGCGGGTCTGAACCTCATAGCCCAGCCGTCCGGTCCTCACCTCAAGGCTGTTCGCGCCACTGCGGACGATTGCCGGAGCACCGCTCGCTTGGATCTCGACCACCTGCAGGCCGCCGTCCGGCTTGTCGGCTGCTGCGTCGGGCTCACCCAGAATGATCGCCAGCACGTCGCAGGAGAGCTGATCGCCCCCCTGCTCCAGTTGTCCCCGCCTGACTTCGACCGCATCCTCGAGGGTGATGACGTTGGCCGACAGGTTCGTCGTCAGATTACCGGCACAGGTGACGTGCACCGGTCGATCGGTAGCCGGTTCGTCCGCTGTGCCAGCCGCCGATGCCTCCGGCAGGACGCCGGCCGCCATGCCTTCCAGCCGCAGCTCCACCTCGCGTTCCAATCGCACCGTGTCGACCCCGCCGATATTGGGCCCCTGACCCGCTCCACCCGGCTGCGGCAGCAGCATCGCCACCAGCCCGCGGCCGCGGCCGATCGACCGGCCGTAGCGGAACTCGACCCGCTCGTTGGTCCGAATCTCATATTCGTCGAGTTCCAGGTCGCGGGTCACCACCTCGATGTCATCCCCCGCCCCAGCCGCACTCGGGGTGCCCCGGATGGTCACCTGCCCCCGCAGGCTGCCACCGACCAGCCGTGACAGCCGGCCGGCCCGCAGGTCGAGTGGTTCAGCAAACTCCAGCACCGCCCCCTGAGGCGCCCGCATCACCAGCGTCCGGCCCGGCGCGTCGGTCGCCTGCCGCTGGTCATCGGGCAGCACCACCAGCGTGCAGGGCACCAGGTTCACCCGGCCGTCGGGGAGTGAGTGGTACTGCTTGAACATCAGCCGCATGCCACGGCTTTCAAGAATGATCGGCTGATCGAGTTCCCAGGAGCCGGGTGGAAAGAGCTCCCGCACCGCATCGAGCCGCCGGTCAGCCCGGGCCCGGATGGCGGCGGCCTGCTCAGGAGTGAGTTCGGCAACGCCGACCGACTCGCGGTAGCGGGGCTCAACCCAGGGCACGACAGCCAGCCGGTAGAGCCCCGCCGTGGCCAGCACGACCAGGAACACCCGCACGGTTCGTCCGATTCGTTGATCCATCAGGCGATTCCGTCACCCCGGTAGCCGGCAATGAGTTCTTCCCAACAGCCACGGGCTTTCAGCAGCCGTTCGACCAACTCCCGGACCGCCCCGTGGCCGCCCGGCAGGCGGGTGACCAACCTGGCAGCCGCACAGAGTTCCGGGCAGGCATCGGCCACGGCAACGCCCAGCCCGACCCGGCTGATGACTGGCAGGTCGGGCAGATCGTCGCCAACGTAGGCGGTCTCCTCCCAGTCGAGGCCGCAGGCTGCCAGCAGTTCAGCGACAACCGCCAGCTTGTCGCCCACCCCCTGGCGGACGAAGTCGATGCCCAGTTCCCGGGCCCGCCAGGCAACCACCCGGCTGGAGCGGCCGGTGACAATCCCGACCTGCCCGCCGGCCCGCTGCCAGAGCTTGATGCCAAGCCCGTCACGAATGTTGAAGGTCTTCTGCTCGATGCCGTCCTCGGTCCAGGTGACACCGCCCGTGGTCAGCACCCCGTCGCAATCAAGCAGCAGCAGCCGGACCCCGGCCAGCACCGCCAAAGGTGGCTGGCTGGCACTGGCCGACTGGTTCGGGCCGGTGGTCATCGGCATCTCCGGCAGGTGGGGCAAATGGCTGGCCAACCCGGAAACCGCTCAGGCGGCGACGGTGCGGGCCGACGGCTGGCCCTCCGGCACAGCCTCGACGGCAGACAGGTCAACCCCGACAAGATCGACGATGTCGAGCAGGCCGTGGGGCCGGCCGTCCTCGTCGAGCACCGGCAGTTCGCTGAGCCGACGGCTTTCGAGCAGACCGATCGCCTCCTCCAGCCGGCTGCCGATCCGGGCGGCGGTCGGCTGGCTGGTCATCACTTCACCGATCGGTCGGTCGAGGGCGTCATCATGCCGGTGCTCAAACAGCCGGGCCAGATCGCTGTCGGTGAAGATGCCAGCCAGACGACCATCGGCGGCAATGATCATCACCGCGCCGGTGCGTCGGTGGGGCAGCGGCCGGGCAAACACCTGCCGCACGGTCTCGGCGGGGGTGGCCGTCCGGCAGCGGTCCAGCGGCCGCATCGCCTGCTCGACCCGCAGCAGCCGCATGCCCAGACTGCCGCCGGGATGCCGGGCGGCGAAGTCAGCATGGCTGAAGCCCCGCAGGCCGCTGACCACCAGGGCCAGGCTGTCGCCGAGGGCGAGCATCACCGTGGTGCTGGTGCTGGGGGCAACGCCCAACGGGTCGGCCTCGACCAGTTTGCCAGTAGCCACGACGACGGTGGCAGCTTGGCCGAGGGAACTGTCAGCGCGGCCGGTGAGGGCGATCAGCGGGACGCCGCGAACCTCCAGATGGGGAAGGATCTGCGTCAACTCGGCCGTCTCGCCCGACTGTGAGATCGCCAGCACCAGATCATCCCGCCGCACCGCGCCGAGGTCGCCGTGCATCGCCTCCGCCGGGTGGAGGAAATGACTTGGGGTGCCAGTCGAGGCAAGCGTGGCCGAAAGCTTGCGGCCGATCAGGCCGGCCTTGCCCATGCCGGTGACGACGACACTGCCGGTGCACTGCTGCAGCAGTCGCACCGCCCGGCAAAAGGGGACCGCCAGGCTATCGGCGGCAGCCAGAATCGCCTCGCCCTCCGCCCGCAGCACCTGCTGGCCCTGCTCAATCAATGCCGCATCGCTCGGTTCGGCCACTGCATCCTCCAGTCCGTGAACCCGCGCCGACGGGCGGCGGGGGCGGGGACTATAGGACGACTGGGCGACCCGGCACAACGGCCATTTCAGCCGTAGCGTTTAGCCATTTCCTCGAGTGAAATCACTGGCACCTTACCGGCGTTGCCCGCCTGGCCGAACTGGACCATCCGCTCGGCACAGACCCTCTGCATGGCCGCTCGGGCCGGCTTCAGGTAGTCGCGGGGGTCGAACTTTTCCGGGGTCTCCCAGAGCACCTTGCGGATTGCCCCGGTGATGGCCATCCGGCAATCGGTGTCGACGTTGATCTTGCGGACGCCGTGCTTGATGCCCCGCTGGATCTCCTCAACCGGCACGCCGTAGGTCTGCGGCATCTTGCCGCCGTACTGATTGATGATGTCCTGCAGCTCCTGTGGCACACTCGATGAGCCGTGCATCACCAGGTGGCAGTTAGGCAGTTTGGCGTGGATTTCCTCAATCCGCTTCATCGCCAGCACGTCGCCGTCGGGCTTCCGGCTGAACTTGTAGGCCCCGTGGCTGGTGCCGATCGCCACGGCCAGGGCATCGACCCCGGTTGCCTCGACAAACCGTGCCGCCTCGTCGGGATCGGTCAGCAGCTGGTCATGCGACAGCACGCCCTCAGCGCCGTGGCCATCCTCGGCCTCGCCCTGGCCGCTCTCGAGTGAGCCGAGACAGCCGAGTTCGCCCTCGACCGAGACGCCGCGGGCATGGGCCTGCTTCACCACCTCGGCGGTCACCTCGACGTTGTAGTCGAAGTCGGCTGGAGTCTTGCCGTCCTCTTTCAGCGACCCGTCCATCATCACGCTGGTGAAGCCATTGTCGATGGCACTGGCACAGGTGGCCGGCGAGTTGCCGTGGTCCTGGTGCATGGCGACCGGAATGCCGGGGTAGAGCTCGGCGGCGGCAAGCATCAGGTGCCGCAGGTAGTTGTCCTGGCTGTAGGAGCGGGCCCCCCGTGAGGCCTGGACGATGACCGGTGAGTCGGTCTCCTTCGCCGCCTCCATGATCGCCTGGATCTGTTCCATGTTGTTGACATTGAACGCGGCCAGACCGTAGCCGTTTTCGGCGGCATGGTCGAGCAGAATGCGAAGGGGAACCAGCGGCATGGGGAGGGTCTCCGGCGGCGGGGTGAGCGGGGTAAACGGTTCTGGTGGGCCTCCAGAGCATACGGGATCAGACGGCGTGCTAAAATCCCCATTGCCGGTGCGGCCCGCACGGCCGCCGTGAGGACGAGCATGGATTTGCAGCCGAGTACCGATCCGCTGAAGAGTCTGCTGTATGTCACCGGCGGCTGGATCTGCGTCGGATTCGCCGTCATTGGAGCAGTTCTCCCGCTGCTGCCGACAACGCCGTTCCTGTTGCTGGCCAGTTGGTGTTTCTATCGGGGCTCGCCCCGGATTCATGCCTGGCTGCACCGATCCCGCTGGTTCGGGCCGACCCTCGATGACTGGCAGGAGTATCGGGGTATCCGGCGGACGGTGAAGTACCGGACGATCGGGCTGGTGGTGGCGGTTGTCATCTGCAGCCTGCTGCTCAACAGCCTGCCCTGGTGGCTCAAATATGTGGCCCTCGGCGCGGTCGGCATCGGTCTCTATGTGATTGCCACCGTGCCCACCCTGCCTGATGACACCCCGCGGGCTCCGCGAACGATCATCACCGAATAACCGGAGTCCTCCCGGAGACATCTGCTGACGGCAGAAAAAATCCTTCCCAACCAGTAAAACCTCTTTGGGAGGAATCAGTTCGCCCGCCGCTTCTCAGAGGATGTTCTCTTGAAACCCGCCTATGCCGTCTGGGCCCTTGTCGCCCTCTTGATCGTGGTGCATCAGGACATCTGGTTCTGGGATGACGCCCGGCTGATCTTTGGCTTCCTGCCAATCACCCTTGCCTACCATGCCGGCATCTCCCTGGCCGCTGCCGGAACCTGGTACCTCGCCACCCTGTTTTGCTGGCCGGTCGATGAGGCCACGGCACCCGCCACGACCAAGGAGCAGCCATGACCCAACTGCTGATCATCTGTGGGTACCTGTGCCTGTTGCTGCTGCTGGGCATCGGAGCCAGTCGGCTGTTCCGGGGTACCAGCCAGGACTACATGCTGGCCAGTCATTCGATTGGCCCCTTCCTGCTGCTGATGTCGATCTTCGGCACCACCATGACGGCGTTCGCCCTGGTCGGTTCGACCGGCGAGTCGTTCAAGGAGGGGGTGGGGGTCTACGGCATGCTCGCCAGCTCCAGTGGGATCATCCACTCGCTCTGCTTCTTCCTGCTGGGCGTCAGGGTCTGGAAACTCGGCAAGGCCCATGGCTACCGCACCCAGGTGCAGTTCTTCCGCGATCGACTGGAAAGCCGCTGGATCGGCCTCGTGCTCTTCCCGGTGCTGGTCGGCTTGGTCATTCCTTACCTCCTGATTGGAGTGATGGCCTCGGGGACGGTGATCAATAAGGTGACCGCCGGGCGGATCGCCAAGGGCAAGGTGGTCGGTGGCACGTTTGCCGAGGGGACCTTTCCGGCATTCCTCGAGCAAGCGCCGAATCCCAAAGCACCGGAGGAGCCGCCCAGTTTTCTCTATGGATCGCAGGGGGGTGTACCCAAGCCGCTGGCGTCACTGGCCATCTGCGGCATCGTGCTGATCTATGTCTTCATGGGCGGCATGCGGGGCACCGCCTGGGCCAACACCTTCCAGACCCTCGTCTTCATGGTCTTGGGGGTGGTCACCTTCGTGGTGATCGCCTGGAAACTGGGGGGGCAGGAGAGCTTTTGGGCCAGCCTGCAGGCAGCCAGTGCCGCCATTCCCGCTGAGAAGCTAACCCGGCTGCATATCCCGCCAGAAAAGTTCCTGACCTACATGTTCGTGCCGCTGAGCGTCGGCATGTTTCCGCACCTGTTCCAGCACTGGCTGACCGCCCGCAGTGCTAACAGTTTCAAACTGCCGGTGGTGGCCCACCCGCTGTTCATCGCCATCGTCTGGGTGCCCTGTGTGCTGATCGGGGCCTGGGCCACCAGCGACCTGATCACCATCCCTCCTCCGGTGGCTGCCAACCCCAACGCAGTGCTCCCGTTCCTGGTACAGAAGCTGGCCGGGCCGGTGCTGGGAGGATTTCTGACCGCCGGCATTTTGGCGGCGATCATGTCATCACTTGACAGCCAGTTTCTCTGCCTCGGCACCATGTTCACCGAGGATGTCGTGCAGCCGCTGCGGGGCAGCCGCAGGCTGTCAGACCGGCATGAGCTACTGGTGGCCCGGCTGTTCATCATCGCGATCGTGGCGGTGACCTACGGCCTGAGCCTGCTGGAGCCTCGGCGGGTGTTCACCCTGGGCGTCTGGTGCTTCAGCGGCTTTTCCAGCCTCTTCCCGCTGATCCTCGCCGCTCTCTATTGGCCCCGGCTCACCAAGGCGGGAGCCTACGCCTGTGTGCTGGCGGCGGCTGGCAGCTGGCTCTGGCTGTTCGCCGCGTCTGACTTCGCCGGCCGGCCCAACTTCACCGTCGACGTTCCCGTGCCGACCGCCATCGACGCGGACGGGGCTTGGCAGCTGATGCCCGTTGCCGCGATGATTGCCGCTTCGACGGCGGCAATCATCATCGTCTCGCTGCTGACGAAGCCACCGGGCCAGCCAACGCTGCAGCGGTTCTTTCCGTCACGGGCCGATTGACGGCGGGCACTTGGCAAGAAAGTCGCGGGGACCGCGGGTGGTGTAGTAGGGATAGGCGACTGCTCCGCTCGGTGGCCCCGGGGGACAGGTCGCGCCGTAGTCCGACCCGCAGAGTTCACAGTTTTCTTCGGGCGTCAGGTGGTGCTTGGCCAGCCCGCCGTAGCGGCCGACATGCCGCTGACGGCAGCGGCCGTCGGCACAGTCGTTGCAATCAGCAGCACGACACTGGCCGAGCCGGCAGCGGCCGTCCTGACAGCCGGTCGGACACACCCCGCTCTGGCAGTCGCTGCAGGGAGCTTCGAGGCACTGGTCACAGCCGTCCTCGCAGCCGGCAGGACAACCACCGGGATGGCGGTGCGAGTAGGGGCCGTCAGCGTTGAGTAAGAAGAGCCGGTCGATGATTGAGCAGCCGCTGGCCGTTCCCAGCACCGCGACGGCAAGCAGGCAGGCGGAAAGGTGTCTCATGGGTCGCTTATCCTGGGCGGTATCGGCCAATTGGCCGGTCGTCGGCGGCACACCGGATGCCGCCACTAGCGGCCACGTTGTCGGCCACCATCCCAGGTATCGGTCGAATCGGTTCGACCGGTTGAGAAAACCCTGCGGGTTTTTCCAAGAGGGAACACGGCTACTTTACGGAAAGCATCGGCGTCCGGTCAGTCCTTCCTTGGCGGGCCTCCGCCCGCTGGTGCCGTTTGGCGGCGTCCTGCCGCCGGGTGGGCGCGACCGAAATGCTGCGTCGAACGTACTGCCCGTCCAGTCGCTGCCGCTCCTGGCTTCCTCATAGTGGAACGCCCGTTTGACAAGGCGAAGGGGGCCGGTGAACGCTCGAGGAGCCTCGGAAAATGGCAACCAAAAACCGAGCGGAACGACCAAGCGACGAAGCCATTTTCGGCAGCGACGAGACTTTCACCGCCCCCAAGCCGGCACTGAACCGATGGCGCCCAGCCAACCGTTTCGCCCGTCCAGTCGCTGCCGCTCCTGGCTTCCTCATAGTGGAACGCCCGTTTGACAAGGCGAACAACGAGCAGGTCAGGCGTCGGTGAAGCGGCCGAGGATCAGTGAGATGTTCTGGCCACCAAAGCCGAAACTGTTGGAGAGCACCCGCTGGCAGCTCGCCTCGCGGGCGGCGTTGGGAATGTAGTCGAGGTCGCAGTCGGGATCGGGGGTCTCATAATTGATCGTCGGCGGCAGCACGCCGTCTCGAATCGCCAGCAGCGACACGATCGCCTCGGTCGCCCCCGCAGCCGCAATCAGGTGGCCCATCATGCTCTTGGTGCTCGACACGGGGATCTTGTAGGCCCGCTCCTCGAACACCTTTTTGATGGCCAGTGACTCAACCCGATCGTTGACGCTGGTGCTGGTGCCGTGGGCGTTGATGTAATCAATCTCATCGCGGCCGAGGCCAGCGTCAGCGAGTGCCATCTTGATGCAACTGGTGGCGCCACGGCCTTCGGGATGGGTGTCGGTGATCCGGAAGGCATCGGCGGTCGAGCCATAGCCGAGCACCTCGCCGTAGATCGTCGCCCCCCGGGCCCGGGCGTGCTCAAGTTCCTCAAGCACAACCATTGCCGCTCCCTCACCCAGCACAAATCCGTCACGGTCATTGTCAAACGGCCGGCTGGCCCGGGCCGGTTCGTCATTGCGGGTCGAGAGGGCCGTCAGCAGATTAAAGCCGGTCACCCCGAAGGGATGAATCATGCTGTGAGTGCCACCGGAGAGCATCACGTCGGCATCGCCGCGGCGGACCAGTTCAGTTGCTTCGCCGATCGCCTGGCTCGAGGCGGCGCAGGCCGTCAGGCAGTTGAGGTTTGGCCCCTGGGCATCAAAGAGAGCCGCCAGATGGCCGGCCGGCATGTTCGGCTCTTGTTCAACTTCGGTGAGCGGATGGAGCGTCTCGAGGCCAAGCCGGGTAAAGGTTGCAACGTTGAGTGATTCGCCCTCGATCGATGCCATCATCATCCGGGTGAACGACTCGAAGTCCTGCTGCCCCTCGCCGCTGCCCAGATAAATACCCAGCCGGTCAGGAGCGGCAGCAAGCCCGTGCTCGAGGCCGGCCAGACGCATCGCCTGCAGCGCAGCGCCGGCGGCAAACTTCGTATGCCGCCCGCAGAACTGCCAACGATCTTCAGGCTGCCCTTCGTCGGTCACTGACCAGTTCTTGACCTCGGCGGCAATCCTGGTGGGAAACCGGGAGGCCTCAAAGACGGTGGTTGGTCCGACCCCCGACCGTCCCTCTTTGAGGTTGGCCCAGAGCTCCTCAACGGTGACCCCCAGCGGCGTCACACAGCCCATACCCGTGATCACAACCCGACGACGACCGGCCACCATTGCGGCTCCTTTTCCATGAATGGGATTCCGCCCTAGCGAGCGGCGGTACCGCCATCATGATAACGATCCCGCCGCCGGAAGCCTACCAGTCGGGCCTGGCCAGCGGATTCCCCGCCTCATCCACGCCAATATCGTAGATGTGCATGTGGTCGAGCCACTTGAGCAGCTCATCTGGCTCAAACAGCTTGGGCACCCCTTCGCCGGGTTCAAGATGGGCAAAGAACAGTTCCGCCTCGCCCTGCAACTGCTCGTTTCCCGCAGGATCAACCACCACGCTGCTGACCTTCGCCAGCGAACCGGTCGGCTTCAGCTCGAGGATGGTCGCGCGAAATTGGAGCGTGTCGCCCGGCACGGCGTCGTAGTGGAACTCGGCCTTGGCCACCTTCGCCAGCACGACCCGACGGTTGAACTCGAGCGCCTCGGCCACCAGCAAGCCCGCCGTCTGGGCCATGCCTTCAACAACCAACGAGTTGGGCATCAGCGCCGCGCCAGGGAAATGATCGTGCAGATGCTCCTCGGCGAGGGAGACATTCTTCACCGCCGTGGCCTGCTTGCCACGGACGAACTCATTGAAACGATCAATCCAAAACCAACGCATGGCGTCTGCCGCACTCCCTTCGCCGCACCCACCGCCCGTCGTTCAACGGGCAGTCCGTTGCCGAGGTCGCGCCGATCCCCGGCCTTCAGCCAGACACTCAATCGGCTCAGCCGCCGAGTTTGCTGGCGACATACCGAACCATGTCCTCGACCGTGAGCGTGTTCGGGAAATTCTGCACGCTCGGATTGGCCTCGAACTTGGTCAGGTCGACGAACGGCATCCGCTCTTTGAGCGCGGCCAGGCCAGCCTCATTGAGCTTGCCGTTGACGACAAAATCGGTGCTCGAGAGCACATCCTCAGGAAAGAGTTCGCTGCGGGGAATCTTGATGCCAAACGCTTTCTCCAATCGGAAGACGATGTCGAGGAAGTCGATCGACTCCGCACCAAGATCGCCCACCATGGTGGCCTCTGGGGTCACCTCGTCATCATCCACGCCGAGCGCATCGACGAGAGCGGCCTTCACCTTTTCATAAATTTCATCGCGAGACGGCATCTACATCACACCTTCTGAGGGAGTGGAAACCTGCATTACTAGCGTAGGTTGTAATGTCGACGCTCGGGCTTGGAAAGCCGAAGTCGGCATTTCCAGGCCTACCGCAGCGGGACAACCGCCAACACCGGTACCGCCCGCAGATTCAGAGGACGCTCGGCTGGGCCGAGGCGGGAGTGGCCGCCGAAAGGCTGTAGACGGTCCGCCGGGGCTGGGAGTCTGCCCGCCGCGGCGGATTGAGGACCGCCCAGAGCCGCCGCATTTCAGCCCGGACCCGGGCATCAAGGGCCTCACCGTGAGGCCGCCGGTCAGCGAGATTGTAACGCTCAAGTTCGAGGCGGGCCGTCAGGCTGGTCCGCTCACCCACCATGCCACTGGCCTTCACCTTCGTGCGGGTGGCGTCCTGCGCGATGACTTCGGCCCGAACGGTCAACACCCGGCCCGGCTCGACGAAATCGCCATACTTGACGTTCCGGGCCGTCCGCAGCACCACCATGCTGTGGGCAAAGTCTTCGCCAAGCCGGATGGTCCAGGCCGCGGCCTGCGTCATCGCCTCAAGCATGAAGACACCGGGGAGAACCGGAAACCGAGGAAAGTGGTCGCCGAGATACTCCTCCGCCAGTGAGACCGCCTTGACGGCCGTAATGCTCTTGCCGGGGTCGATGTCGGTGATTCGGTCGAGGAGGGTGAATCGCATGGTCGTTCCGCGTGCGGGGGGGCCGGCACAAGCCCAAGACTGATTCCGAAATCGTCTCGCTGTGGCCGCGAGTATAGGTGCTGGGCATCCCTGAACAACATGCGAACCGCCGTTTTGACCGGCTTTTGAACCATTCTGCCAGCCTGACAGCCAACAGGACTCATCCGACCGGCAAGGTCTCTCAACCCAAAGCCCCCGCCAGCCGGCGGCAGCCTTACCGACCCCGTCATTCTCCCGCGAACGCTGCAGAAAAAACCATTGAGCAGCCGGCTGGCACGCAACGATCAGGGGGAAAAGAGAACCGCTCCAGAATTTGGCACGGTCTTTGCATTTTTTGCCGTTCCAGATGAATCGGCTGGACGTTCCCGTTCCAATCGGTTGGCGGGGAGGAACAGCCATGGTCCGAGGACGGCCCAGGTTCGCGGCGGGGTTGTCTCTGGCCTCTGCAGTTGCGAATGATTGCGGAGCACCAGGGATGGAGCCGGGCGTAGGGTCGTGTTCATGTTCCTGGAGAAATTGCCATGCAGATGCTTCGTGTCGGGTACGCGCACCCGCTTGAGGACTTGCGCGATGAGATGGATCGGCTTTGGACAACATTGACCGCTGCCCCGCCGCTGCACGGCTGGACGCGACAGACCACCAGCGAGCCGTTCCCTGCGGTGAACATCTTCGAAACCGATGAGGCGATCCTTGTCGAGGCAGAATTGCCCGGCCTGGAGGCGGCAGATCTCGAGATCACCGCCATCGATGATGAGCTGACACTGACGGGACGACGCGTCGAAACGATCGAACCGGCCGCGACCGCTGACACGACGAGCGAGGCTGTCGACGAACAGCCCAAAAAGATCACCTGGCACCGGCGGGAACGGGGTGTCGGGAACTTTGAGCGACGGCTTTCGCTGCCGACAGCGGTCGATCCAGAAGGAGTCGAGGCCCGGCTTCTCGGCGGGGTGCTGACCGTGACCTGCCCGAAGGCTGCCGCCTGCCGCCCGCACAAGGTGGCGGTGACTGCGAATTGATGGGCGGCATGTCTGTCGTTGTCACAGCTTCATTTCAACCACAACACAGGAGAACCTGAACATGATTGCTTCCCCCCAGACGAGCCTTGCACCAGAGCGGCGGACCCCAATGACCGAGGCCGACCGCGGACTGACCTACCGCCCCAACGTTGACATTGCAGACTGCGGCAACGAACTGGTGCTGGTCGCCGACATTCCCGGCTCGGCGGCCGACCAAATAGACGTCAGCTTCGATGACGGCATCCTGGCGATCGCTGCCACCGTGCCCGGCCGCCCGCGGACCGGAACTCCTGTCAGGCAGGAGTACGGCGTTGGCGACTACCGCCGCTCGTTCCAGATCGGCGAGGGCTTTGACGGCAGCCAGATTGCTGCGGCTTACCGCAACGGTGTGCTGACGGTGCGAATTCCCAGGCTGGCGGCGGTCCGGCCCCGGACGATTCCGGTCGCCGCTGGTTGAAGACGGGCCTGCGGGCCAACCTTCGGTGACCATTTGAAGTGTCGTGTTGCGTTTCCGTTTCTCTCCGAAAGACAAGGAGCTGACCAATGAGTTTGATCCCCTTTCGCACGAAGCGTTCCTTTGGCATGGAGCCAGCCAACCTCCCTTCCCTGACTGATTTCCGGGATGAAATGAATCGGCTGTTCGAGGGCTTTTTCAATCGTTCCTCGATGACGCCGAACTGGTTTGAGGCGAACGAGCCGGGCCGCTGGCTGCCGGCGATCGATATGGCCGAATCGGACAAGTCGATTCGGGTTCGCGTCGAGTTGCCGGGCATTGAACCGCAGGATGTCGATGTCAGCGTCTCGGAAGACCGGCTGGTGATTGCCGGCAACAAGAAGTCCGAAACTGAGTCATCGGGCAACGGCTGGACCCACCGTGAGAGCCACTACGGCGGTTTTAGCCGGGCCATCCCGCTGCCTGAGGCGGTCGATCCTGATCAGGTGAAGGCTCACTACGACAAGGGTGTGCTGACGATCGACCTGACCAAATCACCAACGAGCAGCTCACGGAAGGTGCCGGTGCTCAGCGGCAGCTGATTGGCCGCGGGTCCAGCCGGCGGTCCTGCGACCGCTGGCTGGGCTACCGGCCGGCAAGACGGCATACTGAGGGGGCTTCCTCACGCATCGCCACCACCATGCCGCTTGTTCTTTCCCTCCACAACGCTCCGGCCGACGGCTCTGGCACCTGGGGCAGCATCTCGGTCGCTGGCCTGCTGCCCGAACGGCTCAGCGGGGCCTCAGCCGACGAGATTGAGCACTTCCCGATCAGTTGCGACGGCCGGCCAGCCCGGCTGGCCGACTGCTTCAGGGTCGCCGGCAGCTCAGCCGACGGCGTGTTGCACTGCCACGGTGACTTTTCCCGGGTTCACCAGCTCGGTGCCGGCATGAGCCGAGGGGAAATTGTGGTCCGGGGCAGTGTCGGCCGGCATGCCGGTGAGGGTATGACTGGCGGCAGACTTGTCGTCGACGGGAATGCCGGCGACTGGCTGGCCTGCGGAATAGCCGGTGGCAGTGTCCGGGTCGAGGGTGACGCAGGTGACAACGCTGCCGCTGCGTTCCCCGGTGAGCGTCGTGGGATGACCGGCGGCCGCGTAACTATCGGTGGATCGGTCGGCAGTCTGGCCGGCAGCCGGATGCGTCGGGGCCTGCTGGCGGTGGGAGGCGACTGCGGTGCGGCCGCCGGCTTTGAACTGCTTGCTGGCACCGTCATCGTGGCGGGCCGGCCCGGCCGGCTGGCCGGACTGGGCATGCGGCGGGGCTCAGTGATTCTGCTCGGCGTGGGTGCACACGAGGAGTGTCCGACCTGGCTGCCACCAAATTTCAGCCGGGGGACCGTCTGGACCCCGACGTTTCTGCCGCTTCTCGCCCAGCAGCTTTTGGCTGCGGGCTTTGCGGCCGCCGCTGGCCGCGACTGGCGCTGCCCCTGGCTGCAGTGGCACGGCGACGCTCTCTGTGGTGGCGGCGGCGAAATCCTCGTGCCGGCAGCACAGTGATGCCTAGTCGCTTCCGAATGGCTGGACGCCCGCGGGATGAGGCGAAGGGGGTCGGTGAACGCTCGAGGAGCCTCTGAAAATGGCACCCAATCGCGAAGCGGAACCGCCAAGCGGCAAAGCCATTTTCGGCAGCGACGAGACTTTCGCCGCCCCCAAGCCGGCGCTGAACGAAAACGCCCAGCCGCCATTTTTTGGCAGCCGCTTCCATCCCGGCCGGTCGTGGGCTATCCTCTGTGATTCGCTCGCCACACTGCGGGCCACCCCAAACAACGTATGTGACTATGCCCACGATCAGCCAGCTTGTCCGCAGCCGCCGCCGGCCCAAGCGGAAGTTTTCTAAATCGCCGGTCCTCGACCGCTGCCCGCAGAAACGTGGTGTCTGCCTGCAGGTGCGGACAATGACGCCCAAGAAGCCGAATTCCGCCCTGCGGAAGATTGCACGGGTACGGCTGTCGAACCAGAAGGAAGTTACTGTTTACATCCCTGGTGAAGGCCACAACCTGCAGGAGCACTCGATCGTGCTGATCCGTGGCGGCCGTGTCCGTGACCTGCCGGGCGTTCGCTACCACGTCATCCGCGGAGCCCTCGACACCCTGGGGGTGCAGGGCCGCAAACAGTCCCGCAGTCTCTATGGTGCCAAACGGGGCTAACCGACCACCACAACTCACCAGGGTTCATCGAAGGAACACGCTTTCATGGGAAGCATCACTGCCAGCCGCACCCAACTGCGACCCGACCCGAAGTTCGGGTCACTGTTGGCTAGTAAGTTCATCAACTGCCTGATGCTCGACGGCAAAAAGAGCGTCGCCCAGCAGATTTTTTACCGGGCGATGGATGTCGTTGGCGAAAAGATCACCGATGACGAGCCAATCGAGATCTTCACCCGGGCCGTGGAGAACGTAAAGCCTGCCGTCGAGGTTCGTTCGAAGCGAGTGGGTGGTGCCGCCTACCAGGTGCCGATGCAGGTCAGTCGGAATCGGCAGCAATCGTTGGCAATCCGCTGGATTCTCACCTCGGTTCGCGACAAGAAGGGCCGGCCTACCTACCAGAAGTTGGCTGAAGAGATCATCGCTGCTTACAAACGTGAGGGAGCGGCGATCACCAAGCGGGAGAATGTTCACCGCATGGCCGACGCCAACAAGGCGTTCGCGCACTTCGCTTGGTGATGATCGAGTTGAACCGCCGAGAAGTGTCGGTCGCCCAGAAGGTGTAGGTCGAGCGTTCCGTGCTCATCACCTGACCGTAACGGCCGCTGGCAGCAGCATCAACGGCTTTCCCGACCCCACCAAGGCGAGCACCCTGGTTTGCCCCGCCAACTTCCGAAGCATTGTTTCGGACAGCTGCCCCGGCCCGGCCAGGCGTCCCGCCATGGCCAGCAGTTTTCGTTCGAGGTTTGCCGCAAGGACAACCGGTGCCGCTGAGCCCCCGGTCCCGACTCCGAAAAACTCGTCGAAGAGCCCGCGGGGTTCAGGCAGCAATATGCGGTCAGGCGTTTCGCTGATGTCGAGCCCTGCCAGCCGCGCCGCCTCGGCAACAGCAACATTGAGTGTGCCAAGCTGGTCCACCAGGCCGGCCTGCTGGGCCATGCGGCCGGTGAACACCCGGCCCTCCGCCAGGGTTTCGAGCTGTTCTCGGTCGAGCTGCCGTCCGGTTGCCACTTTCGAAGTAAATAGCCGATAGATGTCCTCCATGGTGGTGAAGAAGGCCTTTCGCTCATCCTCGGAGAAGGGCCGCTGGGCCGAGAGCCAGCCGGCATTGCGGCCGCGGCTGACGACGTCGGTATGGATGCCGTACGCTTCGAGCGCCCCGCCCACGGCTATCTTGCCACCGACCACGCCGATCGAACCGGTCAGCGTACCGGGGGCGGCAATGATCCGATCGGCCGCCACGGCAATGTAGTAGCCGCCGCTGGCTGCCGTGTCGGACAGGCTGGCCACCACCGGCTTCTCACACCGGTCCAGTTCCCGCCAGATCAGGTCGCTCGCCAGGGCCGATCCACCGGGTGAATCGATCCGGATCACCAGGGCCGCCACCGACTCATCCTTCACTGCCTGACGGATCGCCTTGATAATGGTTTCGCTGCCGGCCGCCTCGCCCCCAAGCATGCCGACGCTGCCTTTTCCTTCAACGATCTCGCCGCGGACATGAATGACCGCCACCTTGCCGGCAGCCCCACTGCGGCCTCCCGACGGCGCCCCCGAAAACACTTCAACAAGCTTCATGAGGCCGGTCAGCCCTGAGAAATCGGTGTCGATGTCCCGCTTGCCATAGTCGCGGACCAGCTTGGGCCGGTCGATTCCCAGCCGGCCAGCCAGGCCACTGATCGCCTCATCTTCATAGGCAATGCCATCAATCAGCCCGGCCTGCCGGGCCGCCTCGGGGGTGAAGACGCCGGTGTCGATCAGTTCTTCAACACGATCACTGGCCAGGCCTCGATCAGTGGCGACCTGCTCGACCAGCTGCTCAAAGAGGTCGCTTACAAAAGCCTCATATTGCTGCCGTAGCGGCTCGCTCATCGACTCCCGGGTCAGCGGCTCGCCCGCTCCCTTAAATTCACCAACCTGAAGAATCTCGGCCTGCACCCCGAGCCGGTCGAGCAGGCCCTTAAAAAAGGTCACCTCGGCCCTCACCCCAGTGAGGGCCAGGTTCGCAGCCGGAGGCATCAAAACTGTGTCACAGGCGGCCGCCACGGCGTAGTCAACCGGCTCACCACTGACCAGATGGGCGACGACGGGCTTGCCGGCAGCTCGAATCCGGCCGATTGCCGCCCGCAGTTCAGCCGCCCGGGCCCGGCCGATATCGGGAGACCGAACTGAGAGCAGAACCCCTCGCACCGCCTCGTCGGCGGCGGCCCGGTCGAGCCGCTCCACCATTCGGTGTAACTGGGGTGATACGTCCGCAAGCAGCCCATCCTGCCCGACACCGTCAGGCAACGAGCCGGTCACCGCAATGACCGCCACCCGCTCGGCATCCGCCGCCACGGCCGGCTGGCCAGCCGCCAGCAGCAGCGTCAGCGACAACAGGATGGTGGCGTCCGGCCGCCGCGGTTTCCGGAGACTGCCGCAGACCTTCACAACTTGACCCATCATGAAAACTCCTCTCGTTGCCAGGCACGGACGCGTCAGTCGCGTTGCTGCCCACCAGCATTGTAGAGACCGGACGCCTGCCGGCGGAACAAGCGGGCGCCAGCGGGAAATGCCAACCGTTCGCCGCCACCGGCCGGCAAGGCCTTGACAATGAACTCGTGTATAGTAGGATATAGGTGTCTATTGCGAATCCGCCCTTCTCTTCAGGCAATTTCACCTTCCGCAGAAAGCGCATCTGATGCCTCGTTCTTCCGTCACCAAGCCGACCGCCCCCCGCCGATCGAAGAAGACCGCCAGTGGCAGCAACAAGCGAGTGGCCCCAACCGTCAAACGAGCCCGGGCCTACACGCCAGCCAAGCGGCCGACGTCGGCATTGGCGTCATTGCTCGGCAACGGCGAGGAGAGCCAGGATGCCGGCGACATGCCGACCGCACGCCAGATGGAAATTTATGCCTTCATCCGCGACAAGATCTACTCGCGGGGCTTTGGGCCGACCGTTCGGGAAATTGGCCAAGCGTTCGACATACGGTCACCCAACGGCGTGGTCTGCCACCTCAAGGCACTGGAAAAGAAGGGCCTGATCACTCGGGGCCGGAACATGTCCCGGGCCATCGAACTGGTCACGGAATCGCCACACAGCCGGGGCCTGCAGATGGCTGGCTGGGTCGCGGCCGGCACGCTGCGGGCGGCGGAAGAGCAGAAGGAACGGTTTGATTTTGAGGAACTCTTCGATCGGGATGATCATTTTGTGCTGAAGGTGATGGGCGACTCGATGATCGATGCCCAGATTGCCGACGGCGACTGGGTGATCATCGAAAAGCGAAACTCCGCCCGGACCGGTGACGTCGTCGTGGCCCAGACCGAGGATGGAGAGGCAACCCTGAAGCAGTGGTTCCCTGAGCGGGACCGGATTCGGCTGCAGCCGGCCAACGCCGCCATGAAACCGATCTACGTGCGGTCGGCCAAGGTCCTCGGTGTGCTTGCTGGCGTGGTCCGCAAGACCTGACCCCTGAAAGCTCAGGCCGCATCCCGTTCGGTCGCAGTGTCGTTGTGCTGGTTGAGCTTGTTGTAGAGCGTCTTCAGGCTGATCCCAAGTTCCTCGGCGGTCCGTGACTTGTTGCCGCCGTTGCGGTCCAGTCCAGTCAAAATGGCCTGCATTTCGAGTTCACGGAGGCTCTGGGGCCGGTCACCAGCTGGCCGGGCGGCATCCGATTGAGCCGGACCCTGTTCCCCGACCACCGCTGGGGACACTGCCGCAGCCGAGTCGGCTGCTCGGCAGATCCGGGCCGGAAGATGATCTGGTCGAAGAGGAAGCTCATCACAGAGGACAACTGCGTGCTCGATACAGTTGGCCAGTTCGCGAATGTTCCCGGGCCAGTGATACCGCCGCAGCACGTCGAGTACCGCAGCCGAGACAACCTCGGCGTGCGGTGGAACCTGGGGCCGGCGGAGCCGCAGGAAGTGCTCGGCCAGCAGCGGCAGATCTTCGAGCCGCTCGCGGAGCGGTGGCGTCTCAATTTCGAAGGTGTTGATGCGGAACAACAGATCCTCACGAAAGCTGCCGTCGGTCACCATCGTCTCCAGTGATCGATGTGTCGCGCAAACCACCCGGACATCAACCATGATGGGATGGTTGTCACCGACCCGACGGATCTCGCCAGATTCAAGCACCCGCAGCAGCCGCGACTGCAACGGCAGTGGCAGTTCACCAATTTCATCGAGGAACAGCGTGCCGCCATCGGCCACCTCGAAAAGTCCGGCCCGGTGCTCATCGGCCCCGGTGAAGGCGCCCCGCCGGTGACCGAAGAGCTCGCTTTCGACCAGCTGTTCGGGGAGTCCGCCACAGTTGATGGTCACCAGCGGGCCCGCGGCCCGCTGGCTCTGTTCGTGAATCGACCGGGCGACCAGTTCCTTGCCGCTGCCGGTTTCCCCCCGCACCAGCACCGAGGCATCACTGGCAGCCACCCGAGTGACGAGGGCCTGCATCCGCTCAATGGCCGTCGCCTGGCCGATTAACTGCAGGCTCCCCTCGGCCTGCCGTACACGGCGCTCAAGCGCCCGTACCTTGAGCGTCAGCTCCCGCTTCCGCCGTACCCGCCCGAGAACCGCCTCAATTTCGACCAGCCGGCAGGGCTTGGTGAGATAGTCAAACACTCCCTGCCGGACCGCGGCGATGGCGGTCTCAAGCGATGACTTGCCGGTGATGATCACGGCCTCGGTATCGGCGGTGATTTCCCGGGCCCGGCGAATCACGTCGAGTCCGCCAAGCCCCGGCATGTCGAGGTCAACCAGCAGGCAGTCGTACTCACTGCGTTCCAGGGCCGCGACCGCGGTCTGGCCGTCGGGGCAGACCGTCACCTCGTGGCCGAGCCGCGGCAGTTCCAGCCGCATCAGCTCTTGGATCGACGGCTCGTCATCGGCGAACAACAGCCGCAGCGGACGTCCGGCCCGCTTGCGGAGTTGCGACTTCTCAGGCTGCCCGGTTGGCATGTTGCTGCTCCATTGGGGCCGATTCGGTCCTCCCGCCGCCGCCCGGCTGGGATGCAGCCGGCAGACTGACGCTGCCCACCTGGGCAACCGGCAGGATGACCCGGAAGGTCGCACCCGCTCCGGGCCCAGGGCTGGTCACCTCGATTCGGCCTCCATGATCGGCAATGATGCGGTGGACGATCGAGAGGCCGAGGCCAGTTCCCTGTCCCGACGCCCGGCGGGTGAAGAACGGTTCGAAGAGATGCTGGAGCACTTCCTCATCCATGCCGCAGCCGTCATCGGCCAATACCAGCACTGCCTCGTCACCATCGCGGCTGACGCTGACCCGCACCTTCCCCTCAGGGCCGATCGAATCGAAGGCATTGACCAGCAGATTGAGGGCCACCTGCTTGATTTCCTGTGGGTTGGCCATCACCAGTACGTCGGGGCCGTCCGCGATCGAAACCTGCTTGTCGGCAAACCGGCCCACATGCCGCAGCATGTCAACGACATCGGCAACGACCACGCCGACCGCCGTCGCCTGCCGCCGCACCTCACCCACCCGCGAGAAGTCGAGCAGCCGTTCGGTGATGCCCTTGCAACGAAAGGCCTCGTTTTGAATGAGCTGCAGATAGCGGGTCGTGACGGCATCGGTGGCTCCATCCAGCCGATCCTCGAGTGACTCGGCACACATCGCGATCGAGGCCAGCGGATTGTTGATCTCGTGGGCCACCCCCGCTGCGAGAAAGCCGACGCTGGCAAGCTGTTCGCTGCGGATCACCTCTTTGGTGCGGAACTGCACCTGCCGGTCGAGATCATCACGAATCTCCTGAAACCGGGCGGTCATGTCGTTGAGCGCAGCGGCCAGTTCGGCAATCTCGTCCTGCGTGTCGATTTCGATCCGGTGGCCGAAATCCCCCGCAGCAATTCGCCGTGACCCATGGCCAAGGTGCCGCAGCGGCTTGAAGACCCAGCGATAGGTGAGGGCCCCGAGCCCAACCAGCAGCAACGAGGCGGCCAGGGCCGCTGCCCAGGTGGTGATGATCAGCGTGCGGTACCGGGCCCGCACGTCGTGGGCCAGATCATGCATCCGGGCCTGCAGGAAAGTCGGCAAGGTTGCTGAGAGCTCAGCCAGCGAGTCGAGGGAGGGGCCGATCGCGGTCAGCTTGACGAGCCGCTCATCAATCAGCGGGCTACCCCCGGCAGCATCCCGGGCGGGGGGGGCGGCAGCGGCCTGCTGGGCGAGTTTCCAGATTGCTTTGAGCTCAACGGCGATCCGGCGGGCAGTCTCCCGCTCACGGCTGCGGTCGCCGAACGGCCGTTCGTCGAGTTCGCCTGCCGCCAACTCCCGGCAATAGGCATCGAGCGCCTGGCCAGTCTGTGTGATCTGGCTGAGCAACGAGCCACTTGCAGGAAACTGGTCGGCGGGCTCGGACGGCGGGCGGTCGGCAACCATTGCCGATCGGTCACTGCCAGCCTCATCATTGCTATCCGTCGCCGGCTGAAACTCGGGCTCACCCGACTCAAGCAGAGCGACGGCTTCGTCGCTGGCCACTGGCGATTCTGCCCAGACCCCGACATCGACCGCCGCGACTGCCCGGGCGTGAGCCAGTCGCAGCCGACCGACGCAGGCGGCCAGCCGGCTGGCCCGGGGCAGTTCGGTTGCCCGACTGCTCAGAGCCCGCACCAGCCGCCGGTATGAATAGACCCCCAGAAAGCTGCTGGCAGACAGCAGGCTGACCATGAAGCCAACCAGCAGTCCAACCACCAGTAGCTTATCGCGAATCGGTCGTCGTTTCGGCATGGCCGCACTCCCGGCAGACGATTCGGCAGCCCCATTCCAGGCACCAGTGACGGGACGGTAGCAGGACGGAAGGGCCGGCCAAAGACAGAAACTGCCCCGTGGCGGCTACACCAGTCCCCAGCGTTTGCGGAGATACCACTCCAGACAAAGGCAGCCGACCAGTACCGCCAACAGGGGCCAGCTGTCCCAGAGTGACGCCGACCACTGTTCGGCGGTGGTGAATTCAGCCGGCTCGTCAGCCAATTCCGTGAAAATATCGGGCAGTTCCTCCGGCAGCCGCACACCGCCCTCAGTGACCCCGGCAATCTGCCGCATCAGCAGGGCATTGGCCCGGGGATTGGCCAGTTCCAGATCCTGACGAAAGACAGTGAACCGGGCCGCGATCTCATTCTGGTCAGGGCCCGATCGCACCAGCAGCCGCCAATCACCCGGCTCAGCGCAGCCGGTGATCGTGCCGGTGCACGACTCCCCCTGCCGCAAGAGCCGCACTGGACGACTCTCTCCGGTGGGGGCAATCGCCACGGCCGAGAGGTCCAGGCCCTCAACCAAGGTGCCGTCCGGCCGGGTGATGCCTGTATCAAAGGCCAGTGGGCTGCCCACAGTAATCCGCCGGCGGGCCAGCTTCAGCCAGAGTGTCTCACCATCGGCATCGTCACGACGGGCCAGCCAGAGCACCAGCTGCCGCCAGAACCGACGGTGGACCTCTCCCGCTCCCTGCATCGCCCACCGCCAGGTTGAGTCGGCGGCAAAGGTGAGCACCCGCCCCAGTCCATATTCCCGGGCCACCAGCAACGGTCTCCCGTCGGCGGTGACCGCCAGTGGCTTGGCCATGGGCAGCAATCGGCCCAGCCGGTTGGCACCGTCGAGAGGCGGCAGGCTCTGCCAGAGAGCCAGTGACTCGGCCGCCGTCTCGGCCTGCCGCAGGATGGAAACCCCGCCGAAGCGACGATCGGGCAACAGCTGCAACGGTCCCGGCTCATGAAGATCCGCTCGAATCGGTTCGCCAAACCGTTGCCGGGCCAGCGCATCCTTTTCGTAGGGCAGCAACCGACCCAGCGGCGAACTGCCCCAGCCGCCCGCTTCGAACGCATGAAAACCACCCAGCAGGCCGATACCAGCCCCGGCTTCGACCCGGGCCCGCAGAGCGGTCAAGTCCCGGGGCCTGAGGGCCGTTGCATCGAGATCACCAATCAAAAAGACCTTGTAGTCGCGGGCCAGTTCCTGGCCGAGGTCGACCGGCCAGAAATCCCGTCGGTTCGAGTCGATCCAACGAAAGTCGAGCTGAATGTCAGGGCTGCTGGCAAGCGTCCGCCGCAGAAACCGCTGCTCAACGCGGGGGCTACCCTCCAGGTAGAAAACCCGCAGGCCGCCATCGACCACCTCGACAAAGGTCGAAAGCTCGTTGTTGCTGGCGACGGTCTCACCCTCGATCGGGTCAACGGCCAGCACCAGTTTCCGTTCGCCAAGGCTGTCGGGCGTCCACTCCAACCGCACCGGTTCCTCGGCAGCCTCCGCCGTGGCCCGGATGGTGCGGCGGGCCACCTCGGCGAGGCTGCCATCGGGCTGCTCCACCGACAGCCTCACCGTGGCTTCGCGGTCGGTCAAACCGTCGAGCCGGACCCGGCCGGCCACCTCGACCTTGTTCCCCAGGAACACAGTTTCCGAGACCGACAGGCTCACCATGGCTGCATCCCGGGACTGGGCGGCACCCCGGCTTCGACCGAAGGTGATCGACCAGAGCGGAACCGCCCCGTCACCAAGCCGCCGGGCTGCTGCCTGGGGTGGCAGATCGCGGGGCGGGTAGGCATGCTGGCCGCCGTCACTGAGCAGAACCACCCCGGCCAGCCGCTGTCCGGCCAGGGCCCGGGCAGCATCCTCGATGGCTGAGCCGATCGCGGTCTCCTCCGCTGATGGCAGACGCTGCCAGGAACCAAGCTGTGGCGGCTCTTCCTGCTCGGCTGGCAGTTCCCGGGCCTCGCGATCAAAGACCCAGGTACGAATCGTCAGCGCCTCATCCGCCACCGCTCGCCGGGCCGCCGGCGCGGCGGCCGCAAGTGTTTCGCGGAGGTGTTCCCAGCGGCTCTGGCCGCTGGGGCCGTCGGCCACCGTCATGCTCTCGGAGGCATCAGCCAGCAGCAGCAGCGTCGCCTGCTGCCGGGTGCGACTGGTGGCGATGATGCTGGGTCGCAGCAGGCAGAACGCGAGAGCCAGAAAGGCCGCCAGCCGCAGCAGCACCAGCACCAGCCGGCCACGTGACGAAAGCCGGCTGCGGTCGGGGGCCAGGGCAAGCAACACCAGGGCGAGCAGGGCCGTGACCAGGCCAACGGCCAGCCAGGATCCGACCGGATCAAAGCCGATCGACAGGTCGCTGATCATCTCGCCAGAAGTCATGCCTGCTGCTCCGGAGACAGGCTGAAGTCGGGGGGGAGCGGCGGTGGCTGCGCCGCCGGGCTGCCGCCGCGGGGCAGCTGCGGCGGCCAGATGTCGGCTGCCGGCTGGGCGGTCTCCAGGCTCTCAGCGAAGGTGACGGCCGCCGTCACCTCGGGATCGGCTCCCGCCCGCGGTGCGTAGAACCTGTTGGCCAGGCCCCAGTCGGCCGCCAGCACCACTGCAGCCAGCAGCAGCAGCCAACCCGACAGCTCGGTTCCGACTCGTTCGCGGGCGACATCCCGCTGGAGGCTTTCGATGTCCGCCACGACCCGATGGCCGGCACCGAGGACGGCCGGCAAATCGGCGTCGGTGATCCGCCGAAAATCGGTTGCCGCCGACGGCAGCCTGACACTGAAGCCCCGGGCAAAGCCACCCACATCACCGCCGGAACGCACCCCGTAGCTGCCCGGCTGCCGCGTGGCGGTCACGGCGATGGTGCCCCGCTGCTGATCGACGGCGGCCGGAAAGCTGTCACCCAGCGGTGTTCGCACCGTGGCGGTCGGCAGGTCCCGCCGTTCAATCCGCAGCCGGGCAATCTCTCCAGAGAAGATGTTGATGTCATCGGCGGGGGCAACGGCATGGGTCAGCATTTCATTGGCGAGCATGACGAATGGCCAGGGCTCGAATCCAGTCGCCAGGAGGTTCCAGGCAGCCGGGTCATCGGCAGCCTGGGACACGGATGTGGTCGCCACCAGCACCTGCCCCTGCCCGAGCCGCCTTTCAAGGACGGCGGGCAGTCCATTCCGATAGGCCAGCACTGGCACCGCCGGCGCGGATCGCTCCTGATCGGGTTTTTCGTTGACCACTGTTGGCTCAAACTCCCAGTGCCGAAAGACTGGAAAGTCCTGCCAGGGAACCGAGTCGCCCACGCGGCGAAAGGCGGCCAACACCGGATGGTCGAGGGCAGCCGGAGCCAGAAAATTCTCGCGGCCTGGATTCCGCCAGACCCGTTCCAGCCGACCACCCAGCACTGCCTCGCTGGCGGCCGAGTTGAAGCCCGCCGGGCTGCCCGCCGCGGGCCCCAGCCAGACGATCAGACCGCCCCCCTGCCCAACCCACTGGCCAAGCAGATCCCAGGTCGCCGCGGGCAGTGGTGGCGGATCGAGCAGCACGATGCCGGCGAAGTCATCCCAGGGCTGATTGGCCAGATCGGCCAACGGCAACAGCTTGACGGTGAAGTTCGTGCGGCCCGCCTTCACCAGCGGCAGCGGGGCCACCGCCTCAACGAAAAACAGGCCAGTCGTTTCGAGCGGTTCATTCCCGGCCACCAGCACCCGGGCCGGCGGCCCCACTTCGACGGTGAAGTCGATGGTATTGTCGGCAGCGAAGGCATCGCCGCCATCAATCAGCAACCGCCCCTGCCTGATGCCCGGCTCAAGACCGGCCAGTTCAAAGCTGACCTCACCGGGCGTTGCTTCCTGCCAGTCGATTGGCTTTTCACCCCGGCGGGCATAGCTGCCGTCAGCGTTGCGGAGTTCGAGCACGACCGACCGCCGGGCAGCGGGGCCAACGCGACGGGTGACGGCAGAGATGGTCAGGGGCGTGCCGGCCGTGACCCGCTCGGCGGAGAGCTCAAGCCGTTCGAGGGCAAAGTTCTGCGGAGCGGTCGCTGCCACATCGACAAACATTAGGCTGACGTCGGGGTGGGCAGCATCCCAGCCAGTGGGCAGCGGCTGCTCCCAGGCCCCCTGGGAGAGATCGGTGAACACATAGAGCTCGCGACGAGCCAAAGGCGACCCCTCTAGCAGCCGAGCCGCATCGGTGATGGCGGTCGTCAGCCTGATGGCCGGTGGTGCCGCAGCGAGCCGACTCAGTCGGTCGGCCGCGGCGGCCAGCGACGGCGTGAAGGCGACCCCGCCGCCGCTGGTGTCAACGACGGCAATGCTGCTCCCCCGGGGCAGCTTGGCAAACAGGGCGTCAGCAAGTTCACGGACCTGGTCGAGCCGGGTGCGGTTGCCCTGCCGCAGCAGCATTCGCGGAGCGGTGTCGACCACGCAGGCGACCGCCACCGGCCCCTCGCGGTCGGCCAGCCAGCCAGCGCCTCGCAGCACAGGACGTGAGAGGGCCAGCACCAGCAGGCAGAGGGCGATGATCCGCACCAGCAGCAGCAGGAGGTGCTGCAGCCGTAGTCGCCGCCGACTCTCTCGGGCCCGCAACTGCAGAAACCGCAGGGCCGGAAAGGCATGCGGCACCGGCTTCCGCCGCATCAAGAGATGCAGTACCACCGGCACCGCGACGAGTGCCATGCCGCCGAGCAGCAGACCGTTGAGAAAGGAAAGGCCCATGCTCTCATTCTATCGCAGACCCTACGCCCGCTGCTGGCGGCTGATCAGGTACTCCATCAAGGCCGTATCAAACGGCATGCTGGTGTCGAGCGGCACGTAGTCGATGCCGGCCCGCTGGCAGGCATCGCGGTATTCCTCACGGAACCGTTCAACGCCACTGACATAGCCCTGGCGGGCGGCGTCGGCATCGACCACCAGCCGCTGCCCGCTCTCCGGCTCAGTCAACTCGACCATGCCTTCAAAGGGAAACCGTACTTCCGCTTCGTCGAGCACATGGAACAGGATGATGTCGTGGCTGCGGTGCCGCAGCCGCAGCAGGGCATCGCGAATCGCCGCCGGCTCGGCGAGAAGATCACTGAAGACCATCAACAGCGAACGGTGCCGCAGCATCGCCCCGATCTGCACGAGGCTGCTGGCGATCTCCGAGGTACCGGTCGGCTGCAGCTTGGCCAGCAGTGACAGCACCTCGGAAATCTGGCTCCGCCGCGAACGAGCCGGCAGACTGGCCTGCAGCTTCTCACCAAAGACCATCAGGCCACAAGGATCCTGCTGGTGAACCATCAGCCAGCAGAGGGCCGCCGCCAGTGAGATCGAATAGTCGAGCTTGGTCAGTTGCTGGCGGTAGGTATAGCCCATCGAGGCACTGGCATCGATCACCAGGTAGCCGGTGATGTTTGTCTCGGCCTCGTACTTCTTGACATAATGCTTGTCGGTCTTGGCGTAGATCAGCCAATCGATGTCCTTGGGATCGTCGCCCGGGGCGTAGCGGCGGTGCTCGCTGAACTCGACCGAAAAGCCGTGAAAGGGACTGGCATGCAGCCCCTGCAGGAAGCCCTTGACAATGAACTTGGCCCGCAGGTCAAGCCGGGCGATCTGCTGGACAACGTCGGGCTTGAGATATTCTTCGACCGCGCGGGGCATGGGCGGCTCACTTCACCAGGGGTGGCACCGTCGGCTCGGGCACTTCACGGAGTAGCCGCTCGACGATCGATTCACTGGTAAGCCCCTCGGCCTGGGCCTGAAAGTTGGTCGAAATCCGGTGCCGCAGCACCGGCACGGCAATTCTCCGGACGTCTTCGAGCGAGACACTGAACCGGCCATCCATCGCCGCCACCGCCTTGCCCCCCTGAATCAGAAACTGACCGGCCCGGGGCCCGGCCCCCCAGTCGACCAGATCGGCAACGTACTTCGGCGCCTGTGGATCCTTCGGCCGGGTGGAACGAACGAGTGCGGCGACGTACTTAATGACGTACTCGCTGACCGCCACGCCCCCAACCAGCTTCTGGATGTTTGAGATCGCCTTGGCTGACAGCACCTTGCGAACCTCGGGCCGCTCCGCCCGGGTCGTTGCCATCAGGATTCGTTCCTCTTCCTCCGCCGTCGGGTAGCCTACCTTGATGTTGAACATGAACCGGTCGAGCTGGGCCTCAGGCAGTGGATAGGTCCCCTCCTGCTCAACGGGGTTCTGGGTGGCGATGGTGAAGAACGGATCGGGCAGGGTATAGGTTGTCTGGCCCACCGAAACTTCCCGCTCCTGCATCGCCTGCAGCAGGGCCGCCTGGGTCTTCGGTGGCGTCCGGTTGATCTCGTCGGCCAGCAGAATGTTGGTGAAGATCGGCCCCTCGACAAACCGGAAGTTGCGGCGGCCCGTCTCGTCCTCGTCGAGCACGTTGGTGCCGGTGATGTCGGAGGGCATCAGGTCGGGGGTGAACTGCACCCGCTTGAAGCCGACGTCGAGGATGCGGGCCAGGGTCGAGACCATCAGTGTCTTGGCTAGCCCCGGCACACCCTCAAGCAGGCAGTGGCCCCGGGTGAAAATGGCGGCAAAGAGCTGCTCGATCACCTCGTCCTGACCGACGATGATTTTTTGCAGCTCCTCCTGCATCAGCAGCCGATGCTGGGCGAACTCTTGCAGGACATCATCGAGCGACTTCGGCTTGGCGGCGGTCGACACGCTGGCGGCTTCCTTCCTCGGGGTGATGCGGACCGGGGTGCGTCACCCCGCCGGAGCCCCATAGTATCGGACTTTGGTGGCGGCGCGGGCAACCGGCCCGGCCGCGGCCGCCGACCCCGTGGCCAGAATGTGTGCGGCGCAACGGCCTCGCGTAGAATCGGGGGGCCGCAGCGACCGTTCCTCTCTTCAGCCTGAGCGAAAAACATGCTCTCCGACTCCGGTGTCGTCCTCAGTTGCCGAACAGTCACCGCGGTGGCCGTAACCGCCGTTCTGCTGGTTTCGGCGGCAACTACCCCGGCAGCCGAGGCCGTCACGGCGGGCCAGATTAGCCAGGCGATTGAGCGGGCGGCTGACTTTCTGATTCGGCAGCAGAACCCCGACGGCACCTGGCAGGCCGCCATGCGGACCGACGAAACGGTGGTGGGCGCGACCTCGCTGGTGGTGCTGGCCCTGGCAAATGCCGGTGTGCCGGCCGACGACCCGGCGATGCGCAAGGCCCTCGACTGGATCCGCCGCCAGGAGCCGACCGACACCTACTCAGTGTCCTTGCAGACGCAGGCGCTGGCCATGGTCTCACCAGCAGCCGACCTGCCAATTCTCGAGCGAAATGTCCGCTGGCTGGAGAAGTCACAGACGGCCGATGGCCCTGCGGCGGGAGCCTGGTCCTACGGGGCAAACCGCGGCGGTGGCGACAACTCCAACTCGCAGTTCGCCATCCTCGGCCTGCACGAAGCTGAGCGGGCAGGGGTGCGGGTGGCGCCGCTGGTCTGGAAGCTGGCCGAACGATACTGGACCGGCTGCCAACGGGGCGACGGCTCGTGGGGGTACACCGCCGGCGGTGGCAACGGCACCGGCAGCATGACCTGTGCCGGCATCGCCAGTGTCTGGATTACGGCGGAGCATACTGAGCGGCCCGACGCCCGGCTGGTGGAGGGTGGTGTCTCCTGCTGCGGTGGCGGCTCGTCGCCCAAGCCGCTCGAGCAGGGGCTGCGGTGGCTGGCCCGCAACTTTTCGGTGACCGAAAACCCGTCGACCGGCAGCCAGACCTGGCTCTTCTATTACCTCTACGGCCTCGAGCGGGTTGGCAGGTTCACCGCCCGGCGGTTCATCGGCACCCATGACTGGTATCTCGAGGGGGCCGAGATGTTCGTCAAGGTTCAGGACCAGCTCTCGGGCAGCTTCCGCAACCGGGGAGTGGAAGATCCGGTGGTGGCCACCAGCTTCGCTCTCCTGTTTCTGGCCAAGGGCCGGCGGCCGGTGGTAATCGCCAAAAGCCGCCACGGTCCCCGGGACGACTGGAACCAGCACGGCCACGACATTCCTCACCTGGTCGACTTCGTCGAGCGGCGGTGGCGGGAGGACTATCCAGCCGGCCTCTCCTGGCATGTGGTCGACACGCAGACCGCCGACGTCGACGACCTCGCCCAGGCACCGGTTCTCTGGATCGGCGGCAAGGCTGGACTCGACCTCGGCCCCGAACCGGGCCACAAGCTGCGGCAATACATCGACCAGGGCGGGTTTATCTTCGCCGAGCCAGCCTGTGCCAACGGTGAGCGATTCGACCAGCAGTTCCGCCAGCTGGTGACCGAGATCTTTCCCGAGCCGGAGTACCAGCTCAACCTGCTGCCCCCGGAGCATCCGGCCTGGCATGCCGAGCAGCTCGTCGCCCCGCAGTACCAGCGACCACTGCTCGGCGTCGACTACGGCTGCCGCACCTGCCTGATCTACGCCCCTCCCGGCGGGCTGGCCGCTGAGGGCCCGGTGTCGCCGAGCCTGTCCTGCCTCTGGGAGCTGGGCGGCCCCGGCAGCCGTGAGTTTCCCGAGCAGATCCGTGAGGAACTCGATGCGGCGTTGGCCATCGGGGCCAATGTGATCGCCTATGCGACGAACCGCGAACTGAAGAACAAAGACGAACTGTTCGCCACGGACGCGGCCGAGCGGCAACCGGACGATGGGGTTGAGCGGGGCCAGCTGACCATCGGCAAGCTCAAACACGGGGGGCTCTGCGACGCAGCACCGGCGGCACTGACGAACATCCTGCGGGCCGCCGCCCGTGAACTGGGTGTGCGGGTCGATGACACGCCGGCCAAGCTCGACCTGATCGACCCGCAGATTTTCCGGCATCACATGCTTTTCATGCACGGCCGCCAGGGCTTTGCCTTTGACGACCCGCAGCGAGCCAACCTGCGAACCTTCTTGGAACGCGGCGGCACCCTGCTGGCCGACAGCGTCTGTGCCGCAGCCGGCTTCACTGAAGCGTTCCGGCAGGAAATCGCCCGAGCAATTCCCGACCAACCGCTGGAGCCGATTCCCGTCGATGACCCGCTCTTCTCCGCCGCCGATTCCGGCGGCTACGACCTGCGTGAGGTCACCCTCCGCGAGCCGGCCGGCGGCGAGGGGCCACTGGCGGCCCGCAAACGAAAGGTCCCCCCCAAGCTCGAGGGCATCCGACTCGGTGACCGTTGGGCGGTGATTTTCTCGCCCTACGACATCTCCTGTGCACTCGAAAAGCAGAACTCGATGGAGTGCACCGGCTACGATCGGGACGACGCCGAAAAGATCGCCCTCAACGTGCTGCTCTATTCGCTGAACCGGTAATTGAGCACCAGTCCTCCCCGCCGCCGGTCCAGTCGCTTCCGCTCCTGGCTTCCTGATGACCTGCTCCGAATACACGCTTGACGAGGCGAGGGGGTCGGCGCACGCTCGAGGAGCTTTCGGCCCAAAGGGCCGACGCGACGAGACTTTTGCCGCCCCCGAACCGGCTGACGATCACTCGTCCCTGCCGCCACTGAGGTAGCTGGCGTAGTAGAGCAGCGTCAGGATGCTCTGGAGCGTGGCGGCAACGTAGGTCCAGGCGGCGGCATTGAGCACGCTGTTGACGGCGGGCATGTCGGCTTGGGGCACGATGCCCAGTTGGACCAACTGGGCCTTGGCCCGGTTGCTGGCGTCGATCTCCAGGGGCAAGTTGACGACCTGGAAGAAAACAGTGCCGCCAAACAGGATGATGCCGAGCCAGGCCAGCGGCTGCAGGGCCATGGCCAGGCCGATCATGAAGACGATGATCCCCAGGCCGCTGCCGAAGTTCGCCACCCCGACCGCCGCATTCCGTACCGCCATCAGCGATGACTTCTCGGCATCCTGCATGGCATGGCCGGCCTCGTGGGCAGCGATGCCGACGGCGGCCAGAGACTTCGCCCCATAGACTTCCTGCGACAGCCGCAGCACCTTGGTGGAAGGGTCGTAGTGGTCTGTGAGATTGCCGGCCACCGACTCAATCTGCACATTGCTGGCCCCGGCTGAGTCGAGAATGTGCCGGGCGGCCGCCGCCCCGGAGAGCGGCGCTCGCAGCCGGGAGGCAGCGGCAAAGGCCGACTTCACCCGCCACTGGGCCCACATCGCCAGGACGATGGCGGGGGCGATCCAGATCAACAGGCGAAAATCAAAGAACAACCCTGGCATGCTGCTGTCGGCTTGCGCCGCCTCCTGAAATATTGCGGGCGATTGGGAAAGAGCTGTTGGTCGAACTATTGTAGGGAGCAAGGCCGCTGCGGAAACAAGTCTGTCCTGTGCATTCACCGCTCAGCCGCCACGTTTCCTGCCTGTCATGCCTGCCCGCCATGCCTGCTGAATCATCCCGCCAGCTTCTGTTTCAGGGGGTCACACTGGCCAGCTTGCTGCTGGCTGGCGGCTGCAGCCGGCCAGTCAGTGAACCGGTGGCGACGGTTTCGGCTGCCCCTGTTTCTGCCGCTGAGCTCTGCCCAAGAATCGACCGGGTGCTCGACCAGACCCGCGCGGGCCGGCAACTCTCAACTGCCACCCAGGGAGCCTGGCAGGTGGTCCACGGAATCCTGGCCTTCGGCGAGGAGTTTTCCGTTCTGCACGAGGGAAAATCGGTACCAGCCCTGGACTATTTGCTTGCGGGCGGCCGGCTGGCCGGCTGGAAACTGCGGCCCGGCAGCCACGGCATTGTCGCCGTTGTCGAGGAAGGCAGCACGCTGGGCCAGGGCCACCCCGACCAGTGGCTGGGCTATCTCTCGCAGTGCGGCAGCGACGGCATTCCTCTCGATCGGCCGCTCACCGTGGGTGGCCAGCAGGCCCGGGTCGGGGATCTGCTCAGCCAGGCTCAGGCCGACCTGCGGCCGGGTCAGGAGGCGACCTGGACCCTAATGGCCCTGGCCACCTATCTGCCCCCGGGCAGCAGTTGGCAGGGAGCGGACGGCGAATCCTGGAACCTTGAACGGGTGATGGCAATGGAGCTTGAGGCCGATCTTGCGTCCAGCGCCTGCGGCGGGGCCCACCGGCTCTACGGGCTCGCGACGGCGGTCAACCGCTACCGGCAGCGGCAGCCTGGGGCAGCCGCGCCGTTGCCGGGCATCTGGGGTGAAGCCGAGGAGACAATCGCCGACTGCATCGAGCGGGCCCGCCGGTTTCAGCAGGCCGACGGCAGTTTCTCCACGCAATACTTTGAGCGGCCTGCCAGTTCGCCCGACGTCTTCGCCAAGCTCGGTTCAAGCGGCCATGTCTTTGAGTTTCTCGCCGTGGCCTTGCCTGAGGAACGACTGACCGAACCCTGGGTGCTGCGGGGGGCCGCTCGGCTGGTGACGATGCTTGAGCAGACGGCCGACATCGACGTTGAGTGCGGGGCCCTCTACCACGCCGCCCACGGGCTGCTGCTCTATCGAAACCGGCTCTGTGGTGCTGCCGCGGCCGAAAACTGAGAGTTTTGCCCGGCGGTCGACACCAGGCCATTCCTCAGAGAATGGGCGGCGTGGTACGATCCCTTGCGGCAGGGTGGGGAGATCTTATGGTTTCCGGTAACGGCTGCCAGACACAAATCCATCCCGCGCTGAAAGTTCGTCGTGCACGGCATCATTTTTTTCTACATCCAGAAGTTTGCCGACGCCGCGACCGCGGGCAAGACCAGCCTGCTGCAGCTCCGCGACACGGTGACAACCAAAACCACCCGCTACCTTCCCAACGAGACCTACCCCGATGGTGAAGCGGTCGGGCTCCTCCAGTCACTTGCTGACAAGACCGGTGAATCGCTCCCCGCGCTCGTGGAGCGATTCGGTGAGTTTCTCGGCCCGCACCTTGTCAAAGTGGCCGGTCGTCACATCGACCCAGCCTGGCGAGCACTCGACCTGATTGAAAACACCGAGTCGATCATCCACGCGATGATCCGGGCCACGAACCCCGGGGCGGAACCGCCGGTGCTCGAGGCGGTACGGCACTCGCCGAACGAACTGCACCTGGTCTACGGGTCGAGCCGCCAACTCTGCGTGCTGGCCCGGGGGATCATGAAGGGGGTGGCGAAACACTACGGCGAGACAATCTCCATCGATGAAACCAGCTGTATGCTCAAGGGGGCTCCCTTCTGCTCGTTCGTCGTGCAGGACGACTCGCACGAAACCCACTCGGCCCGCTCGCCGCTGTCCGAGACGATCATCTTCGATCCCGACAGTGGCGAACAGCGGCCGCTGGAGGGAGGCGGCTGGCTGGCAGCCCACCCCTTTGTCGACCGCCCTACCGGTGAAATGCCTAACGCGATCGGTGGCTTTGCGGTCCAGAGCCTGATCGGCCATGGCGGCATGGGCCGTGTCTATCGCGGCCGCGACAACAGGCTTGAACGGGACGTCGCCATCAAGCTGATGCACCCCAGCCGGGCGGAAGATACAGTCTCTCGCCAGCGGTTTCTGCGGGAGAGCAAGGCGACCGCCGCGATCAATCATCCGCATGTCGTGACGATCTATCAGGTCGGGGAACATGCGGGCCTGCCGTACATCGTGATGCAACATGTCGACGGGCCGAATCTGGCTGACTACCGAACGACTACTGGCGGAACGGTGGCGACCGCCGAAACCGTCCGGATTGGCCGCGAGCTGGCCGAGGGATTAGCTGCCGCCCACGAACACGGGCTGGTTCATCGGGACATCAAGCCCGACAACATCCTGCTGGAGGGACCCACCAGACGGGTGCGGATCATCGACTTTGGCCTGGCCAGGGAACTGGACGCCGCCGACACCCGGCTGACGGTAGACGGCGCGGTGGTGGGCACACCGGCCTACATGTCACCGGAGCGGATCGGGGTTGAAGAAGTCGATGCCAAGAGTGACCTTTTCGGCCTCGGTGTGATTCTCTACGAATTGCTCGCCGGCCGACTGCCCTTCGAGGGAAAGTCGATGGTGTCGATTCTGGCAGCGATCGCCCGGGGCACGCCACCGGCCCTCGCGGAACTGGTCCCCACCGCCCCACCAGCACTCACCGACCTGGTCATGCAACTGCTGGCCAATGACAAGGCCGACCGGCCCGCCACTGCCGCCGAGGTGGCAAGACAGCTGCCAGCGGTCGAAAAGACGCTCGCGTAGAAAAAGGCCCGTGGGCCCCGGCCCCCACAGGGTCAGCCGACGACCGCAGCCCGGACGGCGGCGACCAACCGCTCGGGGTCGCCACCCCAGTCAATGGTGGTCGCCTGCTGGGTCGCCAGCTGCTTCAGCTGGGCGGTGCCGGCGGCGAACTCGTCGCTCCCGATCACCACTGCCAACTGAAATCCCTTCTTGCCGGCCCACTTCAGCTGCTGCCCCAGCTTCTTCGGCTCGGGGTAGAAATCGACCGCCAGCCCCGCTGCCCGCAACGCTGCCGCAATCCGCAGATAGTCGCTCAGGTGGGCCGCGTCGAACTGGGCCAGGAAGACCTCGGCCGGTGTTTCCGACGTTTCCAGCCGGCCAAGTTCCTCCAGGCCGGCCAGCAGCCGGTCGATGCCCAGCGATGCGCCGACGCCGGGGAGCGACTGCTTGGTGTAGAGCCCGGCCAGGTTGTCGTAGCGGCCACCGGAGCAGATGCTACCCAGGCCCGGCAGGTCGTCGAGAAAGCTCTCCAGCACGATGCCGGTGTAATAGTCGAGCCCGCGGGCAATCGAGGGGTCGAGCATGACCCGACCGTCAGCCACGCCGGCGTTGGCCAGTCCGCTCAGCAACGCCGACACGGCGGCCAGTCCCGCCCGGCCGGTTTCGGAGGCCGCCACGAGCGGTTCAAGGCCCGCCAGGACTGCCGCCGGCGTGCCGCCAAGCTGCGACAGCGACAGCAGCCGGTCGGTCGCAGCAGCGGTGACCCCATGACCGGCCAACTCGCGGCCGACCGCCTCGGGCGTCTGCTTGCCAAGCTTGTCGAGGCACCGCAGCACCTCGGTTGTCCGGTCGGTGAGGCCGAGGGTTTCGAGCAGGCCGGCCAGCATCCGTCGATCGTTGACCCGGATGGTGAACCGCTCCAGCCCGATTGCCTGCAACAGGTCGTGAACCACCAGCACCGTCTCGAGGTCGGCCACCGGGCTGGTGGTACCGATGGTGTCGAAGTCGCACTGCATGAACTCACGGTAGCGGCCTCGCTGGGTGTTCTCCCCCCGCCAGACGGTCGCCAGGTGGTATCGCTTGAACGGCGTCCCGAGGCTGGCAATGTGCTGGGCAGCAAACCGGGCAAAGGGCACGGTCAGGTCAAACCGCATGCCGACCTCCCGGCCGCCATGGTCGGTGAACCGGTAGAGCTGCTTGTCGGTCTCGTCACTTCCCTTGCCGGTGAGGATCTCAAGGTATTCAAGCGCCGGAGTGTCGATTGGGGCGAAGCCGTAGGACCGATAGACCTCTCGGGCAATCCCCAGCACCCGCTCGCGGGCCAGAGCCTGAGCGGGCAACAGGTCACGAAAACCCTTCAGCGTACGGGGCGTGATCACAGGCGACAGAACTCCTCCGACAGCATTGCATAGAAAGGGAGCATGACACGAACTCAGCCGGTCAACAGCGGCAGCAGCGGCGGCTTGGGACTGCGGATTGAACGGCGACGATTCTTTTTCTTGCGGCCGTCACCAATTTCTTCCCCGCCCGGGCCCAGCACCGCCTCCATGTATTCCACCACCTGCTCGGCCGTTTCAAAGTACTGGTCGTAGACCCAGTCGTCTTCGTACTCGCAGTTGTCCGTGGTGTATTCGCGGCAGATCGGCGGCCGGGTCTCGTAGATGCCGCAGCGATTGTCGGGCTGCAGGTGCTTGCAGACGGTGTGGATACAGACGTACCACTCGCCATCTTCGGTGAAGGCGGTGGCCTGTTCGTGCAGCAGGAACCAGCGGAGCGACTCAAACTCCTCGCGGGTGGTCGGAGCCTCCAGCGGCAGGGCAAAATAGCGACAGCACTTGGCGGTGCAATGCTCGCACAGGTTGACGTCTTTGGGCAGATCCTCGCGGGACGGCTTCGTCCGACGGCGGATCGTCGTTTTTCCTGGCTTGCTGATCGTGGATGCGGTCGCCATGTCGTTTTTTCTGGTTGTCGTGTCGTGAAGCTGGAGGGTACAGATTTGCCTCGGCGGCTCCGGCTGGCCGCCATTCGCCCGCCTCGCTCGCGGCTCCCTCAAGCCGGCACTATACCCGAAGCCGAAGGCGGGGGGACTATACTTCGGCCCGTAGGAATTGCTCGCCGAACCGGCCACGGAGGTTGCCATGCCCAAACGCTGGACCATCGCCCCGCACGACGCCACTGCGGTAGCAGCCCTGGAACGGTCGGTCGGCGTCTCACCGATCGTCGCCCGGCTGCTCGCCGCCCGAGGGGTAACCGACGCCAACGCTGCTCGCAGCTTTCTCGATGTCTCGATGGCCAACCTGCGAGAGCCCGAAGAACTCGTCGGGGTCGCTGAAGCAGCCGACCGGATTCTGGCCGCGGCCAAAGCCGGCCGGCAGATTGTGATCTATGGCGACTACGACGCCGACGGCATGTCGGCCACCGCCATCCTGCTCAATTGCCTGCAGGCGATCCATGCCACTGCCCACTGGTATGTGCCTGACCGGTTCGACGAAGGCTATGGCCTCAATGCCGACGCCCTCCGCCGGCTCAAGGCCGACGGGGCTGAGTTGGTCATCACCGTCGACTGTGGCATTGCCAGCGTGGCCGAGGCCGATGTCGCCCGCGAGCTTGGCCTTGAGCTGATCATCACGGACCACCATAGCCTGGCCGAGCGGCTGCCGGCAGCCAACGTACTGATTCATCCGCGGCTGCCCGGCAATGAATATGCCTTCGGTGAGCTCTGCGGGGCGGGCGTCGCCTTCAAGTTGGCCTGGGCAGTTGCCACCCGAGCCTGCGGGTCAAAGCAGGTGACGCCCCGGCTGCGGGAAATGCTGCTGCGGTGCATCGGCTTTGCTGCCCTTGGCACGGTGGCCGACGTCGTGCCGCTGCTCGACGAAAACCGGATCTATGTGAAGTATGGCCTCGAGTGCCTGCGAACCAAGGGCGGTCCCGGTATCGCCCGGCTGCTTGAGCTGGCCAAGCTGCACGAGAAGTCGGCCCTCGACAGTGAGGATGTCGCGTTCCGGCTGGCGCCCCGGCTCAACGCCGCCGGCCGGCTCGGTCAGGCCGGCTGTGGCATCGAACTGCTCACCACGGCCGACGCCAGCCGGGCGGCGTCGCTGGCTGACTATCTGCATGAGCTCAACGGCAAGCGGGAGACCGAAGAGCGAAGCATCCAACTGGCCGCGGCCAAACAGGCCAAGGAGCAGTTCGATCCCGAGGCCGATCCGGCCCTGGTGCTGGCGGGCCGTGGCTGGCATGCCGGGGTGATCGGCATTGTGGCCGGCCGGCTGGCGGAACGGTGGCACCGTCCAGTGGTGATGCTGGCCCGCGACGAACTGCAGGGCAAGCCAGCAATCGGCAGTGTGCGGAGTGTGCCGGGGTTTGATGTCCATGCCGCCCTCCAGGCCTGCCGAGAGCACCTGGTGACCTGCGGTGGCCATGCGGCAGCAGCTGGTCTGCGAATCGAAGACAGCCGCATCGCTGCCTTCCGTGAGGCCTTTCTCGCCGAGGTGTCCCGGCAGATGCCAGCCGACCTGCGACAGGCCCAACTGACCCTCGACGGCGAAACGACCATTGCCGGAGTGACGCTCGAAAGCGTCCGTGAGCTTGAGCGGCTGGCTCCGTTTGGCCAGGGCAATCGGCGGCCGCTCCTGTGTGCCTCTGGGGTCACCTGCACCGAGCCACCGCGAACGATGGGTGGGGGCAACAAGCACCTGGCGTTGACACTCGTGCAAAACAGTGTCCGGATCCGGGCGGTCGCCTTTGGCGGGGGGGAGTGGCTGCCGCATCTGCCTGCCCCGGGTGAGCCCTTCCACGTTGCCTTCAAGCCAAAGATCAACGAGTTTCGTGGCCGCCGAACAGCTGAAATGGAACTGGTTGACTGGCGGCCCGCCGGCTTCGACGTCACCGCCGAGTTGCCCCCGCTGGCCGAGACGGTGGGGTGAGCCGCATCTATAATGAACCTGGAGGAATTCACTATGACAGGAAAGCTCATGATTCAGGGCGATGATCTCGCCTTGATCCTCGATCGGCGACTTCTGGCGGAGCACGGTATTGACGAAAACACTCTGGTCGATGTGTCGTTTGCAGGCTCAACCATGCTCGTGACAGCAGGCGTTTCTCAGACTCGAAAGGAAAGTTTTCAGCGGGCACTGAAAGAGACCAACAGCGAGTACAGCGCGACACTAAAACGGCTCGCTGAGTAGCTGAGATGGCCATCGTTTTTCTGACGGTTGCTGAGATTATTGAAATTCACCGTGACGTGATCGATCGTTACGGAGGTGGGACCGGCATGCGTGACATTGGCTTGCTTGAATCCGCCGCCTCTATGCCTGAAGCGACTTTTGGAAACACGTTCCTCCATAAAAATCTCCCGAGCATGGCGGCTGCCTATTGCTTTCATCTCGTCTGCAATCATCCCTTTGTCGATGGCAACAAACGTGTTGGTGCGGCTGCAGCAGTGGTTTTCCTGAAAATAAACGGCTGGGCATTTACGGCCGACCAAGATGACTACTCAGACGTTGTTCTTCGGGTTGCGTCGAGCGAGATGGATAAACAGAGCCTGAGCGATTTCTTTGAACGACATGCGAGCCCACCCGCCCCTTCCTGAAAGACCACGCACTGAAATGACCTTTTCCGTCAACTTCTTGCACCGAATTGTTGTTGTGACCCTTTTCGCGGTTGTCGCCTCCCGTACGGCAACTGCGGCCGATTGGCCTCAGTGGCGCGGCCCGCAGCGGGATGGCATTTGGCGGGAGACCGGAACGGTCGAGCAGATTCCGGCAGCCGGCCTGCCGGTGCGGTGGCGGATTCCGATTGAGGGCGGCTATGCCGGGCCGGCGGTGGTTGGCGGCCGGGTCTTCGTCACTGACTATGTCCGGCGGGAAGGCGAACTGGCCAATGACCCCGGCAGCCGCACGTTGCTTGCCGGCAATGAGCGGGTGCTCTGCCTCGATGCCACCACCGGGCAGGTGCTCTGGAAGCACGAGTACGACTGCCCGTACTCCATCTCGTATGCCGCCGGCCCGCGGTGCACGCCGACGGTGCACGATGGCCGCGTGTATGTGGTTGGTGCCGAGGGCAACCTACTCTGCTTGGAAGCCTCAACAGGCAAGCTGCTCTGGCAGAAGGATTTCAAACGTGACTACACCGCCCCAACACCGATCTGGGGTTTTTGCGGTCATCCCCTCGTCGTTGACGATCTTCTGATCTGCCTCGTCGGAGGCGAGGGCAGCGTGGCGGTGGCCTTTGATCGGGTCACTGGCGCAGAACGCTGGCGGGCCCTCTCGGCAAGTGAGCAGGGCTATTGCCCGCCGACACTGATGGAAGCGGCTGGTCGGCGACAGCTGCTGATCTGGGATGCCGACAACCTCAACAGCCTCGAGCCGACGACGGGTGAACTGCTCTGGTCTGAGCCGCTCAAGCCGGCCTACGGCATGTCGATCATGGCGCCGCAGCTTGGCCGTCTCGATGGCCGGCAGGTGCTCTTCGCCAGCGGCATCGGCCGGGTCGGGGCCCTCTACGAACTGGCGAACGACACCCCGGCAGCATCGGTACTCTGGCGGGGTGAGCCGAAGTCGGCGGTCTACTGTGCCAACAGCACGCCGTTCATAGAGGGCGACACCATCTACGGCTGCGACTGCCACACCGGCATGCTGACGGCGGTTGACTTGAAGACCGGCGGGCGGCTCTGGGAGACGAACCAGGCCACCTCGGGCACCGACCGGCCGGCAAAGCATGCGACCGCGTTTCTCATCCGGCAGCCGGCCGACGGCGGTGGCTTTCGCACCTGGCTGTTCAGCGAGACGGGCGACCTGATCCTCGCCCGGCTCTCGCGGCAGGGGTATGAGGAACTGGGCCGCACCCACCTGCTCGACCCAACCAATGAGTGTTTTGGCCGGCCCGTGGTCTGGAGCCATCCTGCCTTTGCCGACCGCTGCTGTTTTGTGCGAAATGACAAGGAACTGCTCTGCGTATCGCTGGCCAAAGCGTCGGACTGAGTTGCGGACCGCTGGTTTCCCGTGGGTTGGCAAGCCGGCGTTGTCTCCGGAGCGGGCGACGGGTAGGCTTTCTGCAGTTTGGAGTCGCAGTCTCTCTGCTCCTGACCGCACGGCAATTCCCATCGGGGCGTAGCTCAGCCTGGCTAGAGCGCTACGTTCGGGACGTAGAGGTCGCACGTTCGAATCGTGTCGCCCCGACTTTTCTTTCGGCTCGCTGCTTGGATCTCCAATTGCCGAGGCAGGCGGGCGGGCTTCATCAGCAGCGACATTATCGCCCAGCGTCCACACTGTCGGCGTCTTCTGCCTCCCCCCGCCAGACATGCTGCCCGTAGTGCCGCAACCGCTTCTCCAGCACTTGGTAGTCAAGATCCTGCACCGGAACCTGTCTCCGGGCCACCTCAGCAGCAGCGATGCCAGCCGACTCGCCCAATATCATCCAGACCGGTTCCATGCGGATTGACGTCATAGCGATGTGGCTGGCTGAACAACAGACTGGCACCAGCAGATTGGTGCACTCGTGTCGCTTTGGCACAATCGACCGGTAGGGAATCTTGTAGATGCCCCGATACCGCTTTTCAAGATAGAGCATCGAATAGTAACCGCCAGCCAGGGCAACGCCCCCGTCGACGACAACGGTCGCATACGGCCATTCATCAACGCCATACGAGGCAAGGCCGACCGCATCGACCGGGTCGGTACGGCCCTCGAGATCAGCCTGGGTCAGCACATAGTCTGCCTGCATCCGGCGAGCTTCCCGGACATACAACTGATGGGGATAGCCAGCCGTCTCGTCGAAGAGCCCCGGCTTCAGCCCAATCGTCAGCGCCTTCTCTCTCCAGTTCGGGCTGACGGCGGGATCGGTTCGGATGAAGTGAGTCAGACCGCGAACGAAGTCTTGCTGGGCCTTCCAGATTTTCGCTCGGGTGGCGTAGTCGCCATCGGGATAGTCGGCATTGCTACCAAACACCGTCGCCGCCCAAAGGGCCCGAGAGAGGTTGCCCATCGGAATCTGGAAGGGATTTCCGACCGCCGATTCAAACACCCCTAACTGCCGCATCCGCCGGCCTGCAAACATATCGACACCACCGACAAAGCCCCGGCGATAAAGCTCATAGTCTCGCGGATCGTAGTCGGGCGGCGGATCGATCGGCAAACGCCCGGCTGACGTCGTGTATTTCCAGCGAAATCCGTATCCCATCGTGAGAGAGTCGGCAGCCCCCACCGGCTTCTGTGGAATGTCCTGCACCTGTGGAAGCAGACCGCTGCCTGGCTGGCCAGGAGTTCGGTACGGATCAATCCGATAGACGGCCAGCGGAGGCTGGACGCCAGCCAGAGACTCGCCGTAGGTCTCGCGGGATTCCCGGCCAAAGGTGTAGCCGACGCCCGCCCGGGCCATGAGGTCCCCCTCGTACGAGCAGTCGATGAACACGTCAGCCGTGATCTGCCGGGCTGCAGCCCTGGTGGGCGTGGCGATCGGACAGCCGAACCGATCGGGTGGCGCCTGATCGAGGATGATGCCCTCAATTCGCGTTCCCCGCCGTTCAACACCCGATACGCGGTGCTCATACACGACAGCAACCGCATGTTCCTGCAGAACATCGGCAAAGTATTTCCGATACTCGCGGTCATTGAGCCCCTGCTTGAGGATCCCACGAGTCGTGCCGGCGACCGCCTCCTGCCGGCCCCAGTCAATGGTGTTGAGCCCGCCGCCGGTCATGCCACCAAGCCAGCGGGAAGGTTCGACAAGGACCACCCGAAGTCCGTCGCGGGCCGCCGCCATCGCGGCCATCACGCCGCTGGCAGTGCCGCCGTACACGCACAGATCAGCCGCAAGCGGCTGCGGGAGTGCCCCGACAAGATGACGGTGATGGTTCAGCAGGCCGCCTGATGCCAGACTGCTCACAAGCAGCAACCAGCGACGCCGTGAAGCGGTTTCGTTCATGCCGGCTGCCAGGCAGGCGTGCGAACGGTGGTCCCCGCGGCGGCTATCCCAAGCAGGGAATGCCGCCTCACTTCCCGGTTTTGCCATCAGCGACCGCCGGCGCAGCTGAGAGTTTGAACGTGAATGATGCGGCCGCCCCCGGCTTCACCACAGCCCGCAGCGGTGACGTTGACACTTCACTGTAGACCTGCGGGACCAGATAGACCTGTTGCGGGGGCCGACGACTCAGCTGACGCGGTGCATCCGGATCGTCATCCACCGCCTCGGATTTTCCGGGTTCCCCGATTTTGGTCACTGTGACGACATATTCCCCCGGTGCAGTCCCGCCGCCGCTCCGGCCGCCACGGGCGGTGGTCAGGGCTGCGGTCAGGCGGAACGAACCGTCGGGCCGGGTCTTCCCATAGGCTGGCAAGCCTGTTCCCTGCTGGGCTGGCGTAAAGCTGACAGTTGCCCCCTCAACCGCTTCCCCCTCATACACGACCATCCCCTCGACGTACTCGACATCGGGAAGATTACTGGTGCAGCCGACAATGCCGAAGAGGGCGATGGTCGCCCAGCCTGCAAACCACCTGCCGAAACCATTCACATGAGCCATCAGCGGGCAACCTCCCCGGCGTTATGCGTGCCCAATGCCCCCCAGATGCCGTAATTCGAAGGCAGTTTGCTGTCGTAGTGCGAAGACCAGGTTGCCGTCGATCCGATACCGGCATCGATGTCGCTGTTGATGAAACGAACCGACCCATCGCACATCGAAGTGGTCAGCCCATTCGGATGGTAGCTTGACGCCGTGGCGGTCGTCTTGTTCCAAGCCGTTGGAGAAGCCTGCCCACCACCCATACCGCAGTTGGCTCCATTGGGCGGCATGAAGGTGAAAAAACCGGTGGAGCCGGGATTGGCATTTCCCCATTCGGTACCAAACACCGAAGACGATGACCGGGCCGTCTGATAGGTGCTATTGACCAGGTCCGCCGAGCAATCATCGGGACGGTCAATCGCGGAAACCGCGGCCAGTCCCGAAGGGTGAATGGTGTCGAGACTGTCGGTCCGGGGGGCCCCGGTCGCCGCTTCTGCCAGCATGAACGTCTGTGACAGCCCATCGGTAATGTCCTTGATCTTGCACAGCCGCAAGGGTGAGGCCTGACCGGCCAGCACACGTTTCGGGATTTGATTGGGGCCGAAGGGCCCCCGCCAGTCGTGGTCATTCCGGGACTCGAGGTTGAAGAGCCTATCCCCGAGATTACAGCGGTAATTCGATCCTGGATTCTTCGTCGAAGACGGCTGCTGCTGCACTTCGGAAGGGCAACGCAGGTCATCGATGACAACAAGAAATGGTGAGGCAACCCCATTTTTCGAACCGGTGTCCCAGGGCTCACCGCCACCGGCAAGAAATGTCTGAGACTGGTCGTGGAGAGCACTCTGCTCCAGCTGCGGCAGAATGATCGTGATCCACCCCCAGTTCTCATAGGCGTTAGCCTCCGCGTTTCCGGCACTCACCTTTGCCAGTTCCGCTGAAAAACCGTTGGGGGGAAAGGCTCGATGAGCACTTTCATAATTCATGACCGCAAGACTCAGCTGTTTGATCTTGTTGGTGCAACTCGCCCGGCGGGCCGCCTCACGGGCCTGCTGCACGGCCGGCAACAACAAGCCGACAAGCACACCGATGATCGCAATCACGACCAGCAGCTCGATGAGAGTGAAGCCGCTTCCGCCGCAGGGGGTGAACGCGACTCGCGTCGTCGGCACTGGGGTTTTGTGGTCCATGGAAATCTCTCCGCAGATTGAAGAAACACTGGTGGGTGAGCGAGTCAGGCCGCCCCCCGGAATTGAACGAAACAGCCATCCGCACCAAGCAATGTTAGCCCCGCAATCCGGCTCCCGCTATTCCCCATCTGGCTAATAGCCACGTTTCTACCGTGAAGTAGCCTGTCTCCTTAAGTCTTCAGCGAAAACAATTCTTTGTGGTGGCCTTTCGGGCTTCGTGGGGGAACCGTGCAGACATTTGCGTGGCCGGCGCAGGTTTTGGGACTTCTTGCGGGCGTGGTGATCGGTTTTGCACCAACGCACGATGCACCTGCTGCGACCTACTATGTGGCTCCCGGCGGGGATGATGCCAATGACGGAAGTCGCTCGCAGCCGTTTCGCACAGTCCAGCGGGGGGCCGAAGCCGCCCACCCCGGCGACGTTGTGCTGGTCGGCCGCGGCGTCTATCGCGAGCGGGTCAGCCCGCCCCGCGGAGGCACGGCCGGCAAACCGATTATTTTCCGCGCAGCGGTTCGCCATCAGGCGGTGATCAAGGGCTCGGACCTTGTTTCTGGAATGTGGCAGACTGAAGCGGAAGGGATCTGGTCAACAAGCATTGACCAAAGCCTGTTCACCGACACCACCCATGTGGACGGGGGGCAGGTGTTCGAAATCGGACTCTCAAGCACCCCCCGGGGCCGTGAGGGCAGGCCGGAGTACCAGCGGTCCCTCCGCGACGAACGCGGGGGCAACGCGGACGCCAACCCAGAGATGGTCTACACGCTCGGTCAGGTGTTCCTCGAATCCGCGGTTCTCGACCAGGTTCCCTTTCGTGAGGAACTATTGCAGCAGGCTGACAGCTGGTGGTACGACCGCGACGAACAGCGGCTCTTCGTCCATCCTTCCGACGGCAAGTCGCCTGCTGACAGGCAGGTCGAGATCACCACCCGCCGCCGAATCTTTGCGCCGCACCTGCGCGGCCTGGGGCATATCCACGTTGAGGGCTTCGTTTTCGAACACTGTGGCAACCAGTACCCGACTGATTTCTGGATGGAGGAAAAACCGCAACATCAGCAGGCAGGTGCGGTCGGCACCCGGTCGGGGCACCACTGGGTGATCCGCCACAATGTCATCAGGCTGGCAAAAACAGTGGGGTTGGATCTGGGGCTTGAAGGACATCCTGAGACAGACCTGGAAACGGGTGGACAGCAGCGGCGGTCCTCATGCGGATTCCATGTCGTCGAGGACAATTGGATTCTCGACAACGGCGGTGCCGGCACGGCAAGCTACCAGGGCACGGCCCTGACGCTTCGGCGGAATGTTGTGATCGGAAACAATCGCCTCGGCTTTACGGGAACCAAGCGGTGGGAGAGCGGGGGCATCAAGCTGCACCGGCCGAAGCGATCGGTGATTGAAGACAACCTTGTTGCGTTCAACGATCACTGGGGCATCTGGCTCGACCAAGGGCCCGGCCAGGAGACTCGAATCTGCCGCAACATCGTCATCGGCCACGGCGTCGGCATCGATTTTGAGGCAGGGGGAGATGATGCAGCGGTGGCCGCCAACAATCTGCTCATGGACAACCGCGTGGGCATCTGTTTTCGTGAAGCTGGCGGAGTTCTCGTCGCCCACAATCTGATCGCCGGAAGCCGCACAGGCATTGAGGTACGAGTGGGGGGCGGTCGAACGGGCAACTGGACCCGGGGAAACATCCCGGTGGTCGGGAACCTGATTTCCGCCGACGAAACCGTGATCGCAATGACGGCGGCAGACTTCGACCGCAGCAGGGGCCGCCGGTTTGCCGGCAACCTCTACCTGGCGTCGGCAGCAGAACCGAGCTGGAAGGTTTTCGGGACCAAGCCGATGCCGTTTGCGGATTGGCAGTCGTTCTGGCGGCAGCAGGTTGCCGAAGCCGACAGTGATAGCTCGAGCCTGGCTGTGACAGGAGTAGAAATCGCCTGCGATCCCTGGGCCCTCGAGCTGAAGGTCATCGTCCCCGCTGACCTGGAACTTCCCGGGCCGCCGCCACTGACCGGACTGGAGGCTGATTTCTTTGGCCAGACGTCGGGGTCACCGAGGATCGCCGGCCCCCTGGCAAGCCTGCCCTCGGGCGTCAGTCACCATCGGCTCTGGTCGAGACCGCTTCCCTGGCGGCGCTGACACCGCCGGATCAGCCGGACTGTGCCCTGAGAATGCCCAGGTCGAATGCTCTGGCAACTGCCTGAGTGCGATCGACCGAATCAAGTTTGGTCATGACGGCCGCCACATGCGCCTTGGCCGTATGGTGAGAGATGCCCAGCATGCGGCCGATGTCATTGTTGGTATAGCCTTCACGCATGAGGGCAACGACTTCGATTTCTCGTGGCGAAAGTCCGGCGGCCCGCCCCGCGGCGATCGGGCTGTTGTCGATGATGGTGTCATGGCTGATTGGGGTGTCACCAGCAATCGCCGCATGGATAGCGGCTAAAAGTTCCTGATGCCCAATGTCTTTCGTGATGTATCCAACAGCACCGGCTGACAGGGCCCGGGAGAGATCGGCTGCCGAGTTTGAGGAGGTCAGGATCAGCACCTTGGCCGCTGGGGCGATCCCACGCAGTTGGATGAGCGTCTCGACGCCGTCGAGACCTGGCATGGTGAGGTCAAGCAGGCAGAGGTCAAACGGCTTTTGTCGCCAGAGCCTGAGGGCCGTTTCACCGTCCCCTACGTCGGTCACCGCCGCAAACTCAGACTGGGTGGCCAGCAGGTTCACGAGTCCCGCCCGCATCACAGGATGATCATCGACCAAGAGGAGCCGAATGAGCGATTGTGAGTGGCACCCAGCCATGGATCTTCACCGGCTTCCGGAAAAGGGCTCGCAACTCTTCCCCAACGGGCCTCTTCCACGAGAATATCAGATTCATTCAGTGCCGGCCATTCGCAGCGATGCGTTCGCTGTCGGCGTGAGGGTCGCCACGGGTGCCGCGGTTGGGGCAATGGCAAAGGAGAGCAGATCATGAGCCGGCGGGCCCACACCCAAATCCTGTTTGCTGCAGTCCTGCTGCAATGCTGTCTGGCACAGTTGCCGGCGGCTCCGGTGACGTCCCTGAACGCGCTTTACCAGAAACGGCCACCCGCAATTTTCGGCACGTCGGTCCAGCTCAGGGCAGTCGTTACCCTGGCCCTGCCCGAGCGGTTCGACTTTGCGATTCAGGAAGAAGGGGAGGGAATCTATGCCACGGTGCTTCACGACCGCACGAACGATGACCTCAAGGCGATCCGAGAGACGCTCAGGCCGGGTGATGTCGTGTCGCTTCAGGGGACGGTGCAACGGGGAGGCTACCAGCCCACGATCTTCGTCACAGATCTCAAGGTGCTGGATCACCGGCCAATGCCAGCACCGATTCCGGCTGTGTTCGGCCGGCTGTTCCGCGGGGCAGATACCGGCAAACGGGTTGTCTTTGAGGGTATTGTCCAGGCTGTCGACGATCAGCGGCCCTTGGTCAGCCTGCTCGTCGATGTCGATGCCCGTGAAGTACTGGTGAAGGGGAGGCAGGAAGACTTTCCCACGCCGTTTGACACGTTGGTGGACGCTGTGGTCCGCATCACTGGAGTGTCGGGAACGGTGCGGAACACCCGCGGCGAGTTCCTGCGGCCAGCCTTCTGGGTCACTCAGCCAGAAGACATTGCCATCGTCACCCTGGCCCCGACATCGGTGTTTGAGGCACCGCTCCGCAAGCTGGAAAGCCTGGCCGACTACCGCGCTGGTAACCGGCTGGCCCACCGGGTGCGAACCCGTGGCGTGGTCACCTTCAGCCTGCCCGGACAGATGCTCTATCTCCAACAGGGACTGATGGGGATTCGTGTCGCGACCACTGACCCTCAGCGTTTTGCCGAGGGTGACCTGATTGAAGCATCGGGATTCATCACGATGGACAGGCAGATTGCAGGGCTCACGCAGGCTGCTGTGCAGCGGCTTGGAAGTGGGCCACCACTTCAGGCCACAGCCATCGGGGTGGAAGAGATTCGGGAAATTAACATCTTCGCCCGGGCTCGTGGGCAAATTGCCGAACCGAGTGATTACGACGGCTGCTTGATTACCTGCAACGGTCTCCTGGCCGAGGTGCGGCCGTTGCAGAAGGCGGGCCCGCCTGAACTGATCGTCACGGCCGACTCCCGGGTACTCTCCGTGGTCTGCGCCGGCGTTTCAGCCAGCCAGGCGCAGCGACTTGCTGAACTTCAGCCGGGCAGTCAACTCAAGCTGACCGGCATTCTCGAACTCGGCCTGCAGAGCCAACCGGTGGGCCAGGCCTTGACGGCGTATCCTCTCATTCAAAACACCCGGCTGCTGATTCGCTCAGTCGATGACATTGTCGTACTCATCCGTCCCTCGTGGTGGACGCCACGGCGGCTTGGGATCACGATATTTGGCCTGCTCGCCGCGTTGGCGGCCGTTGGGATCTGGGTCTGGCTGCTCCGGAGTCGGGTCCTCTCACAAACACGGAAACTTGCCGAGGAGGTACAGAATCGGCACGACGCTGCGGTCGACTTCGCAGCCACCATGCGGGAACGAAATCGGTTGGCAGCGAACCTCCACGATACGCTGCTGCAGTCTCTGGCGGGCATCGAGTTTCAGCTCGGTGCCGTTGCCGAGACACCGCCAGACGATGCTCACCCCGCCTCCGCTGTCGCACCGCGGAAAAACCAACTGCTGGTGGCCCGCCGGATGATTCAGCATGCCACCAGAGAGCTCCGGGAATCGGTCTGGGCATTGCGGACCTCGCCGCTGCCCGGAGGAACCTTCAGGGAATCGGTCGCATTGGTCTGCAGGCAACTCGCCGCCGGCCACACCGAAACAATCATTCTTCCTGGCGAGGATGTGCTCCCTGAGCCAACCCGTTTCGTCGCCGGACACCTGCTGCTCGTCGTCCAGGAGTTGGTCCGAAATGCACTTCGGCATGCCCAGGCCCGCACCATCAGAGTCGAGGTGTCGGCTGCAGCTGACGGGAACGGTCTGTCACTAACCGTTGGCGATGACGGCTGCGGCTTTATCCTGGGCGAACAGGCGGGGCCGACCGACGGGCATTTCGGCATTATTGGGATCACGGAACGAATCGAACTGCTCAGTGGCCGGCTGACGATAAACACGGCACCCGGTAGCGGAACGGTCGTGCACGTAGTGGCACCGCTGCGGAGCTACGATCGCGAGATCGCGGATCAGGATGAAACACCACCTGGCGCTGCCTCTTCCGTCTCCTCCCAGCGATGGTAGGCATCGGCATACTCGCGGCAGCTGAGGATCAGGTCGGCATGCCGGCCATCCCCCACCAGTTGCCCGCCTTCAAGGAAGAGAATACGGGGGGCCTGCCGGAGCAGGTCCACTCGATGGGTCACCAGCAGCGTTGTGCCCAGGCCCTCGCGGGTTCGCCGCAGGATCGAGTCGTGAATCAACGCCTCGCTCTCCGGCTCGACCGACGCGGTCGGTTCGTCAAGCAGCAGAATCCGCGGCCGCGTCAGGAAAGCCCGAGCCAGGCTCAGCCGCTGCCGCTGCCCACCGGAAAGCTTGACACCATTCTGGCCCACCTCAGTGTCGTAGCCAGCCGGGAGGCCGAGAATGAAATCATGGGCATTGGCCGCCCTGGCCGCTGCCTCCCACTCTGCTTGTGAGGCCTCAGGCCGCCCGTAGCGAAGATTCGCTTCGACCGTGCCGCTGAAGAGATAGTTGTCCTGGCCGACGTAGCCGATCTCTGACCGCAAGGAGGCAAGCGTGAAGGCTCGGACATCGTGGCCGTCGACCAGCACGCTGCCGCCGGTCGTGTCAAAAAACCGCGGTACCAAATTCAAGAGCGTGCTCTTGCCTGAACCGCTGCCACCCGCAATCGCGACGAACTCACCTGCGGCAACACTGAATGAGAGGCCGTCCAGCACCGGCTTCCCTGGCAGGTAGGAAAACGAGACATCCTGAAAATCGACCCGGCCCGCCCCCGCGTCCCAGCATCGGGCCTGCGGCCGGTCCGCAATCGCCACCGGGGCATCGAGCAGTTCCATCACCCGCAGGGCCGACGCCCGGGCCCGCTGAAGAATGTCGCTGGTCTGGGCGATCGTGCGGATCGGGCTCTGCAGCCGCCACCAGAATCCGCGGTAGGCGATCAGGGCCCCGAGGCTGAACCAGCCGCTGCCCTCCATGATCAGCCAGGCCCCCACCCCGAGCATCACCAGGTTGTTGAGAAAGCCGAACAATGAAACAACCGGAAAATAGGTGTTCCGCAGCCGACTTGCGGCAACGCTCACCTGAAAGAACTCATCGGCCCGCGTAGCAAACTGCTGCTCTTCGGCGGTCTCCCGCGCAAAACTCTGGGTCACCTGAATACCGGCGAGGCGATCCTGCAGAAAGCTGCCGATGTTGCCAAGGCGGCGGCGGACGCCTTCATAAACTGACTTCACCCGGCGGTTGTAGCTGCGGATGAAAATGAAGGCGAAGGCCAGCGGCAGAATCGAGGCTGTCCCCACGACCGGGCTGAGCCAGAGCACCATCGCCGCCACCACGATGAAGGTCACCACCTCTTCCAGCAGCGTGGTCAGCCCCTGCAGCACCGACTGCTCCATCGCATCGACGTCACCGGTCATCCGGGTGACGAGTTCACCGCTGCTATGGTCGTGGTGATACTCCAGCGACTGATGTTCAAACTTGGCAAACAGTTCCACCCGGATGTCGCGGACAAATGCCTGCCCGGTCCGCTCCAGCAGATAGGTCTGCCAGGCACCAAGCCCAAGGCCGATGACGTAGGTTGCCAGCATGATGGCCAACCAACCGGCTAACATCCCGGGCGTAAGCGTCTGTGCAACCAGATGATCGGCAACGAAACCCCAGACGAGCGGATGGAAGTTTACAAACGGCACCGAGAGCAGCAGCAGGCTGAGCGAAAGAACGATCGTGCCTCGCTGCCGTCGCAGCCGCGACCAGACTCGCGTACGTAATTCACGGCTGGAGAGGTCGTAGGCGGACGACTGCTTGCTCATGCGGGCCGGACAGCTTTCGGCAGGGGTGCGGCATTGCCACAGCCGAACCTGGACAGGTTCGTCGTGAAAGGCATCCTAAACCTTCCCAGTCAGCCCACCTCGTCGGCCGACAGCCGGATTGGATCACGGAAGGCAATCGCAAACCCGACCATGATCACGGCAGCCATCACGGCAAAAGTGATCCAGAACGGCTGCCAGGGGAACTCACTCGGCGTCTTCGTGAACGCAGCGGCCACCTGCGGGAACGTCATGTTGCCGACATACATGCCAGCTCCATAGGTCAGCAGCGCGATCAGCCCCTGGGCACTGGCCCGCAGCTGCCGGGGGGCGATGTGATCGGTGTAGAGCTGGCCGGTCACAAAGAAAAAGTCGTAACAGATTCCATGCAGAATCACGGCAAGGGTCAGCATCCAGGCCTGTTCGGCCCCGAAGGCAAACAGCACATAGCGGGCCACCCAGGCGAGCATGCCAACCAGCAGCATCGTCTTGACCCCGAAACGGCCCAGAAAGAACGGCATCAACAGCATGAAGCCAATCTCACTCATCTGGCCAAACGTCATCACCGTCTCGCTGCCGAGGCCGAGCGACTGCTGAATGCCCATGTCACCGATGTATTTGTTGGCCATGGCGTAGTAGACCGCCAGCGGAATGCAGATCAGAAAGCTGGCCCCTGCGAAGATCGCAAAGGCGGGCTGCTTCATCAGGCCGATGGCATCAAAGCCGAGTAGCTTGGCGACACTGATCGGCTCGCCCTTGGCCTTGGGCGGACTGCCCGGCAGCGTGAAGCTGTACAGGCCGAGCACCAGTGACGTCACTGCCGCCACCAGGAAGGGCAGATTGGTCTTGCCAGCGTCGTTGTCGCTGACGTCGCCCAGCAGCAGATCGGTGGCAGCAGTTGGCAAGGCATTACTGGCCAGTAGCGGCGGCAGCAGTGAGCCGACCGTGATGCCGGCAGCGATCCAGCCGATCGTGCCCCAGACCCGGACCAGCGGAAACTGCTTCTGGGGATTTTTAAGCAGATCAAAACTGACCGAGTTGACCAGGGCCAAGGTTGGCATGTAGCAAAGGCCAGCCCCGAGCAGCAGCCAGTAAAAACTGCTGGGATCATCGGCCTGAGCGACGGCATAGAGAAACCCAGCCCCCAGCAGATGCAGCAACCCCAGCACCACCTGCCCCGGCAGAAACCGGTCGGCCAGCAGCCCGACAAACAGTGGTGCAACAATGGCCGCAATTGAGCCGGTGGAGTAGGCCTGGCCAATGATCTGGCCAACATCCGACTCACCGGCGAAAAGGGTGGACAGATACTTTCCCATCGGCACCATCCAGGCGCCCCAGAGGAAGAACTCGAGGAACATCATCACGCCCAGCCGGGTCATCGGCAGGCGGACGGGTGACGATTCGGTTGGCTCGATGTTCATGGTCGTTTCCAGGCCTTACTATGCTGTTGGGTGGTCAAATCCCGAGCCCGTGGCGAGCCCCCGGGGCCCAGATGCCGCAACCGGAGAGCATACGTCACGTGGATGCCCCCGCAAACCCGCACAATCGCCTGCTTGGTGAACTGGCGGCAGCAGATCCATCAGTGGGAACCCTTGCGAGCAACTCAATGGTTGCGAGAATACAGTCTCACGGTTCGTCTTTCCCTTGCTCCTCGAGGTCTTCCATGAACGCCCGTGCCCAGGCCACGCCTTCCACACCGATCTACCGCGGCCCCCTGCCCCACGTCTCGACCATCGAACGGGTGCCGGTGTCGGTCTACGACGACTCCGGTGATGCCAGCCGGGCGGTGGCCCGCGAGATTGCCGACCTGATCAAGGAGCGAGAGGCTGCTGGCCAGCGGACGGTGCTAGGGCTGGCCACGGGCAGTACGCCGGTCGCCGTCTACGACGAGTTGATCCGGCTGCACCAGGAGGAAGGGCTGTCGTTCCAGAACGTCATCACCTTTAACCTCGATGAATACTGGCCGATGGAGCCGAAGGCTCTCCAGAGCTATCACCGGTTCATGCGAGAGCACCTGTTTGATCACATCGACATCCCGCCGGAACAGGTCCATATCCCCGACGGCCAGCTAGCCCGCGAGGATGTGGCCAGTGCCTGCATGCACTACGAGGAACAGATCCGGGAGGCCGGGGGTATCGACCTGCAACTGCTGGGCATTGGCCGGACAGGTCACATCGGCTTCAACGAACCGGGCAGCAGCCTCGAGAGTCGCACCAGACTGATTACCCTCGACAGCGTCACCCGGGCCGATGCCGCCAGCGACTTCTTCGGCGAATGGAACGTGCCACGGCAGGCGATCACGATGGGCGTCGGGTCTATTCTCAGCGCCCGCCGGGTGGTGTTGCTGGCCTTTGGCGAGCACAAAGCCCCGATCGTCCGCCGAGCCGTTGAAGAAGCCCCCAGCAGTCACGTTTCGGCCAGTGCCCTCCAGCAGCATGCCGACGCCAAGTTTGTGCTCGACCGGGCGGCGGCGGCCAAGCTCACCCGGTTTGAGTCGCCCTGGCTCGTCGGGCCACTGGAATCGATGGACCTTGCCTGGACGCCGGAACTCACTCGCAAGGCGGTGATCTGGCTGGCCTTCAAGCTCGGGAAACCGATCCTGAAATTAACCGACGAGGACTACAACGAGCATGGCCTGCAGGACATGCTTTCTCACCGCAGCCGGGCCTATGACATCAACATCGACGTCTTCCGCGGCCTCCAGGACACCATCACTGGCTGGCCGGGGGGCAAGCCGGGAGAGCAGCGGAAGATTCGCGGCATCGCCCCGAAAGCCGACGCGGGCAGCTTTCCCAAGCGGGTCGTTGTCTTCAGCCCCCATCCCGATGATGACGTGATCAGCATGGGGGGCACCTTCATTAGGCTCTGTGAGCAGGGACACGAGGTGCATGTCGCCTACCAGACCAGCGGCAACATTGCTGTTTGGGATGAGACGGCTGATGCCCATGTCGATTTCGTTGAGGCCTTCTGCCGGGCGTTTGGCGTCGGCACCAAGACGAGCGAGATTGCCGAGAAGATCCGGGCCTTTCTGCGCGACAAGGCTGCTGGCGAGGTTGACATCCCTGAGCTTCAGCAAGTGAAGGGGCTGATCCGCCGGACCGAAGCCCGGGCCGGAGCCCGCTACTCAGGGGTTCAGCCCGATCGCATCCACTTCCTCGACCTGCCGTTCTATGAGACTGGCCGGGTGCGGAAGAAGCCGATCGGCCCGGAAGACATTCAAATCACCGCCGAGTTGCTCGATCGGGTGAAGCCGCATCAGATCTATGCCGCTGGCGACCTCTCCGACCCGCACGGCACCCACCGGGTCTGCCTCGCCTCAGTCTTTCAGGCTCTGGAGTCACTGGCAGACCGTGACTGGGCCAAACAGTGCGAACTCTGGCTCTACCGCGGTGCCTGGCAGGAGTGGGAGCCGCACGAGATCGAGATGGCGGTGCCGCTTTCCCCTGATGAGGTAGAGCGGAAGCGAATGGCGATCTTCAAACATGAAAGCCAGAAGGACCGGGCCCTGTTCCCGGGGCCGACCGATCCCCGTGAGTTCTGGCAGCGGGCCGAGGACCGCAACCGCGAGACCGCCCGGCTCTACGACAAACTCGGCCTGCCGGAATATGAGGCGATCGAGGGCTTCGTGCTGCACCGACCGGCGGTGTCCTAGGACCGCAACTGCTTACGGCAGCTTCCGCAGAAAGATCTGCCGGAACTCGACTGGTGCCCCTTCTGACTCCAGGCAGAGGTGCCCTGTCGCCGGCGTGCAGTTGCTGCCACCAGAGACCTCATGGCCGTTGACCCAGAGCCGTACCTCACCATTGACGGCCCGCACATAGTAATGATTCCAGGCCGGCGTGCCCCGGCTGTGCCGGGCAGAGGGAAAGCTTCGCTGGCCGTTGGGTGAGACCGGCGGGAATGGCTTCATGGTCGACGTGCCGACCGGGAAGATATCACCGTCGGTCGTGAACCAGTCGGCTTTTTTACCGCTCCGTTTTTCGTACTGCTGGGTATAGCCATGGTCGAGCACCTGCACTTCGATACCACCACGGGGCAGCTTGCCCGGTGGCAGATCAGCCAGTGCCTCCGGCGGTGCCCAGAGAAAGACGCCTGAGTTGCCGCCGGCTGAAAGGTGCCGCCACTCGAGTGATAGCTCAAAATTTGTGAGGGGCTGCCGCGAGCGGATCACTCCGATCGGCTTGCCAGTGCAGTGAACCTGCCCCCCGGTCCAGGTCCAGGTACCGGGCTCACCATTGACGTTCTCAAAGTCTGTTACCCCAAGCTGCTGCCAGCCCTCTCCGGCCGGATCATCACCAAGTGCCTGAACCGCTCCGGGGGGTAAGTCCGCCGCTGGCAGTCGGGCCGACTGCCACTGGAGAAACCGCCAGTTCCCGTCTTCCAGCCGCCAGACCGCCAGAAACAGAAACGTCGCCTCAAACTGGCCGCCGTCCTTCTCGATGACCAACTCGGCCCGGCCGTGCTCAACCGCCACCGTCGCGCTCGGAAACGTGACCCCCCGTTCAGCCGGACGGTAGGCGACATACCGCGTCTTGCCACCACCGATGAGCGCCAGCAGCGAATCGCGCGTGTCGACCAGGCCGTTTGAGTGGGAATAGCGAAGATCAGCCGACAGCCATGGAGCAAGTGCCTGACGATCACCCGCAGTCATCGCCGCGATGCGGGCATCATCGGCGGCCAACACGTCTGCAACCCGTGGATCAGCGGCAGCCGCCTCGGCTGTCACGAGCAGCAAAACGCAGATGACGGTGAATAGTCTGAACTGAAATCGGTCACGCATCAGCAACACCTGTCTTTTCCAAAATGCTCGTTCACCATTCGATCAATCACCGTTTCCTGAAGCCCGGGTTGATAGCCCGTCACGCTGCAACGGAATCAAGGGCTCTGGCTTCGCGACCCGTTCGGCAAGGCAAGCCGCCCGGATTGCATCAAGCACTCGCCAGACACTCCAGTTCGCCTCCTCGACCCAGTCGCTGGAAGAGCCATGCGGCGACCGTTCTGCGAATGCTTCACCCGGATAGATCAGGAAGTGAACTGCCGAGTATGCCAGATAAAGAAAGACAGAACGGCCGTTTTCCGTTCGCTTCAATAAAGGCGACCGCCCGGTCGGTATAGCCCGCGACGGTCTCCTGCTGTTGTGTCGGCCCGACACGAAAGGTAACACGGTCGTTTTCGAGCATTGGCAGTCGCGGCTGGCCGAACCCGCGGACACCCGTCTCACCAAGCTCAGAAAGAATCGTGCCATCAGGCTGCCGGTTGGGCTTGGGAATAGGACGTCCGAGGTCGCTGCGGGCCCCGTCAGCCACCGGTCCCATGTCGTTGGAGTAGGGAATGCCGTAGTACAAATCAAAGCCCTGGTTCGTTGGCAGAAATGGGGGCTGATCGCCCAGGTGCCACTTGCCGATACAGGCCGTGGCATAGCCCGCTTCATGAAGCAGATCGGCAATCGTGACCTCCTCGGTGGCAAGTCCCGCTGCGGAAACCGGGAAGAGTACATGCGGGATGGGCAGGGCCCGCTGTCGGCATAGCCGAGGTCATCAATGTTGATGATGACGATGTTTGGCTTGTCAGCCGCCGCGGCCTTACCGCAGGCCATGATCGCAAGCATGAGCATGAACAGACCATCAGAACGCTTCGACAAATCTCCCACCGGGCCTTGTTTCGCGGCCGGTTTCTACCACTGGACGATCCGCAGGTCCCTCCGGCGGACGTCCGCCGCCGAACGCCGCTGATCGAAAGGTCTTCCGGCCAACTCGGCAGCGGTTCAGTCGGCTTCGGCCGCTGTCGCGACGACAAAAATCTGATTGAAGACCCGACGGGAGGCGGCAGCGGCTTCAGCCTGCGGCACCGGCCGCAGGAAGGCGATCCAACACCCATCGGGGGAATGAACGCAGGCCTCGGGGCGGGGAGCGGTCGCCTCCGGCTGCCGGGCGGTCAGCCGCTCGCAACGACCACTCTCAATCTCTGCCCGGAACACGCTGCCGTCGGCGACATACGCGATCCAGCGGCCACACGGACTCCAGCTGAAGGCACTTGCGATCGGGAAAGGGCTCCGGGTGATCTGCCGGAGCGTGGCATTGCCATCGTCGGCAGGCCGGGCCGTGGGACTGACAGTGAAGATCTGCACAACGCCCGCCTCGTCCCGGGCCAGAAAGGCGATCTGGCTGCCGTCAGGGCTGGACCGCAACCAGTGCCGCGGGCCCGCGATCCCGGGGAACCGCCGGCCCGTCGTGTCGGTCAGTCGCCGCTGCGACACGCCCTGCGGCGGCACCGGCCGGGTTGTCGCGGTGCCGGCCACCGGCCCGTCACCGGAATGTCGCAGTTCATCGAGACCCTCGGGAAGGTCGACGAGAAAGACCTCGCTGATGAACTGGCCGGACGCGGTGATCACATCGCCCTGGAAGGCGAGGGCATGCCGCTGTCTTGTCCCATCGGCATGACAGTAGCCGTCCGTTCCCACCCAGGCCTCTTCGCAGGCCCACCTGATCTGGTCGCTGCCCGGCGTCGGCCGGTCGTGAAGCCTCGTCACCAGCACCGAGAAGCCGCTGCCGTCATGATTTCGAGGGTGGGTTTTTGGCACCGTCACCGGCTCGTCACAGATCGTCACCCCGACGCCCCGGAGGTTTTGCTCAGGCGGTTTCGTTTGAGCGAAACGGGTGGCTGCCGCCAGCACCGCATCTTCATAGGTGAAGCTCACCAGCCTGCCGTCGGGGCTGAACATGTGAACGTGGCTGCCTCCCCGCAGTGCCCCGGGCGTGAACGGCGGCAGGAGATCCCGGGCATCGAGGGTTTCGGCCCGGCCGGGACGGTCCGCCCGCACCACCACTCCCCGACGGTGCCAGGCGGCATACGACCAGTCAGCGGTGGGAGCCTCCGGGCCGTGAATGAAGACAACCCGGTCATCGACCGGGCTCGCCGTCACGACCCCGCAGCAGGCCCCTCGGGCAGACTCGTACAACACCTCGACCCGGCCCGTCGCGACATCCACCCGCTCGATCCGCGTGCCATCAAAGACCGAGCCGTCAAGGCTTTCGCGAGTGTCATAGACGATCCACCGCGAGTCGGCTGACCAGACGGCCGCATTGGTCAGCATGTGCCCGTGCGGGGCGCAGGTGAGTTGTCGTTCAGGCATCGCGGCCTCCCCGGCTGCAACCGGCAGCCACATCGTCGGCAGCAGACTTCCGGCAGCGGCAACCAGCAGTCGTCCGCTGTCGCTGAGGACCCACTCCCTCACGGCAACACCGGTGTCCAGCCGGGGCGCACAATCGGCCGGAAGGCCTCGAGCAGTTCGGCATGTCGGCGGAGCACATCTGACTGCCCGGCTTCGGCGGCCACGTTGACCGTCTCGTCCGGGTCGCGGATATGGTCGTAGAGTTCACGGGCAACCGTCTGGCCCGTCTTCCAGTCCCGCCACTCGGTGTAGCGGTGGGTCGCGGATCGCACCGAATAGCCCATCGCCTCAGGAGCCCCTTCGAAATAGGCGGGCCGCGGATGCTGGGTGAGAGCGGCCGGCTTCAGGGCGGCCGTGGGCTGTTCAAGGAGCGGCACCAGGCTCACCCCCTCCAGCCCCTCCGGCGGATCAAGGTCGGCCAGTTCCGTGAGCGTCGGAAAGATGTCGAGCAGTTCGACGGGGCTGGCTACCCGGGCACCGGCCTGCTGCCTGCCGGGAGCGACGATGATCAGTGGCACGCGGGCGTCGAGTTCGAAGTTCGATGTCTTCGCCCAGAGGGTCTGTTCGCCGAGGTGATAGCCGTGGTCACTCCAGAAGACCACGATCGTCTCCTCAGCAAGCCCCAACTGATCGACCGCGTCAAGCAGTCGGCCGACCTGGGCGTCGAGATAACTGATCGCCGCCAGATAACCGTGTCGCATCTGCGAAATATCAGTTTCGGTCAGCGGCCTGCCGCCCCGGCCGACGAGTTCCTGGCCGTTGTGCCAGGCGATCCGGGGGGCATTCCGTGGCCAGTCGGCAGGTCTGGGAGGCGGCAGGCTGGCTGGGTCGTAACGATCCCAGTACCGCTTCGGAGCATTGAACGGCGAATGGGGCTTCCAAAAGCCGACGGCCAGAAAGAACGGCTGCTCGGACTGGGCGAGGTTTTCGAGAGCCGCCACGGCCTTCGTCGCGATTCGCCCATCGAAATAGGCCTCATCATCGACCTCAAGCATCCGGCAGTTCCGCCCCTTGGCAAGGTTGGCGGGCACCGGTCCTTCGACCTGCGGCATGTCGCTGCCGTGGTTGGCGTAGTGCATCTCAGCCGGCACGCTCCATGATTCGGGATCACCCTGAATTTCCTGCCGCCAGTTGTGAAAGATCTTGCCGATGTTGCGAGTGAACCAGCCGGCCTGCTTGAACCGCTGCGGCAAGGTCACGATCTCAGGGTGGGTCTGGCGGAAGTGCGTCGGCAGATCCCAGATCGCCAGCCGATCCGGCCGTCGGCCTGTCAGCAAGGAAGCCCGCGAGGGGTTGCAGACCGCCTGCTGGCAGCAGGCGGCATCGAAGGTCACGCCGCGGGCGGCCAGCCGGTCGATGTTCGGGCTCTGAACCAGCGGATGACCATAGCAGCCGAGGTCACAGCGGAGGTCATCGGTGGCGATGAACAGCACATTCGGCCGGCCCGCCATGCCATCGTGGGCTACGAGTAGTCCGGCGATGGCAAGCGACATTACCAGCAATCTTCGGGGCATTGGACACGCTCCTCACCAGCCGAGTATCGCCGGATTGACCACCGAGTCGGCCATGGTCCGCTCACGGAAATCGGTCACTCTGTGAAAGGTTAGAAAATTCGCATCGTGGTTGTTGTGAGCCCCGCCGGCGGCGTCATCGTACGCGGTCCGGCAGGCGGCCACGATGTCATCGCCATCAAACAGCCAGGCAACATACTGAAAACCATGATCCGCAACTTCCGGATGATGCAACAACACAGTGCGAATTTCCCACTGTCGAAGATCCTCCGACCGCATCAGCACCAGCGTGTTGCGGATCGAGCCGGGCCGCCTGCGGGGATTGGCCGCAGCCACCTGCGAAGGCACCGCAGTGGCCAGTGTCCACCAACTGGGCTTCTCGTCGTTGCCCGAAACAGCCTGGGTTCGCGGATCACGGCGAATCGAAAACTTCTTCGCTCCGCCAGGAAAGTTGACAAAGCCGCTGGCAGGGTCAAAGGCTGCCGTCTGACCGTCAGCCGAAACCGTGACGATTGCTGCCTGCTCCGGCCCCGGTGGCAGGTCGACCCGCAGCATATTCAGCAGCTGGCCACTGCCATCAACGACCGCATTCCCCTCAAGCCAGGCGTTGAAGCGGCCAGCGAGCCACTTGGACTGGCTGGGAATGGCATTGGAAAAGGTCCAGTTCATACGGTTGAGCAGATCGGCTTCTTCCGGGGCAGAGAGCATCATTGCCATGTACCGCTTCCCCCACTGGGTGCCTCCGCCAGCATCTTCAAAGGCCCGCCAAAGCCGGCCATCGTGGGCAATCACCGGCATCGGGGCGGTGTGGTACGCCCCCTTGGGCGTCAGCAGGCCGGTGGCGGCATCGACCGGCGTCGTCCAGGTGGTGCCGCCGTCACGGCTGCGGCGGATCACGATCAGGCCATGGTGGTGGGTGGTGCCCATCAGGTAGAGGTCGCCTCGATGGACGAACAGGTTTGACCAAAATGCCCCGTCGATCCGGGAAATCTCTCGCCAGGTCGCTCCCCGGTCGCTGCTGCTGAAAATGGCGGTCAGGGCAGACCGCTCCTCGTTGCTCTTGGGGCCGAAGAAATCATGACTGGCAACATACGTGCCGTCGGGCAGGATCGCGATGCTTGGGCTGCCAACATAGGTCCCGGTCGCGGCAGGCACATGGTCGATCACAACCCCTGGAACAGTTTCTGAGGGGGTGTCCGCTGCAGCCGAAGCACCGGACAACTGCCGTGGATCGATCACGACATGGGCGATCTTCTTCCGCTTCCAGGTGTAGCTCACATGCACCAGGCCATCGGCCGACTGAATGATGGCTGGATAGGAGTATTCCCCCGGGCTGTCCTCCAGCGTCAGGACATTCCGCCAGGTTGCGCCGTCGTCACTCACCGCTACATTGAGTGGGCTGCGACCCTTTTCGGTGTGGTTGTAGACCAGCAGGTGGCGGCCGTCGGCGAGCGTCACCGCGTCGGTACCGGAGTTGGGGTTCGGCAATTCGGTCAGGCTCATCGGACCCCAGGTCACCCCGTTATCAGGGCTCTCAACGCGAAAGATTCTGCGGCCGTCGCGGGTGCGGCCGACGGCCAGCAGCCGACTGCCGCCGAGCTTCAGGATGCCTGGCTGGATCGCCCCAATTGCCTGACCGTCGTTGACCGGCCCGATCACCTGCCAGGTTTTGCCCCCGTCGATCGACCGCTCAAAGTGCACCCGCCAGCCCTGATCCTCGGTACTTGATCCGGCCAGCAGGGTGCCGTCGGCCAGCCGCACCGGCTTGTTCTTTACTGGCCCGACCGGCACACCGGTCAGTGTGGCGTCGACCGCCCCTGCTCCCCGGAGCGGCTCGGGTTCACTCCATGTGCGACCGCCATCGGCCGAGTGCCGCACCAGCCCCTTCCAGGTTCGCGGGTTGCCGCTCGCCTTGTAATAAAGAGCCAGCCTGCCATCCTCCAGCCGGAAGAGGACCGGGTTCCAACATGGTTGCTGGCTGCCGTCGGGCTCTTTCCAGACGGCCACCTCGACCGGCTGCGTCCAGCCGTCGGCTGCCTGCCGCGACACCCAGATGCCGACGTCGTCGGCTCCCTCCCGCTGCCCACCGAACCAGGAGGCCACCAGCTGGCCGGGCTCGGCCTCGACAATGGTGCTGGCATGGCACGACGGCGTCGGCAGTGCTCCGGCGATAAACTCCCGAGCCAGCACGCCCTGTGGCTGCTGCGGTGCCGCAGCGATGGCCAGCCCACCCATTGCGAGCAGGGTAGAAACAAGGCTGAGCACTGGCAGCCTGAGCCGCGCTGTCAATGGCTGGGGCCAGCTGCCGGTCTGTGCCACTCGCAGCTGCTGCCGCTGTGGCAATCGACGCCTGGCGAGGTCGGGTGTCATGAGTGGTTCATCTCGTGGGGGAAAAAATCGCACCGGGGATGCATCAGTCCGATCACGGCTGCGGCACCACCCGTTCTTGCTTGTTACCATCTCCACTGAAAACAGGGGCGTCCATACCTTGGTTGGTTGACCTTGCCTTGGGTGATCAGTTTGGTTCCATGCGAAACAGACGTCGCCTATAAATCGGCCTGACAGCCGCTACCAAAAAAGACAACTCACTGTCCGTTTACGGCATGTCCGCTCACCAAAACATCGCCACAATTCGATCAATAGCTTCTTCTCAGGCAATTACTTCTGAAAACCAGTGACTGCCCGCCTCGGCGGGAGATGCCGGGCGTACCCAGCCGATTCCTCGCACACCCCTGAATTCAATGCATGGAGGTGAAAACACTTCCTGTCTCGGCCGGTTGAACGGCAGTTTTAATAGGCTAGCTGTCCGTGGAAAAAGCCCTCCGTGGCCTTTTTCCACTTGGGCAACCCCCGAAAACGCCGAGGGTTTTCGGGGGTTGCCGATCGCCGCATCCTGCGGCGGCAGACTATTTCCACAGTCTGCTAGGTGGGCTGTGCATGCTCTAGTGAGGCCGCCATTTCAAGACTCATTGTCATCGCCGCAGGCGATGATTGGCTGCAGTAGCGATCTGCCGCGGCACGAGCCCGCATGTGGCTTCCGCACCTACGCCATGAGCACGCGATCGTCTCGTGGCCGGGGCTTGCTGTGGCGGTTGCTCGTGGTGTCGGTTGGACTGCTGGGCGTGGTCGGCTGCGGCTCACGGTCTGAGTTCCCCTCCCAGCCAATCGTGCTGATCTGTCCCTGGTCACCGGGCGGGGGCACCGACCGGGTTTCTCGGCAGCTGGCTACGCAGCTGAGTCAGTCGCTGGGCGTCCCCGTCAACGTGGTCAACGCCACCGGCGGCGGTGGGGTGACCGGCCACACCCGCGGCGCGGTTGCCCGGGCTGATGGCTATACGCTGACGATGGCCACCGTCGAACTCAACATGCTGCACTGGCGGGGACTAACCAAGATCTCGCCTGATGACTTTGAACCGCTCGCCCTCTGCAATCGTGACGCCGCGGCAGTCTTCGTCCGCAGTGATTCCCCCTGGCAAACCCTCGCCGACCTCGAGGCGACCATTGCCAGGGAGCCAGGCCGGCTCCGGGCCAGCGGCAGCGCCCGGGGCAGCATCTGGCATGTCGCGGTCGCCGGCTGGCTGCTGGAGCAGGGGCTGCCGGCCGACGCCATCGCCTGGGTCTCGATCAATGGCTCGGGGCCGTCGCTGCAGGAACTGCTCGCCGGCGGGGTCGATCTGATCTGCTGTTCGGTGCCGGAGGCCCGCGGGCTGCTCGCTGGCGGCGAACTCCGCTGCCTCGGCGTGATGGCCGAGAGCCGGCATCCCCTTACTCCTGATGTACCGACCTTCCGCGAGGCCGGCTGTGATTGGGTCCTGGGCGGCTGGCGGGGCCTGATGCTGCCGCTTGGAGTACCGGAGGAGCGGGCCGCCGTGATCCGCGAAGCGGTTCTCAGAACTGTCGAAAGCGATGCCTTTGCCCAGTTCATGGAGACGGCTGGCTTCAACCTCACCACTGGCGGGCCGGCGAAGTTTGAACAGCTGCTGGTTACGTTCGACAGAACCTTCAAGGAGATTTTTGCCACCGCTGCGATCGACGCTGTCAGCGAATCACCGATTGGCCCCTATGGCTTCCCGCTGATCCTCGGTGGCATCGGAGCCGGCTTGTTGGTCTTGCTCGTTGGTCGAGGCCAACTGCAGCTTCAGACAGATGCGTTGCGGCTCACCTGGCGCGATCTCCCCCGGCTGCTGCTGGTACCGGTCGCCGTCGCGTTCTTCATGCTCACCACCGAGTCGCTCGGCTTCGTCATCGCAGCGACCGGCATGCTGCTGGGGCTGTTGCTGGTTGTCCGGGTTCACCCCCTGACCGCGACTGTCGTCACGCTGCTGCTGGTCCCCGCGGTCTATCAGCTCTTCGCAGTCCAGTTGGGGGTGCCACTGCCCTGGGGGATACTGGGGTGGTGACATGACCGATGCCCTCATGACCGCGGCAGCAGAGGTGTTCGGCCGCTACGACATCTGGCTGATCGTGCTGGCCGCGGCAGTCTACGGCGTCTTTGTCGGGGCGGTACCCGGCCTGACGGCGACCATGGCAGTGGCCCTGTTTGTGCCGATGGCGGCCTGGCTCGATCCGGTGGCAGCCATTGCCGCCATCGTCACGATGGTGGCCTGTGCCATCTTCGCCGGGGATATCCCCACGACGCTGCTGCGGATTCCGGGCACACCGGCCTCAGCCGCCTACGCCGATGACGCCTATGCCTTTGCGCAGCGGGGTGAGGCCGACCGACCGCTCGGGGCGGCCCTGCTGTGCAGCGTGGCTGGCGGCGTCTTCGGCGCAGTGATGCTGATGCTGCTCGGTGGCCAGCTCGCCCGGGTGGCAGTTGTCTTTTCAGTCGTCGAATCGTTCTGGCTTTATCTGCTGGGCCTCACCTCGGCCGTCCTCGTCTCCCGAGGCTCGACCACCAAGGCCCTGCTGGCCCTTGTGATTGGGCTGCTGCTCTCGACGGTCGGCCTCAGTGCAGTGCATGTCGACGCCCGCTTCACCTTTGGCCGGCCGGAACTCTACCAGGGCATCTCGTTCATCCCGGCAATGATCGGCCTGTTTGGACTGTCGGAGGTCATCCGAAACCTCGCGAGTGGAACTGCATCAACTGACCAGCCCAAGCCGCAGGCAGCCCTCCTTTCAGGGCGATTGTTGACGAGCCTGAAGAACACGCTGGCTGCTGGCCTCGGCCAGCTCAGGCGGCGACCTCGCCAGACCCTGCGATCAAGTTCAATCGGCGTGGTGATCGGCATGCTGCCCGGTGCAGGGGCCGATATTGCAGCCTGGATTTCAATGGCGGTTTCCAAACGGCTCGCTGGTAACTACGAAACCGACCAGCCGGACCGCTCCAGCCTCAATCGCATCTCCGATGCCACGGCAGCCAACAATGCAGCCGTGGCCGGCAGCTGGATTCCGGCCCTGGTCTTTGGCATTCCCGGCGACTCGGTCACGGCCATCGTAATCGGGGTTCTGCTGATGAAGAACATTACGCCGGGCCCGCAGGTGTTCGTCGATCAGCCTGAGATGGTCTTCAGCATCTATCTCGTCTTTCTGCTGGCCAATCTCATGCTGCTGCCGGTGGGGCTGCTGGCCGTGCAGCTTGGCGGGGTGTTGCTCCGGGTGCCTCGGGCCGTTCTGCTGCCAGTGATCGTGCTCTTCTGTGTGACGGGTGCGTACGCACTCAACGGCAGCCTGTTTGACGTCGGGGTCATGCTCGTCATGGGCATTGTCGGCTTTCTCCTCGAACGGCGGGGCGTGCCGCTCGGACCGGTCGTCCTCGGCATCATCCTCGGCGGACCGCTTGAGGAACGGTTCATCCAGTCACTCACCGCTGGGGGTGGTCTGCTGGGCCTCATCAACCGGCCGATCGCAGCGGGCCTGGCGGCTGTCTGCGGGCTGCTCTGGCTCACCCTGGCCCGGTCACTGGCGTGGCGGCGTGGTCCCGTTCCTGATCTTTGAAACTGTTTCCAAAGCCAAGCGAGAGCCGTCGCCCCAATCGGCTGGAAATCTGCCTCGCCCAGCTGGAAGTGGAAAAACCTCTCTCTGGTTCTTTTTCACGAAGAAGAAACCGGGCAAGGCCCGCGAGGCAGCCCGCCGCACCACCTGCACCAACAACTTGAAACAGATTGGGTTGGCCCTACACGGATTTCATGACGCCCACAAGGCCCTGCCGAAGTTGAAGAATGGCCCGGATACAAATGGCAGTAACAACCCTGGCGTGCTGCTGCGGCTTGGTCCCTTCCCGCACCTGTCGGCCTTTCTCGAGGAGCAGGCAATCTATGACAGGGCGATGGCCTGGACCGGCATCGCGTATTCGAATCCGGTGGGTGAGCAGGAAATCGCGACGCTGGTCTGCCCCAGCGACACCCAGAAGATCGGGGACGGTGTGTTGGATGTGGGCTATGGACGACAGAACTACGGGTTCTCTGTGGGTGACTGCAAGATGAACATGGATCACACCAACCGCTACAAGTCCTCCCGCGGCGTCTTTGCCAACGGGACCATGACCCAATTCCATAAGATCAGCGACGGACTCAGCAAGACGATCGCCCTCGTTGCGTTCATTCGGCCGACCGGCCGGGGTGAGATCGGTGATGTCACCAACCTAGCCGGGCCTTTCACCCTCAGCGAGTGCCTCGCTGCTTTCAACTCCGGCACCGGTCGCTACGCCGGCACTAGCTTTCAGGCTTGTCGTGGCTGGCGGTGGCATGACGGGTTCTGCTGCCTCTCGGTGGTACAGACGATATTGCCACCCAATTCGCCAAGTTGCTCAACGTTGTCGGGCTGGTCCGCGACCAAGGGAAGTGATTATGGCATCTATTCCGCGGGCAGCCGCCATCCGGGTGGCTGCATGGCGTTGATGGCTGACGGATCGACCCACCTGATTGCCGAAACGATTGCCGCGGGTTCGCCAGCGGGTGCGGCCCATGAACCTACCGATCTCGGCCCGTCACGATTTGGTGTCTGGGGCAGTTTGGGAACCAAAACCGGAGGCGAATCAAGCGAAAGCCTATGAGTGTCCGCTGCGGCAGTTTGTGGGCGGGTTTGATTTGTAACTGTCCGTGGCGGAAAAGTTCCGAGGCCCTTGTCCGCACATGCGGGCGACGGTGAGGTTGCTGACGCAATACCCGAAAAACTTGAGGGTTTTTGGTGGGTTGCCGGTCGCTGCATCGGGCGGCGGCGGCCACGTTCCACATCCTGCTGATCACGTTCGATGTCACCTCCTTGTAGTCGAATCTGTCGCTGGCCGGCCTCGCTGGCCGCGTGCCTCCTTGGGCCAATCGTCGGCTGTAGCGGTGGGCCGCAACGGCCGGATGACTTGCCGCCGCTCGTTTCTTGCACAGTGACGATTGTCGAGCAGGCGGGCCCGGTTGCCGACGCTACGATCACGCTATTGCCGCAAACTGGTCGCTGGGTCGGGATCGGGCGGCCTGATCAGGCGGGCGTGGCAATTGTCCATACCCAGGGCCGTTTCGCCGGAATTCCGGCCGGGCACTACGCCGTCACGATCACCAAGCGGGAACGCCTGGCAGGCGCCCCTGCCGACCCCATGACCGAAGCGGAGGATCTGGCCTACACGGCGGCCCGGCGGCGTGAGCCGTTCTGGCGATCATCCCTGCCGACTCGCTACGCAGAGGCGGAAACTTCCGGACTCACCGTCGAGATAAAAGACAAACCTGTTGCAGTCACTTTTCAAATCGAGCGGTGAGGCCGACAACGCTTCCGAGACCCTTGTCCGAAACATCACTCCAATGCACTTTTTGGTATTCCGGGTGCGAGGGAAAAGGACGTTGCGTCCAAATTACAGCTGATTTGCGTCGCCAAGATTACATCATCTGGTATACCGGCTGGGATGAGCCGTCTTCCCACAACCACCGTTCCCAGCCAAGCCTGGCCCCGGCCTGAGGTGCAGCGAACCAGCGTCGCTGGCCAATCCTCCAGCCGCCACTACACGCTGCACTTCGATCATTGTCCCACCGCTGGGCCCGGCAGCCTGATTCGCTCCAGCCGGATTACCGAAAGCTGGGGCATGCTCCCGAGGCTTGAGCACGATCCCTCCTGGCGGCGCCGGTTGAACTGGTACAGCCTGGTCTACATCTATACCGGAGCGGGGTACTACTACGACGCCGCTGGCTGCCGGCCAATCCAGCCGGGCAGCCTGCTCTGCCTGTTTCCAGACCAGCCGCATGCTTACGCTCCGGTTCCCGGCAGCCGCTGGGACGAGTTCAACATCGACTTTGACGGCCCTGCCTTTAGGTCGTGGCAGGGTCCCGATCTGCTCGACCCGGCCCAGCCCGTGCGGCAGCTTCAGCCCGTCGGCTACTGGCTGGCGCGGCTCGAGGAGGTGGTTGCCACTGTCCTCGGCCGCGGCGGCGGGCCGACACTGCGAGCAACGGGTCTGCTGATCGAACTGATCACCGAAATGGCCGAGGACTGGCAGCATCCGGCGGCCAGCAGCGACCGGGACTGGGTGCGAGAGGTCCGCCGCCGACTCGATCAACTCCAGCCTGGTATGGATCTCGATCTGCCCGTGCTGGCAGCCGAGATCGGCGTCGGGGAACAGACCCTGCGAAAACGGTTCAAGCGGCTGACCGGCCAGACCCCCGCCCAGTACCGAGCCCGACGCCTGATCTCAAAGGCCTGCCTGCTGCTGGAACAGACGGACGAGACCTGTCGGGCCATCGCCCGTCAGCTTGGCTTTGAAAGCGAATATTACTTCTCCCGCCGGTTCAAGCAGCTGATCGGTGAAAGCCCCAGCGACCACCGGCAGCGGCACTCAACCAGCGCGACTGGCATCTGATTTCCCTTGAAGCCCCGATACGATGACTGGCATTTCGGCACCACACTCAGATGAGCAGCGAGCCACAGACCCGCTGCGCGATCAACCAAACCGTTCAGCCGCGGTGCCGCTGTCTGGAATCATCCCGCCGTTGGTAACACCCCTGCTCACCCCTGAACGACTCGATGTCGTGGGTCTCGAACGGCTGGTTGACCACCTCATAAGCGGCGGGGTGCATGGACTGTTCATCCTCGGCACAACCGGCGAGGGCCCTTCGCTCTCACAATCGCTGAGGCGGGAATTGGTCACCCGCGTGACGACGCTCGCTGCCGGCAGGCTACCCGTGCTGGTCGGCATCAGTGACGCCTCCGTCGTCGACAGTGTTGCATTAGCCGCCCATGCGGCCGACCAGGGGGCTACCGCTGTCGTGGCCGCTCCGCCCTTTTACTTTCCAGCCTCACAATCGCAGGTTGCCACCTGGGCCAAAGATCTGGCCGGCCGAGTGCCGCTACCGCTCGTGCTCTACAACATGCCCGAGATGGTCAAGACGGTCATCGAGCCGGCAACACTGGCAGGTCTCTGTGCCTGCGAGGGCATCGTCGGGCTGAAGGATAGTGGCGGTGACCTTGCACTATTCGCTGCATACGCCGAGGTCATCCACCGGGAACGACCAGAGTGGGGCCTGTTCATTGGGCCGGAACTGCTTTATCCCGAAGCGCATCGGCTCGGTGCAACCGGGGCCGTGCCCGGGGGAGCAAATGTGCTTCCCGGCCTTTTTGTCACGCTGCATGGGATGCTGACCGCGGGAAACAGTGACGGGGTAATTGCCTGTCAACGGCCGCTCGAAATGCTGGCAAAGCTCTACGCGGTCAGCGGTCAGCCGGGTGGGGTGATCGTCGGCATCAAAACAGCCCTCCTGACGCTCGGCATCTGCGGAGATGCGACCGCCAGTCCCTTTACAGCACTGCCGCCGGCAGACATCGACCGGGTCTGGGGCATTGTGGAGGCTCTGGCCCCCATCCTTGAGGGAATCCCTTCTGCCGGTGCAATCCGTCATGAACTCAACCGAGGACACTCGCTCAATTTGTGATGTCACCATCGAGACCCAACAGAGGAAACTCTGCCGACTGCTGGTGCTCACGGATCATGATCGCGTCAAGCCGAGTGACCTCTTTCGGTTCGTCCGCTGCCAGGTTCATCGTCTCGCCTGGATCAGCTACCAGATCGTAGAGTTCAATCGCCGCCGGCCCCTGCCTCAGATGCTGGCGGACTGCCTTCCAGCGACCTGACCAGACCGCCTGCTGGCCACCGTAGCCACCGAATTCACGATAGAGAAACGCTCGGGGCTCAAGCGACTGCCCTGCAAGGGCCGGCAGCAAGTTGCGACCATCGGTGGTGAGGTCAGGCGACAGCGTCTGGCCACATGCCGCGAGAATGGTCGGCAGCCAGTCTTCGAAGCCACTGAGCACGTCACTAGTCGTGCCCGGAGGAATCTGCCCCGGCCAGCGGGCGATGCAGGGCACCCGAATGCCACCTTCGTAGAGCGAACCCTTGAGGCCCCGAAGTTCTCCAACACTGGCAAAGAAGTCGTAGTCGACCTCATCGTGCAGGTGCGTTGTGCCATTATCACTGGTGAAGATGACAAGCGTCTCATCCGCTAGGCCAAGTTCGTCAAGGGTATCGAGCAGTGCCCCCACTTCGCTATCGAGCCGCGAGATCATCGCCGCGTAGGCTGCCCGGGGTGTGAAGTGTGGCGTATAGCCACCGCGACTGCGGGTGAAGGGTGGATCCTTCCAGCCGAGAGCCAAATAGGGCTCAAGTTCTTGATCGGGTACATGGAGGGCCACATGCGGAATGGTCGAAGGATAATAAAGAAAGAAGGGCCGGCCACGGTTGGTTCGCAGAAAGTCAATCGCCGCGGCGTGGATCCTGTCCGGGGCGTAGTCGGTTCCCTTGAACTGTGCGTAGCTCGCGGGATCATTTGGATCGGCAGCCTTCGCGAGACCGGCGTGCCCTGGCACGGGTGGCTTGTTGGTCAACGGAATCCGCTGGTCGTCGTCCCAGAGATAGCTGGGATAGTAGCTGTGGGCATGGGCCTGGCAGTTGTACCCAAAGAAATGGTCGAATCCCTGCTTCAATGGCTCACCACTTGAGCCGGGCCCACCGAGACCCCACTTGCCGAATCCACCAGTTGCATACCCAGCGGCTTGCAGCAGTTCGGCAATGGTCTGCTCGGCAGCCGGGATGGGCAGTTGGCCCTCGGGTGGTGTTGAGCGATTGTCACGGACAAAGGCATGGCCGGGGTGCTTGCCAGTCAGCAGCACGCATCGTGATGGGGCACAAACGGCGTTGCCGGCATATTGACGGGTCAGCCTGACACCCTCCGCTGCCAGCTGATCGATTCGCGGTGTACGGATGAGTTTCTGGCCGTAACAGCCCAGTTCTCGATAGCCAAGATCGTCGGCCAGAATAAAAAGAACGTTCGGCGGACGCGATTCGGCAGCAGCCGATGGCGGCAGTTCTTCAATAGTGATGTCCTTGAAGCGGACCTCGGCCACGGCATTGCCGTGAATCTGGAGGGCGATGATGCCGTCGGCCGGCAAACCCAACTCAGGCTCGGTGTAGTCGACCGTCTGGATACCATTGACCCAGAGCTGCACCCGAGCACCCTCGGCACGAATCCGGTAGTCGTGCCATTGACCGGGCCGCGAAACCTTTTGAAGCACCTCCGGCGACGGCTGGGCCAGCATCCGCTTTCGACGAGACTCGTCGTAGAGGGCTCCGTCGTAACCGTGACCGAAGTCAGCCTGGTAGCCGATCACCTCGTGGCTGCCAGGAATCCGCTCGCTGCGAAACTGAATCCCTGAATTCACAAAGCCCTCAGTACCAGTAAGCCTGATCTTCAGCCGCAGCTCAAAGTTGCCGTACCGCTTGGTCGTGCAGAGAAAATCGTTCTTCTGCTGTTTTTTATCGAGTGATCCGGCAACGATCTCGCCATTCTCGATCCGCCAGACAGTAGCGGTGTCACCTTCCCAGCCCGCAAACGTCTTGCCGTCAAAAAGTGGCACCCCAGCGGCCTGAATCTCCGGTGATAACAGCCCCGCCAGCACGAGGCTGAGCGCCGCGAACGGCCGCACTCGTTCGCTTGAGAAAAATCTGCTCATGCCCAAAACTCCCGCTCCGGCCGCTTCTTCAGGCCGTTCGCCTCGGTATCTGGCTTGCCGTTGCTGGTGAATGTCTCGGTGGCCGGGTCAAAGCCGAGGGTGCGGCCAAGAATCCAAGAGAGGGCTGCGGCATGGCTGACCACATGACTTCGCCGCATGATGGCCGGATTACAGACCGGCTGCTGGCGGCTCTTCACACAGTCGAAAAAATTGCGGGCGTGCAACGAGGCGTCGGTGCCCCGGATCCGCTTGTAGCCCTCGCCGAGTTCCGCCCGTAATGATTCCGGGGTGATGTCGATGGCACCCTCGTCACCGGTCGAGATCATGCCCTCACTGCCGGTGAACTTCACCGGGCAGGTCCCCAGCTTGGTATTCCAGCGGGGGCCCCGGTCCTTGAAAGGATCCTCCAGAAAATCGAGGACCAGCGTCACGCCATCGGCATAACGGCAGACGATGTTTTTATCAGAAGGGGTGAACTCCACCGGCCCGGTGTTGTCATACTTCCCTGCCCACTGACAGAGGTCGACCGTGTGGGCTCCCCAGTCAAGCAGTTTGGCTCCTGACTCAAAGTCGAAGTAGCCCCGCCAGCGACGCTTGACGACGTACTCGCTGTTGTAAGGCCGCCAGGGACAGGGCCCCAGCCAGAGGTTCCAGTCGATTTCTTCCGGGTCAGGTGTCGGCTCGGCCGGTAGCCAGTCGTTATTGAGCAGGGGCGTGTAGACCGAGGCGTGCAGTTCCTGAAGCTGACCAAGCTTTCCAGCGTGAACAAACTCGACCGCCTGTTGAAAGTTGGGCACGCTCCGCCGCTGGGTGCCAGCCTGGAAGATCCGGCCGGTTCGGTTCATTGTCTCCTCAATCTGGCCGCAGATGTCGATGGTCAGGCCGCAAGGCTTTTCACAATAGACATCTTTGCCGGCTTCGGCGGCCATCATCGCGGCCTTGCCATGCCAGCGGTCACCCGTCGCAATAATGACACAGTCGATGTCGTCCCGGGCGAGCAGTTCCCGCAGGTCGCCAGTGGTGGTGCAGTCGGTGTTGCCGTAGGTCTGGTCGATGAACTGCTTGCCTTCCCGGCGGCATCGTTTCTGGATGTCGGCGACCGCCACTGCCTGAACGTCGGGAAACTTGAGCATCTCAGTCAGGACGTACTTGCACCGCGGGCCAAAGCCGATCACCCCGAGGGTCAGCCGTTCACTCGCCGCCGGCGTGCCGGCCTCAAGACCCAACGCCCTGGCTGAGACAACCGTCGGCACCGCCACCGCCCCGGCCACCTGAGCGGCAGTGGTCAGAAACTCACGGCGGGATGAAGCCCGACCGGCCTCTGCCCGTCGGCTTGTCTGATGAGTGGGTTGCAGGCGAGACGTCATGAATGTGCTCCTTCGAAGGCTGTCGATACAGAAAGGCTCGATACTCAGGCATTCCGACTGGAATGCTAATGTATCGGTAGAAAGCTACTTATTTTCACCGCCGGACATCACCACACCCTGACCGTTCTCTGTTGCATGCTGGCTGTGTTTTGACCACGCTTATGACATTTTGTGCATGGCTATCGGTCCGGTCGCTCCCACTCCCGGCTTCCACTGCCCACATTTTATCGACGAGGTTGGGGGTGCCCCTGCTCACGAGCGAGCTCTGGACGCAAGCGAAGCCCGGAGGGCGAAAGCGCAGCGGACAGACAGTGAACGGAGGCCCGGAGGGCCGATGTGAACGTCCAGCGAGTGGGCAGGGGCACTCCCGACCGGCTGCGTCAGCAACCTTGCTGGTACTGTCGCAGCAAGGCCTGCGTGCCTGCATCCCCATGGCCGGCCGACTGAAGTGCTTCATACACCTGCTCAGCCACCGCGAGGCCGGGCAGTTGGAGGCCGGTAGCGTCGGCTTCCTCACGGGCAAGGTGAATGTCCTTCACCAGATGCCGTACCAGAAAGCCGGCGGCGAAGTCACCAGCCAGAGCCCGGGGGGCGAGGTTTGTCAGTCCCCAGCTGCCCGCGGCACCGCCGCTGATGACCTGCTGAACCGTGGCAGCATCAAGGCCACCAGCCCGGGCGGCGGCAAGGGCCTCACACCAGGCCACCATGCCGACGGCAACGGCCACCTGATTGGCCAGCTTGCACCGCTGGCCGCTGCCGGCCGCCCCCAGTCGGGTGACCGACTTGCCCAGCAGCTCAAGCAGTGGGCGGGCTCGTTCAAAGGCCGGCTCATCGCCACCCGCCATGATCACCAGTGTGGCGTTGCGGGCACCGACATCACCGCCGGAGACCGGCGCATCAACTGCCGCCAGCCCGCGGAACGCAGCTGCCGCCGCAATTCGTTCAGCCAGCCGCGGGCTTGAGGTGGTCATGTCGATCAGCAGACTGCCGGCGGCCGCGGCAGCAATGATACCGCCAGCACTGCCAGCCCCGAAGTAGACCTGCTCAACGTCGCTCGGCAGGCCGAGCATCGTGAGCGTTACTTCGGCTGCCGCGGCTGCTGCCTCCGGCGTGTCGTGCCACTGGGCCCCGCGGGAGATCAGCGGCTCCGCCTTTGACCGGGTGCGGGAGTGAACATGCAGGGGATGACCGGCAGCCAACAGGTGGCCGGCCATGCTCGAACCCATAATGCCGGTGCCAATGAAACTGACGGGGGTCGCCATGCACTGCTCCCTGTTTCAGACTTTGCACAGCCACCGCTGCGGCACTGATGGCAGCATACCGAAGCTGCCGACGACCGGTGGCAGAAGTCGCCTATTCCGGCACTGGGTCCGGCAGCTGCAGCTGCTCAATCGGCGGGGCCAACAGCCGCAGCACATCACCGCTGGTGTCGACTGAATCGAGTGAGGTGTCAGCCGCCTTGATGTCTGCGTCGGCCTTCCAGTATTCCTGCCGGGCGGCGACCTCGAGCAGTTCGGCGTCGAACTTGGCCTGCTCACGGAGGGTCACCCGTAGAATATCACTCCGGCCCAGCCGGAACTGCTCCCGCTCAGCCTCGGCCACCAGGGCCGCCAGCTCCTCCTGCAGCAGCGTCTGCCGGTGAAACTCAAAGGCCCGCTCCAGCTTCGAATAGGCATCCTGCACCTCGGCCCGGATCTGGTCGTAGGTGTAGTCGAGCTGCTGTTCGATCTGAATTAATTGTGAGTCAACCGACTGGAGCCGGCCGCGGGCATTCCGTCGCTGGGCCGGCATCTGAAAAACCAGCGAGGCCTGGAGCACCTGCCGATTCAGGCCAAAGGGTCCGGAGAGTGAACTCTGGCCGGCACCGGCGTCTTGGTTGCCGAGAACCTGGGCATCGATGCCCGGCTTCATGTCGTTGGCGGCAAGCTTCCGCTCGACAAACAGCTTTTGCCGCTTCAGCGCCAGCTGCCGGAACTCAGGCCGTGAGGTGAGCGCCAGGGAGAGCGACTCTTCAAAAAAACTAACCGTCGGCTGAACCGGCTCTGGCAGGGGTGTCATCCGCCGCGGGCCGGCCAGCACCGGCTTGCCCCGATCATCCCGCAGGAACAGCGAGAGGTCGATTGTCGACTGCTGCACCGCCCGGTCGGCCTGCACAATCAGGCCACGGCGGAGAGCGATGTTCTTCTGGTTGTCAATTCGCTCAATATTGGCCATCACGCCCCGCTCGACCCTGGCGGCAATCTCACCATCCCGTCGAACCGCCAACTGCTCCAGCCGCTCGGTCGCCTTTTCCCGTTCACCACTGCCGAGCCAGATCCAGTACGACCGCGCGGCGGCCAGCATGTAGTCGAGCCGGCTGCGGACAATCGTCGGCTCGGCCAGCCGCCGGTCGATACGGGCCTTGTCGCGGCCTCCGCGAGCGGAGTCGATGGCCCGGTCGCGGGCCAACGGCATGGTCAGTCCGCCGCGAAATTCACCTGCATCAGCGGTCAGCTGTCCCAGGTAATAGGTCGGAAAATTCCCCAGGCCCGTGCGATATCCACCAAACACCTGCATGCCACCCCGCTGCAGCAGCTGCGAGAGGCCGAAGTTCGACTGATAGCTTTCGTAGGTCCCCGGGGACAGGGCATTGCCGGACATGTCGATGTTGGTGTCGAAGGCCCCCATCGCTGATGTCACCCGGCCAGCAGCAACACCCCGTTCCTGCTCGATTGCCCGCAGCAGCGGATAGTGCCGCCGCACACTTTCGAGCACCTCACCCAGGGTGAGCGGCTCTTGGCGGTTATCAATTGGCAGGTCGCCTGGCAGCACCATCTGCCGGACCGGCTCCAGTGGCGGCGAGGCGGGGGCCGCTGGCGGAATCACGATGTCACCTGCCGGCAACGGCAACGGCTCAGCTGCCCAGCCTGTGGCCAGACCAAATCCGCAGGCAGCGATGCAGAGGGCCAGCCGTTTCACCGTTTTCACCCAACCTTGATCTTGGGGGCCTTGGGCTTGCCCTGCTTCGACTTCGGGGTCGGCGCGAGCACCGGCGGGAAACCGTTGAGCCGTCGCCAGATCTCGAAGCCGAGCGTGACCCGGTTGAGGAATACCCAGCCGATCACCTGATTGCCCTGCCGCAGAAATTCGGAGTCGGGCCAGGTATCGCCCGGCATGACGGCATCGGGCTCGACCAGAATCCGGCACTGGCCCGCCATGCCACTGGCGGCATCGACTTGGCGAATTCGGCCGCCGAAGGTGCCGATCGCCGTTTCGGGCCAGCCGGAGAACTGCACCGCCGGCCAGCCTTCGAACTGCAGCCGCACATGGGGCATCTCGCCGGCTCGCTCGCGATAGGCCAGCACGATCGGCGCGTCGACGCCGTCGAGAAACAGTTCGGCAACCCGGTCGCTGGTGTCGGGCACGATTGTGCACAGTTCGTCGCCTTCTCGTACGTACTGCCCGCCTCGGCTCACGTTGGCTGCCACCCGGTAGACGACCCCGTCACAGGGAGCCACCACCCGCCGCGCTTTAAATCGTTCAATCCGATTGTCAATCTCTTGAATGTCCCGTTCGACGGAAAAGAGATCCTGTTCCGCCTGCCGGGCATTGCTGTGGGCCACGGCGATTGCCGAGAGGCCCGCTGCATCAGCCTGGACAATGTTGGCCTCAGCGGTGAGCAGGGCCGCCTGGGCGCGGAACACCTGGGCGTCCGCCTGCTTGGTGTCGGTGACTGCCCGGTCGGCCCGCATCCGGGCCTCGTCCCGGGAAAGCTTGCTCTCCAGTCCGCCAAATCGAGGATTGGTGAAGAGGTCATCGAACATCTCATAGCGGTTGAGCTCGAAGTCACGCGAAAAGGTCGCGTTGGCCTTCGCCTGCTCCGCCACGTCGATTGCCTTAGCGGCCGCATCTCGGTTTGCCTCCGCTGCCCTGATTGCCGCCGCTCGGGCCGCTTCTTGCGCATTGCCCGCCGCCTGCAACTCGGCCAACTCCTGTCGAGCCGCCTCGAGCCTCCCGGCCAGAAACCGACGTTGCGCCTCCAGCCGGTCCGCAAGCGCAGGATCGTTATCTTCGATATCGACCAGCAGATCGTTCATCTTTACGCGGCTTCCCTCAACCACATGCCATCGATCGACCTGACCGGAAACCCGGGCGGTCAGCACCTGCATCCGTTCCACGGGGGAATAGGCAACAATCGTGCCCCGGCAGATCACCGTCTGCTGCCAAGGCACGAGGGCGAGGGCAAATGGGATCGCCAGGAATGTCAGGAAAACGAGGCGGGCCAGCCAACGCACCGGCCGCGGTGTAATGGTGTGGGCAAGCGATGCCCGGTTCTGCGGGCTATGTTCGGGCCGGCGGGACCCACGGTTTTTTAAGTTCACGTCCATTCCACCACCCTGTCACACCGCTGGCGGATATCACTGCGGGCGGTCACTACCACCAGCGTCCAGCCTGCCTCAGGATCAAAAATGGCATCCAGCAGATTCGGGCAGGCCTCGACGGCGAGTGCGTCGAGCATGCCCACAATCAGGAGCAGCCGGGGCTGCCCGGCGATTGCCCGGGCCACGGCCAGCCGGGCGATCTCGTTGTTCGAAAACGGCTGACCATCTGGATTGAGCAGCGTCTGCATCCCATCCGGTAGCCGAGCCACGCGATTGGAAAGTCCGACCAGGTCGAGCGCCCGGCGAATCTGCGATGCAGACAGCCAGGTGCGACCGAGACGGAAGTTCTCCTCAATGGTGCCGGCAAAGACCTCCGCTCGTCCCACGTAGGCAACCTGCTGCCGGGTGACGGCCAGATCGAGCGATTGGGCGTCAATGTGGTCGTACTCGAGCAACCCCTCCTGGGGAAGCCGCAGCAGGCCGAGCGTCTCGAGCAACTCAGTCTTGCCCCCGGCGCCGACCACCGCCACCCGCTCACCCGGGGACAGTTCCAATCGTCGGATCCGGCCGTCGTAGCCGGGCAGTTCGGCCACCACCCCCAGCGGCCCTCCTTCGTCCAGTCGTTCACCCGAAATCGGCTCCGGCGGCAGTTTGTCGAGGATGCCCAATTTGTCGAGCGTCGCCTGCAGGTCGTAGAAGATTTCGACGTACTTGCCGATCTTCGATAGCGAGGCGAGGACCAGCGTGACAATCAGCTCACTCGCCACCAGCTGCCCCAGCGTCAGCTGCCGATTGATCACCAGCCAACCGCCCAGACCCAGCAACACCGTACTACCGACCGCCTCGAGCATCAGGGCAAAAAGTGTCTGCCGCCAGATGATCGAAAAGTGCCGCTTGCGGGCCGAAACGTAACGGTCAGCCAGGATGTCGGCCCGGTCGATCGCCAGCATCGCCCCCTCGCCGCTGCGAAAGGTGTGGGGGCAGCGGGCGATCTCCTCGAGCCAAGCGGCCATGTCAAACTTGGCATAGCTTTCTGCGATGCTCGACTTCACACCACCAATCCCGAGGCCGACCAGCATGAACACGACCAGGCCGGCTAGCACCAACGCAAAGGTGAGCAGATAGGGATGATAGAAGCCGAGCACAACCAGGCCGACCATCGTCATCATGATGATGCCGATTCCCTCGACCAGCAGCGTGGCGATCGACTTCTGACCTGACGAAACCTCGAAGAAACGGTTGACGATGTCAGCCCGGTTGGCGTTATCGAACGAGGCGATGCTGGTCCGGCTGAGCCGGTCGGCAAATGCGAGTGCCGTTCGGGCAAACAGCCGCCGCTGCAAGCACTCAGCGACATAGGTCTGCATCGCCCGGAGTGACGCCGAGACGAAGAGCAGCCCGAACATCACCATCGCCAGCACAAAGACCGGCCACAGGAGGATGCCAAAGGCAACGGTATTCACCAACGCCTCGATCGCCGCCGGGGCAACCAGCGACAGCAACCCCACGCCGAGCGCGAAGGCCAGCAGCGTGAAGACGTCTGTCCACTCCAGTTGCAGGAGTTCGGTCAGCCGTTTCCAGGGACGCTTGCCAGCCGGCATGGCAGTCCGGCGCCGGTGGCCGGCCTGCTCCGGTGCGGGGGGTGGGGCTGCCACCGCATCTACCATGGTCTACCTCCGGGGCTCACGTTGGAGAGCGGCCGAGCAATCCGTCGGTTGGCCCGACGGCGGGCCAACCGGCGGGCCACGGTATGCCCGACCCGAGTGGTTGCCCGGTCGACCGCGACCTCCCAGTTGACGTCAGCCACCTCAGCTACCACGTCACCACCTTCTCTCAGCCGCACCACGATGCGGCAGCTCTTGTCGAGCCCGCCGCGGGGTCCGTTTTGATCCTCTAGCACCACCTGGGCCCGCTGGATGTGGCCGCTGAATCGCGCCAGGGCAAACTGCAGCCTTCGTTCAATGTGGGCAACGCAGGCAGCGGACACTCGACCACCAACTTGTTTGAGTGACCAGATCATAGCACTCCTCCCAAAAAACCAGAACCAACGGTGGGCGGTGAGCCGTTTCACCACCCTTCTATCGACATGATTAGGGTGGGCAAATCACTTCGACACACAAGAATGTTCCGATAGAATCCATAGAAAAATTCTATGAATTGAGGATTCGATGGATTGGTTGAATTACCACCACTTGCTCTACTTCTGGACCGTCGCCCGGGAGGGCAGCATTGCCGCAGCCTGCCGCCGGCTGCACCTCACCCAGCCGACAGTTAGTAGCCAGCTGAAGCAGCTCGAGCAGTCGCTGAAGGCCAAGCTCTTCGACCGCCGGGGCCGGTCACTCGTGCTGACCGACACCGGCCGCACGGTCTATCGCTATGCGGATGAGATCTTTTCCTTGGGCCGGGAACTCACCGATGCCGTCGCCGGCCGGGTCACCCGCGATGGCCTGCGGCTGGTGGTCGGCGTGGCCGACACGCTCAGCAAGTTGATTGTGCATCGGCTGCTGATGCCGGGGGTGCGGCTGGCTGGTGAGGACGTGCTGGTCGCCTGCATCGACGGCGACCCCGACCGGCTGTTGGCTCAACTGGCCCTGCACGAACTCGATGTTGTCATCAGCGACTACCCGGCCAATCCCCGACTGGGCATGCGGGCCTTCAACCATTCCCTTGGCGACTGCGGCGTCAGTTTCTTTGCCCGGTCTGATATCGCCCGGCGGCTCAGGCGGGGCTTTCCCCGGTCGCTCGACGGTGCCCCGATGCTGCTGCCAGCGGGGAATGCCGCCCTGCGGTCGGCGGTCGACCAGTGGTTTGACAGCCTTGGCATCCGGCCCCTGGTTCGGGGAGAGTTCTCCGACAGTGGCCTGCTTAAGGCCTTTGGCGCCGAGGGGGAAGGCGTGTTCCTCGCGCCGACTGCAGTCGAGGCCGACGTCCGCCGAATGTATCGGGTCAGCGTGATCGGCCGGGACGAACAGCTGCGGGAGCGGTTTTACGCCATCTCAGTCGAGAAGCGGCTGGCCCACCCGGCAGTTGTGGCCATCACCAAGGCCGCCCGGCTCAGCCTGGCTGGCGTGGCAGGATGACGCCGGATTTCCACCCCCTTCAACCAGAACCCAGCTCTCTCAGACCACAAACCTGTGGATAAAGTCATCGCAAGATTCGTCTTGCCCACTGGGGGACGGTACGATTCATTTGGTCTCTGACTCAATCCACGCTGTAGAAGACGCTTGCACGCAATGACAAAGCATCACTTCACCGTTGTTCTCGAGCGGGAAGACGCTGGAGGATTCCACGCGTTTTGCCCCGCCTTAAAAGGCTGCCACTCCGAGGGCGACACGATCGATGAAGCGGTTGCCAACATGCGGGAGGCGATCGAACTCTACCTTGAAAGCCTAGCTGCACGGGGCGAGGCGATTCCGGTTGAAGATCTGCTGATCAAACCGGTTGAGGTAGCAGTATGAGCCGACTTCCCGCGGTTTCGGCCCGGGAATTCGTTGCGGCGGCTCAGCGAGCAGGATTTGTCCTCGACCGGCAAAAGGGCAGCCATGCGGTTTTTGTCCGCACGACCGAGCACGGCACGACCACTCTCGTGGTCCCGATGCACAAGGGCCGCTCCTTGAAGCGCGGAACTCTTCACGGATTGATCGACGACATGGGCCTTACCAAGGAGGAATTCCTCGACCTCCTCTGACCTCTGAAGACGAGCGAGGAAACACCCGCTCGGTCCATCCCCTCGTGAGCGGTCAGTTATGACCGCAGTTCCGTCAGTGGCCCGGTGCTGGAGCCAAAGGCGTCGGCATCGAGGCCCAACTGCTGCAGGATCGTGACGAATAGGTTGGAGAGCGGCAGGTTGTCGTCGTGTGGGAAGGCGAGGTGGCAGCCATGGCGGAAGCCGCCGCCGGCCAGCAGGATCGGCAGGTTGGTGTTGTCGTGGGTGTTGGCGTCCCCCAGGTTGCTGCCAAAGAGTACCACCGTCCGGTCGAGCAGCCGCTGGTCTCCTTCGCGACTTTCGGCGAGCGTGGTGAGCAGATCGGCCAGCAGATCGAGTTGGTGATGGTCGGCCTGCTCGAGCTGCTCAAGCTTCTCCGCAGACTGGCCGTGGTGGCTGAGGTTGTGATAGCCATCGGTGGTTGTCCGGTCATCAGTCAGCCGGAAGGCAGGCGTTGCAAAAGCATCGACCATCAGTGTCACCAGCCGGGTGGAGTCGGTCTCGATGGCCAGCCGGGCCATCTCCAGCATCGCCTCGTAGCCGGTGAAGAAATAGCCGCGGTTGGGGATGTCCCCCGGCTGCTCAATCGGTGGTGCTGGCTTGGGCCGAGCCTGCCAGCTGCCGGCCACCTGCAGCCGCTGCTCCAGCTCCCGAATAGAGGTGAGGTATTGATCGAGCCGCCGCCGGTCGGCCGTCGACACCCGCGACTCCAGCCGCCGGGCATCGTCGCTGAGACAATCGAGAATGCTCTCCCGCTGGGCGAGCTGTCGCCGGCGGGCGGCCACCTCAGCCGGGCTGCCGGTGACAAACAGCTTTTCAAACAGCCGGCTGGGCCGATCCTCCGGCGGAATCAGGCAGCCGTCGCGGGTCCAGGCGAGGCTGCGATTGGCCTTGTCGATATTCACGCCCAGGTTCAGCGTCGGGAACCGGGTCAGGTGGCCGATCTGCTCAGCGGCAAACTGGTCGAGGGAGATCGTGTTGCGAAAGCCGCTGGCCGTCGGATTGCGGGCGGCGGTCAGAAAGCAGTTCTCAGTCGAGTGCCCCCCGCGGACATTGGGATGGGACAGCCCGCTGATCACGGTGAAGTCGTCCCGGCGGTCAGCCAGCCGCTGCAGATACGGAGACAACGGGTAGTCCCCGCCTGTTGTCTGCGGAAAGAACGGCTTCGGCAGGATGCCGAGATTGTTGGAAATAAAGATCGCCCGCATCGCTGGCTCGGCTGCCGCTTTGCCCGCGCGGGCCAAACCCTCGAGCCACGGCAGCGACAGGGCAACGCCCGCCCCCCGCAGCAGCCGCCGACGACTGAACCGGTGATTGACAGCTGCCTGCCTCATGATGGTGTTTCCTTGTCCTCACGTGTGGCAGCCGCTGGCGGCAGGCCGCGGAAAAGTCGGCTGGTGATGAACTGCCGCAGCAGATCACCCACGCGGTAGCCGTCGCCGGCAATCGCGTCGAGCAGCTGCTCGCGCTCGGCCCGATCGGCAAACCGCAACGGGCCGCCAGTGGCATAGATGGTCAGCTGCTCAAGCAGGTTACGGGCCAGCTGCCGCTCGTCGGCGGCCAACAACGCCTTGAGCTCAACAATGCCGGTGTAGCGGCGGCCATCGGGCAGGCTGCCAGCCGTGTCGACCGGCGCGGTGAGGCAATAGGCAAAGTCGTGGCCCGCCCGGTCGATGCCGGTCACCGGCAAGTCGCCTTCAAGCCCGCGGTATGCTTCCCGCCAGCCGCCGCAGATGTCGAAGCTTTCAAGGGCAAAACCGACCGGATCAAACAGCCGGTGACAAGAGGCGCACGAGGCGTCGGCGGTGTGGCGGGCCAGCAGCTCGCGAATCGTCTTCGCCCCACGGATGTCGGGCTCGACTGCCGGCACGCTCTCCGGCGGGTGAGGCGGTGGCTGGCCGAGCAGCCGGGTCATCACCCACGCCCCCCGCAGCACCGGTGAGGTGGTGGTACCGTTGGCGGTCACCTTCTGAATCGCCGCCTGGGTCAGCAGCCCGCCCAGCGGTGAACCAGCCGGCAGCGGCACCGGCCGCACCTGATGGCCGGCCAGCGGCGGGAGGGCATAGTGCCGGGCCAGCCGGTCGTTGGCAAAGATGGTGTCGGCCGCCACGATCGACCGGGCCGGCAGGTTGTCGCGAAACAGAGCCGTGACGAAGGCCCGCGTCTCCATGCCCATGCTCTCGACGAGGTAGTCATCAAAGCGATATTCCGGATAGAGCCGGACATCGGGCTCATCACGCCGCAGCTGCCGCAGGTCGAGCCAGTAGTCGGTGAAGTTCTCGATGAACCGGCTGGCCCGAGGATCGGCCAGCAGTCGGTCGGCCTCACCGGCAAGCACCTCCGGCCGCAGCAGGCCGCCGTCGCGGGCTTTGGCCAGCAGCGCCTGATCGGGCCGGGTGTTCCAGAGAAAATACGACAGCCGGGCGGCCAGATCGAAGGCGGCGGAACCATCCCCCGCCCCGGCATCCGTCACCAGGCTGAACTGCCGCGGCTCAGGCAGGTAGACCACCTGCGGTGACGCCAGCACGGCGGCGTAGCCCGTCAGCAGTGCCTGGGTAAAGTCTTCACCCGCAGCCAGGCTGGACTCGACCAGCGACAGGAACGGGGCCAGATCGGCGGGCGTCGGCGGCTGGATGAATGCCCGCTGGGCAAAGGCCGTCAGCAGCCGGGCGGCAGCCGCCGCCGGATCGTCCGGCAGCACCTCGATCGGCAGGGGGCTGCCCGGCTTCGTCCCCCGAAACGGCAGGTCCCCAAAGAGCAGCCGGTGCGACTCCGGTGGCCACTGCTCTGGCGGCAGCGGCCCGATGATCTCGAGCGACTGGATCGCCACCCCCGGCTGGCCACCCTCGGGGAACGGCGGATAGCGATAGGTCGGCGGGCCGCCCTTCACGTTGCGGGCCAATGGCACCGGCAGGCCGAGCAGGCTGTATTCAATGGTCTGGCCCCGGTCGAGCAGCACCTCGGTCTCAAAGTCAGCCGGCTCTGGGGGAATATCGAAGACGCCACCGACGGCCCGGACATCGCCGGAGACATCGGGGCCGGAGGGCCGCCGGGCCCGGAAGGTCAGCGGCAGCGGCTGCCTGGCCGGCACGATGGTGTGGCCCGGCTGCTGCAGCACCGCCCGGGCCCGGAA
>Ga0209986_10000050_pt1 | contig 96251 bp, 87 predicted proteins | sample BlataG_FD_183168 | JGI IMG/M metagenome (GOLD analysis project Ga0209986, IMG submission 183168) | Deep subsurface microbial communities from Black Sea to uncover new lineages of life (NeLLi) - Black_00105 metaG (SPAdes) (version 2) | ecosystem: Environmental > Aquatic > Marine > Oceanic >...
GATTTTATTTTATCAAGGCTGAAGGAAATGACAGCCACAAGAATAAAATCACTACAACGACTTATTTTTATGTTACTGGAAGAGATTATGTTCCCTGGGAAAGGCAGGATGATGATTTTGTCGAGCTGGTAGCAGACAGCAAGGATTACCAGCCCGGGGATATGGCAAAAATTCTGGTGAAATCGCCCTACGAGAAAGCCAAAGCCCTGGTTACAGTTGAGAGAGAATTTATCTTTGAGAGCAGAGTGCTTGATATTGAGGGAAGTTCCAACGAGATTGAAATTCCCATCCTCTCTGAATACATTCCCAATGTTTTTGTATCTGTGCTCCTTGTCCAGGGAAGGTCCTCCCAGAAAATCGCTGATACAAACGAGGATATCGGCAAACCTTCCTTTAAAATTGGTTATATCAACCTGAAGGTTGACCCTTCAGAGAAGCGTCTAAAAATAAATATTCAAAAAGATAAAAAAACTTACAAGCCCAGGGATAAGGTTACTCTCAATTTAAATGTCAAAGACTGGAACGGCGTTGGAACCCAGGCCAGCATTTCTTTAGCTGTGGTAGATTTAGGTGTTCTCAACCTTATTGGATACCAAACTCCTGACCCCTTCAGCCTGTTCTATCGTCATAAGCCTTTATCCGTTCAAACATCAGAGACAAGAATCCACCTGGTGGGCCAAAGGGAATACGGTGAGAAAGGTGAGGATGTCGGCGGCGGTGCCGGCGAAAGAATGAAAGCTCCCTCTGCTCCATCTCTTGCAGAAGTCGAGCTTCGAGGGGATTTTAAATCCACTGCCTACTGGAATCCCTCTGTTTTGACCGACGAGCAGGGAAAAGCTACTGTGAGTTTCACCCTGCCAGACAATCTTACTACTTTTCGCATCATGGCTGTAGCTCAATCATCTGAATCACAGTTTGGCCAGGAAGAATCAATTTTCAGGGTTGCAAAATCTCTTCTACTCCAGCCTGCCCTGCCCCGATTCGCCCGCTTGAACGATAAATTTAAAGGAGGAGTAGTCATCCACAATTATTCTTCTGAGAAAGAAGAGGTTATTTTAAGCTGTCAAGCCGAAGGAATTCGCCTTGGCGACAGGAAAAACACCCGCCGCTTCTCCCTGAATCCTGGAGAAGGAAAGGAAATTCTTTTCTCCTTTGAAGTCGAAAAACCTGGGGAAGCAGTTTTTGCCTTCCGCGCCCGTATGGGAGAAGAAACCGATGGACTTGAGATAACCATTCCCTTGAAAATGCCTCGGCCAACTGAAACTGTCGCCCTCTATGGCCACACTCTAAAATCTACAGAGGAAAAAATCCGCATCCCGGAAAATATTTATCAGGCTGAAAGCAAAATTGAAGTTCAAGCATCATCCACAGCCCTTTCAGGCCTTAAAGGATGTGTTGATTATCTAACCAATTACCCCTATCTCTGTCTCGAACAGCGCCTCTCATCCATTCTTCCTTATCTCGTTGCCTCTGACGTCATCCTCGATTTTAAACTCAGTAAGTTAGATAAGAAAAAAATAAAAGAACATGTCAGAAATACTTTAAAAGAAATTTATAATTATCAGAAGGGAAACGGAGGCTTTGGCCTCTGGCTTGATTCTACCCATGATTCTCCCTTTATCACCTGTTATACCCTTTTTGCTCTGATCAAAGCGCAGCAGTCAGGCTATGAAGTGAATAATCGGTCTATGGCCCAGGCAGTGATGTATCTCAAAAACCTAATTCATAAAAAACTGAAACTTAAAGACTATCCTTACACTACAAGAACCTGGAATACAACCCAGGCTTTTGCTCTCTATAACTTAGCCCTCCTCAATCATTCTGAGCCTTCTTACGCTGAAAAACTTTTTGAGGAAAGAAACAATCTATCTCTTTTTGGCCAGACCCTTTTGCTCAAAGCCCTTAATCAAGGTAAGGGATCCCTTCAAGCCCTGAATATTCTTCTCCAGGAACTTATGAATAAAATTAAAGTCACACCAACAAAAGCTCATTTCGAGGATGACGAAGGAAGACAAGGAGGTTGGATTTACTCATCCAACACCCGCACCACAGCTCTTATCCTGCAGAGTTTAATAGAGATTGGCTCTGACCACTCCCTTCTTCCGTCCATAGTTCGATGGCTGGTAGAGCGAAGAAAAGCAGGGCACTGGTCATCAACTCAGGAAAATTTCTTTGTTTTTTACGCCTTGAATGACTTTTACCGTAAATATGAAAAGATTGAACCTGATTTTAAAGTAGAAGTACAGCTTGCTAAGAAATTTCTCCTAAAAGAAATATTCAAAGGGAGAAAAGATAGAATTGTTAGTTCAGAGATTAATTTAACCAATTTTAAGCCTGGAAAGATTTTCCCTTTAAAAATTAAAAAGAAAGGAGAGGGAACACTCTACTATGGAACAAGAATGACCTATGCTCCTCTGCAAAAACTGCCTGCCCGAGATGAAGGCTTTGCCGTTTATAAAGAAATAAAATCCCTTGATGGAAAGCCAGTTGACTCCATCAAGTCAGGCTCTTTAATTGTGGTCACCCTTAAGGTTGTTGTTCCCAGGGAAAGCCTTTTTGTTGTTATCGATGATCCCCTTCCGGCTGGACTTGAAGCAGTTAACCCGACATTTGTCACTGAAAGTAAGGAGCAGCAGGGAAAATTGAGACAGCTCAGTGGAAAGACGGGAAGATTAAGATGGTGGCAAGGATTCAAACATATTGAAATGCACGATGATAAAATCCTTCTTTTTGCCAATAGTCTTTTACCTGGGATACATACCCACAGCTACCTGGCCCGGGCCTTAACTTTTGGCACCTTCCAGGCCCCAGGAACAAAAGCTGAAGAGATGTATGCCCCTGAAGTTTTTGGCAGAAGCCCTGAATTATTTATGAAGATTATAAAGTGAAGATTAAAAAAAAGACTTTTGTCTTTACTCTTTTGCTCTTATTGATAATCTTTTTTGCCTCTCTCTACCTTCCCTTCCCAAAAAAAAGGCTCAACCCAGCTCCTGTGATTTCCCTTCGTCTTGTTGATCGTAACAACATTCTCCTGAGAGAAGTTCTTTCAGACAAAGGTGGACGCTGCCGCTGGGTTAAACTCCAAGATATATCGCCTCATATACTCAAAGCCACAATCGCTGCCGAAGATAAACACTTTTTTCTTCACTTAGGAGTCAATCTTTTTGCTATAGGAAGAGCAATCCTGCAGAATATAAAGCACAGTAGAACTGTTTCAGGAGCATCCACCATAACCCAGCAGCTCGTAAGAAACATGTATCACCTGCCCCGGAATATCTCTTCAAAAACCCTGGAAAGCTGGCTTGCTTTGAGGATGGAACGCACAATCTCAAAAGAAGAAATCCTCATTCAGTACCTTAACCGGATTTACTATGGAAACCAGGCCTACGGAATCGAAGCTGCTGCTCGTCTCTACTTTGACAAGTCTGCTTCTGACCTCAGCCTGGCTGAAGCCGCTTTTCTGGTCGGGCTTCCCCGCTCTCCTTCAAGTCTTAACCCTTACTGCAACCTGCTAAAGACTCAAAAACGACAAAAAGACATCCTTAAAAAAATGTACAGCCTCGGCTTTATCAACAGCGATGAGCTGGATAGGGCCTTGGAAGAAAGACTTAATCTATGTGCGGAAAAAGAAAAATTCAGAGCTCCTCACTTTTGTGATTACATACTGCAACAGGTTTCTCCTCAAAAACGGCAAAAATTAAGCACTATCCAGACTACCCTTGACTACTCATTACAGGAAAAAATCGAGATATTGGTAAAAAATCATCTTAAATCTTTAAAGACAAAGAGCATCTCCAACGCAGCCGCTGTTGTCCTGAATAATACCACAGGAGACATTCTATCCATGATTGGTTCAAAAGATTTCTTTGATTCACATCATGACGGCCAGGTAAATGGAGCCATTTCCCTTCGCCAGCCCGGCTCTACTCTGAAACCTTTCACTTATGGCCTTGCTCTCGAGAATGGAATGACAGCAGCAACAATCCTCGAAGATGTGGAAACCTATTTTTTTACCCCAGAAGGAACTTACAGGCCCCAAAATTATGATAAAAAATATCATGGCCTTATCAGGATAAGAACTGCTCTTGCCTGCTCTTACAACATCCCTGCTGTTTCTGTCCTTCAAACTTTAGGTGCTGACATGCTCTATCAAAAGCTGAAAAGTTCAGGCTTTGAAAGCCTGAAAAAAAGCCCAAGTTTTTACGGGATTGGGTTGACCCTGGGCAATGGAGAAGTCACTCTTTTAGAGCTTGTTCAAGCTTATTCATCTTTAGCTAAGGGTGGAATTTTCCTTGAAAAAAAGTCTATTCTTAAAATTTTTGATAAAGACAAAAACCAGATAATTCTGCAAAAAGAACAAAAGCAACATCGAATATTTTCTCCCCAGATAGCCTACATCATCACCCATATTCTAACAGACAGGGATGCCCGTATCCCTTCCTTTGGATACAACTCTCCTCTGAGCCTTCCTTTTCCCTGTGCAGCCAAAACAGGAACCTCTAAAGATTTCAGGGATAACTGGACCATCGGCTTTACTCCAAAATACACAGTAGGAGTCTGGGTTGGTAATTTTGATGGAAAACCAATGCACAATGTCTCTGGAATAACAGGCTGCGGTCCCCTTTTCAGAGATATTATGCTTCTTTTAAGAAAAAATGACTTTAGAGGACAATTCAGAGTTCCAGAGAAAATATGCCGCAAATTCATTTGTCCTCTTTCTGGGAAACTTCTTACAAAATCCTGCTCTGGGCGTGTAGAAGAAATATTTATAAAGGGAACAGAACCCCAAGAATTTTGCTCCCTTCATCAAGAAGAAGCGGCGATTCCAAAAGAAGACAGACTTTTTAACCTCGAAGATAAACTTATTGGAGAAAAAATTAGACTCTCTTTTCCTATAAACGGAGATATTTTTAAGATAGATCCAATCTTACGAAAAGAATACCAGGCAATTAAATTCAAAGCTTCTGTTCCTGAGGAACTAAAAATCAAGAAAGTAGAATGGTGGTTAAACAACCATAAAATTGGGGTTTCTCACTTTCCTTTTTCTTTTTCCTGGACTCTTACCCCCGGCTTTTACACCATTAAAGCGAAATCCAGGATAGGCAATAAAATAATTGAAAGTCAAGTAGTTAGAATAAATGTTCTTTAATTAATTTTTCCAAGGAGAGCTTAAGATGAAAAGGAGAGAAGTTATATTCTTATTAGGCTGCATGGCTTTAATAAGCCAGAATTTATTTTCTAAGCAAAAAAGGAGTAATAGAATGAAAAAAGAAATCAAAACAGATAAAGCCCCAAAGGCAATCGGCCCTTACTCACAGGCAATTGCTGCCAATGGTCTTGTTTTTGCTTCCGGTCAAATTCCAATTGATCCTGCAACCGGAAAATTGAATACAGGAAGTATCGAGGAGCAAACTCGACTGGTGCTCAATAATCTCAAGGCAGTACTTGAAGCGGCCGGAAGTTCTTTGGATAAAGCCGTAAAATGCACGGTTTTTCTCCAGGATATGAATGATTTCAGCCGCATGAATGAAGTTTATGGAGAATTTTTCAAACCTCCCTACCCTGCCCGGGCAGCAGTCCAGGTAGCCCGCCTGCCAAAAGATGTGAAAGTAGAAATAGAAGCAATAGCCATAAAATAAAGCGAGCCCTTTTTTCTTAAATAAAAATAATATAAAATAATTAAGAAATGCCCATACATGAGTTTGTATGTAAAAAGTGTGGAAAACATTTCGAAGCTTTAGTTTCGATAGGAAAAGATAAAAATGTCTCCTGCGTTTCCTGCGGGAGTAAAAATATTAAAAAGCTTATCTCTTCCTTTGGCATTGGGGGTGGAAGCAGTCGACTCAGTTCTGCTTCTAATAGCTGCTCCACCTGTACTACCAGCTCATGCAGTACCTGTAAATAATAAAAAGCCTGATTATCAGAACTGACTGGAAAAGCAAGAATCGGTTCTATTTAAAAAATTTAAGCTTTAGTTTTAACTTTTTATTAATTTGATCAAAATGAGTATCAGCTGTTGCAATGGTTAAATCATAATGAAGGCAATGCGCAGTTATAATTAAATCTGTCAGAGGAATTGTAATCCCCTCTTTTCTTAACCTGAATCCAATTTTAGCCGCCTTTTCAAATATAGTTTTATCGGTTTCAAGATGCTTAAAACCAGCAAAATTACTTTTCAGAAAGTCAAATTCTTTTTTACTGATAGCACCAATAAGAAGCTCGCTCAAAATTATACCATTATAGTAAATTCTATCCTCATCTATTAAGGGCAACACAAATTCATTGACTGCTGTATTTTTACCTTTAAAAAATTCAATCCAGATAGTACTGTCTATAAAAAAGTTACTCATCCAGTTCCTTTTTCCTTAATTTTAGGATATCCACTTTCAGATTTAATTTTCCACATGACTCTTTAATTTTTTCTCGTTTTAATTTCCTAACAAAATCTAAAAGTGCTAATTCAATAACCTTGGTTTTGTTTGACATGCCAGATAGTTTTATTGATTCATCGATTAAATCATTATTTATATTAAGTGTAGTTCTCATCTGCACCTCCGATACATATTATAAATACATACATTTATAATGTCAACTCTCCGAAAAAAAAGTTTCATTATACTGTTTACTTTTTAGACCTTGACATTAATCCAGCCTTAAAGATAAAAATATCATTAATGAAAGATGAAATAAGAATCGGAATTGATACAGGTGGGACCTTCACTGATTTTGTTATCTGTCAGGAAGGGAACCTTATTATAAAAAAAATCCCTTCCACTCCTCAAAATCCTTCCCTTGTAATCCTTGATGGAATAAAAGAATTTTTGAATAATTCTTTCTCTCTCACAATTATTCATGGTTCAACTGTGGCCACAAATGCTCTTTTAGAGAGAAAAGGAGCAAAGATTGCCCTCATCACCACCAAAGGTTTTGAGGACATTATTTTTATCGGACGCCAGGTAAGAAAAAAACTCTACAGCTTGAAAGGCGAAAAAAGAGAGTCTATCCTTTCCCGTTTTCTTTGTTTCGGTCTCGAGGAGAGAACTTCCGCAGCAGGTAAAGTTGAAAAAAGAGTTTCTCCTGAAGAATTAAAAGAAATTATTGAGAAAATAAAATCAAAAAACACAGAAGCTGTGGCTGTCTCCCTTATTAATTCATATGCTAATCCCTTTAACGAAAAAATAATCCAAAAAGAACTGGAGAGGAAAAAAATTCTGTCATCGATCTCGAGCGACATCCTGCCAGAATATAGAGAATACGAAAGAACAGCCACCACTGCAGTCAATGCCTATCTCATGCCTGTAATCAGCAACTACCTGTCAAGTCTGGAAGAAAAATTAGGCAAGGCTGACCTTCGAATCATGCAATCAAATGAAGGTTATATTTCCCCTTCCATAACAAAACAGCAGCCTATAAGAACAGCTCTATCCGGTCCAGCAGGAGGGGTTGTCGGGGCTTTTCAACTTGCAAAATTAGCCGGTATCAAAAATATTATTACTTTTGACATGGGAGGAACCTCTACGGATGTTTCCCTGGTGGATGGCCAAATAAGAAGAACAAATGAAAGCATAATCGATGATTTCCCGATTAGAATACCCCTCATTGATATCCATTCTGTGGGCGCCGGAGGAGGCTCAATTGCCTATGTCGACCGTGGTGGCTCTCTCAGAGTGGGCCCTCAAAGTGCTGGGGCTGAACCCGGACCAGCCTGTTATGGACGAAGCACCCATCCCACAGTTACGGATGCTAATTTAGTTTTAGGGCGTCTTGACCCGGATTATTTTCTCGGCGGTAAAATGAATGTTTATCCTAAAAGAAGTCTTGAAGCTTTAAAAAAACTGGCCAAAAAAATTAATAAATCCATTCTGGAAACTGCCTCAGGTTTAATCGAGATTGCCAATGCTAATATGGAGAAGGCTATCCGGGTTATCTCTATTGAAAGAGGTATTGATCCGCGCAGCTTTGCCCTTTTCTCTTTTGGAGGAGCAGGTGGCCAGCATGCAGCTGAAATTTCCTCCAATCTCAGAATAAACAAAATTATTGTTCCCAGTAATGCTGGTGTCCTCTCTGCTCTTGGATTACTCCTAACTGATTCCATCAAAGATTATTCCAAATCCATCCTAAAGATTACAGAGGAGCTGACAGAGAAAGAACTGGAAAAACATTTTGCTGAGTTAGGCAAGAAAAGCCTTGAAGACATGAAAAAAGATGGCTTTGGGAAGGAGAATATTTCTATCTTTCCTTTTTTGGACCTCAGGTATTCAGGTCAGTCTTATGAAATTACTGTGCCTTATAAAAAATCGAGTAAAAATTCAGTCTTTTCTTCGCTAATTTCTGATTTTCATAAAGTCCATCAAAGGCTTTATTCTTATTTTCACCCCCAAAGACCGGTTGAGATTGTAAACATAAGAGTAAAAGCAGTAGGAAAAAGCAAGAAAATTAAAATAAAAAGGTTCTCCCAGACAACAAAAGACCTAAAAAGAGCTTTTTTAAAAAAACAATCTATATATTACGCTGGAAAAAACCATCAAGCTTCTGTCTTTGACCGTTTTCTTTTAGAACCCGGTCACAAAATCAAAGGCCCTGCTCTTATTGTGGATTATGAATCGACAACATTTCTCCCCCCTTGCTTCATGTTATCGGTGGATAACTTTTTAAATTTAATCATCCAGAAGGAAAAACAAGGAAAATGATCAAATTCGACCCTATTGAACTTGAATTATTCAAGAATATTTTTATCTCCATCTCAGAAGAAATGGGAGCTGTTCTGGGGCGCACTTCCCTCTCTCCTAACATTAAAGAAAGAAAAGACTTTTCCTGTGCTCTTTTTAATCAAAGAGGAGAAACTTTTGCCCAGGGTTCTCATATACCTGTTCACTTGGGAGCAATGCCCCTTTCTGTTCAGGCAGCTATGAAAGCATGCTCTTTAGAGGAAGGCGATTTAGTTGTTCTTAATGATCCCTACAGAGGGGGAACTCACCTCCCTGATATTACCTGTATTTCGCCTTTTCTCTTCAATAAAAAACTTGTTTTTTTCGTTGCTAATCGAGCTCACCACTCTGATGTGGGCGGCATGACTCCTGGCTCAATGCCTCTGGCAACAGAAATTTTTCAGGAGGGATTAATCATTCCTCCTCTTAAATTAATTAAAAAAGGCAAAATAGACAGCCAAATCCTTAATCTTATCCTGGCCAATGTCCGAACTCCTGAGGAACGTAAAGGAGACCTCATGGCTCAGATAGGAGCCAATGAAAAAGGAAAACAGCGTTTAAAAGAAATTATTGAGAAATATGGATTTAAAAAAATCCAGCAATATACAGACTTTATCCAGCACTACACTGAAAATATTTTAAGAAAAACCATAAAAGAAATCCCTGATGGAGACTATGTTTTCACTGACTATTTAGATGACGACGGGATTGAGCAGAAAGCCATAAAAATAAGCGTAATGATTAGGATTAAAAACGATGAAGCTTTTATTGATTTCAGCTCCTCCTCCCCCCAGGTGGAGGGAAGTGTTAATGCCAATTTTGCTGTAACTTTATCTGCTGTGCTCTATGTCTTTCGTTCTCTTATTGAGGAAGACATTCCTTTTAACACCGGCCTTATGAATCCCATAAAAATTTATGCCCCACCAGGACTTATCGTTAGTGCCCAATTTCCAGCAGCCACTGCCGGGGGTAATGTGGAAACATCCCAGAGGATTGTAGATGTTCTCCTGGGAGCTCTCTATCAAGCCATGCCTGACAAAATTCCTGCAGCCAGCTCCGGGACTATGAATAATGTCACCTTTGGCGGCTTTGACTCAATAAAAGGAACAAACTTTGCCTATTATGAAACAATCGGAGGAGGGATGGGTGGAAGCTCAAATTTTCCCGGTCTTAGCGGAGTCCACACCCATATGACCAACTCACTTAATACTCCTTTGGAAGCTCTTGAAAACTATCTTCCTCTGAGAATTAACAAATATTGTTTAAGAAAAGGATCAGGAGGAAAGGGCCAGAACAGAGGAGGAGAAGGAATCATACGGGAATATGAGTTTTTTGTCCCTACTCAGGTTACAATTATCTCTGACAGGAGGAAATTTTCGCCTTATGGAGTTGAAGGAGGAAAGGAAGGAAAGAAAGGAAAAAACATCCTTTTATCTCAAGGCAAAAAAACCATTTTAAAATCTAAAGTAAACCTAAAAATCAAGCCAGGGGATGTGCTGCGCATCGAAACTCCGGGAGGAGGAGGTTATGGCCAGAAAAAATAAAGACTCCGCCTTTGGCCCTGGTTTTTTGGTAACTGCTGCCTTTATCGGACCTGGAACAGTAACCACTTGTTCTATGGCCGGAGCAAATTTTGGTTATGCCCTCATCTTTACACTGATCTTTGCTACTTTAACCACAATAATCCTCCAGGAAATGACAGGACGGCTCAGCCTCGGCTCCAATCTTGATCTGGCTCAATCCCTGAGAGAATTCCCTCAAAATGCCCTAACCAGGTTCTTTTTTGTCCTCTTAATCCTTTTCTCCATTACCTTTGGCTGCGCTGCCTATGAAGCAGGGAATATCATTGGTGGCTCTCTTGGTCTAGAAATGGCTACCTCAATTCCGCGTAAATACTGGGTGGCCCTGATTTCTATCTTGGCCATTCTTATCTTGAACAAAAGAAAATATAAACTCATAGAGAAATTCCTCATCTTTTTAGTCTTTCTGATGAGCGTCTCTTTTATAACAACTGTCATCATCGTAAAACCAAATCTTATCTCAATTTTTAAAGGAATTATTCCTTCCTTCCTCAGGAACTCTCTTTTACTTGTCTTAGCCCTTATTGGTACAACAGTTGTTCCTTACAATCTTTTTCTGCACTCTTCAGCGGTCAAGGAAAAATGGAAATCGACTGCTCGTCTAAAAGATATGAAAAAAGATTTAATTCTCTCTATCGGTTTAGGAGGAATAATATCAGCTTCCATTGTGATTGCGTCTGCTGCTGCTTTTTATGAAAAAGGAATTACCTTAGGGAAAGGAATTCAACTGGCCCAACAGCTTAAGCCTTTACTTGGTTCTTTTACCAACCTCCTCTTTGGCCTAGGATTTTTTGCCGCAGGCCTGAGCTCAGCTCTAACTGCTCCTTACGCTGCTGCCTTTGCTTCTTCTGGAGTACTGGGCTGGAAAGGAGGCCATGATTCTTCAGGCTTCAGAGGAGTCTGGCTGGGAGTTATTCTAACAGGTTTTATTGTTTCTTCTTTTAACTTTAATCCTCTTGCAGTAATCTTTTTTGCTCAGGTTGCCAATGGCTTAATCCTTCCCATAGCTTCCATATTTCTGCTTATAATCCTCAACAATCGTCAGAAGATGGGAAATTTAGCCAATACTTCCAAACAAAACCTGTTGGGAATAGTAGTTATCCTCATCGTCACTTTCTTGGGAGTATGGAATATTCTTAAACTTATTATAAAATAAAAAAATATGAGTTTGCCCCTTTTTTTCCTCCGTGATATAAACTATAGAAAGGATTAGACGACGGAAATCAAAAATAAGCTCAGAATTTATTACAAAGAATAAAATATTTGCTGTTGCCAAAAAAAGCAAAATTGGTTTAGATATAAATAAAAAGAAAGGAGAAAGCAATATGGCTACGATTAGAATCAACCAAGGTCGTTTGTTTTCAGGTTTATTAATTATTTTAATCGGTGTTTTATTTTTATTGGGCGCTCTGGGTAAATTAGATGTTGGACATATATTATCCATTTATTGGCCTTTAATTCTAATTTTCATTGGTCTGTGGATTTTGATTGCCTATAATTTCCAAAATATGCTGACCGGCATAATCCTCATTGTCATTGGTGGCTTTTTCATGCTTAACAACCTTGATGTATTAGAACATAAAGTCTGGTATTATTTTTGGCCCCTTTTGATAATTGCTGTTGGCTTCTGGATTATATTCCGTCCAGGCTTAAGAGCTGGCAGGAAAAAAATCCCGGAAATAAAAGAGGATGATTTGAACGCCTTTATTATCTTTGCAGGAATGAACCGCAGAATTGAATCTCAAAAATTTCAAGGCGGCAAGGCTACTGCAATATTTGGAGGCATGGAATTAGATTTTACCCAGGCTGGTCTGGCTGGCAATGAGGCCACCGTTGAATTAACGACTGTTTTCGGAGGAATTGAGCTTAGATTACCTAAGGAATGGGAGGTAATAGTTGACAGCATTCCAATTTTTGGTGCAGTTGAAGATAAGCGCAAACCAGTTCCCAAGACTGAAACCAGCTCTAAGTTATACGTCAAAGCCACAGCAATTTTTGGCGGCATCGAGATTAAAAGCTAATGGTAAGTATTATTTGGCGAAAAAATCTTGAATGGAAGATACAATAAAATCCTGCTGTTCAGGAGATAGTTCAGGATAGATGGGAAGAGCAAGGGCTTCGCGGGTGGCCTTCTCTGACTCAGGAAAATCTTCCTCTTTGTAACCAAGATAGGAGAAACATTTCTGAAGATGGAGAGACATTGGATAATAAATGGCTGTGGAAATGCCCCTCTCTTCTAAAAACTTTTTCAATTCATCCCTTCTCTTTGCCCTTATGACGTACTGATGATAGACATGAAAATTCGAAGCTCCGCTGTTTCTGTAAATGGGCTCTGGCAATTTTACTAAATCCTCTTCGATCAGACCTTTTTCTTTAAATTTTATATCATAATAATCAGCCTTTTCCTGTTTTCCTTTATGCCATTCTTCTAAATGCTTGAATTTAACCCTGAGAATAGCCGCCTGAAGAGCATCGAGGCGAAAATTACCGCCAAGAATCTCATAAATATATTTACTCTTTGAACCATGAACCCTCAGCAGCCTTAATTTATCGGCCAAAGCCTCATCATCTGTCAGAACCATTCCGCCATCGCCAAAGCCACCCAAATTTTTTGATGGAAAAAAAGATAAAGTACCCAGGTCTCCCATAGAACCGGCTTTCTTTATTCCAGTATCTGAAGGATACTCAGCTCCGATAGCCTGGGCTGCATCTTCGATTACAAACAAATTATATTCTTTCGCCAGTTGTAAGATTGGATTCATATCTGCACACTGCCCGTAAAGATGGACTGGTATAATGGCTCTAATTTTTGAATTTCCTTCTTTCTCAATTTGAACTTTAAGGAGTTCTTCTAACCTGTGAGGAGAGATGTTAAAACTTTCCGCCTCTATATCGCAAAACAGAGGTACAGCTTTAAGCCTGGCAATAGAACCTGCAGTGGCAAAAAAGGTGAAGGGTGTGGTAATAACTATATCCCCTTCCCCTATTCCCTGGGCCATTAGAGATATAATCAAAGCATCTGACCCGGAAGAGATTCCCACTGCAAATTTTACATTGTTGTAAGAAGCTATATCATTCTCCAATCCTTCAACTTCAGGACCCAGTATAAACTTTTGAGAAGTGATAACTTCTATAATTTTCTGGTTAATCTCCTCTTTAATACTCTGATATTGGGCCTTTAAATCCAAGAAAGGAATATTCATTTCTTTTCCTTTGCTTTTTATTTATTTCAAAACCTTTTTCAATTTTTTCTTTTCGATCAAAAGCTGACCCTGATAGGAAACATAGTTTAAGAGTATCATCACTCTTTCTTTATCGCTAATTTCTCTTTTGAATATACCCTTTAACCCTTTAAGAGGACCTTCTACCACTTCAATCTCATCCCCTATTTCAGGATCCTCACCATATTTTTGAAACTCGATTAATCCATTAATTTCTCTGGATTTTATTTCCCGAATAACATTTTCGGATATAGGAGTAGGTTCTTTTTTAGTCCCCACTACTCTCTTTACCCCTCTGGTGTAGCGTACAAGCTGGTATTGAGAAGGAAAATCAAAAAAAATAAATTCATAGCCAGGAAAAAAGGGTCTTATTCTGCTTTCATGTGAGTATTTGGGGTTATAAATTAGAATATTCGCTTCACTGAATAATTTTTCTACCCGAAATTCTTTTTTAGGCTTTGTGCTCAAAACGAACCAATTTTTCATTTTTAGCTTATTTATTCTTTTTAAATACTTCCAGGGCTTCCTCTGGGGAAGCTTTTTCATGAACAACTGCTCTGACAGCTTTAATCATGGCCACTGAATGGTCAGACTGCCAGATATTCCTTCCCATATCCACTCCTGTAGCTCCCTTTTTAATAGCATCGTCAGCAAGCTTTAGAGCATCGAGCTCTGTTTCCAATTTGGGCCCGCCAGCAATAACAACAGGGACTGGACAGCTCTCTATAACTTTTTCAAATTCATCACAGTAGTAGGTTTTAACAAAGGTGGCTCCAATCTCAGCAGCTATACGGCAGGAAAGAGAAAGAAAACGGACATCTCTCTTCCCCAACTCCTTGCCTACGGCTGTAACTGCTAAGACAGGGATTCCATAATCATTACCTATATCCACAAGAATAGACAAATTAGCCAGAGTCTGATGTTCGTAATCAGTGCCCACAAAAATAGAAAGAGCAACTGCGGCAGCATTTAAACGGACAGCTTCCTCCATAGAGGTAGTAATTGTTTCATTTGAAAGGTCCTTTCCAATGATGCTGGTTCCTCCTGAAACCCTGAGAACAATAGGGGTTAAGGTTTGGTCATCAACACAATTGCGAAGAATCCCTCTGGTCAACATCAAGGCATCAGCATAGGGAAGAAGGGGCTCTATGGTTTCTCGTGCATTTTCTAATTTACTTGTTGGCCCTAAAAAATAACCGTGGTCAACGGCCAGCATAACAGTATGGCCCGTATCAGGCTTAATTATCTGAGCTAAACGATTTTTTATTCCCCAATCCATTCTAATCCTCCTCTCTTTTTTTAATCTAAGTGAATTATTTTTGAGGTTCTATAATAACTTTTAAAGAATCCTGGGCTTTTGCCACTATCTGAAAACCAAGTGCTGTCTCTTTAAGACTCAGGCAGTGAGTAATCATCTCTTTAACCCTGATTGCAGAACTCTTTATAAACTGCAGAGCCAGCCAGGAGTCATAAGGACTGGCGCCGTAGGATGTAGTAAGAGTGATGTCGTTTCGAAAAAAAAGATTGTTTACTGAAAATGAAATATTTACATCCTGGTCAGTAGGAGCAAAAAGAAGAACTGTTCCTCCCCTCTCTACAGATTCAAAGGCTTGAGAAATAGCATCCTTTGCCCCTGTGCAGATAAAAACCTGGTCAGCCAGCCGTCCATTATTCATTTGGCGCAGGCAAACTTCAACATCTTCAGAAGGTTTTAGTGCCTCGTCAGCTCCAAATCTTTTAGCTGCTTCTAAACGATACAGGACAGGGTCTACAGCCAGTATGCTTCCAGCTCCTACAGTCCTGGCAAGATGGATACTCAGCAGTCCAGCAATTCCGCAGCCAAAAACCAAAACACTCTGGCCTGGTCTAAGCCTGGAAATTCTCTGAGCGCGAATAACACATCCCAAAGGTTCATGAAAAGTGGCTTCTTCATAGGAAATTCCCTCCGGAAGTAAGTAGACTCCACGATCAACATTAATGGCTGGAAGTCTTAGGAATTCAGCAAAACCTCCAGGGTCAAAATTTGTAGCCCGCAGGGTATCGCAGGCTGTATGATGACCAGTTAGGCAGTAAAAACAGGTATTACAGGGAACATGATGGGAGGCAGCAATACGATTGCCTACCTTATATTTTTGGACTCCATTACCTGCCTCAATCACTTCCCCGGCAACTTCATGACCCAAAACAAGAGGAGCTTTCTTTAATCTGTACCATTCCAAAACGTCACTGCCGCAAATACCGCTGGCTTCAACCCGCATCAACAACTCCCCAGGGCCTATTTCAGGAAGAGGCCTTTCCTTAATCCTGATGTCCTTGTTGTTATAATACATAGCTACGCGCATAACATCTCTTTTAAAATAATTTTTTCCCTTCTATTTCCTCCTCCCTTTAGCCATCACCCTGTATCTTCTGTCCATCTTAATACCTGCTTAACTATTTTTGGGTGCAATATTCTTCCAGGATGAAAAGGGAGAATTATTCTTTTGTTTCCCTTCCTATATATTCTATGGCTTCCTTTCGACCTAATCATTTCAAAGCCAACCTTCAATAGCATTTTCTCGGCTTGTTGCGGCGTTAATCTTGGCAATTTAGCCAATATTCACCTCTAAAGAAGTACTGAATATTTCTCTGCTCAGGTATGCTTTTATCTCATCTTCTGATATTGTTTCTAAATACAACTCAGCCGCTTCTTTAATATTGTCCAATACTTCTTCTAAAGAATCCCCTTGAGTTTGACAGCCCTCAAGCTCTGGACAAATAGCATAATAGCCATTTTCATCCTTCTCAATTATCACGCTTACTTTATATGACATCTTAGCACCTCCTTATAGGCACTTTAATTTTTTGTCCCCATATTTTCATATTGGATTATAACATCCTCCTCACATACTCGCAATTGGAAAGGTTTTAATCCAGGCTTCCCACTACTTTTTCTACCTCTTCCAGAATCTTACAAGACTTGACTAACTCCTTCATTCGTGTATGGTCTGGGTATAAGGGTCTATCTTCATCAAGATAATCTACATATTTTCTGATTACTTTCTTTGCTGTGGATACGCCTTTTCCAGGAGTGAAATCACGGAAATCCAAGGCCTGGGCTGCAGCCATAAATTCAATTCCTAAAACTCCATAGGCATTATCTAAAATCTGTCCATTCTTAATGGCAGTATTCATACCCATAGAAACAAAATCTTCCTGGTCAGCAGCAGCAGGGATAGACATAATGGAGGCAGGGGCAGATAAAATTCTCTGTTCCACGATTAAAGTATCAGCAGTGTATTGACTGAGCATCATTCCAGAAAACATTCCTGCTCCTTTAGTCAGAAATGCTGGCAAACCTACACTTAAGGCAGGATTAGTCAGCCGATTGAGACGCCGTTCAGAAATGACACTTACCATCGTTATTGCAGCACCAATCATATCCATCGGGAGTGAAATCGGGCTTCCTTGAAAATTAGCACCGGTTAATGTCAGTTCGTATTCAGGGAAAAAGATGGGGTTATCAGCTACACCATTCAACTCGATTTCTACCTGTTTTTTAGCATGAGCAACAGCATCGTGAGCAGCACCAATAACCTGAGGGGAAGACCGCATGGAATAAGCATCTTGAACTTTTATTTTAAACTTGCCTGATAAAAGATCACTTCCTTCAATACATCTCATTAATGCCAGAGCAGTTCTGACAGCCCCGGGAAAACCGCGCGCTTCATGCAAACGGACATCATAAGGTTTCATATTGGCATATAAAGCCTCTATGGTCATGGCACAGGCAATTTCAGCTTGCTTAAGCCATCGGTTGATATCATATAATTGAATGGCACTCATGGAGGTGAGCAAGTTTGAACCATTGATAGAAGCCAATCCATCTCTCGCCTGCAAGCCAGGAATGGGGATTCCTGCACGCTCCATGGCGACTTTTCCTGGAAGACGTTCCCCTTTATAATAGGCCTCACCTTCTCCCATTAATAAAAGGGCAATTTGTGACATGGGAGCTAAATCCCCGCAGGCACCCACTGAGCCTTTCTGACAAACAACAGGCGTTACGCCTTTATTCAGCATTTCAACCATGGTTTTGGTAATTTCAGGACGGCATCCTGATTTTCCTTTGGCATGTACATTGATTCTACTGGCTATCGCACCTCGAACATATTCGATAGGTGCTGGATCACCAATGCCTGCTGCATGGTTATAAATCAGATACTTCTGAAATTGTTTTATCTGCTCATCATCCAATACGACTTCGGAAAATTCTCCTATTCCGGTATTAACCCCATACATTATTTCACCTGATTGTATCTTTTTCTCTAACATGGAACGACACACCTTAATTCGCTCCAAAGCTTCTGGATGAAGCTCCACTTTTTTGTTGAAACGAGCAATCTCGACTATTTTTTCAATAGTTAAGTTTGAACCATCTAAAATTATGGCCATGGACCTCTCCTTTTGTTAAATTATTAATAATATATATGCTTAATCACAGAATCATCATATCTATTGATTTATCATTGTCAAGAAAAGAAAACCCGATTATTCGGGGAAATTTCTATTAAAGATTATGGGGACACAATACTTATTTCCCTCTAATTAACGATTAATATGCCGATGAATTAGGTATTGTCCCCCGGAATTTAAGGAATAATTTGGTAGCGGGGGTTGGATTTGAACCAACGACCTCCGGGTTATGAGCCCGACGAGCTACCAGACTGCTCTACCCCGCACCGGATATTTACATTATAGCAAATTTATTCTTATTGTCAAAAAAAAGGTTAAGCAAAGGCCTAGAAGAAAAAAATTCCTTTAATAATTTTCTTGACATTGAATAAATACAATAAATATAATGAGAAACTTAAAAATGGCTCATTTCCTCTTTTTTCTACTCGCTACTGTATGCGTTGGTTCTGTTTTAGGAATGATTTTTTCCAAAAATCAAGCCTATAATGCTCTTCTTTTAGTCCTCTCTTTTGCCGCCCTTGGAGGTATTTTCGGACTTCTTAATGCACCCTTCATGGCCGTAGTTCAAATTATCATTTATGCTGGAGCTATTATGGTGCTTTTTATCTTTGTTATTATGATGATAAACCTTCGCCTGGGAATATCTGCAGAAAAAAAGAAATGGACTATTTATCTTTCAATAATTCTTGCTGTTGTCCTTGTCTTAGAACTCATTCTCTCTGTCAAAGGATCTTTTCAAGCAATGAGTGGTTCAGGTATGGAAACAATTGCTAATCCCACTGCTCTCGGGAGAGTTCTATTTACTAAATATCTTTATCCTTTTGAAATCACTTCTATCCTGATTTTAGCCGCCCTGGTGGGAGCTATAATTCTTGTAAAAAAGAAGGAAAAAGAATGATTCCTGGAAGCTATTTTTTCATATTGAGCATTATTCTCTTTATCCTTGGAATTATTGCTTTTTTCGTAAAAAGAGACCTTATCACCCAGTTCATGGCCATAGAAGTCATGTTCAATGCAGCCAACCTGGCTTTTATAACCTTATCTCGAGCTTTGGATTCTTTAGATGGCCAGGTGATTGTATTTTTTATTATAACTGTTGCAGCAGCAGAGGCTGCTGTGGGTCTGGCCATCATTCTCTTAATCTTCAGGCAAAAAAAGACGATAAAATCCGAAGATATAAGACTAATGAAAGGATGAAATGACCGATATTTTTTGGCTTATTCCTTTTATCCCGGCCCTCAGCACTTTTATTTTAGCTATCTTTGGAACAAAGCTTTCCAAAAAATACATATCCTTTCTGGCGTGTTTGGCTGTTCTTGCTTCCTTCATTATTTCAATCATTTCTTTTTTTGGTCTTCTTCAAATAAATCATGAAAGCTATCCCCTGATTAAGACTCTTTTTACCTGGATAAAATCAGGAAGTTTTTCTATCAACTTTTCCCTGCAGCTTGACCCGCTTTCAGCGGTCATGGCTATGGTGGTTACTGGAGTTGGATTCATCATTCACGTCTATTCAGTAGGCTATATGGCCAAAGACAAAAGCTATGCCCGCTATTTTACATATTTGAATCTTTTCACTTTTGCCATGCTTCTCCTGGTTATGTCTTCCAATTTAGTCTTGATGTTTATAGGCTGGGAAGGAGTTGGACTCTGCTCTTACTTACTAATTGGCTTCTGGTTTGAAAAACACTCAGCCGCCAATGCGGGTAAAAAAGCCTTTATTGTTAACAGAATAGGTGATGCTGCTTTTATCCTGGGGATTTTCTTTATCCTAACTCAAGTAGGAAGTGCAGAATTCACCTCTATTAACAGTGCCATTTTAGGAGGAGCCATCACCCAGGGAGCAGCCACTTTAATCGCCATCCTGCTGTTTGTGGGAGCCATCGGAAAATCTGCCCAAATTCCCCTCTATGTCTGGCTTCCAGATGCAATGGAAGGTCCTACTCCTGTGAGTGCCCTTATTCATGCTGCCACTATGGTCACAGCAGGCGTTTATATGGTTTCCCGGATGAATCTTCTCTACACCTTATCCGGCACTGCTGCTCTGATTGTGGGTTTAGTAGGAGCTCTAACAGCAGTTTATGCTGCCACCATGGCTTTAACCCAGAATGATATTAAAAGAGTCCTGGCTTATTCCACTATTTCTCAAATAGGTTATATGTTTATTGGGTGTGGCGTTGGAGCTTATGCAGCAGGCATGTTTCATCTCTATACTCATGCCTTCTTTAAGAGCCTCCTCTTTTTAGCTGCTGGAAGCGTGATGCACGCCCTTTCTGGCGAGCTTGACATGAGAAAAATGGGAGGCTTAAAAAAATACCTCCCCCTTACCTATCCCACTTTTCTTATTGGGGCAATTGCTATCGCAGGAGTTCCTTTTCTATCCGGGTTTTTCTCCAAAGATGCTATATTAACTCAAGCCTTTGCCCAGGGTCAGTATTTTATCTGGGCCCTTGGTATCCTTGGAGCTGTTCTTACGGCATTTTATATGTTCCGGCTCATTTTCCTTACTTTTTTTGGCCAGGAACGCCTGGAACCTGAAGCAAAAAAACACCTCCATGAATCTCCTTCAGTTATGACCATTCCCCTCGTAATATTAGCTTTTTTCTCAATAATAGCAGGTTACATAGGACTTCCTGTTGTTATCGGCAAAAAACTTAATTTATTCAATCAGTTCCTTGAGCCAGTGACAAAAATAAGCCATGTGCCTCACTTAAGCCTTCAAATAGAATGGTTGCTCATTTTAGTGGCAACAGGTGTTGCCCTTTTAGGAATTTATATAGCTTATATTTTTTATATTAAAAAACCCCAGATTCCCCACAATCTTGTTGCCCGATTTCCTTCACTCTACAAGCTTCTCTACAATAAATATTATGTGGATGAAATATATAATGCTGTCTTTGTTAACTCTACCATCAAAGGATCAGAAATCATCTATGAAAACTTAGATCTTAAGGTTATTGACGGGGCTGTAAATGGTTCTGCCTCAGCAACTGGTTTTTTTGGGAAAATCTTAAGTTATTTTCAGACCGGCTTAATCAAAGATTATGCTCTTATTTTTCTCTTTGGAGTTATTCTCTTTTTAGGTTATTTATTGTTTTAAAAAATGAATTTTCCAATATTAAGTTTTATTACTTTTTTCCCCTTGGCAGGAGCTATCTTCCTTATTTTTATAAATCAAGAGAAAAAAAATCTTATCCGTTTGCTCGCTATTACTTTTTCTATCGTAAATTTTATCTTTTCCCTATCTCTTTATTTCAACTTTAGCCCCCAGGCTTCAGCACCTCAATTTATAGAAAAAGGATACTGGCTTGGCTATGGAATAAATTACCATATAGGAATTGATGGCATTAGCTTATTCCTGGTTCTTCTGACAACTTTCTTGATGCCAATCGCTATTATCTCTTCCTGGTCTAACATTCAGAATAGAGTTAAAGAGTACTTCATTTTTATGCTCATCCTCGAAACAGGAATTATAGGAGTTTTTGTTTCTTTTAACCTCTTTCTTTTTTATGTCTTCTGGGAAGCCATGCTGATTCCTATGTACTTTCTTATCGGGATTTGGGGAGGCAAGCGTCGTATTTATGCCACTATAAAATTCGTGCTTTTTACCATGCTGGGAAGCTTATTGATGCTGGTAGCCATTTTTGTCCTTTACTCTCTCTATTACAAAGCAACAGGTGTTTATTCTTTTAATCTCTTTGATTATTATAAAATTATCCTCAATCCTGGCGTCCAGATCTGGCTTTTCCTTGCCTTTGCTCTCTCATTTGCCATAAAAGTACCTATGTTCCCCTTTCACACCTGGTTGCCTGACGCTCACGTGGAAGCTCCTACTGCTGGCTCTGTAATCTTAGCTGCTGTGCTTTTGAAAATGGGAGCCTATGGTTTTCTCCGTTTTGCCCTTCCTCTCTTTCCCGATGCCTTAGAAAAACTACTTCCCTATTTAGCAGTGCTTTGCCTTATCAGTATAATTTACGGCGGTTTAATGGCTTTAATTCAGAAGGATATTAAATCCCTGGTAGCTTATTCCAGTGTAAGCCATATGGGACTCATCATGCTGGCAATTTTCTCATTGAATATTGAGGCCATTGAAGGTGCCATCTATCAGATGCTCAACCACGGATTGAGCACAGGTGCCTTGTTTTTAATAGTTGGGATTTTATACGAGAGGTCTCATACACGGCAAATAAAAGACTTTGGTGGTGTAAGCAGTAAGATGCCTGTATTTTCTGCCTTTTTCCTCATTTTCATGCTTTCATCAGTTGGCCTGCCAGGTCTTAATGGTTTTGTGGGAGAAGTTCTATGCCTCTTTGGAATATTTAAAGCCAACACACTCTTTGCTATTCTTGGCATCTCAACAGTCATCCTGTCTGCAGCTTATTTGCTTTGGATGTTTCAGCGAGTCATGCAGGGGCCAATTAAGAATGAAAAAGTCCTTTCTTTCAAGGATGTCAATAAAAGAGAAATCGGCTATCTTATTCCTATCATTATCTTGATTTTCTGGATGGGAATCTATCCATTGCCCTTTTTAAAAAGAATGGATAATTCTGTCAATGACCTTCTCAATAAAATAAAAAGAAATGAAAAAATATATGTTCACGCCAATAAAGAAAAAAGCCTTTTAAGCGAAATTGATAATCTGAAAGATAAAGAAAAAATTGAGGAAAAGGAAGAAGAAATCAGATGAACAGTATTTTGGCCCTGATCCCCCTGTTGATAATTGTTTTTGCTTCTCTTTTAATATTAATCCTGGAAGTTTTTCTCAAAAAAGAAAATAAAAATTACCTGGCTTTTCTTTCCCTCTTTTTTCTTATAATCTGCGGTATCACCTGCATAAAGTTCTGGGATAAGGGACTCTCTTATTTTAACGGCAGTCTCTTTTTGGATAAATTATCTCTTTTCTTCTTCTTTATCTTTGCTATTGCCATAGCTTTTGTGATTCTTCTCTCTATGAAATATATCTCCCTCCAAGATGTAAATTTTGGCGAGCTTTATTCCCTGCTTTTCTTTGCCCTTTCAGGAATGATGATTATAGTCTCATCATCAGATTTACTGGTTATATTTTTAGGATTAGAAGTCCTCTCCATTTCCAGTTATGCGCTGGCAGGCCTGAAAAGGAATGATAAAAAATCCTCTGAAGCTGCTATTAAATATTTTCTTTTGGGAAGTTTTGCCAGTGCCTTTTTTGTTTACGGCCTGGCTCTTATTTATGGGGTTACCAGATCAACCAGTATTTCTAGCATCATAAACTACTTTAGATCATCCCCAGATATAAGCCTGATGGCTCCCATTGGCCTGGGTTTAGTGATTATAGGCTTTGGTTTTAAAATTGCTGTTGTCCCTTTCCACATGTGGACACCTGATGTTTACGAAGGAGCCCCAACTCCTATCACTGCCTTCTTCTCAGTGGGGCCTAAGGCTGTAGGGTTTGTTGTTCTCTTAAGAATTTTTTCTTCTTACTGGAAAGTCAACTTAGAATCACAATCAATTTTCTGGCTTCTCTGGATAATTAGTGTATTGACCATGCTGGTGGGAAATCTTATTGCTCTGCGGCAGACAAACTTAAAAAGGATTTTGGCTTACTCGAGCATTGCCCACGCTGGCTATTTAATGGTGGCCATACTGGCTAAGGATGGTTCCAGCCTCTTATTCTATCTTACTGCTTATCTTTTTATGAATATAGGAGCTTTTGCGGCAGTTATTGCTTTGAGTAAAAAAGGCACTGAATACCTTGAATTAGAAGATTATGCAGGAGTTGGTTTTAAATATCCCTGGATTGGGGCCACTTTCTCCATTTTCCTTCTTTCTTTAGCAGGATTTCCACCTACAGCAGGATTTCTGGCAAAATTTTATGTGTTCAGTGCTGCTGTGAGAGAAGGTTTGGTGCCATTAGTCATTATCGGAGTCCTGGCCAGTCTTATCTCTGTTTTTTATTATTTAAGGATTATTGTTTATATGTACATGAAAGAACCTTCCCGTGAAATATCAATAAATGTAGAAAATCCGGCCTTATTCTTGGTTCTTTTTTTCTGTCTTTATGGAGTCCTCCAGCTTGGAATATTCCCTGGGAATGTTCTTATCATTATTAAGAACGCTATTAACTCCCTCCCTCTCTTTTAAAAATAACTCAGGCTATTGGGATCAAAAACACTCAGCTTATGCCCCAGCGAAGATAATATTCTGCTAGGCAAATACTAGTACAACGTTCCCTAAATAATGTTACAAAAAATTGTCATTGCGAGCGATAGCGAAGCAATCTCTAAATAGTTGCAATTAAATGAGATTGCCGCGTCGCTTCGCTCCTCGCAATGGGCATAAAGGTCACAAAATGTTGTTGATCATATTTGTATTTTTAATTAAATAAGCATCATAGAGATGAATTTTAGTGTTTTTATTGAATGTATTCAACAATGATAGTAAAAAACACTCTCTATATAACTTATTTAAGAGTAGTATCTTCTTCATTAACAATTGGTTATATTTTGGATGCTTAAATGAAATATAAAGTAATAACAACAATTTGTGACCTTTATGCCCGCAATGACAAAATATAATGTATTGTTATTTTGAAAACGAACTACTAGTGGTTGAAAAAACCATTTGCTAGTTTGATCAGGTATTATGTCTCCAGAATTAATAAGGGATGGCTGGAGCAAGACATAAGCCGGATTCTGTACCCGCCTTGAATTGAAGTAAGGATTTGATCAATCAAATCCTTAATCTGGCAGGGGTGGTTATTTATCTGACCCCTCAATTACTTAAGGAAATTAGCGACCTACCCGCCCCTTTAGACGGGCCATCTCACAGCGGGGCCTATTCGGTCTTGCTCCGGATGGGGTTTGCCTAGCTCCTGATGTCACCATCAGGACGGTGAGCTCTTACCTCACCTTTTCACCCTTACCCCGTAAAACAGACATAAATGCCATTTTACGAGGCGGTTTAATTTCTGTGGCACTTTCCTCCGATCGCTCAGAGTCGCTGTTAGCGACCATCCTGCCCTGTGGAGTCCGGACTTTCCTCCCCTTCCTCCGCCTTAGACGAAGGAGGAGCAACCACCTCGCCTACTCCAGCCGTTATTTTTATACCATATTGTTCCAATTTTTTATAGAGGTTACTTCGAGGCGTATCAATCTCTCTCGCTGTTTGTGAAATATTCCAATCATTTTCTTCAAGTTTAGCCAGGATAAAATTCCTTTCAGCCAAGTCTCTAAATTCTTTTAAGCTTTTTACTTTTTCAGCTTCAGGGAAATAGATATTCATTCCTCCTCTAATTATCTCAGGCAAATCTTTTTTTTCAATCACATCTGATTCAATCATGATAATCAATCTTTCTATTACATTCTTCAATTCCCTTACATTTCCTTTCCAAGGGTACTTCATCATAGCCTCGATGGCTTTATCTGAAAATTTCTTAACTTTGAAATTATTTTCTTCAGCAAAATTCCAACAAAAATAATCAATAAAAAGAGGAATATCTTCTTTTCTCTCCCTCAAGGGAGGAGAATAAATGGGAACAACATTTAACCTGAAATAAAGGTCATCCCGAAAATTTCCTTCTTTTAATTCTTTTGGCAAATTTTTATTAGTTGCTGCAATAACCCTGACATCCACCTTGCTGATTTTATTAGAACCAACCTTTTGAACTTCCCCTTCTTCAAGAACACGCAAAACTTTTGATTGAGTCTTCAGGCTCATGTCTCCAATTTCATCTAAAAAAATTGTGCCGCCATCGGCCTGCTCAAATTTACCAGTTTTTCTTTCCGTAGCCCCTGTAAAAGCGCCCTTCTCATGTCCAAAAAGTTCACTTTCGATTAACTCTTCAGGAATAGCAGCACAATTCACCTGGACAAATTTCTCCTTTGCCCTCAGGCTATGGTTATGAATGGCTCTGGCTATGAGCTCTTTTCCTGTTCCGCTTTCGCCAAAAATAAGGACTGTAGCATTGGTTGGAGCTGCTTTTAATATTTCCTTCCAGAGATTTTTCATCAGGGAATGATTTCCCACAAGCTGGTACTTTTTTTCAGCCTTTTTTCTTAAATCCAAACATTCCCGGCGGAGTTCACTCTGATTGAGGGCATTCCGGATATTGAGCAGAATCCTCTCTCTATGAAGAGGCTTTTCCAGAAAATCAAATGCTCCTAACTTAGTTGCTTCGACAGCTGTTTGGATTGTTCCATGACCAGAAATCATGATAACTTCCGGGGAATAGGGACGTTTTTTTATCTCTGCTAAAACTTCCAATCCATCTTTTCCAGGTAATTTCACATCCAGCAAGATTAAATCCATCCCAACTGTCTCCTCCACAATATCCAATGCTTCTTCTCCATCTACAGCTTCTAAAAAAATGTAACCTTCATACTCTAAGATCATTTTTAGGGATTTGCGGATATTTTCTTCATCATCCACAACTAAAATCTTGGCTTTTGGCTTGTTTTTCATGTTTTATTCCTTATTCTTTATTAAATTTTATCACAGTCCTCCTATTTCGGCAAAGCTTAAAGGATTGATGTAAGCATCTTTTTTCCCATGATTAGTGAAGGACAAGCGAGGGGGTAGGCGGTGAACAAGGTCGTATGAAGGCTGAGCGGGCACGGTTTCCGACTGGAGGGAGGAGAAGAGCGAAGTCTGAATCGAGCCACTTTGGCTCGCTGGGACAAAGCGAGCGTGTCTTCAAACCGTCTACCCCCTCGTTGTGACTACTTTATCTCTTATCACGGGAAAAAAGATGCTTCCAGGATTGATTCATTCTTGATTTCAACAATTGATACATGATTATTAACAATTAAAATTTGTACTAAAAAAGTTAAAAGTGTAGACCTGACCCTCTTTGTTATTGTAATATTAATCCAGAAAATGTGGAAACCGGTGATACTCATGCTTCTGATGATAATTATCGGCATAGTAGGCTTTCATATTATTGAAGGCTGGACATTTTTAGATTGTTTTTACATGACTATAATAACTATCTTCACGGTCGGATTCAAAGAAGTGAGGGAACTTTCTCCCCAAGGACAAATATTCACTATTTTTATCATTTTAGGTGGTGTTGGAACAGCAATATTTGCTTTTACAAAAATTACCGAAACTGTCTTTGAGGGTGGAATCGATATTTTTTTACGGAGAAAAAAAATGGAAAAAAAGCTTCAGAAATTGAAGGATCATTATATAATCTGTGGTCACGGCCGGATGGGAAGGATAGTAAGAGAAAGACTGGAAGAGGAAAAATTACCTTTTGTTGTCATCGATAATAATGAAGAGAAATTAGCAGGGCTTAACCAAACAAATCAATATCTTTTTATAGAAGGAGATGCAACCCAGGAGGAAATACTCATAAAAGCTGGTATAAAAAAAGCCAAGGCTTTAGCAGCCCTTCTTTCTTCTGATGCAGATAACCTCTATCTGGTCTTAAGTGTCAGGCAGATTAATCCTTCGGTCTTTATCCTCTCCAAGGCCATGGATGAAGAAGCTGAGAGAAAAATACTCCAGATTGGAGCAAATAAAGTAGTCAGTCCTTATAAATTGAGTGGATTGAAAATTGCTCAAGGATTGATTCGTCCCACTCTGGTCGATTTTATGGATCTCATTATCCGACGAAAAGAACTGTCTTTGTACATGGAGGAATTTATTGTTAAAAAGAATTCACAGCTAGTAAACCGCAATCTTGCAGAGTGCGATTTACGAAGAAAAGCCAATGTTATCGTGATAGCCATAAAAAAACCTGGTAAAGATATTGTTTTTAATCCATCATCTGACTTTATAATAAAGACAGGTGATACTCTCCTCGTTCTCGGTGATAAAAAAGCAATAGATTTATTTGAAAATATATATTTGGAAGCTTCTAAAGAGTATTAATAACTAATATAAACTCAGTTATCATTGTTACCTTGTCATGGCGAGCGACCGAAGGGAGCGTGGTCATCCGACGACCTTTGTTTAAATAAAATTGTCGTTGCGAGGAGCACAACAACGTGGCAATCTCACTTGTCTCTTATTCCTATGAGATTGCCGCGTCACTTCGTTCCTCGCAATGACACATGAATTAATGCGTTTATATTTAGTAAAGAAGCTAAAATAACGAAACAGACTAAATGTAAAAAAATTTTAATCTGTAAAATATTTTTTTTAATCCGTATTTCAAATATATTCAACTTAATTATTATCAATAAGATATCAAAAATTAATCTTGGTCCAAAACTTGCTGTTATGTTTTAATAGCCAATAGACAAAATAATTTATGCTTTGAAAATAATGAAAAAAGCCAGATTTGATAAAAGTTTTGCTCTCCATTAAGATGACTAATACAAATGCATTTATTGAAGTGTCATTGCGGGGAACAAGATTCCTTGGCTTTACTCGGAATGTGCTGTGCAGTATATTTTTTACTGTCATGCGAGCCCCTTTATGTGTCGAAGCAATCTCATAGGAATGAAAAGTAGTTAGAGATTGCCACGTCGCTGTGCTCCTCGCAATGACAATATAACAGTATTTATTACGTTATATTAATATGCAATACAAATCTTATAGAGTAAGTAAACTTATTAGTATAATTTTTTACATCTTCTTTTCGGTTTTCACCTTTGCCCAGCAACAAGAGCAAACCAAATATTTCGAGCTGGAAAATGGCCTTAGAGTCTTCCTCTATGAAAGACATACTATTCCTCTGTTGAATATAACAGCAGCCGTCAATCTTGGCTCTAAAGATGAAACAGAAGAAACAAATGGATTGGTTCATATTCTCGAGCACTCTATTCTTTTCAGAGGTACAGAATCACGCACTGGCCAAGAGATTGGACAAGATATAAGACGTCATGGAGCTTATTTTAATGCTCATACTGACCGGGATTTGATCACTTTCGATATTTCTCTTCCTTCAGAATTTGCCGAATTTGCCCTCAGAAATCAAAAAGAAATTTTATTCAACTTAAAATTATCTCAAAAAGAGATTGATTCAGAAAAAAAAGTCATTCTTGAAGAATTGGCTCAGGTTAAAGATGACCCTATAAAATATGCCTCTTCGCTTGCCTTCCAAAATCTTTATAAAAATCATCCTTACCAAAAGCCAATCTGCGGAACAAAAGAAATCATTGAAGCAGCAACAGTTGAACAGATGGAAGAATTCTATCGAAAATACTTTGTTCCTTCAAACTGCTCCTTAGCTATTTTAGGCGAATTTAACATTGAAGAAATGGGAAAGAAAGTAAAAAACATTTTTGGGGAATTAAAAAAAGAAAAAATTTTCTCTCCACAATTTGAAAAAGCTTTCCCTCTAAAAAAAACAATAAATATTGAAGAAGAAATGGATGTTAATCAAGCCTATCTTATCATAGCAATGCCTGGTCCCGATTATAATCATCCCGATCAGTATGTGGTTAATGTTTTGGTCCAAATTCTTGGCCAAGGTGTTAACCCTATGCTAAGTCAGGTCCTAAGATTCAGAAGAAATTTAGTTTACAGTATTTCCATGATCTATGTTCGCCAAAAATACGGAGGAGCAATTTTAATTTATCTTACCTTGGACCCAAAAAATCTTAAAGCGGCCAAAAATGAAACCATTAAATTTCTCAAAGAAGCAAGAAAAGCTCGCTATTCCAAAGATGACTTTATGCCAATGGAACAAATTTATATCTTAGATTATTTAGAATCAGCAAAAAATCAAATAAAGTTTAATTTTTTTCAAGGTAGAGAAAAAGGGCTGAATGTGGCTAATTCCATTGCCCGTTTTATGCTTCTAAATATAAATTCAGGAGAAGAAAGTTATCTTGAAAATATCGAGAAAATAAGCTCTTACGATTTAAGAAAAGCTGCAAACAAATATTTGGGCAGAGGTAAATATGTAATCGTATCAATCATTCCCAAAAAGAAAAAATAGCTGGAAACTCATATGATTCTCTTTTTTAAAAAAATTTTAAAACTTGCTTTTATTTGCTATCTCTTTTTTACTTTCCTCCCGGCAAGTTTCCCCAGTGAGAAACTTCCTGTTTGGAAAAATACATTTCAGAAAAAGATATTAGCCAATGGCCTCACCATAATCCATCAGAGGGATGAATCTTCTCTTATTACTGTTCTTCAAATCATTATCAAGGGAGGAAAAAGGGCTGTGCCAGAAGGAAAGGAAGGATTAGCTTATTTAACCACTCGATTATCAATAGAAATTCCTGATATAAGTAAAATTCAAAAGCTGATGAAACAGGCTTCAAATATTTCTATGAGCTGTAGAGGAGATTATTCTTTTATCAATTTAAAATGCTTGTCCAACAATTTAGAAGAATCCCTAAAAGTCATTACTAAAATTATCCAAGATCCTCTTTTTTCAGGATTGAGAATAAACAATATCAAGAAATATATGATTTATCGAAGCAAAAAATCTGAAGATGATCCTATTTTTATGGAGGATAAAATTCATCTTAAATCCTTTTTTGGTAAGACTGGTTATGGCAGTTCTGCCTTTGGTTCTAAAGAATCCCTTAAAAGTATAAAAAAGAAGGATATTGAAAATTTTTATAAAAAAAATTTTTTGGCAAATAATATGATTGTTTCTGTTTCTTCTGATTTAGAAGAAGAGTTTTTGATAGAAACGATTAGAAAATTCTTTACAAAATTTCCTCAAGGTAAAATAGAAGAAACAAAGCTGAAGGGGGCATATGAACCCAAAGATAAGTATATATTCCTGGAAAAAGATACAAAACAAACCCTTGTCTCTATTGGTTTTCCTCTTCCAGAAATCACAGCCAGCAATTTCATTCTGGCTTTTTTGATTGAAAATCTTTTAGGGAAAGGAGTTAATTCAAAACTCTGGTTCCTAAGGTCAAGGGATAAACTTGCTTACAATGTTAATTCCCAGGCAACCCAGATGAAAGAAGGAGGTTTTCTTAAAGTTTATCTGGAAACAGAAAATAAAAACAAGGATAGAGCCCTTGAAGCATTAAAAAAGGTTCTTCAAACCGTTTACGAAAAAGGAATAACAGAAGAAAAACTCGAGGAGACAAAAATCATTTCAAAAGCTAACTTTTTACGAATAAATGAAACAAAAGAAGAAAGAATCTCGAATCTTGCTTATTTTGAGGTAACAGGTCTTGGCTACGAATTTTTAAATCAATTTTTTGAGGAGATAGATAAAACAAGTCTTGAAGAGATAAATACCTATATAAAAGACATCCTTAATCCAGATAAGGGAGTGGAAGTCATAATCGGCCAAAAAAGCTCTGTGCACCCAAATGACATTCTTATTTATCTTTTTTCTGCCAATTTTTTATATGCCTCATATCTTTCCTTAGCTTCCTCTGCAGCCTGTTTAAAGAGCTTTTTCGCAATCTCAGGATACTGCTGGGACAAGGTACGGTAGCGTATTTCATTATTAAGGAATATTTGATAATCCAGTTTTGGTTTTCCTGAGTCTAAACTCAAAGGATTTTTCCCTTCTTTTGTTAACAATGGATTATATCTGTACAAAAGCCAGTAGCCTGCATCGACAGCTAATTTTTCTTCAGCCTGAGTTTTCGTCATATCAATACCATGGTTAATACACGGAGAATAGGCAATAATCAAAGACGGTCCATCATAAGCTTCTGCTTCCAAAAATGCTTTTAAGCATTGATTCTGATTCGCCCCCATAGCAACAGCTGCAATATAGACATAGCCATAAGTCATCGCCATCAGTCCAAGGTCTTTCTTTTTTGTCCGTTTTCCTGCTGATGCGAATTTGGCCACCGAGCCAGTTGGAGTTGCCTTTGACGCCTGCCCGCCTGTATTGGAATAGACTTCTGTATCCAGCACCAGAATGTTTATATTTCTCCCTGAAGCAAGTACATGGTCTAATCCTCCATAGCCAATATCATAGGCCCAGCCATCTCCTCCAATACTCCAGACACTTTTATCAATAATGTAATCCTGAAATTCCACAATCCTCTCAACAACAGGCCTGGCTTTCTCTGATGTTTTATCAAACGCTTTTAATAATGCATCCCTCACAGTTCCTGCAGCTTCTTTTGCCTCATCACCAACAGAATTCCAGAGCTCTTTGCTCTTTCTAAGAGCTGCGCCTAATTCAGGGGTGGTTCCTAATTTTAGAAGCCTGTCAATATTATTTAAGAGCTGTTTTCTGTTTGCATCTACTGCCAGACGCATTCCAAAACCATATTCTGCATTATCTTCAAACAGTGAGTTTGCCCAGGTTGGGCCCTGACCCTGTTTGTTCTTGCAATAGGGTATTGTTGGAAACGTTCCACCCCAAATTGAAGAACAACCCGTTGCATTGGCAATAATCATTCTATCCCCAAAAAGCTGAGTTGCCAATTTTACATAAGGAGTTTCTCCACAACCACCACATGCACCACTGAATTCAAAATATGGCATAAGGAATTGGCTTCCCTTTACTGTCTCACGTTTTGTTCCATCAAGAACATTATCAGGGAGGCTCTCAAAAAAGGCTTCATTTTCTACTTCACCTGCTTTACGACTTTCTTCTATGGGAATCATCTCTATTGCTTTCTCCTTAGCAGGACATACGTTCACACAACTTTCACAACCAACACAGTCTTCAACATAAACCTGGAGTCTGTATTGAAGATCTTTATCATTCTTTGTTTTGGATTTTACTGTAATGAATTTTTCCGGCGCATTTTTTAAATGCTCGGGCTCTATTTGTTTAGGACGAATAGCAGCATGTGGGCAAACTAAAGAGCACTGGTTGCATTGGATACAATTTTCAGGAAGCCATCTTGGTACCTCTGGTGCAACACCGCGTTTTTCCAGTCTTGCTGTGCCTGTTGGAATACGACCATCATAAGGCATTTTGGAAACCGAGATTGAATCCCCTTTGAAATGCATAATTGGGTCAATAACTTCTTTGGCAAAATCTTCGGCATCATCTGGAATTAATTTAATAACTGGAGCTGATTTTGTAATTTTATTAGGGATGGGAACCTCTTCCAAGGCAGCAGCCGCCTTATCTACAGCAGCCCAGTTCATCTTTACAATATCTTCACCTTTTTTTATAAATGATTTCTTAATAACATCTTTAATAAGTTTTAAGGCTTCATCTTCTGGAAGCACACCAGAAATCTTAAAAAATACAGCCTGCATAATTGTACTAATTCGCTCGCCAAGTCCAACTTCCTTAGCAATTTTCAAGGCATCAATATTATAGACCTTGACCTTTTTCTCAATAATTGTTTCCTGTATATCTTTTGTCAGATGTTCGAAAACTTCATCAGATTTCCAGTTAGAATTCAGCAGAAATGTGCCATTTTCCTGTATTCCTTCCAAGATATCATAACGGCCAATATAAGATGACTTGTGGAGGGCAACGAAATCTACATTATTAAGAAGGTACTGAGATTGAATCTTCTCTTTTCCAAAACGCAGGTGAGAAATTGTTATCCCTCCGGATTTTTTTGAATCATACTGAAAATAACCTTGGGCGTACATATCAGTATTATCGCCAATAATTTTGATTGAATTCTTATTTGCGCCGACTGTTCCATCCGAACCATATCCCCAGAACTTGCAGCGAATAACCCCCTGAGGTTCTGCAGCAATTTCTTCGCCCATTTTAATAGACTTGCTTGTTACATCGTCTTCAATGCCTACAGTAAAATCATGAGTACATTTTCCATCAAGGTGTTCATAAACAGCCTTGACCATAGTCGGTGTAAATTCTTTTGAAGAAAGACCATATCTGCCGCCGACAATCTTAGTATCCTTTCCAGAAAGGGCAACAACAACATCAAGATAAAGAGGCTCGCCAAGAGAACCTGGTTCCTTTGTTCTATCAAGCACTGCAATCTTTTTAACTGTATTCGGAATAGCGGAAATGAGGGCATCTGCAGAGAAGGGTCGATATAGCCTTACCTTGACAGCACCTATTTTTTCACCTCGCTTGGTGAGATAATTAACAGTTTCTTCTATTGTTTCTGTTCCAGAACCCATGGCAATAATAATCTTTTCCGCATCAGGAGCACCAATATAATCAAACAGTTTGTATTGACGTCCTATTTTTTTGGCAAACTTATCCATATATTCTTGGACGATTTCAGCTGCAACAGCATAAAACTTATTGACTGTTTCTCTTCCTTGAAAATAGACATCAGGATTTTGAGCACCGACTTTTATCATTGGTTTTTCCGGATTCATAGCCCGTTGGCGAAATTCTTTGACATACTTCATTTCAAGAAGCTCGGCCATAACCTCATAGGGAATAATTTCTACTTTTTGAATTTCATTTGAGGTTCTGAAACCATCAAAAAAATTAAGGAACGGAATCTTGGACTTTAAAGTGGATAAATGAGAAATAACCGCCAGGTCCATTGTCTCCTGGATAGAACCTGCAGCCACAAGAGCAAATCCCGTATTTCTTGCAGCCATAACATCTGAATGGTCGCCAAAAATTGATAATGACTGACAGGCAAGAGAACGGGCAGAAACATGAAATACAGTAGGTAACATCTCGCCTGCAATTTTATGCATGTTCGGAAGCATGAGCATCAATCCTTGAGAGGCTGTAAAAGTAGTGGTCAAGGCCCCGGCCGAAAGAGAGCCATGAACAGCTCCGGATGCTCCACCCTCTGATTGCATCTCTATAACTTCGAGAGTTTGACCAAAAATATTTTTTCTTCTTTGTACTGCCCAGGCATCTGCTAATTCCCCCATCAGGGATGAAGGAGTAATCGGATAAATCGCAGCAACTTCACTAAAGGCATAAGCTACATGAGTTGCAGCCGTATTTCCTTCAATAGGCTCAAAAACCTTCTTCATAATAAATCTCCTATAATTGCCAGATGGTTTATTTTGTATTAAATTTTATTTATTAATATACTGTTATAAAATTCTTATCCAAAAGTTAAACTAAACAGTGGAACAACGGCCTCAGTCTTTAAATTCTGTCCTTCCTTCTAAGGCTTTTTTGATTGTTACTTGATCGGCATAATCTATGTCAGACCCAACAGGGAGTCCCATGGCCAATTTTGTTAACTTGAGGTTAAACTTTTTTAAAATCTTGGCCAGATAGAGGGCAGTAGCTTCTCCTTCCACCGTAGGATTAGTGGCAATAATTATTTCCTTATAATTGTTTTTTTCGATTCTTTTAATTAGCTTCTCTGTTTTAATTTCGTCTGGCCCTATACCTTTCAAGGGAGAAAGACTTCCTAAAAGAACATAATATCTTCCATTATAAATACCTGTTTTTTCTATAGAGCCTACATTAAAAGGTTCTTCGACCACACATAAAACTTCATCATTTCTGTCTGAATTTGTACAATACTGACAAGGGTCAACATGGGTGATATTATTACAGACAGAACAATAGAATATTTTTTGTTTAGCCTCTTTTATAGACTCGGCTAAATTATCTGTCTCTTGCTGAGGAAGTCCCAGGATATAAAAAGCAATTCTCTGGGCAGTCTTAGCTCCAATGCCTGGAATTTTCTTCAGCTCTTCTATAAGGCGGTTTAAGGGTTGAGCATATTCATTCATTATTAGAAAAGTCCTGGAATTTTAAAACCTGCTCCCATAGCACCTAATTTTTGAGATAAATTTTCATCTACTTTAGATCCTGCATCGTTAAAGGCAGCTATTATCAAATCCTGAAGCATTTCGATATCATCTTTATTCACAACTTCCGGGTCTATATTAAGAGAAATCAAATTTTTTGTTCCATCAAGAGTGACCATTACCATTCCTCCTCCACTGGAACCCTCTACTCTCATTTCAGCTAATTCCTTCTGAAGTTTTTCTTTCATTTCTTTGGCAGTCTTTAGCATTTTCTGTAAATTGGCCATATTTTTCATCTCAATTCTCCTCTAATCTTTAAAAAAAACTTTTTCATTCTCTATCTTTGATTTTTTTTATTGGCTCGACTGAAATGACCTGGGCCTTAAATAAATCCATGAAATATTGAACAGTAGTGTCTTTTAAAGCAGTCTCAACTTCTTTTTCTCTATTTTTTCCCTCTTCTACGATTTCCTCGGATAGTTTCACTTTTATGTTTTCTCCAAAAATATCTGAAGCAATTTTTTCTAATAACTTTATCTCGTTCTTAAGAGTATCTATATAAAAACTTTTTCCACCTGAAAAATATATCTCAAGGGTTTTAAAGCTGCCATTGGCAACGCTTTTCTCAGGAAAATTGTCTCTTTCCAGGGATTCATCTTTAAGTTTAAAAGATGAATATTGAGTTAAAATAGCAGCCAAAGAACTTTTCTCCTTTTGAAGAGTATTGATTATTTTCTCAAAAACCTCTTTCTCGTCAACTTCTTTGAATGAACTTTTCTTCGGCGAAGTCAACGAAACTGAGGTTGACAACAATTCCTTATTTTCAGCCACCTTGTTTTTAACCTTAACCTCTGAATTTATTTTTGTTTTTGCGGTAGTGATTATTTCTCTTTTTAAGTCCTCTAATTCTTGGATAATGTTTTTTAGAGGAACAAGTCTTTTAAAGTGGCACAATTTTACTAATAGGACTTCCAAGTATATCCGGGGATGGGAAGAAAATTTTAAACCCTGTTCTGCCTGTTGAAGAACTGAAAGATAGCGCAGAATATCCTCAGAAGAAGCCTTGTCAGCTTCTTTTAGCAGGTTATCTATCTCTTCTTCGTTTAACGGTATTAAGTCAACAGGTTTTTCGATAGATTTAACCACAAGCAAATTTCTAAAATGCTGAATCAGCTCCCTGTAAAAAAAGCGGAGGTCATATCCTTTTTCGATAAGTTTTTCTACAAGGGAAAATACTTTATCTGGCTTTTCTTCCATGATTATTGATGAAAATTCAAAGAGAATTTCTCTGCTTATTGTTCCTAAAATTTCTTTTAAATCCTCTTCGTTAATAACCTCTCCACAGAAAGCTACAGCCTGGTCAAGCAAACTCTGAGCGTCTCTTAAACTTCCATCAGCAGCTCCAGCAATGAGGTTTACCCCATAAGAAGAAATGGTTATTTTTTCCTTCTGAGTGATATCCAGCAAATGATTGATTATATCCTTCTGAGAAATTTTCTTGAATTCAAACTGCTGACAGCGAGAAACAATGGTCGCTGGGACTTTGTGAAATTCTGTAGTGGCAAAAATAAAAACAGTATGTTTTGGAGGCTCTTCCAGGGTTTTCAGTAAAGCATTAAAGGCCTCGCGAGTAAGCATGTGGACTTCATCGATGATAATGATTTTGTTCCGGCTGTACAGGGGCTTATATCTTACTCCCTCGCGAAGGGACCTTACTTCATCAATTCCCCGGTTAGAGGCCCCATCAATCTCAAGAACGTCAACTGACCGATCTTCATTAATGGCCTTACAAAACTCACATTTATTGCATGGTGTAGGAGTAGGTCCTTGTTGACAATTCAAGGCTTTAGCCAAGATCCTGGCTGCCGTTGTTTTTCCAACACCTCTCATTCCGGAAAAAATATAAGCTTGAGCAACTCTGTTATTCTTTATAGCATTTTTTAAGGTTTGAACTACAGCTTTCTGCCCTATCATCTCATCAAATGTCTTTGGCCTGTATTTTCGGGCAAAAATTAAATAAGTCATTTCAGCAGGTATTGAATTTTTTTTAAGGAAAAATTAATTATTTATTAAACAATATATTAACACATTTTCTCTGTAATTCAAAAAAATTATTTTTTTAAGTAATCATATTTTTTTTCGTTATAAGATATAAAATAGTCACAACGAGGGGTATGCGGTGAAGAAGGTCGTATGAAGGCTGAGCGGGCATGGTTTCCGACTGGAGAGAGGAAGAGCGAAGCCTGAATCGAGCCGCTTTGGCTCGCTGGGACAAAGCGAGCGTGCCTTCAAACCGCATACCCCTCGCTTGTCCTTCACTAATCATGGGAAAAAAGATGCTTCCTTTCTTCTTAGAGATTTTTTATTTTCTTTTCTTCTTTTTTCTCTTTTACTTTCTCTTCTTCTGTTTTATGCCTTTGTTTTATCTTTGATTTTTCTACTTCATGGTTTTTCTTTATTTTTATTATTTTTTCTTCATACTCCTTTTCTAATTTCTTTTTTTCAGATGACTCCTTTGAAATGTTTTTTTTCTCATCTAATTCCTGTCTGAGCTTTTCTACTTCTTTTTCCTGGCTTTTCTTTAATATCCTTATCTCGTGTTCGTGGACATCCTTTAGACGGGATTCTTTCTCAGAAATAGACATCTTCTCAAGAGACTCTTTTATTGTTCCTTTGGAAATTCTTTCTTTTGCTTCTTCCTTACTAATAACTTTCTTAGGCTTAGCCAGCCGATCCTTTATTAATGAAGGTCTAAAAGCCTTCATTTCTTCAGCTTCAATTCTTGATACTCCAGGCTGATTTGTATCCTGGAGCTGGTATTTAGAAATCTCTCTTCTTGTTAACTTTCTTATGTGATCCATATCAATTCCTCTGTTTACTATTTTATAATTATCAACATAGATATTTGTTCTTATGATTGTATATTTGACAATGGTGATATTCCGTTCATAAGGAAGTACATAGCGGTATAGATAGGGGCTCAAAAAATAACGCCCTTCTATAAAAATCCAAAAGGAGTTTGGTAGAGAAAATGGAAGAGAATCAATTCTCACAACACCTACAAAATCAACTTCTGGTGGAAGAGGAGCCCATCCTATATAAAGGTTGCTCCAGCGCCAAGTTACCCAGGAAGGTCCCCAGGTAGTATCAGGTACCCAGAACCAACCAAGATCCCTGTTCCAGCCCCAACGTCCATAATGAAAAGGAGCCCAGCCCCATTCAAAATCAGAGGCCCAAGTCCAGCCATGGTTTGTCCAAATCCAACGACCATAGGTATAGGGACGCCACCTATAGTCAGGATAATCAGGAATCCATACATATCCATAGGGAGAATTATAAACCCACATTCCGTAAGAAGACAGGTAATCATAAAAGAAAGATACACTCATTTGGTCATAATAATAATCTTCATATCCTCTTTCATAATATTCTTCTGGCTCTTGGGGAGCTTTTTCCTTAGGATATGGAACATAAACCACACAGCTTGTTGTAAAAATAAAAGCTATGGCTATTACCCAAAGACTTTTTCTCATGATAATTCTCCTCCTTTTTAAAGATTAAAAAAGCTAAACGTGGAATTTAATCAAGCTCTTTAAAGACCTGCTTGACTCGTTTAAAGGCCCAGTTAAGTTCTTTTTGCTGGATAATTAAGGGGGGAGCAAAGCGAATGACATTTTCATGGGTTTCTTTGCAAAGTAACCCATCTTCCCTTAATTTTTCACAAAATCGTCTGGCACCACCAGCTTCTGGCTTTAATTCAATACCCATGAGCAAACCTTTTCCTCTGATGTCTTCAATGTGTTTACTTTTAATGGTTTTTAATTTATTCAAAAAATACATCCCTTGCTCTGCCGAATTTTCGATCATTTTTTCTTCTATAATAACCCTGAGAGCCTCCCTGGCCACGGCACAGGCTAAAGGGTTGGCCCCAAAGGTAGAGCCGTGCTCGCCAGGCTTAAAAAGACCAAGGATTTCCCTTGAAGAGAGAACTGCAGAAATAGCATAGCAACCTCCGCCCAAGGACTTGCCGATGACAACTACATCAGGTTTCACCTCTTCATATTCGCAGCCAAGAAGTTTCCCTGTGCGGCCTAACCCTGTCTGGATTTCATCAGCAATAAATAAAACATTCTTCTTGATACAAATTTCTTTAGCTTTTCTCAAGTAGCCTTCAGGAGGGATAATAATTCCAGCTTCTGCCTGAATAGGTTCAACGAGAAAGGCAGCAGTATTGGAGTTAATAGCTGCATCCAAAGCTTCAAGATCACCATAGGGCACTAAAACAAATCCCGGGGTGAAAGGTCCAAAATCGTTCTTGTAAAGAGGTTCAGTAGAAAAACCGATAATAGTTATGGTCCGTCCGTGAAAATTATTGGAACAAGCGATAATTTCTGCCCTGTCTTGGGGAACACCCTTCTTCTGGTAAGCCCATTTCCGGGCTGTTTTGATTGCTGTCTCCACAGCTTCAGCCCCAGAATTCATGGGAAGCACCATTTCATAGCCGGTCAGGTCGCAGAGTTCTTTGGCTAATAAGGGCCATTGATCGTTGCGAAAGGCACGAGAAGTCAGAGTAAGCTCTTTAGCTTGATTTATAAGAGTTTTAACTATACGGGGATGGCAGTGCCCCTGATTTACCGCTGAATATGAGCTTAAAAAATCAAGATATTTTTTACCCTCAACATCCCACATCCAGATTCCTTTAGCCTTGGAGATAACAACATCCAAGGGAAAATAATTATGGGCACCGTATAAATCTTCTAAAATAATTAAATCCTTAGTATCCATTATTTTTCCTTCTGTTTCCCTTATCTTTATCTTTCTTTTTTTAAAGAACTGGCGGAGAGGGTGGGATTCGAACCCACGGTACAGCATCTAACCGCACACACGCTTTCCAAGCGTGCTCCTTAAACCACTCGGACACCTCTCCTCCTTGTTTTAAGGATTGAAGGTAATAACAACAATAAACTTGTATAATTTAAATTATCAAAAAAAACAATTCAGGTCAACAATAGTTGGCGGAGAGGGTGGGATTCGAACCCACGATCCCGATTACTCGGGATAGCGGTTTTCGAGACCGCCGCCTTCAACCACTCGGCCACCTCTCCATTTTATACTGAAAACAGATACTGGCATCTTAATTTAATTATTATATCTCTATTATATTTCTACCGTTTATCTAAAAAAAATTCCTTTAATACTCTGCTGCATTCTTCTGCCAGGACTCCTCCCTTTACCTCAATTTTATGGTTAGTAATTTCAAAGGGGAAATTTTTTGTGGATTCGACAGCTCCACCTTTAGGGTCATAAGCGCCGTAAACTATTCTCTTTATTCGTGCTTGGAAAGCCGCTCCCAGGCACATAGCACAGGGCTCTAAAGTTACATATAAATCACAATCCACAAGTCTGTAGTTTTTTATTTGCAGGCAAGCCTTTCTGATAGCTACTATTTCAGCATGAGCTGTGGTGTCTTTCTTTGAAATTGGCCTGTTATAACCCCGGCTCAGGATTTTCTCATTTAAAACCACAACCGCACCTACTGGCACCTCTCCCCTCTTTAATGACTTTTTAGCCTCAGACAGAGCCTGACTCATGAAATATTCGTCTGTTACCATTTTCTTATTTAATCTTTTTTGACCTGATTTTACCTCTGTTCACTTCAATTTACAACTTATACTTTATATCCTTAAATAACTATGTTATCATTGTTAAAAATCACATATTTGTAAGGAGGTTACAATGAGCAATGACTTTCCATCCATGGAACTGAAGCTACCTAAAATAAAGGGTGGAGTCATCAAAATCATCGTCGTGGCTGTTGTTGTTCTTATTATTCTTTTTGGCTCCTTTTACCAGATAGCTCCTGAAGAAATAGGGGTTATCCTCCGCTTTGGCAAATTCGTCAGGACTACAGATCCAGGCCTTCATATTAAAATGCCTCTGGGCATCGAAACTTTGAAAAAAGTTCCTGTTCAAAGACAGTTAAAAATGGAGTTTGGTTTTCGAACAACAAAACCAGGAATAAGGACTCAATACAGGGTGACACCTGAAACCATCAAAGAATCTGTGATGCTCACCGGCGATTTAAACGTGGTAGTGGTGGAATGGATTGTCCAGTACAAAATCAAAGACGCCTACAACTACCTTTTCAAGGTAAGAAGTGCCGAGGAAACCTTTCGTTACATGAATGAAGCTGTGGTAAGAAAAATTGTTGGTGACAATTCGGTAGATGAAGTCATCACCATCGGAAGAGCCAGGATTGCCAACGAAGCTAAGGAAGAACTTCAGGAACTTGCTGACCTTTACCAGATAGGCATTGGTGTCAATCAACTTATCTTTCAGGATGTCAACCCCCCTGAACCTGTCAAGCCTTCTTTTAATGAAGTCAACGAATCCCTCCAAGAAAAAGAGAGAAAAATAAATGAAGCCTGGTCAGAATACAACCAGATAATCCCCAAGGCCAGAGGAGAAGCAGAACAGACGATAAGAGGTGCTGAAGGATACGCCACAGAGAGGATTAACAGGTCCAAAGGTGATGCCAATCGATTTATTGCCATCTATAGAGAATATGCACGGGCTCCCTTGGTGACACGAAAACGCCTTTATCTCGAAGCAATTAATGAAATTTTCCCTAAGATAAACAAGAAAATTATACTTGATGAGAAGCAGAAAAACATTTTGCCCCTATTGAATTTAGGGGGAGAGGTGAAGAAATGAGTAAATCAACAAAATACATTTTAATCGGAGGCCTGGTTTTGGCTATCCTCATTGTCCTCAGCAGTACCATCTACAAGGTTTCTGAAACAAATCAGGTAATCATCACTCAATTCGGTGAACCTATTGGGGATGCCATCACATCACCTGGACTTCATGTGAAAATTCCTTTTATTCAAAAAGCAAATTACTTTGAGAAGCGCTGGCTGGAATGGGATGGAGATGCCAATCAAATCCCTACTAAAGATAAAAAATTCATCTGGGTTGACACCTATGCCCGCTGGAGAATAAGCAATCCTCTTGTTTTCTTCCAGCGAGTTAGGGACGAGAGAGGAGCCCAAGCGAGACTGGATGATGTCATTGATGGAGAAACAAGAAATGCTATAGCTAGTTTCGACTTAATTGAAATTGTCCGCTCTACTAATCGAGAACTTGAATTAACTGAAGAAGCCATTATTCTCGATACCGCTGCAGTTATTGCAAAAATAGAAACCGGGAGAGAGAAAATTGCTCAAATTATTCTGGAAAAATCTTCTCAGATTACTCCTGAATATGGATTGGAACTCAGAGATGTAAAAATAAAAAGAATTAACTATGTAGAGGAAGTCCAGCGGAAAGTATTTGACCGCATGATTGCTGAAAGACAGAGAATCGCGGCCAAATACCGCTCTGAAGGAGACGGAAAAAGTGCTGAAATCCGAGGCAGGAAAGAAAAAGAATTAAAAATAATTCAGTCTGAGGCTTACCGAAAAGCTCAGGAAATTATGGGAAAAGCTGATGCTGAAGCTACAAGAATTTATGCTCAGGCTTACAATCGCGACCCTGAGTTCTACCAGTTTACGAAAACCCTGGACATTTACCGTACAAGCCTGGATAAAGAAACCTGGCTTATTCTCACCACTGAGAGCGAATTTCTCAAATACTTACGGAGCTCAAAAAGATAAAATAGTTTTTCTAGAAAATTCGCACCTATTGAAAAAACTGAAAATCCTGCGTGGACAGGAATTAGAAAATTTAGATTTTTTACTAATTTTTCCAGGCTCTATTTAACTCTCTAATCTTATTCTGAACCCAGAAACGAATTCTATCTCCGTAAAAATAGAATATGGGAATGGCTATCAGGATAAAAATTGTTGAGCTTACAAGTCCCCCCACTGTTGAAAGAGCCAGAGAACGCCAGATCCCTTTCCTCCCCTCTTCCACCTGAAATAAAACCAAAGGAAGCATTCCAAGGACAGTGGTGCTGGTGGTCATAAAAATGGGCCTGACCCTTTCCCTTGCACCCTTAAGCACTGCTTCTAAAAGGGAAAAGCCTTGTTTTCTTTTTAAATTAATATGGTCCACCAGCAAGATTGAATTATTGACTACTATGCCTCCCAGCAAAATGACTCCTATATAGGCAGAGGAATCAAAGGGAAAATCAGCTATTACAAAGGCCACAAAAACTCCGATTAAAGCCATGGGAACAGCTAAAATAATGAAAAAAGGATGGACAAGGGATTCGTAGAGAGAAGCAAGAATCATAAAAATTATGATGAGAGAAAAAAGAATGGCAAATTTTATCTGGCCCTTTTCCTCCTCAGTCATAAGCCATTCTTCTTTCATAGTAGCCGAAAAACCAGGAGGTAACTGAAGTTTTGAAAAAACGGCTTCTTTATACCTTTCGGCCACTTTGTAGGGTCCCCTGAATTCCCACATGACTGTTTGCTGGAACTGTTGATTTTCTCTGTCAATAGAGCCTGCAATAGGCCTTTCTTCTAAAGTAGAAATCTCCCCTAATCTTAAGTATTCTCCTCCTTGGGTTTCTATAAGAATGTCTTGAAGATTTTTAAGGTCCATCTCGTCTGCTTCAGCAAACTTTATGGAAAGATCCATTTCCTTTCCTCCAATTTTGGCTCTGTTCCAATAAAAGTTTCCTGTAACAGAGGATTGGAGATGATAAAAAAGATAAATAGGGTCAATATCATATTTTCTCAGGGCTTCTTTGTTGAGTTTTAAAATATACTCAAAAGAATCAAGCCTCCAGAGTCTATACCTGCTTGAAATAATTCTAACTTCTTTAATCCGAGGGTTTCTTTTCAACGTATGTTCCAACTGAGAAGTTATTTCCTTTAATTTTTTCAAATTATAACCATAGAATTTAATCCTCGAATCATAATAAGTTCCGGTGCCCAAGCTGGAAGCATAAGGTTGAGGGTCAAAGCCGCTGATAAAAACTCCTATTCCGGCAAAATTCGTAGCCAGCCGAATAAGCTTCTCTTTTAATAAATAAGGACGATAGGATTTTTCAATATGAGAAGGAAAGGTTATATCTAAATAGGCAAATTCTGAAGAAACATAGGTATTCAATTCTTTTTCATAATCTGTTTCTAAAACTTTTTCCTCGAATTTTTTGATAACAACATCGGTCCTCTCTATCTCTGCTCCAGGAGGCATGGTAACTCTTACAAAAAGCCTCTGCCTGAAAGTCCATCTAAAAAATTCCCCAAGTGTTACTTCAGCTCTAAACCATTGGTAACTCCCGTAAAATAAAATAATTATTAGAAGAATCACCTCTACAGGATGGCCAAGGAGAAATTTCAAAATCTTCTCATAGTAGCCGCGAATTTTTTCCTTATGTTTTTTCCTCACTCTTTTAATCAATTTAGGACTTAAAGCTGGAATCAGAGAAAAAGACACAAGGAGAGAAGCTGCTAAAGCCGATGAAATGACTACAGCTAAAGGAAGATAGTAAATTTTCAGTCTCCCCTGGAAGTAGGCAAAGGAAAAAAATACACTCATGGTGGTTAGAGTCGCCGCTAAAACTGGCAGAAAAACTTCTTTCGAGCCCTGAATGGCTGCTCGGACTGGCGATAACCCTTTTTCTCTCAAGCGAAGAACATTTTCAAAAACAACAATAGAGTTATCAACAAAAAGCCCGAATCCCAGGGCCAATCCTCCCAGGGTTAACAGATTAATAGATATTTTGAAGAAATAAATGAGATTAAAAGAAATCAAAACAGAAAAGGCAATAGAAGAAATGACCAAAAGAGAGGGCTTAAAACTTCTCAAAACCAAAAAAATAAGAAAAAAGATAACAAGAATAATAATTCCTACTAAAAGATAAAGCTCCCTCAAGCTCTTTTGAATATCTTTACTCTCATCCTCCCATACCTTGAAAACAAAATCCCGGGGAAGCTCTCTTTTGATGAGCTCTAATTTCTGCTTGACCCTTTTGGCAACTTTCAGGGTATTTGTTCCCTTCTCCTTTATGATTTTCAACATGACTGTGGGTTTGCCATTAATTCTGCTTATTCTGGAAATATCTCCATAAGAGGAAACAATTTGAGCGACATCCTTTAGTTTTATGGGATTATCACCTGAATGTGATATTACTATTTCCCCTAATTCTCTTGTTCCCTTAATGGAATTTGAAATTTTAAAAATGAACTCCTGACATCCTTTTTTCACCTTTCCTGTGGAAAATGTCTTAAGGCTTTCATTTATGGCCAATCTCACTTGATAGGCATGGATGTTAAAGGCTTTTAATTTCTTTTTATCGAGAATTACTTTTATCTCCGGGTCAGCCCCGCCAATCACTTCAACTCCAGCTACCCCTTTAATTGATCTTATGGCATATTCTATTTTTTCTTTTACCAGCTCTCTTAGTTTATTGAGAGGATAATTTCCAGAAATGGAATAATCGAGAAAGTGCTCAGCTCTAAACTCCTCAGGAATCAAAAGTTGGATTCTCGGCCTTAATCTTGAAGGCAATCTGTCTCTGGCCCTGGCAATTTCTTCCATGAGGGCAAGTTCAGCAAATTCCATGTTAGTTTTAGCGTCAAAATCCAAGGTAATCAAGGAAGAGCCAATCCGGGAATTGGAAGTAACTTTTCTCACTCCTTTTATAGTCGAGGCAATCTCTTCCAAGGGGGATGTAACCTGGGTTTGAATAATTTCAGGAGATGCGCCCTGCCAGTTAGTGATAATATTTATCTGGGGATAGTCCTCTTTGGGTGCTAATTCTATTGGAATATTAAGGAAAGAATAGATGCCCAGGGCAAGGACAGCCATAAAAAACATGGCTGTTGCAATCGGCCTCTCAACAAAAATCCTCATTTATTCATTTAGGGTCAGGTCTACACTTTTAACTTTTTTTACTCTAAAATAATTTTTTTTAATATATCCACTTGATTTTTAAAATTATTTTCTTCTCTCTACCAATTCGTAAACAAGGGGAATGAGGATTAAGGTCAAGAAAGTTGCCAGAACAAGCCCGCCAATAACAGAGATGGCCAGAGGCTGCTGAAGTTCAGAACCTTTTCCCAAGCCCAGGGACATGGGAAAAAGGCCAAAGGCAGTGGTTACTGTTGTCATCAGAATAGGCCTTAATCTGACCCGGCTGGCCTCCATAATTGCTTCCCTGAGAGCTAACCCCCTTTTTCTCAATTGATTGGTGTAATCAATCTTCACGATGGCATCATTAACAACTATTCCAGCCAAAGCGACCAGACCGATAACTGAAATAACATTCAGAGTTTGCCCTGTTAGAAACAAAGCCCAGATTGCTCCAGTAAGCCCCATGGGCAGGGTGAACAAAATCAAAAAAGGATGGAGCAAGGATTCGAACTGAGCTGCCATTATCATGTAAACTAACAGGACAGCCAGGGAGAAAGCAAAAATTAAACTTCTAAAGGATTTGCTCATTTCTTCCTGTTCTCCGCTGAAAACGATCCTGTAATTGGATGGCAAAGAGATTTTTTCGATTTTTTCTCTAATTTTAGGAGCAACCTGACTGATTTTTCTCCCTCGTAGATTGGCAGTTATTAAAACTTCCCTCTGTTGATTTTCTCTCCTGATTTCTTTGGGCCCTTTAACTATCTCATAAGAGACTAATTCTCTGAGAGGAATTAAAGTCTTTTCATAAGGAATTTGCTCATTTAAAAGGGAGTCAAGGTTTATTCTTGTTCCTTCTTCAAACCGAACTAGGATGTCATATTTTTTCTCTAATTCCCTAAATTGGGTAGCAACCTTACCTCTTATGGCATTGACAAGAAAATCTCCTATAAAAGCAGGCGAAATATTTGCATATTTTTCAAGGGCTTTCTTATTAATTTTTATCAGGAATTCAGGCTTCCCTTCTCCGATGTTAGTATTTATATCAGCGATTCCCTCAATATCTCTCAGTTTTACAACCAGTTTCTTGGCAATCTCTTTCAATTTATTTAAGTCATCTCCTTTAATTTTCAGGCCTATTTCTGCGGTTTGGAAGGCCAAGAACTGAGCCAGGGTGGATTGTTCTTTGACAATGGAATAACTCAGGTCAGGAAAATTTTCGAGTCTTCTTCTTAAATTTTCGATGACTCTTTCAAGCTCAGAAGATTTTTTTAGTTCAGCATAGATACTGGCAGAGTTTAAAGAAACATCAGGATTCAAACTTTCCATGCCGCTGACCAGCCCTATTTGAGAAAAAGAAACTTTGACTTTTTCCTCTTCCAACCAATTTTCTATAGAAGAGACAATTTCTGCTGTTTGCTCTAAAGAATAATCTACTGGAGTTTTACAATTGAATTCAAAAGACGCTGTCTCAGGCTTGGGCATTAATTCCCGTCTTATTTGAGTGGCTACAAGGAAAGTGAGAATTAAAAAAACTAAAGACCCAATCAACACCTTTCCCTTATTCTCCAAGCACCACAACAGAAATTGATGGTAGCGGGAGGCAAATTTCTGATAAATAATACTAAATCCTTTGAAAATAACCCTGACAACGGGTTTAAAAGGAAGACTCAAATAACGAAGAAGAAGAAGGAGGAGCTGAAGGATAAAACTAAATAAAAAATTGAAAATTAAATAAACAACCTTAAGAACAAAATACAGCAGCCAGCGAATCATTTTTAAAGGAAAGTAAATATATCTGAATTTAGCTATTTTCTCTTTTTTTTTCTTTCCTTCCTCCTTTTCCTTTCCTTTTTCCTCTTTTATTTTATTTTCTAAGTCAAATTTCCTTGATGCAAGCATAGGCAGGAGAGCCAAAGAGACAAGGAGAGAAGAAAGAAGGGCAAAAGTTACTGTAAGGGCCTGGTCCTTAAACAATTGACCGGCAATACCATGAACATAAATTACAGGGAGAAAAACAGAGATTGTGGTCAGAGTGGAAGCTGTCACCGCCATTCCCACTTCTTTTGTTCCTGAATAAGCTGATTTAATTAGATCTTTGTTCTGGCTTTTATGCCTGAAAATACTTTCTGAGACCACTATGGAATTATCAACTAACAGTCCAACTCCCAAGGCGAGGCCTCCTAAGGACATGATATTCAGAGTGATATCTCGAAAATAGAGAAGATTAAAAGTGGCAATGATAGAAATAGGTATAGCCACAGCTATAATGACCGGAGTTTTTAAATCCTGAAGGAAGATAAACAAAACAAAAAAAGCCAGAATTCCTCCAAAAATAATTGATTTTGCCACCGAAGAGATGGCATTTTCGATATATTTTGCCTGCTCAGCAACCACCAGAATCTCTATCTTAGGATTTTCTCTTCTTATCTCTTTTAGGACCTGGCGCGCCATTTTTGTAACCTTGATAGTATTAGCTCCAGACTCCTTCCGGATAAGAACCCCAATGCTCTCTTTCCCATTGAGCTTAGTTAATCCCTCTCGCTCTTTAATGGAATCTTTAATCTCAGCCACATCTTTTAGTCTTATAACTCCTCTTTGTTCTGTTGTTTTAAGGCTTATCTCACCTATCTCTTTTACTAATTCAAATTCTCCTACAACTCTCAAGGCATATTTAAACCTGCCTTTTTTAATGGTTCCTCCCTGCAGATTACGATTGAAAGCCTCGATTCTCTGGGCTACTCGATCAATGGTCAAGCCGTAAAGAGAAAGGAGAGAAGGGTTGACTTCTACCTGAATTTCCCTCTCCACTCCTCCAACAATTTCGGCTGAGCCAATTCCCTCGACCTGTTCTAATCGTGGTTTTATCAATTCTTCAGAAAATTCTTTTAATTCCAAAAGGCTTCTTTCTCCAGAAATTGCCAAAATCATAATCGGTTTGCTCTGAGGGTCCAGAGGAATAATGGTAGGTCGCCTGGCATCCTCAGGAAGTTGATAACGGGCATTATCAAGTTTTTCTCTGGTATGGAGCATGGCAAAATCCATATCTGTTCCCCAGGTAAACTCAAGGGTAAGAAAGGAAACGCCTTCTTTAGATATTGATTCTACTCGCCGTAAACCCGGGACTGTGCTGACAGCTGCTTCTAAAGGAATAGTGATAAAACTTTCTATTTCTTCTGGGGCAACTCCAGGGTATTGAGTACATACCGAAATGTGTGGATAGCTGATGTCAGGTAAAAGATCAACACTCAGTTCCCGCAAAGAGACAAAGCCAAGGAGGACAATAGCCAGAAAAAACATAAAGGTAGTAACCGGCCTTTTAATAGATACTTGAGTCAATTTCATTGCTGGTGTCTAAATTAATAGACGAAAAGGGAGTATACATATTTTCATTTTCAACAATATTTATAAAAAAGCACGAGGAAATATCTCTTCAATAAATCAAGAAATGCCTCATAATAAGGTTCAGAGGAACCGAATGGAACAAAAATTCAAAGAAGCTCTCAGAGCTCTATTTGACGACTCTAACTCGGGCATCATGGGCCAAGGTGAAATGCCCCTCGATAATCACCAGCTCACCTTCTTTGATGCCGTCTAAAACTTCTGCATAATCCTCATTCTCAAGGCCTACATCAATGTATTTCCACTTGGCTAACCCCTCCTCTACGACAAAGGCCAGTTTTCTCCCTGCCCTGACAAGTACTGCTTCTTGTGGGATGAGTAATCTATTTTTATGAATCTCAGCAGCAATCTCTACTTCAGCAAACATGCCTGGCTTTATCTCCTCCTTAGGATTGGCAACATCAATAAAAACCTTGCATGTTTTATCCTCGGGGTTGATTATGGGACTAATGGCTTTTACTCTTCCCTTGAAAACCCTCTCTGGAAAAGCACTGAACCTTAAATCAACTTCCCGGCCTGTTTTCATCTTGCCTATTTCACTTTCCAGTATTTTTGCTTCCACTTTAATCTGACTGATGTTAACTAAAGTAAAAAGCTCATCTCCCCTTACTAAATGCTGTTGAGGGCAAACCCGAACATCTGTAATAATACCTGAAAAAGGTGCTCTTATTTTTGTCTTTTCCAACTCCATTCGAGCTTTTTTTACCTCAACCTCAGCCTGAGTCAAAGAAGAAGCTCTGATCTCTTCCCTCTTTCCTCCAGTCTCAATCAAAACAAACTCGTAATGTCTTTTTGCCTTTTCCAATTCATCTCTTGATACCAAACCCTTTGTATAAGAACGATGTGCTTTTTCATACTCTTCTTTAGCTTTATTTATTTTTTCCTTATCAGAAGCTTTTAACTCTTTCTTTGGTTCTGCAAATTTCTTCTCTAATAATAACTCAGATAAATGTTTCAAGCGCAAAGCCTCATATCTTTCGAGCTCTAACCTGTATTCTTTATCATCGAGTCCAACCAACAGGTCTCCTTTTCGGACATGTTTACCTTCCTCTGCATTTAAAGTTTTAATGATACCTGCGACTTCAGCCTTCATGACTATTTTCCTGTCTGTAACTGCCTCTCCTGGGGATTTTAATTTTAGGACAAGGTCACCCCTTTGAGCGGAGATGACTTTTACAGGAAGAGGTGTTTCTTCTGCTTTTTCTTTTTGAGAAGAAGAGCTTTGGAGAGAATTATCCGAAGAGGATTCTGATTTTTTCTTAAAAAAAAGAAAAAAAGCCAATAAGCCAATAATAATAACAATTAAAGATATGGATAATATTTTTTTAGAAAAAATCATGCTCTTTCCTCACGTTTCTTTTTATGTTTCCCTCACATCTTGCTTACTTCCATATTATTAATGACGAATTAAAAAGTCAAATCTAATCATTTTTGATAATAAGAAACTAACTGCATTAATAATTATTCCTTTAAGAGATAAAAATTTAAAGATACTTCCAAGAAAGATAATATCTTCAATGATATTTGAGAAATGAAGATTTATAATAAGAATTCTCGAATAAGTATGACAGAATTTGCTTTAGAAAATTTTTTTATCTAATTCTTAAATATTTATTAGGATTTTTCTTTCTTTTTAGGTAAAAATAGACCATGACCTAAAGGATAAAGGTCAGGAAGAGATACAGGTAACTTCCCTTTAACTTCGATTTCTCCGAAAAGAGCTTTAACCGCAGCTTCTTTGGCCTGAGGTGCGTCTCCATAAGCACAGAGGTAAGAATCAACTTCAGGAAAATGACACATAAAATAAGGGCTTCCAAAGGAAACAACTATTACTGGACGAGAACCTCTTGCTACCTCCTGGACTAGCTGAATATGTCTTGGTTCAAGATCCACACTGCCTTTCCACGCCCGCCGGTCGGAGAAAAGGGCAAAAATAATTACATCTGCTTCTGAGGCTTTTTTCACTCTTTCCTTGAGAAATTTTTCACCTGTAAAGCAATCAGCGTAGAAACTATTAACTTCAGAACATCTTTTCTCTATCTCATCAATAAAAACCCTTCCTGCAAAATAATCTCCAGGGTCACTGCTTAAAGAAAAAATAGCTATTCTCAGTGAGGCGTCTGAAAGAGGAAGAAGGTTCCTTTCGTTCTTGACTAAAGTCATAGAGTTCTCAAACATCCTAACAGCTTGTTGAAGATGCTTCTTTGAGGCTACAACCTTGTTCAAGGCATCTATCTTCACCAACTTATTTTTATGAAGACCAAGGCGGGCTTTTGCCTCTAAAATTCTTCTCACAGAAGCATCAATCCTCTCTTCTGTAATCTGACCTGAAGAAACAGCTTGAACAAGAGCTTCTATCACTTTATCCGGCTCAGGTGGAAGAATCAATATATCAACTCCAGCCTTGACTGCTTTCAGGGCTGCTTCTTCAGGACTACAAATAGTGGTTATTCCTCCCATATCCATGGCATCGGAAACCACTATTCCTTTAAAGCCAAGTTTATCTCTTAAAAGTCCTGTTATGATTACTGGAGACAGAGTGGCTGGAAGATTAGGTGTGGCATCAAAGGAAGGAAGGTGAATATGAGCTGTCATAACAGCCTGAACACCTCCCTTGATGACTTGCTTAAAAGGGAAAAGTTCAACTCTTTCCAGGCGTTTCAGATCAGCCCTAACAGCGGGAAGATAATTGTGAGAATCAATATAAGTATCCCCATGGCCAGGAAAATGTTTGGCAGTAGCAATTAGGCCATTTTTTTGACAGCCCTTTATAAAAGCCTTGGCCAAACGGCTTACTTGCTCTGGATTTTCGCCAAAAGAGCGAATATTGATTATGGGGTTTTCAGGATTGATATTAACATCAACCACAGGAGCATATGTCATATGAATCCCTAAAGCTTTTCCTTCAACAGCCGTAATTTTTCCCATCAAGTAGGCCAATTTTTCTGAACCGATTGCGCCCATGGCCATAAGAGATGGAAATTGAGTTGCTTCTTCAATTTGATGTCCTACTCCTTTTTCAAAATCTGAAGCTATTAAAAGAGGTATTTTTGCTTGGTTTTGAAAAGTGTTAGTTAAATAAGCAGTTTCGAAAGTATTGCCTCCAAAAAGAATTAAACCTCCTATCCTACGATCTACAATTAAAGATTTAAGCTTTTTTACATAATCACTATCTCTGTTGAAAAAATAGCCAGAAAAGCGCCAGGTTATCATTTGACTGATTTTTTCTTCTAAAGTCATATTCTTCATTGTATTTTTTACCCATTGGGCTTCTCCACGGCTAAATAATAATCCTGATTTTTGACTAATCCAGTCACAAGAAGAAGGAATAATCAGGATTAAAAGGAAAATGATATTAAAAGAAAATTTTAAACACTTATTTTTTTTCATGCTAAATTTTTTTGCCAATATTGGAAGTATAACCTTTTCTATTTTATTAAATAACGAATTATAAAAAGAAAAGCGAAAAAGTAGATTATCCAGTGAACTTCTTTTCCTTTTCCTGAAACAAGTTTCAAAAGAGAATAAGAAATAAAACCAAAAGCAATTCCTTCGGTGATACTGAGTGTTAAAGGCATAATGATAATGGTCAAAAAGGCTGGAATGGCCTCGGTCAAATCTTCCCAGTCTATATAAGTAACACACTTCATCATCAAATAGCCAACAATGATTAATGGAGGTGCAATAATTGGCCGGAGAGTCAACCCTTCGTAGGCATATTCTCCGCCAATCATCTCGGCTAAAGGACTAAAGAAAAGAGCCACTAAAAAAAGTACAGAAGTGAAGATGTTGGCTAATCCAGTTCTTGCTCCCTGGGCTATACCGGTAGTGCTTTCAATGTAACTGGTGACAGTCGAGGTTCCAAGAATTGCACCACTTACTGTTCCAATAGCATCAGATAGCATAGCCTTGTTTGCCCGGGGCAGCTTACCTTTTTTGAGAAACCCTGCAGAACCGCTCACTCCAATTAGAGTTCCCATAGTATCAAAAAGGTCGAGAAAGAAAAAAATAAATATAACTGTGATAAGACCTGTTTTTAAAGCACCTAAAATATCTAACTTGAACAAAGTGGGCAAAACACTGGGTGGAGCAGCCACCAAGCCATGGTATTTGACAATCCCCAGAAGAATGCCGAGAAGTGCTGTACCTAATATTCCTAAAAGAATGGCTCCGCGTATTCTTAGGGCCATAAGCACTGCTGTCAGAGCCACACCAAATAAAACTAAAGTCACCGGGCGACTGGTTAAATCTCCCAATCCCACCAAAACGTCTGGCGTATCTACTACAATCCCTCCATACTCAAGACCAATCAGAGCTATTAAGAGTCCAATACCCACGGCTATTGCAAACTTTAAAGAATTTGGAACAGAATTAACTAAATTCTCCCAGACACCAAAAACAGAAAGGAGTATAAAAATAGTACCAGAAATAAAGACAGCTCCCAGACCCACCTGCCAGGTGTAGCCCATTGTCCCGCAAACTATAACTGCGAAAAATATGTTATGACCCATAGCAGGAGCTAAAGCAATGGGGTATTTAGCCAAAAGCCCCATTAAAAGAGTAGCCAAGGCGCTGGAGATACAGGTGGCAAACATAACAGCCCCTTTATCCATTCCTGTAATAGAGAGGACAGCAGGCTGGACAAAAATGATATAAGACATGGTCAAGAAAGTAGTCAGGCCACCCACTAATTCTATTCTTAAAGAGGTATTATTTTCCTTTAGCTTAAAATAGCGATTCAAAAAATCCATTATCCCCTCTTTATTTTTCAAATTGAATCAGGCTATAAATTTCCACCTCAGGATGAGCTTTTTTTATACATTCTACCCCATTGAGAAAACTAAGCTCCACCACTGCAGCCAATCCAGCAACTTCCCCTTTTAACTCATTTACCAGGTCGATAGCGCTTATTAAAGAAGAGCCAGTAGCTATAAGGTCATCAACAATAATCACTTTCTGGGACGGAAGGATACTATCTGTGTGCATTTCAAAATACTCCAAGGCATATTCGTTGGGCGCTTTAACACAGATAGTTTTGCGGGGAAGCTTTCCTTTTTTTCGAATCATGGCCAAACCAAGTCCTAATTGATGGGCTACAGGAGCGGCAAAAAGAAAACCTCTCGATTCAATGCCAGCGATTATGTCAGGTTTTCTCTTTTTTGCCCATGAAGCAATCCTGTCAATCACATAATTATAACAGGCCGCATCCTGCATAAGAGGCGTGATATCCTTGAAGCCGATTCCTGGCTTGGGAAAATCTTTTACCTCACATATTTTTTCTTTGGCTTGTCTAATCATTGCTGAGTCCTTTTCTTTTTTTTAATCAATTTTTTTGGTGTATACAGTTTGGGTGGGAAAAGGAATCCCGATATTGGCTTTATTCAATGCATTATAGATCTCATCGGTCATTTTGATCTTGGTGGAATAAGCTTCTGTATAATTCCTAACCCAGGCTCTTGCAACAAAATCCAGGGAGAAATCAGACATATTTATAAATTGAACAGCAGGTCCAGGTTCATCAATAACAGCGTCTATTTTTTTAATGGCTTCTAAAACGATTTTCTCGACTTTATCTGGGTCAGAGCCGTATTCAACTCCAAAATTGACGTTAACCCGAATAGAAAGGTCGGGATGGGTATAATTTTTAATCTTGGCGTTGGCTAAATAACCGTTGGGAATATATATCACTTCATTGTCGTATGTTTTTAATTTTGTGCTTCTCAAACCAATATCAAGAATGACTCCCATTTCTCCTGATTCTAACTTTACCTTATCCCCGACCTTGAAAGTTTTATCTAAAACAAGCTGAAGACCGCCAAGAATGTTAGATAAGGAGTCCTTTACAGCTAAGCCTATGGCCAGGCCTGCAATTCCGGCAGTGGCCAGGAGAGGACTTATGTCAATATTCCAGGCATCAAAAATAAAAAAACATGCTAAAATGATTACTACAGCTTTTAAAATTTTTTGGAGGAGAGGAATAAGTCTTTCATCTGCGGTTGTTTTTGTTTTGAATTTCCATTCCTTCATCCACTGTTGAGAAAAATTATGGATAATTCTAAAAAAGAAGAGAGCCACGATTATGATTAAAATGCTATTTATTAAATCATTCCAGACAGTTGTTTTTAATTCAAAATATTGGAGGCCAAATTTAAAGCCCAAGAAAAATATAATATAAAAAATTATTGAAGAAATACTCTTGATGATTAAATCATCTATTTTTGTTTTTGTCTTTTTAACAAGAGGTTTAAACAATTTCTTCAAGATAACCTTAGCTAAAAAAGCAATAATCAGGGTAATAAATAAAACAAAGAGAAATTTCAAATAGACATTGCTAAAGATAAAATTTATAACCTCTGTAATTGTCTTCATCTTAATATGCTCCTTTAAATTTTCTTAGAAAAGCTAATTCATATAAAAGCAATATTATTTATACTAAAACTGCTTTTTTATTTCAATTACTTTGAATTCAAGTCTTTTTTTATTCTCAAGCACGGTTGTCTGGAGGAGTTATACCTGTTATAATTTTTTTAAATGACTAACCTGGATTATTCACGAGTCGAGGTTGCCAGATTGCCACGCTCCGCTCGCAACGACGATATTATTAAAATAGAGGTCGTCGGATGCGAGGCGCGGGGTATAAAGCTGTGGTCGTCCTTCGCAAAACATTAAAATCATGAAAAACATCGACTGGAAACTATGTTTAGTGGCAGATGCTGAAGTAGTGGATGAAAAAAATATCATTCCTGTGCTTTTGGAAGCATTAGAGAGAGGCGTGACTGTTGTCCAACTAAGAGGAAAAAAGCTGAATACCAGAGAATTCCTTAAAATGAGTTTAAATGTAGTTGATATTTTAAAAGGAAAAAACATCCCCCTGATCATCAACGATAGAGTTGACATCGCTTTATCCTGCGATGCAGATGGAGTCCACTTAGGTCAGGACGATCTATCCCCTTTTTTTGCCCGAAAGATTTTGGGTAAAAATAAATTAATTGGAGTCTCTGTGAATACGGTGAATGAAGCCATAGAGGCAGTAAAGGAAGGAGCTGATTACCTGGGAGTCGGGCCTATATTTTTCACTCAAACTAAAAAAGATTTAAGGCCTTCCCTTGGCTTGGAAGGACTTCGATCCATAAGGAAGAAGGTAAAAGTGCCTATTTTGGCTATTGGAGGCATCAACTCGAAGAATGTTGAGGAAATTATTAAAGCTGGAGCAAATGGTGTAGCTGTTGTTTCGGCTATTCTGAGCGCTAAGAATATCCTCAAGGCAACTTTGGAATTGAGGAAAGCGATCAGCCTCAAAAGTTAGAAACTAATAATAACGCATTAAATACCGTTACATTGTCATTCAGATTGTGTCAGAATCAAGTACCGGATTTAAAATGGGAAATAAACGCGACATTTTAGCCAAAAAAGAGTATTTAAAATACTTATTTACCCTAATTTTAGCCTCAAGTGGGAAATCTTTTACTAAATTTTTCACTTTTTCGAATTGTAACACAGTCTGATTGCGAGCGACCAGCGGGAGCGTGGCCATCCGACGACCTTTGTTTAAATAAAATTATCATTGCGATGAGCACAGCGACGAAGCAATCTCAAACTTGCGAGCGAAGCGTGGCAATCTCACATGTTTTAAATCCCTACGAGATTGCTTCGTCGCTGTGCTCATCGCAATGATAAATATAACTAGAAATACATTTCATTCATAATATCTTGCAACTTCGGGACAAGGCCAAATTTTAAATTGAAAAGTTATAAGAGGATTTTTATTTCTCTCTGGTCTCCTTCTCCTATCTTGAAAGTTACCTGAATTGCTTCTAACTTGAACTTTATTTTCTCAGCCCATTCGACAATAATAACTCCCTGTTCGAGATAATCTTCCCAGCCTAATTCCAGTATTTCTGATTTTTTTTCAAGACGATAGAGATCTAGGTGATAAATCGGATATTTTGCCTGATAAATGTTAATAAGAGTAAAAGAAGGGCTACACACTTGATGGACATTCTTCAATCCCAGGCCAGAAGCTATACCTTTAACAAAGACAGTTTTTCCAGCTCCCAGCTCACCAATCAAGAGAACTACCTCCTTTCCTTTAAAATTTTTAGCCAGGTTTTTTCCCAGAAGAAAAGTCTCTCTCTCAGAGTTTGTTTTATATACTATTGCTTCTCTCATTAAATTTTAAAAATCTAATTTCCTGAAAATTTTAACATAAAAATAACTTAAAAGAGAGGGTCAGTTACTTTTAATTGATTTAAAATTTTTTTTATGTTAATAGAGAAAAATAAATAAAAGAGGAGGTTTTATATGAGTCTTAAAATTGGAATAAACGGATTTGGCCGTATTGGCAGAAATCTATTTCGGGCTTCATACCAGGATCCTGACCTGGAGATTTTGGCCGTGAATGATGTCACTGATTCTAAAACCTTAGCTCATCTGTTGAAATATGATTCAGTTCTCGGGATTTTAGAAGCAGATATCAAATCCACAGACAATGAATTAATAGTTAATAATAAAAAAATAAAAGTTTTATCTGAAAAAGATCCGGCCAACCTTCCCTGGAAAGATCTTGGAATATCAATCGTCATTGAGTCTACTGGCTTATTCAGAAAACGGCAAGATGCAATCAAGCATATTGAACAAGGAGGAGCAAAAAAAGTTATCATCTCTGCCCCTGCTACAGAGCCAGACTTAACCTTAGTCCTGGGAGTCAATGAAGAAATCTACGATCCGGAAAAACACCACATAATTTCCAATGCATCCTGTACTACCAACTGCTTGGCTCCGGTAGTAAAAGTCCTTCATCAGGAATTTGGCATGATAAAAGCTTTTATGACCACAATTCATGCTTACACAAGCGATCAGAAAATTCTTGATTTACCCCATAAAGACCTCCGTCGAGCCCGTGCCGGAGCTATTTCTCAGATTCCCACCACTACCGGAGCAGCCAAGGCTGTAGGTCTTGTCATTCCAGAACTCAAAGGAAAGATCGACGGCATAGCCATAAGAGTTCCCACCCCTAATGTTTCTCTGGTCGATTTGGTTGCTCTATTAAATAAGAATGTCAGCACTGAAGAAATCAATGATTCCTTCAAGAAAGCTTCTCAAGAAAAGCTCAAAGGAATCCTTCAGTACACAGAAGAACCTCTTGTTTCAGTTGATTTTATGGCTAATCCCCATTCAGCCATCGTGGATGGGCTTTTCACCCGGATAACAGATGAGAATTTGGTGAAAGTGCTTGCCTGGTACGATAATGAATGGGGTTATTCCTGCCGTTTAAGGGATTTGATTAAATACATCTCTCGCTAAAAAAACCATGCTTTTCCTTAAAGACTTGGATTTTAAGGGGAAAAAAGTTTTTCTTCGAGTTGATTTTAACGTCCCTCTGGATGAAGAAGGCAAAATCAGAGACGATACCCGTATTAAAGCTACGCTTCCCACTCTAAATTATCTTCTCGAGCAAAAGGCAAAAGTGATAATCGCCTCTCATTTAGGCCGTCCCAAAGGTCAATCCGATCCTAAACTCAGCTTAAAGCCTGTAGCCAGGAGACTTTCAGACTATATTTCTCCAGAAGTTCTCTTAGCCCCTGACGTTATTGGCGAAGAAACAACCAGATTAAAGAAAGTACTTAAGGAAAATCAGGTTCTGCTTCTGGAAAACATCAGGTTTCATCCTGGTGAAAAAGCTAATGAAAACTCTTTTGCCCAACAATTGGCCCAAGAAATCGATTATTACGTCAATGATGCTTTTGGAGTTTGTCACCGCGCCCATGCTTCTGTTGTTGGTATTACTCAATATGTAAAAAAGTCTGCAGCAGGCTTTCTTGTCAAGAAAGAGATAGATTATCTGAGCAAAGCAATTCATTCTCCCCAAAAACCTTATATAGCTATTCTTGGAGGGGCAAAGGTCTCTGATAAAATTCCAGTAATCGAAAATCTCTTGAATAAAACAGATGATATTCTCATCGGAGGAGCCATGGCTTATACCTTTTTTAAGGCTCAAGGATTCGAAGTCGGCCGCTCCCTTGTAGAAAAGGATAAAATAGATATTTCCCGGCTTCTTTTAGAGAAAGCCATGGAAAATAAGGTTAATTTTTATCTCCCTTCAGATTATATTATTGCAACTGCAATAGATCCTGATGCAGAGACTAAAACAGTGGACTCTTTTCCAATTCCATCAGATTATATGGCCCTTGATATCGGACCACAGACCTCGGAGAAATACTCTGAAATTATTGCCAGAGCAAAAACAATATTCTGGAATGGTCCGATGGGAGTTTTCGAGATTGACAAATTCTCTCAGGGAACAATAAAAATTGCCGAGGCAGTGGCCAACACTGAATGTCTCTCAATAGTGGGAGGAGGAGATTCAGTGGCAGCTGTTTATAAAGCTGGTGTCAGCGAAAAAATATCCCATATCTCTACAGGCGGCGGGGCTTCTTTGGAATTTATCGCCAAGGAAACCCTTCCCGGAATTGAAGTATTAACGGAGAAATAAAATGCTAATTAATAACAAAAAGCCATTCATAGCTGGAAATTGGAAAATGTTTAAGACTATTCCTGAGGCTATGGAATTGGCAAAAACTCTTAAAGAGGCAAGTTCTGAATTGACGGATGTTGAACTTGTTGTTATTCCTCCCTTCACTGCTTTAAGTGAAGTGAGTCAAGTGCTTGAACAGAGTTCTATTCAGATTGGCGCCCAAAATCTCTTTTGGGAAGAGAAAGGAGCTTTTACTGGTGAAGTCTCTGCTCCTATGCTTAAGGATGTTGGATGTCAGTTTGTCATCATCGGTCATTCAGAAAGACGTCAGTATTTTGGTGAAACGAATGAGACTGTCAATAAAAAAATTAAAGCTGCTTTATCTTATGAACTTATACCTATCATGTGTATTGGAGAGTCATTGGAAGAAAAGGAAAAAGAGCAAACAATAGACAAAGTCGGAACTCAGATCAAAACTGGATTAGATGATTTAAGAGAAGAAGAGATGAGTCAGGTCATTATAGCTTATGAGCCTATCTGGGCTATCGGAACTGGTTTAACTGCAACTCCTTCTCAAGCTGAAGAAGTCCACAGCTTCATAAGGAATAATATCGAAGAAAAATATGGAAAAAAGACTGGTTCCTGTGCTATAATTCTTTACGGCGGTTCTGCAAAGCCGGCCAATACATACGAGCTACTTAAAGAAAAAAATATAAATGGGCTTTTAGTCGGAGGAGCTTCACTGGAAGCTGAATCGTTCATTCATATTGCAAAAGAAGGAATAAAAGCTTACAAGGAAAAAAATTGACTGCTTTAATCACAACAATTCATATTATCATCTGTTTTATTCTTATTATTGCTGTTCTTCTTCAATCAGGAAAAGCTGCTGACTTGTCAGGAGCCTTTGGGGGAGCTGGCACTCAGACAGTTTTTGGTCCTAGAGGAGTAGGAAATATCCTCTCCAAAGTAACCACTTTTTGTGCTGTGTTCTTCATGGTTACCTCATTAGGGCTCTGGATGCTTTCAGCCAAAGGAACCAAATCCGTTGTAAAAGGAGAAACACCGGAAGAGCAAGTACCAGCTGCGGTTACAGAAACAAAAAAAGAAGAATCTTCTGAGCAGAAAGCAGCAGGTGCAGCACAAAAACAGGAAAACACAGAAACAGAGAATAAAGAATAAAATCAGGAGCCCTTCTTTTTAAAAGAAGGCTTTTTAAGACAGATAAACCTCCCAAGATTATATGTATGCCGAAGTGGTGGAATTGGTAGACACGCTAGCTTGAGGGGCTAGTGAGCGTTAATTAGCTCGTAGGGGTTCGAGTCCCCTCTTCGGCATTCCCTTCCTTCCTTATTCAAAAATATTATACAGTCTCTATTTAAAAAAGAAAGAAGAAGACAGCAATCCCTTTCTCTTCGTGACTCGGCAAAGTGGCAATAATAGGCCAATTTCTAAAGGAATGATATATCACTTATTCAGAAAATATGCAGGAAAAGCCGGGCTTCCTCCAGATAAAAGATTTGTCCACATTCTCAAGCATTCAATAGCAGTTCACTTGTTAAATGCCGGCTGGGATATTATTGATGTTCAGGACTGACTGGGACATAAGGACATTAAAAATACAGCCATTTATGGAAAGATTTCTAATAAAAGGAGAGAAAAACAGTTTCAGAAGTTATTAAAATCAAAGGAAATAGCTAAAACTTTAAGGGAAATTGAGAGGTTAAGTGGTTAATAATGAGTTAGTTAAAATAAGCAAAAGCGTAAATTCGAATTTTATTATACATAAAAAAACAAATTTGTAAATGATTTTTAAGCTGCCTGCATTATTTATGCAAAATTGATTTAAGGGATTTTACCTGGATGGGCAGGAGCTACTAAGGATAATCTTCATTAAAAAATAATATTTTCTTACGGTTTTTATAACTCAACATAATATATGAAACATGGAGATTTAAAATCGCAAAATGCAACACTGCAATAACTGATTTTATTTCAATCGAGGGCTTCGATCATAAAATCAGAAAGCGAATCTAATTGCTCTTTATTTTCTTCAATCTTTTTTAAAGTCCTGTCAATTCTTTCTGAATGCTTTTCAGAAATATCATTTGTAGGAAATTCATGAAGAAGGTCTAAATGGTCATTAAGATCTTTTAATCCTTTCCGAATATCCAACCATTCTTGGCTAATATCTTCACTTTTAAAGATTACTCTCAATTTATAATTAATCCTTATAAAATTGGAACTAAATTCACTATATGCTGAATTGAAGGCTCTATTTGTATTTATGATCTGCTCTGCATTTGTAATGGGCTTTTGATGGAGATAAACAACACTCTCTGCCATAGCAATGACTCTTCCAGTGTATGAGGATATTTCTTTTGAAATCTCATATTTAGCTTTTATTCTTTCAGCAGACTTTGCCTGCCAATTTTGATAAATAGGAATTAAAAATCTACTTAATACAGCACCAATTAGTAATATAAAAAGTGGATGTTTCAGAAAAGCCCATTTATCTCTTTTTTTCTTAGCTGAAATTTCCTCAATTATCTGATGAGTTATCGCAGCATTCTGAATAATCTTCTGGCGTTCCTCCTCATTAAGTAATGGCTCTTTTTCATCTTTCATTTTGAACCCAGTATTCAATCCTTATTCTATCTTCGAATATTTCAAGTACTCGAACCAATAATGTTTTCCAATTACTTTTCTCGCCTACTCTTATAGCATATACACATCCACTTTCCACATTTATGCTATTTTGAGTATATCTCTTATCTCCATAAGGAAATTCTGTTATATTATTCAGTCTTTCCTCACGTTTGCCAACCCTTGCAATACCATGTATTACAAATATTTTTCCACCAAAATAATAGCATTCAGCAGTATCCTTTGGAATTCTTGTTTTAAGGAATGGATTTAATCCAAAATTCTCGTATAATGTAATTCGAGGTATTCTTGGTTTTGGAGGAGATGGCGGCAAAATTTTCCGTTTTTTAGTACTATTTGGGAGACGCACATCTGGCATAGTTAATTCATTAGGGATGCCTCCTGTCTCATCAATATCTGCTATCTCCATCGATATAGTTAAAGGGACGCAAATTCCAAAAGATACATCGATATTCTGTCTAACAGCCGTTTTAAATCCTTGCAACTCAGCTCTAATCGTATAATTTCCTGGGGACAAGTTTATAAAACGAAATTGACCATTATCGCTTGTTATTGTGGTTTGTCTTAAACCTGCCTCTGGAGTCAAGGTAACCGCTACACCAGGAAGAGGAGTTCCTTCTTCATCTATGATTGTTCCAGTAATTTTTTCTTTATCCTGTTGTAGGCCAAAAAAAATTGGATTTGTATTAACATAATTTGACAGAAATATAATCAGAAATAACATACATAGGAAATGACTTATAAAGCTTTTCCTTGCAAATCCTTTCTCCATCTTGAATTTGTCACCCCCTTTCACTAAGTAATTATTTGTTCTTCCATGTTTAATGATAAGAATTTCATAAGTCCTTGTCAAATTACAAGATTCAATGATTTTCAATTTATAAGTCATTTTCAATTTTATCCGTAATATCTGCATCGCTCTTTAATTTATTTAAATAATCCTCTTCCCTTAATTCTCCTCTGTTTCTGGCGGTTCTTTCTATGAAGAAGCTTACTCAATTCGATTCAGAAAAAGATGAGTGGTATTATCAGCCGAAAATATACATTAATTCAAAGAGCTCCGATTCCCTTTATTCGGAACTGACCGAATTCCGCTCTTCCCTTTCCAGGGACCTATCAAAAAAGTTCGTGGATGATTTGGACCTAAATTCCTTACTGGGGAACGAGATCGAATTCAAAGGCAAAAAATTAAAAAGTAGAAATAAAAATAATTCAGGGATGGGCAAGCTTTTAAAAGACAACCTCAAGCTGAAAAAGCCGGTTGTCACATTTTTCTCCGACAAGGCTAAAGTTTTGAAAGAAGAGATTGATAGAATCAATCAGGACATGGAAGAAAGGAAAAAAATATTAAAGGAATTCCAGGAGCTTATACAAAAGGATAAGAAGGATATAAATAGGTTACTGCACGAGATTTCCCTTTATTCTCCCGGAACGAAACACTCGATAGACATCCGGAGGCTCGACCTTGAAAGGGAAATCATAGGTTTGAGAAAAGAGCTGAGGATATCCAAATTGTCGCTTTGGAAGGACCTCATTTTCCTAAGGCGCGAGCTGCGGGAGATTATATTCGAATACCAGGCGCTTAAGAGGATGGGAGAGCTGGTCGAGAATGGTGGTAATAATGACATTTCAGGATGAGGTTGAAAGCCTCTTCAGGAAGCTGAAACCAGTCCTTGGAAAGCAGATTGATTCCCTTTGGCTTGCATACAACACTCAAACGGATTCTAGGTCCAGGGCTGAAATTATCGGAATCCTGTGGTCCCTGGCTTCCAAATACCTTGATGAAACTTTTGACAAGAAGGTCCTCCTTAGTCCTCCAGAAAAGGAAGTTATTGAAGGTGAATACAAGCTTGGAAAAGTGGTATACGGAGACCAGGAATATTATCCGTTCGGCCTGAGGGAAAACGAATGGCTCAGGCATATTGGTATCTTCGGGACTACCGGTTCCGGCAAGACCAATTGCGCTTTCATCCTTCTGTGGAACCTTATTAAGAAGAAAAAGCCTTTCCTTATATTCGACTGGAAGAGGAACTATCGCGACCTTCTGGCTTTCAAAGAGTTTAAGGATATGAAAGTCTATACTATAGGAAGAGAAATCTCTCCCCTATTTTTCAACCCCCTAATTCCTCCTGAGAATATAAATCCTCAATCGTGGCTAAAAAAGCTCATCGAAGTTATGTGTCACGCTTATTTCCTTGGAGAGGGTGTTGCTTACCTCCTCCAAGAGGCAATTGACCAGACATATTCGGATTTTGGAGTATATTCGGGAGCTAACGAATACCCTACATTCAAAGACGTTTTGAATATTCTTGAGAATATGAAAGTCAAAGGGAGAAAGGCTCTGTGGATGGATTCGACTTTACGGACGCTAGGAGTTCTCTGTTTCGGGGAGTTCAGCAGGGTTTTGAATGTTAGGAAGCCTTATCCAATTGAGAATCTACTGAAGGAAAACGTAATTCTGGAACTCGATGCTCTGACAAATTCCGATAAAACCTTCTTCATCGAGGCCCTGCTCCTATGGATTCACCACCTTAGGATGTCTGAAAAGGACAGGGAGGTCTTTAAACATGCGCTTGTTATTGAAGAGGCCCATCATATCCTCCTGAGGAAAAAACAGGAGATGACAGGAACTGAGGCCATAACTGACATCATACTTCGTGAAATAAGGGAGCTGGGTGAATCTATTATTCTAATAGACCAACATCCCTCGCTTATCTCCATGCCTGCCCTTGGGAATACGTATACAACGATATGCTTCGGGCTAAAACATAAGGCTGACATGCACACGATAAGCGAATCGCTACTGCTCGAAAGAGAACAGGTTGACTTCCTAGGCCAGATTGAAATCGGACTGGCGATTACGAAGCTCCAGGGAAGGTATTTCAAACCGTTCCTTGTGAAATTCCCTCTTTTTCCAATTAAGAAGGGAACGGTAGTGGATAAGGAAATAAAAATGAGAATGGAAGGTTGTTCTGTCGAAAACGAAGTTGTTAGGGCCGGGAAAGAGATAAACCGACTTATTAGCTCAATTAAGAGTTTGGTTAATAAAGAGGAGAAGGATGTTATTCTAACTGAAGACGAAAGGAAGTTCCTGATTGATATCGTTAAAAATCCCATTTCGGGCGTTGTGGCTAGATACATACAGCTCGGTCTTAACAGATATCAGGGGAATAAAATACAGAAAGAATTGCTGGAAAAGAATTTGATTTACTGGAAGCCAGTATCAACCAGAAAGGGGCGTCTGAAAGTTCTGGTTCTAACGGACAAAGGGAAAAAGGCTATTCCAGATGTAAAAATAGAAAAGGTTTTCCATAAAAAGGGAAGCTGGGAGCATGAGTACTGGAAATACCAAGTTGGCGAATATTACAAGAAAAAAGGATACAAGGTCACCTTAGAATACAATATCGGTAAGGGAAAGTCGGTTGATATTGTGGCTGAGAAGGATGGAAAGAGGATAGCAATTGAGATTGAGACCGGGAAATCGGATTATATCTATAATATTAGGAAGGATCTGGATTATGGGTTTGATGAGGTTATTTCTGTAGCCTTGAATAATAAAATTAAAGAAAAGATTATGCTGGAATTAAAAAAATTAGGATTGGACAACGATAAAAAAATTAAAATATCGGATATTACCAAGTTTTTTCAAATAACTTGAAAATAATTAGACAAATGAAAAACGGAATGAGACATCAATATGCAGTTGTCTGAATTCACTAAGGTTATTTTAAAAAATTGTCAATATCTTTGATCATCGCTCGGAGCATATCAATCTCATTAAGCTTTGTTTTTTTGTTGCCCAAGCTTTTGCGGATTTCAAGAAGAAGACTACCCCACAAACGCATCATTCCCTTCGGGTCTTGCTTTCCAGTAGATTCGGCTTCATATGTATGCTTCATAAGGGCGTTATATGCACGAATTACCTCGTCTGAACCGAACAAATTGAGATCAAACGCAGTCCTCCTGTAATCATACGAAGTAATTTTCTTTATTGCTTGTGCAGGGCCCTGTCCTTTTAAGTCGGCAAAAAGTCGAATATAGGGATCCAATATTTGACCGTAGATTTTCCGACGTTCTTCTTGCAATTTTTCTTTTGTAGCACGAAGCTCTTCAACGCGGGATTTAATAAACCAAGTAATAATTCCTCCAAGTACCATCAACAAAGATGGTCCTAATACTTGTAACCAATTCATATTCCTTCCTTTTCAATCATAGTAATTATATCGTTTATCTCGATTATACTCAAAATAAAACCCGTGCATAGGAACACTTTGGCAGATTATAAGCCAAATTAACTGTAAGTATATTTTTTCACAAAGCATTACCCGCGCATTCAATTTAGTTTAAATTAATGTCAAAATCCTTGTTACTTTTTATGCTTCTTCTATTTCAAATTTTGCTCTTCTCTGCTGAGAGGCGCTCCGCCTAAAAGTTTCATGTTGTTTTTTATCTTTGTTCATAGTTTCCGGTGTTTCAACTTCTATTATTCTTTTTGCTCCACTTTTTTTAGCTGTAATATCAGGAATTAGATTATTCTTGCCAATCGCATTGGGCTGATCAAAACCTGGAACATCCGCCTGAACATTCCATCCTTCCCTCTTTAGCTTGTTCGCTATTTGTTTCACCTTAGCATTATGCTGACTTTGTTTTCTTGAAGTTCGTTTTGGCATATCAACCTCCTTGTTTTTCATTATACATCTATCTTCCAAACTGTCAAAGGCATAACCCACAAATCCCCTCAATAACCTTTTAAATATTATCGGCAAAATCTTTTGGCTATTTATAGAATTTGGAGGTCTGGGTTTGATAAGGTTATTTCAGTGATATCAGATGAAAAACCAAATAAAAAATTGTGCTATAATTAAAAAATTCAGGATTATATAACATAAGCGATTTTCACTTAATTAATATATTATACTAAGACTAGGTAAAAAAACTTCAATTCAAATATGAAATGATTTGGCGATTGAAAGATAATCAGATATGAGGAAAATCAAGATATTTATAAGTTCGGTAATGGATAATTATCAGGATCGAAGAAATGTGGTTCAAGAATCTATACTTGAGCTCAACCGAGAGGGGTTTAATTTTGAAGTGATACGAGTTGAGGATTTTCCTTCTTTGAATAAGACACCTCAAAGGGCTTGTTTAGAAGGAGTGATTGAAAGTGATATTTATTTGGGAATTTACGGTGAAAGATATGGATGGAAAGATAGTCCAGTAGGAATCTCCCCTACTCATGAAGAGTATTTAAAAGCAAAAAAAGAAAAGAAAAAGATTCTTGTATTTATTGAAGAAGGCAAAAAAGAATCAGAACAAATCGCTTTCTTAAGAGAAGTAGAAGATTATATTAAAGGTCGTCATAGAGTAAAATTTAAAAATCTTGAGGGTTTAAAATGGGAAATAAGCCGAGCATTAAGATATTTAATTACCGCTACCTTTGAATATTACCTTCCTGAATTTCTAAGTTCAGTAGTTAACGAATTTGAAAAACTCGATTTACCATTTTGGGCTAAAAAAGTTGAACATGTTAATATAAACGAAATCATTCCTCTATCTGTAGAAGCAAAGGAGTCCTCTAACATAAAAGCTAAAGAAAGTCTTTCTCAAAAAAAAGAATCTGTTAAGAAGATTAAATTCTCAAATGCTGTTAAAAGTAATGATAAGCTCACCATCATCGGGGAGCCAGGATCTGGAAAAACTACTTGCTTGCGATGGTTAACATATAGATATGCTAAAGCAAAATTGAAGTTTGTTAAAGAAAAGTCTCCTCATATAATCAATTCCGAAGAAAATTTTTCAATACCTGTTTATTTAGAACTAAAAGATTATAAAGATGATATTTTTAAACTAATAAATGGATTTTTCGCTAGACATCACATTAACTGCGATAAAGAAGTGATTAAGCGCTGGTTTCGTAGACAAAAATTCATATTTTTATTAGATGGATTTAACGAAGTAAGTAAGAAGTCGGACTGTATCAAGGATATTAAAGAGGTAATAGACCTTTCAACTGAAAACAAATTCGTTGTAACTTCAAGAAAAATAGACTTAGCTGAAAAGTTGGGATTTCAGGAGATAAAAATCTCAGAACTTACCGATGATGAAATAAAAATTCTTTTTAAAAAGAATATGGGAGATAAGAAAGGTGAGACTCTCTTCGATGAATTAAAAACTAACAATCTTCTTGACGAGTTTAGAACTCCAATGATGGCACTTTTTGCAACCCTTATATTCGAGCAGAAGCAAGAGGAAGAGTTTATTGTAACGAAAGGTCAACTTTTTAAGAAAGTTATTGAGGATTACTTCTTAAAAAAATGGGACAAAAAGATAATTCACCAAATCGATGATATTGAAAGATATTATGACCTGAAAATAGAATGTTTGTCTAAATTAGCCTTTGAGATGATAAGCAAAGAATGGGCAATTATAAAAGAAAAGAAAGTGCATGAAATATTTGATAAATCTCTTCAAGAAGGGAGGGCAAATTATAAAGAATTAAGAGATGAACTCTTGAAACAGATCTATGCTCATCAATTGCTTATAAAAACAGAAACAGGATTGAGGTTTTGGCATATGAGTTTTAGAGACTATTTTGGATCTGTTTGGCTAAGGGAAAATTTTGATTCTAAAAGAATATTCAAATTGATAAAAGAAGAAAATCGGGAAGAAGCTATAATATTTTTATGTGGAATTTTAGATAAAAGTCGTAATTTTAACCTTCTAAGAAAATTAGTTAAATCTGTGCGGTTATCTATTTGGTTATCTAGTCGAGGGTTTCCAACTGGATGTAGAAGAATTGTATTTGTAGCAAGATGCTTGAGGCATTCAAATCCAAACAATTGGCAGATAAAGGATAAGTTCATAAATCAGTTACCTAGCACATTATATTTTGATACAAGTTTGATTGAAGATTTGTATACAACAATAGCAGAATTTAAAACAGAAGTAAGTGCCAAATATCTTGCTAATAACCTAAAGGGACCACGTGGGCAAGTTATTGCTCGAGCATTGAGAAGAACGCGGTCTGATGTTGTAATTCATCCGTTAATAGAGGCTCTAGAAAATGATCCAGATCCAATTGTTAAAGAGTATTCTGCGATTTCCTTAGTGACACTTAGTCTTCGGGGATCTAAAAAGGCGGTGAATTCAATCTGTAGAATATTACATTCCGGAGGTGAGGAAGCTAGGAGAGAGATTTTGTTGACATTAAAAGGAGTATTTCATGAAGACACGCTGGGAAAAAATTATAATGAGGAAATTACCAAACAGCTGGCAAAAACAGCTATCTATGATGGGAATTCTGATATCCGTGGATATGCCACAGAGGCCATTTATAATTCTGTTAAATCGGAATTAAAAAGCGGAGAAGATCTTTTAATCCAAGCTGCTCTCACACATAAGGATCCAGCTATTAGAAATAGAGTTATTAATAATTTTCTTCACTCCTTCAGTGATAAATCTCTTAAAGCAGTTATTAAGGCTCTTGATAATGACTCCAGAGAGGTCGGTATAACAGCAGCTTGGGTTTTGAGTTGGCGGTCAAATAGAAAATTTAATCAATTAATCGTTTCTTTCATCGAAAAAGAATATAGAGGAAACAATACAATTTTGATGATAATTCAATCATTAAAAAAAATAATTAAAAAGCAATATATAAATATAGAAGACGAAATTATAAATAAATTGGCAATACTTATATTTGCATTATTGTGTGATCCAAATACAAATATCCGGTTCTTAGCTGCTCGTGCATTGATCTCATTTCGACTAGAAGTGGTGAAGAATTCTCTTGTCAAAGCCCTTGAAGATGAAAAGGAAATAGTCCGTAAAGAATCTATTAGAGCTTTAAGTCTTTCATTTGGAAAAGAGGCAGAAGAATATTTTGTAACCGCCTTAAAAGATAGAAACATCGAAGTTCGTAAACAAGCAATGTACGCATTGAAATCTATAAAATCTAAAAAAATTGTCCTCTCTCTAAATGATGAGGATGAGGAATTCCGTAAAGTAGCTATTTGGCTCATTGTAACCACTTTACAAAAAGACGCAGGAGAATATTTATTAAAATCTTTGAATGACAAAAGTCCTAAGGTTCGCGCTGAAGCTGCTAATTATCTTATAAATATTGAGCCAACGGAAAAGGCAATTTCTTCGTTAAAAAAGTTATTAAAAGATGAAGATTCCTACGTTCGATATAAAGCTGAATGTACTTTATTAATGTATAGTAAAAAATTTAATGTCTAATAAGCATTAAAAAGAAATATCAAAGATCAAGATCGATCTTTTCTTCTATTCCCCAAATAACCTTTAAAATATTATCGGCAATACCTTTTGCTTATAAGGAATGTTCTTTATATATTTTTTATGGAATCTCTTTCTTTGTATATTCTAATATAGCATTTATTTCTTTAGTTAAATCAACTCTATTTTCATTAATAAATTCTATTATATCTTCTTTGATTCTATTACGCGTTGGTTTATCAAGCTTTTCTATAATCATCTTTGTATTTCTTAAGTATGGAAGTCTATGTCTATCTTCTAAATTGTGCCAGAAGCAATCAATTTTATCTAAAAATTTCCAAAAAATTTCAACTCTTTTATTATCATTCTTCTCTATCTTTGCAAGCCACTTTGATAAAAATCTTATTCTTTCATGTATCTCTCTAAAATCATCAATAATTTGAATACCTGAATATTTCTTTGGACAAAATTTTTTCCCTAGATAACGATTTTGAAATTCATAGACTTCTCCATAACAATCAGCACACCACTTCTTGAAGGGCGCAAAATATAATCTTGCAAGTTCTGTTTTCAGCTTAAATCGCTCTGAAATCCAAGGCCCAATTAAATAAGCAAATAAAATGCCTATAATAAAACTTAAAACTATGAAAATAAAGTTTAATATAGGACCCACAATTAATTTTAAAATTTGAATTAAAGATTCCATTTTACCTCCCTGCTTCAAAAATGCTTATCCTTGATATTTTACTACATTAAAAATTAAACGCATATTCCGCGAATAACCTTTTAAATATTATCGGCAATACCAAATACGTCTGATAGACAAGTCCTTAATGTTCATTAATACTGAACAACTTATGGAATAGCTAAGGTTTTTCTGGAAGATGTATATCTAAGAACCTTAGCTTCATCCTATCTGCATATTCATTAAATAAAAATTTATTATCTCTTTATCCGTTTTAATTTATTTTTTACTCTTTTTGTCTCAGTATCATTTTCCCCTTCACTGTAATTCTTAATGGCTTTCGTATAACACTTTGCTGCTTCTCTATTCTTTCCTTCTTTTCTGTTCAAATCGCCAGCTTTCTCATAAGAATTTGCGGCTTCCCAATTATAATCAGGAGTTTCTGATAAAGTATCACCACGTTTTCTATACTCAAGAGCTGCCTCTCTTAGATTGACCTTTTTTTCTAACAATTTGGCTATGATGAGGTGTGCCTGCGCTGATTCCCAAATGTAATCTGCATCTTTATATAGTTTTGCTGCTTCAGTAAAATCTTTTATTGCTTTTTCAATATTTCCAGACTTACTATGCCTTCGACCAGCATTCTTTAGTGCCTCCGCAGCCTCCCAATTTAATCCTGTTCTCTTCAGAGCTTCGGCTCTTTCCTCTAAAGAATCAGTAGTTGGTTTTTGCTCCACTTTCAATGCTCTTTTAAGATATTCAGCTATATTTAGAATACACTCTTTCCACTTCTCCTTCTTTGCAAAATAGTTAGCTGATTCTATTGAAGGATGTATAAACACTCCTGTATTAATTTGCTTCATCTTGCCTTTTTTTAATTGTATACGTTCCACAATTGGAATTATCTGATGAATTATTCCTTTTTCATATAATGCACTTGCATAGCCAAGTTCATGTATTACTGTAGGATTCTTAATGCTATTTTTTGTTAAAAGTACCATAAACCACTGGCATTCTTTTATATCTCTATAAATTTTTTCTCCTAGCTCAATATTGATTACTTTTCTTTGAGCTGAAATTACTGGCTCTATTGTATCTCTAAATTTTCTCGCTAAAAGCAATTCTATCTCTTTCACAAAATCCTCATCTTTACTAGAGTATGAGATAAACATTTTTATTCTCATTTTGTTTCCCCCATCAGTTGCATTAATTTTACCAGTTCAATTATAGAAAATTTTAACTTTTTTGTCATATTACTCTTCTTAATATCTAATTCTTCAGATTTGGCAGTTGCTCAATATTCTTCCCAAATCTAAAATTAAACTATACTATTTCCTTTTGTTTAAACATTTCAAGCATTTTATCCGCATAATAAGCAAGCGTTTAAACTTTTTTTTAAAAATCAACGATAATACCTTTTGCGTATGACAGAGGAGTATGCAATCGTCAAAAATCCAGACCTCCTCAACGAAACACATATCCCCTCGAACATCCCAGCAAGACAGCCACATATAAATAAACTTACCCAATGCCTAAAGCCAGTCCTGAAAAAGAAAAAGCCAATTCATTCCTGGCTTTACGGAAAACCCGGAACTGGGAAAACTCTCATTGCAAAATACATTCTCAAAAAAATAAATAAGGAGGCCTGGGTGAAAGGAGTGTATATCAATTGTTGGGAACACAATTCTTATTACTCCGTTCTCGATAAGCTAGTCAGAGAATTGAGGATTCTAGGAGCTGAAAAGTTAAATACTTCGTTCAAACTTGAAAGGTTGAGACAATTTATGGGAAATATGCCGTTTTTAATAGTTTTGGACGAAATCGACATGCCAAAAAAAATGGAGAGGAATTCTATTATATATAGCTTGTGCAATATTGGGAAAGTAGGGCTGATTTTTGTGTGCAATTCAACGGATATCTTTTTTTCTCTTGACGAAAGAATTAGGTCAAGATTGAACGCAATACTGATAGAGTTCGAAGCGTATACTATATCCGAATTAAGGCACATTCTAAAGCGAAGAGCCGAACTCTCTCTTCGTCCCGGTTCGTGGAGTGATAACATTTTGAAGAAAATCGCTGAAATCGCACAAGGCGACGCAAGAATTGCATTTCAGACACTTAAAAATGCCGCTTACTATGCTGAGAATGAATCTAGCAGAAAAATTGTCGTAAAGCACATAAAAGAGGGATATATTTCTGCCAGAGACCTTAAAAAGGCTTATCTTCTTAACAAACTTACCAGCCATCACAAGCTACTTTACAAACTTGTTAAGGAAAAGATAGAAATTCATTCCGGGAAACTTTGGAAGGCTTATCTCGCAAAGTGCAGAGAGCTCAAGAAACAACCGATTGCTCTGCGAACGTATTCGGAATATATGAACAAATTGATTGAGCTGGATTTAGTTCAGTGGGATAGAGCGCTTGTTAGAGGGAAGGTTAGGGTGTTTAAAATATCTAGCTAGTCTTTTAAAAATAATCTGGCGCGCAGACTGGACAATAAGGCATTTGAGATTTAAACTATAATTTGAAGCAGGTTTAGCAAGAAATTCCAGGGCTTTTAAAGCTTTTTAGGAAGTTTAAATATGAATAAAAAACATGATTTCGACGAGCAGTTAGAACATGACCTTAAGAATGCGAAATATGCATTAGAACACGGACAAGCAGGCGAGATAATATCTGAAATTGCCAGGGCAGGCGTTGAAGCAGAAACATCAAGACAAAAATTTAATCAGGCACATAATAGATATAGAGAAGCTAGAAAAACAGGAGATTCTAAAGAAGAGTATAGAACAGACAAAGAGGCAGAGTATCATCAGGATAGAACGAAATCTTTCTATGAATATCAAAATAAATTGAAAACACTTTTGGATTCAAAAATAAAATCCAAATAACTTTCACTCATTGCTTTAAAAATAAAACAGTAAAGAGCGTAAGCACATTGGATTTTAAAGTTTTTTGAGAAGATTTTAATAGGAGATCTATCTATGAAACTTTTGAAAGTTGGCAAAGACGGTCTTGTATATACTTCTGAAGAACTTGAAAAAGCGGCAAGTCCACTCCATAAAGAGATTGAACCAATACCATTTTACAAGGATGGCACGACTCTAAAAGTTGGCTCAGACGGTCTCATATACAAATATGATGATGCTTCTAGATTGGAAAGGTATGGAGAAGCAGCCCCAGTATACAACAAGGATGGCAAAGCTCTAAAAGTAGGCCCAGATGGTCGCATTTATGATGTTGATGAACTTGAGAGAGCAAAGCGGGAAAGAAGAGAACTATTATATCCAACCTTCGATACTGATTTAGAATAAAAGGTCATCTCATTCGTAACTTCGAGACACATAGTGAGATTTCGCGTTTTTAAAGCTTTTTGTGGGAATTTCAAATATGAGTGACAAAAATCCTCGTAAAGAAAAAGAACGTTTAACTTTTGACTCTATGGCATGGGATAGAGAAGCTGATAAATACGACTATCTTTCCCAAAAAGTAATTTGTAAAAAAACTGCACAAAGGCTTCGTAAAGAAGCTGACGAAATAGAACCAAAATACGGTTCAGGGGAATCTTGTTTCATAGCAACAGCCGTTTACGGCGACGTGGAAGCTCCCCAAGTAAAAACTTTGAGAAAATTCAGAGACGAAAAACTTTCTAAGTCGAAACTTGGAAGAGCAGCGATTAATTTTTATTACAGCGGTTTTGGCAAGAAGACCGCAAAATACATCCAGGAAAACTTCCCTTCGAGCATTCCGGTTATCAGGAAAGGTTTGGACTACTTGGTAAAAAAGAATGGAAATGCGCAAAACTGAGACGCCTGCTGAGATTCGAACATTGGAATAGAGCGCCTCCTATACATATCCTCATGGTATAATTACATTCCTTTAATTTTAATCTTTCGTAAATTTTAATATAATTGAATAAAAATTTAAGTATAATTTTGTCCTGCAAAGAGGTTGAGGAAAATGAATTTACTAATTCCATATGTACATATATACGATCACAATGATCCTCTTTTTGAGGAATTTTCCTATGGGGATGGCGGAGCAAGAGCAAGAAAATTGAAAAATGATCTTAAAAAGGGAGACTATGTCTTTTTTCATACTAGCATCAGGGGTAAAAAGTTCATTACAGCTTATTATGTTGTAGAGAAAGTATTAGATACTGGAGAAGCAGTTAAAGATAGAAATATCATAGCCAAGTATAAAAATCCGCACATTCTGGAATTTTTGAGAGGCGAAATGACAGACGGAGACGACAATGCGATAATTTTCGGAAACCCTATTACATCAAGAGTTCTAGACAGACCGTTGTTATTCGATAAAGCTCTTGCTGAAAAGCTCTCTCTAAATATCAAATTCCCCAAAGGCAGGACAGAAACGCAAGTTATTGGATCTGCAACGAGAGCTTGGAGGCCATTGACGGATAGGGATGTAGAAATTCTTTTAATGGCAATTAAATCATCTGAGGAAAAAGGTCTTGTCATAGAAACAATGTTGTCCACTGATGAGGTAACAGAAATTATTGAGAAAGATATTGAAAATTTTATTGTGAAAAATCCAAGCTTGATTGGAGAATCTTTAAAATTAATTAGAAGGCAGTTAGACACTCCGGTGGGTAGAATTGATCTACTTTTTGAAGATAAAAAAAGCAATAAAATAGTTGTTGAATTAAAACTTAGTAAAATCGGTAGAGCCGCTATAAACCAGTTGAGAAGATATATGGATTGGGTGGAGAAAGAAACCAAAAAGGAAGTTAAGGGTGTTATCGTATGTAGTGGCGTGATGCCAGCATTTGAGGAAGATTTTAAGAAACTGAAGGATATAAGGATATTTTGTTACGGATGGCAGCTAAAAGTTTTCCCTTGGAGAGAGATGTAAGTTATGCAAATGCTAAATAGCAAAGGGCGTGAGAACACATAGATGCATCCTGAGATTTTGGCGATATGTTTTTGAGGAGGGATGATACTCATGGACAAGTTAAGAAAACAAATAATAAAAAATTGGATGGATAGAGTGGATGAAAGATACAGATCTCCTTCTCCTGGTTTCAATATAGGCTTTTTTCATGCAGACAACCTTATTTTTTGTTGTATAGCCTATGAAGCTTATGCCTTTGGTAAATTCCAAAAAGCACGCATGAGTGAAAATAGGAGAGAACTAAGCAAAATATTCCAAAATTCATTTGAAGAATTAATTGAAAATGAGCCTCCAACCGACTTCAAGGAATCTCTCGATAATTTGAAAGAGGAAATAGATAGAAAGCCGCTTGAAGACATGACGCCAAATTTGAACAGGCCTCCGTTAGACCTTCCGAATAAAAAAGACTTGGATAGGGTTTTGGAAATTATTTACAGAGTGAGATCCAACCTTCTTCATGGAGGAAAAGAAGTAGATCCGGCGATGGGAAGAAACATGATTTTAATCAGTTCCTCATTTATCATTTTATATCACGTGATAAATATGATAATAAGACAAGAAGGTTCAGCTCAATAATAAAAAAACAAAGGGAAAATATGCTGCATGTCTTGCAAAAAGTCCTAAAGCAATTTAAAGACAAGTGCCTTGAACAAGGTTTTGAGATTATTCTTGAGGCAGATGTTTGCGGATGGTTATTTCATTTTCTAGTGAGACAGCCCGAATGCGAACCACATCAGATTCATTTGGATACCAGAGTGTGCAATACGAAAGGACGCTTCGACATTGTAATTGGCTCTCTCCGTTCGGGAGCAGATGGACGGCCATGTGTTCATCCGAAGTTCGTAATCGAAGTGAAAATTTTTCCCAGACTCGGATTTACTGATCAACAGCACAGAGTTCATTACGAACACGTACTTAACGACGATCTCAGGAAACTAGGCGAAGTCGAGCCCGCAACTGGATTTCGTGCAGCTTTGATAGTAGATGGTAGAGGATATCTTCAGGGAACTTATAAAGAATACAACAGAAGAGATTACATGATCGAGAGACGGAATCAGATTGCCTCTGGAGTACATTTGTTCATTGTACATTTGGCTGATGGCCATTGGCAGATCATTCATGAAGCACCCGAAACAGAGCTTAACATCGACTAAAAAGCTTCGCTCAAACTGGATTCAATGATCCCCTCCTTATCAGCATTACCCGCATCCTTTTCTCACAAATCAATTAATAACTTCTGATAGAGCTGGATTTCGTTCAGTGGGATAGAGCGCTTGTGAAGGGGAAGGTCAGGGTGTTTAGGGTTAACTGATTGATTTTGACACAAGATATTTTGAAATTTATACTACTTATTATCCTATCTCATAAATAGAGGTGATAAATATGGCATTTAACGTTCTTTTCCTCGCCCATGCTCCTGATGTAAACTCAGCAAAGCACCGGTGTTTGGTCGAGTCTCCCAAATATAAGCTCTTCTTACGTGTGGTCAAGGATCAAGATGAAGCCTTGGAAACTTGCAAAAATTTAGTCAGAGACAAAGGAATTCACTCCATCCTCCTATGCCCCGGATTCAAGCATAAGGATGTCGCGGAGATTAAGGAAGCAGCTGGAGAGAATGTTGGGGTTTTCGTGGCCAGAGGCGACGGTCCGAGCCAGGGAGTTACGATGGAGGTAATGAAAAGGGAAGGCTGGTTTCCAGGAGAAAGGAAAGATTTAGAATAATTCTCGATACAAGGTATGTGACTATTTCGGTTTGAGTTTCTATTTTATCCGCATCCTTTTCTCATACAGAGATTGATTTAATTTTGAATTATTTATAGTTGTGGTAAAATAATAACAAATTTATAAAGACGAAAGGTAATTTTTCAAAGAACAATATCAGAATTAGCTCAGGTATGAACGATTAGTCAAAAAGGAGATGATATAAGATGTCAAGAGGAAATAGAAAGGAGATAATTAAAGAAATCGAAAAAAAACTGGGATCAAAATTTATCGCTTATATCACCAGTGATAGACCTGGTCTTAGCGTTCAAATTGCGGGTGATGTGGTTTCTTTGATTCACGAACATATTTTATCACTAAAAGAATCACAACGGTCAAAGTTGGCTTTCTTCATATACAGTCGTGGGGGTCAAAGCGATATACCATGGACTATTGTTTCCATGTTTAGGGAATATTCCCAAAAAGGATCATTTAGTGTTTTGATACCATACAGAGCCCATAGCGCTGCCACCGTAATTGCTTTGGGTGCCGATGAGATAGTGATGACAAAAAAGGCAGAATTAGGTCCGATTGATATAACTATTGGAAGTGGGCCTTATAATCCCACAGAGAAAGACTCTAACCAAAGATTACCAATTTCAGTTGAGGATGTTACTGGTTACTTTTCTTTGTTGAAAAAGGTAGGTTGTGAACGGCCTGAAGAGAAAATGAAAGGATTTGAACTACTTTCTAATAAAGTGCATCCATTAGCACTAGGTACAGTTAGCAGGTTACTGGAAGAAACTAAGCAAGTAGCATTGAAATTACTAAGCACACGAGCAGATCCATTTAGTGAAGAGGAAAATCAAGAAATTATTCGAAGAATCTCTGAAGTATACTCTCACGAACACACTATTAGCAGAACGGAAGCAATTAAATACATCGGTCTTAAACAGATTAAAACTGCCGAAGCAGTTGGAATTGCCGATGAACTCTGGACTCTTTATGAAGAATATAAAAAGCTATTTCAAATAGATGAACATTTTAAACCAGAAGAATATCTTGTTTCTAGTGGGTTAGAGGAACATACTTGGACAGATCTAAATCTTGCTTGTGTCGAGAGCCTTAAAAGACTTGATATTTGCAAGCAAAGTTTGCGTGTAAAAAGATTAAGAAAAGTTCCACCCCAAGTAAATTTGAACCTTTCAGACCTTCATTTACCACCTATTAATATCCCAAATTTGCCTCCAAATATTAGCCAACAAAATATCCAGAGATTAGTTCAACAGATAGTTAGTTCTGTAGTCCAACGATCTTTAAACAATGCTGTTCAAATTTCTGTTGACCAACTAGTAAAATCATTGCCTCATGCCGGATTTGAACATTTTGCGTTCGGTTCCGGATGGAAAAAGGAGAAATAGTTATGAAAATAGAAAGAACATGGAGAGCAAGTTCAAAAATTGATAAATATAAAAAAAGTGATGATTTAGTTAATTTAGCCGGACATTGGAATGTCGGTATTAAAGTGAGTATTACTATGCCTTACACATATTCACAAGGTCCTGTAGAAAAGAGTGTAAGTAGGAAGAAAACATATGAACAAGAAATTCCGCCCTCGTCTGACAAAGAATAAAAAGTTTATTCTTTAAGGACTAACCCAATTTTTTGTTTTTCTGAAAAAATTCTTTTTTTGCTTGAAACGCAATTGAAACTAAAATAAGTATATAATTTTTTTTTATCAGCATTAACCGCATCCTTTTCTCATACAGTAATTGATTTAATCTGGAATCATTGGTATAAAATTAAAGGAAAAGGATGAAGTTGAAAAGAAATTCTTGAAGAACGGACACCCAAAATATCTGAGCATGAACAAGCTATCTGGCTTCCTTATTAAAATGGAATAAATAAGAATATGGAAAAAAACCAAATTCTTCTGGAAGAATGGAAGGAAATTAGAGAAACACTTCGTTATTTTGGAAATAAGCGATTTGCCCAGCTTACAGTATTCATTGCAGCAACTGGTTTCATGATCAATGCTTTCTTGAAACAAACTGAACCACTCTCACTTACTGTACTCCGAATTATGGGCCTTATTCTAAGTATCTTATTCCTTATAATGGAGATGAGTTCTGTCAGATATTGGAAGGCCTTTGTTAAACGTGGAGAAGAAATTGAAGGCCAATTGAATAATCTTCATCTCATGAAATACAGGCCCAAGCCAACAGGCTTTAGGAAGCTTCTGACAGGAACATATGCAACCTACATGCTGTATGCAATAGGCTTTCTGTTCTGGACATCCTCATTCATTTGGAAATGACGAAATGTTGTAGCAATAGCACATAAACGAAATCATAAATTGCACTCAACTCTCCAATTATCCGCATTAACCGCACTCCTTTTCTCATATATAGATTGATATAATTTGGAATTACTGGTATAAAATCTAAGAAAGGGATAAACTGGTTTTGATATTAACAATTTAGCTGTAATACCCCCAGTGATGAGGTTAAAAGATGACTCCACACGTAACTAGACCTATTTTATACGATTACTTTAAAAAATCAGCGGATGTGCTACTCGCGGAATACGAAAGATCAAAAGCTCAAGAAGCTACCGATAACTTAGGGTATAATCGTGAGTTATTTTGTAGTAATTTCCTATCCCATGTTTTGCCTTCCCGAATTACATTGCGGCGAGGAGAAGTCTGGGATGCCCAAGGTAATCGGACTGGGCAATTAGAAATTGTAATGTTAAGGGACGATTGTCCTTCGCTTATGTTTGGTGAAGCGGATACATATCTCGTTGAAGGAGTATTCGGCGTTATTGAGGTCAAGTCGAATTTATCCAAGACAAAATTACAAGAGGCATTGAGTACGTTTAAACGTGTCAAATCACTGAATTTGACTTCTGAGGGTGCAGTGATGACCTCTGGTTCTTTCCTAAGTCGTCCTTTGCGTTGTGTATTTGCTTACGAGGGAGCAACTTGGGCAACTTTACTTGAAGAATTAGTTAAACCCGATAATAGTGATGTGGCAGATCTTGTTTGCATATTGAATCGAGGGGCACTCATCTCAAAAGGCCTCCTACTCAATTGGCCAGATAATGCATCATTCTATAAGTGTGTTGGAAAAGCGGCAGCATTAGCATGGCTTTATTTTCATTTGGTTTCATATTCAACAAGCTTTACAGCTAGAAGTTTGAATATACTCCAGTATTTCGAACCATTGAACAGTTGGGCAGACTGAGGTAACAGAAATTAATACAATATTACATGTTTAGTTCTGAAGTCTTCTCTCAAATCAAGGTTCTCGGCTAGACTTTAGATTAGTCCAAACCGTTAATTCTATTTCTAAGTAACACGACTCCATCTTATCCGCATTAACCGCATCCTTTTCTCATAATCCATTTTATTAACCTCTCTAATTTCTTCCCATGATTCAGAAAGAAGAAGAGCTGTACGAACTCCCCGAATGGGTGAAGCTGGTTAACAGGATTCTTAAAGGAGAAAAGAGGTTGGAAGATGAAAGACCGAATTTCGATAGAGATACTGGTGTCGAAAGTTCTTAGGGTTTATCGAGGTCTGAATTATGGATGATATTAAAATCTTGGAAATTAAGTTGATTGGAGCTGGAATCGTGTTTATAGCGTTTGCTCTGATTGTTATAGTAGGTTACGCATTAGGTCCTTATCTTAATGTGGTTTCTCCGAGTGATGGGAAGCAATTGATTCTGGTTGCTCATGTGGCCTTGGTTATGCTTATTGTAACGGCTATTTCTATTGTTTATTCGATAATCAGTCATAGTGATTGAGCATTCTGGAAAGCTTTGAAAACTTTATAAGCATAAAAAGCAATATTTAAGTGACCCGGTGCACTGCACTTTACGTTCTCTGCTCGTCCGGGGCATATTCGGCATGGTGTATAGTGCATACGCGGGTTTATAAGCCACGAGGAGGCTTGATACGTATGCACTACGATGCCCACAATTTCTCCAAGGGAGTCGAAAGGATTTTAGGGAGAGTTCTCAAGGACAGGACAATTCCGAAAGAAAATAGGGAGGCGATAGCCAGATTCAAGGGCTTCTGCGTTTCGGAAGGCCTGACAATGGGGAGGATTTACAGGTACATATACGATCTCAGAAGGGCCTCAAAAATGCTCGGCAAAACGTTCGATGTAGCGGACCAGGAGGACATCAGGAGAATTGTCTCGGATATGATGGACATTCGGAAATACTCCGACTGGACGAAGAGGGATTTCAAAGTTTCCCTCCGCAAATTCTACAGGTGGCTGAGGAACGATGAAAATCCTCCCGAAGTTAGTTGGTACAAAACCCATATGAAAAACAGAGTCACGAGATTCCCGGAGGACATGCTGACTGAGGAGGAAATCAAGAAGCTTATCGAAAACACCCGCGATGTAAGGTATAAAGCATTCATAGCCACGATATATGAGAGCGGTTGCAGAATCGGGGAATTGCTTTCCCTCAGGCTAAACCAGGTCAAATTCGACGAGTATGGAGCTCAGTTGTATGTGAGTGGAAAGACGGGCTTCAGAAGGGTTAGGGTAATCTCCAGCGTTCCCTACCTCACGGAGTGGATTAACAAGCATCCTCTGAAAGACGAGTCAAAAGCGTATCTCTGGATATCCTATCAAAACAATCCGTGGTCCTACGGAGGGGTTGTCATGATGCTTCAGAGGGTTGCTGAGAGAGCAGGGATAAAAAAGAAGGTCAATCCTCACAACTTCCGCCATTCCAGAGCGACGTACCTTGCTAACTTCCTAACTGAAGCTCAGATGAAGGAATTCTTCGGCTGGGTCCAGGGTTCGGATATGGCTTCGATATACGTTCACCTTTCCGGCCGGGACGTGGACAACGCCCTACTGAAAGTCTACGGAATCAAGAACGATAACGAGAAGAAGGAGAGCATATTCAAACCGAAAGAATGCTCCAGATGTCAGAAGGTCAACCAGGCAACCAACAGGTTCTGCTTAAGGTGTAGGACGCCTCTGGACGAGGAATCCAGAGCAGAGATCATCAAGAAGGGACTGGAGAGAAAACAGGCGGACAAGATTATGGATGACTTATTGAACGATCAGGAATTCAGAGAGATTTTAGTCAAAAAGATTGAGATGGCCAAAAATAAAACATAATTAAACGTTTGTTAATATTTCCATGATAGTTGTTGATCCAGCCTAACAAGTATAAGTCTCCTTAAGAGGCGATTTCACGCCAGTATTTTTTATAGAGATTGTGTCATCTTCATAAGGGAAAGAATCTTTGCATTCATCATTGCAGATTGGTTTAGTCTTATATATTAAGCAACATTCAACTTTTTGTCTTTTTAAAGTACCGAGCTCACATTTGGCTACTTTTAAAAGTAAATGATTCGTACAATTATCCTTCCAGCAGGACCATTTCTCATGCCCTATAATTCTAGTGCGGACTTTATCAGCTTCTCCAATATAAAGTAGGTTATATGATGATGTGTCCCACTTATTTGGCTCGCTAGACTGTTTCCCACAGACAATCATATAAATTCCTTCTCCATCTGGGACATCAGAAGGTATAGAATTTTCTTTTATTTCCCATACACCATCCCAATCTAAGGTTACGTTAATTGCTGCCATCTTTACCTCCCTTTTGTTTATTATTCGTCTTTATTATAAACCATATTTCAAAACATCAAAAGTATAATCCGCACTCCTTCCAGATCACTTTCTAAAATACCTTCTGGATAACTTCAACATGTTCCCGGAAAATCCGAGGAGGACTTTCGCTTTCGTGTGTCCCGGATGTCTTACGGTTTATCACCTGTTCATCTGGGAAATAGAAGAGGGAGTTCCGAAATGCAATTATTGTCATGTTCCTCTTGAGAGGATAAAGAATCGGAGGTAAAGAATGAATCTGAAAGAAATGGACTTTGAAAAGCAGGTGAGGTATCTGAGGTCGCTGCTGAGCTCTGGGAAGAATTCGCTCCTGGGTTATTTCGCGCTGTTCGCCTTCCGCCACCATCTTGCTACGAAACAATCGGCGAACTTTTCTCGCAAGCCGATTCTCAGGTGGTATCTCGGACAGCTCGCCAAGGAATACATCTCGAAGTATTTCAACGAGGCAAAGGCGAATCTCGAAAACTTTGCCTAAATCGGTCTTCTCGACGTCAGGGAAGGACCTGATCCCGCCAGCAAAGAATACCATCTGAACGAAGTCCTCTACCCAGCTCTTCTCGAAGTCATGGAAGAAATATTCGGGAAGGAATACATTTCAAGCTCTATTTCTAGGGCGAAGTTTTACAGGGACCCGAAAACAAAGGAAGAGAGAAAGCCTGATGAAGACCCTTCGGAGGTGAAAGGATGAAAGGTGAAGTTGAAAAGGTGTGGAAGAACGAAACCGAAGACGGCAGGAGATACGAGGTCTTGCAGATTAACGGAGAGAGATATTCGCTCTGGGACGAGGACTATCTCGACCGGATTCAGGAAGGACAGTCCCTCGAATTCGATTTCAAGGAGTCTGGGGACTTCAAGAACATAACAGAGATATACGAGCCGTCCAAAAACGAGGGAAAAGAGCCAGGATACGAAGACCAGAAGTTAAAAAGGATAATCAGGATGAGCTCTTTGCGATCTGCAAGCAGAATCCTCGCCGGGTCGAAGATTCCCTACCAGAACAGAGCCGACAGGGCGATAGAGACGGCCAAGAAATTCGAGAAATACATAAACGACGAGGGATTTGAAGCGCCAGAAAACGAGGACTAATTCAAGGTGTTGTCATGAGTATAGGTATCTGGAAGGTCAAATACAGGCAAATCCATAATTCCCTTTCCCAGGACGAATTCAACTTTATAGAGAATAATATTCCTTCCTCAGATGACGGAACGTATGAAGTAACAAATGATTATCTTGCGTAGATAAAGCAAAAATATTCAGGAAGGGAGGAATTTATGGAATTGATCAAGACTCTTGATAAATACGTCAAATCTGGGAAGGGATATCTCTCCTTCAGGATGTTTTAGGTGATATTGTGTATTCCAAGAAAGAGGATTCAATATCAGAATTCATGAAATCCCTGGTCAAATTCAGGAAGCCAAGGATGGGAGAAACCTTGAAAACCGAACACGGGAAGGCAAAGGTCTCCGGGATCAGGTCTTATGAGGATGTCGTGGAAGAGATGAGGAACAACGGGGTCCCAGGAGAGGAAATAGAACGGTTTGACTCCAGAGTTGAAAACTTCCTCGGAAGGAAGAATAGGTATTTTGAGTGTGAACTGACGTATCAGGACGGAGAGGCTGAACGGATTGACTGGAGCGAATATCTTACCCTGAAGAACAGGGGAAAAAGGTGATAATACGGTCAGGCATGAAAAAATTAATCTAGACGGTCGGGAATTCCATGTAAAAACGAAGAGGATCTACCAGAAAGATCTGACTCCCGACTGTTGGTCCATCCAGTTCTGGGGACTTCCCTACTGCTCAGGCTTTGGCGATTACGATCAGATGTGCGAATACCTGGCCACAGAGGAGTGCGGAGGCCAGCGGATCAGGAAAAAGATTTTATCGGGAAAATATCCGGTGAACGGTCTGCCCGATGTCGGTTCGGAATATAAATTCGTAAGTGTGATTTTATGAAAAGGTCCAGAATTTTCGTTCTGGTGAAGAATTTTGGAGGCGTAAATCACGACGTTGAAACATACGAAAACTTCAAAGATGTCAAGAGGGAGTTCAGAGAATATACCGGCTTCAGATTTAACAAAAGATACGCCGATCTAGACAGCGAGAAATACAACGAAAAATTCTCGGAAACGAAAATATACGAGCTGGATTTGCCTGATTTTTTGGAGTTAAGAAAAAAGGGTGTTTCCCGTGAAGAAAGAAAATAAGGGTAAAATCGAGCTGAAGGATTCGTACTTCGACGGTTACGAGTATAAAGGGTACAAATTACGTACCAAATTAGTCATAGAAGGCCAGAACGAGTACAAACCTCTGAAATTCTCGAATTCTGTCGATGTTTACAACGCCTTTAAAAACCTGCACGAAACTGACAGGGAGAGATTCTATGCGATCCACTTAGACACCAAAAATAAAGTGATAGGTGTGGACATGATTAGCCAGGGCTCGTTAAATTCCTCCACAGTACATCCAAGGGAAGTTTACAAGCCGGCAATTCTTAATTCGGCCGCTTCTGTCATTTTCGTGCACTCCCATCCTTCCGGCGAATCCGAGCCTTCTGTATCAGATAGGGAGCTTACCAAACAGTTAAAACAGGCCGCTGAAATTATGGGAATCGAGGTTCTGGACCACGTGATTATCGGACGGGATGAATACTACAGCTTTGCAGATAAGGGAGAATTATGTATGGAAAAGATAAATTCCCCTACGAAGTCAAAATCAAAGTGAGGGAGTTCAGGAAGTATAAGGGATATTCGGATTTGATCGAGACCTACTGCTGTTCCGCGACTCCCTCCTATTACGTGGTCTTCCCCGCAATCGGGCATGAAGGTTATTTCAGTAAATATGACGTTGTTGTGAAGGAGGAAAAAGAGGGTTGAAAATGAATAAGAAAATTAGTGAGCTTTCAACAAGGGAAACAATGAAGAGATATCCCAGGATCACAGCGCATATAATTGCCGAATCCCTGGGTTATGCCACTCCTTCGTGCGCGGCCAGGATATTAAAGGATGCAAGGGAAGGCCGGGAAAATTGCTGCGAGTGGATTTATTCCTGCTATGACAGGAATCCGCTCAGAGCCGTCCAGGATTCGATAAAGAGAAGGCATTATCACAAGGGATACATGTCGGACTATAAAAGGGCGTATGCTCTGGTGAAACAAACGATTGACGAGGGGATAGAGCCTTTTTTCGGGAGTTGGTTTTAAAGAATGAGGTGATTGATGTGGCGAAATTCAAATTAAAAGAAAATGACCTTTACATTGACGGGGAGAAAGTCCTGCGCGGCTGGGAGTCATGGAACGGGTGGTATTGGTTCGCAACTGAAAAAGTTGGAGAACAGTTAAGCGATCTCGGTGACGGTAAAGGAACGCCCGATACGATCTGGTTCGGCTACGTCCAGGGACTTGAGGAGGAATGGGGATACTTCTCGCAGGCAGAAATCGAAAGCCTGAAGCCAAAAACCTGGGAAATACCGAAGAAGAACCTGCCATATTCAGGGAGTAGGAGATATTAGGAAAAAGGCTGGAAGCTGGTAAAACAGATTGAGTGAAAAAATGAAACCCACAAAATTCATGAGCGCAGAAGAGAAGAAGGCAGTATTAAGAGACTGGCAGCGTTTTATTAAAAGTGATTTTGATAGAAAATATTTCACAAAAAAGCTGTATGACCACCTGCATCTCCACTGCTCTTTTATCGCCCACTTCAACATTCATGGCTTCTATGACACCTACTTCGAGAACCCGGAAAGCACTGTAAAATTCCTCAAGCAGTTTGACAAAGATTATGGCTACAAAAGCATTGAATATGGTACTGCATACTGGTTTAAAGGCGAAGATTACCACGACCTGAATTCGGGAATGGCATATTCTCTGGAGTCATACAAAGCAAAAATTTACGCCGGCCTGAAGCAAGAAACAAAGGAAATGAAACTGAAGCAAATTGAGCAGTTAAAAAGGGAGATAGAGGGAATTAAATGAGGTGATCCCCATGGGTTATTACATGACAATCGCCGGGCATGACCTTAAATACAAAAAGGACATTTCGGTTAAAATAAATGAATATTTGGAGAACAATGAATTTTACCTTCCCTGGAACTACGGCGATGGCTTTATGGACCTGGACGAAGGCTATTTCAAATGGAGCAACGAATTTATCAAAGACCTTCTCGTCTTGAAGGATTTTGGGGTCCGGGGACACGTAATATGCTATGGAGAAGAGGGCGAATACCTGAAATATGAGATCAATGACGAAGGCGTTAAGGAATATTGCGGCTCAATTGCTTTTCCCGAAAAGCCCGATAAGATTATAAAAAGCGAGGATGATATCAAGAAACTGGAATTTTGAGGCGATTTGAATAAGAACTCATACGGTTCGTACCGATTGTCAGAAGTTTAATACAAGGGATATTCGTATTTGATCCTGACCTACTGCTGTTCTGCTTGGTCAAATATATCTTTTAAACAATTTAATAATAGTAAGTTATTTTCTTCTCTTTGAGGGCCTTCTTTATTTTTTTAAATAATTTTTTTCTTCTTTTTCGATTTGAAATTGAACTTTACAAAATACTTTGCCAATTTCTTCAACTAAGTTCTTCATTGCAGTGATTGTAATCAATCTTTCTATTGTGGGTTTAGTTGTTAAAAGACAAGTTGTTATTTGATATAAAGATACAGCTGCTTTCTGAGCAGGGTCAGCCAAACCATAATTACTAGGTCCTGCTAAAAGAACTTGATATAATGAATTATATTGAATTAATCCAAGTCTAAACTTAAGACTTTTCGATCCTGCATGTACATTAATACAAGCCATTTTATAAAAAGGTCTCCACATATCCATTTTGATTGATTTTTCTATTCCTTTGAATTTTCTATCTTTCAAGATATTACTTGGAATCCATCCATAGTTTTTAGAAAAATCTTTGCCATATTTAGCACAAATTTTGTCTTTTTCCTTTTTCAAATTTTGAAGTTGTTTTTTTGTTAATGGCTTATATCCTAATTTATTGCATTGCTTTTGGTATTCCTCTGCTTCCTTATAATTTTCAATAATTTCATGATTTAGATATCTCTCTGCTATAGTTTTCCCATGCTTCCTTAGAAAAAATGAGATAACTGCTAGCTCATACAAACTTCTCCAACGAGCAAATGCTCCATCAGCCAAGCCACTTTTTAATAATGTCAATATCTCAAAGAAAATTTGGCAACCGCGAGCATGAATTCTTGTTAAAGCATCGAAAAGAAAATCTTGTTTTTTAGCTGCTTCTTCTCTATGTTCCTTGTTAAATTCTTCTCCAGATTCTAAGGCCAATACATAAAACATTTCTAACAAGTCAATCGGTTTTTTCCATCTTCTCATTAGACGTTTCTCAAATCCATCTTGATAATTTCTTCTCTCCTTTAACATTTTCGAACTAGTCTTTTTTAATTCATTCAACAAAACTTTTGCAGATTTGGGCAATGTTTTCAAAATTATATTTTTTATCATTTCTGATAATTTCTTAGAATTAGGAATTTCTTTACTAGTATTTATAATTGCTTCAAGAATCAACGTATGAAGCCAATTATCACCACTACCATTCTTAATTCCTATTTTAGTAACCTCTCTTTTAAAATTATCTATCCTTTTTTTACAAGAAGTAATATCTATTACCTTTTCTAATTCTAATAGTAATTTGTAACAGTTCTTGTTGATACTTTTCAATTTTTCTCTAAAGCCTTTATAAGCGTCAGGGTTAATTTTTCCTTTATTTAAACCTGCTTTAATAGTTTGGTTACATCTACAAAAAATATCTTTAAACTCTTTGTTTATCTTTTTTAAATCACTCTCAGATAAATTAAATTCTTTTAGATTTTCTTCAGTTAAATTATTCTTAAAGTTGCTTATAACATTACTGTAAAAAAATCCTTCAACAATACTTGCCGCTCCATTTTGGATTATTACTGATTTGGAGTATTTTGAGACCATATTTTCAGTTTGTTCAATTATTTTCTCAAGTTTGTCTAAAAATTCATTCATTTTATCCCTCAATAAATCATCTTCTCATCGAAATATAAAAATCATTCATAAAAATTCTATAATTTTTAGCCACACTCTTAATTTATTCTTTTTATAATCTCTTTTTCTTCTTTTCTATTTATCAAGCACTTCTCTATTCCACATAACCAGCGGACCCCTTATTTTAAGTATTTTGACCAATTCTTCCTACAACCAAGGCTCACAAACCTTACAATCCCTTATTCTTCTATCATCCAATCTTAAAGCACAATTCTTTGTTTCATCATAAGTTTTAAAAGGTCCGTGCCATTTCCCATTTTTCTCTCCATGAATATTTGTACCTTTCCCTTGTCCATAATTACAGTTGCCACAGTTACTCCTATGTATTACAGCTTTCTTTTCTGCCACCCAATTTTCGTAAATGTAATATTTATTTTCTTTACTCACTCTTTTGTTTTTTGAAGAATATCTTGATGGAAAGTTATTTGGCTTTGTAAGATTTCCCTTTCGTCTTTTTTCTCCTTCTTTTGAATTATGGCTTTTAACAAAACCAATTATTGCATTGTCAATAATTTTTGGAACTGATGTGTTGAATGCTTTTTCAAGATTGTAATTTTCCAATTTAAGATTGAGTCTTTTACAAATCTCAAGAAAATAGTCAAAAATCTCTAAAAACAATTCGGTTTCTTCATCTTTCTTGAATGATGGGCTGTTTTTTGAATTCAGATTCCCATATAAAAATCTTAATATATATTCCCTGTCTATTGGGGGACATAAATCAGGTAATAAATAATGAATTACCTTTGAATTACCTACTAGTTTACTCTCGCTACGCATTACTTCCAGATTATTAAACAAGTATTTTAATTTTCCCCTAATTGATTCCTTTTTATCTTGATTCAAGTCACATAATTTGAAATCTGAAATTTCAATAATTATCGATTTATTGGATAAAATCGAATTCTTGAATTTGTCATAATCTTCCATTTTAGAGCTACCGGGCCCCATTCTATGCATCCCCCAAGATGCTAATGTGGCGTAAATATATTCGATGAATCTTTCATCATTTATGAGCATTTCAAAATCCGTAGATTTTCTAACCATCTCTATGATTTTTCTATAAAAATAAACGCTTGGACCGAAAAATGCTTCGTTCAAATAATAGTTCTCTAGATATCCATTGAACGCATCAATATTCTTAGAAATTGATTCAATCCGATTCATGACATATTTTCTATTCATTGTCTCACAACGAGGTGTATATCATTATTTTAGAAAAGATTTAAAGATTCACTTCCTCTTACCCATAATCTTAATAGACGTAACTTGCTTACTTGATATAATATTACTTACACCCCAAAACCAGCGGCAATCCCCCTTTCTTTATGATGAGAATAATTTAAGTTGTTGTGTTTCTCTAAGAATTCTTTTTATTGCTATATCAACATATTCTTGATTTTTGTCATATCCTATAAAAAAACGTCCGTTTCTCAATGCAGCAATACACGTTGTTCCACTTCCAACAAAAGGATCTAGAACAACATCTCCTTTAAAAGTAAATAGTTGAATACATCTATAGGGAAGCTCTTCAGGAAATGGAGCAGGATGTTTTACTCGCATTGCTGATTCTGCAGAAAAATTCCAGATGCTCTTAGTAAATTCTAAAAATTCCCCCTTCTTAATTGTGCTTTCTTTATTATAAGTTTCCAATCTCGAAAAACTTCCCTTTGAGAAAATTAGAATATATTCATGTATGTCTCTTAAGGTAGGATTCTTTGGAGATTTCCAGCTTCCCCATGCTGTGGAAACGCCAGCACTGGAAGATTTATTCCAGAGGATTTCCCCTCTCATTAAAAATCCTATCTCAAGCATATCTTTTATTATATAGCTATGAAGAGGGATGTATGGTTTTCTTCCAACATTTGCAATATTCACACAGACCCTACCACCAACCACGAGTTTCTTATACGTTTCACTAAAAACCATCTTCAACAATTCTCTGTATTCTTCCAGGGTTAAATCTTCGTCATATTCTTTGGTTACGTTATATGGAGGTGAAGTCACCATTAAATGTACGCTGCTATCTGGAATTTCATCCATATGTTCGCTACTTTTGCAAAACACTTTATTCAAAATCTCAGGAGGTACAGGATTCTCAACGTATTTTTGAGTCTTCTCAGGCATTTTTCCTTCATATAATCGAGTATTGTAGAACTTAGAGGAATCATGCCCAACTCTTCCGGATGTTCCGAAACTGCTAGTTTCTGTGCCACTTCTTCTTCGTGCCATTTCAATCTTCCTTTAATAAAGACAGGAATTTCTCAGCTTTTTTCTCATAAGTTTCTTCTTTATTGGCTATTTCAATAATTTTGCCAAGCTGCTTCTTATTCTTCATTCCTGAGAAAAATTCTCTCTCTTCTGTCGAAAGATTATTCAAATTTTTTATCAATTCGTCATACGAATCCATTCTAATAAAACCAAAATTCTCAGTATTTTTTATAGTTTCAATTTCATCCCTTGGTTCAGGATTTAAAGACCAAAATCCTTGTATTATTCCAAATTTCATAAGATGATCAATTTTTTTATAATAGCTCTTTGATATAGGTGTATTGCCCAAAATAACAATAGGAATCTTTGTGGTCTCAAACCCAGAAACTCTGATATTTAAACTTTTTCCTATAGCCTTGAGCATTGTATCAGACCGCAATAACCCTGGATTTCCTTGATGAGTAGTATAATCTCCTATACAATTGAGCTCACCTTTTCTCTTTAAGAATTCCCAATTCCATACCACTGACATTTTCACTTCAAAAATCATTATAATATCTTCGGGTTTCTGAATTCTCTCATTTGTTTTACAGAAAGCTAAATCTGCTGGAGAATTCTTCTTTAATTCAATCTCCTCGCAAACGACACTCTGAACTACAAAAGCTCCAATCTTTTCAGCAAAATCTTTTAAAATACTTAAAGACCATTTTTCTGTAAAATCTCCAATAAAAGCATTCCTGCTCTGTAGTGTTGTTTTTGGACCTTTGTAACCTTTGGGCCAATAAGCCAGGTATTTATTATCAGAAGTTTTGTAGAATAATTGTTCAGGGGTTGTCACTTCTAGAGATTTTTTAAAGAATTCTACTTCTGTATCTTTATTCCATAAAGTTATCATATTATTGCTTTAATAATATCATTTAAAAAGAATTTGGTCATCACTTTTTCTCTCAAATTTTAGATTAAATAGTCTTCGGCTTTCACTCGCCTCTCTATTAAACCAGATTCCAATCTTTTTTACATTTAATTCTTGCAAAATGTGCTATAATAATATTAGCTCTCTTTTGCCGGCTGGGAAGAGCCCCCACCTTTTTGGTTCCCATCATTAACCCCCCTTTTGCTGACATCAGCCGGCGTGCTTGCATATTATCTGTCGAGTAACCAATATGCGTTTGTGACCATTTTGTGACCATTCCAGGGCAAAAAATGCGAAAAAATATCAAATGATATAAAACAAAACGAAAAGATGAAATTTTATTGTTTTCAATGTTTTAGCTTGTAATTTATTGATATTGAATAAATTATAAAATTATGGGGAGCTCGAATCCCCTCTTCGGCATTTTTTATTTGGGGTCGGACCTCAACAACTCTTTTATTTTATGTAATATAACCTCAAATTTCATGCCAATTTAACTCTTAAACCTTATTTTTTGCCAGCAAAATTGCCATTCTAAGGACTATTGTGATATAAAAAAACTATAAATTTAAATAAAACAACTGCGGAGTTTTTCAAATAAAAAAATCGAACATCATATTGTATTGTCCTCGGAATAGCGGAATAGAAAGAATATTGTGGCCTGCGGTTTAAAATGTCAGCAGGCGTAAATAATGGAGATATATATGTTAAACCAACGAGTTGGACTCTTTCTTAAAATATTTATACCAGCCCTAATATTTCTTGTCACTCAGTCCGGAGATGCTTCATTAAGCGTGGATTCAGAGAGCCTTCAACCGCCTGGCAGTGTTAGCTGCCAGACCATAATTTCTGATTTTCCCCGGCTTGGGATGTGGTGGCCAGATCCGTGGGAACAACCTCTGGAACAGATTGCCCGTTATGATTGGGTCATACTCGGCGATTGGGCTTCAGAGTTTATCACTCCTTTACGGGCCCTTAATCCCAACATCCTACTGCTCAATTCGACCAATGCTTGTGAATTGAGTTTCAATCCCGATCCTCACGCCGAGCCCTGGGAAAACGTAGAAGTTCTGGATATTCCACCCGAATGGTTCCTTACCCAGGTTGGCTCTACACTCACAAAGCCGGTGGACAAAACTGCAACCAGATTCCATGTCGCGGAGGTCACTGCCAGTGACGGAAGTAATCTCTACGACTTATTCATTGTCAACGATACAGTGCTCATTGAAGGAGAAACCGTACTGGTGAAAAAGGTTAATCCGGTTAAGAAGGTTCTTACCGTACAACGCGGGTATGTCCGTCCAGCAACGACTCACAAAGCGGGCACACGCCTTGCCGCCCATATCACTTTCTGGCCGAAAAGCTGGTTGTTCAACGTGAGCATCATGTGCCCCACCGCTGTAGTCAATTCCTCAAGCGGATCTGAAATCTGGGCTGAATATAATGCCCGTAAGGCCATAGAATTAGTAAATAGGGCGCAGTGGGACGGTATTCTACTGGACCGCAGTGACCCAAACGAGAGCTGGCTTATCAACAATTCCACAGCAAGAACTATTGATCCAGATCAATCTAATACACTTTTAACCGATTATGCCGAATTTGACAAAGCATGGAACGAAGGACTGCGCTGTTATGAGTCAATCCTGCGTGAAGCTATCGGTCCCAATAAAATCATTTTTGTCAACTGGGGAATGGCCAATTATGACCTGCTCAATGGTAATAACTTCGAGGGTTTCCCTATGGATGATGGTACTGCCTACGGGACACCATGGCAGTCGATGGTCTTTGGCCCTGCAGAAAATGGCAGTTACTTTGAATGGATGGAAAATGCCCAAGACCCGAACCTGACCATGATTGAGACTTACGAGGATGATTCAGGTCCGGATCCTCTATACAGCGGAGAGTATGACAACCCCTGTGACGACCCCGATTTTGTCCCCAATTATCGCAAGATGCGCTTTGGCCTGGCAACGGCACTGCTGAACAACGGCTTCTTCAGCTACGAGATCAATACCAATGGTCACGGGTCACTCTGCCTCCTCTGGTTCGATGAATATGATAATGCCGGGGCTGGTCGTGGATACTTAGGTCGGCCTCTCGGTCCCTCATTCCAGGTTGCTCCTCCTTTGACAACGCCCAATCTTCTTGGTGATAGCACCTTCGAAGACTCGTTGGGGAACTGGTCCCTGTGGGCTGGTGAAGGCCACGCTGCCACGATCTCGCTCGATAAAAGTACTTCAGCTCAGGGTAATTCATCGGTACGGGTAGACATTTCTGAAAGCGCTGGCATTTTTTGGGCTGTCAGCTTTTCAGTTTCGCCGCTCAATGTCTTTTATGGAACCGAGTACACTATTTCGTTTTGGGCCAAGGCCGATACCCCTAAGTCCATCGCAGCTTGGGTGCAACAGGAAGCACCTCCCTGGCATGACTATATCTGGTACGGAGAAATTCCTTTAACAACAGACTGGCAGGAATATGAATTAAGCGGAACAGCCAGCGGGGACGACCCGACAGCCGGTTTTTATTTCGGCCTTGGCAAGGAAACCGGTGTTGTTTGGTTCGATGATGTGCGTTTACAGGTAGGTTCCCGGCAGGTGTGGCGCCGCGACTTCAGCAAAGGCCTGGTCCTCATCAATGCCACTGCCGCTCCCCGAACAATCCCCCTGGATGGCACGTTTCAGAAAATCGATGGCAGCCAGGTGCCGGAAATCAACGATGGCAGCCTGGTAACACAAGTTACATTGCAGCCCATGGACGGCCTGATTTTGCTGCTTCCCCGTAAAAAGAGATTTCCATTCATCAGGCGCTCTTTTGAATAGAAAAAGAACAGACTGTAACCTTTAAACATGAAGTTTTTTTTGTTTGGAGTTAAGGACTTGTTACAGCAGTTTTTCCCTTCTCAAGGATATCTTTTACCTTTTGAACCAATTCTGTAGAATTAAATGGTTTCTGGATGAAATTATTACAAGCTAATTTTTTAATCCTTTCCTGATCAATCTTTTCAAAAGTTCCCTTTAAAATTATTATTGGTGTTTGGACTAATTTACTGTTATTTTTTACAAATTCACAAACTTCATACCC
>Ga0209986_10000051_pt1 | contig 95435 bp, 64 predicted proteins | sample BlataG_FD_183168 | JGI IMG/M metagenome (GOLD analysis project Ga0209986, IMG submission 183168) | Deep subsurface microbial communities from Black Sea to uncover new lineages of life (NeLLi) - Black_00105 metaG (SPAdes) (version 2) | ecosystem: Environmental > Aquatic > Marine > Oceanic >...
GGCTCTTCTCCCATTTAGTTGATGAAAAGTCTTTCTATCCTTTCGTCATTCCTGCGGAAGCAGGAATCCAGTCTATTATAAAATATTTTTTTATTCTTCTGGATTCCTGCTTCCGCAGGAATGACAACTTGCTTTCTTGCTCCGTCATGATTTTCAACTAATTGGGAGATGAACCTAATTTTATTACTAATCCCATTCTAAGGCTTCTTGGAATTAGGAGCTCACTTGCATAACGGTCTCCACCCGAGAAAACATACTCAGAGAGTTCTGTTCCAAAATCACACAAGTTAAACAGAGATACATAGATTTCCGCATCCCAATTATTTAACTTAAAAGTATATTTTATTTTAACACTGATATCTGATAGGAAATCCTCTCTTGGCCCACCTTTGATACCTTTCTCATTTTCTGCCTGTATGGTTTTAAGATAGAGAATCCTCTGGCTGTAAGCACTTAAAGTGTTTATAAACGCAAATGGATGTCCGTCTCTGTATTTAAAACTTGCTGATATAAATAAATTTTTTATTACGTAAAAACCAAAATACATTTTTCCCATGTATGCTCTGTCTCCATCAACTCTTCCGTAACCATTTATCCAGGAGTTGGGACTTGCCTGAGACTCGCTCAGGATGCCGATATCATTCGCGGTAGGACCATTGCCAAACGCTGTGTATCCCATCCCGATCTGAGCCATCAAAGAGAGAGAAAAAAACCACTTTTTGTTATCACTACCTTTAAGATTAAAAAGAAGCTGGCCATAAAACGGGTCTTTATCAAAACTATAATTAGTAAGCACATAATCTTCAACAGGTCTGGATAAATAATAAAAATTTTTATTTTCAGCCATTTCATAGAAACCGTAATCTTCTTTATAATTCACCCAAAAATTATTGGTTATTTTTTTATAAATTCCTTTAATTTCCAATCTGAATTTTTGTGAAAGTTTTATAGAAAAACTGACTAATAATCTTTTTTTTATGGGGAGTTTTACTCCATTGTTTACAGAATGATAAGGTCCGCCAGTATAGCCATATATTTGTCCTTCTTCGCCGCTTTGATATTGAAGATCACTGTTATTGTCAGACCACCAATATATTGTTCCCCCCGGTCTTTTTTTCTCCAGAAAAGAATTCACATTTTCTCTTAATTCATATGGAATCTCCCCGTAAGAGAGCAGTATTTCAGGATTTTTATTTTTAAAAAGCATAATTCCAGAATCAAATCCAGCGGTTAGTTTTCTTAGATTATTATCGGATGGACGAAAACGTAAATATGAATATAAACAAAAAACTTTAGCAAATAGGGAAAGATTGTCACTAACTGAGGTTTTCAGGATTGTTCCCATTTTAATTTGAGCGTTTATATTTCGGTATGACTCTCCTTCTTCCCAAAGAGTCACCAGGTAGGGCGTGTTGTCAAAACTTACAGGATTAAAGTCAAAAAAGTTTTCTGATCCTCTCAAAGTGGATAATTTTAGATCAGTAAAAATATCCATATCTGTTTTCTTGTTCATAAAACGAAACCATAAAGGAACATTTAGGTTTAGTCTGAAGACATCTCCAGAAAAAGAGCCCATTTTTTCATAAGGATAAAATCCTTCTCCATCATTATCCTTTAGGTCTTTTAAAAAATTGAGGCTATAAGGTGAGAGTTCTTCGCTTTCATGAAGGAAAGACAATCTCAGGTTGAAGAGTCTTTTTTTAAGTTCCAGCCCCGAGAAAACAGAGTATCTATCTTTCTTTCTGGTTTCTTGAGGAAGCCTGCCTAACTCTGCAGAGGTTCTGTCTCTAGAAAATCCATTAAATACACCTGTAATTCGGAGAAAACCATCTTTATTTTCTTTCTCATATTTTGTTAGCAGCAAAAATAATTTCCCATGTTCTTTGAATACACTATTAAAAACATTAAAATCATTAAACTGTCTTTCGATATTAAAATAATTAAAGTTAAAAGATAATGTAGAGTTACTGAACTTTCTACAGGTAAAAAAATCAACAAAATAATTAGTAAGAATTTTTCTCCTCTCTGAATAAAGGGCTGAATTTCTCTCAGGTGTATCAGGATGGGTGGGAATCACTGAAGGAATCCCAGGGATATAACCTCCAAGGTCAGACCATACATTTGACAACATTATCTTCGTGAAGCTTTTTTCCGGATTTTTTGATATAAAATTCATTCCGTAATCTTTGTAAAAGGGAGATTCTCCGATGAGGTCATACTGGGTAACTGAAGAAAAAGGTAAAATAATTCCCGGTGAACCATCGTTTAACGCGGAATTTATAGAAAATCCATTATAAAACCAATTAAAATTAACAAATGAATCTCCTTCAAAATAGACTAATGGAGAGTCGATTAAAGAAAATCCATTGCTTTCTTCAATTAAAAAGGTTGTATCAGGAGCAAAATTTTCAAAAAATACTGGGTAGAAATAAGCACCTGGCAGATTGTCTATAAAAAAATTATAGAAGGTAAAAGAATTAGGCTTGTAAGAGGTATTTTCTTCGTTTGGATAAATTACTGCGGCTAGGAAAAACAGGGCAAACAATATACATGTGGATTTAATTTTCATAAAAAAAATAGTTTCTCTTTTGACCAAGAAAAGACTAAAGCAGTGTTTTCAGTCACTTACTCTGCTTCTGGTTTCATGAGCACATCATCTCGAACATAAATAACCCCGGGTTCCCGAAGGATCTGCGTGAACTCCTCGGAAGATAGATCATCACGCACTGCAGCCTCTATATGATCACCAAAATATATTTTTTTATTCACTAAATCAACAAGACTATTGATTCGGATATAAATTTTCGCCTTGGCTTGATCCACGACTACTATGACCTGGTTGCCACTAACGATAATTGCCTGAACCTCGGGAAACTTCCTGATCTTCGCGGCAAAACGCTTCAACATCCTGTTTTTTCTGTTCCGAATATAGCGGTATACAACAAGGCCCAAAAACACCACTCCAACCACTGTTCCAATGCTTGTATTTGTCAAAACCAAGAATCCCACCAGGATCATGCTTACAGTAGCGACTAATATTCCTGCAGGACCAAAGGGTATCGAGGATTTTAGCCATTCGAAAATACCCCGGATTTTCTGGCCAGGCAGTAGTGAACGTTGAACCCCTGATTCAATATCCCGCTTCAAATTTTTCAAATCTACTGCAAGGAGATGTGCATCCTTATACCGGTCATTAGGTCTCTTACGGAGGCAGTTCGAGATAATTCGGTGAAGCTCAGGCGGGAGATTTTTTCTTATAACCGTAATAGGGCGTATTTCCTCAAAAGCAATAGAATGCATCGTGTCAAGTGGAGTGTTACCTTTAAACGGCAGCTCACCTGTCACCATCTCGTAGATGACAATCCCCATTGAGAATACGTCACTACTCTGGTTAACCTGCTGGCCGCGGGCCTGTTCGGGACTCATATAAGCGACTGTCCCTAATATTGTACCAGGTTGGGTTTGAGAAAATGTCGCAGTATGTGTCAAGTCCTTAGTGCTGTCTTTTTCCGGGGTTTCTATCATCGGATCCAGAAGCTTGGCCAATCCAAAATCAAGCAGCTTCGCGTGTCCATCACGGGTTACCATGATGTTATCTGATTTAATATCTCTATGAACGATATTTGCTTTATGAGCCCGGTTAAGCCCCTCAGATACCTGAAGTGCTATTTCAACTGCACCCAATAAATCCAGCTCACGATTTGTTATCAATTGGCGAACAGTCTGCCCCTCAACAAACTCCATTGCAATGAAGGTCATCCCTTCAACTTCATCAACATCATAGATCTGTGCAATTGCAGGGTGCGTTACAGCAGAAGCCGCACGTGCTTCCTGTAAGAAGCGTCTTTGTCTGTCACGGTCCGCGGTTAAATCGGGTTTAAGTACTTTTAGGGCCACTTGCCTATCCAAACGAACATCACGGGCACGGTAGACAACACCCATCCCTCCTTTACCGAGAAGCTCTTCAACTTTAAAATGCTTAAGTGTTTTTCCGATCATTCTTCTAACTTATATCATGTATAAATTAACAGCTTGGCTCCTTCATTTAATAGGCAACGGCTATTCTTTGGCGGATTCGAAATAGTCTCGAACATCAGGTTTTGTGAGGTATATAATGACCAGTATTCCTATAACAGTTCCAAAAGGAATCCGTATTAAGCTGATAGCAGCATAAGCAATACTTAAAACTCGCCCACATTTCTTACCACCTAAAAGCCCTATGCCACCTATTAAGGCTATAAATGCGGATAAAAAAAGCATCAGCACCGCTACGATTAGCCCAAAAATTGCACCAACATGGGCAATTCCATATAAATTATTAACCTCAGACCAAGCAAATAAAAATATGGCACTTATTCCAATAAAACTTAACAATGCAGTTATAAACTCCCACATTGCTATTAGTATAAGCATGTCAGGTTTTTTCATTATCTTTTCCTCCTATACCTTATTATTGCGTATTCTAAGGTTACAATTATATTGTGTCAACAACTAAGGGGATGGTGAAAACAGAAAAGATAACTCGTTTTCCAAGATTTCTTATTTTTCTTCTTTGAGCTTTATTAGCCTCTGTGCTGTGAGTTTATCATTGGGATTCAAGCTAAGCTTTCTCTCCTATAATCTATTCGGTTCTCTTCCATTTTGTGTGGGCAAAACATGTCTTGATAGATTAATAGAAAGTGTTCGGGGATGGATGAAGCGACCTTTGAAGATTTAGCCTCCTTGAATCGTGCTTCGAGGAAACCCGACAGAGTCGGGCGGCGAGTATGTTTGAGCGGAGCGAGTTACGCAGCCGCCAAGAAGAGCGATGAAGGGATGGCGTGAAAAATCTGAACGGGAGCGAGACCATTCCCGAATACTTATTGATTAATACCCACACAAAATGGAAGAGAACCATCTATTCTAATATGATTTATCGGTGTCTAATCCACAATAAATACTTTGGCACCTTTTATTGTATAAGCCAAGTGCGGATTAGAATCATCATCTGATACCTGGAAACTTGTCTCCGATGTTAATGTAAATTCCCTGCCATCTTTAAGTTTAATGACAAGTTCTCCTTCAAGAACCAGCAGAATGTGACCGCGGCTGCACCAGTGATCAGAGCTGAACCCAGGAGAATATTCAACCAAACGCACACGAATATTTCCGTCCTCAAAACTTCTCCAGAATGAAGTGCCTTTTTCTCCTTTATATTCAACGGGTGTAATCTTGCTCCATTCTGTTTTGCTAAATTGTACATCTTGAATTTTCATAATTGTCTCCCCTTTTTTTCCTTTTAAATATATATTCTGTGTTAGTATTTTCGAGTTTTTTGTTCAATAAATCCTCTTTATTTTATATAAATGGCTGCTCAATCGAAGGGCTTGGGCCTGAAAAATACCTGGGACCTTCCTTGGTGATATACATACAGTCCTCGAGACGCACTCCGAACTCCCCGGGGATAACGACCATCGGTTCGTTACTAAAACACATTCCGACTTCCATTGGGATTTTGTTACCTTTGACCAGATTGATCCACTCGTGACCGTCCAGACCTATACCATGTCCGGTTCGGTGGGGGCATCCAGGTACTTTATACCCTGGACCAAATCCATAATCAACGTGCACTTGCCGAGCGGCTGCATCTACGTCCTCGCACGGGACTCCTACCCCAGCCGCTGCAAAAGCTGCAGCCTTTGCCCTTGAGGCTAAATCCCAGATTTCCCTCTGGCGTTTTGTAGGTTCCCCGAAAACAATGGTACGGCTGATGTCAGATCTGTAACCATCAACACCACACCCTCCATCCATCAGGACAATATCACCTTCCTTGAGTTCAATATGTTTGATGCTCCCATGAGGTTTGGAAGAGGCTTCTGCTATCTGGCAGCCAATTCCTCCCGAGACTCCCAAAGCTCTATAAGCTGCTGTGGATATTCTGCGGAAATCGTTTTTTGTCATTCCCTTTTCTAGTAAAGCGATTGAGGCTTTGTATGCTTCAATTGTGATATCGCTTGCTAATTGCATTAGAGCAATCTCTGCATGCGACTTGATTACGCGGCAAGGGATAGTTATGGGGTCAGCGCTCACATATTCTAAGCCAGGAGCCTCCTTTCGGATTCCATCAAACAGAAAAAAACGCACCCTTTCTTCTAAACCAACTGTTCCTTTCCTTATTCCCCGGTCTTTAAATATCTGAGCAACTCTTTTGTAGGGGCTCTCGTGCTCTTCCCAGGTACGCACATCATCCCCAAAACGAATTAACTCGCGCGCCCTATCCTCCTCGAATTTGGGGCAAATGTAAGACAGTTCGCCTCGAGCTGGCAGCACAGCCGCAAACATCCTTTCGCTGGTTCCCCAGCGGACTCCTGTAAAATAAAATAAACTTGTACCCCCTTCCAGGTAAATAGCATCGATTTTATTTTCGATCATGAGCCGTCGCGCTTTATCCATACGGGCTCTACGCTCATTTTCTGTGATAGGAATAATACTGTTTGTTTTGGGGCGAAGTTTACTGATTGGATCAGGGCTATCTGACTTTTTGGTGGAACATGAAGAAACAACGATTGTTGCTCCTGTTGCACTGGCAGACAGCTTAAGGAAATCTCTTCTATTCAAACTCATAAAAACCTCCTTATCGGCGGAAAAAAAGTTATTGTGGTCTAAGAACAATATTATTGAAAATCTTTTAGCAATTCAACAACAAATCAAGGTTTAGGTGTTAAGACATCACATGTTTAAAAGTAGTTGTAAAAAAACTGTTATAGAATTTTATTGGTTTTTGGCCCAATCGACCAGCCAGATCCTCTCTTTATTTGCGCTTTCTGGGTTAATTTTTTATCGCCTACTTCAAGAATAACCACATATTCACCAGGCAGCACTAGAACTCCGCGCCTTATTCTTCTCTGCATCTGAGAGATTTCCTCTTTAGTTGGCTGGCGGCGCATGTTCCAGAACACACGATTTATCCCGGCGCTCTTTTTCCCAGCAAGCTGGCTCAGTACTTCACCGTACGGGTCAGTAATTGTAATCTTGACCTTATCTTTTACTTTGTCTTTTAAATAATAGTTTATCACAATTCCGTTAGGTTCATTGGGAGTCGATAAATGCCTGTCGCCGTATAGATTGTAATTTCCTCCATAAGTGTGAGCCATTCGCTGCACTTTGGGCTCGACTTTAAATAAATAAATGTTCTCTGTCAGGACTTTTTCATTCAGCTCTTGAAGCGGGGTAATATCCGTAATATATATCCCCCGTCCGTAAGTTCCCACAACCAGGTCATTCTCACGCGGGTGAACCAGGAGGTCATGTACTGCAACTGTAGGCATGTTATTCCTCATCCTTACCCATTTTTCTCCACCGTTTATCGTGACATAAACACCCACATCTGTCCCTAAAAAGAGAAGATTCTGGTTTTTCCGGTCTTCATAGATTACATTGATCGGCTTGTCAGGAAGGTTGCTGGCAATTGATGTCCAGGTTTCTCCAAAATCAGTGGTCTTGTAAAGGAAAGGCCTGAAATCGTCACGGCGATAACCTGATTTGGAAACGTAGGCTGTTCCTTCCTTAAAATTAGAAACAAAGACGCGGCTTACCCAATAGTTTTCCGGTCCTCCTGCGTCAGTGATCTTTTGTGTTTGTTCAATCCAGATTGCGCCATTATTTTTTGTCAGCCAGATTTTTCCATCATCTGTCCCAACCCAGATTATGCCGGGAGCAACTGGAGATTCTGAAATTGTGGTTATAGTGCAGTATTGGATGTGTCCTCTGCCGGCAATCTTGACCGCATCGTTTGTAGTCAGGTCAGGGCTTATTTCCTGCCAGTTGTCCCCTCGAAACATAGAACGCAGCAAAACCTGAGTTCCGGCGTATATAACCTCACTGTTATGCGGAGAAATATGAACTGGAGGACACCAGTTAAACCTGTACGGAGGTTTGCCTTTTTCTCTTTGTGGCTGAATGTTCGTTCGGGTTCCAAGTTTCTGGTCAACGCGATGATGGCCTCCGAATTGAGATGTATTATAGAGCCAGCGGCTGTTTTTTGGGTCGACCTGGTTGTACATGCCATCACCACTGCCTACCGTAATCCAATCTTCCAGAGTAATGCGTCCGGACCAGCTATTACTAGGACCTTTCCATGACTCGTGGCATTGAAGCCCTCCGTAAATATTATAGGGATCTTCCATATCTACACAGATTGCATAGTACTGCGCAAGAGGAAGATTGTCATAAAAGTCGCATGTTTTTCCTCTATCATAAGATATGTGCACGCCTCCATCACTTCCCATCAGGATACGATTGGAATTCTGAGGGTCTATCCATAAAGTACGGACATCGCCAAAGCTTTGTATAAACATCTTTCTAGGCGGCCAGTTTACGTCGTTCCACGTTTTTCCGCCGTCAGTTGAATTCGCAACACATATACTTGTGACATAAATATTTTTATCGTTATTAGGATCAATCCTGATCTGGCAAAAGGAATAGGCTGCTTTACCGCCCACATTGTCTTCGATTGAATTCATTTTTACCCAGGTCTTTCCAGCATTATTTGTGCGGTAAACTTCCCCGCCATAAATCCTATCCTGAGGCTTTAGATCCTTTCTTTGGTCCTGCTCAATTTCTTTTTTTGTCGGCATACGCTTATTGGCATTTTCAATAACTGCGTATACGATATCCGGATTTTTCCTGTAGATATCAATGCCTATCCGCCCGATTTTTCCACTTGGAAGCCCCCCTCCCATTTTGGTCCAGGTTTTTCCAGCATCCGTGGTCTTGTAGACAGCACTCCCCTGACCTCCTTCTTCAAAATGCCAGGGCAGTCTTTGTTTCTCATAAGCTGCTGCGTAAAGAACCTCGGGATTATTCCGGTTCATGGCTATATCGATTACTCCGACTTTTTCGTTGATATAAAGGGCTTTTTCCCAGGTTTTTCCCCCGTTTATGGTCTTAAATACTCCTCTCTCCTCGTTAAATGAAAACAGATGACCCATGGCCGCTACATACACGATATCAGGATTTTTGGGATGGACAACGATCCTTCCTATATGGTGTGAATCTTTTAATCCCATGTTTTTCCAGCTCTTTCCAGCATCTGTAGATTTATAGACTCCATCACCCCAGTAAGAACTCCGGGCATTGGCAGCTTCTCCGGTCCCAACCCAGACAATATCCGGATTTGATGGAGCCAGTGCAATATCTCCTATAGAAATCACGCTCTGATTATCAAAAATAGGCTCGAATGTTGTGCCGTTATTTGTAGTTTTCCAGAGGCCGCCGTTCCTGGAGGCTACATAGAATGTGTAGAGATGGGCTTCCTGTGGAAATTCTGGAACCGCAAAATCGGTTATCCATGCACCACTTCTAAAAGGACCGAGATTCCGGTAGGCGAAATTTTTCAATAAACTCTTATTAAAAAGCTCCTGTTTATCTGCGAATGATTCCAGGGTAAAAAGCACAACACAAAAAACCAGCAAAAATCCGATAAAAAAATTTTTGGATTTCATCTGACCTCCTTTTTACAAAATGTCTTAGGGAAATATTTCTCTAAATTTTATCAAAAAGGAAGTCTATTGTCAGTCCATTAAAATGGATAGTATTTAATATAGCCAAAACTTTGAGGTGAAATTTAATGTTTAAAACAATTGACAACAAGAAACACAGAAAGAAATCAAACAAAACATTCCCATTTCTCTGCTTCACTCCATTCTTGGACCCACTGCATTAACCGGCGACCTGCATCTTTAGGTAGTTTTTCGATATTATGCCAGACAAGATAAACTTTCCCATCACCTCCAACTAACAACAAGCCGGACATTCCGCGTGACCTGTGCAAAGCCCTAATTGCTTGTGCAGGCGTCTGTACTATAGGTGTTCCTACGTTCAAAGAAGTATTGACAGCTACTTCCACACCTAAACGACGGCCTATTGCTTTCAAGATTGCATAAGAAAATGGATCTGTTTCCTCACGAACAATCTGAAGGCGGCTCGTACCATCTTTATGGACGACTGCAGGTATTAAATTGTAGCAATCCGCTTTAGCTTTGACAGTTAACACCATGTAATTATAGGCATTGTAATTATCATCAGATGCTCCTTCGGATAAATAATAAAGTCGCTTTGCTTCTTCCAGAGTGAGCATCGGAGCTAACGGACGAAAAGTCTCCCTGTATTTTACATGTTTGTTAAGTACTTTCAGAGTTTCTGGGTTACACGGATTAGCAAGAATCGTTCGGTGCCCAAGAGCGCGAGGCCCCGTCTCGCTTGCCCCTTGATAGAGACCAAGAACACCATCATTTGTTATGATGTTTGCTACCAGGTCTGCAACTTGCTGACGTCCTTTCGGGTTGAGAATATTTCCAACCGCCAAACTTTTTGTGTTTTCTGCCTCAACAATGGCCAACTCGACATCTCCTTTGGACGGAGCGCTTCCACATATAAAAGCATGTTTCATAGCTGGACCTAGAGGAGCTCCGTGGCTCATAGCAAAATTGTAGCAAGCACCCATGGAAGCCCCGGTATCACTCGGATTAGGTGGAACCCAAAGATGAAGCCTGGTGTTCTTTTGTTTAAGATTTCTGTGATAGTAAGCTTCATTAAAGTTATCTAGTAAGTTCATGTTGGCCACACAGTTGAGCGAGGTTCCTCCGCTAAATACAAGTTGGTTGCTGCCAGTGTGCCTGATTAGAAAGTCAACAATGTGGAAAAGCGCATCTTCAAACACCAACTGAAGCGCTGCAGCCTTTTCAACGCGTTCCTGCGTGACCTCGGCAAACTCAATATCGTCGATTTTCAGAACTGTTCCTGGATCCCACATCTTATCCGGAGGAATCGGTTCACCAATAATTTCTACAAGCTGTTTGCTATATGGATTCTGTTGCCCTCTTCGATGGTAGTTAATAAGTGATCGGTTTACGCTTACTTTACCGTCAGGACCACAGTGTATAATCTGCCTCAGGCGCTTGTAATATGGGTTAGTAAGACGATTAGTATCACCCCACGCACTGGCGCCCATAAAGCGTCCCTCACTGCTTAGGGTTGTCCATCCTCCTTGTGTAGAACTTATTACAGCATAAAGCAGCCCTTGTGAATCAAATATATGAGGAAACCTTTGCACAAGTTTGATTTTTCCTTGTTCAGCTACATAAGTGGACATCGCACCGTCATCACCAAAACCGTCTACAACGACTATCATGGTCGGCTCAGGACTCTCGGCAAATGGTGAAACAGCATAAGGGAAGAAAGCATGGTTGTCGTGATGGCGCATGCCAATAACTGGTACCCTCTTTTTAGTATTAAAAAAACTCTTGAGCTGACCGGGAGCTTTAAGCGCCTCCAGGAAATGCCAGGAATTCATCTGAGGAGAGGCGCCCTTCTGTGCCAGAAGAAAGCTGGCTGGAGCTTCCTCAATAGCAACTCGAAGACTTGTAGAGATTCCTGCCAGGTAGTCCCAGGAACCAACAACAGCCAGGACATCAGCAGGTTTCGCGTCCATTTTATCGAGATAGTTAAAAACCTCATTAAGCGAGTTCTCCGGAAAGCGGTCTTCATGTCTATTGCCTGTATATCTTTCCTCCTCGTTATTGCAAATAGGACGTATCCCCTGCTCCGCAGAGACCTCCACAAGCGCTGCAGTTGAGTTGTGCCCGCTTGGTCCAACACCAACCAAATACACGGATTCTCCCTGACTTAACCGTTCACACATCTCTTTACCCTTCTGGATCGCATAACGACTTTTATTATCGTAGAATTTTAATGCAGCACATACCGTTCTCACTATAGGAATGGAAAGCTTCTCCACAAGCTTACCTGCAAGTGGATGAGATGGACCATATTGTCCTGTTTTCATTGTTTACTCCTTTAGTTTTATTTCATTCATTACTAAAGTTAAGCTTTAGGAAGAGGAAAGTTGTCAAAGAATTGTTAAGAATTTGTTAAAAGTTTGTTAAAAAGGAGAAATATTGGGATTAGACCAGGTTATCTTTTTGATATTAAAAAATATAACTTCAATTATGTGGGTTTGATGAATCGGTTCTCTTCCATTTTGTATGGGCAAAACATGTCTTGATAGATTAATAGAAAGTGTTCGGGGATGGATGAAGAGACCTTTGAAGATTTAGCCTCCCTGAATTGCTCTTCGAGGAAATCCGACAGAGTCGGGCGGCGAGTATGTATTAACTCAGGCCAGTGGATTCAGAAAACACGCAACTTTTGCCCCAGCGAGTCAAAAGCTGCTCGGTTTCAGGCTTCGCTCTCCTCTCCATCATGGAGAGGAACCATGCCCGCTCTGCCTTCAAACGGTTTTTTCACCCGCTGCCCTTCGTTTATGCGTTAAAAAATTGATGAAGGGATGGCGTGAAAAATCTGAACGGGAGCGAGACCGTCCCCGAATACTAACTTATTAATAATCACACAAAATGGAAGAGAACCGATGAATAAAACCCCTAAAAGGGATTTTCGCTTCTGTAGAGTTTACCTTTCGGTTGATTAAAAGAAATATCTTCAACACCCAGCATCTTCATGGCAGCAAATAATGTTTTACCAGTGTGTTTAAAAGCAACGGCTGAATGGTGCGGAAATCTTTTCTCTAAAAGAACATGGCGATAAAAGCGAGCCATTTCTTTTACTGCAAACACACCGATACTGCCGAATGACTTGGGATTTATGTCAAGTACTTTCCCCTCAGCAATATAGGAACGAAGAACTGTTTCTGCTGTTGACTGAAGCCTGAAGAGAGTAATATCCCCTGGTCTGATTCTTCCTTCAAGAGTCCCTCTTGTAATGTCAGGCTTTTTACCTGATTCGAGCAGACGATTCATAATCAGCTGGTATTTCATCTCAGCGTCAACCAGACAGGAAAAGGCTGTGTTTCCACAGTGAAAACCCATAAAAAGATCGTCCGCCTTGTAGCTGCCAACTTTATCCTTATTTTCCTTGTACATATCAGAGGGAACGGTATTATTTAAATCCAGAAGAGTTGCTGGAAGTTCTGTGGCACAAGTTATAACATACTCACTTAGTGCGCCGTAAATATCCACCTCGCAGGATATCGGCACCCCTCGTGAAGCAAAACGAGAATTGACATAGCAGGGTACAAATCCAAAGTAATTTTCAAAAGCTGGCCAGCATTTATTAGCAAAAACCGCAAATTCTGAAGTCCCAAGATTTTTTTCGATAAATCTGGTCAAAGCAATTTCATACTGGGCAAGCTTTTCAAGGAGGTCAGGATATTTATTCCCTCTTCCGAGCTCCTTTGCCATGTCTTCAGCAACGGCTTTAATTCCTGGGTCTCCCTTTACAGAAAGGAAAATATCGTAAAGGTCCAACTCACTATTTTCCATGATTTCTATACCAAGATCGTAAAGCGGTTTAATCGGAGCATTACAGGCAAGAAAATCCTGAGGCCGGGGTCCAAAGGAGAATATCTTAAGCTTCTTTAATCCGCATAAAATTCTTGCCACAGGAAGAAAATCGCCAATTTTGTCTGCGATTTCTGTTGCTATCCCGACAGGATATTCCGGAATATAAGGCCTGAGGTTTCTTAACTCAGAGTTATAAGAGGTATTTAACAGGCCACAAAAGGCATCTCCCCTCCCTTTGAACAAATCGTTTCCTTTCTCTTCAGCTGCTGCAGCAAACATAACTGGACCATCAAATTTTTGAGCGAGAATTGTAGTTGGGCCTTCCGGGCCAAAATTACCTAAAAAAATTACAAGAGCATTTATATTTTTTTTCTGTATTTCTTCAAGTGCCTTCAATGAATCTTTCTCACTCTCTACTACTGTTTCAATCCCAAAAATTGGAATATTTTTTGTTTTACATTCTTTAGCTACTTCAACTCTTCTTTTTTTTGATAATTCAACAGGAAAACAGTCCCTGCTTACAGCAACAATGCCTAAATTAATTTTTGGTATATTTTTCATTTTTTCTCTCCCTTTTTTTCCTGTCCATAATAAGCATCAACACCATACTTCCTCTGATAATGTTTTTTCCGGATATATTCCGGCAATCTGTTAAGTTCAGGATTAATTTGGAAGGCACTAAATGCCATCTTTGCGATTTTTTCTAATATAAGGCTGTTCTCTACAGATTCAGATGGAGTTTTCCCCCATGTAAATGGTCCATGGCCGGCAACCAGAACAGCTGGTATTTCTAAAGGTTTTAGGCCGGCAAATCGTTCAACAATAACTTTCCCTGTATTCCCTTCATAATCTTCTTCAACTTCTTCTTTTGTTAATATCCTTGTCAGAGGAATATCTTCCTTAGAAAAATCTGCATGGGTTGTTCCCAAACAGGGAATTTCCCTTCGTGCCTGTGCAAAAATTGTCGCGTATTCACTATGTGTATGTGTAATACCTCCAATTTGTTTAAAGACTTTATACAATTCCAGATGAGCAGGAGTATCTGAAGATGGTTTGAGCTCCCCTTCAATAACTTGGCCTTCCAAGTCAACCACGACCATATCGTCAAGTTTTAAATTGTTATAGGGAACACCACTGGGTTTGATCACAACAATTCCCTTGCTTCGATCCACACCGCTGGCATTGCCCCAGGTTGAAATCACCAGATTGTATTTATATATATCTAAATTTGTTTTCCAAACCTCTTCTTTTAATTTGGCAACTTTCAATTTCCCTTCCTTTGCTTCTCACGAAGCGCAAGCAAATCCTTCATAACATTAAACATTGTTCCTGACCATACGGTTGTTCCAAATGCATCATGCATCTGGCTGTATAAACGATATAGTTCCTGATAGATCTTATTATTTTCTTGATTTGGCTCATAAACCTCTTTAATTTCGGTCACCGCTTCTTGGGCCTCCTCTACACAAGAAAATCCACTTATTTCTTTCCCGGCAGCTACTGCACCAAAAATTGCTGCACCCAGAGCACATGTTTGATCACTCATGGATACTTTCATTGGGCGGCCTGTGATATCTGCATAAATTTGCAAAAGAAAAGGATTCCTGGCAGCCAGACCTCCGCAGTTTACAACATTCCTAACCGGCACACCGTATTCTTCTATACGGTTGATGATTGTGAGTGCTCCAAAGGCAGTCGCTTCAATTAAAGCCCGGTATATTTCATGAGCTTGTGTGTGCAGTGTTTGCCCAAGGAGGAGGCCGCTCAGGCGCACATCCACAAGAATTGTGCGGTTTCCATTATTCCAGTCTAATGCAAGCAGACCGTGTTCACCGGGTTTTTGTTTTGAGGCTGCAATTTCTAAATTTTTAAATTTTTCATCAACTGTTTTCCCGTATTTATCAGGCGCAAGTTGATGGACAAACCATAAAAAGATATCTCCAACAGCTGACTGCCCTGCTTCAATTCCAAAATAGCCTGGTATAACCGAACCATCAACAATTCCACAGACTCCTGGAATATCAGCCAGTTCTTTATGATTGGGCCAGACCAAAACATCACATGTACTTGTGCCGATTATTTTGACTAAAGTTCCTTCTTTTATGCCTGCTCCCACAGCTCCCATGTGAGCGTCAAAAGCGCCAACAGCAACTGCGATGCCTGATTTTAATCCAAGCTTTTCCGCCCATTCATGCGACAAGTGTCCAGCCAGCCGGTCAGCGGGAACCGCTTTTTTGTATAATCTATCGCGAAGCTCAACAAGATCCGGCGTTAAAGATAAAAGAAATTCTTTATCCGGCAAGCCTCCCCAATTTTCATTATACATCGCTTTGTGGCCAGCTGCGCAAACACTTCGAAAGATACTGTCTGGCCTGGTGTCTCCGGCTAAAACAGCGGGAATATAATCACAAAATTCAACAAAACTATAGGCAGCTTTAAATACTTCAGGTGCAACATTTTTACAGTGAAGAATCTTGCTCCAGAACCATTCAGATGAATAAGTCCCACCTATTTTAGCCAAATATTCTGGACGTTTTTTTTGAGCTAGTTCGGTAATTTGAACAGCTTCTTTATGACTGGAATGGTCTTTCCATAACCATACCATTGCATCAAGGTTATCTTTAAATTCCGGTAATATTCCCAGTGGAGCACCGTCTTTGTTAACAGGCATGGGGCTGCTTCCTGTTGTATCTACACCAATACCAATGATGTTTTCTGTTTCAAAGTCCGAATATTTGTCTTTTGCCTGTTTAATGGCTTCTTTAACCGAAACAACGATTGTCTCTAAATAATCTTGAGGATTTTGCCGTGCAACATTAGGATCTTTTTGATCAACCAGGACTCCATTATCCCCTGAAGGATAAGGAAAAACACAACTGGCAAGCTCTTTTCCATCGTTCAAATCAACTATTAAAGAACGACAGGAATTGGTCCCCAGATCCAAGCCTAAGGCATATTTTTCCATTTTCTTCACTTGTGTTAGGTTAACATATTTATTTTATTAAATTCTATCTTAAGCTATCACCAGTGGAGAGAAATAGATTAAAATCAGTGCAATAATGATAAGAATAACCAAAGAAAGAATAACATCTTTTTTATTCCAGCTCGCATATGAGGCTTTTTTGTCTTCAGCTACAGTTGTGCTGTATGTAAGGCCTTGAATTTTTTCATATGACGGCTGTCTTGTAAAAAGGCTGACAGCAACCATTATGGCTATACACACCAAAAATAAATACACACAAAAATAGAGGAAATTGATATTTGCAAAAGTGTACAGCCATCCGCTTAAATATTCTTTTTTAAGTTCAGCGACTAAACGCAACATGCCAATCACAAAACCACCGATAAGTGCAGTCACTGCTCCTGAGGAGTTAATTTTTTTCCAGCATAAGCCTAGGAGAAAAACCGCCGCAATTGGTGGAGCGAGGTAAGATTGGACACTCTGCAGGTAATGATATAATTCTCCAGAAATAAATTTCATCAATGGAATCCAGAGAATGCCACAAACAACAACAACACCTGTAGCAATCCTTCCTACAAAAACCAAGGTTTTTTCTGATGATTTTGGCCTAATCTTTTTATAGATATCCATTGTGAATAACGTTGAACAGGAATTAAAAACCGCAGCAAGTGAACTCATGAGGGCAGCTATTAAACCCCCAGCAACAAGTCCTCTAAATCCTACTGGTAAAAGTGCCTTAACCATTGCCGGAAATGCCTGATCGGATGCAGGAAGATTAAGCTGACCTGTTTTTGCCAGGGCATAGGCAATCACTCCGGGAATAATAAAAATGAAGAACGGAAAGAGCTTCAAATATGACGCAAAAATTGTCCCGCGCCTTGCTTGAGTTTCATTCCTAGCCGCTAACACTCGCTGAACAATACATTGGTCTGTACACCAGTACCAAATCCCGACGATTGGAGGGGCTAGTACCATTCCAAGCCATGGAAAGTCTGGATGGTCTAAGGGTAAAAATAAGTTAAAGTGCTCAGCTCCGACAACCGACACCAGATTACTCCACCCGCCAATTTTAATTAAACCCATAACTGTGACTGTAAGCGAGCCTATAATTAATACAATAGCTTGCATACTCTCGGTATAAACAACAGCCCGTAATCCTCCTAGAACTGTATAGATACCAGTCAGGATCACAATTATTAATGCGCCAGTCCAAAATTCAATTCCCATAAGCGCCTGGAATACAACTGCGCCGGCATAAACAGTTACAGACACTTTTGTCAGTATATATGCAACCAGTGAGATTACTGATAAAAACCAGCGAGCTGCCGGAGAATAGCGTTTTTCTAAAAATTCCGGCATCGTAAAAACTTTGCTTCGCATATAAAATGGGACAAATACCCACCCTAAAAGCAGGATACACCAGGCGTGTAATTCATAATGTCCCATAGCAACTCCGCTTTTTGCACCAGTGCCAGCAAGTCCAACGATATGTTCAGAGCCGATATTGGAAGCAAAAATAGATGCTCCAATCACAAACCAGCCGATATGTCTGCCTGCTAAAAAATAATCAGTAGTATCTCTTTGTTTCTGTTTAATAACCCACCAGGCGATTCCAAAAAGCACCGAAAAATACAGAAATATAACTATCCAATCCAGTGTTTGCAGCCCTTGCATTAATATATTCCCTTCTCAGCTATTTATTAGTCGTTTATTTTTACTATTAACATTATACCCATGTCAAATTAGGGCTTACAAATTGTCACAAGCTTCCAACTCGAACAAGTTCCTCAATGAATCCTTATCGAGATTTTGAAGGCCCTTTCTTGCTGATTTAGGTTAGAAACACAACTCCCTTAAGAGAGGGAGTTTTCCGGTCTTTTCAAAATGCTATCGTTTCTTATTCGGCTCTAAGGGCCTCAATAGGCTCTAGCGCAGCTGCTTTTGAAGCCGGATATATCCCAAAAATCAATCCAACTATCGCTGACAGAATCAAGCCTAGACCAATTGCATCCCATGATTCGATCGCAGGCCAGCCACCTACTTTGGAGGCCAAGAATGCGGAAAGCATTCCGAGGGCGGCTCCAAAAAAACCGCCCAGACCAGCAATAATCAGAGACTCCAACAGGAATTGTGTCCTAATGTCACGACGACGCGCACCGACGGCTCGGCGCAGTCCAATTTCTCTTCTTCTCTCCCTGCAAGCTGTAAGCATGACTGCGAGAATCCCGATACCCCCAACAAGAAGTGATATCGCAGCAACACTTGCTACAAGAAGCGTCAATGTCCGGGTGGATTCTTTCTCTGTTTGGACAAGGGTAGCCTGGTTCTGGATAGTAAAATCGTCCGGTTTATCCCATAATCTGTGCCTCTCCCGCAATAACTCTCTAATTTCCTTTTCTGCACGCTGCAAGTGCCCGGAGTGGGCAACCTGAATATGAATCTTCTGGATGTAGGTAGTCCTTACCAGTCGACGCATTGCAGTCTTTATAGGGATAAGAATTCTGTCGTCCCGATCCACTCCATTCGCATCCACACCTTTCGCTTTCATAACTCCAACTACTTCAAAAGGTGCTTGACCAATTCGAATCCGATGACCGACCGGATCCTCAGCATTAAAGAGTTTCTCTACGATCACTGAGCCTACAAGCGCAACTCTCCGCGCTGTATCATTCTCGGCTGAGTCGAAGTACCGACCCATTTCGATTTTTATGTTTCGTACCTGAAAAGCTGCTGGAATGACTCCGACAACATCTGTCATAAGGTTTTCTGATTCCCATTGAACATTCATCTTGCGACTGGTCTCTGGAGCTACTTCGGTAACAAAAGCACAGTGGTCCTGTATAGCATCAGAGTCGCCGGGCCGTAGAGTTGTCACGATTGCTGACTGCCTCTCCCGGCCACCTACAAGAGTAATATGTCCCGCGTTAACAACGATCAAGTTGGTGCCCATATCGTGAATCATGTCAAGCACACGTTTTTGGATTCCTCTTCCCATGGATACCATAACGACCACGGCTGCTACACCGATGGCCATGCTGGATAAACAAAGGAAAGTCCGCAGTTTATGAGAGGCAAGAATTTTGTATGATAAGATGATAATTTTTGTAACTTTCAATCCAATTCTTATGTTTAAAGACTCGTCATTACGCTCACCCCATAAAGAACTGCAAGAGCTTCGCGGATGACGTGCTTAATCCTTTATTTTACTAAAGGCGTTAACGACTAGAATCTTTGGAGCTTGTCAATCTTTCAATTAGCTAATGATCACTTGAGTTTTTCAGTTTAGAGTTGGCTACGCTATTTATTATCTGGCCATCTTTGAGCTCCAGTATCCGCTGAGCATGCTCAGCAACTGCCCGATCATGTGTAACGACAACGATCGTTCTGCCCTCTTGGTTGAGGCGACTGAAGATTTCCAAGACTTCATTAGTACTCTTGGAATCCAGATTGCCAGTCGGTTCATCTGCTAGTATAACATCGGGATCATTGATCAGGGCTCGAGCGATAGCCACTCTCTGTTGCTCACCTCCTGACAATTCGCTGGCAAGGTATTCCATCCGATCTTCAAGCCCAACACTAACAAGTGTTTTCTTGGCACGTTTTACTGCATCTACCGGATATTTTTCGGCGTAGATGAGAGGTAATAACACGTTGTCAAGCGCGGTCGTACGTTCCAGAAGGAAAAACTGCTGGAAGACGAACCCGATCTTCTTGTTCCTAAGAGCAGAAAGAGCATCGTCGTCTAGTCCGTGGACATTGACACCATCCAGCTCAAGCTGCCCATTCGTCGGCTTGTCTAGGCACCCGAGAATGTTCATCAGGGTGGACTTGCCGGTGCCTGATGTCCCCATGATTGCCACATATTCACCACGTTGAATCGAAAGGGATATGCCGCGCAGCACCGGGGTCGAAACAGAAGCTTTTGTATACGTTTTTTTTATGTTCTTGATTTTAATCATGCTTTGCTCTTCTCTCTTTCCCACTAAGCTCTTAAAGCATTCGTTGGACTCTGGTTTGCCGCTTTCTTGGCAGGGAATATGCCAAAAACAACTGCAATGAGACTGCAGGATACGATTGAGGCTAAAAGAGCCGTGGGCGTGACTTTGCTGGCAGCTACTTTCAGGCTCGAAATAATAATAGAACCGCCAAATCCCAGGATTGTTCCCAATATACCCCCCATCAATGAGATAAAGATACATTCCATCATGAATTGGCTGAGGATATCATTCTTCCTTGCGCCAATTGCTCGACGGATTCCTATTTCATTCCTCCTTGCTGAAACGGAAGCGAGCATTATATTAGTAATCACGATGCCTGCAACCAGCAATGAAACCCCAACTATTCCGGTAAGCAGGTTTATCAGGGATCTGCTGGCAGCATACGCTAAGTCTATCAGGTCCTGAGGTGTCCTCATGGCAAAGTCGTCCGGCTCGCCGACAGCAATCTTGTGGCGTTCACGAATCACGGCTCGCACGTCCTCCACAGTCTTGTCCATGTTGCTAGTATCCTCTACAGTAATCACTATCTGGGACAAATGAATATCTTTGAAGAGCCTCTTGAAATACGTGGTGATTGGGATAACGATTCGGTCGTCTCGATCCCGGCCTGCGGAGGATACTCCCTTCTGTTTTAGTTCACCCTTGACAGTGAATGGAACGTCCTTGATTCGAATTGTTTGACCGATAGGTTCTGTATCGCCGAATAAGTTCTTCTTAACGGTTTGTCCAATGAGGCATACTCTGGCAGCAAAAGATATATCCTCCTCGGAGATGAACTCGCCCTTGCTTGGACCAAAATCGCGAATCTCGGACCATTCCGGAATGATTCCGAATATTCTGGTCAGGGTGAACTTATCTCCATGCTTCACCTCGATTCCCTTGCGGTCTTTAACGGGAGCAGCAGCATGAATATTTCCAACATGTTGAAGAATAGCATTAACGTCTTCTTCGACAAGCGATACAACCGCGCGACTACCGGAGGGAAGCCCGGTATGTCTGTCTGTCCCTGGACGAACCTGTAACAAGGCTGGCCCCTGTCTGTTGACAATATCCATTACTTCCTTGTATGCGCCCTTGCTCACACAAATCATCATTGTGAGAGAGGCAACACCCACTGCCACGCCCAACATCATGATGAATACACGCAGCCTGTTGCCTGCCATCATCCGGACTGACTCTCTGGTAATCCGAACTATTCTGGTCATGATTCCTCCTCTTCCCAGTCATTATGATCTTCAAGTACCTCGTCTCCTTCATCAAGACCCTCCTTGATTTCCAGGAATCGTCCTTGTTTCCAACCGATTCGAACCTCACGCCTCACCGGCTTCCCGTCTTTAATCACGTAGACAAAGTTAGAACCTTCGGACTTCTTCACGGATCTCGCCGGCACCAAGAGAACAGCCCCACTGGGTTCGAGGAATATTGAGACATTGGCCGTCATCTCCGGTCGGAGAGCAACTGAAGGGGGTTTCAGGCTTCTGACTACGACACTATAAAAAACAACATTTTCTTTGAGTATCGCTTTTGGATAGATCCCCACAACCTCACCCTCTATGTCAACTGAAGGAAAAGCCTCTACCGCAAAGGTGGCCTTCTGACCAATCTTGATCTTGCCGATATCCACTTCATCCACATAAGTCTCAATTTGAAGTCGATCAAGATCAATAATCGTTACAAAAGTGGGTGCGCTTAAACCTACTGCGACGGTTTCCCCTTCTTGCGTTGAGACTGAGGCGATGGTTCCTGAAATGGGTGCACGTAAAGTTGCATATGATAACTCTACCTCAGCGATTCTCAACTCGGCCCTTGCACTTTCAGCTTCCGCTTTCAGCTGTTTTAAATCTTCCTTGAACTTGTTTCTTGCCAGTTCCAACGTCTTTAAACTCGTTTCCAATTCCTTCTTAGCTACTAAGAGCTCCACCTTTGTCTGGTCAAGTTTCTGCTTGGATGTGAGATTCTCTTTGGAGAGAATGTTTTGCCTCTCATATTCTATCGCTTCCAGGTCATGGATAGCTTTTAATCGACCGCACTCAGCTTCGGCCTTCTCGATTTCGATAGGACCGAGGACCTCCAGTGCAGCAAGATTGATCAGGGCTATGTTTAGCTGGGCTTTCCGCTTTTCAATGTTTGCCTTAAGCTCATCTTTTTCCAACTCCGCAATGACCTGCCCCTTCTTTACAAGGTCGCCAATATTTGCACGAAGATGCTCCACTTTGCCAGGTATGCGAGCGCCCAGGCGTACTTCCGCACCAACTTGTGGTTTGACTATGCCAAGGGCGGTAACAGCAAGGGAGAATGCCTGCTTAGTGACTCGAATCGTTCTATACTCAGATTTATTTCTTCCTGATGGTCGGCAATGAAGCACCCAGATTCCAAGAGTGGCGAAAAGGATGATAAGACAGATTGGAGTTTTATTGACTTTTCTTTCTGGTTTTGAATCCGACATGTGGGTTATAAGTTTGGTCACAGGCCCTTGCTGTCTGATAAGCATTCGGTTATTTCCGCTGAATTGATTTGGATATAAAACATATCATATAAAAGGATTTTAAATAAAACATGAAAATATTTCAATATTTTCGATATACTGTTTAAGATTAGCAATTTTTTTAATCCTGCTATCATCAATAATCTTTTCGATGGCTATGGAGCTGCTCGTTTGTTCCATTCTCTGTAATCCCGTCACTCCGGGACAAATCCCGGAAATTAGACGGTGAATTTAAGCCTCAATAAAATGATTTGACAACGGGCGGGAAATGGTTATAATTGGCACATGCCGGCAAGGAACAGTCTTTTAATTGCTAGAACGAGTTTTTTTGTAATCAAAAACAATAAGAATAATAATTGGGTGGTAACCGCCACCCAATAGCATTTCTAAACTAATACACTTTCCTTATTCCAATTCAATATATTTATGGAGGAAATCTATGAGTAAAAAATGCAGAATTCCGGAAAATTACGAATCTATTCTTGATGTTAAAGAGACAGAAAAGGCGATTAAGCTTATTAAAGACTTTTTCCAAATAAATCTGGCAAAATTTTTAAATTTAAGCAGGGTGACAGCTCCTTTATTTGTTAAAGCAGGCATAGGTATTAATGATGACCTGAATGGCGTAGAACGTCCGATTTCTTTCTACATAAAGAATATTAATAACACGAAGGCTGAAGTCGTACAATCACTGGCGAAATGGAAAAGGCTAAGCCTTGCCAATATAAAAATGAAACCAGGAGAAGGTATTTATACAGATATGAATGCTATCCGTCCTGATGAGATTCTTGACAATTTACATTCTCTCTATGTTGACCAGTGGGACTGGGAAAGAGTCATTTCAAAAGAGGATAGAAATTTAGATTTTTTGATATTTATTGTCAGAAAAATTTACCAGGTATTAAAAAGGACAGAATACGTTATTTATAAACAATATCCTGAAATCAAACCTGTTCTTCCTGAAGAAATATATTTTGTTCATTCAGAAGAGCTGGAGAAAAAATATCCTTATTTTACTCCAGGGGAAAGAGAAGATGCTATTTGTAAAGAATATGGTACAGTTTTTATCATTGGGATTGGTGCGCCTTTAGAAAATGGATATCCCCACGACAGCAGAGCCCCTGATTACGACGATTGGACGACACTCACAGAAAAAGGAATGGGGCTGAATGGGGATATCATTGTCTGGTACCCTGTTTTAGAAAAAGCCTTTGAGATCTCTTCAATGGGAATCCGTGTGGATCAGCAGGCACTCAAAAAACAACTGGAGATGACTGGAACAACTGAAAGAAAGGAATTGTTTTTCCATAAAAAATTACTCAAGGGGAAGTTGCCTCTCTCTATAGGCGGCGGTATCGGGCAGTCAAGGCTCTGTATGTATTTCCTAAGAAAAGCCCATATAGGGGAAATCCAGTCAAGCATATGGCCTGATGAGACAATAGAAGAATGCCGTAAGAATAACATTTTCCTTTTATAAGATTACCGCCTGAATCGCAGTCTGTTGTTCGGAATTAGAGATTTTTTGAGCTTATTTTCAAAATGGTTTCTGATTATTGTCGAAATCAACCGGCATGAGCTGTGTCAACTTTTTGCCGGTTTTTATTGGATTCAATACAGACGATAAAGATAATTGGGTTCTCTTCCATTTTGTGTGGGCAAAACATGTCTTGATAGATTAATAGAAAGTGTTCGGGGATGGATGAAGCGACCTTTGAAGATTTAGCCTCCCTGAATCGTGCTTCGAGGAAACCCGACAGAGTCGGGCGGTGAGTATGTTTGAGCTGAGCGAGTTACGCAGCCGCCGAGAAGAGCGATGAATGGATGGCGTGAAAAATCTGAACGGGAGCGAGACCATTCACAAATACTTTCTGATTAATACCCATACAAAATGGAAGAGAACCAATAATTGGAACGATACACAACTCCCCTTTTTTATCAAAACGTTATCCTAAATGTTGAACCACCTTTTATATCAAGTTTAATAGTACCCTTTAGCTGCTTTACCAAGTCTCCCACCAAGCGCATCCCTAAAGTCTCTGTATTACGAAAATCCAATCCCTCAGGAAATCCAACTCCTGTATCTCTCACTATCAATGTATGTTTTTTCCGCCTGTCTGCATACATTTTTACAACTATCTCTCCCTTTTTCCCATCAGGAAATGCATGTTTCAAAGAATTTAATACAAGCTCATTGATGATTAATCCGCACGGAATTGCTCTTTTGATATCAAGATATACATCCTTTATATCCTGCTTAAGAGTTACATCCGCCATCCCAACTCTATACATAGAAAATAAATTGGCTGTAAGGCTCTTTATATAATCAGACAATTCAACTCTTGACAAGTCTTCAGATATATACAGCTTTTCATGGATGAGTGCCATTGATTTTATACGGTGCTGGAGTTCACTAAATATTTCAAGTATTCTTTCGTCTTTTATATACCATGACTGAAGTCCAAGGAGGCTGGAAATAATTTGCATGTTGTTTTTGGCCCGATGGTGAATTTCTTTCAGGAGTATTTCCTTCTCTTCTAGAGATACGTTGAGCTGTTTCTCAACATGTTTGCGTTCGGTTATTTCCTGTTGAAGCTTCTCATTAGCAGTCCTCAGCTCGGCAGTACGTTCTTCTACCCTATTTTCAAGCTTATCGTGAGCCTCTTGTAATGCTTTTTCGGCTTTTTTGCGTTCGGCAATCTCCGCCTGCAGTTCAGCCGTGCGATCCTTCACCAGCTCTTCAAGATGCTCCCGGTATTTTATCAATTCTTCTTCCGCACACTTACGCTTTATCGCATTCTCCACTGTTAGAGGTAAAGTTTTAAGGTAACGGCCTTCAACATCCTTCATCAAGTAATCATAGGCACCTGACTTCATTGCTTTAACAGCAATTTCTTCGTCACCGGTCCCTGTGATGAGAATAAACGGAGATCCCCCCATTTTGTCGAATAAATCAAAAGCCGTCCCATCTCCGAGCATATAATCTAACAGTACAGCATCGAATTTTTCTTTTTCTAGAACTTCATTGGCTTCTTTAACTGAACCGGCAAAGATATAATCATAGGAAAGCTTCTCTGCTCTGGCAAAACGCTCAAATGCCATCCGGTCAACGTTATCATCCTCAACGACAAGGATTCGTCCTTTTTTGTTATCCATGCCTTAATCCCCCTCTGGAAGTCTGCTCAACGTCCAATACAGATCTATTGTTTTAATAACTTCCACAAACTTCTGATAGTCTACAGGCTTAATCATATAACCCGCAACCCCCAGGTCAAAACTATTAACCCTGTCTTGTTCTTCTTCAGAAGTCGTCAGAACCACGACAGGGATTCTCCTCAACCCTTTATCCTGTTTAGCGATTCTCAAGAATTCAATGCCGTTCATCTTAGGCATGTTCAAGTCCAAAAGAATGACGCAGGGCTTTTTGTTTTCAGTATCCCGTAAAAACAACAATGCCTCTTCGCCGTTGCCCGCAATGTCCAGCCGGTTCGTAACCTTGATCTCTTCCAGGGCACGTTTTACTGTCATTGCATCCACCTTGTCATCCTCAACAAGAAGAATAGGTCTTTTGCTTCTCATTTTATCACTCCTTTATTTTATCTTTCTTAATGTAAAAAAGAAGGTGCTCCCCTCGCCAGTTTTTGATTCCACCCAGATCTTACCCCCATATAACTCGACAATCTTTTTTACAAGGGCAAGTCCCACGCCTGTGCTTTCACGCTTGTCACGTGATTCCAATGTCTGGAAAATCTGGAATATTTTATCGTAATATTTCTCTTCAATTCCCGGCCCATTATCCGCGATACTAAATTTCCAATTATTTCCTTCATCAACATAACCAACCCTTATTTCCCCTTTCGGTTTATCCATGTATTTTATTGCATTGCTTATCAGGTTCTGAAATACCTGCTCAATCCTTACCGTCTCAGCTAAAATCACGGGTAATTTATCTTTGATTGTCACATGTATATTTTTCGGAGGCGCAAGCGTGCCTATGACTTCTTTTACTACATTATTTAGATCGACTTCTTTCTCACTTCCCTTTATACGTCCGGCTCTTGAATATTGCAGAATCCCATCTATAAGATTATCCATACGCTTAACCCTTCCAACAAGAAGATCCATCTGTTCCTTGCCACCTTTATCAAAGGCACCAGCATGATCCTGTGAAATCCATGCAGCCAGTTGGTTGATAGCACGAAGCGGTGCCTTTAAATCATGAGAGACTACATAGGCAAAATCTTCTAGCTGCTTTTCTATTACCTTACGCTCAGTAATGTCAGCGTAGACAACCACAACGCCGTGCAGCTTGTCTCCAATCTTTAAGGGAGAACCTGCAACAATGACATTTACGGGTGTTCCGTTTTTCCCATAGCGAACGGTTTCCAGCGGAGGGACTCTTTCCCCAGACAGTGACTTTTTTGTTAAGGCCTTTGCCTCTTCTACAACATCTGGAGCAGTAACGATATCGTCAAGATTCTTCCCGAGCACTTCGTTGCGAGTATACCCGAAAATTTTCTCAGCTCCCAGGTTCCATTCGATAATATGGTGGGAGGCATCAACAGTGACGATAGCATCTGGGGCATCATGCAATACAGATTCTAAGTATTGCTGACGTTTTTCAATTTCCTCCTCTGCTCGCTTGCGCTCTGTTATTTCTCGTTGCGCTTGCTCGTACAGCCTGGCGTTATCAATAGCTGTGGAAATTTGAGTACTGAGAGTCTCCATAGCAGTTATGTCAGTCTTATCGAAGGCATCAAACTCATCGCTCTGTATATCGAGTACACCAATGACCTTCTCTCCACTCTTGATTGGCACTGATAGTTCAGACTTTGTTTTCTCATCCGCCTCTCTCATGTAATATGGGTCCTTGCTGACATCACCACTGACCTGTGTTTCACTGCTCGCTACAGCGTATCCTGTCATTCCTTCTCCAATGGCATGGGAGAGATCTTCTGGAAAGATGTCGGCATAGCCACCTGCAATGGACTGCAGTTTCAAGCGTTTGTCCTCCTCATCAAACAGCATCAGCATTACGCCATAGTAATTAAAGGCTTCTTGTACGGCGGTCACGATTTGGGACAGCAGCGCGTTCAATTCCAACTCACTGCTCACACGCTGACCCACCTTATAGATCAACGCAGCCTGAGCTGCCCGTCGATACGCATCCTCTTCCGCTTTTTTGCGTTCGGTGATGTCGCGATAGATGCAATAGACGGCAACCTGCTTATTTCCAACAATTATTGGCGCCCCAATTCCTAATACATTAATCAATGTTCCATCTTTGTTTTGACGCAGGGATTCGAAATCGATTCTATTGCCTTCGGCCAAGGTCTCTGTGTTCGACATAGCTTCATCACGAAGTTCCTTGGGCGCAACAAGGTCATCTATCGGCCGTCCAACTGCTTCATCATATGTATACCCAAATAATTTAGTGAATTCACTGTTCATACGTAACACCCGCCCATCATTATCCGTCATTACAATAGCCTCCCGGGCACTCTCGAATAACTGGTCAAGATAAACTTTTTCGGTTTGAAGCGCTTCCTCTGCTAGCTTGCGCTCTGTTATTTCTTGCTGAAGTTCCTCATTGGCAGCGCTCAGCTCAGCAGTACGTTCTTTAACTCGTTCTTCCAGTTTCTTTTTATGTCTTCTTAACTGTCTTACACGCAACCGGTAAATTTCTACTCCTGAAAAGACTATACCGAGCCCGCACATAAGATAAAACCACCATGTCTGGTAAAAATAGTGCTTTAAGTAAAACTCAAAGGAAGCACCTGTATTGTTCCATAACCCATCATTATTGCAGGCAATAACTCTGAATCTATAAGAACCTGGAGGGACATTTGTGTAATATGCTTCCCTACGGCTTCCCACATCCACCCAGTCTCTTTCAAAATTTTCCAGTTTAAATTTAAACCTAACTTTTTCAGGTGCTAAATAAGTAAGTGCAGCGTAATGAAATTCAAATTTCCTGGCCCCGGGCGACAGGATGACTCTGGAATCGTGAGGGACTACTCGATCATCAACGATAGCCTTTTCAATCTTAACAGGCGGCCGTATTTCATTTTTTTCTCTCAGCTCAGGGTTAATCATTACCGCACCATTAAGAGTTGGGAACCATACCTTCCCATCCTTTGTAAAGCAGCCGGCAGATTGAGAACCACCATTACACTCAAGAGATTTCATCCCCTCTGCCTTGCCGTATATTTCAGGCTTCAAGGTATTAATTCTTCCCTCGGCAAAATCATTGAGTTGTTTGATTTTGATAGAAAAAATACCTCTGTTAGAACTCATCCACAAATTTTGCCTTTTATCCTCAAGAATCTGATATATTACATTATCAGGAATGCCATCATTCTTCATGAATTTGGAAAATTTCCCGTTTTTTAGTCTTGTCAGTCCCCCACCATTTGTCCCAAACCACATTGAGCCCAGGCTGTCCTGTAGAATCGAAAAGACTCTGTCATGACTGAGCCCATCTTTTGAACTAAATCTCTGATAACTGTTATCTTTTATTCTTATCACTCCACTGTATGTTGCTATCCATAAGAAACCTTCACGGTCTTCATATATCGAATATACTACAAGGCGCTCCTGTTCACTGCCCAAATCGAAAACACCGAATTTGCCTTCCTTGAACCAATTCAGGCCATCGTCAGTACCGATCCATAAAATTCCTTTACTGTCCTCAAAAATTGACCTTATTAATTCATTCGAAAGACCATCCTTCATGGTATATGCTGTGAATTTTCCATTCTTCATTCTTGCAAGTCCTGCTAATGTACCAATCCAAAGAGAACCCTCCTTGTCCTCAAAAACAGGACGGACAACTCCGCTGGGTAAGCCATCTTTAACTGAAAAACTCTCAATTTTCCCATTTTTCAACTTCACCAATCCACTTCCGTGAGTTCCAATCCATATGTTCTGCTTGCTATCTTCGAAAATTGACCAGACAAAATCGTTGGGCAATCCGTTCTCCGTATTGTAAGTGACTACTTTACTGTCTTTGAGTCTATTTAACCCGTTGTGAGTTCCGATCCAGAGACTCCCCTCATGATCTTCATATAAAGAGGTCAGGGAATTACTAGATAAACCATCTTTTGTTGTAAACGATTCAAATTTTCCTTCCTTAAACCTTGTCAGGCCTCCCCTTGTTCCAATCCATAGATATCCAGCACGATCTTCAAAAACAGAGATGACAACATCATTACAAAGACCTGTCCGTGTAGTAAAATGTTCAAATTTACCATCCCGGAAACGGTTTAAACCTTCACCTTCTGTCCCAATCCATAGATCTCCCGAAGAGTCTTCATACACTGTTTTTACTCTGTTGCCGGAAATACCGTCGGCAGTAGAATAAAGGAGAAGCTCACCCTCAGAATATTTGGCCAGACCTTTGTTAGTAGCAATCCACATATTGCCTTTGCTATCTCTGTTAATATAATTTATTATGGAAAAATTGTTCTTGGAATTAACATTAAAAAATTTACCATCTTTCATAATGCTCAGGTTTCCGTCTTCTGTCCCAATCCAGAGATTGCCTTTTTTGTCCTCGCAGATTGAAGAAATAAAATCGCTTGAAAGGCCATCTCTTGAAGTGTAAGTCTTAAACTTCCCGTCCTTCAGCCTGGTCAGCCCACCTCCCCTTGTTCCGATCCAGAGAGTTCCGTTTTGACTTTTATAAAGTGCCTGGATTGCAATAGCTTTTATTTCAGGAGTATTCCACTGGTCAAACACTCTGAAACTTGTTCCGTTAAACCGGACAAGACCCTGCTGGGTTGCCAGCCACAAATATCCGTCATCTGTTTGAGTGATAGCCCCTATATAATTTTGCGGAAGTCCGTCATCACTTGTCCAGAAATCATGGGCATATTGTCTGATCAATCTGGACGGATCAAGCGCTTGGGCATTAAAAGAAAGAAAAATCAGAAACGTTAGAAAAAATATAGTCGACAGGAGCCCTGTCGGTTTTATATTCAAAAAAGAAATTATTTTAGATATTTTTTTTAATTTCATGATAGTCATTTAAAAACTCCTTATATAAGAATACTTAAATCGGAAGAAAATTTTATGCTGACAAATTATTATTTCTATCCCGTACAAAAATTACGGGAAGGTTTTCATTTCAGATTTCTTCTTTAACCTTCTACAGCGTTTTTGTAGAATTTAAAGCTCCCCCCAAAAAAAAACTTTTTACTTTTTAATTCTTTATATTCCTTTAGTTTATCTTATACTTGAAGTGGATATTCAATAACAAAACTGAATACGTCCTTCATTTAAAGTAATACCATAGCAAACCCAATGAGTGTTTTCAATCGCCTTTTAAGATGAAATTAGGGAGGGTATTTTTCCCGTAATTTATCACCTTAAAAGAGTAATCATCCGGGTATTTATAAGAATTTAAAGAAGAAAATAATCTTTGACTTATTTGAAAAACAACCAAGAAAAAAGGAAATGTCACTTATTCAAAAACTAAGCTGTGCTGCTTGCCTCTTTATTTCGTCTCCATGTCTTGAACAATAAATAAATTGAGGCTAACAATATAGACTGTAAAAGAACCATAAGGAAGAAAGCTATAACCATTCCAATTTCGTCATTTAATAAAAAATCTAAGAGGCGTCCAAAAACACTATACCACCAGAGATTATTTTTTCCTTCTAACCAGAGAAATAGGGTAGAAAATGGATAATTTACGACCTTAAAAATGGTATCAAATGGAGGCCAGTAAAACCGAGTTACACCCAAAAACCAATCAGCAAAGAAGAGAACAATGAAGAATTTAAGATATACTTTCCAGGGTTTGATGAACATCGTGATCCCTATAAAACTTAAACGATGTTATTCTTAAAGCAAATTTTATTTTAGCAAAACGTACTCAGAGATGTCGAATTTTTTTATAATGAGAAGTATTTTATCTTTCAGTTTTAACAGAATCATCCGTAAGACAGCAGAGAAAAACCTAACCGCTCCCCTTTTTATTATTTTTTTTGACCTGAAATTGATTTGCAAAATAATTTAATGTGATTATAATTCTGATATCTTTTCTATTTTAATAAAAAGATTTAATTTCATAAAAAATCAAATAAATTAAGGCGGGTAAAAGGATGACAAAAAAACCAAAAAAAATTAATCGGCGACAGTTTTTAAAGAAAATGTCTATTGCCGCTGTTGGAACTGTCGGTTTTCCTTCTATTGTACCGGCTTCCGTGTTGGGAAAATCCAGTACTTCAGCCCCAAGCAACCGCATTGTTATGGCAGGCATCGGCTTTGGCATGATGGGAATCCCTAATATGAGAAACTTCTTAGGTAAAGATGAGGTGCAGTTTGTGGCAGTTTGTGATGTAGATGACAATCATCTCAAACAAGCCAGGGATATTGTTAACAAGAAATACGGTAATAAAGACTGTGTTACTTACCATGATTTTCGCAAACTCAGTTTGCGTACGGATATTGATGCTGTCTCTATAGCTTTACCTGACCACTGGCATGCGGTTCCGGTCATCGCCTGTGCACGAGCAGGATTTGACATTTATGGAGAAAAACCATTCTCCCATGACCTCCTGGAGGGCAGAGCCATGTGTGAAGCAATAAAACGTTATGGCCGCATCTGGCAGACCGGGAGCTGGCAGCGCTCTGTTGCCAATTTTCACCGAGCATGCGAACTTGTGCGTAATGGCCGGATAGGCAAGGTGCTAAAGGTTGAAGTTGGATTACCATCCGGACATTACGATTTTGGCAGGACAAAGGGCCAGGAGACTATGGGGCCTCCGCCAAAACACCTGGATTATAATTTCTGGCTTGGCCCCGCACCATATGCACCATACTGCCCGGCCAGGGTCCACTGTAACTGGCGCTGGAACATGGACCTGGGAGGTGGTCAGCTGATGGATTGGATCGGACATCATGTGGATATTGCTCACTGGGGCCTTGGCTTTGACTATACTGGCCCTATAGAGATCGAAGGCTCCGGAGAATATCCACGGAGTGGTGTTTGGAATAGTCCGACGCGTTACTATCTCACTGCAAAGTATGCAGATGGCACACCGATGGTAATTGCCGGAGGCCACAGAGAAATACGCAGCGGCACTAAATGGATTGGGGAATCTGGCTGGATCTGGTGTGACAGAGGAGGATTAGAAGCTTTTCCGTCCAATCTTTTAAAAGAATTTATTGGCCCCAATGAAACCAGACTGTACAAAAGCAGAGACCATTATCAGAATTTTCTTGATTGTGTGAAAACACGCAAAAAAACAATTACTCCCTCTGAAGTTGCACACCGCTCAGCCAGTGTCGGACACCTTGGAGTTATTGCTATGGAATTGGGAAGGAAAATTCATTTTGACCCAGAAACCGAAACTATAATTGGAAATCCCGAAACCACCCGTTTGCTGGGCCGCTCGTACCGCAGCCCATGGCATCTCAATTTTTAAAAGGGAAGGCTCTATAAAATAAAATGAGGAAAAAAATGAAAAAATGGAGAATAAAAACTTTATTAGTCTTAATTCTGGCCTTTGGATTTCTGTTTGGAGGAAACTCCCCTATTTTGAAGGCTTCTCCGGCAACTACAGCCTTAAAGGTTTTAATAATCACAGGGCAGAACAATCATGATTGGAAGACCAGCAGCCCCATCTTAAAACAGATCCTGGAGGATACAGGTATCTTTAAAGTGGACATTGCCACAAGCCCTCCTCCTAAAGGCGAAATGGAAAGTTTTAATCCCAATTTTAAGCTCTATCAACTTGTAGTACTGGACTACAATGGAGACGGCTGGTCTACAAAAACACAAAAGTCCTTTGTGGATTATGTCAAGGCTGGCGGAGGAGTTGTCGTTTACCATGCAGCCAATAACGCCTTTCCTGAATGGAAAGAATACAACGAAATCACAGGGCTGGCAGGATGGGAAAACAGGAATAAAACCTCTGGTCCTTATGTCTTCTGGAGAGAAAATAAAGCGGTTCAGGATTTTAGTCCGGGAATAGGAGGATATCACGGTCATCAGCATGACTTCCTGGTTGTCAACCGGGACACAACCCACCCCATTACAAAAGGGCTCCCCGAGAAATGGATGCATGCTAAAGATGAACTTTACAGCCTTTTACGTGGACCTGCAAAAAACCTGTTTATACTTGCTACTGCATACAGTGATACTAAACAAAGCGGAACCGGCCGTGATGAGCCTGTTCTGTTTACAGTCAAATATGGAAAAGGAAGGATTTTCCATACTGTTCTTGGACATGCTGGCGGCGAGATTCCCCCTCCGTCAATGGAATGTGTCGGCTTTATTGTAACATTCCAGCGTGGAGCTGAATGGGCGGCTACAGGAAAAGTGACTCTTGAGGTTCCAGGAGATTTTCCTGCCACAAACAAAGATTTCTCCTTTTCCGATGATGTACGGCGCTGGAAAGATTTTCATCCTCCTTCCCTGAAAGCCATTCTGAAAAAAGTAGCAACTTATGAATACGGACAGAGCAAAGAGATTCTCTCTCAGCTAAGAGATTATATTCAATCTTTTCGAAACTCACCTGAATCAAGGCAGTATAACGAAGAGCAGCTTCTGGTTTTTCTCAAATCAAATGCTACACTTGCAGCAAAAATGGCTGTCTGCCGCCATCTGAGAGTGATCGGAAGCGAAATGTCTGTACCTGTTCTAGATAAAATGCTTATCCGGAAAGATACTTCGGATATGGCCCGCTACGCACTTGAAAATATTCCAGGAGATACAGTTGACAGGGCTTTTGTCAAAGGATTGGCTAAAAGCAAGGGGAAAATTAAAATTGGCATCATTTCTTCTCTAGGAAGACGAAAGATTCCAAATTCTGTGCCTATTTTGGGTAAACTGATCTATAATTCTGACTCAGCAACAGCAGTAGCAGCTACAACAGCCCTGGGACAGGTCGCAAATTCCGAGTCGGCTAAAATTTTATCGGCAGCCATGAACAAAGCAAAAGGTCAATTAAAAATTCAGGCAGCAACATCACTGTTAAAAAATGCAGAGTCATTCCAGACTCAAAAGAATAAAGAGATGGCTGCTGATATTTACGATAAAGTGCTAGCTGCAAATATTCCTGCTCCTCTTCGTCGAGCTGCCATGAGAGGAAAGATTGTAACAGCTGGAAAAAATGCAGGTAAAATCATCATCGAAGTACTCAAAAGTAAGGACAAGGAGATGTACAGTCTTGCCATTAGTTTAGTCCGTGATATTTTTGATGGGACAACCATCCAACCAGTGTGTGAATTATTATTAAAATTACCAGCAACAAGTCAGGTTCAACTGCTCTCTGTCCTCTCTCTTTACCGTGAACCGGAGGTTTTACAGATAGTAACCAAGGCAACAAGAAGCAAGGATACTGAGGTTAGAATTGTTGCTTTAAATGTCCTGGAAAAAATTGGCGACTCCTCTGTTATAGATCTCCTTACTCAATGTGCAGCAAAAAGTATTGGAGAAGAACAAGCAGCCGCACGTAACAGCCTGTGGAGTCTCAAAGGTGCTAATATCGATTTAACTATCATTTTAAACTTAATCAGGAACCCAGACCCAAACATCCAATTTGAGCTGATCCAGAGTATTGGAGAGCGCCGGATTTTTGAAGGAAAAAACATACTGTTTGGCAAAGCCAGTTATTCGAGTCCAAAAAGCCGTATGGCAGCCATTAAGGCTCTTAAAGTAATTGCCGATCCTTCAGATTTACCCCGGCTTCTTACTATTTTACTAAAAGTAAATAATGAAGCGGAGAGACAAGAAATTGGAAATACGATTGCTGTTATTGCCTCAAAAATTCCTCAGGAAAACCGCAGGGCCAATGCTTTAAAAGCTTTACTGCCTTCAGTAAAAAATGTAAAAGGCCGATGTTCCCTGTACAGGGTTCTAGGAAAGATCGGTGATAACAGCACCCTTCCCCTACTCCGTGAGGCACTAGGCTCAAATAAAAAAGAGATACGTGATGCGGCAGTGCGTGCCTTAGCAGATTGGCCGAACGCCACACCTATGGATGACTTACTCCAGATTGCCGGTCAATTTTCAAGTCCTGTCCATCAGGTACTGGCTTTGCGGGCCTATATACGCTTAATCGGAATGGATAAGTACCGTTCTCCAGAGGGAGCTGTCCGGTCTTTAAAAGAAGCGCTGGCACTATCCAGAAGGCCTGATGAAAAGAAAATGATCCTCGGAATTCTGCCCGTATTCGCCTGTAAGGACGGCCTTAATCTTGCTGAATCCCTCATAAATGATAATGAAGTGAAAGCCGAAGCTAAGCTGGCTGTTGACAAAATTAAAAAAGAAATTGAAAAACAAAGATAACCTTAATTGTTCATAAAAACTGTTTTGTTATTTTGAAAATTCAAGCAATATGTTTTAGTATATTACTAAATCTGGATAATGAGAAACCTGGATTATTCACGAGTCGAGGTTGCCGTAGATGAGAGGCGTGAAGGATGAAGCTGTGGTTTTCCACCGCAAATCCTTTGCAACGAAGCAGATACGGTGAAATCGGCTCGCTCGAAGAGTAAAAAATGCCGATGATTGATATACATGAATTTAAAAAAAACAGAGTGATGTTCTGGAACTGGTGAAAAATCATGCTAATGAATTGATATTATTGAAAATGAATGATGGCATCGGCAGTTTTTATGAATAATTCAGGGTAATTATATTCCGCTATTTAAGATAGGGAGGTGAGCAAATGATCGAAAGTTTTGGGACCAGGAATAAAGCCACCAAACTGAAGTATGGAATGGTCGGCGGAGGCCAGGGGGCTTTTATCGGAGATGTTCACCGTAAAGCTGTAGCTATGGATGGAAAAGCAGAGTTAGTTGCTGGATGTTTTTCACAGGATTTTGAAAATACGTTGTCAACCGGAGAAATATTGGGACTGGACAAGGAGAGACTCTACAAAACATACCAGGAAATGGCTGAGGCTGAAGGGAAACGTGGAGATAAGATCGACTTTCTTATCATTGTTACACCAAACAACTCCCATTTTCCTATCGCCAAATTGGCACTCCAGAATGGAATCCATGTAGTCTGCGATAAACCTCTGACTACCGACAGCAAGAATGCGGAGGAGCTTGAACGAATTTCATCCAAAAATGACCTGCTCTTCTGTGTGACTTATACATATACCGGATACCCTATTGTCAAACATATGAGAGAAATGATAACTAAAGGAGACATGGGAACAATCCGTTTTGTTAATGCCGAATATCCACAGGACTGGCTGGCTACTCCGCTTGAAAAAACAGGCCAGAAACAATCTATCTGGAGGACCGACCCGAAACAGACGGGAATATCAAATTGTGTGGGTGATATTGGCAGCCATATTGAAAACATGGTTTCTTATCTTACAGGCTTAAAAATTCAATCTTTATGTGCCCGGCTGGACACTTTTGTGGAAGGAAGAATCCTTGACGACAACGCATCTATTTTGGTCAATTATGATACTGGAGCCAAAGGGCTATACTGGAGTTCTCAAATTGCAGTTGGTCATGATAATGGGCTTAGAGTCAGAATTTACGGGACCAAAGGCTCTTTGGAATGGTCCCAGGAGAATCCCAACTACCTTAAAATTTCCCATCTGGACAAACCCACAGAGAACATCTCGAGGGGACGGGATGACCTGTATCCTCATGCCCAGAGTTTCTCTCGGATTCCCTCTGGTCATCCGGAAGGGTATTTTGAAGCATTTGCAAATATATATTCCACATTTATTTCATCACTAAAAAAGAAAATTTCTGGAGAAGCCTTATCAGAGAGTGACCTTGATTTTCCTGGAGTTCAAGATGGGATTCAGGGGGTCAAATTTATCGAAAAGTGCGTTGAGAGTTCACAAAAAGGCTCTTTATGGATAGATTTTTAATCATCTATCACAAAGGAGGAAAGCATGAGTAAACCTGTAACAATATTTACAGGACAATGGGCAGATTTAGCCTTTGAAGAAATGTGTAAAAAAGCCGGCGGGTGGGGTTACGATGGTTTGGAAATAGCCTGCTGGGGTGATCATATGGAGGTACATAAAGCTGCAAAAGATCCCGAATATGTAAAAGAGAAAAAGCAAATACTGGAAAAATATCAATTAAATTGCTGGGCTCTTGGTGCTCATCTCTCCGGCCAGTGCGTGGGTGATCGATATGATGAGCGTCTGGATGAATTCGCTCCGGATGAGGTAAAAGGGAAACCAGAGGAACTGCGGGAATGGGCAATCGAAGAGATGAAAACCACAGCTAAAGCTGCAAAAAATATGGGGTGTTCTGTAGTTAACGGATTTATGGGGTCGCCAATATGGAAATTCTTGTATTCATTCCCACCAACAAGTGAAGAGATGGTTGAAGAAGGCTTTAAAAAAATACATCAGTTATGGACCCCGATTTTAGATGAATTTGAAAAAAACGGGGTAAAATTTGCCCTTGAAGTTCACCCCACTGAAATTGCCTTTGATCTGTATACAACAAAACGACTTTTTGAGGTATTTAAAAACCGGGAGACACTTGGATTAAATTTTGACCCCAGTCACCTCGTCTGGCAGGGAATGGAACCTCAATTATTCATTAGGGAATTTCCAAACAGAATCTACCATGTTCATATGAAAGATGTAGCAGTTACCCTGGACGGAAAAGCTGGAATTCTTGGCTCCCATCTGCCGTTCGGAGACCTAAGAAGAGGGTGGAACTTCAGGTCTCTTGGCCACGGAGATGTAAATTTTGAAGAAGTAATCAGGGAACTTAATGATATCGGGTATAAAGGCCCGCTTTCAGTCGAATGGGAAGATAATGGCATGGACCGGGAATTTGGCGCAAAGGAATCGTTAGAGTTTGTAAGACAGATAAATTTTTCTCCTTCAGAAGTAGCTTTTGACAAAGATATGAAGGGCAAATCAGATTAAGTTTATTGTGTGAGCTTGATAAATCAAACTTCTACAGATTTTTATGAAATTTTTATACTATCTTCATTTGCCCGGAGGGTATAACTAGGCAGGGTTAAAGAAACAAGTTATCAAAAAACTTAGGGACTATGCTAAATAATATATAAGAGGACAAAAATGTCTGACACAACAAATTCTCAAAAAAAGAAAAAATTCTCACGACGGGATTTTCTCAAATCTTCTGCCTCTGCAGGTCTGGGAATGGCTCTGACTGGGACTGTTTTAAAAGGGGCTTCTTTAACAAAAGGAAAGGAAGAAAAAAAGAAAGCTGGAAATCTTAATATTGCTATTATAGGCACAGGTGTGCAGGGTCGGATTTTAATTGAATCCTGCCTGCGAATACCAGGAATCCGGATTACTGCAATCTGTGATATCTGGGAGTACAGTCAGCGTTATGCCTCCCGATACCTAAAAAAATACGGTTTTACCGTTAATATTTACGAGGACTATCGTGACCTGCTGAGCAAAGAGAAAAATCTTGACGCTGTAATTATAGCCACGCCCGACTGGATGCACGCCGAACAGACAAACGCTTGTTTGGAAGCCGGGCTCCATGTTTACTGTGAGAAAGAGATGTCCAACTCTCTAGACAAAGCCAGAACAATGGTAAATACATCAAGGAGGACCGGCAAGCTTCTTCAGATCGGCCATCAACGCCGTAGCAATCCACGGTATATCCACGCCATAAACCGGCTAATTCACGAAAAAAACCTTTTAGGCCGTGTATCCCAAGCCTATGCCCAGTGGAACAGAGCCAAGAGTGATATGATTGGCTGGCCAAAAAAATACACCATAGAACAGAGCAAACTGGAAAAATATGGATACGCCTCAATGACTCATTTCAGGAACTGGCGCTGGTTTAAAAAATACGGTGGAGGCCCCATAGTCGATCTGGGTTCCCATCAGATCGATCTCTTCAGCTGGATCTTTGGAGTTAATCCAAGTTCTGTGATAGCCAGCGGTGGTATTGATTATTATAAAAACCGTGAATGGTATGATAATGTAATGACCGTTTATGAATTCAAAACAAAAAAAGGAATAGCACGTGCTTTATACCAGGTTCAAAGTACCACAAAACATGGGGGATTTTACGAGACCTTTATGGGTGAAAACGGCTCAATTGTAATATCCGAAGTCCCTGAAAAAGGCAACTGGGCATGGAGGGAAGCCCACGCTCCTGAATGGGACTCATTGGTGAAAGAGGGATATCTGCAGTCTGAAACGCAGCCTATTCAGAACGTTAAAACCAAGAACATTTTTGTTGATGTACGGGTCACTGCTGAAGCAGGAAGATGGCCCCTGCCTGTCGAGCTAGCCAAGCCAGCTCACCAGCCTCATCTGGAGAACTTTTTCAATGCTATTAAACTCGGCACTCCATTAAGTTGCCCGGGGGAGACAGGCTACGAATGTGCCGTAGCCGTCCTAAAAGTAAATGAGGCAGTTAAATCACGCCGCTTACTTAAATTTCGACCTGAGCATTTTAAAGCATGAACTATAAAAAGACTATTTTCCTTTTAATGACCGGTATTGGGATATTGACTATCCTTTGTGCCCTTACAGGTCAGATTTATTATAAATGGGACGGCAGCCGGGTTGTTCCAGCACATCAAATCCCATTAAAAAACGAGTGCGATCAAAACATCATTCCTACAGAGTCTTATCCACTGCCGTATTCCACCAGGTATACCTGTGGTTCCTGTCACGATTATGGCAAAATCCATAGGGGCTGGCATTTTAATGCAGCCTCCTCAGATCGACATGGGCGGCCGGGAGAACCATGGGTCTGGGTAGATCCAAAAACAGGAACTGTTCTTCCTCTGTCTTATAGGAACTGGAAGGGGATGTGGAGTCCAAAAGAACTTGGCATGACTTTCTGGGATTTTACTTTATTGTTCGGCAGGCATTTACCTGGAGGAGGAGTGGCAGAACCAGAAGATGTAGAGCCTAGTCCTGAATCCAGATGGAATGTATCAGGGAATATAGAGATTAATTGTATGGGCTGCCATAATGCCTCAAAAATGCAAAGTCACAGCGAATGGGCAAAGCAGATTCTGCGACAGAATTTTCGCTGGGCGGCTACAGCAGCATCTGGCATGGGTGAAGTTTGGGGAATGGCATCCCGCCTACCTGGAACATGGGACATATTTGACGGCCCAAATCCTGATGACACAGAATGGGCAGTGGTCCCGTCCGTACGATATCGTTCCGACTCATTCGACAGCAAGCACCGTGTGTTTTTTGATATTAGTGATGAACCTGATGATAACCGTTGTCTTACCTGCCATTCGGTTTCCCCTGTTCTTTTGAATAAAGTCAATCTGGATAGAGACGTCCATTCCAAAGCGGGCATAAAGTGTGTTGACTGTCACCGGAACGATATCAGTCATAACATAATCCGTGGATATGAGGGAGAAGCAAAAGGGTCTCAAAACCGGCAAGCTTCTGACTTTTCCTGTATTGGCTGCCATACAGGAGAAGCATCTTTCAAAGGAGCCAAAGTAACGGCAGGCCGTCTGGGAGCACCGTATCCTACACACAAGGGAATTCCAGCAGTCCATTTTGAGAAGCTTTCCTGTACTGTATGTCATTCTGGCTCTTTACTTGAGAAAGAATTTACACGTGTGCGGACCTCTTGTGCCAACCGCCTTGGAATTTATGGTATAGCGCAATGGTTTACCGATTTTCCCCATATCATTGAGCCGGTTTTTATAAAAAATAAGGCTGGCAAAATAACACCCCACAGACTGATGTGGCCCGCTTATTGGGGTCGATTGGAAGGAGAAAAGATATACCCGCTCAAGCCGGCTGATATCCAGACCGCCGCCAAAGAAATCCTCGATGTCGAACAGTTTATTGCCCGGATACTTGATGCCTTCTCCTTGAATACAGACATTGAGGGTATTCCCTTGCTTTTAACCTACACGAAAATTTATGAAGCCAATGTGGACGGAGGCCTGGATGTATCTCTTTATTCCGGAGAAAAGATAAAGACGGAAATTTTATGGGCAGTTAAGAATAATGGAAAGATCACTCCCCTGATTCCGGACTTTGATTCCGGGGCTGAAGAGCTGGATGTTGAAACTGAAACCCGGATCCAAAAAACTCTCGAGGCTCTGGAAACTTTCCATGATGCTCCTGGGAAACCAGTCCTTGCAATAAAAAATGTTATGTATCAGGTTTTAGAAGGATACCTGGAGGCAAAACAATGGCAGGGCGACAGCATTGAAACCCCACGATGGCTCTGGATCAAAGACAATAAAACACAGCCTCTTGCTTCTGAATTTCAGATCCGCACAGTATTGGCTACTGTCGGTTTTGAACAGTCCTTAACCGAGGAACAGGTTGAGCTGATACTCAAATCCCTTGCTGATGCGGAAAATACCCCGGAAAACAAAAATGACAACGAGTTTTTTTATATTTCAGGGGGTAAGATGTTCAAGCTAAATGGGACAGGGCAGCTGACCGCCACTGAGCATCCTGCAGCAGAGCCAGTTACCTGGCCCCTGGGGCATCAGGTGCGTCCTACCCAGCAGTCCCTCGGAATAAATGGATGTACTGATTGCCATAAAGAGCGGTCCGCTTTCTTTTTTAATACAGTTGAGGGAGTTGGCCCTCTCAAAACACAAAATGTTGCATCGAGATCCATGCATAACTTCGTGGGAAAGGATAAAGTCTATCAAAAGCTTTTTGGCCTTTCATTTTTAATGCGCCCCGTATTTAAGGTGATACTTTTCATCTCAGTCTTGATTATCGGTTCCATCCTGCTAATATTGTATTTTAAAGTTCTGGGTAGATTTTCAGGAATTATTGAAAGGAGAAAATAAATCTCCATGTTTGGCATTCTCACTCTTTTATCTTTGCTTGTGCTGATCTCCGCTCTCTTGTTTCACCATTATAGAAGGATGCTGACTTCGATCAGTAAAGCTTCTGCTAATTATAAAATTTCAGATTATCTTTACTGGCAAGCCAAGAGAATATCAAAAGAGATGTCCAGTCTTTTCAAAATCCCAGCTAAAAAAAAGCGCCTGAAACTATTACAAAAATTGGCCATTTTTCGCTATCCAGCAATAGAGAAATGGTGCATTATTTTGTTAAGCCTGAGCTTTGTTCTCCTTGTTCTCACGGGTTTTATTTATGCACTGTTCATCACACAAAGCTTGTACGGGTATCCCCTGCTGTTACATATTATCCTGGGTGGAGTTTTTTCTATTTGCCTTTCCATAGTCGTTGTTTTACAGGCACCATTCTATAGTTTCCACAAAGAAGCGGAATTTTCCAAAGATACCTTTGAAGGGCGGGAAGTAGTAAAACCTGTCACTGTGAAACAAAAAATATTTTTCTGGTTGTTTATCATCCCATGTCTCCTGCTGGCACTTACCGCATTGAGCTTAATGCTCCCTGTATTCTCATTAACAGCTCAATTGGTAGTAATTGATATCCACCGGTACAGCGCTTTGTCTGCTTTGCTCTCTGCTATTGCCTTTACCTACTTTGCATTTATCAATGATGTGAAGTGATGAAAAAAGATAAGCAGTCTATCAGCCGTTTTGCCCATTTTGCCATGGGAACAACCTTCGAGTGCGTGATTGCCGGAAATGAAAAAACCTACGCTCGACAGGCTTCTCAGGAAATTTTCAACAAAATCGACAGAATCGAAAACCTCTTAAGTTTTTTTGATCCCTGTAGTGATATAGGACAAATTAACCATCTCAAACCCGGTCAATCTTTAAGAATTGGAGTCGAAACTTTTGAGTGTTTAAAAACAGCCGTTCAAGTCAATTCTTTAACTTCCGGTACTTTTGATGTAAATATTGGTTCTCTGTCAAAATCCGGGCAGTACGCTAATCCGAAGCCTAAAAAAATAAACCCTGGCAGGATACAGTTCCAGCTTGATTCATCAAGTTCAACAGGAGGATTTCTTATCAGAATCCCGCAACAGCAGCAGAGCGAAAATGATATCATTGGGGCTGGCCTGGATCTGGGAGGCATTGGAAAAGGGTATGCACTTGATAAAAGCAAAAATATTCTGTCTGACTGGGGTATAAACAATGCTCTAATACATGGAGGAACAAGTACTGCTTTGGCAGTTGGCACTGCGCCGAACGGTTATTCAAATAAAAAGGGATGGCCTGTTGGAATTTCAGGTGACTGCAAGTGCTATCGTGTACCTAAGAAGTTTTACTTAAAAAACCGGGCCATGAGCGGCTCCGGGACTGAGGTAAAGGGAGAACATATTATTGACCCAAGAACCGGTCGCACGGCAAAGGGGCATAAGGCTGCCTGGGTTTCTCACCCATCCGCTGCCACTGCCGATGCCCTATCCACAGCTTTTATGGTCATGAACACAAAAGAGATAAAAACTTTTTGTGACAACACTCCCGAAGTATGGGCACTAGTCATTATAGATTCAAACAGTTATAAAATATTTAACGTGGATTATTCATAAAAACATCACAATTGAAAATAAATAAAAGTGTCTGCAGTTTTTATGAATACATAAGGAGTTTTTGATGATTAAAAAGTTCTCGTTGTTTGCACTTACCTTTTTAACACTGCTCCTTTTTATCCAGGGCATTGGAATAAATTCCCAGGATACAAAAAAGGGGGAAGTATTCCTAAAGCTAAAATTGCCCAAGCCTTTGTTTGTGGGAACTCCAAGGAACATCCGCTCTCCAAACCTTGAGAAGATTACCGGGAAAATGCGAAAACCCTTTTTAGTCCCAATTGGAACAAAAATTCTATCTCTTGGAAAACCGGTTTCCGCAAGTGACATGGAACCTATTATCGGTGAGGTGGAATTTGTTACGGATCGCGAGAAAAGCGGTGAAGAAGGATATTATGTGGAATTCGGCCCTGGTGTACAGTATGTTCAAATCGATCTGAAAAAAACCTATTTTCTGCACGCAATTCTAATATGGCATTATCACAGTCAGGCCCGCGTGTATCGAGATGTAATTGTCCAGGTCTCTGATGATCCTGACTTCATTACCAATGTCAAAACTATATTTAATAATGACCACGACAACTCCGCCGGATTGGGAATCGGGAAGGAAAAGGAATACATTGAGGTCAATGAAGGCCGGTTGATCAATCCCAGAGGTGTCAAGGCAAGGTATGTAAGACTTTATAGCAGAGGAAACACCTCAAATGATATGAATCACTATGTCGAAGTTGAGGTTTACGGCACTTCTAAAAAATGAAAAAAATCACTGCCTTGAGGAGTCTATTCCTATTAGTTCTCCTCGGGGCTCTCCTTTTTCGCCTGCCTTTGCTAAATTTGCGCCCGATGCACAACGATGAAGCAAATCAGGCAGTCAAGTTCAGGGACCTGCTGGAAAAAGGTGAATATCGCTACGACATAAACGACCATCACGGCCCCTCTCTTTATTATTTAACACTTCCTTTTATTTGGATTTCTTCTGGCACTACATTTGCCTCTACCAGTGAGATTGCTTTGCGCCTGGTTCTTGCTATTTTCGGAGCCGGATTGATTCTTCTGCTTCTGCTTCTAAAAGGAGGCCTTAACCTGGAGGCTATTGTTTTTGCAGGGCTTTTTACTGCCATTTCACCGGCCATGGTCTATTACAGCCGATATTATATTCAAGAGATGCTTCTCGTATTTTTTATATTAGGAGTTTTAGCAGCCGGATGGCGCTATACACAAAATCCTTCGCCAGGATGGGCTGCAGCCACTGGATTTTTTGTTGGGATGGCATACGCCACAAAAGAAACCTGTATTATCGCTTTTGGAGCTATTATCGGAGCCTTAATACTGGTATGGGTATCCCAATCAAAACGTAAAGACAAAAAAACATCACCTGACTTGCCAAGTATTAAGCATCTTCTATTATTTTTAGGAACAGTTATACTGGCTTCTTTTCTTTTGTATTCTTCATTTTTTCAAAACATTAGGGGAATTCTGGATTCGGTTTTGGCTTTTGGAGCATATTTTAGCCGCGCAGGGGAAGCCGGCATCCATTCCCATCCGTGGTATTACTACTTAAAGATGCTGGCCTTTTCCAAGTACGGGACTGGTCCGGTCTGGAGTGAATTTTTGATATTAGCATTGGGTTTTTTGGGAGGTATTGCTGCCTTTTGCGCCAAATCTAAGGCGGGTTTCAATTTTTTATTTATCCGGTTTATTTCTTTTTATACTCTTCTGACGGTTGTGATATTTTCGCTCATTCCATATAAAACTCCATGGAATCTGCTTCCATTTTATATCGGGTTCATTGTATTAGCAGGGCACGGCGCTGTTTTTATCATTAGGGCGTACAAAAACTTGTATTTTCGGTGTGCGATAGTCTTAGTTCTCGCTCTTGGTTTATTACATCTGGGAGTACAGAGTTATCAAGCAAATTTCAAATTTTATGCGAACCCCAACAATCCTTATGTATATGCACATACCTCAAACGATTTTTTTAGACTTATCAAACGCATTCATGAGTTAACTCCTTACCATCCTGACCATAATCAGATGCTGATCAAAGTAATTACAAACTCTGATGAAACCTGGCCTCTGCCGTGGTATCTGCGCAGCTTTGGACAGGTCGGATACTGGCAGGAAGTTGATGCGGCAGGCGAACTTTCTGATGTTCCTATCATTATCTCATCTCTTGATAAATCAAAACAAATTCAATCTTTCTTGCAAAACAATTATTTATCCGAACATTACGGATTGCGGCCTGAGGTTCTTCTGGCTTTGCATATTAAAAAGGATCTCTGGGAAAACTTTATGCAGAAGCAGGCAGTTCGATAATGGATATTTCAATCGTTATACCCGCGTTTAACGAGTCACAAAAAATCAAGTACGATGTAGAAGTTGCCGCTTCTTTTATTTGTGATGCGCAACTCCAGGGTGAGATCATTGTTGTTGACGACGGAAGTACTGACAATACATCAGAGGCTGCTCGAAATGCAAAGATCTCATCTTCAGTAAAACGAATAATAATCCGGCTTTGGAAAAATTCGGGCAAAGGCCTTGCAGTTAAAACAGGCATAAAGGAAACTCAAGGAGATGTAGTATTATTTGCAGATAGTGGAACCTGCATCCCCTACTCTAATGCTAAATCCATCATAAAACGGATAAGGAGTGGAGATCTGGACTTAGCCCATGCCTCCCGACGTTTGAAAGATACAAAAATCCTAAAAGACCGGGCTTTCAAACGAAAGTTACTGGCCTGGCTTTTTCACCAGGCAGCTGTATGGGTAGCAGGATTACCTAGAAAAATCACTGATTCCCAGTGTGGATTCAAACTGTATAAAGGGGAGATTGCCAGGAAATTGTTTGAAGAGTGTGTCATTACCGGGTATCTTTTTGACCTGGAGATACTTCTGCGTGCGGTAAAGCTTGGTTATAGAATCGAAGAATTTCCAATTGAGTGGAGTTGCGACCCGGACTCAAGACTCCGGCCTGGTCCTGATGCTCCAGAAGTACTGAAAGATCTGTTTAAACTCAGAGCGATTATAAAAAAAATTATATAAATCTCAACTTTTCGAATTTGTTGTTTTTTTTGACGTTTGATTTTTTATTTCAAACAGGAGGCTAAATCAGACAGACAATAAAAAAACTTAAGGCTGAACCTGATTTTCTTAAAAGGAAATGCTTCCATTATCTTTTTTTTCTGAATATAATCCAGGTTGTTCAACATCATTTATATATAAATAAATAAAAAGGAGTTAAACCATGTCGGAACAGCAGAAAGATTTTTCGGCTTTATCCGGGAAATTTTCAAGGCGGAAATTTATCGGAAGCGCGGCTGCTGCCGCTGCAGCCCTGTCCGTGATACCCACCCATGCAAAGGCCAGGAAGGCAGGTTTTAATTCAGATAAATCAGGCTTCAAGCTCAAATATGCTCCTTATCTGGGAATGTTTGAAAAACATGCTGGCAAGGATCCGGTCGATCAGCTTAAATTCATGGCTGACCAGGGTTTTAGTGCAATGTTTGACAACGGTCTTATGAACCGTCCAAAATCCGAGCAGGAATCCATCGCCCGCGAAATGAACCGCCTCAACATGACACTTGGTCCTTTTGTAGCTTATGCGGACTTTAAAATAAAATCATTTGTCACTCAGGACAAAGATATCCGCCGAATGCTAACCGAAAAAATCAAAGCAGCTGTAGAAACAGCCAAAATAGTTAATGCCAACTGGGCTCTTGTGGTGCCCGGCCGATTTGACGAAGGCCTCGAAAGGGACTACCAGACTGCTAATGTGATCGAAAATCTCAAATGGTGCGCAAAAATCTGCGAGTCCTCAGGTCTTGTGATTGTGATTGAACCATTAAATGCCTGGAGAGACCACCCCGGACTTTTTCTAACTAAGATACCACAGGCATACCAGATCTGCAGGGCGGTGGGAAGCCCCAGCTGCAAAATCGTTAATGACCTCTATCATCAACAAATCACAGAGGGAAACCTGATTCCCAATATCGACATGGCCTGGGAGGAAATCGCCAGCTTCCACCTTGGCGACAATCCAGGACGCAAAGAGCCTACTACAGGTGAAATCAACTACAAGAACATTTTTAAACATCTGTATGGCAAGGAGTACACAGGTGTCCTGTGTATGGAGCATGGAAAAAGTATACCCGGCAAAGAAGGCGAAAAGGCAGTGATTGAGGCTTACCGTTCCTGCGATAACTTTTAAAAACAAAGAGCCTTCCAGGGCTTACTGATTGGGTATATCTTTTTAATATTTATAGATTAATTTTTTAGAATTTAAAGGAGTGACTATGACTACGAAAAAAATGGAAAAAGGGCAAGGGATTTCCAGGCGGGATTTTATCAAGGTCTCATCAACAGCATCTCTTGCTGCGATGGTGTCAGGAACAGGCGTTCTTTTTGCTGCGGGTTCTGACCGAATCCGGGTTGGCCTGATCGGCTGCGGAGGCCGGGGTACCGGTGCAGCCATTGACTGTGTAAATTCTTCACCAAATATTGTAATCACAGCCATGGGTGACCTTTTCAAAGACCGCCTGGATAGTTCTCTGAAGCGGCTCACGGAAAAACTAAAAAAAGAAAATCTTACGGTTTCTCAGGATGCATGTTTTGCTGGCTTTGATGCTTTTAAAAAAGTATTAGCCTGTGATGTGGATATGGTCATCCTGGCTGCTCCACCACATTTCCGTCCAGAGCACCTTAAAGCAGCCGTAGAAGCGAATAAACATATTTTTATGGAAAAACCGGTGGCTGTGGATCCATTAGGTGTACGTTCAATTATTGCCAGCTCAAAACTTGCTAAAGAAAAAAAATTGGGGATTGTAGCCGGAACACAGCGCCGCCACCAGGCTCATTACGTGGAAATTATGAAAAGGATTCATAAGGGCGACATTGGCGAGATCTTTGCCGGCCAGTGTTACTGGAATATGGGCGCTCTCTGGGAAGGACGCGCCTGGGAGAATTGGTATAACCGCAGAAGCAAGGAGTGGTCGGACATGGAATGGCAATGCCGCAACTGGCTGTTTTTCACCTGGTTATCCGGAGACCATATTGTTGAACAACACGTACACAACCTGGATGTCATCAATTGGGCTATCGGATCTCACCCTATTAAATGCTCAGGCATGGGTGGCCGTCAGGTCCGCACAACTCCGGAATACGGTAATATCTTTGACCATTTTGCCATCGAGTATGAATATCCCAACGGAGCCAGAGTGATGAGCATGTGCCGCCAGACAGCAGGATGTACTCCAAATGTATCTGAGCGGGTAATCGGAACAAAGGGACTGGCCTATACTGACGGAGCCAATGGCTACATCCAGGGTGCCAATGCATTCAAATATGAACCTGAATCCCCCAATCCTTATGTCCAGGAACATAGTGATTTGATTAAAAGCATCCGAAAAGGTAAACCTTTAAACGAAGGGAAACAAGTTGCTGAAAGCACTATGACTGCGATTATGGGCCGCATGAGCGCCTATACGGGACGCGCTCTGAGCTGGGACTGGGTAATGAACTCTTCCAAACTCGATCTTTCCCCGCCCCGCTATGAGATGATTGAACTACCGGTTAGACCTGTTGCTGTCCCCGGTAAAACACCGCTGATTTAGTTCTTATAGATCCTATATTTAAAAACACTTGAGGAAGGAACGTACTACTCCTTAGCTAAGACTATTTTAATAGAAATTTACTAAAGAGCCTTATTACCTGGACAGGTAATTGTATTATTGGTTTAATAGTATATTATCGATTAATTTCTTTATGAAATGAGTTTTTGGAGACTTGACGTCTCAATAATTAATTCCCATCGCCGAAGCGTGGATTGACCACATTGCTGAAGACAGACCCAAAGCGATAGCTCAGCCCTATTTCAAAAGACTGCTGGTAGCCTGAGGCGAGTTCCCTTCGGTGCAGCAGTATCTCTTCCAGCGTGGCTCCTCCTCTAGCCAGGGATAACTGGTCACGAATCTTCGAATATCTTCCTTCTATATCCAACGAAAGTCCTTTATAAATCCGCAGGGATAACTCACCGGATACAACCAGCCTGTTCTTGTTGAGGTCATGGAAATAATGGGAGCCGACCAGGGAAAGTTCAGCGGTTCCCCAGGGTTCATTCAGCTCCAGGATGATAGAAAGAGATTCGTTCCATAGATTTTCTGAGGTTTTCTCGTATATTGTCTCATCTCTGTAGCGGCAAGAGCCATACCCGATTTTATACAGAACGCGGATCTGTCTTCTTGTTGATAGAGAATAGGGAAAAAAATTATACTCGATAGCAGGGTGGATGGTGTAAGAAAAGTCTATGTTCCTGTAAGTGGAAGAAGAAAGAGAGACCCAGCCTCCGACTGACCAGTGCTCGCTGATGCTTTTGACATACAGCCCATCAAAATCTCGACTCTCCGAAATGCTGGTGATTGTATCTCCATCGACATCATATCTGTCCTTCTCGTAGTCGATATCGAGCCCCATCCTTAATTTGGAGGCGGGTGTAACCCGGTTGGCAGAAAAATTCCCTGAAAGCTCTGTCGATTTTCGCTGCTCTTCTCCGGATAAATCGCTGTTTAAACTGACGTTGAAAACCCAGAAATTCCACTTGTCTTCCACGGCTGTTGGCTTGACTTCCTGTTTGAGCAAAAGTGAAATCGCTTGAGCCATGGGCGTGCGGGCTACGTAAGGCCCGAGCCCTAATTTCAAGGTCTGCACCAGTCCTTTCCGGACTTCATCGTCTGTCTCTGTTGGGCTCGAAAAGTATTTCAGCGTATTCTGCAGGTCAGAATAATCATTTTGGCCGATAAAAGCGATCGTGTATTCTCTCCCCCCGCTTCCGGTCCTTTGGAGCGTGATGAGCATATGGATGTCCGCTTCTTGCCTGTCCCAGACGTAATTAACAAAAGTTATCTCGGTCCGGATATAATCGACATCGCAGCTGTCACAGTCGATAAAAACTTTCGGAGCGCTCTTCTTCAATTCTTCGATGTCGAATGCCTCTTCCTGGGAATATGAATTTGAAGCCGTCATCAACAAAATTGTAAAAAGGAAAAACGAGACAGAGATGAATTTTTTCAACATATTGGATATCCTTTCAAAATAGTGAATTTTTTAATTCGGAGGGATACTCTAACTATCATTATTCTTTTAACTTGATATAGTAATTCACTTATTAGGCGTAACAATCTTGTCTATCTTCCAAAAAATATTTGATTAAAGGCATTAAATCTTAAAGTTCCCGTATCCAGATATTCCGGTAACGAACAGGATTTCCATGGTCCTGGAGCGAGAGTGGCATTTTATCAGGATGCGCTTTGTAAAGAACGCGCTTTTTCCATGCAGTCGGGCCTAATAACTCTGCATTATCCTGAACCAGGACCCCATTGTGAAAAACGGTCATACGAGCCGGGCGCGTAAGGTTTCCATTTTTATCAAAGTGCGGTCTGTGGAAAATAATATCATATGTCTGCCATTCACCGGGAGGGCGGCAGGCGTTCACAAGAGGTGGGAACTGGCCGTAAATGGCTGCAGCCATTCCATCGGCATAAGTTCTGTTATCAAAAGAATCAAGTACCTGCACCTCATAAGTATCCATCAGGAAAACTCCGCTGTTTCCCCTGCCCTGCCCTTTTCCATTAACAGGCAAAGGAGCTCTCCATTCTATGTGAATCTGGCAATCACCAAAATTTTGTTTAGTCTTTATAGAGCCTGCTTTTTTTACAACCTCCATGTAATCCCGCTCACCTTTCCATTTTGATGGTTGTCCCTTGCTATAACACCATTTGGACAGGTCCTTTCCGTCAAAAAGGACAATGGAATCTGATGGAGGTTTTCCGGGCGTGATGGCTGCACCGGGTGTAACCACCGGAGGAAGAGGCCTGTCCATATCATGAATTTTCCATAAAAACTCAGGTTCTGTCTGGATGCTTTTGTCAAAATCCCCTTTGATGCCACTTGTTACGAACAAAAAAAATACTGCTCCTAGAAAAAATAGAAAAAGAATTTTTTTCTTCATTCTTTTCTCCTTTATATCTAGAAGTGAAATTTCTAATTAAGTTGTGCTATATAAGGGATAATAGTTTATAAATTTGGCAAACTTATCGCCGGTTCAATAATAATAAAATTTATGGCGAATCTTTAAAATCTCTTGGGCTAAAGCTTACAAATCATAAACCTATAAGGACCACCCGGGTCGATATTCCTTATGGAGGAATTTATTGGCTTCAGGAAGATTGGTGACCTCCATTTTCTTTCCGTCCCAGAGGAGTTTCTTATTGTGTTCTTTCATCCGGACAGCAAGATTTGCCAGAAGCATGGTCTCAGTCAGGGAACTGGAATACTCGAAGTCTGTTGTTGACTTTTTTCCGGCCTTAATCGCCTCAATCCATTCCTTTTGAATGCCAGGAGAACGGGGAATGTTCTTTTCAGGCCGTTTATATTCCTTCATTCTCGACTCAGGGACGAGGCGCGGGTTATTTCCGTAAGTGCTGCACATAAGAATGCCCTTATCACCAAGAAATAGCGCACCACCTCCATCATCACCCATCATTCGACCTTCTTCAAGTTCTGGGGGTCTTGGAGGCATTAATCCACCGTCAGACCAGGTCAATTTAACCGGAGGCATTTTCCCACGAGCGGGAAATTCGTATGTTACAATTTCAGCCACAGGATATGAATCCTTTGTAAATCTTGTGGAGCTGGCTTGAACAGAAATTGGATGCTCCAGTTTTAATGCCCAGTATGGGTGATCCAGAATATGTGCACCCATGTCGCCTAATGCCCCTGTCCCAAAATCCCACCAACCGCGCCAGCTAAAGGGTGCATATGCCGGGTGATAAGGACGAAAGGGAGCTGGCCCAAGCCATAAATTCCAGTCCAAAGTTGAAGGCACAGATGGGATCTCTTTTGGCGCATCAATTCCCTGCGGCCAGATCGGTCGATTTGTCCATGCATAAACTGTACGGACATCGCCAATAGCACCATCCCATATCCATTCATTTATCAAGCGGCCGCCTTCACCCGCATGGCCCTGATTACCCATTTGGGTAACAACTTTAGCTTTTTTAGCCGCGCTTGCAAGCATTCGGGCTTCTTTGATTGTATGGGTCAGCGGTTTTTGTACAAACACATGCTTTCCCATTTTGATTGCCATCATAGCGATAACAGCATGCGTATGGTCAGGAGTAGAGACTGTAATAGCGTCAATATGTTTTTCCTTTTCCAGCATAATGCGGAAGTCCCGGTATTTGCTGGCTTTATTGTACATTTCAATATGCTGGGGATCATTCCTTTCTGATTTTAAAAATCCTGCCATTTGTGTATCATCCACATCGCACAATGCAACAATGTTCTCAGAACTGATACTTCTAATGTCGGACGATCCCTTTCCCCCTACTCCAACACATCCAATATTTAAAGTATCACTTGGAGATAAATAGCCAGGTCCTCCCAGTACATGCCGGGGAACAACCATAAACGCGGCTGCTGCCGCTGCACTTCGGCCTAAAAAATCTCGCCGAGTTATGTTTTTTCCTTGCTTTTGAGAAGTTTTTTTGATTGTCTTCATAGTCACCATCCTTTATTTTATTTTAACTGTTTTAAGTGATGTATTTATTAAGTATATATTAATATACACACATTAAAATCAAGTCAATAATAAATTGTAGCACCTCAGGTCTCATCATATGATAAAAAACGGATCAGCAGCGAATAAAAAGGATCAGGCTGGGTGATTGAGAAAACCGTTTGAAGGCTGAGCGGGCACGGTTCCTCTCCAAAGCGGAGAGGAGAGCGAAGCCTGAAACCGAGCAGGCTTTGCCTCGCTGGGGAAAAGCCAGCGTGTTTTCGAAGCACCTAGCCTGATCCATAATACTATCTTTCATCGTAGAGAATGAGATGCATAGCTATACTAAACCAGTTTTCTCTTAATATTACCTCACAAAAACGCAGCGAGGCTTAACGCTTCTTTAAGTGCTTTGAGTTGAGCTCAGTTCAACTACTTTTGGCTCAAGCCCGAGATCACTCAGAATAAGGTAAACGGTAAAGCCCACAACAAACGACATGAGTGTTTCTAATCCATATGGAAAACCAATACCAGGAATCACGCCTAAAATACCCACAACAAATCCTAGAGCCCATGCAATATAGCCTGCCCAGTTAATTCCCTGGCGTGGACCAGCCCATTTGCCATTTCGTAGATAATCAGCCACCATGGCACCTATGATCGGTCCAAATGATGCTCCAATTATAAGAAAGAAACCTACTAAATTCTGAGCTGCGCCTGTTGCCGCCAGGACTGTTCCTATTGCACCTGCTGTCAGAGTCAATCCAATTCTCGGCAGTTTTGGGAACATGGTCGAAAATGCATTGCCTGCTAAAAATGCACAGAATCCTGTTGGGCAGATACAGGCAATAACAAACACCCAGAACATGATCGTTGCAATAATGCCGCCAACTTCACCGATTGAGTTAATAAAAACAGCAAAACGTCCCACATTTGCGGTCCCCATGCCAGCGTTTATGGCAATTTGAGGATTAATTCCTAAAGCACCTGCAATCGTCAGTAAAGCAAAAACACCTGCCACTAATGCTGCAATGGTGATGCCAAAAAGCCCACCGAGAACCACATCTTTTTTATTCCGATTATTCATTGTAAAATCTGCACCCGCTGCCCCAGCAGTAGCAAAAAAACCCGCTGAAGCCTGTAATGCCGCAAACGCACCCAGGGCCAGAAGTGGTATTACCACCAAAGCACTTTCAGCTATCGATACAGACGATTTAAAATTTGGCAGACCTTTCATATTTGAGAAACCAGCAATAACGATAATCAATAGGGGAAATATTGGCACCCAACTCGAAAGCCAGCCCAGCAAACTTATTCCTATTGCGCCAACAAGAGCTAATAAAAATCCCCAAATTATACACACTACCCAGAACAACACGGAATTGGGGCCAGCTTCAGAACCTATCGCAGACATAAAAAACGACGCAGCAGAAAAAGTGAACACCGCATGCCAGCCTATCTGTAATACTCCCATAAGCAATCCTGGAATAAGAATGCCCCCTTTTGTTCCAAAGGTTGAAGAGCCGACGACATACAACGGCATTCCTGTTTGCATCCCCAGTAATCCTGGAACATAAAAAAGTGCAAAACAGAATAAAGCCCCCAGAAACAGTCCAATTATTCCAGCTTTCAGGCTTCCATACTGGAGTGCCCCAGCCATCCCTGCCATAAAGGGCACTGAAAGGAAAATTCCCGCGTATGAAGGAGCTGTGTTCTTGTACCAAGGCGTCCGCTTATCTTCTGGATTTGCGGTCGCTGACTTCAAATAACCCGGTAGTGTCCCATTACTCATGCTTCCTCCTCCTTAATTTAAAATACCCATACCAAAAATCCACTCAGTGGTTGTCCTCATAATCTGTCCTCTTACTTCCTGCTTCATAGAAACGAGAAAAGATTAATAACTAAGAACTTCATAATATTTAAACCACTGAAGTTATATCCTCTTAAATATTTAGCTTAAAAAAACAGAGAAACCTATAATTAACCAGAATTGGGAAAAAACAGAAGCTTTGAGCTAAATGCTTATGTTGAGGGAAAACGCGCATTTTCGCCACTCATTATATAAAAATATTTTATTAATTAATAATAAAATTATTGTTTCCTCTACTATTTATTTAAACACGCGCCACTCAAGGATGCCGCCAGAATAATTTTCTTGAAACTGCACCTCTATTCGCAGCGCCGAGGTCCTAACAGGTTCAAAACTCACATTATTAAATTTATCCTTTTCCACACCATAAAAACCAGCACTTTGGACCGGTCTCCAGTTGTCTCTGTCTTTATACAGTACTCGCCAAAATTTTGGTACACGGCACTCTCCTACACCTGTGTCGTCGAACCAGTACACATCAACAGCTGATACTTTAGAGGCTTTCTTGAAATCATACTGTACCCACTCCCGAGTGCTTTTTCGGGGCCACCAGTGTAAATAGATAATAGAATGGTCATTGGAGTTCTTTGGTTCCAGCTGATCGTTAACTGCAGGAATCAGGGCCGTATTTACACTGCCAGAGGCTTTTACCCGGCTTGCAGAGGCGATCGTAGGCCCTGGCAGGGGCCGCACTATTGACTCATTTTGGGCCAGCCACACTGCCATCTCGCCTTTACCACGGTGTGCCCATGCATAATATGGGATTGCGGTAAACTCCTGCTTCTCTTTGCTCTTTGTCTTACCGTCTTCTCCAAGATGCAGGCCAGAAACATTCCCCCTTATCACAGTCATTCCATTCAATAAATCGCTCCGGGCTTCAGCAGTAAGTATAACATCATCTGATAAGACTAGGTTTCTTACATATCCCCCATTGTCCGGCCATTCTGCACAATAAACAACAGGACCCCGTTCAAGTGCAACTTTCCCTCTGTTGTCTTCCACTTTTTCGTTGCACAGCACTCTCCTGATCGGCATGGGAAGGCTCAACTCTATCACATCACCTTTTTTCCATTTTCGCCGGATGCGGGCAAAACCTTTATCCATGTTGAGCTTAACGGAATCTCCATTAACCTCGAGGCTTACTTTTTCTTCACTCTTTTTTTTATACCTGTACAGGTCGCTCGGTACAGGCTTGTTCTGTGCCCAGCCGGGAATACGGACATAAATAGCGAATCTTTCCGAACGTTCAGGATCAACTGTCATCTTAATGGCTCCATCCCAGGGATAGCTGGTATCCTGCTTTATAAGTATTATATTTTTCCCCATCTTGACTTCAGCGATTCCACTAAAAAAGAGATTTACGTACAGTGTTTTGCCTCGATGTGCATAAACATACCCAGGAATTGAGGGAATAAAACGGGTTATATTGCTAGGACAACATGCGCAGCCGAACCACGGACTGCGGCTGTGCTGGCCATAAGATTCAAGAGGATTGGGATAAAAAAACCTGTCTCCATTAAGAGAGATGCCCGATAGAAATCCATTATAAAGAACCCTTTCCAACACATCAATATACCTGGCATCACCGTGAAGAAGAAACAAACGGTGGTTCCACAGAACATTGCCGATGGCAGCGCATGTCTCATTATAGGCGGTTGCATTAGGCAGTTCGTAATCACCGCCAAATGCCTCGCCTCCTCCTGTTGCACCAATTCCACCAGTAAGATAAAGTTTTTTTGTGACAACATTCTCCCAAATCCGGTCAATTGCATTAATGTATTCTGTATCGCCTGTGAGTGCGGCTATATCCGCCATGCCTGCATACATGTAAGCTGCCCTGACAGCATGCCCTACTGCTTCGCTCTGCTTTATCACGGGTTTGTGGTCCTGGGCGTATTTCCCGTAAAGCTTGCGCCCGTGAGCCTGGCCTCGTTCATCAAGGAAAAATTTTGCCAGCTTAAGGTATTTTTTATCTCCTGTTACACGATAAAGTTTTGCCAGACCTATCTCTATCACTTGATGACCTGGCACATCTTGTTTTTTATCGGAGCCGAATACGCTCTCCACAAGGTTTGCATTTTTTATTGCCACATCCAGTAATGTACGTTTACCTGTAGCCAGATGATGTGCCACTGCTGCTTCATACATGTGCCCGACATTATATAGCTCATGTCCAAATCTCAAATTTGACCACCGTTCTTTTTCGACCCAGCGAACAGGAGGATCGGCATTAATCGTCCGCGCTGTGTACAGGTAGCCATCATCCTCCTGTGCTACACTAATCTTGAAGATCAGATCATCCAGGTATTTCTCAAGCTTTGGATCAGAGTGAATGCTTAATGAATATGAAGCGCCTTCGATAATCTTGTATACATCGCTGTCATCAAAAGGATAGAAACCGCTAAAAGTTCCCTCCTTAAGACCTCCGGCAACAGAGAAATTATTTATGCGACCGGTTTCTTCACATTTTCCGAATGCGTATGGAATCGTTACTATCCGGTTTGTCTCCATCCGCGGTGACCAGAAATTATCCGCAATATGGACATCGGTGAATGGCACAGGTTTTATTGGATAGTCTCTTTGTGACTTAGTAACACAAACATAACTCAGAGCCAAAACTGCCAAACAAAGAATCCCTATTGTCCTAAAATCTTTTATTCCGTTCATTATCTCCCTCCGTTTTTTTCTCTATCTTATGTGACTTTTTATATTGATTTTATTGGTTCTCTTCCATTTTGTGTGGGTAAAACATGTCTTGATAGATAAAAAGAAAGTATTCTGGGATGGATGGAAGCGACCTTTGAAGATTTAGCCTCCCTGAATTGTTCTTCGAGGAAACCCGACAGGGTCGGGCGGCGAGTATGTTTGAGCAATGCGAGTTACGCAGCCGCCGAGAAGAGCGAAGAAGGGATGGCGTGAAAAATCTGAACGGGAGCGAGACCATTCCAGAATACTTTCTGACTATTATCCACAGAAAATGGAAAATAACCATTTTATTTACACTTTATATCACAGAAAAAATCCAACATCAAAAATTATCATTCTAAGGCTATATTTGTCCTCAATTCTAAGCCTTATGTGTTCATAATTTAAATGTTATCTTGGTCTGATCCCAATTTCCCGATTTCCTATATATTACTTAATTTCCAGCACCACAACCGATTTTGGGGGCAGTGTTGTGGATAAAATATTATTTTTCAGTTGTACTGTTTTAAAAACAGCTGGTTTTAGTGTTTCCGGGATCTCGAAGGTGTTGTGGGCTGTTTTATCAGCAGCTGTTAAAATACGACCTGTGACGCTTTTTGCCTTTGACCCTCGTAGCTCACAAACAACCTTTGCAGCATTATTGGGATCCAGATTGTTAAAGGAGATATGAATCCTGCCTGATTTATCGCGGGAGGCCGAAACACTCAAAGCCGGAATTTTATCACCTTCAAATTCGTACTGACCGCACTCCAGGTCTGCAGGCAGCAGGGTTGAATCCTGATGTGCTTTGTACATTTCAAAGACATGATAGGTAGGAGTCAAGACCATCTTTTCACCCTTAGTTAGAATTAAAGCCTGTAAAACGTTGATTGTTTGGGCAAGATTGGCCATTTTTACGCGGTTGCAGTGATTATTAAAGATATTCAAAGTCAGTCCAGCTACAAGAGCATCCCGTAGAGAATTTTGCTGGTAAAGGAATGACGGATTAGTACCAGGTTCAACTTTATACCATGTGCCCCATTCATCAACGATTAATCCTACACGTTTTTTGGGGTCATATTTATCCATAATGGTTGAATGCTTTTGAATTAATTCGTCTATAAACAACGCCTTTTTGAGCGTGTCAAACCACTCTTTCTCGCCAAATTCGGTTGCAGAGTTCTTATTTCCCCATCCGCCTGGAACCGTATAATAATGATAGCTCAGCCCAGACATGAGTGATCCAGCTTCACGCATCAGGACTTCTGTCCAGTGATAATTCTCGCCGTAACCTCCGCAGGCAATTTTATAAATTCTGTTTCCGGAAAAACCTCGTACATAAGTCTGGTAGCGACGGTAAACGTCAGAATAAAATTCAGGGCGCATACTGCCGCCACAGCCCCAATTTTCATTGCCAATACCAAAGTATTTTAGTTTCCAGGGTTTTTCCCTTCCATTCTTTCGGCGTAAATCAGACATGGGATTTTTGCCATTAAAAGTTATATACTCGATCCATTCTTGCATCTCACGAACAGTTCCACTCCCTATATTTCCGCAAATGTAAGGCTCACAACCCAACTGTCCACAGAGGTCGAGGAATTCATGAGTGCCAAAATGATTGTTCTCGGTCACACGGCCCCAATGGGTATTAACCATGCTGGGCCGCATTTCATAAGGACCAATCCCATCTTTCCAGTGGTATTCATCGGCAAAACATCCACCCGGCCAGCGTAAGACCGGAATTTTTATCCTTTTTAGTGCCTCTACCACATCACTACGTATACCTCGAGTGTTTTTTATCGGACTTTTTTCTCCAACCCAGAATCCTTCATAGATACAGCGGCCAAGGTGCTCTGAGAAATGCCCATAAATGTTTTTATTAATGATATTCTTGCCCAGATCAGCATTTATAACTATTTTATTTATTGTTTTTTGTTCTTCGCCAAAAATATCAGAGCTAAAAACAAAACTCACTAATAATACTAAGGTTAAAAAAGAGAGAATTCTTTTTGCTGTTAGCATTTTAATCTCCTTTAGCTAATTTTTACTTTATTTTAATCTTTATACTTTTTCCCAGTAATCAAAACTGTATAATTATATTTTTATCAAATCAAGAAAAAAAGAAGTTCCGTAAGCATCCTTATTTCCGTGATGAAGAACAAATTAGTAATATTATATGGGTATTTGGGGATGTATGAAGCGACCTTGAAGATTTAGCCTTCCTGAATTGCTCTTTGAGGGAATCCGGCGAAGCTGGACACTGAGTATGTATAAGCTCAGGCCAGTGGATTCAGAAAACACGCAACTTTTGCCCCAGCGAGTCAAAAGCTGCTCGATTTCAGGCTTCGCTCTCCTCTCCATCTCGGAGAGGAACCATGCCCGCTTTGCCTTCAAACGGTTTTTCTCACCCACTGCCCTTCGTTTATGCTTTGAATAGAATGATGAAGGAATGGCGTAAAAAATCTGAAGGGAGCTAAGACATTCCCGAATACCTTTAGCAAACTATCACAAAAAAAAAGATGCTTCCAGAAGTTCCTGAGTAAATTTTTCAAAGCAAAATCAGGGGAATGTGTTAAAAATTTTTGAAATAGCTGAAAGCAGAATACAATACAATAATTATATGCTAGAATAAAAAAACTTTTAAAATACTATACATCGATTATTCACAAGTCGACATGGAGTAATTACCATGAAATCACTTTTAAAATTGGCAGTATTTTTTGCTTTTTTTATACAAATAATTACAGCACAACCTATAAAAAAACAAAAGGATTACCCTATAAAACCGATTCCCTTTACAGAGGTGTCTATTAATGATGCTTTCTGGTCCATAAGGACAGAGACTAACCGAAAAGTAACAATTCCTTTTGCTTTTAAAAAGTGTGAGGAAACAGGACGTATAAACAATTTTTTAAAAGCCGCAGGGAAAATGGAAGGGAAATTTGAGGGTTTACGATATAACGATTCGGATGTGTTTAAGATTTTAGAAGGAGCATCTTATTCATTACGGCTTCATCCTGATCCAAAGCTTGAGAAATACCTGGATGACCTGATTGTTATAATTGCTGCTGCTCAGGAAGATGACGGTTATCTATACACCGCTCGTACAATTGATCCGGAAAATCCAGCTCCTGGTGCAGGTGATACACGCTGGTCAAAGCTTAGAGGGAGTCATGAACTTTATAATGTGGGACACATGTACGAAGCAGCCGTGGCACACTACCTGGCCACTGGCAAGCGCACATTTCTGGATGTTGCGATAAGAAATGCGGACTTACTCGTTGAGACATTCGGTCCTGATAAAAAACATGATATGCCCGGACACCAGGAAACAGAGATAGGACTTGTAAAACTGTACCGAGTAACAGGTAATGATAAATACCTTAATCTGGCGAGGTTTTTCCTTAATGAGCGAGGTAAGGCTCATGATGGTGAGTTCTATCCCGAATCTTCCCGCTTCGCTCTTTATAACCGAACTAAACACATACAGGACCATAAGCCTGTGTTAGAACAAGAAGAGGCAGTAGGTCATGCAGTGCGCGCAGCTTACATGTATGCCGGGATGGCAGATGTAGCTGCGCTTACCGGAAATGTCAATTATGTAAGTGCCATAAATCGTATCTGGGAAAACGTGGTGTCAAAAAAATTATATCTTACCGGCGGCATTGGCTCCAGGCACGATGGTGAGGCATTTGGTGATAACTACGAATTACCCAACTTAACTGCCTACAATGAAACCTGTGCTGCCATCGGAAACGTGATGTGGAACCACCGTCTATTCCTGTTGTTTGGTGAAACAAAATACCTTGATGTGCTGGAACGGACTCTCTATAACGGTTTAATCTCAGGCATGTCTCTGAGTGGAGATTTGTTTTTCTACCCTAATCCACTTGAATCTGATGGAGAATTCAAATTTAACCAGGGAGCATTAAGACGCAAACCGTGGTTCGACTGTGCCTGCTGCCCCGGCAACTTGGCCCGGTTTTTACCCTCAATTCCAGGATATATCTACGCAAACAAAGGTAACATCCTGTATGTAAACCTTTTTGTTAGCAGCTCCGCCAAAATCAAGATGGCAAATAATAAAGTTACCATAAAACAAGAGAGCAACTATCCTTGGGAAGGAGATATTAATATAACAGTTGATCCTGAACGTTCAGAAAAATTCGCTATTTATGTCCGTATTCCCGGCTGGGCACAGAGCAAGCCTGTGCCAAGTGACCTGTACAGGTATAAAATAAAGAGTGAAAAGAAAGTAAGTCTCAAGGTTAATGGAAATTCCGTTAATCTCAACATGGACAAAGGTTTTGCCAAAATCCTGCGCAATTGGAAAAAAGGTGATAAAATAGAGTTGGATCTTCCCATGCCGATTAAGAGAGTGCTGTGCAACGAAAAAGTGGAAGGAAACAGAGGGAAAGTGGCGATTGAACGCGGCCCAATAGTGTACTGTGCTGAAGAAGTTGACAACGGCAAAAATGTTCGTAAACTTGTAATTCCTGATAATGTAGTCTTGAGGAGTGAATACCAGAAGGATTTGGTTGGTGGTATTGTGATAATTCACGGAATAATTCCTGGTTTGAACCTTTCCAAAGAAGGAAAATCAGAAGCTAAAAATAAACAGAAATTTATCGCAATCCCTTACTATGCCTGGGGATACCGAGGCGAGGGACAGATGGCTGTGTGGCTGGCACACAACAAGCACTGATTACGCACGTTTACTGCGTATTTACAGACCTATATGGGAATTGGGCTAGAAAGAAAGTATTTATCAGTAATTATAGGAAAGTTCTATCGGCTCATTCTTCATATAAAAAATCTAAGTTTTCCTGAATCTTCTTTTAAATAAAATTAATAAGCTGCTGGTTTTTTTACAGTTAGTTCGCTATTTTTCTTCCGGACGAAATACAAGCCAAATCAGAAGGCTGAAAGGCCAATTCATAAATATAACCAGTAAAACAACAATCCACCCAGGCTTGCCGCGCTTCCCCGCATCACCATAGACCCAAACAAGACTCCAGATAAGCAAGCCTAGTATTACTAGAATAAATGGGATAAGAAAAATAAGAAAAATTGGATGTTCCATAAGCAGCGCCTCCTTAATTCCTATTTGTTATCCATCTTATATTAAATAAAAATCACTCTACTATTATATACTGAATTTATTCCATTCCTATTCATATAAAAGACTTCATATACTGCCCTACCCTGGCTTGGATAGCAAACTCTTTTTCCAATAGTTATTCAGGTGCATCAACAAAAAGGTATCTTAGCGTCAGGCCTTGACGCACTTCCTGAAATCATTCAAGAATTCGTTTTTAAAGGTTTATTCTCCAGCATCATATGGGGGATCATGATTATAATAAATTCAAAAGCGATGATTAAATTATAAAAGGAGCGAGAAAAAACTGCAAAGCCAACAAGAGCTATCCAAAAGCCATAATCTTCTGGATTTTTTAGATATTTATACAAATATTTTTCTACAACAGGGACATTTTCTTCAAAAAAATTTAGACCCAAGGATCTTTTTAATCCCAGAAGTTTAAATGCCCAGGTGGCCAGAATTAGGCCAGAAATCAACAAAATTAATCCTGTGTATTTTAAAAAAATACTGTTATGAAAAAGAGGATGTTTTTTAAACTGCAGAATAACAATAAAGCAAAATGTTACAATCCAAAATGTACATGTTATAACCATATGAAGGTTAAAAGCATTTTTGCCAAACCATCTGGTAAATTTCCGACCTTTTATTTGCAGGATAAATATTATAGATTCAATTAATATAGTTAGAAAGACAAATATTATTGTTAGTATAAATAATCCGCTCATAACTTTTAAACAATTTATATTAAAGGGTTCTCTTCCATTTTGTGTGAGCAAAACATGTCTTGATAGATTAATAGAAAGTGTTCGGGGATGGATGAAGCGACCTTTGAAGATTTAGCCTCCCTGAATCACTCTTCGAGGAAACCCGACAGAGTCGGGCGGCGAGTATGTTTGAGCGGAGCGAGTTACGCAGCCGCCGAGAAGAGCGAAGAAGGGATGGCGTGAAAAATCTGAACGGGAGAGAGACCATCCCCGAATACTTTCTGATCATTACCCACACAAAATGGAAGAGACCCTATTAAAGAAAAAACTTTACCACAAAGCATCATTCAAATAATCTTAAAACTTCTCCCTTTATACCCTTACAATCAGATTGCTATCACATATATACCACTACATTTGATGGCAATCCTTATGTAAGGATTTTGTTCAGAACTATTTGGTAATAATACTCGGGATATTTTTCTCCTTGAGCAAGGTGTTAAAAGCAGCAATATCCTTGTCGAGCAGTTCGCTTAATTCTGCCTCGGCATCTGCCAGTTCCTTCTTCAGCTCTTCATGTACTTCAATCTGCTGATCTGTTGGTGGGAAATCAGCAGAACCGGCAATATCTCCGGCGAGTAAGGCAAGCTGGCTGTAGAGCTTATTTGGTGCACGGAAGGATTTAAGGTCGCCTTCAGCAAGTATTCTCTGGAAGTAGTGGTCCTCAATTGCCATTATTTTCTTGTCTAGTTTTAATGCGGCTTTTACAACAGACGGATCACTCTTTTCACTTTTAAGGAGGTCTATTAGGTCATTAATCTGTTTTCTGAGCCACTCAATTTGATTGATCGAATCCACAACAGTGTTGATATTTCCCCTGATTTCCAGCACTCTTTTAACCTGAACTTTTATATCTGCTTCGCTTCCTGTTGAATGCGGATCCTTTATTACGGTGAGCTGCTGAACGAATTCCTTCCCTCCAACAGTAAGTTTTACTGTATATTTACCTGGAACAGCAAGGGGCCCAATCAGCCCTCCGCGAATCCCCCAGCTAATGAGAGGCATCCACCCTTGCTGTGTGTATCTCTTAAATCTTTTCTCTTCCCAAACGTGGGGATTTCCAGCTGGTTTATTCCTCAGCCTGGGCTGTCTCGGTGATTCATGCCTCAAGTTCCACCAGACCCGGTTAATACCCGGCTGTCGAGGCCCTCCTAGAGTTCTTATCACTTGACCGCTTTCATCCAGGATAGTGATCTTGATATCTCCTTTAGGAATAGACTTCAAATAGTAATTAATGGAAGCCCCATAAGGTGGATTTTGTCCGGCACAAAGGTCATTTGGATAGCTTTGAATACCTCTTATGCTCTGGAAGCGGTAAGCCAGACGCGGGGCAAAAATAAAAACATCTGAACTAAGAGCTTCCTTGGAAAGCTGCTGAAGCGGAGTAATATCGTCCATAATCCAGAAACCACGGCCGTAAGTTGCTATTACCAAATCATTAAAATTCTCCTGTATAGTCATCCAATGCACAGGTGCTTGCGGCATATTGGATTGAAGGGGAATCCAATTACCTCCGTCATTAAAGGAAACATAAAGTGCATTTTCTGTCCCAAGATAAAGCAGTCCTTCTCGCATAGGATCTTCACGAACACAATGGGCGTAGCTAAATACACTTTTGGGGATATCTGAACTGATCAGTTTCCAGCTCCTGCCATGGTTTGTGGTCTTGTAGACAAAAGGATCCCGGTTGTTCACCTGGTGCAGGTCAACTGTGATATAACACGTTCCAGCATTATACCTGGAAGGCTCAATATTACTCACCGTGCCATAAGGAGGCAGATTCGGGAGCTTTGACGTGACGTTAGTCCAATTAGCACCGCTGTCCCGTGTCACCTGAACCTGACCGTCATTAGTGCCTGCCCATATCAATCCCTCCTCAAGGGGTGACTCAGCTATCGCAAAAACCACGCAACCATACTCAACCCCAAGGTTATCCATGGTAAGCCCTCCTGAGTCTCCCAACATTTTCTTGTTGTTAGTGCTCAAATCAGGACTTATTACTTTCCAGCTCTGACCTCCATTAGTTGTCTGGTGAACATGCTGGCTGCCTACATACACTTTATTGTGGTCATGTGGTGAGATAGCTATAGGAAATGTCCAGTTAAACCGATACTTCAGCGGGGCAGCAGGAGAACCCATTGGAGATTTTGGCCAAACCCTTACTGAGCGGTTATGGCCTGCCCGCAAGTCAAAGCGGTCAAGCCCTGCATTGTAGCAGCCCCCCCAGATAATATTGTTATCTTCCGGATCAGCATAAGTAAAACCACACTCACAACCGGAAACATTTCTCCACAATCCGGATGGGAGTCCTTCTCCCCAGCCTCCCATACGGCTGTTGCTGGGCCCCCTGTAAGATTGTCCATCCTGCCGGTTACCATAAACATAGTAAGGTATTTGGTTATCTACAGACACATGATACATCTGGGCAACAGGAAGAATGACTCTGTTCCATCCTCTACCGCGGTTGGTGGAAATCATAACTCCCATATCGTTAGCTATCATTATTCGGCTGGCATTTTTGGGATCAATCCACATATCATGGTTATCACCACCCCAGCGTACTAAAATTGATGTCTCGCCACCATCATATGTGATGCTCATGCTGTTTGATGGAAAATATACCTCATTGTAATCATCTGGTGCCACCACCATCCGAGTGTAATAATGAGGGCGTTCGTTAAGCAAGCGGTTATGGCTGGCCAGTCTCCAGTTCACTCCTCCATCGTTAGAACTCCAGAGTGACCCTCTCTGTCCGGTTTCAATCAGAGCATACACACGATTGGAGTTATTCTGAGCCACGGCAACTGCAATTTTTCCCAGGGGCGGCTCTGGCAATCCACGACCGGAAAGGCTCTTCCAGGTTGTACCTCCGTCTCTCGACATAAACACACCACTTCCAGGACCACCGCTCCACCTGCCCCAGGTCTTCATATCCACCTGCCACATTCCGGCAAAAAGAATCCGCGGATTATTTGGATCTATCGTAATATCCGAACAACCAGTGTTTTCATCCACAAAGAGAACTTTCTTCCATGTCTTTCCCCCATCAGTAGTTCTAAAGACACCCCGCTCAGGCTGGGGTCCATAACAATGCCCCATGGCTGCAGCAAAAACAATATTAGGATCGCGGGGATCAATTATAATTCTACCGATCCTGCCTGTTTTTCCGAGACCCATGTGTTTCCAGGTCTTACCTGCATCACTGGACTTATAAATACCGTTTCCAATAGAAACATTGCTTCGGATGAATGTTTCGCCTGTCCCGGCCCAGATAATATTACAATCTGATGGAGCAATAGCAAGCGCGCTTACAGAAGAAACCGGCTGGTCATCAAAAATGGGGCTCCAATTAATGCCTCCGTCAGTCGATTTCCACAATCCTCCTGAAGCTGCTCCAGCATAATATACATTTAGATCGCCCGGTACTCCGGCTACTGCAATCATTCGGTTTCCCTGCGGCCCGATATGACGGTATCTTAGCTGGCTGAATTGACCAGAATTAATCTCCTGTGCATAACTTTTCTCCAGATATGCGGTAAAAATGAATAAAACCAGCACAACAACTAACCATAACTTTGTTTTAAAGCCACCTTTTTCTCTTAACATAAAACACCTCCTTTTATTAAATCCTTCATAGAAATTCTCTATATATAAATTGAAGGCCATTATTCTTTAATGGCCTTCGATAGATTGAGAATTGGAAATGGCTGCACTGCTTTTGCGCCTGCCTGTGGATTATCTTAAACATCTGCATTGCTTATTAAAAAATATGTCCAAAATTAAAATAGAATCCGGTTGTGTCTTTTCCAAATCCAATATCCGCCCTAATAACAAAAGTATCCATATACAATCTTAGGCCAACAGTTGGATTAGTTGCCCAGCGGCATAGATCAATTTTGTTTGGTGAATCCCATACTTTACCTGCGTCAAAACCAATAACACCTCCAAGACGCCAGTATAATGTAAAGCGAAGTTCTGCGTTAAACACAGCAGATGTTTTTCCTAAAAAGCGGTCCTGTGGAAAGCCACGAAGAGTTCTATTTCCTCCAATAGGTAAAAGAACTTGAACCGGGAGGTCCTCACCAGATAAACTTTGCAGTCCCAGCCGAATGGCCATCACTGTCTTCGGGTAGAACAAAGTATAATAATGATGGAGCCAAATGGATAGTCGAGTAAATGCTACATTACTTAGGCTCGTATCTGGCACAATCTCAGCTTCTCCTTGAAGTACTAAACCGCTTGAAGGATTTACAAAACTATCTCGTGTATCGTATCTCAAGTTCAAAAAAAACGAAGCGGCTTTAACACGTAAATGGTTTAATTCAGGTTGAAGGTTTTCAAGACGGCTTTCTTCCGAAAAATTATAATTCTTGATCGTTTTGTAACTAGCTCCAATTTGACCCACTATATAAGTTGAAAAACCTCTGCTAAAAGTCAAACGCAATTCAAAAGGTTCTCTTGTATAATACTCTCTGTCCTCAAATTCGGAATTATTTCCTATACCAAAAAAACTATTCTCAATCCACTTGTCATAATCAATCATTAAATCAAATGCTAAAGGATAAATTTTCCCCTGACGCTGCTCAAAATCTGGCCAGGAAAAGTTTAACCGATACCACCGCTCTCCTTTTGTACTGTTAAACAGCACCAAATCAAAAGACTCGTTCCACTTCAATGGATTAAGGTAAAATATCTTTGCTCCATATCCAAAACCGGTACTAGTGTCATACATAAGAATCGGAAACAACTCAATTTTTGATCTATCAATAGGTGTAACCGTTTTTAATTCTTTAGGTGACGTTTGAAGGACACTATCAAAGTTGATCTCTGCTAAAACACCATAATGATCTGAAGCTTGAATCCCCTCCACCAAAGAGTCCAGGCCAATAAAACAGTTTAAAACATTTCCTGGATTAAAGTGATGGCTGAGAAAAATATAATCTATACGTCTGGGAATTTCTGCTCCCAGGGCACTAAGATAATCATATCCTTCCCTCGGAATACCCCTGGCATCAGTTTCTTTCGAAGAAAATAATATGTTTTTATTATCCCTTGGATCCCAACTGTACAGACGACTTGAAGTACCAAAAGGATAAACGTCAAAAAAACTTTTTAATGGGTCACTTGTTGATTGAAATAATTGTATAACTTGAGAGTCCGGCGTAGCATTAAAATCTCCCGCAACAATAACAGGTGATTCAGATGGAAGCCCTGAAATAAACTTTGATAGTTTTTTTACTTCATTTATTCGCCTCTTCTCTCTTAATTCCCATATTTTTATCCCATTTTGATATTCATCCTTGCTTATCTTTTCTTCTTTCACAAGACTTTCAAACTTACTGGCAATGTAAGGATCCTTTGGTGGTGAAGATACAAGATGAACATTCACAAGATAAATCGGTGTATTTTGAAAAGTGATTTTTCCTACAACTGCAAATATGGACTCATCAAACTGGATTGTAACTGCATCACCATAAACACCAAAAGAGCCCGAGAGTTTCCATAAATCAAACTTTTCTAAATTTAGTGATGTACGGGCAAGAATTGACATCCCTTCTTTGATATTTGTAGGAATACCTAATGGGCCAAACTTGATTCCTGCAAGACAAACCTGGTGAATTTTTTCAAAATCTAGAGAATCTGCAAGTGTATCTGTAAATCTAGCCACAGGATTAGCCTCTTGTAAAAAAATTACATCAGGGTTAATCTTCTGAATCTGTTCACGCAACAATAAAAACCGCGATTTTCGACGCTCAGCAGATTCGTATTCCCCCATTCGGAAAGTACCATTATAATCAAGTCCTGACCATACATTGATTGTAAGAAAACGCAAATTTGACTTCTCTTGCGAAAAAGCTTTCTGAGGACTAATCAATAACAAGACAAGAAAAAGTAAAACAAAATGAATAATCAAGGATGTTTCATTTAGGGATTTTTGCATTTTTAGTTTGTTACAATATTGAGAGCTTTTTCTCTGATTTCCATTCGCCGACATTCTCTGTATTATATATCACTGCAAGTAATTGAGGTCAAATGTGATCAGGTGATTTACACTTCTTTACTGGCAGATTTGACCTTGCAACATTATTAAATAAATATTATTATTTGTTTCCTTTAGGTTTCTGCTAGGATAATATAAAATATTAAAAATTCGCACGAATAACACTTTATTCACTAGGAGATAGCATGAGTAAAGAAGAATTACTGTCAAAAATGGAAAAGGCTATTGTCGACGGGAATAAAGAAGAAGCCGAAGCCCTGGCTAAAGAAGCAATAGAAAAAAAGACAGACCTTAATGAAGTCATTCAAAAAGGGTACGTTCCTGGAATTCAAAAAGCAGGAGATCTATGGGAAAAAGGTGAATATTTTTTACCAGAACTTATAACCAGTGCTGAATGCATGAAAGCAGCCATGAGCGTACTCCATCCTGAGCTTGAAAAAGCTCAGATCTCGACTCAGTCACATGGCAAGGTTATTATCGGCACAGTGGAAGGAGACATCCATGACATAGGTAAAAACCTTGTATCCTCAATGCTTACAGCTAATGGTTTTGATGTGATAGACCTTGGAGCAGATGTTAAACTGGAAGAATTTGTAAAAAAAGCAGATGAGGAAAATGCCGATTTTATATGTCTCTCTGCGCTTCTAACAACAACAATGCTTGGGCAGAAAAGAGTTATAAAAATTCTTAAAGACAAAAATCTTGCTTCCAGGTTTAAAGTTTTAGTAGGAGGCGCACCTGTTAATCAAAAATGGGCTGATGATATTGGAGCAGATGGATATGGCGAGAACGCTATGGTCGCTATAAAAATAGCAAAAAAGCTTATTGGACTATAATACCTGGAATGTTTACACTTTTTGAAAAAATCGAGGACCTTAAAATCGATATTGATAATAAGAGAATTTTAAGGCTCATTGGATATAAAAAAAAATCAATTGAAATAAAAAGTCCTATTAAAAAGCTTATCGCAGAAGAAAAAAACAAACTAAATCATCTACTTCATCCTGCATCCATCTATAAAATCATAAATTATGAACAGACAAACAAACACCCTATTTTTGAGAATGCAGATAAAGTGGCTTTATGCATCTGCACTATCGGGCCGGAGCTTGAAACAGAAATCAACAAACTCATGCAAAAAAACGAAATGCTAAAAGCATTAATTCTGGATGCTTTTGGTTCTGAGGCGGCTGAAGAAGTAGCTGTCCAATCTGATTTTATAATTGTCAAGAGAGCAAGAGAAATGAATCTATGGCCGAGCAAAAGATTTAGCCCGGGCTACGGAAGGTGGGATATAAAAGAGCAGCGCTATGTATTCCGTATGCTGCCGGGACAAGAAATAGGAGTCAGTCTTACAGAGTCATGCATGATGATTCCTCGAAAGTCCGTCTCCTTTAGGATTAATTTCTATAAAGATCAAAACCTTACAACAAGAAAAAGAGGCTTATAAAGGAAAATTCAATGATAAAAGCAAAAAGACCTAAACTTGAATTCTTAAGCAAGGAGCTCATCCAGAAAATTTTAAATGAGGCTTATTACATTCTCGAAAAGCACGGAGTTTTTATTGAGAACCAGGAAGCTTTAGATCTTTTAAAGGAAGCTGGGGTGAACGTAAAAAATTCATCTCAGAGAGCCCACATTACACCCCGTCTCGTAGAGGATTCACTCTCTTCAACTCCTTCAATAATCAAGCTCTATGACAGAACGGAAAAAAATGAATTTATTGTGGGCAAGGATAATATTCACTTTGACCCGGGGTCTTCTGCAATAACAATTCTTGATCATAAAACTTCAGAAGAGCGGAAGGCTGTGAGTGATGACCTGATCAAATTCTACCGTCTCACGGATTGTTTAGAACACATTCACTTCCAGAGTACAGGGATTGTCAGCAGTGATGTTCCAGACTTAATCTCTGACAGCTACCGTCTGTTCTTGGGACTTCAATTCTCGACAAAACCTGTGGTTACTGGGACATTCCGAGTTGAGGGATTCAAACCCATGTTTGATATGCTTATAGCAATTAGAGGGAGTAAGGAAAATCTTGCAGAGAAACCATTGGCCATTTTTGATGCATGCCCCTCCCCTCCTTTAAAATGGAGCAATCTGACCACCCAGAGCCTGATCGACTGTGCCTGTGCAGGCATACCTTCAGAGCTTATTTCTATGGGCCTGACAGGCGCCACTTCTCCAGTGACTATAGCTGGAACCCTTGTCCAGCACGTGGCTGAGAATCTTTGCGGTCTGGTTATATGTCAATTAGCAAAAAAAGGTGCTCCAGTCATATTCGGAGGTTCCCCCTCAAGCTTTGATATGAGGAAAGGAACTACACCCATGGGAGCCATTGAGACGATGATGATTGATTCTGCCTACTCCCAGATCGGAAAATTTCTCAATCTTCCCACACATGCTTACATGGGACTAAGTGATTCCAAGATCAATGATGCCCAGGCAGGTTTTGAAACTGGTATCGGGGCTCTTGTGGCAGCCCTTTCCGGAATTAATGTCATCTCCGGTCCTGGAATGTTGAACTTTGAAAGCTGCCAGAGCCTTGAAAAGCTGGTTGTGGATAACGAAATCTGCGGCATGGCCTATAGGTTAATTGAAGGAATATCTCAAAGGGATGAGCCTATCGCCAAAAATCTATACGAGGGATTTTCTGCAGAAACGCAGTTCCTGTCTATGCCTCATACAAGGAAGTGGTATAGAGAGGAGCACACTTTTCCAAAAATTATAGACCGAGACACATATGACTATTGGGTTTCACTTGGAAAAAAATCGATTGCTGACAGAGCTTCTGAAGAAGTTGAAAAGCTACTTAAAGAGAATCCATTCTCTCCTCTGGATAATAATATTCTTCAGGAACTTCAGAAAATTATGCTTTTAGATGCTCAAAATAATGGAATTTCCAGATTACCAGAAATAAAACTATAAAAAATCCACTTTTTTTGGCTCTTCTCCCATTTTTGTGAGTAAAATACACGGGGATGGATGAAGCGACCTTGAAGATTTAGCCTTCCTGAATCGCTCTTTTTGGGAATCCGGCGAAGTCGGACACCGAGTATGTTTGAGCGTAGCGAGTTACGCAGGTGCCGAAAATTGCGATGAGGGAATGGCGTTAAAAATCTGAAGGGAGCAGAGCCATTTCCGTGTATTCTTCTCATATATCAACCCACACAATAGGATAGGAGCTATTTTTTATTCGTTTTTTCTACAGTTTAACTTCTTTAGGTACCCTTAATGGTTTAATGCCCTGTTTTTCAAGGATTTCATTCAATTTAGGAATTTCAGTCTTCAGAAATTCATTAAGCTTATTTACTAATTCATTCACGGCTTCTGATAATTCCTTGAGCTGAGTTAAATCTGTCTTAGTTGGAGCTGAGGGGTACCCTGAGATGGAAAATCCCAAAACCAGAACCTGAGTGGAAATAGAACCTCCTCGAAGAGCCATTTCCATAGAGCCCCTGTATCCAATTCCCTTGGGCATAATCTCTTCTTCTATCTTAGCGAACTTTTTTTTGAAATCTGTAATGGTTGTCCGTACAGTTTCTGCAGCATCTCCTTTCTCTTCTAAACTTTTTTCCAGTTCCTTAAGCTGGTTCATTACATTTTTTGTAGATGTGACAGATAAACCCATCATCCTTGAAAGAGCCATGACTTCAACCATACTTTCATTTCTCACTGCTCTATCTTTTTCGCTCATTTGGAACCGTGGATCCGGTCGAACAGTTCCTTTCTTCGTGAATTTTTGTTCTCCAACAACCATCTCTATTGTATATTCACCAGGGGGGACAAAAGGAGCTGCTACAAATCCCATGGATGAAGATTTTATTTCTTTTCCCTTTTTTGTCTTGGGAACATACTGCAAGTTCCACTCACTTTTTTGAATCCCCTCTTTTTTCAAAGGCTTGATTTTAAATATTGTTTCACCATTTGTGTCTTTGATAAAAATTTCGGGTCTTTCTTCAGGTTTTATTCTGAAGTAGGACGTTATTCTCATGTTGAAGGAAGGGTTTTTCGCAGCATAAATCTGAGCACTATAGTATTCGCGAGTAGATGCCCTTAGAAATTGGACCACTGGCCGTATATTGAACAGATGAATGTCAGAATTAAAGACCTCTTCCGTCATTTCCTGAATAGGAGAAATATCATCTAAGATCCATATCCCCCTGCCATGAGTTCCTATAATCAAATCATTCTCTCTTGGGTGAACAGCAATGTCACGCACAGCAACAGTCGGCAGATCATTTTTGAGCGAAAACCAGCTTTTGCCACCGTCAAGCGTAGCAAAAATTCCAAATTCCGTTCCAACATAAAGAAGATTCCTGTTTTTTAAATCTTCGCGGATGACATGCACCCACCCGAATGGCAAATTCCCTTTTATGGATTTCCAGGTTTTCCCAAAATCGGTTGTTTTATACACATAAGTCCCATAATCATCATGGCGGTGTCCATCAAAAGCCGCATAAGCTGTTCCTGCATCAAAACGGGAAGCTTCAATCCGAGAACACCAGGTATTCGGAGGAATGCCTTTAATCTTCTTTACTACATTTTTCCATGTTTTCCCCCCATCAAGTGTTACCTGCACGTTTCCATCGTCAGTTCCACACCATAAAACTCCTTTTTTCACAGGGGACTCAGTAATAGTTATTATCGTACAGTGGATTTCCGCTCCGGTATTATCCATAGTTATCGGGCCTCCCGAATCTTTTAGTTTCTCCGGGTTATTTGTGGACAAGTCAAGACTGATTATTTCCCAGGAATGCCCCCCATCCGTAGTCTTGAATAAATAATTCCCTCCTGTATAAACAGTCTTAGGGTCATGAGGAGAGATATAAATGGGTGAATTCCAATTGAAACGATAGGGAGGTTCTTCAAGAGAAGACATAGGTTTTATGGTTTTAGCCTGGTTTATCCTTTTATCAAAACGGGAAAGCCCATTTATTTGATAATTTCTGTAAATAATATTCGGATCAGAAGGATCAACCTGAGCATAAAACCCATCTCCTCCTCCAATCGTATACCAATCGTCGTTTATAATTCCCGCAGTATCCAAGCTGGCACTCGGCCCTCCCCAGCTGCCGTTGTCCTGTAATCCGCAGTAAACATAATACGGATTTCTTTTATCGAATCCAATCTGATAAACCTCAGCCAGGGCCATATGCTGGATAGCATGCCAGCTTTTTCCGCCGTCATAAGTAATATCAATGCCGCCATCATTTCCGTCGATCAAGTGAAGAGGGTTTGACGGATCTATCCAGAGAGCATGGTGGTCAGGATGGGTTCCTGCGGAAATGGCTCTAAATTTCTCTCCCATATTTTTTGAAACATAGGATCCTCCAGAAAAAACATAAACAACCTTATCATCGCTCGGGTCAATACGAATCTGGCTGTAGTAGAATGGTCTAAAATTGACCTGATTATAAGTTTCATTATCACATGTCCTTGTCCAGCTTTTTCCTTTATCTTCTGAACGCCAGATCCCTCCGTCCTCATGCTCGATAAGTGCATAAACAACATTGGGATTACTCCGGGATACATCGATCCCTATTCTTCCCATTGTTCCTTCGGGCAAATCTTTGGTAAGCTTTATCCAGTTTTCTCCACCATCTGTGGTTTTATAAAGCCCACTTCCAGGCCCGCCGCTTGAAAAATAATAAGGAAGACGGCGGTGTTCATAGGCAGCAGCATAAAGAACAAGGCTGTCTGAAGGGTCTATGGCTAGATCAGCAAAGCCTGTATTTTCGTCAATATAGAGGACCTTCTTCCAAGTTTTCCCCCCATTTATAGTCTTATATATGGCACGCTCTTTATTTGGTCCCCAGAGATGCCCCATGGCTGCCACATATACAATGTTCGGGTCTCCCGGATTAATGACTATACGGCTGATATGACGGGTGTCTTTTAGTCCCATATTTTCCCAGTTTTTTCCTCCGCTTGTGGATTTATAGACACCATCTCCTATCGTTACACTGTTTCTACTTGTCGCTTCTCCCGTTCCTACCCACACAATATCGGGATGGGATTGAGCGATAGCAATATCACCAACTGAGACTGTGTTTTCTTTAAAAAAAACAGGTTTCCATGTGATTCCGTTGTTCACTGATTTCCATACTCCGCTCGGGCCAATAGCCGCATAAATAATCCAGGGCTCCTTTTCGACCACATCGATATCTACGGTACGGCCTCCCATAACCGCTGGCCCTATACTTCTCCATTTAAGTTTTTCATACAATTTACCAATTTGTTCGGCACTCTGCCCGTTTGTTTTAAGAGAAAAACAGATAAGAGAAAAAACAATTCCCAGCATGACTAATAGATTGGCTTTTTTCATAACTCCTCCTTTCTTTTCGATAGATTTAAAATAATCCTTTGCACTCCGCATTTTATACTGTGCACAATTTTTTAAGGATTTCTTTTATTGTATATAAAGAAACCTCAAAAAAAAATAATTTTAATAATTTTCTGCTAATATCCAGCACTTAGCTCAATCGAAAGAGAAAAATTTATCTGAGTTGATTCAGGTTGTGGGCTTGATAAATCAAATCCTCACATAAAAGCCTCTACTTCTTCCCAGTCTGTCAGATAAAAGGCTTTTTTTTTCGTATTAACCTGGGTTATTCACGAGTTGAGATTGCTTCGGATGCGAGGCACAGTGTATGAAGCTGTGGTTTTCCACTGCGAATGCGCTGTAACGAAGCAGACGTGGTGAGATCTGCTCGCCTGAAAGGAAAAAAATGCCGATGATTAAAATAGATATTATAAAGAATGAAAAATGGCATCGGCAGTTTTTATGAATAATTCAGGTTAAATAAGGAGGCAACCTTTTTATGCTTTTATGCGTATTAATAATGAATGAATTGTTTATAAACTTTTTTACTTTTAAGGAGATTGAATGTTCGTTTCCGCACACCATATGTTATATAAGCGAACATTATTCTGTAAAAACTCTTTACAGAAGGCGAAAGCTCTCCCTGATAGACAATGTTGGCACATTTATTGCTCAGACATTTGTTTAATACATAATCAAAATAAATAATATAAAAGAAAACTTAAGTTTTTATTGGAAAAATTCAAATGTTCTTGAACAGATACTTATTCCCAAGGAGTTATTTTATGAAAAAATGTTTAGTACTTACTTTTATCTTTTTATTACCACTATTTTTACTGGCAAAAGAATCCAAACTGCCTCAAGAACAAAAAACTGTTCAAGCTATTCGAACAAATGGAACGATAAATATTGATGGTTCTCTTGAGGAAAGCGTTTGGCAGCAGAAAGGATATAGTGATTTTATCCAATCAGATCCCACTGATGGCGCAGAGCCTACTGAAAAAACCGAAGTCTGGGTAGCATATGATGAAAAAGCTCTTTATGTGGCTGCTCGTCTTTATGACTCACAGCCTGATTTAATTAAATATCGTCTTGGACGTCGAGACGACTTTGTTGAGTCTGATTGGTTCATCTTTGCTGTGGATCCCTATTATGACAGGCGCACCGGTTTCCAGTTTGCTGTAAATCCCTCAGGATCCATTGTTGATTGGACTTTATTTAATGATGAGTGGGACGACACAACCTGGGATGGTGTTTGGGAATGGAAAACCCAGGTCGATGAAAAAGGATGGACAGTTGAGATCAAGATTCCTTACAACCAATTGCGCTTTCCAAAAAGAGAAGAATATATATGGGGAGTTAATTTTCGTAGAGTCATTAAAAGGAAAAATGAAAAAGTTGGATTTGTCTGGGTTCCAAAAGAGGACAGCGGCTATGTCTCCCGCTTTGCCAAGCTTATAGGAATCCGGGATATTCGTCCTGGCCGCCATATTGAGTTTCTCCCCTACTCAGTAGGACAGGCTCAATTCAGCCCTGAAGAATCAGGTAATCCTTTTGAGACAGGAGAAAAATTATTGGGAAACGCTGGTTTCGACCTAAAAATAGGGCTAAAAAGCAATTTAACTCTGGATACAACGTTTAATCCCGACTTTGGACAGGTCGAAGTTGACCCTGCTGTGATTAACCTGAGTGCTTTTGAAACGTACTATTCGGAAAGAAGGCCTTTTTTTATCGAGGGCTCAAATATCTTCGACCAATTTGGACAGGGTGGAGCTACAAGTAATGCTAATATAAACTGGAGTTCGCCTTCTTTTTTTTACAGCCGCCGCATTGGAAGAACTCCTCAAGGATATGTTTCACGGAGTGGCTATGTAAATTCCCCTGACAGATCGACTATTTTGGGTGCTTTTAAACTTTCCGGCAAACTCGGCAACAACTGGAATCTCGGATTTATCAATGCCTTTACAGCGCGGGAATATGCTGAAGTTGACTCCGGAGGAGAACGGTTTAATGAAGAAGTAGAACCTTTTTCCTACTATGGAGTGCTTCGGACTCTAAAAGAATTCAATGAGGGAAAACAAGGATTCGGCTTTATTGCTACTTCCGTTATTAGAGACCTCAGGAATGAAAGCCTTCAAGGTATATTGAATAAAAATGCTTTTGGTCTTGCAGTTGATGGTTGGACATTTCTAGGCAAAAACAGAACCTGGGTTGTAGGCAGCTGGTTTGGAGGAACCCGGGTTGAAGGAAGCCAGGATACTATTTTAAGACTTCAGCAATCTTCTCTGCATTACTACCAAAGACCGGATGCAAATCACGTTGAAGTCGATGAAGGGGCAACCTCCTTGAGCGGCTGGGGTGGAAGGATTACCATCAATAAACAAAAAGGTCAGTTCCTTTTTAATGCAGCTTTTGGCATGTTGTCTCCTGGATTTGACCCGAATGATATCGGATTTCAGTCTGGGAGCTCTGATAAGATTAATGGCCATCTCCTTTTAGGCTATCATTGGCCTCATCCGGGGAAAATCTTCCGCAATTGGATTATTTATGGCGGTCCTTTTACTAACTATGACTTTGGCGGTAATAATACATGGATGGGAGGTTTGCTTGCTGTAGAAGGACAATTTTTAAACTACTGGGAATTTAACTCGATGATCGCTTATAATCCTAAAACCATGAGTAATAATCTTACAAGAGGCGGTCCTCTGGCACTCATCCCGGCTGGATATCAGATTGATTTTGGCCTTAATACAGATGGCCGCAAACCGATCGTTATCTCTGCATACGAAAGTCTCTATGCAAGACCAACTGAAGGTTTTAGCTGGAACGGAGGTATTTCTCTAAGCTGGAAACCCAGAAGCAATATCAGTTTTTCTATTGGGCCGGGCTATTATGTTAGAAAATCAGATATCCAATGGGTAACAAGCGTTGACGACCCCTTAAAAACAGACACATATGGAACCCGGTATGTGTTTGGCAGATTTTACCAGAGAATGCTCTCCAGTAATATCAGGTTAAACTGGACTTTTAATCCTAAGTTGAGTTTACAGCTCTATCTACAGCCTCTTCTTGCTGTGGGTGAATATGACGAATTTAAGGAGCTTGCCAGGCCAAAAGAATATGAATATAACCTCTTTGGTGAAGACAGCTCAACTATAACCTATGCAGACAGTTTATATACTGTTGATCCTGACGGAGCCGGACTAGCTTCGGAATTCTACTTTGATAACCCAGATTTTAATATGAAATCTCTCCGCGGCACTATTGTATTACGCTGGGAATATTTACCTGGCTCCATACTCTATTTTGTCTGGACCCAGAATCGTGCTGATTATGCTAATCCGGGAGATTTCAATTTCAGCCGTGATTTCAGAAATTTATTGACAGCTCCGGGAGACAATATTTTCTTGATTAAAGTGTCCTACCGCTGGAATATATAAAAGTAAGGTTCCCTGAATAAGACACAAAGAGTAAATAGTGCGGGCTTGATAAATCAAGCCCTTACAGAACTAGTATTTATTCTCCTCCTATCTGCATCAGCTTAATCCGGAATGTTGGAGCAGTAAAACTCCGATTCAGATCAAGGTCATCTCCGACCATATCTATTCCATTCAACATTTCAAATGCTGCTCCTGCTATTGTCAAGCCCTTTACTGGAAAAGCAATTCTGCCATTCTTTACCCAGAATCCGGACGCTCCTCCACTAAAGTTTCCGTTGACAGGATTTATCCCGTAGCCGGTAACACCCTTGAGTAAAATTCCATTCTTTGTTACTCCAATAATTTCTTCAGGCGGAGTCTTTCCTGTTTCCATATAAAAATTATGGGCACTTATGCCTGGAAGACTCGTAAAACCGCCTCTTGAGGCATTTCCAGTGCTTTTGACTCCTGCTCTTTTGGCAGTTGTAGTGTTATACATAAAACCCTTCAAGACGCCTTTATCAATAATTATCCTCTTTTGTGTTGGCACTCCTTCCCCATCAAAGGGCTTACTGCCTAAACCCTTTGGCCTTGTACCATCATCGATAATTGTCACTAATTTTGAAGCAATCTGCTGGTCCATTTTTTTCGCAAGAAAGCTTCTTCCCTGAATAACACTTTTACCGTTTATAGCGGCTAATATTCCGCCTAAAATTGCGTACGCCTCATCAGGGCCAAAAATGACCGAAGCTTTTTGTGTTTTAACCATCTTAGGATCAAGCATTTCATAAGCATTTTTTGCTGCCTTCTCCGCAATCTCTTCAGGTAGTTTTAAATCAGCGAAAAAACGCCGCGAACAGGACTCGCCTCCTGAGGATTTCTGGTCTTCTTTTTCTGCCACAACTGAAACACCATAAGAACAAACTGTCATTTTTGAATTCTTTAATAGTCCGTTGGAATTGGCAATAAAAGTTTCTCCTTCTCCTTCTGCATACCTGGCACCGGAACTCTTTGTTATCCTGCGATCTTCCATGGCTAACTTTTCTGCTTTTTTCGCCAGATCGACTTTGCTCTCCATGGGAATTTGACTGATCTGAGGATCATAGAGCCCTTCTACTCTCGTTATGCCTCTATTTTCAGGAAGAACATTATTTTCATCAGGAGTTGTATTGCCGGCAAATTTCACTGCGCTTTCAATAGCATTTTCCAGGGCTTTATCTGAAAAATCATTACAGCTTGCAAAAGCCATCCTCCCTTTTACAAAAACTCTTAAACCGACACCATGAGTGGCAGCCTCCTGGATAGTTTCGATTTCTCCATTCCGTACCTGGATGCTAAGGTTGCGCCCTGATTCTATATAGACCTCTGCTGCATCGGCGTCGCGTGTCAAACACTTCTTAACAAGCTGATCGGCTAATTTTTTATAGTCCATGATTATCTCCTTTTTTCAATTTATTCATCTTCGTGCTCTGCTTCCACCTACGTTTATTCCGCGAATCCTTACTGTGGGCTGCCCAGCTGAAACTTCTGCCATTTGTCCCTTGCCGCAAATCCCAGGACCAAAAGCCAGGTCATCTCCAACCGCATCGATGTTTGAAATGATATCCATACAGTTTCCGATTAGAGTTGCCCCGCTAACAGGAGTTGTTTTTTTCCCGTTTTTTATCAAGTAAGCTTCACGGCATGTAAAGTTGAACATCCCGGTTATGGGATTGACGCTTCCTCCACTTAAACTCTGTACATATAAACCGCTTTTTGTAGAAGCGAGGATATCTTCAGGCTTATCCTTCCCTTTTTCAATAAAAGTGTTTGTCATCCTTGGAATAGGAATATATCGGAAACTTTCGCGCCTTCCGTTTCCGGTGCGTTCCATTTTTAACTGTTTTGCTGAGAGTATATCGGTCATGTATTTAACAAGAACGCCATCTTTAATCAAAACATTCCGTTTCATCTGGGTTCCCTCATCATCAAAATTTGTTGTTCCTCTAAAATTGGGTAAAGTTCCATCGTCCACCATGGTAAAAACATCACTAGCCACTTTTTTCCCAAGCTTTCCAGTGAATACACCTATCTCTCTAGCAATAATGTCACCTTCCAGAGGATGTCCAACTGCCTCATGCACAAGAACACCTCCCCATCCGTTTTGCATGACAACATCCATTATTCCGGCTGGAGCATCTTTTGCATCAAGCATGGCAATGGATTCACGGGCACATGTCTGCGCCACTTCTTCAGGGGTGACTTCATCAAACATTTCATAACCAGAATGGCGGCTGAGTCTCTCTCTTCCCATATGTCGGGTGTTCTCACTCACACCCAACGTCTGGACGATAAAGAACAGGAGTGGCAACTCATCACTCAGCAGAAGGCCTTCACTATTAGCTACGGTTCTTGCTCTTATTTCATCATAGTAACTGATAGAGGCCATCTTTATCCTTGGATCATATCCTAAGGCGGCTTGATTGGCTCGTTTCATAACATCAAGTCGCTTCTCATCTGCCACTTTTTCAAGAGGAAGTTTGACTTTAATAAACGATTCCTTTTTAGCTTCCTGTACATCAACAGGACTAACTGCTTTAGCACCTCTTGCAATAAAGGATGCAACCTCTGCGGCTCTCGCGAGTTTCTCTTCAGTGATTTCATCCGTATATGCAAATCCGGTTTTGTCTCCGGACATGACTCTTACGCCAGCACCCTGGCTTATACCAAAAAGTGCACTCTTAAATTTTGACTCTTCCATCAATATCCTGCGCGAAATTCTATTTTCCAGGTAAACATCTGCAAATTCGCCTCCTTTTTCGAGGGCTTTTCTTAAAGTTTTGTTGAGAATCTCAGGATCTATCTTCAGCTTTGCAATTCCTGGACTTGGGCCTCTACAGGATAGAAGCTGCATCATAAGAGAAGGTGTTGCTGCAATAGCAGCTCCTCCCTTAAGGGTTAATTCCAGAAATTTTCGACGAGGAATATCTTCTACAAAATAGCCTTTAAGTTTCATATCTAACCTCTCTAAACGAATTTTTCCATATTATATCTAAAGTAAATTTTCAAAGCAAAAAAATTATGAATAATTCAGGAAAACTGGAATATTCACGAATCGATATTGTCGGCAGTTTTTATGAATAATCCAGGAGAACCTGTGTTATTCACGAGTTGAGATTGCTGCAGGTGCAAGGCGCATGGTATGAAGCTGTGGTTCTCCACTGCGAATGCCTTGCAACAAAGCAGATGCGGCGATATCAACTTGCCTGAAGGGGAAAAAATGCCGACATAAAGTTAAAATGGGGCTAATGGAGAAGTCTTGAGTGTTAATTTTGAGAGCGAATCGATGTAACGGGCTTATATCATAGTAAATAAAAAATATTGTCGGCAGTTTTTATGAATAATCCAGGAGAATTACTGGGTGTTCTCTAGTATACTGGAAAGTCTGATATTCTTGTTCTGCAAGCTTTTCCCCATGGCTCTATCAAGGGTGGCTAAAGAAAGGTTATAATCTATAATAGCTCTGAGCTCAGCACTTCGTGTATCTGCCAGATCCCTTTGGTATTGAAGGACAACATAATTAGTTGTTAGCCCCACTAATAACTTCTTCTGCTCTGCTTCCAATTTCTTCTCTGCCAGCTCTCTTGCAACCTTGTAAGCCTGAACACGCTTATAATCTGTTTGAACAGCCCTTACAGCATTCCTGATTTCTAGAAAAATCTGCTGTTCCTGATCCTTAAAGCTTAGTATCGTCTGTTCCAGATTGATCTTTGCTTGAGCATGCGCTGCGCGAGATAAGAATGAGTTAAGAGGAATACTCAGTGTTATTCCTACATTCCAATTCCTGTATCTAAAGTTAAATGCATCTTTTAAGGCGTTAGAGGAACTTCCTGGAATTTCGCCGATTATAACATCTGTTAGAGGATTGTTGTCTTGATATTGAATTTGTGTGCCTGACACTCCGGGGCTCCAGTAATTTGCCTGGAGGTTCAGGTCCGGAAGAAGTTGGTTTTTAGCATAAGTCAGATCAATTTCCTTGCTATTTATGTCAATCCTTGTTGCCTGCAAGTCAGGCCTGTTTTTTAATGCCGTGACCAGCGCCTCCTCAAGACTAACTTCCCTCCTATCAAAAGCGGGCTTATCAACCGGGATAATCTCTATTCCTAATCCTTCTTCTTCAGCAGCAATATTGATGATTGTTCTTAAAAGATCTTCATTATTCCTGACTACGGCTTCAGCCTGGAGGATATCTGCTTCACGGGTTGCTACTTCCGCTTCAGCACTTAAGATTTCTATTTGCGCAAGTGTCCCTACCTCAACCTCTCTTTTATTCTTGGCTAAAAGGTCTTGAGCTAATTCCAAAGATTGTTTTCTCACTTTGAGGTTCTCAATGCTATAAACCAGATTCCAGTAAGCACTCTCTACGTTGTAGACTGTATCCATCAGCACACGTTTGAATTGATTTTCCGAAATATCCCTGTTGTTTTTGGCGATGATAATTTCTTTACGGCTAATATTAAATCCAAAATTTTTCAACAGCGGTTGTGTAAAATTAAAATTCAATGTGCTCCCATAGCGGGGATTAATTGTCTGGAATTTTCTATTTGTATCACTTTTGTACGAATATAGAGATACAGAGAAACTTCCACCTGTAGGAAAAAGCTGTGAGATTCTTGCTGAATAATCACTAAATTCAGACTCGACCAGTGTTGCGGCATCTATCCAGGAGTAAGAAGCTGAACTTGTGTTTTCTAAATTGTATCCGAATGAAAGGCTGGGCATGAACTTTTCACGTGCCTGAGACACAGAAATATCAGCAAGTTCCGGATTCAAGACCTGAACAGCAACATTAAAATTATTTTTCATAGCTCTTAGGATACATTCTTCAAGAGATAAAGATTTCCCTTTTTCCTGAGCCCAGATACCAAAAGCAAAAAATAAAATAAAACAAAGCAGACAAAGAGCTTTTTTAAAATTTATCATTTTGAACCTCCGGATAAGTTATCAATTTTATCCCTTTTTGAATTATTTTACTGATTATTGACACCAGTTTACTTACCTTCCACGATCCAGCCATCCAGGAGATTAATGATCCTTCGGCCATAAGATGCATTTTTTTCTGAATGAGTAACCTGAAGGATTGTAGTTCCAGCATTATTCAATTCTTTGAACAAGTCCATAATCTCCTCGCCCTCTTTTGTATTTAAATTGCCAGTAGGTTCGTCTGCAAGAATCATTTTTGGACTTGTGATAATAGCTCTAGCAACCGCCACTTTTTGCTGTTGCCCACCGGATAATTGATTGGGAAACAGATTTTTCTTGGCAACGATATGAAACCTGTCGAGCATATCACAAACCTTACCTTTACGTTCCGAACCTTTTACTTTCTTGTATAGAAGCGGAGTTTCCAGGTTTTCGTAAACGGTTAAATCATCTATGAGGTGATAGCTTTGGAAAACAAAACCAATATGGTGTTTATGGAGTTCTGATAGCTTCCTTTCGTTCATCCTATGTACTTTTTGATCAAGGAAGTAATATTCGCCACTTGAGGGTGTATCCAGCATTCCTAGGATATAGAGTAAAGTTGACTTTCCAGCACCCGAGGGTCCCATGATAGTCACAAACTCCCCCTCTTTGACCTCAAGGTCAATATCCCGCAAGGCAAATGTCTTCACAAAACCTGAAGAGTAATATTTAGATATGTCTAAAAGTTTAATCATTTTCACCTCCGGTTATCTAAAATCAGCTTCACATAATTATCTAATGGATATTTGTTTCTATCCACTGTTCACTGAAACCATCCATAATTTAGCGGCCTTCCAGTTTGGCTAAAGATGTTTTGATAGCCTGATAATTTACAGTAAACAAAACAACGGAGAGAGCATAAAGTGTCACAAAAGGCGATTTTGAAGCAGTCCTTGAACACGGCTCTTATCTTTTCTAAATTCTGCTCTCTATTCTTTCTGCCTTCTTTCGAAACATGATCGGAATATTGTCCCTGGTAGGAATACCGATTTGAATCAATTCCCAATCTTTCTCATGTTCTTGAATTACACGTCTTACTACAGCGACTCTATCTTGTGTCTCCTCATCTTCGGCTTCCCACTCCACAATTTCAACACGATAAAACATTGATCTTTTTTTACCATTAATCTTTACATCAATATCAATGTTCTGCTCTGCAGCAAACGTTGGTATTTGAATAACAACTTCTCTCATTTTTACCTCCTTGCTTTCTTATTTATTTATAGTTCTTAGTTATTCCTTCCAGTTTTTTTTATGTTTGTGCAAGATAATGTCCTTCTTTTTATTTCTAAATCTTCTATTCACTTTTTTTTAAAATAATTTTTTTGATAATCAATATTTATTTTTTTTATTGATTAGTAAGCTCATTCATACCTTAACGATTCAACTGGATTTGCTATTGCTGCCCTGACTGCCTGGTAACTTACTGTGAGCAGTGCAATCACCAATGCCACAACTTGAGAAGTGCTATTGAGCAATACATAGGTCTCCAGGGAATTCCCACTACACGAGGCTTGCCTTTTAACTCCCCTCGCCTCTCTTTGGCATATTACATTTGCCATAATCCTTCCTCCCAATACACCCGGATGGTTTATAAGGCAAGATTGGCTTATGTTCTATTCGCTTTTATCTTGTCTAAATCTTGAATTCTTTCTGGATATTTTCAGAAACAATATGACCGTCAAAAAGATGTATAGTACGGTGGCTATATTCAGCATAGGCGGGAGAGTGAGTAACCATGACAATCGTTGTACCGGTCTCATGCAGCTCTCCCAGTAACTTCATCACTTCTTCACCGTGGGCAGAATCAAGATTTCCTGTAGGCTCATCAGCCAGGATCAACTTCGGCTTTGTAATGACAGCTCTGGCTACAGCCACACGCTGCTGCTGGCCGCCTGACAACTGCTGGGGAAAATGATTCTTCCGGGCTATAATCTCTATTTGCTCAAGCACCTCGTTCACTCTTTTTTTACGCTCTGAGGCAGAGTAATTGAGATATAGAAGTGGCAGCTCGACGTTCTCGTAGACTGTCAATTCATCGATGAGGTTAAAGCTCTGAAATATAAATCCTATGTTTGATTTTCTAATGTTAGCTCGCTGTCTTTCAGAGTATTTTGCTACTTCTTCTCCGAGAAAATGGTACTCCCCGGCGGATGCTTTATCAATCATGCCAAGGACATTTAAAAGAGTTGACTTACCGCATCCTGAGGGTCCCATAATTGCAACATATTCTCCTTCTTTGACATCAAGATTGACATTGTTTAAAGCAGTCGTTTCAATTTCTTCAGTGGTGTAAATCTTATTGAGGTTTTTGGTTTTGATCATTATTATTCTCCTTGTATTTTTAAAAGCCTATAGCTATCAACTTAGCTTTCAGCTTTATTTCAAAATTAATCTCTCCATATTGCCGAAGCTTTCATAGGATGAAGTAATCACTTTCTCTCCTGGAACCAAACCTTCAAGCACCTCAAAAACTTCAGTATTGTATCTGTTCAGCCTAATTCTTCTTTTAGTGGCGAGGCTCCCGGATTCATCAACAACATAAACCCAGTTTCCACCGGTTGTCTGATAAAAGCCTCCTCTGGACAAGAGTATAGCCTCGGATATGCCTCCCAACGCAAGTCGTATATGAAAAGTTTGTCCTCGTCTTATTCCCTCTGGTTCCTTACTCACAAATTCCATGTCGACTTCAAATCTCCCCTCAATAACCTCAGGATAAATTATCTTGACAACCAGCTTGTGGGTTTTTCCTGCAAAAGGAAATGTTCCGGTTTTTCCGACTTCAATCTTTGCAATATAATGCTCATCTATACCAGCTCTGACTTTAAATCCCTCTAAAACATCAATCTGTCCCAATTGCTGACCCGGGGACCTGGATTGGCCGACTTCTGCATCCAGGGCAGTCAGATGGCCGGAAACAGGAGCTTTTATAATTAAATTTTCCTGTTTCTTATAAATAACTCCTAGATTGTCCTGCATGCGTCTAAGCGAAGTTTCCAGTGCATCAATTTGGCTCTGTCTGAATTTCAGGTCATTTTCCTGACTTTCAACTGTTAATTTTTTACTTTGAATCAAATACTCATACTGATCTTTAGCAATTTCATATTCATGCTTGGCGACCAAATCATCCTTTATCAGCTCTCTGTAACGCTCGTAAGTACGTTTTTGTTGTTGAAGCCGATTTTCAATGCCAGCCAGCTCCTGGCTCAATTGTAAGCGGTACTGCTCCATGGAAAGACGTGTATTACGCAGATTGTTGCTCTGCTGAAAGAGCTCAGACTCTCTCCACATGATATCAAGCAGAAGATTAGTATTGGCCAGTTTTAGGATTTCATCTCCTTTTTTTACCATTGTGCCTGCTTCCAAGTAGATTTCCTCTACTCTACCTCCTTCATCTGCACTCAGAATATGTGTAAAAATCGGGAGTACTTGCCCTGGAACAGGGATAAATTCCTGGAAGGGGCCTTTTTCTACCGTGGAAATAGTCAGCCTTTCCTTCTTTACATTTAATGTTGATTTAGTCATTTTAAAAAGTAAAAGATATAGAACCACAACTACAAATATTCCTACAGCCGCCACTCCAGCAATTCTTTTTGGGGGCCACTTCTTTTTTTTGATTTTACGGTCCATCCCCATGATAATCCTCCATATCCAGTAATTTTTTCATTTTTTTATCTTTATCATATTTTCTAAATCTATGTATTTATCCATCTAAACTTGTTTTCCACACTCATTTTTTGTGCAATAAATGTGCCATTATCGAATATACGCAGTAAGATAGTAAATAGTTGCTTTTTTTTAAAAAAAAAGTGTCCGCTAGCATTACAACCGGTGTACGTTATCGAACAGTCAATTTATAACTTAACTCAATTAACAGACTTTAATCAAGTGAGAATACGAGAAAAAAGAGCCTTTTTTGAAAGGCATGTATCTTGCATTACACTCCATTAACAAATGATTTTAAAAAAATTCAAGAAAGATTTTACTGAAGGCTTTTGGTATAATCTGTTAAAAGCTGAATATTCTTAAAAGGAAAAAACTCCATGGGTGAAAAAACGGGAAAAATTCTCATCGTCGATGACGACGAAGACATTCTTAACGCAGCTCGTTTGTTTCTCAAGCAACACGTCGCTCTGGTTCACACAGAGAAAAATCCTGAGAGGATTCCTTCTCTTCTAAAAAATGAAACATATGATGCTGTCTTATTGGATATGAATTTTGCAAAGGGCGCGACCTCCGGCCAGGAAGGTTTTCGATGGCTCGATAAAATTCACGAAATAGATCCCTCAATGGTTGTTGTTCTTATCACAGCTTTTGGGGACGTGGAAATGGCTGTCCGTTCTATTAAGGAAGGAGCAATGGACTTTGTCCTCAAACCCTGGCAAAATGAGAAGCTTCTGGCTACAGCTTCAGCTGCTATCAACCTGCATCAATCACGAATCGAAGCCGATAATCTACGCCTTCGGCAGAAACAGCTTAGCGCTGACCTTGACCAGCCTTTTCACGATTTTATCGGCACAAGTCCAGCCATGCAAAAAGTATATGCCGCCATTCAAAAAATCGCAAAAACAGATGCCACTGTACTAATACTGGGTGAAAACGGAACAGGCAAGGAGTTGGTGGCACGCGAATTCCACCGTCAATCTACTCGCGTTGATGAGGTCTTCATTAGTGTTGACATGGGGGCACTAAGCGAAACTCTTTTCGAAAGCGAGCTCTTTGGCCACGTAAAAGGTGCTTTTACAGACGCCAAAGAAAACCGTGCTGGAAGGTTCGAGATCGCTTCTGGCGGCACATTATTCCTTGATGAAATCGGCAATCTTTCTTTACCTCTCCAAGCTAAACTACTTTCGGTCCTTGAAAACCGCAAGGTCACTCGCCTGGGTTCCAACAGGCCTATCGAAACCGATGTCCGCCTCATCTGCGCCACTAATATGCCCATTCATGACATGGTAGCTAAAAACCAGTGGCGCCAGGACCTTCTCTACCGCATTAATACCGTTGAGATTCAAATGCCGTCACTGCAGGAACGGCCCGAAGATATTCCTCTGCTCGTGGAACATTTCCTGAAAATTTACTGTAAAAAATACCAAAAAGCTCTTAAAAGAATAAATGCTACAACCTTGAAAAAACTGGAGAAATATCACTGGCCTGGAAATGTAAGGGAGCTTCAGCATGCCATAGAGCGGTCTATTATCATGAGCGATTCCAAAGTGTTGCAACCTCAAGACTTTTTCTTCTCCACCATAGAAAAAAAAGAAAATGACCTTTCTTTTGAAGAATACAATTTAGAAGAGATTGAGAAGCTTATCATCCGCAAGACAATCAGCAAGCACAAAGGCAACATCAGTCATGCAGCCAAAGAACTGGGACTTTCAAGAACTGCTTTGTACCGCAGATTAGAAAAATATGATTTATAAAAGTTTTCGACTAAATTGCGTTTTCCGGATTTTATTCCTTTCCTCAACATTCTTTCTTTTTTTCTACCTCCTCTTTAAAACAGTTCTTTACTCAGCAACTTTTATCGTCGGGGCCATTATTCTTTATCAAATCTATGCCCTTATTCGTTATGTTGAAAAGACAAATCGAGATCTAACCCGTTTTTTTCAATCCATTAAGTACAGTGACTTTTCCCAGACTTTTAAGTACAGCGGCCTCGGCTCTTCCTTTGACAGTCTTAAAAGCGCATTCACTGAGGTTGCAGATGCATTCCGAAAAGCAAGAGCTGAAAAAGAAGAGCATTATCAATATTTACAAACCGTGGTCCAACATGTTGGTATTGGACTTATAGCATTTCAACCGGACGGTGAAGTAGAACTAATTAACACTGCTGCAAAACGCCTTTTAAGAGTTCCAAGGCTTAAAAACATAAAATCTCTTGAATCTTTCAGCAAGCCTTTAATGACTAAACTGTTTCAGCTAAAATCCAGAGAAAATGCTCTGGTTAAAGTCGAAGACAACAACGAATTGATGCATTTGGCTCTTTATTCCACTGAATTTAAATTACATGGACAGATATTTACTCTGGTTTCGCTGCAGAATATCCACAGTGAATTAGAAGAAAAGGAAATCGAAGCCTGGCAAAAACTTATTCGAGTTCTCACCCATGAAATTATGAACTCAATTACACCTATTGTTTCGCTTACTTCTACGGTTAATGGATTAATAAATGAAACTTATAAAATCAAGGCATCAGGTAAAAAATATGACGTTGATTCATTAAATGATATCCAGCAAGCTCTTCATACTATCCGGAAGCGAAGCCAGGGCCTATTGCACTTTGTCGACGCCTATAGAAATCTCACTGTAATCCCAAAACCTAATTTTCAAATTTTTCCTGTTAAAGAGCTTTTTACCCGAGCCGAACAACTCATGAAAGCTAATATCGAGGATGTAGGTGCTGTATTTGAGGTTAATATAGACCCGCAAACTCTTGAATTAACCGCGGACCCTGAGCTCATCGAACAGGTCCTTATTAATCTCCAGTTGAATGCACTTCAGGCAGTAAAAGGAAAGAAAAATCCAAGGATAAACCTGGACTCCCACCTGGGCGAAAGGGGCAGAATCATTATCCAGGTCATTGACAATGGTCCAGGCATACCGGAAGAAAACATGGAAAAGATATTTATACCTTTTTTTTCAACAAAAGAGGGAGGATCAGGTATAGGGCTTAGTTTATCAAGGCAGATTATTCGTCTGCATAAAGGAGCAATCACAGTTCATTCAGAGCCTAATGTCCGGACAGTGTTTACATTGAGGTTTTAAATCTTTTTTCCTTTTACCCGGGCTTTTCTTTAATATATAATTTATTTTGCCTCGAAAATTTTATTCTGATATAAATTAAAGAGTCTTTTCTGAAAACCTGGCTTATGAGGCCATAAAAAAAGTTTTTAACCAGCATGCTGGCAAGAATATAATAATCGAAGGAGGGAGAGATGACCGAGATGATATCTTTCTGTGGCTTGGCCTGCAGTGAGTGTGGAGCATTCCAGGCAACAAAAAATAATGACGACACAAAGCGTGAAGAAGTTGCAGAGCTCTGGAGCAAGGAATATAAAACAAACATTAAACCTGAAGACATTAACTGTGACGGCTGCATATCTGAGGGAGGAAAACTTTTTAATTATTGCAAGATTTGTGAAATAAGAAAATGCGGAAAGGAAAAAGGAGTAGTTAACTGCGCTTATTGCAGCGATTATTCCTGCGAGAAACTAGAGAAGTTCTTTGAGATGGTTCCAGATGCCAAGAAAAAGTTGGATGAACTTAAAAGCAGTCTTTAACTTTATCTGGTAATTTTAATCGAAAAACTTACTGCCCGTAATATAACCTGAGAAAATCACACGAATCCTCATTTAAAACCTGAAAAAATGGTCTGCGCCAGAAATCCAGCAATGGGGGGGAAGATAAACGTGCAAGCAAGACGAACAAATGTAAATTTCCACCCTAATATCCCGATTTCCATGGGCAGACGGGAAACAGCCCAAAGCGACCAGGCTGTAATAAAAGCAACCATTGTTCCCAATCCGGCACCAGCACGCAAAAATCCAGCCGCAAGGGGCAAGCTGACATATGGTCCTCCCGGGGTTATCCCTCCGGCAAGAGCCCCTATGAGTATCCCGCGCATTCCGGACGCCTCCCCTATCCATTTTGACATAAGTTCCTGAGGCAAAAGAACCTGAGCCATACCGGCCAAAATAAAGGCAAATATTAATAAGGGAAGAATTTGAGTTGTCATCTTCAGGGCGGATTTTAATCCTATTATATGCTGCCCCTCTCCTTTAGTGTATCCGATAAAAAGGAAAATTATGGCAAGTATAGCCATAATTATTGTTGGAATAAGCATGTTCGAAATCCTCCTCTTTTTTTCCATTTTAAGTTGTTCTAAATCGTATAGTTATCTATATTGAGAAAATTCAAGCTTGAATCATTTAAAAAATAAATAATTTTATTTTTCCTTTTTTTTTCTTACAACTCTAAAAATTGTATTTACATGGTAATTTTCCCTGGGAAGCGAAAGCAAGTCTCCCAGATTTTCAAACATGAGATTTATTTATTAGTATTAATTTTTTGTTTTGGATGAGATTTATTATAGAAAAAATCTCTTTAAGTTACAAATTCGAATCCTTAATCTGACAGTTCGGTTAAAAGGCAAAAAAAGTCATTGTTGAAATAAAAACTAGAAATGTTTAGAATTACAAACGCTAAGAAATGAGGTAAAAAATGTCAAATAAAAGAAATTTTCCGAGATTGGATGAAATATGGGATGTGGGTTACAGAACAGTTACCACTAAAGAGTTTAAATCCGATCCTATCAACAGCATTACAATGAATATCAGTGGAGGAGGAATCTGTTTTGAAGCCGGGGAGGAAATTCCTGAGGGAACCATGCTGGTTCTCGAATTGAAGTCACCAATCTTTCCTTCATCTATCATAGCCTTGGCGAAAACATGTTGGTGTAAAAATAAGAAGAAGGATAAATACGACTTGGGAGCAAAATTTTGGTGGACAGGCTGGAAAGATGACAGTGTACAGAAGAAAGTAGCAAAATATATCAATAAAAAAATCCCTTAACTTTCTCCTCTTGATCAACCGGCATGCAAATACTTACTTCCCTTGTAATAAGGTTCACCGTCCGTAAACAACAAGCCTTTATCGTACTGAACAGCTCTGTTTTTTCAAATTGAAAATTTCTATTTCTTTTTAATAGTGAACACAATTGCACCACTCGGTTTTTTGAAAGACGGAGGATATATCTTGACACCTGGCTGATTCAGGGCAAGAGTTAAGATGTCTCCCTCAATTTTATAAATACCTAAGCTAGTTTTTCCTGCGTATGCGGGAATGCCAGACTCAACAATCTTAAGGCCTATTTGTTTTGGGTCAGCATCTGCTTTTAATTCAAATGTTCCCTTATAATGATAACTTGGAATGGGGGAGGTAACACTAAAATCCCCCCCGGAGAAAGTAAATGTCATATTCTGTCCAGGAACAGCACCTTCCCATTTCCCTTCAAGTTCAGTTTTTTTAGCACTCGCAATTCCAGCATCACTGTTACTACTAACTCCGAATAGTAAAATACCCATAAATATTACTGCAGTAAAAAATATAGAACCAAATCTTTTCATAAAACTCCTCCTTTAATTTTAAGATTATGAATTTGTTTTTACTGTCTTTAAATTATTTATAATATTTTCAATTTTAATAAAGTAAATGTCAACCTTTAGAAGAAATGTCCTGGACTTTGTATCTGGGAGGAAGAAGCCAGGCAAAAAAGACTCAGAATTTTATAACAATTGAGCTGAGTAAAAAGAAATCTGTGTTTTTATGGCCAGGGACGGGTTTGCGTTCATAAATGATTTGAAGGCTTGTTTTTAATGCAAAATAACGGCTGACTGAAGCAGAGATTGAAGAATAAGAATTTAATCGATAATCCTTGATGTCCTCCATATTCAAGAAAAGAATTTCCTGATGGACAAACTGAGCAGCAGAAGAGAAATTATAGATAAGTTTGCTGGATAAAATCGAAGAGACAAAGGATTCAGAAAATGATCTTTGCGTGATAATAGGACCATCGTTTACATCATCCTGGATGATCTTCTCTGAGTTATTTTCACTGCTCCAGCCTAAAGCTCCTTCAGAGGATATTTCTATCTTTTCCTTTTTTATCCACGTATAGCCCGCTCCTACGGAAAACGCAACACGCAAATTATAACCAGCTAATTTATTTCTCTCTGCGCTCACTAAACTAAGGAGATACACCCGGGAACTTATTTCCCGGTCATACTTAAGATGAGTATAATAAATTTCTGATTTTTCCTGATTGTTTGAATTTGAATGAATAATGCTTCCCTTAAAATTAAGTTCATTTTTTTTGAGATGAAGATCCTGAATTGTATCAAAGCTAAAGGAAAATGCATTGTTGTTCCCCCTTATCAAAACACAGGACAAGCTTGTCGAAGAGGAATAGACTTTTTCTTTTTCCTTTTTTTCACTTTTTTCAGTAGCTTTTAAAGGAAAGGCAAATAATCCAATCAAGACAATAATTAGACCAATATGATTGTCCTTATTAAAATTCCTTCTCAAACGTTTAAATAATCTTTTCATATCGAAATAAAATCTCCTATTAGTAAAAAAAGGAGGGCATTTTTTCACTTTTGGAGGGGATGGCAGTTGCTCTCCAGATAATTCTTTTTTTGGCATAACAGGTTACTTTTTTATCACCATATTTTTTTTATATAAAATTTATTTCGTAATTCAGATTAATCTTTCTTTTTAAGCTTGAAAAAAAGCCAGTTTTTATCTTGCGGTTCCTTGGCTTTAAGTTTTATCAAGCAGAATTTTCCAGACAATTTCTTACCATTTATCTCAATAATTCTCTTAAAGGATGTTACCTCAAGAGGAAGATAATCGCCTTTGTCCCAGGTTTCCACTTTACCAGCTCCATACTGACCTTCAGGGATTATTCCTTCAAAATCCTCGTAGCCCAAAGGATGGTCCTCAGTCTGCACAGCCAATCTTCTAATCCCTTCTTCTTGTGGGGGAGATTTGGGAATTGCCCAGCTTTTCAGTACGCCT
>Ga0209986_10000052_pt1 | contig 94827 bp, 93 predicted proteins | sample BlataG_FD_183168 | JGI IMG/M metagenome (GOLD analysis project Ga0209986, IMG submission 183168) | Deep subsurface microbial communities from Black Sea to uncover new lineages of life (NeLLi) - Black_00105 metaG (SPAdes) (version 2) | ecosystem: Environmental > Aquatic > Marine > Oceanic >...
CGCGAAATGGAAGGTCATAAACACAAGCCCCGGCGGTGATGCCTCAGTTACTCTCGCTTTAGCAACGATTTCACCGCGCCGAGAACTTACTCTAACTCTGTCGCCCTGAGCTATGCCAAGTGGGGAAGCATCCTTGGGGCTAATCTCCACCACGCCTTCAGGATCTAAAGTATTAAGCCCGGCTACTTTGCGAGTCATGGTCCCAGTATGGAAGTGATACAAACCACGCCCCGTGGTGAGAATCAGAGGATAGTCTGCGTCGGGCGACTCGTCAGGAGGGACGTATTTTAGTGGGATAAATCTGCCCTTCCCCCTGACAAAGGCGTTTACGTGGAGTATTGGTGTACCTGGATAGTCCTCAATGGGGCAAGGCCACTGGAGTCCGCCCTCCTCCAGCCGCTGGTAGCTTATGCCACCATAGCTGGGAGTAAGATCCCGAATTTCCTCCATTATCTGCCAGGGGTGACTGTAGTCAAAGCCTCCAGCTCCCAACATCTTGGCTACTTGGCAAATGATCCACCAATCTGGGCGGGAATCACCAATCGGCTCGATAGCCTTCCTTACTCGCTGCACCCGGCGCTCGGTGTTAGTAAAGGTGCCATCCTTTTCAGCAAAGCTCGCCGCGGGCAAGACAACGTGTGCCATCTCTGCTGTCTCAGAGAGAAAGATATCCTGAACCACGAGAAACTCAAGCTTGGATAGCGCCTCTCGGACATGCCGAACATCAGGATGACTTAATGCCGGGTTCTCACCGACGAGGTAGAGTGCCTTTATCTCTTTGCGGGAAGCAGCCTCGATCATCTCAACCAAGGTCAGTCCTGGAGATAAGGGTAATGAGCACGCCCAAGTAATCCCGAACTTCTCTTTAAGGGACGGGAGTAATGAACACCCCCAGGCAGTTTCGAACTTCTCTCTAATAGCTGGATCGGCTACTGCCTGGTAGCCAGGTAAGACGTTCGGCAGGGCACCCATATCACAAGCACCTTGCACGTTGTTCTGACCTCTGAGCGGGTTAACCCCAGTCGATGGCTTGCCTACGTTCCCAGTGAGCATTGCCAGGTTGGCAGTAGCTACCACATTGTCGTTGCCGTGGGAACTCTGTGTAATACCCATGGCATAGAGGATGGTGGCTGGGCTATTGGTGGCAAAGATACGGGCTGCTTGAGCTATCTTGTCACGCGGCACTCCGGTAATGGATTCCACCAAATCCAGACCGAAATCGCCCAGTGCCTGTTTGAAAGCATCAAAGTTCTCACATCTATCCGCGATAAAGGCTGAGTCAAGCAATCCCTCATCTACTATCACTCGCATCATTCCCATAAGCAAGGCTACGTCCGTTCCAGGGCTATGCTGCAGCCAGAGGCTTGCAAAGCGGCATAGGTCGATCTCGCGAGGGTTAGCCACGATCAGTTTTGCCCCGTTGTCTACTGCTCTTTTCACCTCAAGCCCGATGACAGGGTGATTCTCCGTAGTGTTTGTACCGATAGCCAGGATGCAAGCGGCGTCACCGATTTCGTTGATGGAATTAGTCATAGCCCCGCTGCCAAAAGTCTGGACAAGGCCAGTCACTGTGGGAGCATGACACAGTCGGGCGCAGTGATCCACATTGTTCGTGCCCAGTACCGCTCGGGCAAATTTCTGGATGACATAGTTCTCCTCGTTCGTGCACTTGGCTGAGGCGATTACTGCCACTTCATCTGCAGTGCACCTTCCCAATTTCTTGGCCACCAGCCCTAGCGCCTCATCCCAAGATGCATCTTTCAACTCCCCGTTCCTTCTTATCAGGGGGGAAGTTAAACGCTGCGGGTGATGGACAAATTCCGCGATACCAAAACGGCCCTTGACACATGCCTGCCCTTTATTAACTACACCATCTGGATCAGGGATGGACCTTATTATCTTCCCATCCTTGACCTCGAGCTTGAGTTGACAGCCAACACCACAGTAGGGACAAATTGTGGTAACTACACGATCAGGCTTTGCAATCTCACGCGTAGCTAGGTCGTTGAGAGCGCCAGTAGGGCAGGAATCAACACAAGCACCACAGAACTCGCAGCCAGCCTCACTAAGAGTTAGCCCATTTAAGGGCGCAATCGCATTACACTGAAGGCAGCGCTGACCTTCAGCAACCGCTGTCTCCCAATTCATCCCTTGCTCTACCTCGGAAAGACTCTTAGTGCGTGTCTGTGGTGGAAGGTAAGAAATTGTAGCTAATCTTCCTCCTGTGGGTGCTTCTTCTAGCCAAGTCATAGCCTCTCCAGCGGGTACAAGATGCTCTGTAATATCCCCTTTCCCACCAAGGTAACGGTCAATAGACTGAGCCGCTTTTCTTCCCGCTGCAATAGCATTGATGACTAAAGCTGGCCCCGTGCTGCAATCGCCCCCGGCAAAGACGCCCTCCCGACTCGTGCTCATGTCCTCATTGACCTTGAGTATGTTCCCCCCTTCCATTTCAAGCTGAAAACCTGGAGGAACCTCTGGTCGTTCGCCGATAGCAGCAATCAAACTATCAAGCCCGGCCACAAACTCACTACCCTTAATAGGGACAGGGCGGCGTCTGCCACTGGCATCAGGCTCTCCTAACTCCATGCGGATTAACTCCAACCTCAAGGCGCCATTTTTTCTGTAGATTTTTGAAGGGGCAACCAAAAACACGATCTCAATTCCTTCCTCCAACGCATGTTCCACCTCCATTCGCTCAGCAGGCATTTCTTTTTGTGTGCGACGGTAAAAAACAATCACCTTCTTTGCCCCAAGCCGCAAGGCAGCACGAGCAGAATCTATAGCAACATTCCCTCCACCAATAACCCCCACCTTATTTCCTATCTCTACCTTCTCTCCTAGGTTGAATCGGCGAAGGAATTCTACACACCCGATTACCCCAGGCAACTCTTCTCCCTCGACTCCCAGCTTCATTTCTTCATGAGCACCGATTCCAAGGAAGACCGCCTGGTATCCTTGCTCAAAAAGGGAATCCAAGCACTCGACTCTAGTGTTTAGTCTGATTTCTACACCTGCCATCTCAATATCTCGAATCTCATCGCGGAGTATATCTCGAGGGAGACGATATTCAGGAATTCCCACTCTCATCATTCCACCTGGCTGGGGGAGAGCTTCAAATACAGTTGCTCTATATCCCAGTTTAGCCAGATAGTAAGCGCACGTGAGTCCTGCTGGTCCTGCTCCCACTACTGCTACGCTTTTACCAGTTGAAGGAAGAGATTTTGTTTGCTTTTTCCAGCTATCATCACCATTATCAGCGGGAAAGCGCTTAAGCATTCTTATGTGCACTGCTTTATCTATATCTTGGCCACGCTGGCATTTATCCTCACAGGGAGCAGCGCAAACCCGTCCTAATACGCCAGGAAAAGGAACCTTCTCCCTTATGACTGCTAAGGCAGCGCTCGGTCTTCCCCGGGCGATAAGACGAATATAGCGAGGAATGTCTATGCCCGCAGGGCAAGCTTTCTGACAAGGAAAGGCAGTCTCAATTACCCCAATCCCCCTCACCTCATCACAGACTCGAAGACAACGGTTACATAAAATGCAAAGGCTAGAATTGCGGGCAAAGAAGGGATTGTCTTCTAAAGGAGGTAATGATCTAGAAACATGAATAGGCATTTCTTCTAGACCGATATAGTCGATGACTTTCCTAAGTTCGCAGTCTCTTTTTTCAAAGCAGGTGTCAGTGGGCTGTCTAGCTAAAATGGCAGTCAGGGTTTTTTGTCTTAGCTCGCGTATGCTCGGTGTCTCCCTCTTAACTACCATTCCTTCAGCGACAGCAGTAACACAAGAAAGGACAATACTGCCGTTTGCCATGATATTATCCTTTACTTCCACTATACAAAGCTGACAAGCCTCATCAGGCATTACTTCAGGCAGCGGTTTTAGACCGCGATAGTAGCAAAGACTTGGAATGTACATTCCTGCGCTCTTGGCAGCTTCCAATATTGTCTGCCCACGCTTGGCTTCTATACCCTCACCATCAATGGTTAATGTAATTATGCCTTCTCCATCCATCGCTTACTCCTTCCTTGACAAGTATCCAGCCACTCGATGTCATCTTGACCCTCTATTAAGCGAAGAGGAAGGGTCTAAACCTTTAAGTAGCTGCCTCCAAAACCCGGGAAGATAATCCATTTCATCCTAATTCTCTCCCATCAAAAGGGACGGAATGGTCTTGACTAGCTTCCGAGCGATAGTTGCGCAGATATCCCTTATGTCCTCAGCAGGGAGGTAATCACAGATGCCGCTATCAAACATTATGCTCCCTCTGGGAGCGAACTCCTCATCACCTCGCCATAGAGCTATAGTTACGGGAACCTTGCTAAAAGCATTGACCGTTACCCCTGTGTCACCATAATTTGCTTCATGGCCTCCCAGTTTTGCCGCGGCGTCTATTAGCAGCCTCGGCTCCTCACTGAAATGGTCCAAGAGAGGCCTTATGGCCAGTTGATCAAAGACAGGAAAGTAGCTATCACATCCTGGCAATTGCTTGAACGTAATCAACTTACCAGTCATAGGAGTGCCTTTGGCCAAAGTCAAATAGTGAAGTACGATTATCTTGTCCTTTAGCGGAACCTCCTCCCCGCTATCCTCTAATGAGACTTCTACTTCGGGGAGAGAAATCACATATGACCGGTTCAAATATTCAACAATTACCTTGCTGGAATCTATGTACTGTGCGCCGCTTCTGAGGCATTGCTGTTGTATATCCATCCTGGCCAGTTGCTCACAGGCAAGCCTATAGGCAAGTTCATAAGCTTGGTCTCGGATATTGGGCGATGATAAATGGTGGCTTTCCATTTATGCGAATCTAGGCCGTGGTAGAAGGCCTGCTGCCTCTACTATCTCGGGTACTACCTCCTCCCACTCGATAGCCATAAGATGAATCCCTGCCACACCTTCAATCTGGCTCACTTGGTTAATAATATCTACACAAAGCTTAATCCCCTCCTTGGGCACCTGCTCCTTGGGCACACCGCGAAGACGGTCAATTATCTCATCAGGGACATCCATCCCAGGGACCCTGGTTTTCATATACCTCGCCGCACCCACCGACTTCACGGGGGCAACACCAGCAAGGATTTTTACCTTTTCATGTAGTCCCCTATCACGGGCGCGCTTCATCCACTCAGCAAACTTATCCACATTGTAGACAATCTGAGTTTGGATGAAGTCCGCCCCTGCTGCCACCTTCTTGGCAAGACGAATCACCCTGAACTCGAAGGGGTCGGCGAAGGGATTCGCCGCTGCTCCTATGAAAAGGTGAGGTTCAAGCGCCATCTCATCGCCGCACTGAAATCTCTTTTCGTCCCGCATGTCCTTCACCACCTGAATCAGTTGAATTGAGTCCAGATCGAAAACGCTCTTAGCCTCAGGATGATTGCCGAATTTCTGGTGGTCGCCTGTCAAGCATAAGATGTTGTTTATCCCTAATGCTGCTGCGCCCAGTACATCCATTTGAAGGGCGATGCGATTCCGGTCCCGACAGGTCATCTGAATGATGGGATCTAACCCCTCTTCTTTCCCTACGAGGCAAGCAGCCCAGCTTGCCATGCGCACCACAGCCGTTTGCCCATCAGTAACGTTAAAGGCATCAACACTGCCTTTAAGCAGCCTCGCCTTTCTCCTTATTACCTCTGGGTCAGCACTTTGTGGGGGGCCTATTTCACTGGTGACGGCGAATTGTCCTGCTTCAAGCACTCTTTCCAGATTGCTCTTTGTCTTCATGCTTCCCTACCTGCAGACGCTTTCAGCATTTGATATCCCGGCGCTAACATGGTAACAGCACACCTTGAGCCGACAACTTTGCTCAGATTTTGCATCACCACATAGCCCGGATGGATCTTCTTTCCCGGGATGTCAGTTCGTTTGCAAGTCCTCAATTTGTCGTCGCCAAACGGCCGATTCTAACATATTGGGACGAGGCGTATCAATATGGTGTGAACTGACTTGGTCGTGAGTGTACATTGAAAAGGCTCACCTCACGGCTGATTCAGCGCTACAGAGGAAGTGGGCACAAGGGGATTGCCGCGTCGCTAACGCTCTTCGCAATCCGATCCTCTTCTCACCACAGACGCCCCTTGTCATTGCAAGCCCAAGGCGAAGCAATCTCAGGGGTGGCGCTGAAACCGATACAGTTACGCGACTCACGGATTAAGGACCAACAGGCAGAGTTGACATATGCTGAGATAAGTAATATAAATCTATCGGTTGGGGAAGACGACGCGGAATCATACGCCTTGCCACAATTACCCCGATTTCAGGAGGTGTGAGGTGAACGATAGGGCGAAGACAAAAGGGCAGCTCATAGATCAACTTGCGGAGCTGCGCCACCGGATTACTGAACTGGAAGCATCTGAGGCTGAGCGCAAGTGGGCGGAGGAGGCGCTGAGAAAGGCTGAACAGGAGAAAACAGCCATTCTGGAGAGCATGTCTGAGCTTGTAACTTATCAGGACACGAAAATGAGAGTTCTGTGGGCGAACAGGCGTGCAGGCCAATCGGTTGGTTTAGCTCCGGAGCAATTGGTGGGACGCCATTGCTATGAGATATGGCATCAGCGTAGACCCTGTGTAGACTGCCCGGTCGCGCGAGCTCTTCAAACTGCGGAAGCTCAAGAAGGGGAGATGACCACTCCCGACGGGAGGGTCTGGTTGATACGAGGTAATCCAGTTCGAGATGCAAACGGCTGTATTGTGGGTGCAGTTGAGCTCACGCAGGACATCACCGAGCGCAAGCAGACGGAGCAGGTGCTGCGGGAGTCCAAGGAGTTGCTCGAGAAAACCTTCCTCAGCTAGCGGGATGCCATCATTATCTTGGATGCACCTCCTCCGCCCACTCGGCCCAAGATCCTGGACTGCAACCCATCTACTGCTGAAGTGTTTGGCTACAGTCGCCAGGAAATGCTGGGCCGCACGACGGCCTTCTTGCACGTCAATGAAACGACACTACGGAAGTTCCAGGAACATCTCTATCCAGGTATCGAAGAGCATGGTTTCCTCCATCTGCCTGACTTCCAGATGAGGCGGAAGGATGGAACAGTCTTCCCCACCGAGCACAGCGTGATGCCACTCGAAGACGAAGAAGGCAAGCGTATCGGCTGGGTGAGTGTGGTTCGTGACATCACTGAGCGCAAGAAAGCTGAGGAGGCGCTGCGGGAGAGCGAGGAGAAATTCCGTTCCCTGTTTGAAAGCATGCTTAATGGCTTTGCTTATTGCAAAATCTTGGTGGATGAAGATAATCGACCGGTTGATTTTGTTCATCTCGAAGTTAACGATGCCTGGGAAAGGTCAATCGGATTAAGAAGAGAGGACGTTATAGGGAACAAGATTACAGAAGTAATACCGGGCATCAAAGAGTCCAAGACCGATTTAATCAGTATTTATGGTGGAGTTGCTTTAACTGGGGAAGCGACCAAATTTGACCTTTGCTTCGATCCTTTAAGGAAATTGTTTACTGTTTCTGTATATAGCCCCAGTAAGGGTTATTTCGTTGCTGTCTTTGAAGACATCACCGAGCGCAAGCGGGCAGAAGAGACGCTGAAGAAGTCGAGAGATGCATACAAGGCTACTTTTGAAAGTACTGGCACCGCAATGCTGATAGGCGAGGAAGACACCACAATATCCATAATAAACACGGAATTTGAAACCCTTTGTGGTTATTCCAAAGAGGAAGTAGAAGGAAAGAAAAGCTGGATAGAATTCTTAGTGAAAGCAGATCTCGAGAGAATGAAAGACTATCACCACTTGCGAATGGTTGATCCGAACGCTGCCCCACCGCACTATGAATTCCAGTTCATTGACAAACAGGGTAATGTTAAAGATATCCTCATAACCCTAGCCCTGATTCCCGGAACAAAAAAAACGGTGGGATCTCTTTTGGAAATCACCGAGCGTAAGCGGGCGGAGGAGCAACTCAAGGCAGCGGTCAGAGACAAAGAATTGCTCATACGGGAGGTTCACCACCGGGTTAAGAACAACCTGCAGGTCATTTCCAGCCTACTTGACATGAGCAGCCTGCGAACTCGTAGCCAGCCCGCACAGGACTTGATTACCAATGCCCGTTCCAAAATCCATAGTATAGCTATCATCCATTCACAGCTCTATGCAAGCGACAGATTTGAGGAAGTTGATATGGAAAGCCATGTTCGCGAACTCGTCAGCTATCTACTTCAAATTTATGCGGGGGCAGAACACATTACTCCTCTTGTTGAAGTCGCTGCCGTTAAGCTTCAAATAGACCAAGCTGTCCCCTACGCCATAGTGTTGAACGAATTAATTTCCAATGCCCTCCAACATGCTTTCATTGGGAGAGAAAAGGGGACAATCAGGGTTTCTGTGGAGAGGCTAGCCGAGGGCACGCTTCTTACAACGGTCAAAGATGACGGTATTGGTATCTCACCGGAGGTTGACATTGCTGATGCAGATACTCTGGGTCTGAAGTTGGTTAGAAACGTGGTCCAAAAACAACTAAAGGGGAAGGTACGGATTAAACGGAATAAGGGTACAGAATTTATCGTAGAATTCAAGCCCTTAGAGAAGGAGGTGCAGTATGCATAGAGTAATGGTAGTAGACGATGAGGCTGTCATAACTACGCAATTGGAAGAACGGCTGGCATCAATGGGATACGCGGTCGTCGGAGCTGCATCTTCCGGGGAAGAGGCCTTAGAGATGGCCAAACAAGTCGAGCCTGACATAATTCTGATGGACATTGTTATGCCGGGGACCTTAGATGGTATTGATGCCGCTAAAGAGGTGAGAGAAAAACTGGATATTCCAGTTATATTCCTGACTGCTTATGCAGACGATAGATTGGTAAAGAAAGCAAGTCACGTGGGTCCTTTCGGATATATTGTAAAACCGTATCAAGAAAGAGAAATAAGAGCAGCCATCGAAGTTGCCATTTACGAGAAGAATATAGACCGGCAGCTTCGTGCTTCGGAAGAGAAATATCGAAACCTGGTCAACACTACTAAGGATCTTGTTTTCACTGTTGACGTGGGAGGGAACATTCTCTTTGCCAACCCCTCAGCAAAAGAGTTCACTGGCTATGAGCCTGAACAGACAATAGGACACAATTTCGCAGAATACTTGCACCCGGATGATGTACCCGGTTTGTTACTGTGTATCCAGCGGCTACTGAGTGGAGAAGCTCTGGAAAGCATGAAGGGGCTTGGACAGGATGCTGAATACCGCATGATAAAGCGGGATGGCGAGATTATCTGGGTCCTTACCAGAGGTTATCCCATCAGAGATAGTCAGGGGAAGGTTGTCGGCTTCAGCGGGATTGCACGCGACATCACCGAGCGCAAGAAAGCGGAAGAGAGAATCAAGGCATCACTGGAAGAGAAAGACGTACTGCTAAAGGAGATCCACCACAGGGTCAAGAACAATTTGCAGGTCATTTCCAGCCTTCTTAGGCTTCAGTCCAGACAGATCGGGGATGAACGCTATGCTGAGATGCTCAATGAGAGCCAGAACAGGGTAGCGGCAATGGCCCTTATCCATGAGAAGCTCTACCAGGCAGAAGATTTAGCCAGCATTGATTTTGGTGGATACATCAAGAGTCTGGCGCGTGGCTTGTTCAGCGCTTACAGGGCTGAGGCAGGAAGGATTGCATTAAGGACAGAGATTAAGGACATCAGGCTGGGAGTCAACTACGCTATGCCTTGTGGATTGATTATCAATGAACTGGTATCCAACAGCCTGAAGCACGGCTTTCCCAAAGGAAAGAAAGGTGAGATTAAGGTTGCCATGCGGACGATTGGTGAAAACGAGGTTGAGCTTGTGGTCAGCGACAACGGGATTGGCATGCCAGAAGACCTGGACTTGACAAATCCAGAATCATTAGGGCTGCGTCTAGTTACCATGCTGGTGGAAGACCAACTTGGTGGTGAGATCAAACTGGATAGGATTGAAGGAACCAGATTTGAGATTAGATTTGGCGTGGTGGAATAATGGCAAGAGCACAGGTATTGATTGTTGAGGATGACAGGATTACTGCCGAAGACATACGGCTCAGCTTGGGTAGTCTTGGATATTCAGTTGCCGCCATCGCTTCCTCTGGCGAGGAGGCCATCAAGAAAGCAGAAGAGCTACGCCCAGATTTACTGTTGATGGATATCGTGCTCAAAGGAAATATGGATGGCATCCAAGCCGCTGAACAAATTCGCACAGCTTTGAACGTTCCAGTTGTCTATCTTACTGCCGCCTATATGGGTGGCAAAACACTGGAGCGAGCCAGGATAACCGAGCCATTCGGGTATATCAGCAAGCCATTCGAGGAAAATGAGTTAGGTTCTGCCATCGAGCTGGCTCTATCCAAGCGCAACATGGAAAGGGAACCAGGAGAGTGAGGAACCGTTTCGCTCCCTCATAAAAACGCTTCCGACACTATGTCCGTTGTGGATTGGCCGGAGCCTGCCATTGCATGTCTGGCGACATTGTTCACTCGGGGAGCCTTAATCAATTCACGGACCGGGGAAGCCGCGCTTTCTCATAGTCGAAGCGACTTTGCCACCCCTCCTAGCTGGGCTCTATGTTGGGTTCCTATCCCTAACGTCATAGCCCACCTCCACCAAGATTCTCCTTACAGACAGGGAGGCTGGCGAATCCTCAGGCAGCTCAAGAAGAGGTTTCCCTTCCAAATTGTATTGTCTTATATCAGGATCGTAGTCTATTTTGCCCAAATAAGCTTCCCTTGCACTTCGTAGATACTCCTCTGTCTCCTCAGTGAATCTGTGGTTCCCTATCAGGTAGAGATGTTTATAGCTAACCTTCAACTCCCTTGTGATATCTGTGACTCTTTCGATATGCTTGATGGATTTTTCGGAGGGATCCAGAATCACAAACAGGTCATCTATATCCACTACCACCTTACGATTGAAATGCTCCAATCCAGCCGGTGAGTCCACTATCACCTCTTCGTAGTCTTCAGCCAGAGTGGGGATGGAGTCTTTGAGCACTGCATCCGGGGCGCAATAGCAGCCTACGGTGAATTTTGTTCCCAGGGTGATAAGATCAAATTCTGGACTCCGGTACAGGCAGTCACCCTGAATCGCAGATTGCAGTACATCGGATAGAAGATCGTAGCCTGTGCGCCCTGCTCCCTTATTCTCTTGTATAATGTCGTAAAGTGCACTCGAAATGTTCTTTTTCCCCTTTTGGCTCAAATCAATTCCAAGCATGTCAGCTAGACTCTCATCGGGGTCCAGGTCTATGAGTAGCTTTGGGGGCTTCAAATACCGGCTCGCCAAAACCACGAAGGTTGATTTTCCTACTCCTCCTCTTCCGGTGGAAACAATTACTCTAGCCATGTTGTCTGCCTTTTCAAGCTGAACTTGTTGCAAGGGTAGCCAGCGTCTGCCAAACAGTCTAGCTCCATATTCACTGGTTGATGTGCCACGATCACATAGTCACGAAATGGGATGAGCGTCCCGTATTCTTGTCTCCTGCCTGCGCAAATCTCTTTTTCCCTCCCTTTCCTTTCTTGATGGATCAAGACCCAATTTGATAACCAGCCTTTTCCAGAATCCTTTTTGCCGACAGGGAAGCAGGTGAATCCTGTGGCAACGCGAGAAGAGTCTTCCCCTCGAAGTTGTATTCCTCAACATGTGCGTCATAGTCTATTCTGCCTAGATAGATTTCACCCGTATTTTGCAGATACGCCTCCGTTTCTTTATCGAATTCGTAGCTTCCCACCAGGTAGAAGTGATTGTACCCAGTTCCGACTTGCTTGATGATCTCTTTGATCCTTGCCACGTGCTTGAGAGATTTCTCAGAGGGGTCGCACAGAACAAACAGGTCATTTATGCTTGATACTATGTTCCGATTCAGATGCTCCACCCCGGCTGGTGAATCTACCACCACGTTAGCGTAATTCTTAGCTAGCTTGGGAATCGTTTTCCTGAGAAGGTTGTCTGGAGCGCAGAGACAGCCTTCAGTAAACTTTGTTCCCAGAGTAATGAGGTCAAAACTCGGACGCTCGTACAAGCAATCGCTCCAGAGCAGAGATTCCATTAGTTCGTGTGTGGTAATTGAGGGGCTTACATTGCTTTTTCTCTTCTCAATAACGTCGTAAAGGGCTTCGCACACGGTCCTTTTGCCTTGTTCTCGAAAATCCACTCCAAGCATGTCGGCCAGACTGAGGTCGGGGTCGAGGTCAATAAGTAAAGAGGGGGGCTTGAGGTATCTAACAATTAAGGCAACGAAAGTTGATTTTCCCACTCCTCCCCTTCCGGTGCAGACAATTGTATGAGCCATCTAGCTTTCACCCTCTTCTATGGCCTTGACCACTGCTCTTTCCTTTGCAGCAAAATCCTCCGGCGGAAGTAAGCTAATTGGCGAAACTTTTATCACTGCGTCATACTCGGGCGGGCAGACCTCCAAACATGTGCCACAGTTAATACATTTCTCCTGTTCTACAGCCTTAACCTCGCCCTTCCCCCCTTTTATTGCTTCGGTGGGGCAGACAAGAATACAATGCTCACAGCTTCTCTCACACTTATCGGGAATGATGTAGTATGCAGTCAGATTAGTACATATTTTCGCGGGGCAGCGCTTTTCCAGGATGTGTGCTTCATACTCGTCTTGGAAGTAACGCAAAGTGGTAACGACAGGGTTGGGGGCTGTTCCTCCCAGGGCGCAAAGCGATCCCGCCTTGATATCTTCAGCTAACTCGAGAAGCAGGTCAAGGTCTTCGATCTTGGCTTTGCCAGCTACAATGTCCTGAAGAATCTGAAGCATTTGCAGGGTTCCCAGGCGGCACATGGTGCACTTCCCGCAGGACTCCCTCGTGGTGAAATCCAGGAAAAAACGTGCCGCGTCGACTATGCAATTATTCTCGTCCATTACGATCAGCCCGCCAGAGCCCATCATTGACCCCGTCTCACGAAGAGAGTCATAATCGATAGGGGTATCGAGCAAGCTTTCAGGGAGGCAGCCCCCCGAGGGACCGCCAATCTGGACCGCTTTGAACGCTTTGTCTTCAGGTATTCCACCGCCAATGTCATAAATAAGCTCGCGCAGTGTCGTTCCCATAGGCACTTCAGTCAATCCTTTATTGTTAGTCTTGCCTGCCAGGGTAAACACGGCTGTTCCCTTGCTTCCCTCAGTCCCGATCGAGGAAAACCAATCTGCCCCTCCTTGAATTATCAATGGGATATTAGCAAAAGTCTTAACATTATTTAGTAAGGTTGGCTTACCCCACAAACCAGCTTCAGCAGGATAGGGTGGCCTGGGCCTGGGCGTGCTCATCTTCCCCTCGACAGCCGCCATTAATGCTGTCTCTTCACCGGCGACGAAAGCACCTGCGCCTTTGGCTATCTCGATGTGGAAATCAAAACCGCTACCGAGGATATCGTTCCCCAGGAAACCCATTTCTTCTGCCTGACTCAAAGCAGTCTGCACGCGCTCAATGGCCAGAGGGTATTCAGCGCGAACGTAGACATAGCCCTGGTGGCTCCCCATGGCGTAAGCAGCGATAATCATCCCCTCTATAGTCTGGTGTGGGTCGCTCTCCAGAACAACGCGGTCCATGAAGGCGCCGGGGTCCCCCTCATCAGCATTGCATATCACATACTTGGGTTCTCCTTCAGCGCTGCGGCAAAGCTCCCACTTTCGACCGGTGGGAAATCCAGCGCCACCTCGGCCTCGGAGTCCTGATCTCTTCAGCTCCTCAACTATCTCCACAGGCTGCATCGTCAAGGCCCTATTCAAAGCGGCGTATCCGCCGCTGGCGATGTAGTGATTGATGTTCTGGGGGTCGATATAGCCACAGCGCCATAATACGAGGCGAAGTTCGTGTTCAAACCTGGGAAGCTCTGGTATGTAGGGGGCTTCCTCCTCGCCTCCCTCAAGGGTGCCTAAGGCAAGTTCGAGGCAAGGGTCGTCACTCATGATGTAGCCTTCTACAAGGCGGGAAGCGAGTTCTGGTGTTATGTTATGGTATACAACACGGAAGGAACCGGGTTTGGATATGGTCACCAAAGGCTCAGCATAGCACAGTCCCATACAACCAACCTCAATGATCTTGACGTCAATCTTCCGCCGTGATAGCTCTTTTTTGAAAGCTTCAAGAGTGGCCAAAGCACCGGCTGCTCTGCCGCAAGTAGGTGTGCCAATCAGGATATGAGTGTTACTCTGAAGATCTTTCCATTCTGATTTTGCTTGAGCTTCAATCTCTTCAAATGTCATCAGAGATATGTTCTACGCATGACTTTCATCTGAAGACTGCTCATTTTCTAAGCCCCCTGGTTGGGTTTCATACCTATAGGGTATTAGAGCCTCCTCCACCTTAAACGGTGTCATCTTGGGGTGAACATCGTCTTCTACAACTACTACTGGAGCCAGCATGCAGCAGCCAACGCACGCGACTCGCTCTAAGCTGAACTCCTTATTCTGCGTGGTCTCTCCTACCTTGATGTCAAGCTCTCTCTCTAAAGCTTCTAAGACGAGCTTGCCCCCTGCCAGGTGACATGCGGTTCCCATACAAGCGCGGATGTGGTGCTTTCCCAATGGAACAAGGCGAAACTGGTTATAGAAGGTAGCAACTCCATACACCTCAACTTCAGGGAGCTCAAGGAAATGGGCAATGCCCTGCATTGCTTGCTTGGGAAGATAACTGAATCTTTTCTGGGCTTCCTGAAGCAAGGAGATTAGGTTTCTCCTTTCCCGGCTATATGACGTGACGACCTCTATTAGTCGCTCAGTTGACTGCTCAGTTAACTGGCCTTCTTGTTTTGTGGGCACCGGTTTTCATTTCCTTAACTGTGCAGCGAACGATGGAAGGAAAGCTCCCAGCCCTATTGTTTCCTTGGGGCCAACGATGACCTCCCACTTAAGGTCCAGAGCATCTTCAAGCTCGCCTTTGATTCTAGCTACTTTCCCTGGGATAATCAGTTTTCTGTGTTTTACCCTATCCGCAACTCCGCACTTCTTAATGAATGCACCAACGTCAGCGCCGCCGAACTTTCCTGCTGCCCAGCCAGTAAGGACGCCCAGACCCTCCGCATCCTTCACGCAAAGGAAGGAGGGAACCTTGGTAGCCTCAGTCGCCGATGAGACAAGGAAGTAAGTCAAAGCCCAGTTTGAGGTGACAAGAACCGGGGAGTATTCATCAGGCTGCAATACCTCATAGTATTTCTCCTCTACGGCCATGGGGAAGCGAGGGTCGGTATAGATATTAAGCCTGTCGATTAGGGTAGGAAGCAAGGCACGTGGCTCGAAATCCGAAAGCACAATAATCGCGGTGAATTTGGTTATAAGGGCGGAGGCGGCCATGGCTTCCTTCGGCCCGTCTTTGGCAATGAAGCAAGGAAAGGCTATTGTGGGATAGCCCAGGGGCCTGAACCCCGCCTTCAAAGCAGCCCTTCTAATGAAAGTCTGGTCTCTCAGGCCCTCCATCAAGTTCTTGGAACCGGGATCCAGGACTACGTCCTCGATACCAGCTTCCTTTAGCTTGACGGTTAACGGCACCAGCGAATCCACATTTTCTGCTCTGATTGCTACAGGGGTGGGTTTCTCCTTAATCTTTGGTATTGCCTCCTCCACATTTTCCTTGGTTATGGGATAAAGGAGAGGATTTCTGTCGGCACACAGATTCCTGGCGGAGAACAATACGTCCATGTCCTCTGAAATCAAGATCATCGGCGCGCTGCTCTCATGATAGGCTTTGTTGACCAGAGCCAAAAATTTGTCCTTATTCCCGGATTCAAACTGAAGGGCTAAGAGATCAGCCTTAAGGGTTAGCCCTATCCAGAGGAACTCCAGTTCCTTTATCTTATTTATCTTCTCCTCGATTCTAGCGTCGCTCTCCTTGTCGGAGATAAGCAGAGCAACTCCCGGCGGGTGGTAATAGGTCTTCTCATGCCTATATACCACCTCTTCATTGCCAATTACCAGCTTATTTTCCTCAGTGCCTATGGTGACAAGCCTCATAGGGGGAGCAAGAGCCTCTGTCAAATTGGCTTTTGTCTCCTCAGAGAGATGTGGACACTTATCCACAGTAGCTCCCCCTGAAGCCAACTTCATGGCGAAGGCAAAACAAGTGGGAAAGCCGCAGTCCTTACATCCCTTCGTCCTGGGAAGCATCTTTACTATTTCAGACCCACTAATCGGCATAATAGACCTCCTGCCAGCTTAAAATACTAAATCCTCTCACGGCCCCAAGTCGGTTTCGCTTCAACCTCACGTTCTCCTATCAAGGGCGCGAGTATGCGCTTATTCCGGAAGCTCAACCTCCCCTGCTATCCAGGGATGTCCTACCTTCTCAAGAAATGCCAGAAGCTCGTCCGTGTTGGTAACATCTTCCTCCGTGGGGATTTTGTCATACACTCCGTCTTCTTCGAAGGCTTCCCTGTATCTCTCCTTTATCTCCTTGGGCAGCCACACTATCCTTTTTCTCCCTCCATCTGCCTGAATGAACTTGGGAGATCTCAACTGCTCCAGACCTGTCCCCAACCGCCCCTCTACTTGCCTTCCACCAGAGGTGTCACCGGCCATATGGGAAAAGGTCTCTCCGATTACGGTTGGGCCTTTATGGTCCCTGTGCACAACTCCAAAGCCATCTGCCTCAGGTATGTAGAAAACGATGGCTTCGAAACAGCCACAGGAGGTGTGGGGATGCTCGAAGGCGCTGTAGAGATATACCCGGTCATAAGTCCCCAGGGACCTCTCATGCTCTACTTGATTCGCCCCGGTATATTCACCTTTTACAGGGTCTACAAGCTCGCCTTTGGGTATGGCAAATATGGGACCCTCGGGGTCGATCTTGGCAGCAGCTCTACCATCAAACCAGTTTATGGCTCCGCAATTGGCGATTCTATCCGGGGTTATTATGGAAATATGGGTGGGAGCAAAGCTTTGACACAGAACGCAGCCATAGAACGTGTCTACATCCTCATCGCGCAGATTCCTGGTCCTTTCATCTCTGGCACGGTAAACCTCCAAAGCATGTGGTCGAAGCTCCGCCACTTTTGCTTCATCGGTGATAATGGTGGTTTGAATCTTTTCAATAATTGGCATTTCCGAGGTATAGAGAAAGTTATAAATCTCTCCCAACTCCTTCAAGGAATTGAAGCCTTTCGCGGCGCAGTCCTTGCTCAGCCTCATCCAGGTATCCTGGCGCTGATTCATGTGATACCAACCCTCAGTCATGTTGGTGAACATGTGAATCCTTCTCTCAATGATTGCTTCGGCATCCTTATCCAGTTCCGCTCCGGCAACATCAACCAGAATAGCAATAGGATAACTCCCACCAGTGCCTGTCGCCTCGTCATAAGGTTGCAATTCACTTATATCGGGCCCAATAACCTCCACCTTCCCATCCTCTATTTCCTCAGGGCTCTTTAATGTTGCCAGCTCAAACTTTTGAGCTACCTTAGGGCCGCCAAACTCGATGTAAAGGTCTTCCTTTCTCACCACCTCCCCTTCATATTGTGGTCCGATATCTACATGAAACTCCATTCTTTAACCTCCTTTCTTCAGATCGGCTATCAGGTCTTCCAAGAAAGCCTTCCACTGCTTGTCCTTCCTGAAATTAGGAAGGGAATAGTTGGCATTAGGGAAGTAGAACTTGCACAGCGTCATAGTCTTCAAGTGAGGGGCAAAATGCTTCAGGACAGAAAGAGTTTGCTCCGCAAGATCACTTCTTATGCCAAAAAAGAGCACCAGGTCGTGGTTTCCTTCCTTTCTAACTCCCCTCCAATCGGGATCCTTAAGGGCATTTGCTATCTCTACGGCGTCGTAGACGCTATCAGGCATTACCCCCAGTTCCGTCAATTTCGCCTTTACATGCGCCGTGGCGCATATAGGTATGTCGGCAGCCTTGGCTATCTCCAGAGCGTAGTCAATGAGAAGTTTCCCGTCAAGCGACCACTCGGATAGCAAAGGGCCAAGTATTAATAGGGGTCTCTTTGCCTTCTGGATAAAAGCGGCATACTCCGAAGGATCCTCTATTATCCTGGCTGCCTTTATCCCGGTCATAACGTTTACCCGATGAAACGGTATTACTGCCATTTCTCCCTCCTTCTAGAATTCCTCTGCTATATTTACTCGTCCTTCTAGGCCATTCATCTTTATCCCCTAATGTATCACTGCATCTAGAGGCACCTTACTGGGATAAGTACCAATAAAGGTGGGAAGGCCAACGGGTTCCTTGGGTTGCCAGCCAATTTGCTTGAGGTATTCCCTTACCTCTTTCTTATAGACCAGAGGGATATCGGGGTCCCTCCTGATAAAGAGCTGAAGGTCTTCAGGGAGACCAGCTCCCATATATTTCTTATGCAACGAAATATAATGATTCAGCTTTATCCCCCTTCCCTGAGGGGTATCGTTTTTCCTTATGCACAGCTTGGCGATCATCACCATAGCCTTTTCCTTCGTCTCGCATACATAGGCTAGGTGTTCAGGGGAAGGCTCTCCGCTATCGACAATTTCCCTCTTCCTGGCATCCATAACGCTCCAATCATCCTCCTCCTTTCTGGAGAGAAATAGCCTTCTATATTTAGAGGAATGAGGACCCAGGACCACGGGGATACCCAGCCTGTTACATCCCGTGCCAATGGAAGCTGCTTTCTGAGACATTGCTCCCCAGGCCACTCCACAAGCGCCTACACGGTTAAGAACATAATCAGCTATCACCTCGTAGTTTGCCCTCAACGGCAAGGCGGCGAAGATATTGGCTATCTTTATGGCTGCTCCGGTAATATGAGAGTTGGATACACAGGAGCCAACATTCAATACACCTCCGCCGTCGAAATCAGGAGGATATTTCTCATAGACATTTTTGCCATCTTTATCCTTCTTCATCCCGGCAACCATTGCGGCACAGCCTGACAGAACCACGATATACTTTCTGCGTGCAAACTCATCCACCATGTCGGCAATATCCTCAATGTCGGGATAGTTGGAGCAGCCTACAAAGGCAATGACCCCGGGGATTGTACCCAGGGTTATGGGCGCCCCGACATTCCTTATCTCGGTGTCCATAATGGCTCCACGCCCAGCCCTGATCTTCCAGGTCTCCTTGCTTGCCACCACCTGCATCACCTTGAGGATAGGAACATTCTGCGGGCACTCCTCATCGCACTTCCCACAGCCAATGCACTTGTTAAATAGCTTGTGTGGCTCATCGTATTTCCCTTCAGAGATGTCCTTCATTGCCTTTCCAATCCCAAGCAGATTAGGGCAAACTCTCTCACACATGCCACATAGAGTGCATTTTGCCGCAAGCTCCTTAGCCTCCTCTTCACTTATCCACTCCTTCCTCCTTTTCGGGGCAATTGCCAGGGCGACTTTTGCCGCCACCTCAGACGCCTTCTCAGGGTTAAGGATGGCGAAATGCTTCTTATCCTCCACCATCTGTTTCACTATCTCTTCTGTGTCCCAATCGGTGGCATCCTCAAACCCATACATTACCTTATCCAGGCAGGCGATGACGCGTGAGTCAACCTTGTCTGCCTCTTCGGGCATATCAGTCCTGATGCATTGTTCGTCTGTCATTATTACGTCGGGAATGCCCGTCCTGATGAAGAAGAGTTGCCTGGAAAGAGGACCTACAACCTTTGCCCTGTCAGAATACCTTGTTGTCTCCAAGGCGGTACAGCACATGCCGCCTACCTCAATCTTGTCGTAGAGGTCATTCTCGCGTAAGTAATCAATGAGGGTACATGAAGTAGCAGGATTATGCCCAACCAGCAGGATCACCGGCTTGGATTTGTCTATCGAGCCCCATCCCGTGTCCACGAGAGGCGTATCGGCTACGGAGGTAGGATAATCAAAGCCTACAATCTGGGCAATATCAGCTACTTCCATCCCCACATGATCCAGCATGCTGGCGTGCAAGGCTTTCGATTCGTAATCCAGATAGCTTCCTTCCTGGCCGGTGTGGGTGGAATCAAGAAGATGGGCAATCTCCTTATATACATACTCTATGACCCTCTTAAGGTCGCCCAGGGTCTCAGGCTTTAGGCCGGTAACCGTCATTATGTTGGGAGCGTTGAGTTCGATGGATGTGCCCAAATCGATCTTCTTATCGGGACCATGCTTCTCAATCAAATGCTCCAGTATATGGCCGCCATGAGCGGCATGAGCGGAACATCCCATCAAGCAGGCAAGAAGGATGAGCCTCGCTTGCTGTGTCTCTATGTTCAGCCCACAAGCCCCTCTTCTGTTCTCGGTGAGGTCGCACTTACCATAGGTACAAAGACAGCATAGATCACAAAATGGAGCATAAAACGGCTTATAGGTCTTGAGGAGCCTCATATCCCAGGCCCTGAGATCTGACATTTCTGGCATTGGAGTAGGGCCAACTGGCTCCCAGGGAATGTCCGCTCTTATCAACTCTCGGATTTCTTCCAGCTTTCTGGTTATCTTTTTTACTTCTGCCATACTTCGCCTCCAATTGTCTCTTTTACCAGCTTTATATTGTCAGGGTGCCTGAGAACCAGAATGTTTGCCCCAGCCAGAATAAGGGAAAGTGCTGTGATTCCCTCCCAGAGTAATCCCTGCTCTTTGTTTTCCATGGCTTGCTTGGTCTTCCAGCACTCCCTTCCCAAATCAGCGATTATGGGCATCTGCGTCATACTGTCCTTAACAATCACCCCGAGCTGCTTCACTCTTTCCATCAGAGAAAAACTATACTCCATGCCGTAGCCGACTGCGGCAGATTCCGGATCAATCACAATCCTGTCAGGAGGAAGAAAGTGACATAATTTCACGTTTAGCTCTTTAAGCAGATTGATGTCCAAGGGAGATTCGGCGCTAGCCTTATGCCCATGATCCAGAATTGCGCGCCCCACGACTTCATAGTTTTCCTTATGCACCGGGCCAATGAGAAGGTTCATCCCATCACATACCTCCGCAACCTTGGGGAGCACTTCAGCATCTTTGCTATCATCCCCCGAGCCATAGACAATAAGGGGGATGCCTATTGATTCAGCAACCTTTTTTGTCAGGGCTGCTGCTTCGTCCGCCGGGCTGTCCTTCACCGCAGGATCAGTGCTGGTAAGACGAAGAAACACTGCATCTGCACCAAGGTCTTCACATTTCTGGGCCCATTTCACCGGATCGGATATCACGTCTTTAAAGGGTTCCACCAGGTGCTCCGGCCAGCCTTCAGGCTCCATGTCCGCAATCTCCAGGGCAAAGGCCGGTGGGTTGGGGAGTGAACCCTCATCAAAAAAATGGAAGGGGAGGATATTCTCACCTCCCAGTTTTAGGGCTTTCTCTCCTATCCCAATTATCTCTTCCCTAACCACTCCAGAATAAGACTCAACCGGCGCTTTATACTCCATTCTGTACCTCCTTAGCTTTCAAGCCAAGCATCGGAATAGAGGGTTTCCCCCATAAGAACCTTGGCTGTCTTCACATAGTTGATTTCTTCTTGCGATAAAGGAGAGAGGTCTATATCCTCTCCATCCATGGTTCTATAGATAAGGTCGACCATGTTCTGCATCCCACCTGTGATCATGCTCATCATATCCTTATCCAGAACATCCACGATGGAAGAGTAAAGCCCATATCTTTGCAGCATCATTTGATAAGTGCGGTTGAGGAGGGGTCTGAGCTCCACAGGCACCCCATTAGATATGTTTGAAAGACCTACCACCGATTTGATATCGGGCAAAGCTTCGGGAAGCATCTGTATGAATTCATATGTTGCCATAGCATTCTTCTGACCTTCGCCGGCGGTACTCACAGGTAGGACTATGGGATCAGCCCAAATCCTGTCGTTGGGAATTCCAAGGGCATTGGCATAGGCAACCGTGTCCATAATGCTGTCCAGTTTCGAATCACCTTCTGCAGGCATACCTCTATCGTTAATCACTGAGATTACTACGTCGCAGTCGTATTTCTTGGCTAGGGGAAGCATTTGCTCCTTTGAATCCGTCTTTCCCGAGGCGGAGTTAATCAGAGGCCTTTTCTTGCAAATCTTGAGTCCAGCCTCCGTAGCCACAGGGTTCATAGTATCCAGGGACAGGGGCAAATCGGTGGCCGCTTGAGCCGTGTTCACTATCCATTGCATGGTTTCTTCGGTGTCTTTCCTTAAGAAACCAACGTTTAGATCTATATAATCAGCCCCAGCCTCGCCTTGAAGTCTCGCCAAATCCTGAATTACCTTGGCGTCTCGAGCCTTTATGGCGTCATTTACTGCCCTTGCTATGACATGTATACTTTCACCTATGATAATCATACCGACCTCCGTTGTTCAGACAAAATCGCTGTAGTATAGTACAAAGCAACCTATGGGTCAATTACCCTCCTTGAACGCCAGGGCGCCAGCAGGACAGACATCCACACATGCGCCGCAGCCCTGGCAGCTAGAGCTGCCGATAGGCTCATCTCCAAAGGTGGTGACCCTCCGCTGAAAACCCCGATGAGCGAAACCAATAGCTCCAATTCCTAGCTCGTCCTCGCATACCCAAACACATTTGCCACAGAGCACGCACTTATTGGGGTCATAGACAAATGTGGGGCTGCTGGAATCAATGGGTAGATTCCGCAGGACTTTTCTGAACCTTTTGGTCTTAAGCTTTACGCCGAGCTGCTTGGCGATACTCTGGAGCTCGCAAGAGCCATTCCTGGGGCAATGGGCACAATCTACGGGATGATTAGATAGAAGGAGCTCGAAAGAAGTGCGCGCTAGCCTTAGTGCCTTTGGCCCCCTGGTAGTGACTACCATGCCCTCCGTCACTGGGGTGGTACAAGCAGTGACCGGCATATCTATGCCTTCCACCTCGACAAAACAAAGGCGACAGGAAGCAAAAGGCTCACTCCTCTCTCGAATGGCGCAGAGATTGGGTATGTAAATACCATTATCCAAGGCCGCCCATAGTATCCTATCACCCTCAACGGCTTTTATCTGTTTGCCATCAATGGTTAGAGAGACGCTCACTAGAACTCTTGCCAGCAAATCAGCAACCGTAGCGCTGAAGTCTGTCGTCTTGAGTTAAGTGTATCACCCCCTTAGAAGAGTCCCTGTACTTTCCCAGTCTTAGTATCAATATCTACCTTTCTGAAGGCTGGATCGGAGCTCGTTCCTGGCATGAGGCTAATGGTTCCGGCGCAGGGGCAGAGGAATTTGGCCCCGGAATAAATCAGCACGTCGCGGATGGGTAGGGTCCATCCTTTGGGGACACCTTTGATGGCCGGGTCGTGAGTCAAGCTCAAGTGTGTCTTCACCATCATGGTGGCGTAATCATCATATTTGGGATCCTTCTCGAGCATCTTGGCCTTGGCCTCGGCATCAGCCGTCCAGGATACTCCATCGGCTCCATACACCAGCTTGGCGATCTTGTCGACCCGTTCCCGCAGCTTCATTTCCATGGGATACAGAAACTCGAAATGGGGCTCAGATTTGCACGCTTCCATAACCGTATCGGCAAGCTCCAGGGCGCCATCCCCGCCATCGGCCCAGTGAGTAGACACGGCACAGCCTGCTCCAGCCCCCTCGGCCGCCTTCCGCACCATGGCGATCTCTTCCTTGGTGTCGGTATAGAACGCATTGATGCACACCACCGGGTTGATGCCTGATGTCCTGATGGTGTTGATGTGGTGCAGCATGTTAGGGATACCCTTCTCCAATAGTCCCAGGTCCTCCTTGGTATAGGAATCGGGTAGGGGCAGACCAGCCACCACCCTAGGCCCACCGCCGTGCATCTTCAGTGCTCTGATGGTGGTCGTGAGTACTGACACGTGCGGCTTGAGACCGCTGTAGCGACACTTGACATTCCAGAACTTTTCAAAACCGATGTCTGCGGCAAACCCACTCTCGGTCACATGGTAGTCAAACATCTTCAGCCCAATGCGGTCGGCGATGATGGAGGATTGCCCCACAGCGATGTTGGCAAAGGGGCCAGCATGCACCATGCAGGGCTGATACTCTACCGTGCAACACAGGGTGGGGTTAATGGTGTTGCGCATCCAGGCAGTCATGGCGCCGCCCACCTCCAGGTCGCGAGTGGTGACGATCTTGCCGTCCCTGTCAAAGGCCACGGTAATGTTATCCATTCTTTGGCGCAGGTCCGCCAAGTCTCTGACGATTGACAGCATGGCCATGAGTTCAGAGCTGACAGCAATACCGACCTTGGACTCCATCATGAAGCCATCCATGCGGCCACCCCTCCCTATACTGATGTTCCTCAGGCTCTGGGCGCAGAAATCCAAAATCCAGCCCATCTCCACTCTGGTGGGGTCAATGTTCAAGCGGCGCATCCGGCTGCGGTCGGCCAGTTCCTTATCATCGTAATTGCGCTCGTGCTGCATCCTCGCGGTAAGCGCCACCATGGCCAGATTGTGGGCATTCATTATGTCGTTGATATCGCCGGTAAGCCCCATGGAGAACTCGGTCATGGGAATGAGCAGAGCATTGCCACCGCCAGCGGCGGTTCCCTTGATATTCATGGTTGGACCACCCGACGGCTGGCGTATGCAGCCACCTGCATTCTTGCCCCGCTTGCCCATACCTTCCAGGATGCCCATCGTGGTCGTCGTCTTACCTTCACCCAGGGGTGTGGGAGTTATGGCAGTTACCTCAATATATTTGCCATCTGGTTTATCCTTGAGGCGCTCGATGATTTTCAGGAAATCGAGCCTGCATAGTCTCCCCTGAGGGATGATCTCATCCTTTTGCAGGTTCAGTCTTTCCCGCCACTCATCGGGGGTTGGCATGTTTGCTTCAGCTGCTTCTGAAATTTGCCAGTCCGCCATTTTTGTAGGATCGTAGGGCATAATAACCTCCTTACTAGATTTTGTTATTCTTCTGCCTGCGCCGCTTTTGATTAAGGCGAAACACTCTAGTCTGCCTCTGTGAAGGCTGCCTCCTTTCTAGCTAATTATTCCTGCTTTCCTTTCCGCTGCCTCCACCGTATTCACCAATAGCATGGTAACTGTCATCGGACCAACGCCCCCGGGGACTGGTGTTATTGCCGCTGCCTTTTCCTTGATCGCTTCGAAATCGGTATCACCAACTAGCCGAAAGCCCTTCTCTCTAGTCTTGTCTTCCACACGATTGACACCAACATCAATAACGACTGCACCATCTTTGACCATGTCAGCAGTTATTGCTTTAGGACTGCCCATCGCCGCCACGACAATATCAGCCTGTCTTGAAAATGAGGCCATATCCTTAGTTCCGGTATGGCATACCGTGACTGTCGCGTTGGCGCCTTTCTTCTTCTGCATCAGGATAGCTGCCAGAGGCTTACCGACAATGTTGCTCCGCCCACATATAACTACATGTTTGCCACCGGGATCATAGCCAGCCCTGACCAGCAATTCTTGAACTCCGTGAGGAGTACAAGGCATGGGGCAAGGCTCACCTCTAAGCAGCTTGCCCACATTCACTGGATGAAAGGCATCCACATCTTTTTCTGGAGAGATATAATTAATCACCTGATCTGTGCTGACATGTTTAGGCAAAGGAAGCTGTACCAAGATGCCATGGAATTTGGGGTCTTGATTAAGCTTGTCAACCGTCTTTATAACCTCTTCCTCTGCAGCATCTGCCGGCAGGCGAATTGTCTCCTCGTACACGCCTATTTCTTCAGCACCTTTGGCCTTGGCGGTAACATAGGAGACAGATGCCGGGTCCTCTCCTACTAGCACCACCCCCAGTGCTGGCGTCACCCCCTTCTCCCTTAGTTTCTTCACCCTCTCTTTCAGTTCCTGGCGGATTTCCGCCGCTACCTCGGTTCCGCTGATGATTTTGGCTCCCATATCTCTTTTACCTCCCTTGTTGCTGTTTCTCCTTTGCCTCAGACGTGACTCCTTACGTCGGTGCACGAAAGGGGCGGTTCAATTTCGCCTCAGCTTCAATCCTGAATTCAGCCTAACTGTTTCCGGCAATCTTCGCCCCCATTCAAGCTCCTGCAGTTAGCTTCACTTCTTGCCAAAAGGCCAACGCTATTTTTCAACGGCCTCCAGTGTTTGCTGGGCGCGCCCGCCCAGTTATTTCAGCTTATCAAGTCGAGCAGCAATACTTCTCACCTCGGCCATGACCCTTGCACTCGAATTGACCAGGGGAAGGCCCGCAAGATCAGCTTCTACCATTGCTTCATCATACGGGATGAAGCCAAGAAACTCGAAGTCTGCCATCTTGGCGGTCAGGAAATCCTTTTCTCTCTCACTCCGAATCTTATTGGCTACTACCCCAATACTTTGCAAACCTATCTCAAGGGCCAAATCTCTTACCCTACGGCCTGTTGAGACGCTTCTCATACTCGGTTCTACCACTATAATCAGCTTGTCCACTCCCTTCGCTGTTCCCCGTGTTAAGTGCTCTATTCCAGCCTCCATGTCCAGAATAACCACTTGGTTTGCTTCAAGGAGCAAATGGGACACCAAGGCTTGAAGCAGAGCGCCTTCGGGACAGTAGCAACCAGTGCCGGCTGCCTTAACCGGCCCCATAACCATTATCTTGATTCCGTCATATTGTAGAGAGCACTTCTCCGGCAAATCGTCAACTTTGGGATTTAACTTGAAATACGGTGCCATTTGGCCAGGTCTTGCTCCAGTCCTCTCCTCAATAAGGTCATCCATCCTGGATATCGGTATTATCTCGTCGGAATTAGGAAGGCCAAATGCAGCTGCTAGGTTGATATTGGGGTCAGCATCTATTGCGAGGACAGAATAACCGGATTCAGCCAATACCACAGAAAGGAGGGATGCTAGCATCGTCTTACCTACCCCTCCCTTGCCGCTAATGGCGATCTTCATTTGACAAACGCTTAATTATATTTAAGGTCAATGAAGAAATCAAGCGATTTCGTAGAATTTCTAAGCTTTTCCGAGCTCTAGCCAGCCACTCGCCTTTCTGCTGCCGTCACGGTTTTGACCAGCGGCATAGTAACGGTCATGCGGCCAAACTTCGCCGGGGGACCGGGGTAATCGCCTGAGTTTTCTCCTTAATGGCATCAAAGTCAAAATTGCCTACCAACCTCTGACGCCTCTTGGAAGCGGGGTCTTCTCCGTAGCTGGCACTGGAGTCTATAGCCGTCACGCCATCCCTTACTATGTCAGCGGTGACAGACTCTGCCCTGTTTGCCGAAACCACCGCTATATCCCCCCAACGTGTGCGAGCGGATAGATCCGCTGTGGCGGGATAACAAAGGGTTCCGTTTGCTCCCAGGATTCCTTGGGCCAGGAGGATGCTGGAGGTCTCCCCACAGGACCATCCACGTTTACAACAACTGCACTCTCACCCTCGAGACCACTCTATCTACTGCGAAGCAGCATCTGGTAAATATCGGTAGGGGGTGACATTCTCGCTGGACGTCAACCAAGAATACATCGTTTGGTCGTTGTATTGTTTTGGGCCACATGTTACATTCGCCCGTTTGGAATGCAATCGATGCCTTAACAGGGCATTGACAGATGCCCAACCCGAATGTCTAGACAGGGCTGGAAAGGAAGCAATTGTGGCAGTTGAGAAAGGTGCCACTTCCATGAGGTAAGGAGAAGCTTGCCTTTCCTCTGCCTAAGGAAGTGTCCGAAAGAGCCTATTTGGAGAGCACTGAGGAGTGCAGGAGGGTCTACAGAGAATCCATTGAGAATCCTGGGAAATCCTGGATTCAGCTCGCTGAGCAGTTTCACTGGTCTAAGAAATGGGATAAGGTGCTGCTAGAAGCTTTCGCCAATGGTGAGCACCGGTGGCTTGTGGGTGCTGAGATGAGCGTTTGCCAGGACCCTGCCGCCTGCCGTCTGAAGACCTGGCGTAAGAACGAGGCTGCAAGCACATCAGCAAGGTTTTGGCTTCGCATTTTTGTGTTTGTTTCGCTAACCATGTTGTTCCGACTGCTTGCCGCGGTTTTCTCCAGTGCGCTTGCATCCAAAGGCGCTGGCGTGAGGGGGGCCATCTGTGGCGCTGCTGTCTGCGGCTCAGCCGCCGTAATCTTAAATGCAATGTATGTAAGGGAAGTCCTGCCGATAGGGCCCGGGCCTGAGTGGCAGGAGCAGGGACGCCTCATGCAATTGTGAGGCCGAGGCAAACAATGCCTAGATGATTTTCGAGATTGCCTAAGAGGTGGTTCAACAAGTTTGCAGAGTGGTGGTGATAGGCAATCAAGCTAACCAAACCAGTACTAAAACCATTAGGAGGTTAATAAGTGGAACAGAGAGTCTTTGCAAATCCGGCTGTTGTTGGGTTGGCAGGCTTTGGTGGCACTACCCTGTTGCTCCAATTCCATAACCTTGGTTGGAGTGGGGCTGGCACGATTCTGTGGTGTGGTCTCTTTTTTGGTGGGCTGGCACAGCTAATTGCCGGCTTCAAAGAGTTTGGTACAGGGAACAATTTTGGCTTTTCTGCCTTCTGCACCTATGGTGCCTTCTGGATGGCCTTCGCAGGCATTCTCTTGGCGATGAATTTTGGCATCGGGAATATTACTACGACGGATGTCGGTTGGTTCCTGGTGATGTTTACCGTTATCACCTTCATCTACATGATAGGCTCGTTCAGAGTCAGTTGGGGGAGTTCTTTCATCTTCTTCACACTTTTTCTGGGGCTCATCTTTCTTGACATAAGCCATCTAGGCGGTCCAGCAGTCTTCACCAAGGTTGCCGCTGTGGTTCTAATTTTCTGTGGCCTTGCTGCTCTCTATGTCATGGCCGTAACGGTTTTGGGCCAATTTGGATGGAAGCTGCCCAACGGTAAGGGATGGCTCGCTAAGTAGTGGCTTGTGGCATTTTGGTGGAAAGACTATCGCAGTCTATCCTAGAAGGGGAACTCCCAGGAGTTCCCCTTCTATAGTCAGTATTTCCTCCAATACTTCTATCCAGTTGTCACCCAGGGGCTTGGTGTCTAACCTTACTTGGGTAGGGCCTACTTTGACTACTCCATGGTAGCGTGTTGGCAAAGATAGCTTCTCTGGCCTTCTGGGCTTTATTATTATTTTTCTTTCTTCTGTGTGAATAGAGTCTATCTCAGCTTTAGTGGCCAGGATCTTAATCTTAACTAAATAAAGGAGGTTTCCCACTGCCTTCGGCAGGGTGCCGAATCTATCCCTAAGCTCTTGAGCCATGTCTTCTATCTCCTTGATACTCTCTGTCTTTGCCAGTCTGTGGTAAAGGCTTAGTCGGGCGTTTAGGGAGGGTACGTATTCCTGTGGTATATAAGCTGTCAGCGGCAAGCCTATGCTTGGGGTTATCTCGGGTTCGGTTCTTGCGGGTTTGCCCTCTCGTTCCGCCTTCAATTCCTCTACTGCCTCTGCAAGCAATTGGCAATAAAGTTCGAAACCCACAGCAGCTATATGTCCGCTTTGCTTAGCGCCCAGAAGGTTTCCCGCTCCTCGAATCTCCAGGTCCTTCATAGCGATTCCGAGTCCAGCGCCGAGTTCTGTAGCCTCGAATATAGTCCTGAGCCGTTTTTGAGCTTGAGAAGTCAATTGTTTGCCTTCATCGAAGAGAAAGTAGGCACAAGCACGGTTAACGCCACGACCTACCCTACCTCTCAACTGATAGAGCTGGGTCAACCCCAATCTGTCAGCTTGGTTGACTATCAGGGTATTAACGTTAGGCATATCCAGGCCTGACTGGATAATAGTAGTGGTAACCAGAACATCGTAGTTGCCTGCGACGAACTCCCCCATCACTCTTTCCAATTCTTCCTCAGGCATTTGCCCATGAGCTATACCCATCCTGGCTTCAGGTACTAAAGCCTTTAATCTGCTTGCAACTAGGGCGATGCTCTGAACCCGATTATGCACAAAGAAGACCTGACCATTTCGCTCTAACTCATGCAGTATCGCCCGCTGAACTAACGCCTCATCGTAACTTCCAACATAGGTTTTGATGGACAAGCGCTGTTCAGGAGGCGTTTCCATAATGCTCATATCCCTGATTCCGGCCAAGGACATATGCAGGGTACGGGGAATAGGTGTGGCGCTGAGAGTAAGGACATCCACCTCTCTCCTTAGTTGCTTAAGCTGCTCCTTTTGGGCTACGCCAAACCTTTGCTCTTCATCGATAATTACCAAGCCCAAATCTTTGAAGACGACGTCTTTCTGTAGTAAGCGGTGAGTGCCGATGCAGATATCTACCGTGCCCGCGACCAAGCCATCGAGGATAAGTCGTTCCCTTTTTGGAGAGCAAAACCGGCTCAGCACCTCCACTCTTAACGGGAAAACCTGCAGTCTTTCGCTGAAGGTAATGAAATGCTGTTGAGCCAGCACGGTAGTAGGAACTAATACAGCTGCCTGCTTATTATCCATGACCACTTTGAAGGCAGCACGCAAAGCCACCTCGGTCTTGCCGTAGCCTACATCTCCACAGATAAGCCGCTCCATCGGCTTGGCTTTTTCCATCTCCTCCTTCACTAAGGCAATCGCCTCAAGCTGGTCGGGAGTCTCCATATAAGGGAAGGAAGCTTCTAGTTCTTGTTGCCACAACGTGTCGGGGGAGAAAGCAAAGCCGCGGGTTACCTCTCTGGAAGCATAAAGATTAAGAAGCTCCTGAGCAGTATTGGCCGCTGACTCTTTGACTCTCCGTTTCGTTCGCGCCCATTCTTGAGTCCATAGTCGGCTCAAAGGCGGTGGCTGGTCGCTGGCAGCAAAATAGGGACTGAGACGCCCCACTTGATCTGTGGGCACATAGAGCCTGTCATCAGCGGCGTACTCTAAGATGAGGTACTCTCGCTCAATGCCATCAGTGGTCATCTTGGTTAAGCCTTTGAATCTGCCAATGCCATGCTCAACATGAACGACATAATCCCCGGGGTTTAGTTGAGGAAGGAACCATTGACGGTGCGTCGGCTTCTTCCTTAGCGGTCGGCGTTGCTTAACAAAACCGAAAATCTCACCGTCAGTAATTAGACTCAGCATGTGAGCCATCGCCCATCCGTGAGGCAGCGAACCTTGAACCAAGCAGACTGAACCAGGAGGAGGTTCCTGCTCTACCTGTGTTGTTGGATAGGTATAAATGCCTTCTTCCTCAAGAAGCTCGGCCAGGCGATTTGCTTGATGGCTAAGTACCATTACCCTCTGTCCAGTTTTGATCATTCCCTTTATCGCCGTGAGGAAAATGCCCAGTTTGCCGCCATAACTCTGAGGAGCTGTGAAAGGCAGCGCCTGCCCGTCATTCTCGCCCCAGAGCTCTAATACCAATCGCCGTCTTGCCCTTATCTTTGGCTGCAATTCACCCCAGGTGAAATAGGCAGGGGGGAAGCCTTGAGGCAATTCACCCGCCTGTAGCTTGGCTTGTCTCAATTCCTGAGCCTGCTCATGCAATCTCTCCATGACGGCCTCGATTTGCTCAGGACTGTCCACAATGAGAAGAGCATCCTTGGGCAGGTAATCAAAGATGCTGCCGGAGTTGAACAAAGGCGAATAGAATTCGGCGCCCGCAAACCATTGATTTTGCCATAGTCTATCCATATCTGCTCCAATACGTTCCTTCACGTCAGCAGCGCAACTACGCGAATTCAGTTTGCCTTCTATTTGCTGCCATGCATCGCTATCTGCTCGAGGCAATAGTATCTCCTTGGCTGGAACGATGGTTATTGACTCAACAGCTTTCAGGGAGCGCTGAGTCTCAGGATCGAAGAGTCTTATGCTCTCTATCTGATTGCCAAAGAATTCTATTCTAGCAGGGAAGGCGCTACAGGGAGGGAAAATATCAGCGATGCCCCCTCGGCGACTCATTGTCCCTGGCACCTCAACCATATTTTCCATTTCATAACCCATAGTCTGCCATCTGCCTATGAGCTCAAGAGGGTCAGCGATCATTCCTTGCTTTAACGTGTGGCAGGCTGAAATAAAAGCATCTCTAGGAATAGTCTTTCCCATTGCCGCTGCCGCTGATGCAACTATCAAAGGAGGTCCAGCATTGTTTACTTGAGAGTTTTGCCAAAAAGCCAAGGCAGACAGCACTTGCAATCTTTCCAGCATAGTAGTGAGGTCAGAGGCAAGGTATTCGTAGGGCAGGACATCCGGTTCAGGGAAATGTTGCAGCAGAGCCGAAGGAGGACACCAAACCTGAAGCTCCTCGTAGAGCCTTTGGCGGTCCTCAGGCTGGGCAGTGATTACCATCACAGGCAAAGCGAACTCATTATGTAAAGCAGCTATGATGTAGGGTTTAGCCGCATCCAGAATAGTCAGCCGTGATTCGCCCTCGGTTCTGCATAGTTGCTGCAGCAGCCGGGAATATCCTGGCACTTCGGTGATAAGAGGAAACAAAGAGGAAAGATTCATATCAAAGGGAACTCGATTGTAGCACACGCTTTGTTACGTAAGCAAAAAGCTCTCGTTTGGCGCCGGAAAGCAGGTCAAGATGTGCTGGATAACACAACGATGAATTATCTAATTGCTCGGGCCGCTGTTGCTGAGCCTGTGTATTGTCATTATAATTTGAGCTATGGTCTATCATCGAATAGTGGCCAAATTTGGCACCAGACTTCTCACTGCTGGCAGCGAGCACCTTGACTTGCGAATTATGGCTGACCTGGCAAAGCAGGTGGCCCAACTTCATAATCAGGGAAGGGAAATAATAATAGTCTCCTCGGGGGCCATTGCTGCTGGGAGGGAAAAGCTAAAGAATGTCCATGAGCGTAAGAATGTTCCCTTCAAACAGGTCCTGGCATCGGTGGGGCAAGGCCATCTTATGCACATCTATGGGCAACTTCTTGGCCAATATGACATAACCATTGCTCAGGCATTGCTGACTAAAGGGGATATGGGTGACCGAAGCGGCTATCTCAATGCCCGCAATACTCTGCTGGCTCTTATCGAGCTTGGTGTAATCTGTATTGTCAATGAAAATGATGTTGTCGCCCTTGACGAAATCGAAGAGCTCAAGTTTGGAGATAATGATAACCTATCAGCCATGGTAGCAAACTTAATCGATGCTGACCTTCTGGTGCTGCTCACTGATGTCGGCGGTCTATATTCCGCTGACCCTCGCCGCAATCCCAATGCTAAACTCATATCGAGAGTAGATAATATCGATGACGAGATTGAGCGGTTAGCCAAGGAAACCACCAATTATCACGGGACGGGGGGCATGATAACCAAGATCGAGGCAGCCAGACTAGCTACCTCTTCAGGTGTGGCTGTGGTCATCGCTGATGGGTGGGAGCCTGACATACTGATAAGAATCAGCGATGGGGAAGAAAGAGGCACACTTTTCCCACCGCGAGTCAACAAAATGGAGAGCAGGAAACGCTGGATGCTCAGTGGTCTGGCTTCCAAAGGCAAAATAGTAGTGGATAAAGGAGCTATGGTAGCCCTTAGAGAACAGAGCAAAAGCTTGCTCCCGGCCGGTGTCGTGGAGGTGGAAGGCAAGTTTGAGCGTGGCGACATTGTGGACATCTTTGATAAGCAAGGCAACCATATCGCCTGTGGCATTTCTAATTATAGTTCCACCGATGTAGCTGTCATCAAAGGGGCGCACTCCAATAGAATCCCTGCCCTTCTGGGCCATGAATACGGCGACGAACTGATCCATAGAAATAACATGGTGATATTGTGAAAGGAAATAGGCATGTCAGCCAATCCGTAAACTGGAGCATAGAGTGAGCAAGGTGCCAACACGGAAAGAAGGGAAAAGGGGCACCAAGACAAGTTCATTCGGTTCGCCGGGTCGGATAAGCCACGACTCCACGCAGTTCTATGCCAGCAGACTCTATGAAAGCTTACCCAAAGAAGAAAAGATCAAATACGTAGAAAACCCTATCCCTCCCGAATTCCTGGACAAGATACTTTGCAAATCAAGCGAAAAAATGGAGGAATTGCCTGATAATAGCATTCACCTGATGGTTACGTCCCCACCCTACAACGTGGGCAAGGAATACGATGAAAACTTAACGCTTAAGGGATATAGAGAATTTCTTGGATCGGTATGGCGAGAGGTTCATAGAGTCCTTATGCCCGGGGGCAGAGCTTGCATAAACATTGCCAACCTGGGGAGAAAACCATATATCCCCCTTCACGCCTTTATCATTGAAGATATGTTTGAGCTAGGTTTTCTGATGCGGGGAGAGATTATCTGGAACAAGGCTTCGAGTTCCAGTTCTTCTACAGCCTGGGGAAGCTGGCTTTCTGCAGCCAACCCCACATTGAGAGATGTTCACGAGTATATCCTGGTTTTCTCTAAGGGAACATTTGCCCGAAGTAAGCCACCCAATAGACATAACACGATATCCAGAGAGGAATTCCTTGAATATACTAAGAGCGTGTGGACATTCCCTGCGGAACAGGCAAAAAGCATTGGGCATCCTGCACCTTTTCCCGTAGAGTTGCCATACAGGCTTATCCAGCTCTATACCTATGAGGGAGAGGTCGTCCTGGACCCCTTTATGGGCAGTGGACAAACAGGGTTGGCGGCGATGAAAGCGAAGCGGCACTACGTAGGTTATGACATAAACGAGGAATACGTTAAGCTAGCGGAGAGCCGAATCAGAAGGTTTAGGTATATGCGGAATGTGCCTGCTTTATTTGATTCTATAGTTGAAGAGGGCAGGGAGCAATATGAGTGTATGGAAAAGAGAGTTTGAAGCTGAAAAAGAAGGATAAGGAGAAAGACTATGGAGTTAGCCACAACAGCGCCGAAGAAAGGGAGAATTGGCGGTTTTGACCAAACCCGCGGCATTGTCTATCAAACAGTGCACCAATTCTCTATATGAATATATAATAGCATAATGTTAAATACTATCATTACCCTGCCTGCACATATTGAGGGAAACTGACATGGACACACTGAAAACCAACGTTTTGTATTACGGCGACAATCTGGAAATCTTGCGAAGGTACGTCCCTGACAACTCTATAGACCTTGTTTACCTGGATCCGCCCTTTAACAGTAAGAAGGACTATAACATCTTATTCAAAGAAAACGGCGGCGTTGAGTCTGAAGCCCAGATAAAAGCCTTCACTGATACCTAGCACTGGACTCAGACCGCCGAGAATACTTACTATGATATTATCACTAATGGACCATTGAAAGTGGGACGGCTGATTGGCGCTTTACACGATGCCATAGGACGAAATGATGTCATGGCATACCTGGTAATGATGACCACTAGGTTGATAGAGCTGCACCGAGTTCTCAAGCCAACCGGCTCCCTCTACCTTCACTGCGACCCCACCGCCAGCCACTATCTGAAGCTGGTGCTTGACCAGATATTTGGGGCTACTAATTTCCAAAATGAGATAGTTTGGTACTACCGAGGTGCTGGTGTGTCACCCAAACGATTTGGACGACGCCATGACACAATTTTTTTTTACGCTAAATCCTCTAAATGGGCTTTCTATTCGGACGAAGTGCGCACATCCTATGCTGAAGCTACAGTTGAGCGTTTCAAGCACTACATTGGTAATATAAGGAATGGGAGGGATTTCGGCACTCAACAGCTTAATCCAAAAGGTAAGCATCCAGATGATGTATGGGAGATTTCCATTGTTGCACCTTCAGCAAGAGAGCGTCTTGGCTATCCGACCCAAAAGCCTCTTGCCCTGCTGGAGCGCATAATTAAAGCCAGCTCCAATGAAGGGGATGTTGTCCTTGACCCTTTCTGCGGCTGTGGCACAGCACTTGTCGCGGCTCAAGAACTGAATAGAAGGTGGATAGGCATTGACATTACTCACCTAGCCATTACCCTGATGCGCAACCGTCTCCGTGATAGCTTTCCCGGCATTCAATTCGAGGTTATCGGCGAGCCGGTGGATTTGGCTTCAGCCAACGCTTTGGCAAGACAAGACCGCTACCAGTTCCAATGGTGGGCACTCGGCTTGATCAAGGCCAGACCATTGGGAGAAAAGAAGAAAGGTGCCGATAAAGGAATTGGCGGCGTTATCCAGTTCATAGATGACCCCAGTGGCAAGGCAAAGCGAGCCGTGATCCAAGTAAAAAGCGGGCATGTAGGCGTTAACGCCATTAGAGAGCTGAAAGCAGTGGCTGCCGGTGATGCTCTAGGTATATTCATTACCTTAGAGCCGCCAACGGGACCCATGCAGACCGAGGCAATAAGCGCTGGCTTCTACCACTCACCGGGCTGGAATGAAGACTATCCCAAAATACAAATATTGACTGTAGAAGAGTTATTGCATGGCAAAGCTGTTGACATGCCGCCACAAACCCAGACCAGTGTCACCTTTGCCAAGGCTCCAAAGGTTTCTCAAAACCGAGGGGGCCAACTGACGATGAGCTAACGAATGGTTGAGACGATGACTAAGAGAAGAGCATCAGGCAGAATCAACGAAGAGTATGTGTGTATCGACTCCTTTATACAGCATGTCAGCGAAATCGACAGCAGGCAAGAAATTACGGTTCGTGAGGAGCCTAATGATCCGCCTGATTTCTGGGTTACAATCGCAGGAGTTGAATATGCAGTTGAAGTCACAAGTATTGTAACCGACTATGGCTACGATGCCTTGTGCGACAAGCTCGCTAAGGACATCCGCTCCGAGCCTGAGACAAACAACGGTATGAAAGGAACGTATGGTTTAACGGTAATGAGACGACCTGACATTCCGAGGAGGGCAACAGCTGACTGGAAAACACTCGTTTCGACTGCTGCCACAAAAACCCAAGAGATGTCAAATGCTCTATGTGGGGCAGAGTCTTGCTTGCTAAGGGATATCAACGGCTATCTGGAAATACAGAAAATGTCCGACCATGGTGCTGAAATCCGCCTATGCAGGATGCCAGCAATGAAGTGGGAAGGTGAGGTTCAGGAAGAACTCACACAGCTTTTCAAGGATGCTATCGATAGGAAACTGGTCGCACTTGAGAAGAAAGGCGTTCTGCATCAGTGTTCAAACATCATTCTGCTCTTTTACGACGCCTATGATTATGGCGATGTCGAAGATGTGCGGCAGGCATTCCTAAATGTTCAAGGCTATGATTGGTTGCACTCTATCTTCATGGCAATGTCTTTCTCTGATGGGCCTAATACCAGTTACCCAAATGCCCCTGGACGTAGGGGGGTGTTCCTTTATAGCAGAAATGGAAAGTGGCGTTAATCACGATGTTAAAGAGGGGGCGGAGCCCCTCTTAAGAAACCTTCCCCCTCTCCTTTGAAGGAGAGGGGGACTAAGGGGGTGAGCTAAATTGGAATCAGCCATAAAAGAACTGGAGGAAAAGGGGAAGGCAGCCAAGGCAGCTTCTAGGAAGCTGGCCTTCCTTTCCACCGAAATCAAGAACAAGGCCTTGCTCAATGTCTCTGAAGCTCTTATGGGCAGGAGGGATGATATTCTAGCTGCAAATAGAGCCGATTATGAGGTGGCCGAGGCTTCAGGGATGAGCGAGGCTATGCTTGACAGGCTGATGTTATCGCCAAGCCGTCTGGAGGCCATGTCCCAGGATGTCAAGACGGTGGCTGCCTTACCTGACCCGGTCGGCGAGATGATTGAAATGCGCACCTTGCCCAATGGTTTGCAAATAGGTAAGAAACGAGTCCCCTTGGGAGTCATCGGAGCGGTTTATGAGAGCCGCCCCAACGTCACTATTGATATATCAAGCTTGTGCCTCAAGTCGGGCAATGCTGTCATTCTTCGTGGTGGCAGGGAAGCTATAAACTCCAACAACGCACTGGCCAAAGTGGCTCAAGAAGCTTGTTATCAATCAGGGGTGCCCCAAGGAGCAATTCAGCTAATCGAATCTACCGAGCGGGCCTTAGTCAACCACATGCTGAAGATGAAAGGGGTTATTGACCTCATGATTCCCCGTGGTGGCCCTGGTTTGATAAAGCTTGTCTCTGAGAATGCTGCCATGCCAGTGGTTGCTGGTGGAGTAGGTGTTTGCCATACCTACGTGGACAAAAGCGCTGACCTCAGCAAAGCAGTAGCCATTGCCTATAACGCCAAGGTCCAGCGCCCCACGGTATGCAATGCCCTGGATTGTCTTTTAGTGCACAGCCAGATTGCCCAGACTTATCTACCCTCTATCGCCAAAGAATGGGCCAAGGCTGAGGTGGAAATGCACTGCGACGAACAAGCTATGGCCATCCTTAAGCCGATTCCTTCTTTGAACTTAGTGCCGGCGGCAGATGAGGACTGGGGGAAGGAATACCTATCCCTGAATGCAGCCATTAAAGTGGTTGATTCTCTGGATGAAGCTCTAGAGCATATCGAGAGATATGGCTCCGGGCATTCTGAAGCCATTGTCGCTGAAGATTACTCGGCAGCTATGAGCTTTCTTAATCAGGTAGACGCTGCTTGTGTTTATGCCAATGCCAGCACTCGTTTCACCGATGGCAGCCAGTTTGGCCTGGGGGCTGAGATAGGGATAAGCACTCAGAAGTTCCATGCCCGCGGCCCCATGGGGCTCAAAGAGTTGACCAGCTATAAGTGGGTTGTCTTTGGCACTGGGCAAGTCAGACCTTAGCTTTCCTGTCATTAATGTATTGACATTACTCCCTCCGGGAACCTATGATACCTATATAAGGCAGTATGCTTTACTTAGGCTGTAGGAAGGAGAGAAGTTGGAGTTTGACCAAACTGATCGCATCATAGCTTACCTTGTGACTAAGCTAGCTCCACCCGGTAGCAAAAGAAAGACACTCACGATTTCACTTGCCAAGCTACTGTTTTTGGTAGATTACGAACATTTTAAGGCTACCGGGAGCCAGGCAACTGATCTTACATATATATGGTATAAATATGGCCCCTACCCTCTTACTGATTTTGAACCCCGCTTAAGAAAGTTAGAAGGCTACGAAATCATAAGGCTTCGCATGAGCAGGGAAATTGATGGAGGACTCTATCATCTTTTTTGCGCTGGAGCCCATCCACGTTTTGCACCCTATCTTGGAGAACCTGTAAGGGACACGGTTGATAGGATAATAGAAATATTCAGAGACACCTCCTGGGAAACCTTACTACAATATGTATACAGTCTTGACATAGTTAAGGGGTTACAATTTGAGGAGGCCATAGATTTTAGGCAGCTAGCAAAAACAGAGGACGAGGTGTTTTTGGAAACTGTAGCACGCACGTTCGAGCAGGAATTAGCTTGCCCGCTAAGCGCTGAACACGTGAAGGTGGTTCAAGAGGCACTGAGCGAACCTACCAATGAGAACATAGAGACTGCTAGGAAGATGCTAGCTCGACAACGTGACGCCTTCCTGCTACAGCGTTCCTAGCCGTTAAGGTACTTATGAGATGCCATTCCCTAAAGAGATTCCCTCCTCTAAGTTCACTTATCAGCGAGCGAAAGAGTGGGGGCAACTCTATTGGTTTGATTTCGGAGAAGCAATCTCGGGGCAAGTTACTTTTGCCGAACCCCATCCTGCCCTCATCGTCAGTAACTCCAAAATCACTTTACCTCGAACAGTCCTAATTATTCCCCTATCCGGTATAGAGCATAAACGCCCTGGCTACGAGTTTCACGTGGACATCGCCAAGAAAGAATGCCCTGAGCTGGACAAGGATTCCATAGCTAAAGTTGACCAGATCTATTGTGTTGAGAATGAGCTCATGCCTGACCAGTATTTCATTGCTGTGCTACCTCGTACCGTCATGAAGAAAATTTATTCCAAACTCCTGAAAGTTCTCGGGTTCGACAAAGTCATGGGGTAGAAGATATTCGCTCTAGGCTAGTTGAGAGCGGCATCTGTTGCGGTAGCCTACGTAGGGAAATTCACATCAGGGGAAGGAGCCCAAAGTAGACAATCTTGACTGAACTCCGTTCCTAGACTCCATCTGGCCGTTCTTGTGCTTGCCAAGCGTGAAGCATTGCGGCGAGAGGTAATAAGCGGCAAAGCACCTATTAGCGGATCTTAGGGGCGAGGAGGCGAAACGACCACAGAGTTTGCTCGGATCCCCAGCTTAGCACGGTGAGCAGTTGATATCAGGATTGACCTGCCTTAGCCTCGCTCTTACAGCATTGGCGTGTAGAATTCCACTTCGAGACTCTCCATGACCGCCTCCAACTTCGGAAAGAGCGCCTGCGCCTCTGGATCTGCGCCCATCTTCTCAGGGTGGGCTTCAAATGCGGCGAGGCTATCCATCTCGCTCTCGCAAATGATGGTATGCATCGTATCGCCTCCACCACTAAGGGGGCAGTAGCACCTCGGAGATATCCCCAACACGCGACTCGCGATAGCCATGTGCTTTTTTTCAAGATCCATCGCCTCTGCCATCTTGCCAGGGAAGACTTTCATAATGCTTCGCGCCATTACTTTCATTGCACCCTCCTTCATTGAGTCTATCGGGCTGTTGAAGTGGAACGAGCCAAGCTCTCCGCCACCCATAGCGAAGAAGGCGGCTCTATTTGGCATAGGCATCACCTCCTTCTTGCTGTCCCTTATTACAGAGAAGCTAAGGATCAGGGGAATTTCGGCCGATATTCCCAGGATATATGAAGCCTGCCTCTCTAGACATCGCCAGTTACGACACGGCTCTTAGCGTTTGCCTCTGTATTCTAAATAGCTTTTCTATGCCTTGCTGGGCCAAGGAAAGCAATGAGTCAATGTCTTGTTTGGAAAACGGCTTCCCTTCAGCAGTCCCCTGGATTTCGGCAAACTCAATCTTGTCAGTCATGACCACATTGAAGTCAACTTCAGCCCGGAAATCCTCTTCGTAGCAAAGATCGAGCAGCATATTGCCATCCACAATGCCAACGCTGGTGGCAGCTATCATCCTATTGAGCGGCATAAACGGCAAAACACCTTGCTTTCTTAGATTGTGGAAGGCTTGATACAAAGCAAGGTATCCCCCGGTGATCGCTGCTGTTCTGGTGCCACCGTCTGCCTGCAGCACATCACAATCCACAATGAAAGTTCTGCCCCCTAGGGCAACTAGGTTGGTCGCTGCCCTTAGGCAGCGACCAATAAGGCGCTGGATTTCCTGGTTTCTTCCCTCTGTCCTATCGCGCTGTGTGCGGGTAAGAGTAGAGCGAGGTAACATGGCATATTCAGCAGTGACCCAGCCTTCGCCAGTACCTTTGAGAAAGTGGGGTACTCTTTCTTCCATGCTTACGGAGCACAGCACCCTTGTGTGCCCCATTTCTATCAGAGCTGAACCTTCAGCAAAAGACTGGTAACCCAGAGCTATGCGCACCGGGCGAAGCTCATCATCAGCTCTGCCATCTATCCTTCCCATCCAACTTGCCAAAGTATATCATTGCATGGTTAGCATTAACAAAATAATCAAGCTCTGGTGCTCTGTCCTCACCCGCAGCCTTTCCTCCTAAGGAATGAACTCATCAGTGCCATTACTGTCTGTTCGGTAGAGTCTATCCTCGCCCATCCTATCCCTTATGGTCTTCTTGTAGCGTCATCAACATCCTGGCTTGTGCGCTAAATGGCATAGCCGGCGGGTGGACCACTTCCATCCTGAGAGCAATGCCTACACCAGCTTCCCCTCCAAAGCTGTCATTGCTTTCGGCGTGGGCAGGGGTTTGTGATGACATTCAGTCAATATGGCACTTTGCTTTCCCGGGCTCGCCCCTTAAATGAGCTATAATGTTTGACGTGGACAGCCCTGTGAGAAGCCATACCAGCAAGGAAGTGGTACTGCTTGTTGCCACCATGGCTTCCTTTATTTTCCCCTTCATGGGATCTTCTGTGAATATTGCGCTTCCTTCAATCGGGAGGGACCTATCATTGGATGCAGTCACGTTAGGCTGGATTGCTACTGCGTACATACTGGCCTCTGCCACTTTGCTTGTCCCCTTTGGGAGGATAGCAGACATACATGGCAGGAAGAAGGTCTTTACGTACGGCGTAATTGTCTTCACGGTTGCATCTCTTCTCTCGGGAATGGCAGGCTCTGCCACCATGCTTATCTCCTTTCGAGTTTTGCAGGGAATCGGCGGCGCCATGATTGCCGGGACCGGAGTGGCAATGCTCACCTCGGTATTTCCCGCTGACGAGAGGGGGAAGGCCCTCGGCATAAATGTCGCTGCGACCTACGCTGGCCTTTCTCTCGGACCGGTTCTGGGCGGGGTTCTAACACAGCATCTGGGCTGGAGGAGCATCTTTTTCATGACTGTGCCCCTGGGATTGGCAGTTCTTGGCGTCATCTTATGGAAAGTGAAAGGGGATTGGGCTGAGGCAAAGGGAGAGAAGTTTGATCTTGCTGGCTCCATAATCTACAGCCTTGCGCTAGTAGTATTAGTATATGGGTTTACTATGTTGCCTGCGATGTTGGGGGTATGGCTAATTGTTGCAGGTGTCATCGGGCTTTCGGCGTTCGTCCGATGGGAAATGAAAACGACAAGCCCTGTCCTAGACATAAATCTTTTCACGAATAACAGAGTCTTCGCTTTTTCTAACCTGGCAGCCTTGATTAACTACAGCGCCACGTTTGCCGTGGCTTTCTTTATAAGCCTTTATTTGCAGTATATAAAAGGGTTCAGCCCTCAAAGTGCTGGCTTGATTCTGGTAGCCATGCCTGCAGTACAGGCCATTCTTTCGCCGCTGGCCGGCAGGCTTTCAGATAGGATTGAACCGAGAGTAATCGCCTCAACGGGGATGGCGTTGACCACTGCGGGACTTGTCCTCTTCATTTTTCTAGATGGGGAGACTTCCCTGAAGTTCATTATCGGCGCTTTGATTCTGATGGGTTTTGGCTTTGCCCTTTTCTCATCCCCCAATACAAATGCAGTCATGAGTTCTGCCCCAAAGACGGCTTATGGAGTAGCCTCGGCAACTGTGGCAACAATGCGGCAGGTTGGAATGGTGTTCAGCATGGGAGTCGCCATGCTGATGTTCGCCCTGTACATGGGGAGAGTGCAGATTACGCCTGAGCACTATCCGCTATTCCTGGAAAGCATGCAAACATCATTCATCATTTTCGCCGTTCTCTGTTTCGGCGGCATATTTGCCTCGCTTGCTAGAGGGAAGGTGCGATAGGGGCTTGTATCATTGTGAGCCGAAGGCGTGGCAATTCCGCATAGAATGTCATCCTGAGCACAGCGAAGGATCTCACCCTGCCGAGATTGCTTCGTCGCTGGCGCCTCTCACAGTGACAAAAGAGGCGACAATGGCAAAGAAGGAAATGAAGCGTCATTGTTCATATGAACGCGTACAGGATATTGATAAGTGGTAGCATATATGCTACTATGTTTTTAAAAGCAAAGGAGGGGATTGTGGTAAGGGGGCATAGACTTAGTTGGTTAAGAAGAAGAAATCACTGGATAAGCTTCGCAAGAACGTAAGGAATGTTTCTCTGGAGGACTTTGAGGCCTTCATAAATATTTATGGTTATATTGAAATGGGAGGGAAGCACCCTAAAGCTATCATAGGTCTACATACAATGCCTTACAAGCGAGAAAATCCGATTAAATCCTGTTACGTCAAGGAGTTGATCAATATAATAGACAGCCTGTGACCGAAGGTTCGAGATTAAATATTCGGAATGGATGTAAAGATGGCAAAGAACATAAAGAAAGACCTGGAGCACTACGAGCAACTACCCTACAACATCATTATAGAACAGTGGGATGATGGAGAAGGTCCCTACTGGGTTGCCAGGGTGGTGGAACTTCCGCACTGCTTGATACACGGTGATACTCCTGAGGAGGCCATCAGGGAAATTGAGGAGGTGAAAAGGGACTGGATAAAGTCTAACTTGGAAAGAGGGCTTAAAATACCTGAACCTGTATCTCATAAGTACAGCGGACAGATCAGTCTCAGAATCCCGCCGTCTCTTCATAGATTGTTATCGGATAAGGCAACCGTTGAAGAGATAAGCCTCAACCAGCTTATGACTGCCGCACTGGCAAGGTCAGTTGGTTTCCAGATTGAAGCGGTTAAACCCAAAGCGACAAGTAGGGGCAAGACCTCATAGTTGCTTATGTCATTGCGACGCGTAGGGGTAGCCGTCCTATATGGAGTGTGATCCCCAGCGTGGTGAAGGATCTGACTGCGCCGCGATTGCTTCGTCGCTGGTGCTCCTCGCAATTACGAGGAAGGGAGCTCTTGCCTTAGGGCAGGTGGGTTATCCGGGCGGGCGGTTTCTTATGCAAGCGAAACTCTATTCCGGCTTCTGTGAACAAGTCCATGAAGGCGTCATCAGCGTAGCTGCCGAAGGTTACGAACCGCTTTATCCTAGCATTAACCAGCATCTTGGCGCAGAGTACACATGGTGAATGGGTAACATAGATGGTGGCGCCTTCAAGGCTCACCCCGTGGAGCGCTGCCTGTATGATTACGTTTTGCTCCGCGTGAATTGCGCGGCATATCTCATGTCTGGTTCCAGATTCGATATTCATCTCATCCCTGAGGCAGCCAAGCTCAAGGCAATCTTTAAGCCCGGCGGCAGCTCCATTGTAGCCGGTGGCCAATATGTGCTTGTCCTTCACTGCCACAGCGCCTACGTGGTGCCGCCGGCAGGTGGAACGCTCCGCCACCACAGAAGCTATCTTGAGGAAGTATTCATCTATCTCCGGCCTGCTTACCTTTTTCATTTCAAGGCGGATAGAACTCGCTCCGTCTCCCTCTCCAGCTCCTCTAGGGAAGCTTCGTTCATTATGGTAAAGTCAGCCATGGCGATTGGCCCAGCCTTATTGCTGTTCTCTATCTCCGCTTTATCTCGGCTGGCTGCTTCCTCCAGCGCCAAACGCCGCTCTGCTCTATTCGCCAGTCTCTTATGCCTGGTAGGAGCCGATGCCCAGACAGCAACCGCACTGAATCTTTCACCATAGCGTTCCTCTAGTAAAGTGTACTCCTCCCACGAGTAGAGTCCATCCACCACAACATCCGATGATTTCAATGAGCTATCAATTCTGGGCAAGTTCAATTCGGCGTAGACTGCCATTCCGTGCTCTTTTCTCAATTGCTGTCTGATATAACGTTCGTTTTCCTCATTGAGCTCGAGTTTCCTATTCTTAATTTGCTCCTCCGTAATATCTCCAAACCGTACCTTCTTAAAGCCATGCTTTTCAAATACCCTGGCTACTTCTGACTTGCCCGCACCTGCCATACCAACGATTGATACCACTTTCATTGCGCGTCCGTATCTAGCAGATGGATTGCTGGAGTCCTTTCGCCGACAACATTCGCACATTCATTATAGACGAGAATTTCCGGCTTTGGCAAAGAGTTCTTCCGACAGGCCTCTGCGCCTTGATTGAGCACTATACCAGTATGAGTCCAATGCAGTTTGCCAATCATGTCCCTACGCGCGATATGCTTCCGCGGCACTCAATTTCCTGGCAAGCCTGTGGAACAACCCTATCCCTCCCACCGTGGTTGAGCTCTTTCGCTTTGATCGAATTTCCACTTCGCCCCTGTTGACAATCTCGCCTTTGCTAGGTATTCTGCTCACTTATGTTCCCTTTGCTGAGTCTTATGCGCCTTCTCGTTTGCTACGTTGTGGCTGAAAGGAGGCACCTTTAGCCAGTATTCCGAGGGCCATTGGCCCCTTTGAGGCATCGTCTAGGGACAATGATAGCACGATTCTTTTGGAGGGTTATGTGATGGCGAAAAAGCTAACAGTAATTCCGGAGCAGTGTTCAGGCTGCAGCATCTGTGAGCTTGTATGTGCAATCAAACATTTCGGAGTGAACAATCCCAAGAAGGCGGCGATAAGAGTATTGACCACATACCCTCATCCGGTGATGAGAATGCCGATTGTGTGCAGCCAGTGCAAGGTGGCTGCATGCGCACAAGTGTGTCCCGTTGATGCCCTGCGGTGGATCGATGGCGTGGTGCAACTCGACAAGGGCAACTGCATCTCCTGTTACAAATGCGTTGAAGCATGTCCTTTCGGAGCTATGTACGCACATGCAGATTGTGACCTGCCCATCAAATGCGATATGTGCGGAGGAGACCCAGAATGCGTTAAGAAATGTCCCAAGGGGGCCCTCAGGCTCATACCTGAGGCCGCTCTGGGTGAATCCAGGCGTCTCAACAATGTCTTGAGCTACACCCAGATGAAAGAAATCGAGTTCTATGAGAAGGGGGAAAGGAAGGTCATCCACTACGCCGAGATAGGGAAGGAAGAGCTATGAGGATAAAGAGCGGATATTTCAAGAAACAGTTGCACGTAGATCTTACAAAAGGCAGTGCCGAGCGCCGAGAGCTGTCAGACGCCTTTGTTGGAAAGTACATTGGAGGGCGCGGCTTTGGCGCGAAACTGGTCTGGGACAATCTGAAGAAGCATGATTTCAAAATAGACCCCCTTGGACCGGAGAATCTCCTGGTTGTCGCGCCGGGACCTCTGACCGGGGTTTACCTGCCCGCGTCGGGAAAGAACTCCTTCGTCGCCATCTCACCGGCTACTGGCCTCTATGGCGATTCGTCTATGGGCGGTGACTTTGGTGTCGAACTTCGGCAGACCGGAATCGACGTTCTCTCCATCACGGGCAGGGCGCCGGAATTGTGCGTCGTTTTCATCGACAGCAGTGAAACGACGATCCTTCCCACGCCTGAGCTGAAAGGAAAAAGCTGCTTGGAAGCTGAAGGGATGATTAAAGAGCGGCTGGGTACTCATGCTGTCCATGTTGCCACCATCGGTGTCGCGGGCGAAAATATGGTGAAGTTCGCCTGTGTCAATGCTGACTGGAGCCGCAATGCCGGCAGAACCGGCATAGGGGCAATCATGGGGTCGAAGAACCTCAAGGCAATCGTGGTCCGGGGAGATAAGGACCTTCCAGTCTACGATGTGATGGGGCTCATGGCGGAGGCTGACAAGGCCTACAAATACCTGGAGGAACACAAGTACTTCAAACTGTGGCAGCAGGAAGGCCTGATGAACGTTATCGAGTACGCCAATAGGACGGGGATTCTGCCGGCGTACAATTTCAAGGATAGCGTTTTTCCCAAGTACGACCAGATCAACGGGGCAACCATGCTCGATGGCTACAAGATAGGTGATAGCGCTTGTTTTTCGTGTCCCATGTGTTGCAGCAACATCTGCCTCGTGAAACATGGCAAATACACAGGCACGGTAGTTGAAGGACCGGAATATGAAACGTGCGCCATGCTGGGGTCGAATCTGGGAATCGACAATTTCGCTGCGATACTCTCTGCAACCCGACTCTGTGATGAACTGGGGCTGGATACGATTTCCACAGGTAATATCGTGGGAGCCGTAATAGAGGGCTACGAAAAGGGGATTTTGTCACTCAGCGACCTCGATGGCAGTGAGGTCACGTGGGGAGACGAGGATGCGATTTTGGAACTGATACAGAGAATCGCTGACCGGCAGGGCATCGGTGACATTCTTGCCGACGGATCTCGCCGCATTATCGAGAAGTGGCCTGAGATGGACAAAGTCATCCTCCAGGTCAAGGGGCTTGAGCAATCGGCCTACGACTGCCGTCCCAGCATTTCCATGGCGCTAGCATATGCTACCTCAGACATAGGCGCACATCACACACGGGCGTGGACCATTGCCAAGGAAATGGAGGAGGGTCCGAACTGGTCTGACGATGAGAAGGTTGACACGGTAATCTATCACCAGAAATTGCGCCCTCTGTTTGATATGCTCGGTGTTTGCCGTCTGCCCTGGATTGAACTGGGGCTGAACGAACGGCACTATGCCAACTTTTACAAATACGTGACGGGAAAGGAAGCATCCCTCGAGGAGCTTCTGGAGCTATCGAATAACATCTACGACCTGACACGACTGATGAATACCCGCCTCGGCGTGAGTCGCAAAGACGATAGCCTTCCCTACAAGGTCTGGGCTAATCCTCCTCTCACCGGTCCCAATGTGGGCAGGGTAGTCGACCAGGAAGATTTCCAGAAGCTTCTTTCCCTATACTATCAAAAGCGTGGCTGGGATGAAGACGGCATTCCGCCGGCGGGACTAGAAGAGAAGTTCGCGGATTAGCTTCTACAGTGCTGGAGGCTGGTGGTGCCTACACTCCAGTCCCCCATTTGCATGGTCGGCAATGTACAAAATATGCCAGCGTTTATTGGCGGCAAGTTGTCACTCTGTCCTTTTCTCCATCCTCACCGACAGCCTTTCCAGCATCTGTAATGGACTCAGTGGTCGCCTGCTTATCGGGTCCCCAACTCTTGGCCTCGCCCGCTTTGACAAATCGCCCTGAGGTCTCTACACTCTTAGCAGTGACGGCTAATGGCCTTCTTGGACGAAGCCATACACTTCCATGTGCCAGGCGAAATCAGGGAATGTAGCGTTTCCGAAGTTCGGATATTGGTTCGGACAAAATCCATTGGCGTTAGCTTCATCATTCTGAGTTCATAGGGGGGTACATTGTGAAAACAGCTAAGGAATATATTGAGAGTCTTTATAGGCTCAAATTGAACCTCTATCTGCTTGGTGAAAAGGTAGAGAACTGGGTTGATAATCCCATCGTCAGGCCATCAATTAATGCCGTGGCAATGACCTATAAACTCGCTCATGAGCCTGGTAATGAGGCTTTAGCGACCACGAACTCAACGCTCACGGGAAAGGAGATAAACAGATTCAATTCTCTCTTTAAGAGCACAGATGATATGGTTAGCAAAGTAAAATTGCAGAGAGAACTGGGCCAGAGGACTGCCTGTTGTTTTCAGAGGTGTGTAGGACTAGACGGCATAAATGCTGTTTTCAGCACCAGCTATGAGATTGACCGAAAATATGGGACAGAGTATCACCGAAGATTCATAGATTGGCTGAAGTACTTCCAGGAGAATGACCTCTGTATTGCCGGTGCTATGACCGACGTTAAAGGTAACCGGGGAGTAGCTCCAAGCAGGCAAGATGATCCAGACATGTTTGTGCATGTGTCAGAACGGAGGAGTGATGGCATTGTCATAAGGGGAGCAAAAGCAAATATAACTGGAGTCGTGAATTCGCATGAGATGCTCATTATGCCGACTCTGCGCATGCGAGAAGGCGATGAAGATTATTCGGTAACCTGTGCCATACCGACCGACGCTGAGGGCGTGACGCTCATATACGGAAGACAACCTTGTGATACGCGCAAGCTTGAAGGAGGCGAGATCGATGTCGGCAACTATAATTTCGGTGGACAGGAGGCATTGATCATTCTTGACAATGTCTTCGTCCCCTGGAATAGGGTTTTCATGTGTGGAGAGACGGAGTTCGCTATCATGCTGGTGGAGAGATTTGCCGCCTATCATAGGCAGAGCTACGGTGGTTGCAAGCCAGGCATTGGCGATGTCCTCATTGGAGCCGCATCATTAGTGGCTAGCTACAACGGGGTCCGTGCGGCTGCCCATATCAGAGATAAGATCGGAGAGATGATCCACCTTGTTGAAACTATACACGCCTGCGGATTAGCTTGTTCTTACGAAGGAGGGAAGACCATGGCGGGCAATTACCAGGCCAATACACTTCTGGCCAATGTATGTAAACAGAATGTGACCAGGTTTCCCTACGAGCTTTGCAGGCTTGCTGAAGACATAGCCGGCGGTATTTTGGTCACAGCGCCTTCTGAGAAAGACTTCAGACATCCCGTGATAGGAGAATACATTGACAAATACTTGAAAGGGATACCTGATGTGCCTACAGAGACTCGATATCGTATACTGATGCTTATTCATGCCATGACCAAAGGTCAAATATCTCCCAGTTATCAAACAGAGTCGATGCATGGAGCAGGCTCACCTATGGCACAGAGAATAATGATTGAGCGCGAGACAGACATGGACTACAAAGAGAAGCTCGCCCGCAGTCTAGCGGGCATTGATGTAAGGGAAGACGTGCTAGCTTAAGCTCTAGAAATAACCCTGGCTTTTCTGGACCTATCTCAGAACCCTCCAAACGCTCTACAAATCTGTTATCTTTTCCAAGTTTATGCCAGTGTCGATTGTTGCCTGCCGGAGCTGGCATGTTGTTAAGGTGACACGCAAAATGAGGTGGGAATTGCGGATGGTGGGGAAGAAGCCTTTCGAGAGCAAAGCCTGATAATTGAAAAGGAGACGGATTTCTGTAGAATGACGCCACTTCGGCTCAACCGCGGCTAGAAACTGGTGAGTGGTGGATGTCCTGCTGCCATGACGGGTAGCTTTCATCACTGTGGCTGGCAAATTGGCTCGCTGTCGCACAAGCTCAGCTCCCCCTTCCCTGTACAATCAAGTCTCTGACAGAGCAGGTGAGAGTAGTCTGAAGCGTGATGTTGACAATAGGTAATGCATGTGATATCTTGGCGTTACTTAGCGAGGTAGGTAAGCAAGAGATACATTATCATTGTGAGTGTCATTATGAAGGAGAGTCTAGCTACAATTACTGCTAAGGGTCAGGTAACCGTCCCTGCCGAGATCAGAAGGGCCCTGGGGCTCAAACCGAGGGATAAAATAGCTTTCATTCTCGACCAGGGCGAGGTGAAGCTTGAGCCCTCATCCTCAATGCTCAGAGCTGGCTTTGGCGCAGTGAAACCGCGAAAAAAACCAGAGGACTTCAAGGAATTGCGGGGCGAGGTCCAAAAGCGGGTAGCCCGGAAGGTTGACCAAGAGCTGTAGATGGAATACGCCTTTCTGGATACCAATGTTATCCTGCGCTATTTGCTTCGCGATGATGAAATCAAGGCACAGCGTTGCCTGGAACTACTGGAAAAGGCGGAGAAAAGGGAGATTAATCTCCGTACCACGGATTTAGTCATCGCTGAGCTAGTCTGGGTATTAGAATCCCCTACTACCTATAGCCTGCCAAGGGACAGAGTCAGAGACCTGCTTCTTCCTGTCCTTCTTTTACCCGGATTGAAGCTGCCAGGTAAGAAGCTCTATCGGCGAATCTTCGAACTCTATGTTGACCAGGAAATCGACTTCATTGATGCCTATAATGCTGCTCATATGGAGAAGCGAGGGCTTTCTCAAATCTATAGCTACGATTCCGACTTCGATAGGATTGCAGGGGTTAGGCGGGTTGAGCCCTGAGGGGGAACTTTTGGAGACTGATAGGCAACAGAAACAAGGTGGTGGCTAAGTGGCCTATTAAGACCGAAATGCCAAAGAAGAGGCTCGTTGTTGGGTGGCAGTGGCATGAAAAATGCGAAAGCTCGAACCTAAAGGGCATATTGCTGTTCGCTATCTTCCTAGGGCCCATAATGTCCTTGATTTAGTTGTAAAGGGGGTAACTGCGCGAAGAACTATAGCCCCTTTCTGCCTTCCTCAGGCGTGTTACAGGTAATTCTTGAGAACCGTTCTTCCTACCAGATAAGTGTAGTCGTTTCATAGTCTTATTGGTTCTTAAGTGGGAACTTTGCCGCTTCAGCAACCGCACACTTCTTACAGTCGGCTTGATGGATGACATGAATTACCATCGATAGATTAACGAACCACTGAGCACCAGTTATCGCAAAGCCGCCTTTCTCCTCATCCTCAGTCCTGATTAATAGATAGTCTTCACCAACTTCTTCTAGAATTCCTCCAGGGACATCCTTTTCGTCGTCTGGAATACGAGTGGATACAAGAACTTCATGACCAACGAGTTTATCTAGCCGCTCATGTAATTTCAGTATATACTCCTCTGTCATAGTTGTTCTCGTGCTTCTGAATCGTATAACACTATACTATCAAATGCAAAGAGCACGAAAACTTTGAATTGTCTCCTAAAGTAACTTTGAGAATTCGTCTCTCGTCAGACCTGCCTCTCTGATTATGGCTCTGAGAGTCCCCTTTGGTAGGTCTTTGAGATGCTGAGGTATAGAAATAGGGCGTCGAATGCCAGGTTTATACATTATTGCATGACTGCCGGTTTGTCTTCTCAGTTCGAAGCCCGCTTTCTCCAAAGCAGCTATAACCTCCTTGGGCTTCATAACCGGCAGGTCTTCTCTCACTGAAGGAATCCCTAAATTGCGGAGACCTCAATGGCTTCAAATTGCTCTGGAATAAGTATGCCTTCCTCTCTAGCCACAGCTAGCCAGCCCTCCATAGCATCTTTTATCATTTCCATAGCTTTTTCGAAGGTCTCGCCGTAGGATATACAGCCGGGCAAAGAGGGAACGGTTACTGTGTAGCCACCTTCGACTTCAGGCTGTAGCTCGAAAACGATACCACTACGAATTACCTGAAAAGTCTTCATGCTAATCACCTTGAATAAAGCTTACCGCTTTGCACTATGCAAAGTATACCAATTGAGTGTTTAGCTATCAACGCGCTTTTCTCACCCCTCCACCATCACCCACAGCTTCTCCCCATCGGTGATAAACTCGATGGTGCCGTCCTCTGACGTAAGATAAACCCTATCCTCGCCCAGCTTTTCCTCCAGCCTCTCCACCACTTCCAGGCCGGGATGGCCAAACCGGTTGTCTGCCCCTACTGAGATTACAGCTATTTCAGGGTCAACTGCGGCGAGAAACTGTGGGGTGGTGGATGTCCCGCTGCCATGATGCGGTACCTTTAGTACCGTGCTTCTTAAATTGGCTCGCTGTCCTACAAGCTCAAACTCTGCCTCCTGCCTAATATCAGCAGTGAACAAGAAGCTAACCTCCTGCCAACTGAGTCTTAGCACAACTCCATTGTTGTCCACGTCGCTGCTGGTGCCTTCAAAATGTGCCGCTGGAGGGTTAAGCACTTCTATCTTTAGTCCATTGCCCAAGTCGATCTCCTGTCCTGCCCTGGCTATTACATGACTGATTTGCTTCTGTTCAACTAGCTCAAGCCATTGGTGATAAATGGAGGAGTCATAAGGCGCCCCTGGCTCGAGCACTTGCTCCACTTTGTATCGCTCAAGAACCTCCACCAAGCCGGTGATGTGATCGGAGTGAGGTTGGGTGGATATCATAAGCTCAATGGTTCTATCCCAGAAAGGAAGCTTCTTACCTAGTTCCAGATTTATCCTCTCAGGGTCAGGGCCACCATCAATAAGGACTTGCTGGCTTCCCTGCTGAACGAGGATTGCATCTCCCTGTCCAACATCGAGGAAGGTTACATGAAGTCTGTCATCGGGCATAGTGAGAAGCACCGACCAGACCAGAATGGCTACTACCAGAAGAGGAAGGATAAGCCACTTCCGGGGGAACCGTGACCAGGGTCTATTCATGCCTCCAGCCATTTTCTTCGCTGCTGAAGCTAACTTAGAGGAGAAACCAGTCAACCGTTTTCTATGGCTAAGGTATACCATAATTACTGCAATAAAAACATAATATACGTATACCCAGACTTGCCAGGTGTGACCAGTTGCTACCTCGAATGAGGAGAAAGGCAAAGCGTCGAAAGCCTGAACCACGAAAATCAGATAGCTAAGAAAGACCCAGGCCAGCCAGCCAAGTATTTGGGCCAGGAGTGGGGCAAAAAGACCAGCGAAGGCAACCAGTGCTGTGGTGACTATAATAGCAGGCAAAGCAGGTAGAGAAAAGAAAGTGGCTGGCAAGCCGACTAAGGAGACAACGCCAAAGTTGTACGCTATGAGCGGCCACGTCGCCACAATGGCTGCCAGGCTCAGTGCAAAGCCATCAGTAACCAGGTTGCCTGCAGTTGTTAGTGATTCTCTGTCCCCAGATATAGCCGTGACGCCTCGTCTTCCCCACGCCTGAAAGTAAGGAAAGAGAAAAATAAGGCCTGCCATAGCTAGAAAGCTAAGTTGAAAGGAGACGCTCCATAAAATCTGAGGCTGGATCCCCACCATCACCGCAGCAGCAAAAGCCAGGGCAGTAATACCATTTCGTTGCCTTCCCAGAGACACAGCTATCAAAAACAGGCTTCCCATGATTGCCCCTCGGACTACTGGTGGGCGCATCCCGGTGAGTAGAGCGTAAAGCCAGATAGTCACCAAGGCGAGCCAGATATATATGGAGCGCTTTCGGCCAAACAGGGCGATACCAAAAATGAGAATCATCCCCACGACAATCCCAATGTGTAAGCCGGAAATAGCCAGTAGGTGTGCCGTTCCCGTTCTGGAAAAGGCCTGACTAAGAGAATCAGGTATATTGCCCCTCATTCCAAGCAAAATACCTTGGGCTAGCGAGCCTTGTGGCTCGGGCAAGGCTTGAGCCAGGGAATCGGAAAGCCGCCCCCTGAAGGAGTAAAGCCATTCCAAGGGCGCAATACCCTGGCCTGTATCTAATATCTCTACCCTGGGATAATAGATGACGGAGTAGATTCCCTGCTGAGCGAGATAGCTTCCATAGTCAAAGTCATCAAATGGGGCTGGTGTCTCCAGTTCCCCTGTCACCTGGAGCACATCGCCATAATGATAGGGAGGGTACCTAGGCAGTTGAATTAGAGCAGTTCCTGAGACCTCTTCTGTTTCGCCATCTATGCTTATCTCGCTGGCTGAGAGTTTCAACGAGCAAGACCTGCCTCCGACGTCTGGCTCGCCTGCTACCATTCCCTGGATCTCCGCCGTTCCTTTGTCGTTGTAGAAGCAGAGGGAATGCTTATCTACCTGGGGCAAACTCGATGTGAACCGAACGCCGCCGCCGAGAAATGCCAGGACGCATAGTCCAGCCACTATCAAGGGTTTCTTGCTGTTGGGGAAAAAGGGGATAAACAAGAGGGGAAGCAGCCCGAAAGGGAGGGCAAATAATGGGACGCTAACCTTCGAGCCGAGAAATATGCCCGCTACCCAGGCACAGCTAATGTAGAGAAGCCACATGAACGAGCTCTTTAGTCTGACACGGTGATGTAGTCTTTTATCTTTGCAAACGTCCCTTCGCCGATTCCCGTAACTCGGAGCACGTCCTCAATGCGTTTGAAACGTCCGTTTTCATTACGGTAATCCACAATCGCTTGCGCTCTACCTTCGCCTATCCCCGGCAAGGCTTCAAGAAGCCAGGGTTCTGCACGGTTCAAGTCTATCTTCTGGACAGGCTGTTCCTCACCTTCTTTAGGGACGTAAATCTTGATACCGCTGAGGTCTGCATCAGGCTCGACGCCAGCATCCAGGAGGAGGGCTTGTAATGTATCACCTTCTTTCAGAGAATAAGCGCCGGGGTTACTTACCGCGCCGCCAATATAGACCTCACCGCCTAGCTGAGGAACTGTCGGCTGAGATAGAACGATCTCCGCGGGCTGATTCTTACTATGCTTCACCCCCAGCATTGCGCCGCCAACCACCACGGCAATAACCAAGAAAACGGTCATAAACAAGTAGAATTTATCGGCACGGCTCATAATGTAGCTCCTTTGTTAATGTAGTATGCTGCATGAATCATTGCACAACCAGCTTACTTCGTCGAGCTCCCTCGCTGACGCCTCTGGACAAGCCTCGCACTGACGGCTCTTTGTCATTGCAAGCCGAAGTTGTGAGCCGAAAGCGTGGCAAGCAGCAAAGCAATCTAATGATGAATACTGCAGATTGCTCACTCTGCATCCCAGTGTTAGAATTCTCCTATGTCGAAGGATTCTAGGGTGATAAGCACCAATCGGAAAGCTTACCATGACTATCATATCCAGGAAAGCCTTGAGGCAGGCATTGTCCTCAAGGGTTCTGAGATTAAATCTGTCAGGGCAGGCAAGATAAACTTGCGCGATGCCTACGCCAAGCCACAAAACGGCGAGCTATGGTTGTTCAACAGCCATGTCGCCGGCTACGATGCTGCCAGTTATGGTAACCATGAGCCAGCCAGGCCCCGGAAGCTCTTGCTCCACAGAAAGGAGATGGACAGCCTCATAAGCGAGGTAACGCAGCGAGGTTTGACCTTGGTGCCTCTTAAGCTCTATATCAAACATGGGATCGCCAAGGTATCCTTAGGGATGGCTCGGGGGAAAAAGGCTTACGATAAACGTGAGGTTATTGCCCGGCGTGAGGCAGAAAGGGAAATGGATCGAGCGCTAAAGTTCAGGAGCATGTGATATAATATATATAGGCCGGCAATATGGGGGCGCGTGGCTTCGACAGGGGAAGGCCTACAGAATTGCAAGCTGAGGTGCCACTAACCTCACAAAACAAGTGGCAAAAAACAACTGGCGATAGACTAGTTGGCGTTGCAGCCTGATTAGGGCTGCACATTCAACCCAGCCTCTCCTCGAAGGTTGGGATTGGGTGTCAGAAAGTCGAGGTGCTCCAGTCCTGACGCCGGTAGGGATTGGATAAGAAAACTCGGCTGGCTTAGCTGGATGCGGTCAGCAGGTGAAAGCTAGGCGAGATGAGAGGAGCTGACTAAGCTTGTAGGATATTCTGGCAACCTTTTTCTGGACGGGGAGTTCAACTCTCCCCCGCCTCCACCATGAAATTTAGCGGCGCCAGCTTCGCGAAGCTGGCGCTTTTCATATTTGCGTCAGGTTTTCGTGTTTATGTGATCGTCTTCGAAACGGTCTCTCCTTTCATTTGAGATGATTTTGGGACTAACAATGCACTTATTTCCCACATTTGTGAGTGTTTGGGCTTTCGCTTGAAGCCTAGCATGGCGAAGGTTACAATGCGACAGCTTAGAGCAGATTAGGCGAACTTTGAGTTCGTCTGTATAGCTGCTAGCCAGCATTGACTCAGCTTTGATAAATAACGCGAGGAGGAATGGGATCGGGAGGCTTGTCGGGTACTTTTGCGGGACAATCGCGTCTCCAAGAAAGACGTTCCAGCGAATTCTAAATGAGAAATCGATATTAGTAGGATTGGCTCCAGTTATTGTTTTCGGCTCTCTAGCCGCTATCACCTATTTTGTCAGCTATCTGTACGGCGCCTCAACCACATTGGAGGAAGTGTACGCCGGTTGGTTCTTTACAGAGCCGTTCATCCCCATTCCGAAAGACACTTACCGACTATGGGAAGCCCTTTTCATCTTGCCTATGTATCTAACCTGCTGGATTTTACTTGCCGGCTTTGCTCGTTTAGTGGCTAAACCTTTCGGGGGAAAGGGATCATTCAAGGAAAATCTGAACGTTCTGGGTTTCGCCTATTTTGTTCCTCTATATTTCTTCGTTATCTTTGATTTCTTTCTTATCGGACCTGCATATTCATGGAACCTCGCTGCCGCTCGGGGTCTTTATGGGATAGAGATTCAAAGGTTTGCTACAGCGATAGGATTTCTCTACATCGGACTTCCATTTGGGGTCTGGGCACCGATACTGGCTGTCATGGGTATCAAAAGCGCTGAAAGGATTTCCTTGTGGAGAGCCGTGCCTGTTACCCTGATTGCGATGATCCCCGCAATGGCCCTGTTTTCGATACTCATTCGTTGAGACTTGAGGATGATGCTTCTAACGCCCGTAGCTCGGGTTCGACATTATGACAACAGTTGTGAGAGTTTGGCGTAGCTTTTGCGCTCCTGGTTGACGCAGACGGGTGTTTGCTATGATACCGGCAAAGACATAGAATAACGCTAAGTATAGAGATAGAAATGTTCTCGTTTAGGAAGTTCTGGTCATATTGTTGGGGAACTGTAGTCCGCCCCGGAGAAACCTTCAGGGAGGTCATAGGCGAAAGAAACAAAGTAGCCTACGGTTTCGCGGCTGTCATGCTTCTGTGCATCCTGTATAGCGTCGGTGTGCTAACCGGATTTGTCAAGGGTCTGAGTCCGACTGGATACGAGCCCTTCCTGAGGATTCCTACGGAGTCCTATTACCTGTGGCAGACCTTTTTCACCATCCCGGTAGGTCTTATTGGCTGGATATTGTTTGCCGGGGCCGCTCAGTTGCTGTCAAGGAGCTTGGGTGGTCAGGGGTCTTTTGAAGACAACTTAGCCGTGCTAGGATTCCCCTTCATCTTGATGGTTCCCTTCAGCTGGTTCCCTGAAATCATGGTAACGCTTTTTGTGCCGGAGTGGTGGGGCACACCCACCTGGGAGGCGGTAACACCGTTCCGCGTTGGTGTTTCAACGCTCTGGTTTCTCATCGTCTCTGTTATTGCCTTGAGACAGGTGCAGAATCTATCACTCGGCCGGGCTGTTTTTGCTGCGTTGGTATCACTGGTTCCAGTAATAGGTGTCCAGATAACCTACCTGCACTAGCTCTGGACGGCTCCAAGCCCGGAGCTGTTTCAGGAATACCTATTGTTGGGATTGGATAGCAAGAATTCCACACTGGGAAAAGTTGGAATTTTCTTCCGGTATCAAGATAGTTATTTGCAGCTTCTTTATAGACTGTGGGGCTTGCTTAACAAATTTCCCTGATATTAAGTGCGACCCAGAAGGCATGACGCTGGGCTAGAATTTTGATTTTTGGTGCGAGTGTAGTTCGGACCTCCTCCGCCTCCACCAACCCGCAATTTCCCCTGCGAGCTTCTTCTTCCGGGGCGGTTGTTTTTTCTATGTCAGAGTTACCGTCAGGATTGAGAACTATCACCCTAGATTCAGGCCTATGTTGAAGCGACTCAAATAGTGGATGAAGCGGTGCTTTGGGAAGAATACCTATGATTGATCTCTCGAACAACAAATCTTGGTTCCAGAATCCCTCATCCTAACCTTTCGGCATCTAGTATCACTTCTGGCAGGAGGGACAATAGTAGGTTCTAGATCCCAGTAGATCCAATCCTCCCATTGCTGTCCCACAATCAGGACAAGGCTTACCTAGGCCATGTGCCCCCAGGATTTTGTTGTAACCGCCCTTCTTGCCATATAAGTCCAGTATATCGTCCTTACCGCCTAGCCGAATAGCCTCACTCAAGACCTCTGTGATAGCATTGTAAAGGGCCCTTCGCTCCTTTTCACTGAGCTCTCCAGCCTTCCTTTTGGGATGGATCTTCGCTTTGAATATTATTTCTTGGAAATATCCGTTGCCTATGCCAGCAATCTTGCTCTGATCAACGCTAAGAATGTCTTTTATCATTTTTGTGCTACTTTCTTCAAGGACGTTGTTGAAGGCTTTGAAGGTAAACTCCTTTTCATCAACTGGTGACATACCTAGCTCCAAATATACTTTCCCAAGATACTCGAACTTGCCAAGCTCGTCTTCCTTAACAACTCGTATGAAACTCATCCCATGATTTCGTATGGTCAATACAGTGTTGTCAGCAAAATCAACCCTTAGCGTAAACTGCTTGGGTATAGTTTCTCGGTTGGGATGGTAGAGTATGTGACCAGTATGCCATCCCAACTGCAAATACATGTCAGGCTCGAGTTTAACCAGAAGCCATTTTCCCTGTGCAGTCGCCGTACCTATGATTTTGCCTATCAAAGCAGCCTCAAACTCCTCCTTAGGCAGATTGTAATAGCCCTTTTCGTTGAATTGGGCAGCCACAATTCTCTTTCCTCGTAGCTCGTCGTTCATTTGTCGAGCCACAACTACAAGATCAGGCAATTCATACATGGCTTCGTTCTGCTACTTCTCTTATTAGCCTTTCAGCTCTTTGTTCATAATGTTGGTGAACCGTTTATTGCTGATTGGGGCTTCAGCAACAACTTTTCCGTCATACACTATACAGAAGCTTCCAAATGCGCACGGACTATTCTGTGCATCCTGGCAACTTTTCAATTCAATTATTCTTGGTTCTATGCCGTATACCTTCTCTGCAGTCTCACTTATTTCTTTTACCCACTGTGCTAGGGGTGGGCACTGGTCTGATTGAAATATTGTTAAGCCTTGGCTGTATTGACTCAGCTTCTTTTCCCAATCTCCTTTGAATTTCGGTGTAGGCGCCTTTTCATCGAATTCTCTTACAAGTAATTCAAAATCAGGTGGAGCTGTATCAACGACTTCAAAACCTTTTCTTAGGAATAATTCCTTCCCCGCCATCCACGTGCCTTTACGAGTTACCACAGCAACGCCAAGCATATTTTGCTTTCTAGCATCTCTTAAGCATTCATCCACCAAAAGCGAACCATAACCTTTTCCTTTGTAAGCACGCTTGAAACCAACAAAGATACAGTGAGTGAACATATATCCACTTGCTTCAACCGGTCTCCAGCAATACTCACCTGGAATGTATTCAATCATACCCTGGGTCCCGTCTTTATCTGAGTACAATGTTTTGATTTTCATACCTTCTGAAAAGCGGGGTTTTAGCCATTCAATTTTTCGTCTTAGTCCTTCGTGCTTGATGTTTTTGTAGCCACAGACTCCATATTCAAGAATATTATCTGAATTCGTATCAATTATCTCTACGTCCATCTGTAGCTCCTTCCTTCATATCAATCACGTATATCGCAAAATCGTTGTGTTTTTTGATTTGCTATTAGACTTCGTTTTTGAGGATATTGTAGAATCTATCTCTTGCGTCCCCTTCGATCCAAGGATAATGACCGCATTCTTCTAACAGGATGAGCTGAAAGTCTTTTAGAATACGAGAAAGGGGGTCTCTGATCCCTTCGGAAAGATGAGGATCGTAGTCGCCATGGATCGCGACCACAGGACACCGGATTCTCTTCCCGAGCTCTAGAAACTTGCCACTGCTTCTTAGCTGCCTAGCTTGTTCCCATACACTTTGATAGATATCGTACTGGCATTCCAGTGTCTCGTTGTCACGGGGCAAGGGGTTATATGAGTCAGCCTTGGATATCAACTTTCCAAGTCGCGCCATGGGCTTGTTTTTGTCTTCAATGGCGGGGTCGTTCAAGGTTTCCATCAAGGAGAGGGCTTCCTCTCTTTCTTCTTCACTAAGCCGACTTAACCGAGTTTTCATAATGTTCACGGCATATTTTCCTTCGTAGGCCCCACTCCCAATGAGTATGAGTTTTCTTACGAATCAAGGATACTGGGCGGTAAGAATGAAACTGAGCATTGCCCCCCATGAGAAACCAATCAGTGTGACAGGAGGGGCTGCGTTCTTTTCTAAAACGGCCTTTAGCTCTTGGACTTGCCCTTCAAGCGTTGTTGCTGTTTGAAGTAGCTCTAGAACACCTCTAACGCAGGAGAGTTCTCGAGCAACTAGTGCCATTTCTCCGGGTGCACCTGGCCCACCGTGAATGACAGCTACATTGAAAGGCTTGTTTCCGTATTTTCTTAAGTTCTTCATACTTGTACCAGGTTCAAACTCAAATAGGTCCCTCTATTTACCTGAAAAGGTTCATCTGCAGAGCCACACCCAAGAGACCAGGCAGCTCGTACATGGCTTTGTCCTTCTCCTTCTCTTGTTAGCCTCTCAATTAGATTTGCTTTCGCATAGTCTCCATCATGGTTTTGTAACCTAAGGCAATCCACGTAGATTTACCCTCTTGATTGTTCGAGTCCACAAGCAGGTCAATCTTAGATGCCCCTTTTTCCTGAAGGATTTTAATCAGTTTTCCTTCCATTTGACGCATAATTCCGTTTCTTCGATAGGATGGTTCCACATAACCTTTCATCATATAGGCTGTGCGTTTACTTCTCAGTTCAGCTCCAGTGAATCCCACGATTTCTTCATCTTCAATAGCAGCTAAATAAACATATCTTGTATTGGAGAATCTTCGCTTGACATGCCTGAGGTGGTTCTCTACGGTCCATTCAAACGCGCCCATGTGACGAGTAAGGTCTCTAGTCATCTCAGCAATTCTGTATAGATCGTCTTCTCTAGCAAATCGAATTTCCATCTTCATTTGCTCTTATTCTATTGTTTCCATGACATTATGTACCTAACTAATGGGGTATTTCCGATTCCCAATCAAAATTAGCTGAATCGTCATACCACTTAGGCCAATGGTTACACCATCCTGGTATGGATACGTCCCTTACTCTATCAAGCGATGGGTGATATGGTTTTAAATCTATAATCGGTGTGTCATTTTCTGCATCAATGTAAGGAATGTAAATAACCCCTTTATCATAATCTATCTTCAGTATAGATACAGCAGTAAGAGCTATCGGATTGGGTCTAAGAGGGGAACGTGTTGCAAATACCCCCATCTTTGACGGCGATTTCTTATACGGCCGTTCACATTCCAGTATTTTTCTTTCATCTTCATTATCATGTAAATGGCACCACCAGAATACATTCATATGACTAAAACCTTCTAGTCCTTTTAAGGCCGGTATGTATTTCCTTTCAATTTCCAGACAAAAACTGCCTTCTCCCATTCGTACGTAACCTACTGGTGATATATTAAATTCTTTTTTATTCATCTTTAACCTCCATTCACTCTGCTATATTCATGACATTTTATATTTTCCCTTTCTTTAAAAGGCGGGCTTCGCAATTTCATGTAATTGGTTCGTGTCGGAACCAAATTTGCGTATCGTGTCGTTTTGGGGGGCACAACCGAACCGGTTACAACGGTTTCACCGGCACGCAAATATCGACGGCGATTTTGCCTTCGGGATGAGCGAGACTCTCAGGTGGATATAGCTCGAAACAGGGCCGGTCATCCGGGACAAACCCGCTTTGAGGTAACCACGTACCGTACACCCAATCCCATGCCTCTTGGTAGTCTGAAGGCGTCAGTTCAAATCTAGCCAGGGCGTATTTGCCGGCCGGTATGGCCATTTTCCCGATTTCACCGTCTACTTCGGTATCTTCCGGTACCGTAATACAGACACTTAGCCGCAGTCGATCTGGAGCCGTGATTTCAGGATCGTCGTGGTAGATAATGAGGAATTTGGTTTCGGGAAAATTCACAAGGTTTCTCGGCCCGGCCCATTTGAAGAGTTTTTCCGATAATCGCTCAAACAGACTGGCATCACCTTTGTAGGGACCAATATGCCGCACATAAGCAACGGTCATTTCTGAAAGGTCTCTCACTTCAACATTTCTGTCTTCCTTCTCCATGGGTATCCTCCATATTTGTGATTTGTTTCTATAATCAATATACACGGAGGAAGGGAGAAGTTCTTTTCTCTGATTGCCAAAATATATGCGGAAGTTGTGTTTTGTTTTACCCGCATTGCTTTTGTCTATCCTTTTTGTTTTTCTCCATAATGAGGGCGTCATATTGAAATGGTCCCTAAAGCTTCTGGCAAAAACTGCTGAACCGGAAAAACCGCACTCGTAAGCAATTTCAGTAATGGACTTGCGGGGATTAGTGAGCAACAAATATGCCCCTTTTTCAATTCTCAAACGCTGTACGAACCGAAATAAGGCCTCCCCTATGAAAGAGTGAAAAATACGATTGAAGTGAAATTTGGAAAAGTTGGCGACCTGAGCAAGCTCATCAAGAGTGAGGCTTTTATCTATGTTTTGGTCGATGTAATCGATAACACGATTAATTCTAGACCTGTATTCTCCTAGCAAATATTCTCGATTCGGATTCTCTCGGTTCATATCCTTATTGTAGAATCGATTCAATATATCTGCAATCAACTCAGCACTATTTCACCTTACAACATATAGGCAAGTAATCATAATGCCACTTTCGAGCGAGGGAGGCGATCGCTTTGCTCCCTCCTTGCTGCGCTCGGACTGCCAACTCACCGCAACACAGATAGCCACGCCTTCAGCTCGGAATGACAAAAGGCTGGTGGGCTCGCAATGACAGTGTGGACATGCTCCGCACTACGCTAGCTTTGGGTCATCCAAACCGGCCACCCCACTCTCCAAGTGGGGGTCAAGCAACTCTATCTCACGTCACGAAAGAACTAATCGCCAGAAGGGGATTCAACCTGTGGTATACTGAACTTCGGTAGCTAGTGCCAATTACCCGTCGGAAAACAACTAATCCTTGGGAGGGGATTGAAACCGCAGTCTTCCACAGCTAACATTTAGGCTAAGGGAGCGTTATGGAGATAGTTGATAACCTGTTTATGGTTTTTCTCCTGATGCTTCTTGTGGGGATAGTCAGCGCGAGAATCGCCAAGGCCATCCGTGTTCCTGACATCGTACTGTATCTGCTGTGTGGCATACTGCTGGGACAGAGCGGTTTAGGGTGGATTGCCCTCCCCCCCGAATCAACAGCGTATCAACTTATCATCACCTTCGGAACGGCATTTATCCTGTTTTGTGGAGGCCTTTCCCTCGACTTGAAACAGCTTAGAGAGACAGGATTGAGCATTATCCTCCTTGCCACAGTCGGGGTCCTGCTGACTGCTGGTTTAATCGGAGGTACATTCGCTTTAATAGGAGTCGGGCCGGTTATCTTCGGACTGCTCCTTGGCGCTGTTATTGCCCCCACCGATCCCGCCACCCTGATTCCCATTTTTGAGCAGGTGAAGATCCCAGCACGCTTGAGAACCCTCATCGAAGCTGAGGCCGGTTTCAACGATCCCTTCGCAGCGGTACTTTTCTCTCTGGTCTTGCATCAGATCCTGGTGACTTCTGGTGGTTTTGACATTGGAAAGTTTCTTGCCCTGCAAATAGCCGCTAGCATTATCCTTGGCCTGCTTGTTGGCGGGCTTACTGCTTTGCTTGTCAATAAACGGTGGGAGCACCTGCTAGGTGAGTTCACCCCGCTGGCGATAATCATTGCCGTCCTTGCAGGATTCTATTTTGCCGACCAAATCAGCGGGAGCGGATATCTTGCCGTCTTCGTAGCCGGGATAGTGGTAGGAAACATGAAACATATACACCTGAGCATGCGGCACAAGTATCTAGTCCAAACGGACACACTATCTCGCTACATCTTTCAGATGGTGAAAATGTTCATATTCATTCTGTTGGGTTCGCGTATCGATATCGGTGGCTTGATCCACGATTTCTGGGGTGCTGCCATAATAGCCCTTGTGCTCGTCTTTGCCGTCAGGCCCTTGGTGGTTGTTGCCTGCCTCAAGATTCCCAGGAAACCACACTGGTCATGGCGCGAGACTGCATTTGTTGCATGGACACGGGAAACGGGGGTAATGGCGGCTGCCCTGGCCGGTCTTCTGCTAACGCAACACGTGGAATACGCCAGTTTTATCGTGAACACCACGTTCATAGTTATCCTCTTTACCTTGCTGGCACAGGCGACTACTGCGGGACCCCTTGCCAGAAAACTGAAACTTGGTGGATAGTCTGCTCAGTTATCGTACTTCGTGCATCGGACCTGGTATATCGAGTTCTGAACCGCCTTAGAGGGAGTGGGCAAGCAGTCCTGGCTCGAATAAAGACAAACCCGCACCGTCTGGGCTATGATATAAGTGGGGACTATCCCGGGGTAGGGGGAAACAAACCACGACCTTTACTTATGTCCAGCGCCCGTGCCCTGCTTGATCGCATAGTCAAAGAGCACAAGGCGAATCAATGGGAGGCCGGCCACAGATGCTACCAGGAGGCAAAGGTGACGAAGAATAATCAGAGTAGAGACTCGGAAATCACGGTTTTGCACCCCTCATGGCTCAATTACTCTGGACATGTCTTTTTGCTTGTAATCTTTGTAGCTGGTGCCATCGTATGTTTCCTTAACGAACGCGAAGTCCTAACAGTCGTAGGTGGTATCCTAATGCTTATCGCGGTTATTGTTCTTATTCACGCTGTTTTCAGAAGGCTGTCGCGTAGGTTTACTATCACCTCTGACGCCGTGACTTCAAGAATAGGCATCGGTGGCAGGAGTGAGAAGGAAATCCGGATAAGTGACATTCGCCAGGTAGAAGTAAGACAAAGTGCAGGGCAGCGGATCTTTGGTGTTGGGAACGTACTCTTTGCTTCGGCTGCTACCGGTGGCATAGAGGTCACATTTGAAGGAGTCAGGGACCCTACGGGAGTAAAGACCAAGGTCAATGGTCTACGGGATGCCCTGGCGGTAGCGGACAAGAAGAGATGCCCACAATGTGGTGAATTCATTTGGAAAGGAGCGAAGGTGTGCCCACATTGCCATCTGACCTTCGCATCTGGACAGAAGGTGGAGTGACGAACTATCACGGCAAACCGCTGACCGGCATATTGTGCCATACAGGCTTCGCGGTTTACTCCGCTCACCCAAAACAGGGAGGTTCCAATTGAAGCTAAAGGGCAAGGTTCACAGATTTGGCGCCGATGTGAATACCGATGTTATTATCCCGGCACGCTATCTTAGTCTTTCTGAGCCTGGCGAGCTGGCAAGGCACTGTATGGAGGACATAGACGCTGAATTCATAACCAAGGTTGAGCCTGGAGACATCATACTCGCGGCCACTAATTTTGGCTGTGGTTCCTCTCGGGAGCACGCTCCCTTGGCAATAAAGGCCTCGGGGATTTCCTGCGTTATCGCCCAGAGCTTTGCCCGCATATTCTTTCGAAATGCAATTAATATCGGCTTGCCTCTCCTTGAGTGCCCTGAAGCGGCAAATGAAACCGATGCTGGCGATATTTTGGAAGTCGATTTGTCCCGCGGTGAAATTGACAATATTTCCAGGCGCAAGAAGTTCACTGCCAAACCGTATCCTGAATTTATGATGGGAATTGTAGCCTCCGGAGGGTTGATCGAATATACTAAGAACAGATTGTCCCACAGGTCACCCTGAGCCCAAGCGAAGCAATGGGGAAGATATCTGAGCAGTGTGTTCACCTGCGGGCACAACAACACACAGCAAGAATTGAGGTGCAAATAAATGGAATTTGATATCGCAGTCTTGCCTGGTGACGGCATTGGCCCTGAAGTTACAACTGAGGCAGTGAAAGTCTTGCAAGCTGTAGGCGAAAGGTTCGGGCATAGATTTCACTTGCATGAAGGCTTGCTGGGTGGCTGTGCCATAGATGCCTCAGGCACAGCTCTTAGCCACGAGACATTAGACCTGTGCAAACAGTGTGATGCTGTATTGCTCGGTGCAGTCGGGGGACCGAAGTGGGATGACCCGCAAGCCAAAGTCCGTCCAGAGGACGGGCTTCTGGCCTTGAGAAAGGGGCTAGGCTTATTTGCCAATTTGCGTCCGGTAAAGGTTTTGCCTATGCTGGTTAATTCCACCTCACTCAAGCCAGAAATAATTGATGGGGTTGATTTGCTGGTAGTGAGAGAGCTCACTGGAGGGCTTTATTTTGGTCAGCCCAAGGAGCAGTGGCAGACGCCACAGGGAAGGCAGGTTGTTGATACCTTAGCTTATTCCGAGGCAGAGATCCAGCGCATATTAAGAGTCGGTTTTGAGTTGACGCGGGCTCGCCGCAAGAAACTGACTTCGGTGGACAAAGCTAATGTCCTTGAGTCATCGCGGTTATGGAGGCAAATCGCTACGGAAATGTCTACCGATTACCCCGATGTTGAGCTACAGCATATGCTGGTTGATGCTTGCGCCATGCGGCTCATCCAGCGTCCCGCCGAGTTTGATGTCTTGGTCACCGAAAATATGTTCGGGGATATTCTCACGGATGAAGCCTCGATGTTAGCTGGATCCATGGGCATGTTGCCCTCAGCTAGTTTGGCGGGGCTTCCTAAGGGCAAGATCCTGGGCATGTATGAGCCAATCCATGGCAGTGCTCCAAGTCGGGCAGGGCAAAACCTAGCCAATCCCATCGCCACCATCTTGAGCGTGGCTATGATGCTTCGCTACTCCTTTGAACTGGAGGCTGAAGCCCAGACTATAGAAAACGCCTTTCTTGCCACACTGGAAGAAGGCTATAGAACTTACGATATAATGTCAGAAGGCAGAACCAGGGTGGGAACGAAGGAGATGGGGGAATTGATTGTCCAGAGAATAACGAGGTAGGGGAGCTTTCGATGCTCAAAGTGCAGCTTTATGACACGACTCTGAGAGACGGCGCTCAGCAGGAAGGGATTTCCTTTTCGGTTGAGGACAAACTGAAGATAGCTCAAAAACTAGACGCACTGGGCATTGATTTCATCGAAGGTGGTTGGCCCGGCTCTAACCCTAAGGACATTGAGTTTTTCGCCAAAGCACCCGGTCTAAACCTGGCTCATTCTATCCTAGTGGCTTTTGGCAGCACCAGACGCCCAGGTTTTACGGCAGAAGAAGATACCAACCTCCAAGCCCTGTTAGAAAGCAGAACCAGGGTAGTTACCATCGTAGGTAAGAGCTGGGATAGGCACGTGACTCAGGTCCTAGAGACAACATTAGAGGAAAATCTCGACATGATCACGGACTCCATAGGTTATCTTAAGTCAAAAGGATTAACAGTTTTCTTCGATGCTGAGCACTTTTTCGATGGCTACAAGGCAAACCCTGAATATAGCCTCACGGTTATCAAGCGTGCTGCCAAAGCTGGCGCCGAATGCGTAGTGCCTTGCGACACCAATGGCGGCACCTTACCTCAGCAAATAGCAGAAGCTATCAGAGCCATTCAGAAGGTAACTTCTGTCCCCTTGGGCATTCATGCCCACAATGATGCTGAGCTTGCCGTGGCCAACTCCTTGGCTGCGGTTCGGGCAGGGGTCAACCAAATCCAAGGAACCATCAATGGCTATGGCGAACGCTGTGGCAACGCTAACCTATGCTCCATCATTCCCACACTGAAATTGAAAATGAGCGTTGATTGTGTCACCAAAGAGCAACTGGGCAAACTCAGCGACATTTCCCGTTATGTATCAGAGATGGCCAATTTGCCTCCTCATACCTGGCTCCCCTATGTAGGGGCTAATGCCTTTGCCCATAAAGCTGGTCTCCACGTGTCTGGCCTGGCCAAGTGGGAAGATAGCTACCAACATATCGCCCCCGACGTGGTAGGCAATCGCCCGCACGTTACCGTTTCTGAGCTATCAGGGAAGTCAAACATAATCTACAAAGCCAGAGAGCGAGGCCTGCCAATTCCGAAAGGCAGTGAAATCAAAAGGGTGCTAGATCAGATAAAGGTGCTAGAAAATCAGGGCTTCCAATATGATAGCGCCGAAGCGTCATTTGACCTTTTGCTTCAGCGTGCCCAGGTCAACTATCAGCCGCCATTTGAGCTAGTCGACTTCATGGTAATAGTGGAGCGACGTCGCCGCCCCCCAAGCAGTGGCAATCAAGAAGACCTATTATCTGAAGTCACTATCAAAGTGAAGGTAGATGACAGGATAGTTCATACCGCGGCCGAGGGAGACGGACCGGTCAATGCACTTGACCAGGCTCTGCGTAAGGCTTTACTCCAGTTTTACCCCGATTTGGCTGCGGTAACTCTTACCGATTATAAAGTCCGCATCCTCGAGGAAACCGCTGGCACTGCTTCCTTGGTGCGAGTGCTCATTGAATCCAGCGATGGCCGGGAGCATTGGCGGACTGTGGGCAGCTCAACCAACATCATCGAAGCCAGCTGGCTAGCTTTGGCCGATAGCATAGAGTACTGGCTGCTAAAGCACGCGGCGAAGGCAAAAAGTTGATTAAGCCCAGTCACACGCATCGCTGCGGCAAACTGCATAGCGGCAGAAGGTAGTCAGCCAAGACAGGTGGATGGCACAAGAATAAGTTCACAGGCCTCTCTCCAGGAGGGTCGCAGGAAACCCGAAACCTTCCGACAAAAGTAAAGAGGCCACGCTTCATATAGCAGTTGCACGGCACGGGCGTGTCCTTCCGCAGCGTTAGCACCCCACAAGGAAAAACGAACTAACCGGCGCTATTACAGCATGAAGAGACGATTGTGCCGTCCCACGAGCCAGTGGTTGCCTGCTAGGCTCTTGGGTGCGCAATAGAAGATGATTAGGCTTCCAAGGTTTGATCTTCCAGCGGCACTTCAGAGTAGTAGCGAGCAAGCTTGACTCGCAGTTCCTCCCTTCTCTCAACGGAGAGTTGCAAGTACTTGCACTCTACGGGTGAGTTTGTCGGTGAAATTATCTTATCACAGTGCACTTTATACAAGTTCTTGAAGTTTATCATGTAATAGTTCGTTGTGATGCAATCGCCCTTCTTTCTGTGTGGTGTGTATTCTGGAAAACAATCGTGCCTCTCGTAAACGAAAAGATTTCTGAAGGCATAGGTGTTGCCTTCTGCCAAGCGCCTTTGTTTCTCTTCCTCTCGTAACTGATCCCAAATATGGGGCGGAACCGCCTGCTGCGGTGACATTATGCGGTTTACCCTGGTGACGTCTTTCGCCAGATAAGGATTATCAAAGAAGGTGGCGTACACTTGTACAAGTGGTGTCAACACAATAGTCCTATCTTCTATAGAACAACAAGGAGTCATTACCACCGAGAATTGCGGTGAACTGATATTGACAGTGTACTCGCCTAATTGAGCCTCCCAAGAAGGCTTCTCCAGGATTGCATTTGTCAAGACATACCCTCTCACTACATCCCCAAATCTAAGTGCCTGATCCACCTGGTCTTGATAAAACATGGCGTAGCTCACTACTCAACATAGAATTTCTCAACGTCATGAAAACCTCGGACACTTGTTTTCTGCTTCTGCGTTAAGAGATCTTTATTGATTGCAACCTCCACAATCTCAACAAATTCGTTGCTAGCCGTGACCTTTATCTTGATGTCATATCTGCCGAAAGGACAGGACATTATCCTGTAATCCTTAGCCTCTCCAAGACTTCCTGTTCCCCGGCTTGTGAAGCTATTGTAGTCATACTGTATTGCCTCTGGCTCCATCGTCAGGCCTCCTTTGGTTTGCGCATGTACTGCTTCAGTGGTTCTTTGATCGCTTTCTCATATTCACTAGAGATTAAGTCATGCAGGTCATCTGTGATCACGAGGCAATCGTTAGGTTTCACAGCTGTTGCAAAACCATCGAAATCAAGAATGAGTTTGTACCCGTCCTGTACCTTCTGCAACGACTCCACGTACCGCAAGTAATAGTTACCTCTTTTCACCATGGTCTTGAAGTCCATTTCCTCAGCATCAGTAAGGTCAAATCTGTCAAGTGGAAAAACAGAATTGTAAAAGGACCTGAATGCCGAATTCTCTTTGGATGGAATCGGGCACTCATCAATGTACCTCAGACCGATCCTACTGAGAACCGGCAATGAAATCACCTCGAAAAACCTGGCAAGCACAAACTCTATTATGTCCCTGAACTTGTGTCCACCTTCCAATCTGTATGTTTTATGGTAGTTCGAAGTGATATCCAGTGAATTACTTAGCACATTCAATTGAAAATCCTTGGTTGACCTAAACTGCCATATCTTTTGGCCTGATGGTTCCTTTTCTAGCTTGCTTTCAATATCAACAGGTTTCACTTCTGGCCCCACGTCCACCCATGTAAAGGTTTTCCTGTGCAATAAGGCTGATTCTGGAAATTCTTCCATTACCTTCAACTGAAATTCGCCGATCTTGTTTTCAATGTAGAAGAGATTAGGAAACCTTATCGCAAAGAGAACTTGCTTTACTGTTGGATTTGGGAAAACTTCCTCAATAGCCATATTTCAAGCTCGTTTGACTCGTGTTGAGAATCGGAGTCAAGACCCTCCAGTTTCTTCCTACGTAGTACCTTACGATGCTATAAAGTACACCTAAGCCACCGACAACATAAAGAAGTAGTTTCCACCCTATGCCAACATTCATAGTCCCTGCGGCAACAATTGCTGCCACACTGACTGCCAGCACGCCAATACATGTGCCCTCTCTGATACTTCTTTCAATCCTATCAAGCTGGGCATTGCTTCCAGTAGCCACGGCAGCCTGTGTTCGCGAGTTTTGAATGCCCCTAGTGCTGATTCTGGATAAGGCTATGCCCAAGGAAACACTTGCCACAACCAAAATAGCTACCACTACTATGAATACTGCTCCCAATAAGTCCATGACCACCGTCAACTAGTGCTTATGTTAATACTTTCGATAGGCTTTTTCAATATATCGGTTAGCCTTAACCCCACTCGTCACAGACTACTTGGGTCATGCCCAATACCGTAGCCCATGTTTAACGCCTTGCAAAGGGGAGGCAATGAAGTCACACAAGCTTGCCGATCGCTGCCTCGGTGATTATTAGTTCTATTGCCAAGAGCATCCACCGATGAATGTTTGACGTCCCGGTCCAACTTTAATCGTGTCCTTCAGTTGAAGCGTGGTACAGCAGAACGTCCGATACGGACATCCCTGGATCGGGAGACAGGATAGCGGGATATGACTCCCAACGGTATACTCTCCCTTACAATTTTTGAGGCTTTCAGTTGAACAAGAACCAAAGATTCGCCCACAAGTCGAGAGGTTCGAAATCGCACTTCGGAAGCAAAGCAAAGTCTGTAGTCAACATCGTTGTGGCACCTCTGAGCAAGCCCTTTTGGCAAGGGCTTGGTGCCATAGCCATGATTGAGGAGAGGGACGGGAACGATGTATACAGCCTTCGAGAAAATAGAGCACAGGCATGCTGTTGGAACCGCCGCACCACATAGTACAGCCTATACTCACGTGGCTTCGCGCTTGCTCGTCGGCATATTGCTCCCTCCAGCCGCAACATCTGAGACAGCGGAGCAGGCAAGCCGAATGGCGACTGGAATGCTCCTAAACCAGGGGTTGACGTAGCATTACCTCGCGGCAGTTTGGTACAAAACGTTTTGCACCCATCCTCTCTGTTCATGGCACTTCTCAAAAAAAGCCTGCCCCACAAATGAAGACTGCTTCAACGCTCTATGGCTATTGCTTCGCGTCAGTTGTGCTGATATATTGAAAAGGAATTCTAGGAGAGCCCAGGGCAATCATAATGGCCTTGGGGAAAGGAGAGAAAAATGGATTTGCGATTGACAGAACAGCAGGAGATGACGAGGAACATGGCCAGGGAGCTGGCCGCAAAGGAGATCGCCCCTATAGCAGCGGAGATTGACGAGACAGGGCGCTTTCCCAAGGAGGTGATGCAAAAGATGGCTGACGCCGGCCTGTTTGGCATACTCACCCCACCACCATTTGGGGGGGGCGGGGGGCGATAGGGTCGATTTCCTGCTGACCGTCGAAGAGATAGCGGCCGCCTCTGCCTCAGTCGCTTTGAGCTTCGAGACGAGCGTCGGTGTAGGTTTCCTCGTCCTGGCCTTCGGCAGCGATGAGCAGAAGAAGAAGTACCTGCCTGCCCTGGCCAAAGGGGAAAAACTGGGTACTCTTGCCACCACTGAACCCGGTGGTGGCGCCAACTGGACGATGACCTTGAGTACCCGGGCAGTGGCCGACGCCAATCAGTACGTGGTCAACGGCTCTAAGTGCTTCATCAGCAACGCAGGCCAGGCGGACATTTGCGTAGTCCTGGTCAGAACTGATGTAACCAAAGGGCCCATGGGCATCTCGGCGCTGATCATTGAGAGAGACACTCCCGGCTTCTCCTTCGGCACGCTGGAGGACAAGTTTGGCCTCCGCGGCGACCCCACAGGGGAGCTGATCTTCGAGGATTGCCATGTGCCTAAAGAGAACCTGCTGGGGCAAGAAGGCGACGCCACAAAAATGACCGCGGCCTTTGGAGCTCTGTCCTGCCCCGCGCACTGCGCCATCGCCACAGGGATCGCTCGAGCCGCTCTCGAGGCCTCCGTCAGCCACACCAAGGAGAGAGCGGCGGTTGAGCCGATGACCCTGGCCAACTTCGATGGTGTTCAGTCCACCATCGCCGATATGGCCGTAGCCGTGGAGGCAGCCAGACTCCTCGCCTATCGAGGCGTCTTTCCCGAGGTGAGGGAAGGGCCAGACCCACTGTCATACTTGGCCGCAGTATTCGGCAAGGAACTGGCGATAGATGTCACCGGCAAAGCCATCAGGCTGCATGGCGGGTATGGATCTACCAAGGGCTTCCCCCTGGGACGTTACTTCAGGGATGCCAAGACGCTCTCGTTGCATCCATCACCTGATTTCCTGAGGTTGCTCGCTGGGAAGATGCTGTTGGGTATCCCTATGGGCCCTCCTCCAGGAGCTGGCGGCCCACCCAGGTGAACCTTCTTCCCATAGATACGGTGAATAGGGATAGAACCTGTAAGCGAAGCGACTGGTTTGTCATAATGGAATGTCTCCTGAGGCGAGCAGATAGCTTGATGCTGAGACGAAGCAGGCTAAGCCAAGCAGGCGCAGAGTTCCAGTGTATCGGTATTAGGCAAAACGGCGGCAGCCAGCAATACCTAGGGCGTTTAAAAATGTAGTGCGAGGCTTTAGCCTCGTGCACGACCCTGAAGGGTCGCACTACGAAAATCTTGGGGGGGGGATTATTAAGATTGAATGAGGCAAATCTAGTTTTGAATCTGAGGCAAAATTAAACAGCCCCATCCCAAGGAGGAGGTGATCAGGAATGAAGTAGCTGCTTCTGGTGGAGTTATGTGTATCGTTTCCAAAAAATTTAGCCCGAAAGGAGGATTCCGATGTCAATAGAAGAAAACAAGGCCATCGCCCGCCGTTACGTAGAGGATGTCTGGGGCAAGGGAAGCCTGGGCGCAATAGATGAGCTTTACGCCACTGACTTTGTCTGGCACTGGGCCCCTCCCGGAATGGCACCCGATCGCGCGGGCTACAGACAATTCGTGACCATGAGCTTCGCTGCCTTCGCCGACGTTCAGTCGACCCTTGAGGACATGGTTGCGGAAGGGGACAAGGTCGTGGGCCGCTGGACCTGGCGCTGCAGGCACAAAGGTGAATACCTGGGGATCGCCCCTACTGGCAAGCAGGTGACGCTATCAGGAATCACCATCATGCGCATCGTAGGCGGTAAGGTCGTGGAAGAATGGGGTGAGATGGACAACTTAGGCATGATGCAGCAACTTGGCGCGGTTCCGCCGCCAGGCTAGGCTAGAGGGTAACCCATTAAGTCCATCCTTTTGAGAGGTATGCCGGGAAGCAGGTCAAAGCTGACTGCCACCGCGTTGTCTAACGCGGGGTTACGGAGTGGATGGAACGGGTGGTCTCCAATAACCAGGCTCTGGCGAAGCTGATAGCGGACAAGAAAATCCTCGCTGGGGGAGTTATGAGTGGAAGAAGGGGGGCGCCTTTATCATGGAGACGGCATCCAACGAGGAGTTAAGCGGGCTAGCGACCAGCCTGCCCCTGTTTCCTATGCAGAAGGTGGACGTGACCCGGCTGGAGAGCTTTGAGGCTGGGGCTGCTGCAAATCCCCAAAGCCTTGAGCGTTTCAAGGCGGCTCTGCAGTGAGGAAAGAGAGAAAGCAGGCTGGACTGAGCAAGCACGGAGTTCCTATACTTCCATGCTAGGCAGCATAATTTGAGCTACCCCCAATGGTAGGTAGCTGGTATGCCAAGGGTAAAAGGGACAATTCACGTTGTAGCACCAGCGAACCTTGTTTGGAATTGGATAATCGAACCAGAGAAGTATTTGGTTTGGAACACCGATTTCAAGGAATATAAGATAGCTGATGATGAAGAGGGGAAGGTGGGTACCACCTACTACATGGTGGGAGAAAAGGGCGGCGCTTTGATGAAGATCGATTGTATCGTTACTGAATGGGTAGAAAACCAAAGATTCTCTTTTAGGGGAACGTCAAAGGACGTGAAGGCGGAGGGTACCTATGCCATAGAGCCCGCGGGGGAGGGATGCCGAGTTGCCTTTGAAGAAAACCTTGAGCTACGAGGTATTACAGGTAAGATCATCGGTGCGCTTTTTGTTGAGAAGGCAAAGACAGGGAACATCGAAGGAAGTCTCCATAATTTGAAAAGGGCCATAGAGGCTAATCTATCGGCCTAGCGTAAATAGCGTGCTGAAATTGCGGCGAATAACAGCGCCCAAAAGGATACGGTGCAACACAGCTTCGACTAGGGGCCTTCCTCAAGCTCCTCTAGCTCGTAACCGCTGAATAAATTGTGGCTGGAATGCCAATTCAACTTCAAACAGCGACATAGCGCTATCTAGCGGTTGTTCTTGAGGCCGAGTGCATGAGACTCATGGTCTCTACCCATGCATCGTCCCAAGCTGAAATCTGGGTAACATAAGATTACCTTGGCATTATCGTAGCACATTTCTTAGGGACTACGGCTGAGGCAAAGTAGGCCCTGTATTCACATATTTTGCTACAGGCCGGAAGTGCCGTAAAATGAGGACACCCTAATTCCATGAAGGCGATCCTAAGTGCGCTAAGAATCATCAGGCAATTCCGCCGAGCCTACATTGTGCTGAACCTGGCCTACTACGGCCTGGTTGTCTTTGGGATGATATGCGTGGCTTTCAATCCGTCATTGCAACAATTACTGTTAGACGCTGTTGGGAGCGCCTTCAACGAAGGGCCATTGTCGACAGTGGCTGCTGCGTACAGCGGCGGCCAGGTCTTACTGGCCATCGTGTTCACCTTCGTGGTGAATCTAACGATAGCGAGCTTCTTGTGGATCACGCTACCCTCGCTTGTGATCCCTTTCAGCGGACTTCTGACGGGAGCCTGCCGGGCAGTGTTATGGGGGCTGCTATTCTCCCCAAGTAGCCCTGAGATGCGTATTGTGATGATTCCTCACTCACTCACCCTCATTCTAGAAGGACAGGCTTACATTCTGGCCATGTTAGCAGCCTATGTTCAAGGCAGAGCCTTCCTGTGGCCAGCCACCGTGGACGCTACGACTCACACGCAAGGCTACTGGGCTGGAGTGAAACGTTCGGTTCGACTCTATTTGCTGGTGGCCATCGTGCTAGCCGTAGCGGCTGTATATGAGGTCCTGGAAGTTATTTTCATCATTCCCTTCTTAGGGGGAATGCGCTAGTAGGTATGGCTTGACAGGAACCAACGTAGCACGTGCAACAGGCCCCTTCGCCTAACAACGGCTTCCCGTCTACGCGCCTTCGGGGCTTGGCAAACACCTGAACCCATTGAACTGAATGGCAACTGGAAGGCCTGTAGAAGAGGAACATGGCATCACCTGGCGGCGATTTCGGGCAGACCGCTTCCCCTTCACTATTTGTTGCCGACCCTTCTCAGATTGAGCCTCGCCCAAAAAACGAGACCTGGCTCTGCCATATTTGTCGCATATCGAAGATGTGACATATGACGAAGTAGAGCGGATTAAGCAAACGCAGAGTGCACACCGCTGGATATGGGGCAACGTCTTGTTGGACAGTTTCAAAGGGGGTTATGGACGTGAGATGACTCAAGATGTAGGAAGGCAGATTCTTATGTGGCTGGTCCATGACCACGCGTCAAGACAAGGTGACCGGCCAAATCCCAAATCCTAGAAACCAGGTTGTTCTACTCCTCATCTTCTTGTATCCTTACGCCAAATTCGATTGCGGAGGTACAAAACTTAGCAATAAGGAGGTGCAGGCATGTCGGCGAAAGTTATCGTTGTTTATGAATCAAAGTATGGCAACGCTAAACTCGTAGCGGAAACAATCGCAGAGGGTATGAGAGAAGTTGAAGGAATAGAAGCAGTCGTCAGTCAAGTCAAAGAGGTTGATCTTAGCAATATCCCTGATTATGACGCGATTTTAGTGGGCTCGCCCACTCATATAGGTGAGCCAACTGGGGGCATCAAGAAGTTCATCGGCAAACTTGGCAAGCTTCCCCTGGAGGGAAAATCCTTTGCTGTTTTTGACACATACCTCCTCAGCAAAAGCTTTGAACAAGCGACGAGAAAACTGGAGGAGAGAATAAGAGATAAGGTTCCCGGAGCGAAACTGGCAGCTCCCGGCTTATCGATAAGAGTTAATGGGACGAAGGGGCCGATTTCAGAGGGAGAGCTTCCTAAGTGCAAAGAGTTCGGGACCAGAATAGCAACTCAAATGAAATCCTGACTTATCTCCCTTCCCACGGTAATTGAAAATTGCTTCGCGCCCTGGTGCCCCTGCTCTCACCGCCTGTCGGCCTTATCGAGCGGAGTCAACGCGTCAATAGCTGGCAAGAAGACTTCGGCGTAATAGAAGTCGCGCTCTCCGGCTGTGCTCTGCAACAGGATAAGGTAACTAGTCCCGTTGCTTTCCGCTAAGGCCAGATCAATCGCCAAGCCCTGAGATTCAAACTCATAGAGCGACCAGTTGAGGTTATTAGCCTCGCGACCGCCTACGCTTTGTGAGGCCTCACCAAGGCCGAACTGGGTTGTCAGCAACTGTAATAGGGCGTCAGCCGCTACACCTGGTTGAGCCTGTTGAAGGATTACAACCACACCCAGCGGCGACTGATACATCCCCGGCCACAGTTCGACCCAGCCTTCGGCTACGACGCCGCTAATACCAGAGGTTTCGCCTGTAAAAGACACCAGGGTAATCTCCGTTTCGGGAACGACAAACGCCGGGCTGCTCATCTCGGCCAGGCACGACCCGTCCGGTTCTGTTGTGGGGTCATCTAGAAACTCCAGGGCAATGCTCAGCGGACATTCCTCTCCAGAAACACTGGCACCATGCGCCACGCCCGGGAATTCCAAGTAGAAACTGCTGCTCAGCCCTTCGGCAACCAGTTCCCCCCAGGACGGCGGCGTGACGGGATCATATTCGCCTGCCAGCACCAGCGTTGGAATGTCGCTAGCGACAGGCTCGTTTTCGATGGCGTCAGCTTCCTTCGCACCCCATATTTCGCAGATGGTGAAGACTGGTTCCCCCAGGTGAGGGCTGCTATTGAAAAGATTTCGTATTTCTGGATAGGCCTCCGCCGCGGCGGCGAATTCTCCGGGGGTGCTGAAGTGCACCTCTTCGCCACATTGCACCGAAAACTGCATGCCCATACTGACGAATTCTATGTTGGCGAGGAAGGACCCCATGACTACAGCCAAGATGTCATAGTTGGCGTCACGAACGTCAAAGAGAATCTTCGGCAGCAAGGGGATGAGCTCTGTGGAGTAGAGCGACTGAAACAGAAAGCCAATCAGCCCGTCGCCATTCATCAGTACATCGTAAGTCTCGCCTGAGAGGGGTTGCGTTGCCGAGAGAGTGATGGGTGAGTCATTCAGTTGATCGACCAGTTGGTAAAAGACGATCTCTAACTCGGGATAGGCCTCACTACAGGCAGGATCAGTGGCGCAGCCGTGGAAGAAGACGTTGAGAGCGCGATCAAAGTTGGCTGGCATTTCGGCGTAGAGACTGACTTGCAACGGATAGGCTGAATCGAGGACGACGCTGCGAATGCCTTCGGGATAATCACGCATCGCGGTCAGGGCCAGTCGCGTGCCGTAGGAGATACCAAACAGGTTCCATTCCTCGTAGCCCAGCGCAAGACGCAGATCGTTCAGGTCGGCAGCGCTTTCAGCGCTATTATAAGCCGCTAGATTGACGCCTTCGCTCACCATACGATCATGGCAACTACAAATCGCCTCGATGCCCAGCGCCACACTCTCTTCGGGACTCAGGTCTTGATCCAGGGTCTCGTAAGCCAGGTCGGTAAACTCGGGGCAATCGAGGGCAGGTTCAGAGTAGCCAGTACCGCGTTGGTCGAAAACAATGAAGTCGCGGTTTGCCAGGAAGGGAGCGAAACGCAGATTGAACAGAAGCGGCATTGTTTCCAGCGCTTGTTCGCCAGGGCCACCCGCGAGGTAGACGACCGGGTCGGGCGCCGGGTTGTCGCTATCAGTCCTAAAGATGGCCACATGCAGCCGTATGGTCGGGCCCTCAGGGTGGCTACGGTCTTCGGGAACAGTCAAGTAGCCACACTCAACAGTCTGACCTGCGGGAATCTCGAACTGGCATTCTGCTGGTTCAAAATGCGGTTGGTAAGCAGGCTCCCCAACTTTGGCGCAACCACCCAGAAGGCTTGCCACCAAAACTAAGACCAATATCCAGGGAATGGCCAGCTTTTTCACGGTTTTTCCCGTCGTCTTATCCTTTGTTTCCCGTAGGCATAGCTACAATAACGACTATTCGACCAGCATAAAAGCAAAGTGTTCCTCTCTTCTGCTTGGTGCTTTCTGGCTCCTTACCTCTCCCCCTCCTTGCTCAGAATGCTCTGCCGAGAGGCATTATGTACAGGGGCTTAATTCGCTCCTCTACATCAAGGACTTTTCTTACCTCTTCGTCGTCGAAGGCTCCCACTTCCACCGTAGCTAGACCCAGGGCTATAGCCTGAAGGTGGATATTTTCCCCCACATGCCCCACTTCCATATGAACATATCTTTCACCACGTCTGCCGTATGTATAGGAAGTCCTGGTATAGATGGCACAGATGACAATATCTACTGGAGCACTGACAATGAATCCCTGGTCAAGAGCTGCCCTGGCTAGCTCTCGCCTTAAATCGCCTCGCTGAGAGCACACTAATGAATGAGAATCTACTTCATAGTGGTAAATGCCAGCTTCTAATCCATCTATAGCCTGTTTTCCGACAAAGGCGAAAAGTTCCAGAGGATATGTAGCTCCAGCGCTTGGTGCTGCTCTAAGCTCCCCACCCGCGGTAATGCCCTGAGCAGACCAGAGTACCTGGCTTAATTGAGAGAGAGTCAGTGGCTCAGCGCGATATCTCCGGACCGACCTGCGTCTGGCTATAGCCTCTTCCAGCGAGACCTTGCCTTCTAGCTCAGGGCGGGGCAGCTTTACTACGGGCCCCACATTCATCTTTTCCCGAAATCCTTCGGAAGCTCTCCAGGCATTCCGCGCTTGGCTCCCAATGACAATTCGTTAGCCCTTGATAACACCTATGGGAACAGCCATAGCTACTTTCTTGCAAATGCCAGCTTGGTGAACCACGTCGATCACTTCAGTGACATCTTTATAAGCCTGGGATGCTTCCTCAGCTAGAGACGGTATGCTATGCGCCTTGACAGTGATGCCCCTCTCCTGTAGCTCGCGGACTACATCCCTGCCTTTTAGAGCCCGCTTGGCAGCGCCACGGCTAAGAACTCTACCAGCACCGTGGCAAGTGGAGCCAAAGGTCTCCTCCATCGCCTTCTCGGTGCCTACAGCAACAAAAGAGCAGCGTCCCATATCGCCCGGAATAAGCACAGGTTGCCCGATTTCTTGGTAACGCTGAGAAACGTCCTTATGTCCTGCTGGGAAAGCCCTGGTGGCTCCCTTGCGGTGCACACAGACCTTAACACTCCTGCCATCCACCTTGTGTACCTCTATCTTGGCGATGTTATGGGCAACATCATAAATCTGCCTTATGCCAAGTTCCTCGGCGCTTTTGCCAAAGACCCTAGAAAAGCTTTCCCTAACCCAATGGGCGATGCACTGGCGGTTAACCCAGGCGTAATTGGCAGCACATGCCATAGCCGCTAGATAGTCTTTTCCCTCCCTCGATTCTATGGGAGCACAAGCAAGCTGTCGGTCAGGAAGCTTTATCCCGTACGTCGACACTGCCCCTTCCATGACACGAAGATGGTCAGTGCACACCTGGTGACCAAAGCCCCGAGAGCCAGTGTGAATTAGAATCAACACTTGGCCTACTTCGTTGATGCCCATGATTCCAGCTATGTAAGGTTCGAATATCTCCTTCACCACTTGCACCTCAACAAAATGGTTCCCTGAGCCCAGTGTGCCTGCTTGAGGCATGCCTCTCTTTATTGCCCTATCGCTTATCTTGCTCGGGTCAGCGCCTTCTACGCGTCCGCCCTCTTCAGTAACATCCAGGTCGTCCTCAGAACCAAAGCCATGTTCCACTGCCCAGGAGGCTCCCTTAACCATCAATCGTTCCATCTCTTTGTGGCTTATCTTTATCTTTCCCTCGGAGCCTAAGCCGGATGGTATATTGTTAAACAATTCGTTAACAAGCTGGCTAATCTTGGTTCTTACCTCGGCTTCGCTAAGGTTGCTACGTAATAACCTTACCCCACAATTGATGTCGTAACCTACACCTCCTGGCGAGATTACGCCATTTTTGACATCCATTGCAGCAACCCCGCCTATAGGGAAACCATAGCCCCAATGTATATCAGGCATGGCAAACGAGAAATTGATTATCCCGGGGAGAAAGGCCACATTGGCGACTTGTTCCGGCGTTTGCTCATCCTGTATGGATTTGAGCATTTCCTCACTGGCATAGATCAAGCCAGGAACCCGCATGCCCGATTTATAGCTCGGCGGGATTTGCCAGTGATAATCGTCTATTTTGATAAGTTGTCCCTGCCACTGTGGCATATTGCTAACTCCTAGATATCGAAGATCACTTGTGCCCTGTAGCCGTTACTACGTCTATCCGTTCTTAGCATGTGATATGTAGCTGCCTTCACCCCCAACTTTAGCTTATGTCTTAGGGGATCGAACTTATCTCCGTAGCAGGTCGCCTTAAGTTTGTTACTGGTCAGGCTGTCAATGTCAAATCTGTTAAACAGAAGGTGTTCCGCATCAAAAAGATAGATAAGTTCATTGAGCCATTCTACCAACAAGCTATCTCTATCTTCAGCAACTACCTCCAATTTGCGTTGTAGTTCTGCTCCAACGCTCTCAGGTTCTGTGATCAGACTAAACAAACCGAGGGCGGCATTAGAGAATATCTGCTTTATGTCAGTTCCGTAGGCAATAATGCCCACATCAGCGGCATGATCTATTACCTCGAAGGCCCTTCCCCCCATCGCAACCCCAGGGTATTATACTATACTATCCGCTAGGGAAAGTCGAGCTAGCTTGATATTTGTTTCCTCACGATGATAGTATATCCACTCCACATGGGCCGCTAGCTCAACTGGAAGAGCAGCTGACTCTTAATCAGCAGGTTCAGGGTTCGAGTCCCTGGCGGCTCACTCTAGATACAAAATCATCCTCAACTAGCCCCGTTGCGCACAGCAAAGAGCGGCTGATTGACAAAATCAGCCAAAACTGTCGTAGACTGGACACCACTGAGGTTGTAGGCTGTCAGTACATGGCTACGCTATCAGATGCGCTGGCGGTTTACGAAGTCTGTGCTACAGCCAAGGGGAAAAGCCCGAAGACGGTGAGGGCGGTGGCACAAGCACGGAGCTACCTCAGTGATTTCCTGGGTGAACTTGACGTTTAAGAGGTCACGGCCAACCATCCAAGCCAAATCAAATATTCAGATCAGCCAGAATACCAATCAGACAGCCTGCTCGTCGTGGGAATAGGCGAACCCAGACTTCGTCTTCTTTGCTATGTTTCTCTATCCTCGTGCCGTGCTATCATTTTTGCTTGCGGGCGAGAATATCGTCCATAAACTAACATGCCAGGTGTGGAAGGAACAGAGAGGCTGGCTCGGGGGGAGGGGCAAATAGCCCACGAAGGCATAGACTATTGTGTGAAGGGAAAGCATTGAGCCAAACAGCTATTGAAGGAGACCGAACATGAGAGAGTGCACCGTTGAGCAAAACAAAGCAAAATGTAACTGCAGCTATGAGCCGTGCGACAGAAAGGGTATTTGCTGCGAATGCATAAGGTATCATTGGCGGATGGGTGAGCTGCCGGCCTGCCTCTTCCCCGATGACGTGGAGAAGACCTATGATCGTTCTATCGAAAGGTTTATCCGGACGTACCAGGAGAGAGGGCGCTGGTGGTGAATGAAACTGATTATGTTCCTGAGCCACGCGCCAGCAAGATTGATAAGGAAGAGGCACCACGCCCTTTTCCGTGGCAGCCTGGTATCCAGCGACGTTACAGCAAGCAGGGCAGTGAATACGTCAATGGTAGCCCGAGCAGCGCGGACAGGCACGATTGTAAAACATGGAGCTGGCTACGCTGATGTGGTCTTGGTATTGCCCAGGAGACGGAATGCTATGCCGGTGTTTCCCTGGCAACAACATCTCGAGCAATGACATTCTCACTAGACAATACCGCTCAGCGTGTTGAATGCTTTCCTCTCTATCTCGTAGCATTTCAAAATGCTTGCCCGCACGTCGCCCAAGAATGTGGGAGCTTCTTGCAAATCCTCTACTGCTTTCCCCATCAAATCATCCAGCTCGCCGTTAATCCTTCTCATTCCTTCTAAGGCGCCTGGTTCTTGCGCTTCGAACAGATTATTCTTTTCCGTCATCAACTCCCTTGTCCTTCTAAGATTAGGCCAGGAATCGGGGAGGAATCCCGACGCAATCTCACTCCAGATAGCTGCCGATTGGCGCATCATTTCCGCTACTTCATTAAGGGCAGGCTTGTTCATAATGGAACTTGCTTCCTTGAGAAACTGCGCATACATGGAACGGAAGGCACTCCCACCAGTGCCGCTTATTTCAATATACATGAAGCCGTTCATCAGGGCGCCAAAGAGGTGTATTCCCTTGAACTGCTCTGGCCACTTCGTGACGACCTTGGACCATTTGTCAATTCCGGCCAGTCCAAGATTCTTAATGGGCGGCTTCAACATGTTCCGGCAGCACTCTCGGATGCTTTCTTGAATGCCAGCTTCCAGGTTTGCGATTTGTGAAGGATATTCCATCTTCAGCAATCTGTGCTTGGGAGGGAAGGGAGGGAATTTTGAACCTCGTGCTTTTTCTAAGTCGCTTAGGCTGACAGTTACCGGGCCTCTCCCCCGGTCATAGATATGGACCTGGTCCTTCTCCTCGTCCAGACCAAAGACAACAAAGGCATGCCCGCCGAAGTGAGCCATCTCAGGAACGGCAAAATAGGGGAGGTAGGCTATGTCTCCGTAAGCAACTGCAGGCTCACCGTTACGCAGTATTGCCTTTAGTTCCTCATATCCCTTTTTCGAACTGGCTGTCTCGAAAACGGTCATATTACCACCGATTCGTTGGCAAATATCCCCCGGGAAGTCTGTACCGCTGCTGTAGCGCCCGCCAATAAAAGGACTCGGCATTTGTTTTGTGTACCAGTAGATGAACCCCACTCCTCCACCTAAGCCCAGAAGCATCTCCTCAGATAAGGAAAGACTGTGGCGATCCAGCACCCTCTTCAAGGCGCTGGTCTCACAGTGCTTTCCCACAAATGGCTCGAATCCCTGGATGATTAGTCTTTCTGGCATTCTTGCCCTCCTTCTAGCTTCGTTACTCCTTCGACATCCTTGAGACCCTGTCAAACTCGTCTCTCAGCTTCTTATAGGCCCTATCCAGCTCCTCCGCTCTCTCCCCGGCATTCCTCAGATGTGTGTTGTAGAATACCCGCCACAGTCCATCAATTTCGTTGAATCTTTGGGAAATTGTGGTAAGGTCGTTTCTTACACTTTCAGCTTCCTCGGAGAGTCTCTTGGCATGAACGCCCGCTCTTATCAGCTCGATCTTGTGGCAAAGCGTCAATGGCGACACAACCTGGACCCCACTCTTGGTATAGTCTCGCAGCATTTCGAATTCCTCGCTAACCAGAAAATAATAGACAGCCTCAGAGGGAATGTAAGCGAAGGCAAACTCCGCTGAACCCGCTTCTGGGCACACGTAATCCTCAGCTATCTTGTTAAGATGATTTCGGACATCCTTACGGAAAGCGTTCTGGAATCCCTCCTTTTCTTCGGAATCATCAATCTCCACCATCCTTCTGTAGTTGTCCAGAGGGAATTTAGAATCTATGCAAATAAGCCCCACCGTGGACCTGATATGGGCATCGGGGATTTTCCCATCGAGAATCATCTTTCTAATGCCAAACATGTCCGGGGGAAGTTGATCTGACAGGATTGTCTCCAGGCTTAGTTCGCCCAGAGCGCCTCGCTCTTTAGGAACGCGAAGCATTTGCTCAATTGACCTGTGGCAATCCCGAATATCCTGGGTGTGAGCGGTCAGCATGCCTATCTTTTCCTCCAGGCCCAGCTTCGCCCAGGTGCTCGATACGGCATCCTCAATTTCTCTTGGCTTGACTCCTCTCCCCTTAAGAACCAGGAAGATCAACACGGCCAGGAGTATCACAACGATTACCAGCAAAATCTGGGTTATCATGGCTCACCGACTTTCATTCTGCGAGGCTCAAAACCCCGGCACCGCGAATTCTCCCCTCTTTGAGCAGGACCAGCGCCTCGTTTGCCTCTTCTAACTTGAATTCTCGGACTTCAGGTACGATGGGAATTTCAGCGGCCAAAGGCAGAAATTCCTGAGCGTCTCTTCTAGTAACATTGGCCACGCTCTTCAGCTCCTTTTCATACCAGAGATGCTCGGTATAGTCCAGTTCCGGAATAGGGGTTGTCTTCCGAATTGCATTTATTACTACCCTTCCACCTTTCTCCAGATTCCTCAAAGCTTCACGCACTGGCACACCCACTGGGGTGAAGTCAATGGCGCAATTGAGCTTCTGTGGTGGTGTGTCTCCCGTTGCTCCAGTCCAGTCGGCTCCGAGCTTCCTGGCCAGACTTTGATGTTCTTCTTGCCCTGGTCGACTGAAGACGAAGACTCTGCCATTGGGGTATTGGTATTTAGCAATTTGAATTACAATATGGGCAGAGGCTCCAAAGCCATAAAGGCCAAGGATCTTGCCATCCTCGATCCCTGAGAGCCTTAAGGCCCTATAGCCAATCACTCCGGCACACAGAAGTGGCGCTGCCTGCAAGTCGGTGAATCTCTCTGGAATGGGATAGGCAAAGTCTTCTTGAACGACGGTATATTGAGCGTAGCCTCCGTTAACATCCTTTCCCGTCCATTTTGCTTTATCACACAGGTTCTCCTCGCCTTTGAGACAAAAAGAGCACTGACCACAGGCCCAATTGATCCAGGCAATACCCACTCTATCGCCTTCCTTGAACTTGCTCGCTCCCGGTCCCAGGCTTTCTACCTTACCCACAATTTCGTGCCCCAAAATCATGGGAAACCTTGAAGGAGGGACCCGGCCTTCAATCTCATCCAGCTCCGTGTGACAGACCCCACAAGCCAAAACCTTGACGCGAATCTGACCCGGGCCGGGAACGGGATCAGGTAGCTCCACCAGCTCTAAAGGCTTCGCCTCAACTGGGGAGATTCCCTTGAGCACCATCGCCTTCATTCTCTGCTCTTCAGTGAATGCTCACGTGAGGGTTGAGCTACCCCTTATGTCGCCCTGAGCGAAGCGAAGGGTCTCAGATTCTTCGGTCACTACACTCCCTCAGAATGACACCAGAGTAGGCGGCGACACTCCGATACTTTCCCTCTATACAACGAAAATACTGTCATAAAGATTTTCGGAGATTGTGTCGAAATGCTCTCTATAACGCTTCAACGTGGCAGGGAGGTAGTCCAGTATGTCTTGGGCTGTTATTCCGTCTTCGCCTTTATCTTTTGCTGCCAGGTCTCCAGAAAACCCATGGATGAATACGCCCGTTCTTACTGCATCTTCCAGGGACAACCCCAGACCAAACATAGCGACAATGGCTCCTGTTAAGACATCGCCGCTTCCTGCCGTTGCCATGCCGGGATTGCCACTCATATTGATGCAAACAGTTTCGTCGGGATAGCCTATGAGCGAATGTGCGCCTTTCAGGACGATCATGGCATTAAGCTCTTTCGCTGTCTTCTGCAAAACCTCCATCTTGTTTTTGTTTATCTCGCTTATTCCCATTTCTGTAATCCTTGACATCTCGCCCAAATGAGGTGTAAGTATCGTGGCTGCCTCTCTGTTTTTGATTTTTCCTAAATCTCCGGCAACAGCAGTGATTCCGTCGCCGTCTAGGAGCAAAGGCTTCTGGATTCCTTGTGCTAGCTCCCGCACCAGTTCTTGCGTCTCTTCATTTAGGGAAAGACCTGGCCCCATGACCACCATGTCCATCCTTTCAGAAAGCTCCAGTAGCTCATCTTTGTTTTCTAATGCTATGCTTCCTGAGCCTGTCTCCTTTTGAGGAATAAAGACAATCTCGCTTCCCTTATTTGCCAGAAACGATGAAATGGATACCGGCGCAGCCAAACGAGAATATCCCCCTCCAGCTTTGAGGAAAGATAAAGCAGCGAAATATGGTGCACCAAGATAACTCGAGGCACCGGCGATAAAGAGAACCTCTCCAAAATCCCCCTTATGAGCATTCTTATCTCGTTCAGGAAGCTCCACAGGACTATTGATTTGTACTTTTGTGGAATCGGTGTCATAGAGCGAAGGTGGGAAGGAGATGTGTGAGACATATAATTTCCCGCAGTGGTCATATCCGGGGAAAATCATATTTCCTATCTTGGGCAGCCCAAACGTTATGGTGTAATCCGCCTTTACCGCTATGCCCATCACCTCTCCGGTATCGCCGTTTATGCCTGAAGGGATATCAACGCTAAAAACCGTTTTCTTGCTTTCGTTTATTACTTGAATTATCTCCTTGTATACTCCGCCGACCTCCCTGACAAGGCCTGTGCCGAACATGGCATCTACAACAGCATCGCAGTGAACGACAGCAGATTTCATGGATTCGACGGAGCTCACCCTAGAAATCTCTATTGGCAGCTTTGACACTATCTCGAAGTTCCTTTTTGCTACCCCTTTGTACTTGGTTTCATCATCCAGAAGAAAGATTGTTGCCTCTCCACCATTGGAGTGAATTTTTCTGGCAACCACAAACCCATCCCCGCCGTTGTTGCCGGTGCCACAGAAAACGACAAACTTCTTATTCTTTATGCCGAATTCCTTAAACATAACGAAGTACACCGCCTCACCGGCATTCTCCATCAAGAGATCTTCCGAGATGCCAAATTCCTCCGTGGCGGACCTGTCCAGATTCCTCATCTGAGCCACTGTGCTTACTTTCATCTTTGCCCCCGTTCGTGGAGATTGCTCTACATTCAGCCCCAAGTACCGAATTATAGCTTATATAAGCCGTGAACATAACTCTGGAGCTGTTTCCACCACGTCATTGCAGGAGCATGTGAGCCAAAGCCCTGAGGATGGGAAGAGGCAGCGAAGGGGGCGAGGCAATCTCAAAAGCAACCGTGTGATTGCTTCGCTTCGCCTTCGGCCCGCGATGACAAGAAGGGAAGTCACGTGTCACCAATCATATCAGAGAGTAGACATACTTACATGCGGGTCAGGGATAGTGTAGACTTGCTCTGAAGAGGCTTGGGATGGTAACTATACGAGTTCTAGCGATATGGCGTCGAAGGATAAACAGGTTGAGACTACGGTTGGTTTTCTACTGTCTGCGCATGGCATACAGACTGTGCCCATGGGGGGAGTTTAAGGTCAGGCTGGGGGACTTCGTTTTCTCGGAATTGAAAAGGGCGCGTTTGGAGGAGAGAGATGAACAATAGCTGCTTCTTGGCAGACAGGCCAGCATCAATGCCCGGCGCATCGTGCGCTCAGCAACAGCGCGCATAACTGGCGAGGAACAGAAAACGTTACGCATCCATAGGTTAAGCCCCACCACCCCATACAGGCATCCTAGAGAGGCAAACAGCCAAGCGACTCGGAGTTGCGAACCCGTCAAATTTTGCTGTACCAATATCTCTTCCCTTTAGGAAATTCCCCAGTCCCTTGGTTCTTGATTTTCCTTAAGTTCTTCAGATGAGCAGTTCCGTGGTTGGGTTTCAAGAAGTCGAGTTTGTCACAAGTTTCAAATTCATCACATTGCCAGCAGCCTTCAATGCCTTTCTTCTGGCAGCATTTCCTCATTTTGCAGAAAGGCGGACCGCCACCACCTTTGCAGGCGTTCTTGCAGCGGAATCTTACCAATGCTCCCAGTACCTCATAACATTGCCTGTAGTTCTTGAATACCTCAAAGAATGAAAGGGTGGACATGAATTCTGCTGTCTTATCGAACTTTGCTACTCTCAGTTCTTTTCTAAGGTCTCTTGCTAAATCAGCAACCTTTCCCTTGTAGCCAAAGCAGTCTCCGCAGTAGAGACCACAGTACGCAATTAGATCTTCATTTTCCATCATTGACTATCACCTTCTTTCTTAATTTCAATTCAGTTCCTTCTCTGGCGGCGGAGTCACTGAGAAACTCTCTGAGAATTCTAGATTTGGCTTTGGCATCATCTAACCTGATCTTATATGCCTTCATTCTCCGTTCGCTATCTCTTAATGATTCTTCCAAGGCCGTTATTGAAAGCAAAGCCGTGGCAATGCAGTAGAAGCTCTTCGATCTTCCTTCGTCAAAATGCTTTAGCATTATCTCAAGCAAATCAATTCGCTTTTTATGCTGTTTTAGAAATTCTTCTATGCCGTGTTCGCTGATGAAATCCAAATTATGTACGGCTTTTCCATGAGTTATGAAAGAGTCACAGGCGTCAAAGCCCTCGAGTTTTGAGCACGGGAATTCATTACATTCAGCGCAAACCTCAAGCTTCTTTTTCTTTACGCAGCAAGTTATGAATGGGCAGGAGGGATGTTTATCGAAGAAATCGGGGCCACAGCATCCAGGGCACCTTGAACTGCCAACGGTATAGTATCTTGGGCATAATCCACAGTCGAGCCCGCAGCAGCCGAGGGTAGGATAACTCTTGACCGGATATTCGCTCATTTTGCCGCGCTTCCTTTACATGTTAGCCTCATTCTACGTGACAATTCCTCCGTTTTCCTGTTTAGCTATACATCCTTTTCAACACCCTAAGAGCATTTAAGGTAATCCATTTGCTGGGTTTGCCTTTCCGTTCGATGTTTACCTGGAACCGTCCGTTGAAAGTGCTTTCCAAATTCCATTTGCCTTCATCATCTTGCTTAGAAATCACCAAATCTACGGCTTCTTGCATTCGTTTGTCTCTGTAACCGAGCTTTGTCAGTATTCCCAAGATTTCTAGAGCATCTATATTCCACATGAGCGGAAAGCCGAATCGTAACCATTCAGGTTTAGACACACGGCTCAAATCGTGACTTCTTTTGTGAATATGATGTTCAAGCAGATATTTGGCTCCCTTTTCGATCGTGTTTTTCACATCCTGCGACCTTTCGTCGGCAGGGATTTCCGCCAGTGCCTTCAATGCCTTAACTACGCCCATGTGGCAAGTGTGTTTGCCCCAGCACTTCTCGAATTTATCATAAGGCCAGCCTTTCGGTGCTTCTTCTATTCCGTCATCGAACCGTTGATAACTGGTGATCCAGTGAATTCCGTGCTTGAGTCTGGAATCTTCCAGATAACCAAGTTTGATCAGACTCCAGACCATATTACCTGTTAGGCATGGCAGTACTGCGCCATGCCTTCCCCCACCTGCTTTGTCACTAAGATAGGAAAACCCACCACTTTTGCGATCTTGAGAGTTTTCAAAAATGAACTCACAGGCCTTCCCAATGCGTTTATCATTTCCGTCTGCTCCGAGCTCGGCCAGAATTATGAGTTGCCACACGGTTCCCTTGTATTTCGACCTAATGTAGAAGTCCTCAGGGGCCTCCCAGTAGCTTTCGTTCCTCTGCTTGGCCAAAACCTTCGGCACCACCCCGGTCTCCATAATTTGCATTTTTGCTCTCTTCACTTGGGGATCGTCCTCGGATCTCTCTAGAATATCGGTCAAAGTGAGATATTGCACCGAAGGATTATCCGTTTCTAACAGCCAGTCTGTTGGGTCCGCTTTCAATACAGATTTCCAATCGCTCATTCTAGGGCACTCTCTGCACGAATTGATTTCATTCTACATTTTGCGTAGGTCTTCTTTCCCCTGGTTGCTCCGCCGTAATGTGAATAAGCGAAGCAAACTGCAAATACTCTGCAAGTGAGGTGTGCAGCATTGCGTCGGTTATCCTTAGCCTCAAATCCCGAGCCAGATTTATGGAACAGTCGTCACAAATGGCTTCTTGTCTCGATGGCAGATAATTTGAATCACGTTGCGGCCTGACATAGCCGCCGGGGGCACGCCACCACCGGGCTCAACCCACTGCCCCGCCATGTAGAAGTTCTCAAGCCCGGGCAAGGTTTTGCTCATACGCATGCCAAAGGTCTTCGTGGTGATTAGCCATCCCTCAAAGCTAGCCCGCCAGTTGCCAGTATAGCGCTCCCATGTCATAGGCGTAGCCACATCACACATCTCAACTTGACCAGCCAGCCCTGGGAAACGGCTGTCAAGCACAGCGATTACCTTGTCAGCTATCTTCTCCTTCTCCGCCTGGTAGCGGGCAGAATCCTCGCTCAACTCTTTCCAGTAGTCATAATCGGAGGTGAACATAACTTTGAGCACTGTCTTGCCTGGTGAAGCTGAAGTGGGATCAAAGTTGTGAATCTCCACGCCTATGAACTTTCGTTCCTGCCCAGCGATACTTATCGGTTCCTTAGGAGAGTAGACTATGGAATGTGGCAATCCCTCAAAAGAGCGCGCCACGCCCAACGCTACATGAACAAGCGGAGAAAAGATGGGGAGTTTATCATAGTGTCCCCGAATTTTGTCATTGATATACTCCCCTTCCAGCATGTCAAAAATGGTCGAGTGACCATCGGCGGCGGATATAATGATATCACCACGGTGCTCTGTGCCGTCAGCCAATCGCACGCCTACGGCTTTGTCATTTTGTACTGAGATTTTGCTCACGGGTGACCGGTAGTGAATCTCGCCTCCTAAGTCGAGGTAGCGCTGCTCGATGGCACGAGAAAACTCCAGCGAGCCACCTACCGGATAGCCAGCCGACTTCTTGTGCATCCAGGCCAGAGTCATCAGCATACCCATCATAGGAAAATCGGGAAGGTCAAAGGAAAGAGGGAAAGCCTGGCGCAGGAAGGGATCTCTGAACCGTTTGGCAAAGTCCTGGATTGGAATCTTTTTCCATTTCCTCATAACTTTCAGGAAAGGAGACATTTGGGGCAGCAGCTTAAGGCCATCAATGGGGCCATATAACTCAGGCGCTTTTTCGATTGGCAGGTCAACGCGAGCGCAGGCACGAATGCCTTCAATGAACTCTTCAATCACCTCCTTATCTGCCGGAGCAAGCTCCTTCATATGCTGCTCCAGGCAGTCGATGTCTGTATAGACGATAAAGGCCTTGCCATCAGCACCCTCAACACGGATGAACTCATCATGGTCGACCATACGCCGCCCCTGTACTGCTCCCAATTCCTCCCAGATGCGGTAAAAGTTGTTTGCCGGGCTGGAACCAACTAGCCAGTCCAGGCAACCATCAATGGTGTATCCCTTGCGATTCCAGGAAGTGCACAGCCCGCCAGGGTTGTAGTGCAGCTCAAGGATTTGGGTGCGGTAGCCATTCATCTGCCCGTAGCACCCGGCTGCCAGGCCGGCAATGCCAGCCCCAATGATGATTATTGACTTCTGCTCCATTTTTTACTCCGACTTCTATGAGTATGCGATGCTTCTACCCGCCTTAAACCCTCTGGCACGCCATAAAGCCTGGAAACCATTGCGTCAATTGAGTTTTGAAGCTGCTGGATTTCCACCCTGAGTCTCAAGACTGTGTCTAAAATGTGGCGCTTTTTAGCTTCAAATTCCTCTGGGTTTTGCGGAACAAAAGGCATCTCTCTAAGAGAAGCCCAGGGTTCTCCCCGATGCTCTTGAAGAATTCGAGAAATAATTTTGAGGATTTCTTCTTCTCCGTTGATAAAAAGGGCCTTTCTGTCCTTACCATAAACTTTGAGTTCCGCCCCCTGCAAACTCAGAGAGACCTCCCCAACTCTGTTCAGGATAAATTTAGCCTCCTGGACATCAGACCCACAAGTAATCTTGATTTCTGGGTGAGTCCTCAAAGAAAACCTGTTTTCAGGCGTGAGCGATTGAACAATAGCTTCAGGATTCATGTCGGGCAGAGGATCTTCGAACTTCAAGCGTGTTAGCCTTGGCCCCCTAAAACACTTTGAGTAGCCAGCAAGTTGGGCCATGTTTTCTCTGATTGCCTTCACATTCTCGACGATCTCATCATGCAACTGGACATCCTCACGATTGTGAAAATCTATGCGCCGGATGGGAATTTGAGATAGTGGCGTCCCCACATACTCTCTTATTTCGCCTTTTCCCTTCTTGGTCTTGGAGAACCAGAAATCCATTAGAGCGGAATTTAGGAGAGCCAAGATATATAAGAGTTTTTCACTTTGATTCGTACTAGTAATAAAGAAGACATCGGACATTGCATATAAGGGTGAATTGCTAAATCCGAAGGTGTTTTGGGGTGCTCTATTAGGAGTAACAATCTTCTCCCCCTCAAAGATTCTCTCGTCTCGTTCCCTGTGTAACTTATGCCAAGGGTAGTCTTCTCCATAAACGCTGAGTCTGTTCTCCAGGATTGGTCGGACCTTCTCTAAGTGAGCCTTTATCAGAGGATATTTCTCAATGTCTGTATCCTTTGCGGTGTAAATGACAAACCGCGGGTTTTCCAAACGCTCGTTGACGTAATAGCGGTCGATGTCCGAATTCTTGTAGAAGGGTTTCACCAAGAGCATCTCGTCTTCGCTAAGGTGCAAGGAGTCCAATTCATCCCGGGAGAGAACAAAGATGCCATCGCCAACTTTGATGTTGTGGTGTGAAACTATATCATGGGGTAGAAGCCTGATGTTTTTATGACTGACTTTATCGGCTCCTGAAACTATTCCTTGGTTTATGTTATAGATGTCACCGAGGGGGATTCCTTTTTGCTGTATCTTCTCTATGATTCTATCGCCCTCGCCACCTCGTATCAAATGCCATGCCTTTCCAGTCAACTCTCCCTGCTTCACCCCACTCCAGAAAACCTTGATGTATTCGTCCTCATATCTTGATTTGTCTACATGTTTCTGGATGTGTTTGGTAAGAAACGCAAGATTCTCTCTGGTAGTGTGTCCCCCTAAATCTTGATTCCCACATTTAACTGCAACTATTTTGATATGATTGTTCTCTCTTTCTTGCTGTTTATCTCTTCCCGAGCATTTCGTAAGCACAAAGACCATGCTATGCTGTCCTTTGGCATGTTCAAATATCTTTACCTTTTCAAAGAGTATCATCTCTCTAATCTTTGCATTCTCTAAGATATACTCTCTTAATCCTGAAGCTCCATCAGCAGTTGGCCAGTAGGCAGAGGTTATGAACCCTAACTTTCCCCATTCCCTGAGCTTCGAAAGACCCAGAATGATGAACCAATGGAGATAATCCATTTTGCCTTGATAGTAATTCTTCCAGTAAGGGGAGCGTTTTAGAGTCGCCTGGAAGAGTTCTTTGTGTCCTTTTTCGCTTACATAAGGAGGATTTGCACATACATAGGAAAATCTTTCAGCAAATTTGCTCTTGACCTTTTCGTATATTCTCTCCTCCGCTGTGGTGAAGTGAAGAATTTTAGGCTGAGGTTCTTCTTTCTCCTCTTCAAGTCCTTGCATAGAAAGCTGTAGCTCGGGGTTATGTAATTCCATCGAATCTCGACAGAGGACTCCGAGAGGTGTCGGCTCTTCACGGGGCTTTTCGCCGGTCAATTCCAGTATCCTTTTGATTACAGGAGTAAGTTGGATGAGCAGATTTACCTGAGTAAGGTAATACGGGAAAGAAGAGATTTCACTACCAAATATATACCAGAGAATAGCTTGCCATATATCTCTAAGGTCTTGGGGGTCATTCCAGTCGAACTCAGGACATTCTCTTATTCTCCTGGCAGCCTCTACCAGAAATCCGCCGGACCCGGTCGCCGGGTCAAAGATAAGTCTCGGAACCCTCTTCCCCTCAATGTGCCAGAAATAAGACCGCGTCTTGTCATAACCAACTCTGTCCCAGATAAAACTCACGATCTCACGAGGCGTATAGTACTGCCCTTTGTTTTTCTTATCTACCCTTTCAATATAATCCTCATAGATGGTTCCTAGAATATCCTGGTCAAGTTTGCCGAGGTAAAAGTTGGAGAGTTCATAGAGGGAATCAATCAAGGCATCATCTGAGGGTTCATACCAGGAATAGTTATTATTTGCATTGAAAAGCCAGGGGTATTTCTCTGCTGATAGGTCAAAAGCATAATGCAGGACTCGTCTGATCGCCCGGTTGAAATTTTCATACAACTTAGCGAACCCACCGTCATAAAGAGACTGCTCTATAAACCTG